>JAESFX010000048.1_pt1 | contig 213004 bp, 165 predicted proteins | sample 9269501 | NCBI WGS metagenome assembly JAESFX01 (sample SAMN14515570, study PRJNA621655) | algae metagenome | isolation source: Desmonostoc geniculatum HA4340-LM1 and co-occurring heterotrophs from cave... | place: USA: Maniniholo cave, Kauai, Hawaii | collected 2009-07-28 | reverse complement strand
CTGCTGCACTTGCAGGGTAGGATTTTCACCTACATGGTCATTCAGTTGTCATGGTTCTATAACCAAGCTAACCGTCCCTGAGTATTTCTACTCATTTAGGTTAAACGAATCGCACACCCACACCACAGCCAGCATCGCAGATTGATAGTTGTGGTAAGTTGTTATCAGCTTTTAGCCAGTCGAGAACTGTATCCACTGTTTGCTGGTGTCCATTGCGAATGTCCAGCTGAACTTTGTTGACTTCGCCATCGCCGTAAATCCGCCTCCAACGGTCAAAACCTGTGGAATTGAAATACTCACGAACAATTGTTTTATCGTCGGCTGCGTTCATAAACTCTGATTTTTAGGGGTTCTCAATGCTTAAAATTATCATTGATAGGAACCCATAGGAGCGCTCTTCCAGATTTTTCCAGATATGGCTGGACTATAAGCAAATATACTTGCGATCGCATCACAGCGATTTACCTCCAAGCAGCTAATACCGTTTCTTTGTGAAGCTGCGCCAATTATGCCGCTTTTTTTTAAACGCAAAGGTACGCAGAGGTTAACGCAAAGGTGAGGCAGCGCGTTGGGCGGCTCTGCCGACTTGAAGCGACTGCCGTCGCGGAGGTTTGTCCCAGAATAATTAGGCGTATCTTCATAGAGAATTGGTATAAGCGTATCACAAGAATGATTTGATTAGTTTCTATTGCTCTACATTACCAAACTTGATGTTGTAATTTAACAATATATTGAGATTATTTTTACATGAAAGTTATTAAAAGGCTAATATTTTGAATTATTTTCTACAAAAACTTGTATTTCTCTAAAATATCACGATTGACAAATTCTAAATACTATTTATAGTTATTGAAATATCCATAATGTTCGCAATCTCAAAATCTATATACAGCAGATTTAAAGTTAATGAAGTACACCATTTAAGTTTAAAAGCTAGACCCAGAGCTTATTCTAATTCTGAATTCTGACTCCTGAATTCTGAATTCTGCTATATATTTCTATCTATGGATCTAAACAAACCCTTCTTAAGATAGAATTGTGATCGCAGTGCAACAATTATGCTGTTAAAGATTTAATTAATGGTAATCAAAAAAACTTAAGCCTACGGAAATTTTAAGTGAATTTTCGTATCTATAGAGTACACTTATAAATTAGGTTTATTTATTACAAATGCCAGCAAGCTTGTTAACAGACAGTCCGATCATTGCATTTACCATTCTCCTGACAGTAATCTTTACTGTACCACCTATATTTGAACGTCTGCGACTTCCTGGGTTAGTGGGATTGTTGCTTGCAGGGATAATTCTAGGAGAAAACGGGCTAAAGTTGTTAAACTCCGAGTCTGACACTATGAAACTGCTTTCGGATATCGGTAAACTTTATTTGATGTTCGTAGCAGGTTTAGAAATTGACTTAGAACAGTTCAAGAAAACTAAAAATCGCTCAATTGGGTTTGGAATACTCACATTCATAGTTCCATTAATTGCTGGCATTATTACCGGACGTTTATTCAATTTTAGTTGGAATTCTTCAGTCTTAATTGGTTCTTTACTAGCCTCACATACTCTCTTGGCATATCCAATTGTCAGCCGTCTGGGTGTGGTCACAAATGAAGCTGTAACTGTGACCATTGGTGCCACGATTTTTACTGACACAGGTGCTTTGCTGGTATTAGCAATTTGTGTGGGAATTCATGGAGGTGAATTCTCAGCCTTGAGTTTAGCGATGTTGTTAGGTGGATTAGCAATTTACTCAGTTGTTGTTCTGTTTGGTTTTGACTGGGCAGGAAAAGAATTTTTTCGTCGTTCTGGAGACGAACAAAGTAACCAGTTTTTATTTATATTACTAGCATTATTTTTGGCATCTGTGGGAGCGCAGATAATTGGAGTTGAAAAAATTGTTGGTGCTTTTTTAGCAGGTTTAGCTGTCAACGATGTTTTGGGACGTAGCCCAGTCAAAGAAAAAATTGAGTTTATTGGCAGTGTTTTGTTTATCCCTTGTTTCTTTGTGGACATGGGATTATTAATTAATATTCCGGCATTTATCAAAACCCTCAGTTCAATTTGGTTGACTCTAATCATTGTAGTGGCTTTGATTGGTAGCAAATTTATCGCAGCATTCTTAGCCAAACTTTTGTACCGCTATAATATGGCGGAAATGTTAACGATGTGGTCATTGTCACTGCCACAGGTAGCAGCTACACTAGCAGCAGCTTTGGTAGCTTATCAAAGTGTGAATCCTGCGGGTGAACGGCTCATTAATGAAGGCGTGTTAAACAGTGTGATTGTCCTCATGCTGGTTACTGCAATATTAGGCCCGGTAATCACAGCAAGATTTGCTTCTTCTTTACAGCTGCAAGAAACAGATTTTGAAACAGATAGTCTGGCTACTTGGTGGGGAGGTAATGAAGGGGAATTAGCAGAAAAAAAACAAGACTCATTCACTGTTGTGGTCCCAATATACAACCCTCAAACCCAGCGTTATCTGATAGAAATGGCAGCATTGCTGGCTAGTCATGAATCTGGAAAAATTGTGCCATTAGCTATTACTAAAGCACATATCCAAATGGACGATCCACAATTAGTAACAGCACTTGACCAAAGTCGGCAAAGATTGAATTTAGCTAGAGAAATCAGTCAAGAATTTGACGTGGAAGTGTCACCTAAAAATCGGATTGATGATGATATAGCTTTGGCAATTAGCCGCACTAGTCGAGAACAAAACGCTAATTTGGTGGTGATGGGTTGGTCGCGGACAACAGGTTTACGTGCCCGTTTATTTGGTAATGTAATTGATAGTGTCTTCTGGTCTTCTCACTGTCCGGTAGCAGTCACGCGCCTTTTGAGCAGTCCCAAGACAATCCAAAAAATTCTTGTACCAGTTGGAGATTTGACTCGCCAAACCATAGGCGCTTTACGATTTGCCCAAATTTTGGCTGATGTAAATCAGGCAGAAGTTGTATTGTTGCACGTTTGCGATCGCAACACACGCCCAAATCTAGTGGAAAAGTTTGTCTCTCAATTGTCTGATATCGCCTCTAAGAGCCAGTTACAGGTGAATACGAATATTCAAACCATTAGGGGTGATGATGTTGCTAGAGCAGTAATTCGCCAAGCTCAAGCCTTTGATTTAGTCGTGTTACGTTCCGTCCGTTATCGCACAGCCGGCGGACTCTCCGTTAGCCAAGTCACAACCCAGATGATTCAAGAATTGAAGTGTTCAATTGTCTTGGTTGGGGAACCTCATTCGTGATCAATTTGGGAATTGGGAGTGTTGACTGTTGATTGTTGACTGTTGAGTTATCATCCACATTCGACCCCTAGCAGTTGAGCAGGAAGGGGCATAGCAAAACATCGTTGGCAGGGAAATGATTAAGAGAAGTTCCCCTGCTCCCTCATCTCCCACTCTCTGGCGATCGCACTTTCACCTAGTTTATTCCTGTACAGTCATCGGCAGACGAATAGTGAAAGTAGAACCCACTCCCGGCTGACTGTTGACAATAATTTCACCGCCCATCATCTGACAGAAGTGACGGCTAATTGCCAAACCCAGTCCTGTACCACCGTATCTTTTCGTAGTCGATGTATCCCCTTGTGTAAAAGGTTGAAATAATTGCTGCTGTTGACGGTGAGACATACCTATGCCTGTATCGCTGACAGTGAAAGTAATGCTGCCCAAAGGAGCATCTGGTCTCAAGTCGTCTTTTTCTCTTTTGACTGTCAGAATAACTTTGCCGTTTGTAGTGAATTTACCTGCATTACTAAGTAAATTTAATAACACCTGACGCATCCGAGTTTGATCGGCGTACATAGTGCCAAGTTGCTCATCAAAATTCACTTCTAAGACATTGGCATTTTTTTCTATAGTTGATTTGACCGTGAGAACGACATTATGAATCAGCGTCGCAATCTCGAATGTCTCTGGGTAGAGAGTCATTTTCCCCGCTTCAATTTTTGACAAGTCGAGGATTTCGTTAATCAAGTGCAGTAGATGTTTACCGGCTGAGTTAATTGTCTCTAAGTCTGTGATAAAGTCTGCCGATAAATTAAGATCGGTGGCGTCGTCTTCTAGAAGTTGGCTCAAGCCAATCACAGCATTTAATGGTGTGCGTAACTCGTGGCTGACATTTGCCAAAAATATGCTTTTTGCCTTGCTAGCAGCTTCAGCTAATTCTTTCGCTTGTTGTAATTCTTTAGTTCGCTCAGAGACTCCCTCAATCAAACGATTCAGAGATTTGGCGAGTAAACCAATTTCATCTTCAGTGGTGATGGGAGCTCGCAAATCGAAATTAGATTTCCTTGCGACTTGCTCAGCCACTTGGGTGACAACGATTACTGGCTCAGCGATCGCTCGACTAGTCCGCCAAGCTACAATAACTGCGATCGCCACGGAAACCAGCATACTCGCAATCACTATAAATCGTTCAACTACTTTTGCCTCCTCAACGGATTTTTGCCTTTCTTGCTCTTGATTTTCCGCAGTTTGCAGGATATTAGTCAAATTTTGCGAAAGCTGATCTAGCCGCATGGCTGTATCACTACGCATGATTTTTAATAACTGCGATCGGGCTGAAGAAATCTCTTCGGGCTGTACTGGCTGGGAATCAATTTTCTCTAAAACCGCCTCAATTTGTTCAACATAAGCTTTTAAATTAGTTTCATAATCCTGCAATAACGTCTGTAAAGTCGAACTTGTTGCAGCTAGTCTTCGAGGTTTACTGTCAATAAATCCGTTAATTTTTGACTCTAGTTGCTTAGCTTTTTCAAAACTTTTGAGAAAATCAGCTTTTTTGCTTTCCAACCGTTGTGAATTTTCCAACACAGCAACTAAGTTAGAACTATGCAATTGTGCCCCTACTACTGCATCCTTATAATTACTCAGTAATTGTCCTTGTTCATGAGCTTGATTTAATTGCCTGACTTCCCTTCCTCGGTAATAGTTGGCGATTACCAGCCCAGTCAGTGAGCCAAAAAAACCAATTCCAATAGCTACAAAGTACCCGTAGCCAATTTTTTGATGAATGCGCCAAGAACTGGCTTTGAGTTTCCCTTGTGAGGGAAATTCTATGGTCGGGAGTTCGTCTGTTGATGGCTCTGACGCTGACACTTTTTTGCTTTCTGAACTGCTGTCAATAGGGGTTGGCTTTTGAGTTGGCATTTCTCAAACCTCCTTGCCTTCCCGCAAACATCACCAAATCAGTCTAGCTTGTGCAAACACTTTAACTGGTGATTAACATCTAGATTATCCTCTTTTATAGCAAGAGCAAATCATTACTCACCAGATAATTAGGATAAGCTTATGCTGGGGACTGGGGACTGGGAAGTAGGGAGTAGGGAGTAGGCAGTAGGGACTGGGGATTAGGAATTGGATTGTAGCTAATCTTCCGCACCCAGTACCCAATCCCCAGTCCCCAGTCCCCAATCCCCAGTCCCCAATCCCCAGTCCCATCATCATAAAATAGTTTCCAAGTCTAGTATATGTAAACACAGAAAAACTTATATTACGTATTAATATCAATACCAATGCGTTTATTGACCATCCCACCTTAAGATAGCTTTAATATCGGATAAAATCGGCTTTTAAGCTTATATAAATGAGAGGTGGATTAATTTTTGCATGATTTGTACTTAGATTTAGTACGATTATGAGCAAATGAGACGGAATCGGATAATATCTACAACCTGAGGATTTTAGTTGATGACAAAAAATGAAACTCAGAAAGTTGATTATAATACATTCTGCTGCCTTCTGAGTTCTATCCTCCTACTGACTTTCTACCTTGTAGTTGATGCAGTAGATATTACGGGGCAATTATGGTTATAGGATACTAAAACCGTTTTCTGCTCTTGACCCAATTTGTAGTGGTGGACTCATGCATTAGCTAATCAACACCCTTTTGGTTGTAATTATCCAGATTAGAAAAACTCAACTGTCAAATTAATGGGAGTGAAAATGTCAGAACAAGAATTTACGGAAACCACATCCAAAGAGGCTACAGTGCCAGGAATCAACAGCCAAACGGGGACTATAACTAAACTCCAGCCTCCCGCGCAGCCTCAAGATGAATGGCTCAAATACGGGGAGCAAGTTTCTAGCTTTTTAGCAACATTGCCTGAATATGTGGGAAGCTTCTTTAATCAATATAAGCAGCCCCTAGTTACCGTTGGTTTAATTGTGGGAGCAATTGTTGGGGTTAAAGTACTCTTGGCAGTATTAGATGCTTTGAATGATATTCCCTTGGTAGCTCCTACCTTTGAGTTGATTGGTATTGGTTATTCTGTTTGGTTTGTTTACCGCTATTTACTCAAAGCCTCAACTAGGAAAGAGTTAACTAGTGAAATCACTACTCTTAAATCACAAGTTGTCGGTAAACAAATTCCAGAAGCTTAATACCACAAGCACATTTGAATACTTGTTGAGACAGCGGCAGAGATAATTTTTTCTGACCAAAACTAAGGTAGGGGTTTAGCATTGCTAAACCCCTACTAATACTAATACAAATTTACTCTCATAATAGTTGACTTTTCCCAGTCAAAATCTAAAATTTAAAATCCAACCAAAATTTTAGTTTATTGAGATGAACCACCTGCTGATAAGTTAACCTTTGGGTTTTGTTTTCGAGTCCGCAAAGGTTCTGGAGATATATTTGGCGATGCCTGGGTTGGGCTAGGCCTACGCACAATGTTCTCAGATGAAATTCCCTTCAATTTACCTTGTTTAACTAAAGCTTGATGAATCATCGCCGCCACTTCAGCACGAGTCGCTACTTTGTTAGGAGCAAGAACTTGTGGGTTTGGATAGTTAACTACAAGTCCATTGGCTGTAGCAGCAGCTATTCTACTGGTAGCATAAGCGGGAATATCTTTAGCATCTTGATAAATACTTAAAATCTGATTCGGCGAAGTAGGTGTTTTCAAATTCAACCCACTAGCAAGGGCAACTAAAACTTGTACTCGTGAAATATTTTCTTGTGGCTTGAAGGTGTTTTTCGGGTAACCTTTGAGAAATCCGGTAGTGATGGCTTGGTTAATTGCTGGATTTGCCCAGAATGTTGCTGGTACATCTTGAAATGCGATCGCACTTTTAGACAGTTCTTGGTCGAAAGCTTTTTGTAGTATGGCAGCAAATTCAGCGCGGTTTACAGGTTGATTTGGTCTAAAAGAATAATCCGGAAATCCCTTGAGAATACCACGAGAAGAAAGAACATCTATAAAACGCCGACCCCAGAAGTTATTAGGCACATCGTTAAATGCAATTGGCGGCGGAATAACTGATTTTTGTTTTGCTGGAGTTACTAAAGGCAAGGCTGATGATGTAATTGATGGCTCAAGCACTGATGAAGAGGATACAGGCGTCTGTGGTTGTGGGGATTGAGTCGGGGTTACCTCAGCAAGTGGTAACACTTCATGGGAAGGAGTTGCGCTATTAGTAGGCAATGAAGGTGTCTTGGGTTCAACAGCCTCAGGTCCAGATGAGTTGAATTTGGGGAATGTATTTGGTTCTACTTTGGGAGTAGGGGAAGGTAATACTCGATCAGGGTAAGCGCTACCAGACGAAGTGGAGGAAGGTGACAACAACCCGTTGAAATTCCAGCTAGAATCTCTGCGAGACAGTGACCAAAAAAGAATTGCTCCGATAGTGGTGAAGGCAACCAAAATGGCTATAAATTCATCAAAGCCAAGGGCAGTTCTTTGGGATGACTCAGGTTCGGAAGGAGGTCTATTTGTCATCGTGATTACCCTGGTAGCAGTAAAATCTGTGTCTAAAGAAATTAAGCCACAGATGACAATTTTACACCAGTCATTTTAAATTCATAATTCGTAGCAAAATATTAAGCTTCTGGTTCAAGACCAAGCGATCGCAATTGAGCAGCTAGGCGTTCAGCCCTTTGGGATTCCTGTTCAGCCCTTTGGCGTTCCTGTTCAGCCCTTTGGTGTTCCTGTTCAGCCCTTTGTGATTCGTGTTCAGCCCTTTGGTGTTGTTGTCTGGGAAGGGGGTGAGGGCGGTGGATGGATTTGTTGCAGAGGTCATAGAAACTGCCTTTGCACTTTTTGTGAGGTTTGTTATTTAGTTTAACGTGTCGCGGAAGTCCCCACCTTCTCTGCGAGACGCTAACGCGAACAATGTACTCTAACGGTAGGTATTGTGAGCTCTTGGTGAGGATTGCATCCAGTATTTGTTTTTGCTTCAGCAAAAAAACAATACTGGATGCATAACGAAGCGCCAAAATTTTCTGGTAGAGTTATTGGGTCTTGACCACCAATGCCATAAGCGAAAACCAAGCTGTATAGGTAAGTGTCGCAAGAGAAAGATTTGGGTCTTGGGAACCAGGACTCCTGCCCTTGGAGGGAATGTCAGACTTTCTAGTACTACGGAGTTCTGGAGGCTATTCCCGATGAATTGGGAAGCTCCGTCCATCTTACGGCGGAGTAGTTCACCAACCACAGACGCAAAAATTTTGCTCTCTATAATTTAGTGCTGAGTAGGGAGATGAGGGAGTGAGAGAGTGAGGGATAAGAATTAATAACCAATCCCCAGTCCCCAGTCCCAATTCTACGATTCCCGTCCCGAAGCCCAGGTATCACGCCATTTAACAGTGCCTTCCTTGGCAATCACCCAGCGGCGGTTAACGAGATTTTCCCGCAAAGGCGATCGCCCTTCCCGCCACATAGCATATTTATAAGCAATCAACTTACCTGCACTCTCATTAAAGGGAATCTCCGCAAACCAAGTATTGGTATTGATGTATTCTAAGGGATAGGCTTTGCTGATATCCCAGTTGCCTAACTCTGGGCAGTCTCCAGTCACAACAATGGTTTCACCAGGTTGAGTTTGCACGCCATTGAGCTGCACGCGGACTATGGTTTGCGCTTTAATCCGTTCTCCAACGTGGCTGAAAACAATCACTCCCCGTTCTTGGAGTACTAAGTCGTAAATTTTACCGTCTTTTACCTCATACTTGTTGCGAGTCACGACGCAAGTATGTTCGCCATCAGGTAATTCTGTGTCTACTTCTGGTAAAGTAACTTCTCCTCCCCGGTTTAAAGCTACAAAACACAGTGAATCACGATAGCGGCGAATGTAACAATAAACATCTGCTGTTAAGTATTTTTGCCAGTGGCTACCCATTGAGACTGCGGGATTGAGTCGCCGTAAGCCAGACAATAACCTGATATAGCGATATACCTCTGTATCTGTATCCCAACTTTCCATCATCGGGCGATTATATGGATCGTTACCGCCGTCAGTGTCGTTGTGTAGATACTGTTCTGTGCCGTAATATATACAGGGAATACCGCGAGATGTCATAATCAAGGCGATCGCCACCTTCAACATCGCTGGATCGGGATTGAGCGATTGGAAGCGGGGCATATCGTGGTTATCGATAAAGGTGACTAACTCTGTAGCCCCACTGTAGCGATGATCTTGGTCAAAAATATATTGAATTGTCTGGAATCCGTTTTCGGAACCTTGCGCGAGTGCTGCCCGAATTGCCACACATAGCCCAAAGTCTAGCATGGTCATGCCTGAGTGGTTGGCAAATTCCACGGAGCGATCGTCAGCAGGATTACTGTAAATCCACTCACCAAAAATAAACACATCTGGTTTGTGATTGGTGATGTCACCGGTGAATTCTTGCCAAAACCAAATCGGCATATGTTTTACAGTATCCACCCGCAGTGCATCTACACCCCGGTCTAGCCATTGTTTAATTGCTGACTTGATATACTGTCGGTAATCAGTATTGTTTTCATTAAAGGTTGCTAAACCGGCTAATTCACAGTTTTGCACTTGCCATTCGTCTTCCCAGTTTTGCACTTCGCCATAGTGGTGATACCAGTGATTGACATCATCATTGAAGTCGGCAATTTTGACGCCATCATCATACAATTCACCTTTGCTACCGCTGGTATCAGGACTGCTATGGTTGCAGACAATATCTAACACCAGCTTCATATTGCGCTTGTGGAGTTCGGCAATTAAGCGATCGAAGGTCGTATTTTTTTCTTCTTGAGTAGCGTTTAAAGAAGGGTTCTCTCCGTCAGCAATATACCGAGGATTAATTCGCTTAAAGTCTTTTGTCCAATAGCCATGCATCGCCGCATTGCTAATAAATAACTCTTCCACCTGTTCAAACAACGGAGTTAGCCAAAGGGCGGTAACTCCCATGTTTTTGAGATAGTCCAATTTGTCGATGACACCTTGCAAGTCCCCACCCCAGTACTTACCCCACTCTTGGCGAGTTGGATCGTACAATTCTGAGTTTGCACCTTCGCTGTTATCTGGATCGCCATCATAAAAGCGATCGACTACAAGAAAGTAGATTGTTTCCTGACGAAATTCAATATCCCTAGTGTAGAGAAAGTCTAGGTCAATTTCAGTATCTGATACAGGCGCTTCTATCAAAGCTTCGACTTTTTCTGTTGCAGAATCAACTTTGTATTGATCTGGGGAAAATTGGGATGGAGGGGTTTTTACCATAATAAAAAAACTCAAAATCTCGCAGAATTTACGTTTGTATACTCAAGAGTACGTGGTTTGAATATTTTGTGTAACTACAAACATCGGTATTGTGACATCCTGCCCACGGTGTAGGTATCTATCGCTAGCTAGTTTATAATTCTATCGATAGATATAATTCATCTGCTAGAGGATAAAAACAAAAGAATATAGCAGTTATCAATAGAAATTTCTTCTTAACAAAAATTAATATTTCAATAACGTAGTCAAAAAGTTACAGTAGCTACTGAGAATACCTTGTGTTTGAGTCCAGTAGACACATTACGACATATACTTATTACTTTTTATACATAAATTTAATGGAATTAATCCTTTAAAAAATAAATAATAATCGTCGATGTTTTTAAATAAAGTAATAAAGTCAATAAGAATTAATCAAATAAATTTGGTTCTCTGGCAATTCTGACAACGCTAATTATATAGTAGCAACAGCTAGGTCATCATCACAATTCAAACCCAAGTATTTCTTATCAAAATGGTAATCATGTATGACAGATAAACAAAAAAGGGTGAGGTTGCTTAAAGGTCGCACAGCATTTTTATTCATCCACGGCATCGGCAACCAGAATCCTTTTGAGACTGTAGACTTTTTCACCCATAATTTTCTTCAATACTTCGATAAGCAAAATTTAGCTTTCAACCTAGAACACCTAATTGCTAAGCGTAGACTATCAACCGGTTCTCTTTGGACAGAAAGCTTTATCAGATTGAAACCAACTAATAACAATGAAGATTGGCTAATTGATATTCATGAATACTATTGGTCAGCTTATACAGAAAATAAAATCACTGTCCCTGAGATATTGCAATGGGCAGAACAGACACTTGACGGCACAATTAAGTTTTATAAACGTAAAGAGAATCAACCTCTATTAGATAATCTCTTGGCTAACAGAAATAGGAAAACTTTTTTTATATACCGCTTGCGATCGCTCACTATATTACTGCGGATATTTAACTTTTTATATCCAGTGTTCCGAATGGGGATTTGGTTAATTCTGTTGTTAGCGGGGCCATTTCTCAAAGGTCGTTTTTTACAATCAGCTTGGCAGCTAAGTAAACAACTTATAACTCCACCCATAGTTAATTTTATTGGTGATATCACCATCTACAGCATCACCGACCAGAAATCACCCTATAAAATGATTCGTCAGCAAATACTCACAGAATCCTTAACATTACTGAAAGCAATTCTTGAAGATCAACAAGCAAATTACGACCAAGTAATAATAGCTGGGCATTCTCTTGGTAGCTGTATTGCTTACGACACATTAAACCTGATGTGTGTTGAAGCAAGTCTTTCTCAAGACGAGAATCAAAGTCTGTTACTGGATAAAATTAAAGGGTTAATTACCTTTGGTTCACCACTAGATAAAATCGCCTTTTTCTTCCGAGAGGTAGCACAGGAGGGACAGTATATTAGACAGCGGATTTTAGAACACCTCAACTCCTTCCGTGTGAAACAACAATTTACACAGAAAAATCAATACTCGATCAAAAACCCAGTTGAATGCAAACTCGATGGAGTTCGTTGGGTGAATTACTACCATCTCAAAGATCCAATCAGCGGTCACCTAGATTATTATGAAAACCTGGATAACGTTGAAATGAAATATCAAGCATCCTGGGGCGATCGAGGACACCAAGGTTACTGGTTCGATGCCAGTTTTTACGAAAACATTGCCGATCGCTTCCTGTATGTCACGAATCAGGATGGCGAATGAAAAAGGGAGTGGGGAGTGGGGAATGGGGAGTAGGGGGTATTGGTAGTGGGATTTTCTCGTGATTGACTTTTGGGAAATTCCACTCAACAGCCTTTTGGTAAAGGCTTTTAATTCCAAATCTCAAACCCAAAGTTGGTGTCAGCCACTACTAAAGTTTTTATTTTGGAGATTCACTCCATTGGTAAACTGACCATTGTCGCTTTCAAACTGTTATTACTATAAACCAATTGATGCTGGTAACAATTATGAGCAAATATGACAAGATTTTTAACTCATCAGAGACATCAGAGGAATCGCTAAGTCCAGAGGAAGCCGTGGCGGCGATCGCAACTGTGACAGCGATCGCTGATTTATCCATTGAAGATGTCGATGCAGAAAGCTTAGCAGGTATTCTTTGGGAATTCGAGGTCTTTGAGGAATACTCAGAAGACGAAATTATCGAAATCGTAGATCGACTCATAGGTATTGCAGAAGACGAAGGACTTGGTGTCTTATTTAATACCGCTAAAATTTCTCTCTCCGATGAATTAGTACTCGATGGTTTCGCCGCTGGGGTGATAGTGCTTTTAGACGATGAACTTGCCATTCCCAAACAGAAACAAGCCTACCTCAAAAAGCTACAAACAGCCTTGGAACTTGAAGACGAAGAAGCAGACGAAATCATCAAAGAGGTAATTGCGGCCTTTCAAGAAGCAGAAGAGGAAGAATATACAGATGACGAAGATGAGACAGTAATTATAGAAGAATATGCTCAAGAGGCATATCAATCCCCCTTAGGGAATTTTACAGTGCCGGTTCCAGTTGATCCCGAAAACGGCGGTAGAATTCAAAGTCAGGAAGGAGTAGTTGGCTTTTCCGATGACATCGGTACTTTACTGAGAATCGATTATTATCCTTTTCCCGTGGAACAGTCAGAGGAACTCGAATCTCTTGGACAACAAAAATATTTACAATCAATCTTAGTAGACAAGTACGTGCCCCAAGCGATTTTGGCAAATGTACCAGATGCAACTGTAGAATATACTGAATATTTGGAAGATACTTTACAAGGAGCTTACTACGTCTTAATCAATATGCCGAAAGGTTCGACGATTTCCAAGCAAGAAAATAATGGAACTGCCGTCAGATTAGATGCGTATCGAGGGCTACTGATATTTATCAGTGGTGAATTTTTGTATATAGTTAGCAGCCAGCACAGCTTTCTTAACGGCGAAACTCCCGATTCCATTGAAGAAGAAGCCGAATATATCAAGGAGAATATTTTAGAGTTTGTTGAGACTATCGAGTTTGCGTAGTTAGGGAGTGGGGACTGGTGACTGGTGACTGGTGACTGGTGACTGGGAGATGAGGGAATAGGGAGATAGGGAGACAACTTGTAACCAGTCTTTTCCCGCGTCCCCGTACCCTGGTCTCCTCTTTTCCGTGTCCCAGTCCCCAATCCCCAATCCCCAATCCCCAGTCCCCTAACTTTCCCGAATATGCTAACCTAGTATGGCTAACTAATCTCGCACATCTGAGAATTCGGGTGTTTCCTAATTGGGAAATACGCTTGGATGGAGGTTTAACCCGAATCGGAGTTAAAAAATATATGCCAGTTGTTTCATTGGCTCAAATGATGGAGTCAGGGGTTCACTTTGGGCATCAGACCCGGCGTTGGAACCCAAAAATGTCTCCTTACATTTACACTTCCCGCAATGGTGTACATATCATCGACTTGGTGCAGACTGCCCAGTTGATGGATAATGCTTATGCTTATATGCGATCGCAGGCAGAGCAAGGAAAGAAATTTCTTTTCGTCGGCACTAAGCGGCAAGCTGCTGGAATTATTGCCCAAGAAGCCAGCCGTTGCGGTTCCCATTACATTAACCAACGCTGGTTGGGCGGCATGTTGACCAACTGGACAACTATTAAAACACGGGTAGACCGCCTCAAAGATTTGGAACGGCGGGAAGAAAGCGGCGCACTGGATTTATTGCCGAAAAAAGAAGCGTCGATGCTCCGTCGGGAAATGGCGAAGCTGCAAAAATATTTGGGTGGCATTAAAACAATGCGAAAAGTGCCCGATATCGTGGTGATTGTAGACCAACGACGGGAATATAACGCTGTTCAAGAATGCCAAAAACTCAACATTCCCATTGTGTCCATGCTGGATACAAACTGCGACCCAGATGTAGTGGATATCCCCATCCCCGCAAACGACGATGCCATCAGGTCGATTAAGCTGATAGTCGGAAAATTGGCAGATGCCATTTATGAAGGTCGTCACGGTCAACTCGATGTTGAAGAGGATTACGAAGACTACGATGGCACTGAGTATGACGAAGACTACGAAGAAGGCGAGTATACTGACAGCCTGATTCCCGACGAAGAAGAAGAAGAATAATAGTGAGTGCTGAGTGCTGAGCAGCTACTGTGGTCTTACCCGCATTTCTCACAAGCTTGAGGGGCAGAGGGGCAGAGGGGCAGAGGGGATTGAACTTGGCACATTGAACTCTCCTCTGCTCAAGAGCTCCCCTGCTCAAGAGCAAAAGACTTTGAGAGATGTGGTGAGAAATCCAGGTCTTGAGGTCACCCCAAGTGGAGCAAGTGGCATTGCTGAGTAAGATAGAAATACTCAGCAAATCGGATAGTGGTGAATCGTTGATTTTTGAAGTTGTAAGTTGTGAGTTGTCAAAATTGATAACTGAACACTCAAAACTCAGCACTCAGCACTAAATTAGGTGAGCGATTACAACTCGAGGTCAAGTTAGAAATTGAGGCAACATGGCGGAAATATCTGCAAAACTCGTCCAAGAGCTACGCCAAAAAACTGGTGCCGGCATGATGGACTGCAAAAAGGCGCTGAAAGAAACTGATGGCAACATAGAAGAAGCCGCAGACTGGCTACGGAAAAAGGGCATCACTTCGGCGGGTAAAAAAAGCGATCGCATTGCAGCAGAAGGTCTAGTAGACACCTACATTGAACCAGGTAGTCGAGTGGGTGTACTCATAGAAGTAAACTGCCAAACCGATTTTGTTGCTCGTAACGAAGCTTTTAAAGCTTTGGTTAAGAACCTAGCAAAGCAAGCAACAAATGCTGACAGTGTTGAGTCCTTGTTAGCTCAACCATATATTGAGAATGAAAGCGTTAGTGTAGATGAATTTATCAAGCAAACTATTGCCACACTTGGTGAAAACATCCAACTACGTCGCTTTATCAAATTTGCACTAGCAGAAGACAAGCAAGGTGTAGTAGATAGCTACATTCACACTGGCGGTCGAGTTGGTGTATTGGTGGAGTTGGGTTCTCAAACCGACTCAGCTGCTGGTAAGGAAGAGTTCCAATCCTTGGCACGGAACGCTGCAATGCAAGTTGCGGCATGTCCGAATGTCGAGTATGTAAGTGTAGACCAAATTCCTACCGCGATCGCCCAAAAAGAAAAAGACATTGAAATGGGCAAGGATGATTTGGCCAACAAGCCAGATAACATCAAAGAAAAGATTGTTCAGGGACGGATTGACAAACGCCTCAAAGAATTGACTTTGCTAGATCAGCCTTACATCCGCGATCAAAGTATTTCTGTAGAAGAATTGTTGAAGCAAGTCAAGGGGCAAGTAGGCGAAGACATCCAAGTAAATCGCTTTGTCCGCTATGTACTGGGCGAAGGCATTGAAAAGCAAGAAAGTAACTTTGCTGAGGAAGTCGCTGCACAAATGGGCGGCAAGTAATACTTGGTCATTGGTTATTAGTCATTAGTCATTGGTTATTGGTCATTGGTCAATTAGTCTTTTGTTATTTACAAAGGACAAGCGACAAACGACAAAGGACAAATGACAAATGACCTTTTATCAGACAGGTCAAGCCAATAGCCTGACCTGTATTTTATTAATAGAGCAGCGAAAGTTCGCATATAATTCAAAATTTAAAATGCTTAGGAAAGTTATAGCGATTTTCATTTGAATGAGGTACACCTGTAAGGGCATGGCAGTGCCCAGTGGTGTCAACTTAACGTCAAACCCTTATCAAGACGTGATATTGAATTCACTCACTGACCATCACTCAACGCTTTACCCCACCCTAACCCTCCCCTTATAAAAGGGAGGGAACTGCATTTCTTTTTCCCCCCTTTATAAGGGGGGATTAAGGGGGGTAAAAGGTATGTAGTACAAGCGTTTGAGCTTAAGTTGACACCTATGGGCAGTGCCGTGCCACTACACCTTGCGATACGATGTTGTACTGCATCTGAATGGGAACCGCTATGTATCCTCAAATAAATCAGTATATTTGTACTATTAATGGTTGATATGGGTAAGAGCGAGAAGTTATGGCAAGAGCAATCGAGCGAATTGAGCGGGATATTGCAGCACTCAAAGAAGCGATTGGAGCGATCGCACTAGAATTACAAAGCGCTTATGCTAGTTATCTAGCCACCTTGGGACTAGCTGTACAAAAACAGTTGATTCTAGCTACTTACCACCTTTGTACTCAAGGGTATCCTGAAAGCTTCTTGCATTTGTCATTGAATCAGCGCCAACAATTGCAACAAGCCATCCGCAAGTTAGGTCAAGTGGCAGCTGAGCAGTTGGTTACCTATATTAAAAATGAGGGAGATGAGGGAGATGAGGGAGATGAGGGAGATGAGGGAGCAGGGGGAGATGAGGGAGTAGGGGAAGATGAGGAAGTAGCACCAGATGAGGAAGAAAATACTTCTTTATCCCCCTCATCCCCCTCATCCCCCTCATCCTCCTTATCTCCAGACACCTCTAGTCCTATAGAACTGGCAAAATGGCAACAGACCTTAGAGGAGGTTACCCAAGAGATACTGAAAAAAGTTTCCCATGATGCTAATCTTTTATTACAAAAAGCCGGGATATTACCCAAAAAATTACCAGAACCGATTTTAGCAGCTGCGGCTGCGGCTGCATCAGAAGCATCTGCCGAGATAATGCCAGGGCCACCCAATTTATTAAACTTAGTAATTGAAATTGAAAATGAGCAGCAGTCAGAAGATTCTAGTCTGACGCAGATTATGGCTATTAATTTGCGACTAGGGGAAATTGAATTTGCCGATCCTAAACTCTCATCTGAGCGTAGGCAAATCCGCGGTATCTTAGTTCAGCTAAACAAGCTAGAACGAGAGTATCAAAAGAAACTTCGAGAAAGAGCAGTTGCTGAAGCTGAAGCTGCATGGCGTGCTAGTTGGTTTGAAAATTAGTCATTTGTCATTTGTCTTTTGTCGGTTGTCCTTTGTTATTCACTAATGACCAATGACCAATGACTAATGACTAATGACTAATGACTAATGACTAATAACCAATGAGTAATGAAAAACCAGATTGGATACGATTGCATAAAGCCTTGACAATAGAAGCCGAACGTGGCTTTACAGACTTGATGGGCAGGGAATACCGCTTCAGCGAATTCCTGAGCCTAACTTTGGGCAAATTTCCCACAGGCTTGCCCCAAAGTGAACGCCGCCGTTGGCAAGGACTAGCGGTGCAATTTGCTAGTTATCCACATCTAGCACTGGAAGAAAGGCAAAACTTGGTAGCAGAAACTCGTCGGTATCTTTATCAACTACAGCAGGAAGATGAAGGAGAGCAAGGGAGCAGGGGAGCAGGGGAGCAGGGGAGAAGTTATCAATCCAAAAACCAAAATCCAACATCTCCAATTGTTGCTGAGGTGAGTCGGAGGCTTGCTCCAAAGATTGAGCAAAAACTCAGTGATTTACCGGAAATAGGCTTTAAAAGAGCTGATAATTTAGCACGTCTTGGTTTACAAACCGTCCGCGATTTGCTTTTTTATTATCCCCGCGACCACATTGATTATGCGCGTCAGGTGAATATCCGCGAGTTACAGGCGGGTGAGACGGTGACAATAGTGGCGACGGTGAAGCGTTGCAACTGCTTTACTAGCCCCAAGAATCAGAAATTATCAATTTTAGAACTGCTAGTAAAAGATAACAGCGGTCAACTTAAAATTGGGCGTTTTTACGCAGGTACACGCTTTAGTAGTCGCGGTTGGCAAGAAAGTTTAAAACGCCGTTATCCGGTAGGTAGTATTGTAGCGGCGTGTGGGTTGGTAAAAGAAAGTAAATACGGCTTGACGCTGGATAATCCAGAATTAGAGGTTTTGGCAAATCCAGGAGATCCCATTGAGTCGCTGAATATTGGACGCGTGGTGCCAATTTATGCATTGACTGAGGGAGTGGTGGCGAATTCAGTGCGACAAGCGGTAATTGCGGCTTTACCTGCTGCGGCTCAACTGAAAGATCCTTTGCCTAGTGGTTTGCGACAGAAATATGCTTTGATGGAATTGAAAGATGCGATCGCTAATATCCACTTTCCCAAGGACGGCGAAACTCTGCAAGTCGCCCGTCGTCGCCTAGTTTTTGATGAGTTTTTCTACCTGCAACTCGGTTTACTGCAACGTCAACAACAAGCAAAGGCAATTCAAACCAGCGCTATCCTCGCCCCACGCGGTCAACTGATAGAGAAATTCTACGAAATATTGCCTTTTCAACTCACTGGGGCACAGCAACGAGTCATCAACGATATCCTCAACGACTTGCAAAAACCCGCACCGATGAATCGTTTGGTGCAGGGCGATGTCGGTTCCGGAAAAACAGTTGTTGCTGTGCTGGCTATCCTCGCAGCAATTCAATCCGGCTACCAAGCTGCACTGATGGCTCCTACAGAAGTTTTGGCAGAACAGCATTATCGCAAGTTAGTTAGTTGGTTTAACCTGCTGCATTTACCAGTGGAATTACTGACGGGTTCTACTAAAACTGCTAAACGCAGACAAATACATTCTCAGTTGGAAACGGGTGAATTACCGCTGTTGGTGGGAACTCATGCCTTGATTCAAGACCCTGTAAATTTCCACCAATTAGGATTAGTAGTGATTGATGAACAGCATCGCTTTGGGGTAGAACAACGAGCGCGTTTACAGCAAAAAGGTCAGCAACCTCATGTGTTAACTATGACAGCAACTCCGATTCCGCGAACGCTGGCACTGACGATACACGGGGATTTAGATGTTAGCCAAATTGACGAGTTACCACCAGGACGGCAAAAGATTCAAACAACAGTGTTATCAGGTCAGCAACGCAACCATGCTTACGACCTGATGCGTCGAGAAGTTGTCCAAGGAAGACAAGTTTATGTAGTTTTGCCGTTGGTAGAAGAATCAGAAAAACTGGATTTGCGATCGGCTGTTGATGAGCATCAAAAGTTACAAGAAAGCGTTTTTCCAGATTTTCAGGTGGGGCTGCTGCACGGTCGTATGAGTTCAGCTGAAAAGGACGAAGCGATTACTAAATTCCGTGATAACGAAACACAAATTTTAGTTTCGACTACTGTTGTTGAGGTGGGTGTAGATGTACCTAATGCTACAGTTATGCTCATTGAAGATGCAGAGCGATTTGGCTTATCGCAACTCCACCAATTACGGGGGCGGGTTGGTCGTGGCGCGGCTCAATCCTACTGTTTGTTGATGAGTAGCTCTAGGAGTCCTGATGCTCAACAACGGCTGAAGGTGTTAGAACAGTCCCAGGATGGCTTTTTCATTTCGGAAATGGATATGCGTTTTCGTGGCCCAGGGCAAGTACTGGGAACTCGTCAATCTGGAGTGCCAGATTTTACATTAGCGAGTTTGCTTGAAGATGAAGAAGTTTTACTTTTAGCACGCCAAGCAGCGGAGAAAATCATCGAGATGGATGTTACTTTAGAGCGCTGGAATTTGATGAAGGAAGAGTTGAAATATCGGTATGAACGGTTGATGGGTGGGGCGATTTTGACATAGAAAAATACAGTAATTAATTTAAAATCTGTGCTAAATCTAACATAAACCCAGGTAAAACATCTTCTCCTGATAAACTAGTAGGCGATCGCAGAATCTCAACATCCTGTCCTGGACGGTAAATTTCTACGCGTTGATTCTGGGGGTCAATTAGCCAACCCAAACGCACACCATTGTTAATATATTCCCGCATCTTTTCTTGTACAGTTTTTAAGCTGTCTGAAGCAGAGCGTAATTCCACTACAAAATCGGGTGCCATTGGTAGGAATCTATCAGGATCTGGATTTAGGGCTTCTAATCGCTGGCGACTCACCCAAGACGCATCAGGAGACCGATTTGCACCATTAGGAAGTTTGAAACCAGTTGAAGAGTCAAAAGCCAGTCCTGTACCATCAGTGTCAGTCCAATTACCTAAGCGCTGTGTCAGTCTGCTATTTCGATTTCCGCTTTCCCATCCAGTTGGTGGCATAATAATTAATTCTCCCTCTGCCGTGCGCTCAAGTCGCAAATCTCGATTATTCTGACACAGTTGGAAGAATTGCTCATCTGTTAGTTCAATGGTGGGGCTGAGGTTCAGAATCAGGGCAGTCATATTTGCCTCTCAAGCTTGCTAACTGTAGCGTAGCACTGGGTTGACTCATTGGGCTAACCATCTATGAAGATGAGCTTCTAGTTGAGTAGAAAAATTGAAGTAAGTTTTATAAAACAGTAAAATCAAGTTTTATCAATCACTGCCAGATGTGCAGATAGTTCATCTTCTTCAAATGCATCTGAATATAGTCTTTTATTAAATATTTGAATTAAATCTAGCACTGAAATTTCGGGACATTCCATTTGAGTATTGCAAAACTGCTATCAATTAATTGTGTAAACCACTGACTAGTTTGCTCGACTTCGCTTTTGTTTTGAGTTCCTAAAAAGAGACGAGTTGCAACTATCAGGGTTAGTTGGCGGAAACTAGAATTTAAAGAAATCGTTCCCCGTTCTCCCCAATCTTTGAGGAAGTCTTCCACTATATTTTGAATTGTGTCGAAATATGTGGCGATCGCTTTTCCGTGAAATGCTGGATACATTAAGCGGCGAGTTAGCCGATGTTCTTCCCCGTCTTGTAATAAAATATTGTTGCCAAATGCGGGTTCCAGGAAATACCAGCCAATCCGCGATGACATATTTTCTGCTTGTTCCACCAGCACCAAGCGATTAGCATCAGGGCCAATTAAATAAGCACGTTTACGTCCCAGCACCCTCGTCTTAAAAACTGAACCATATTGATGAAATCGCCGCCATATATACAATTCTAAATCGCGGAATATTTCCAAAGTCTCGCCCAAGACGGGCAAGCCATAGGTACCAGGTATTTCCTCGGCGGACTTTAGCTGCCCCATCTTTGAGTACCTCCAGCAGTAATTAGCTACACTAATTCATTTTAAGAGGTGCGATCGCGATGATGATTATCGAGTCAGATTTTTTAATCACCTAATTTTTGTGCTTCTTGTGGGGTAGATTTCTTGTCCGCCTTTGGTTACAAGCGGTCTTGGGGACTATTGGTGTAAAGTTACAGTATCAGCTCAGATATCAAGCTACCTTGCAGCGTTGCGGAGCGTGTTGCGTGTACTTCACTTTCCTTGAAATCGTCTGTATGAATGCATTTTACCGCTCTCATCTCACTAGTTAAAAATGATGGAAAATACATTATTTGATAAAACCTTCCGTGACAGCGATGGCAAAATTGTTATAGCTCAGATGCCAAACCTGCCCCTTATTGTTTGGATAGTAACCAGTTTACTAGCTCTAATTTTTACAAGTGACAAAGTCAATACAGTGTTAGAAATACTGGCAAATGGTTCTTTGTTTACTTGGGCTTGGCTGGAATTATTTCAAGGCGTTAATTATTTTCGCAGAGCGCTAGGTCTTGTTGTGTTTATTGTTATTATTGCATCAAAAATTCAGTAGCTATTCAAGCCATTACACAACACCTTGAAGAAGAATTCAGAAGTCAGAATTCAGGAGTCAGAATCAAGACGCTCGATGACTCGCTAACGCTTCGCTATCAGTCGGGGATTGGGACCCGCGACTGATTGAAGACCACCAAATTGAAAATTTGGTGGGGGTCTTAAACCCGGTTATTCATCCGCTTTTTCGGTCAAAAAACATTGCCGAATTCTGACTCCTGACTCCTGAATTCTGTTCGATAAAAAAATGACTCTGAATTTCAGAGTCACTATCAAAATTGCAGTTGAAAACTCTTTCAACTTTCACAATATGGTGGTATACAGCGGATTTAAAGGAAAGTGAAGTACACAACCTAAGTCTGGTAGCTTGGGCAAAGCCTATTTGACTCCCCAATTCTGACTTCTGAATTCTGAATTCTGAATTCTGAATTCAGACTATTTTTTATCAGCTTCAGCAATTGGTACCCATTCAGTGTGGAAGCTTCCGGGCTTATCAAGACGCAGGTAGGTGTGTGCGCCGAAGTAATCGCGTTGTGCTTGAGTCAGGTTTTGGGGTAGGCGATCGCGGCGATAGCTGTCAAAATAATCCAAGGATGCGCTAAATGCCGGGACTGGAATTCCCAATTTCGCTGCTGTGGCTATCACTTCCCGCCAAGCAGTCTGTCTGTCGAGAATTGTCTGCTTAAATTCGGGAGCTAACAGCAGGTTAGGCAAAGCTGGATTTTCGCTAAAAGCCTTCTTAATCTTATTCAAAAAGCGAGCGCGAATAATACAACCACCTTTCCAAATCCGCGCCATTTCGCCCAGATTCAAATTCCAGTTATATGTTTTTGAAGCTGTGGATAGCAACGCCATCCCTTGAGCATAAGAACAGATTTTTGAGCAATAGAGAGCATCGCGTACTTTGTTGATAAAGTCCTTGGTTTGCCCGTCATACTTGCCACTGGGGCCTGTTAGAACTTTAGATGCTGCAACCCGCTCCTCTTTAATAGAAGATATAATCCGGGCATTAACTGCTGCTGTAATTGTGGGAATCGAAACTCCCAATTCCAATGCAGTCTGCACAGTCCAGCGTCCAGTTCCCTTTTGACCTGCTGCGTCAACAATCAAATCTACCAGGGGTAAATTTGTTTCTGGGTCAAGATATGGGAAGATATTCTTGGTAATCTCAATCAAAAATGAATCGAGTTCATCAGTGGTGTTCCATTCAGCAAACACCTCATGTAGCTGATTATGGTCTAATCCAACGACACTTTTCAGCAAGTCGTAGGCTTCAGCAATTAGCTGCATGTCGCCGTATTCAATGCCGTTATGTACCATTTTGACATAGTGACCAGAACCGCCGGGACCTATGTAGGTTACACAAGGGCCATCATCGACTTGGGCAGCAATTTTGTTGAAAATTGGCGATAGATACTCGTAAGAACTGGTTGTACCTCCGGGCATTAGTGAAGGACCGTTTAGCGCTCCTTCTTCACCACCACTGACACCCATACCAAGATACCGAAGTCCAGTGGGTTCTAATTCTTGAGTGCGTCGTTCTGTATCTTCAAACCAAGAGTTGCCACCGTCGATAATGATATCGCCTTCATCTAGCAAAGGCTTGAGTTGAGCAATCACTGCATCCACTGGCTTACCAGCTTGCACCATGACAAGGATTTTGCGGGGACGTTCCAATGAGGCGACAAATTCTTCTAGGGTAAAAGCGGCTTTGACGTTCCGTCCTGGCGCACGCTGCGCCATAAAGGCATCCGTTTTTTCTCGGGAGCGGTTGTAAACTGCAATTGGGAAGCCATTACGTTCCACGTTTAGAGCGATATTCTCGCCCATAACGGCTAGTCCAATCACACCAAAGCTTTGTAATGTCATAAATTTGTTTGGCTAACTCTTGCAGATCCTTTCATCTTTTAGGGTAGTCCGAGATTTTCGCCGATCTCCTAAAGAAGACCTTAAGAGTTGATCTCAACGACAAAAATCCACAACTAACACAGATAATTAATTTTAAGTTGTATCTAAATCAACAATTGAGATGGGGGAATGGGGAATGAGGACTGGGGACTGGGGGCTGGGGACTGGGGACTAGGGATTAGGGACTGGAAGTGAGAAATTTTTTCTTAGTTTCCAATACCCAATCCCCAACACTTAATCCCCAACACTTAATCCCCAATCCCCAATCCCCAGTCCCCAATCCTTAATCCCTAGTCAAAGGAGTAACCGAATAATGCTGGCATATGTCCTAGCTTTGGTAGTCGGTCTTGGTAGTCTAGCCATTTACATAGCAGCTTTCTTTTTCCCAGAAATCCATCGTAAGAATGATTTTATCTGGAGTGGTGTGGGGCTGTTCTACGCCCTAGTCTTATGGGTGTTTGCACCACGTATTTCTGGCGGTTTGTTGCTGGGTCATGTGGCTAGCGTCGCTCTTTTGGTTTCATTTGGCTGGCAAACTCTTTCGTTACGTCGGCAACTAACACCACAGGCACAACAAACCCAAGTACCTAGTGCTGAGACGGTGAAAACTGGCATTCAGGAACAGGTAAATAAATTGTCCCTTCAGGAACGGTTAGCTCAGTTGCAACAGGATATCGGTAGCACCTTCAGTGGTGTGAAAGACAAGGTGCAACAAACTGTTGGTCAAAAGACACCCACAACAACCAAACCTGAAGACATTACCTCTGTACTGGCACAGCAACCTACTGTTGAGATTATCGACAATACTACTGCCACACCAGAACAACCAGTAGAGGAGGCGATCGCTACTACCGACACCGAAGCAAAAACCGAGAGTGTACCAGAAGCGATTCCACCAAATCCGCCATCCTGGGAATTAGTGGAAGCAGCCCAACCAGATGCCGAAACTGAAAACAAAGAACAGATTCCCGTGGAAGAAATTGCTCCAGATGCATCTCTGGCTCCCCCAGCCGAAACGCCACCAGATGCAACACCGCCAAATCATTAGGCTAGTTAAATTAAGCCAAACCCAACGTTAATTTAAATATAATGTTGGGTTTGACTAAACTTGTTTTAATATTCTGCGATCAATCGGCTGAAACAAACTTAGCTAAGCGATCGACATAAGATACTCGATCTGACTTTTCACCAAAGTCCTCGCGCCGTGGAAGCCCCTACATTCATGTATGAGAGTAAGGCGCATCTGAATTTATTCAGAGTCCAAAAATACTTGTGTTTCATGAGAGAATTAAGTGTATGTCGAAATGGGCAAAGGCACTGTGTGATTCCACAGAAACGGCTTCGCCAGTAGACGCAAAGGCTGTCGCGTAGCCTTGATAGGCTAGAAGCGCACTGCTTGCCAAAAGGCAAAACAATGTGTTTCTGGGGCGTGGGGATGAGTCCATCCTCTGTTTAATCGTAACCGCGCCTAGAGGCTCGGGGGATAGTGTTTCGGAACCTGAGCAGGAACCAAACCGCTATTTCTCTTTCTCTGCTAAAAGCCCCCGCATTTATGCGTGGGGAATGCGTTACTCTTATTTGCAATACCTCTCTCCAAACCTCTCCCCTACAAAGCTACGATATACACACAAGTCTCTTGACTTGCAACAAAGATGCATCGCCCTGCATCTTTGTTGCATCGAAGAGCACCTTTGTTGCATCGACCTACACCTTTGAAGCATCGCTCTACACCTTTGATGCATCGAAGAGCACCTTTGATGCATCGAAGAGCACCTTTGATGCATCGAAGAGCAAAAATTAACCTATCCTACGTTACGCAATAACTCTAAAAGACTTGTGTCTACACGGTAGAGTTGGTAAGCAGTTCAGTGGCTTAGGTTTTGTGTTGGTGAAAAGTTTAGCTAGTAAATCGCTCTGGCTATGATGAGCTAAGCAAACCACTGTAACTACTGCCGTTAGCTTCTGAGGAAAATCAGGCAAAAATACTATGCAAGTATTGAACCAGAAGTTTTTGCAAATGTGTGATATCATGTCCGCCTAATCACTTATTAAAACCCAAAGCAAAGCCGAAATCCAAACGTTAACATCAAGCACAATTTTCATTATTTAGACCATAACTCCTGTCGCACTTCCTTAACGATTTCATGAATTTCTTCTAAGCTTGGTTGATTAGGGTCAGGTTCAAGTGCATCCATTTTTTCGAGAAATTGATCTAAATCAACACTTGGCTTAGAGATTTTCTTTAATACAATTTCCTCATCTGTAATAGTCACAAGATATTCATCACCAGCGTGAAGTTGCGCCTGAAGTTCTACTGGGAGTTTCAATTGACCTTCTGCTGTAACTTTCACTAAAATATCTGTTTCCATCATGGAATTGTCCCTCAGAAATCACATCATATGGCTATATTGACAAATTACCCAGAGAATTTGTATTAACAGTATTGAACACAACTAACACCAAGTTTGCACAACCCGACCTTTTAATTGTTGTCCTAACCAAGGTGTATTTTGTGAAAGTGTATGCAGATTTTTCCTTTCAACTTTCCAGGTTTGTTGGGGGTCAAATAAAGTTAGTTCTGCTGATTGATGAGGGCTAATTGCATTGATTTTCTGCCCCAAACACTTGGCTGGATTACTACTCAATGCCCGCCATAATTCTAAAGCTGTAAATTCCCCAGTTTCCACAAGATATTGCCACAGCAAAGGCAATGCTAACTCGAAACCGATCGCTCCAGCCGGCGCTTCAGCAAAAGCCTGGACTTTTTCTTCGTAGGTGTAGGGTGCATGGTCGATGGCGATCGCATCTACAACCCCTTCACGCACCCCCGCACGCAAGGCCGCTACATCACTGGCGTTGCCTAAAGGCGGATCTAAATGCAAGCTGGTATTATAACTCTTAATTGCTTTGGTATCTAATAAAAGATGCATCCAAGTAGTGCTGGCGGTGATGGGTAAACCAGCAGCCTTGGCTCTTGCGATTAATTCCACGCTGCGGGCTGTGGAGACGCGCATAATATGTACTGGTGTGCCTATGGCTGCAACTAATTCAAGAATTGCAGCGATCGCACTTGTTTCGGCACTGGCGGGTACTGGCGGTAAACCTAAACGCAGTGCTTGGGCACCTTCTCTGATTACACCATTTGCAGCTAATTGGCGATCGCAAGGCCAAAATGCAACTGGTTTACCCAACGGCTGGAGATACTCTAACACCCGCTGCACCAGCGCTAAATTTTCTAAAGGCTTACCATCCGTAAAACCAACAACCCCAGCCGAGGCTAAATCTGCCAATTCCGTCATTTGCTTCCCAGCTACATCTGGGGTGATAGCGCCCCAGATATGAAGCAGGGGAGCAGGGGAGCAGGGGAGCAGGGGAGAAGAAGTATACAAACTCTCCTCTGCCCCTCTGCTCCCCTGCCCCTCTGCCCTTCTATGCTGCAACTGCGCCACAAGTGCAGGATTATCAATAGCTGGGGATGTATCGGGTAATATACTAACTCTAGTAAAGCCGCCGGCAGCAGCAGCTTGCAAGAGAGACACAAGAGTTTCCCGTTCTTCAAACCCTGGTTCGCCGGAGTGGCTGTATAAATCCACTAACCCAGAACCAAGAACTAATCCCCGACAATCTCTGATTTGAGTATCGGAACTGATATCAGAAATGCACGAAGCCACTGCTTGGATATAACCATCAGCAATCAGCACATCAAATAATTCATCGGTTTGGGAAACTGGGTCGATTACCCGTACTTCTTGCAGCAATTCAATCATAAAAGTTTTTAATTAGGAGTTTGGAATTAGGAGTTTGGAATTTGGAGTTTCGAGTTTGGAGTTATAAGTTATATAGCGGTTCTCATTCAGATGCAGTACAAAATTATATGGCAAGCTGTAAGGGCACGGCACTGCCGTGCCCCTACGGGCGTACTTCACTAGACTGGGAAACGCTATAAGTTATTTGCTCTTTGCTCATCACTCCTAACTTTATTCCTCACTCCTAACTTTATTTCTAACTCCCAGTTCCTCACTCCTAACTCCTAACTATTAACTCCTACAACGCCCCAGCTGCTGTTTTATCTAATACGCCTCCACCGAAGTGAGCGGTGATGTTCATTGCTTGCAGTACTGGTAAACTATCTAGTCCAGAAAGATAATCAATAACACTAACGGCGCCATTTCCCTGACGAAAATTCCAGAAATTTTCTAGTGGTAAACCCAGAATGTGACAAAGTAAGGTTTTATTCGTAGCATCGTGGGCTACTACTAAAACAGTTTTATGTTGATTAGTTAATGCTGTTTGCACAATTGATTCCCAAGCTGCAACGCTACGTTCCCATACCTGTTGTAAATTTTCCCCCTCAGGCATTTGGACTTCGGCTGGGACTAACCGCCAGCGCTGTAACTCTCCGGGAAATTCTTGCTCTATTTCTGTTTCTAATTTTCCTTCCCAAAGTCCGTGGCTGATTTCTCTTAAACCATCTTGCAATTCTAGCTTGACATTTGGATGGTGTTTTAAGATAATTTCTGCTGTTTCTTTAGGACGTAGCATCGGACTACTGACAGCATGAGCGATCGCTACTTTTTGGAGAAATTCACCTGCTTTTTGCGACTGTTGTCTACCGTTGTCGTTGAGGGGAACATCAATTTGCCCTTGAAATCTAGTTTGGCGATTCCACTCTGTTTCCCCATGACGCACCAGCAGCAACCGTACTCCTTGATGTTCTGGCCGCAAGGAGGGTAGAATCTCTCCGGTATGTTGCGTCTGGTTCAAAGACTCTAGTTGCACTGGTTCCCCCAATCCCCCAGCAAAATTGAGGACGCTGATACCACAGTTAGATTGCTGTACTGAATGGTAACGACTTGGGGGAATTCCTAATGCTGTGCTAATCAAGGCGCGATTAATACCGTTATGTCCCACAATGAGAATTGTTTCGCCTTGATGCTGGGATAAAATTTCTCGCCAGAATTGCTGCGCTTGTTCATATAAAGCCAGAACCGGAAAATGTTCTCTTGTTCCCTGCGCTTCATTAAGCAGCATCCGTAGTTCGTGGGGGCGTTCGTGCCAAGTGCGGTAGTCTTCAGCTAACTCCTGCTTGACTTCGGCTGTGAGCATCCCTTCCCATAAAGGCAAGTCAATTTCCAACAGCAAATCAGAAACTTGCACTACAGCAGATTGTCCAGCACCAGAAACTAACTCACTATGGATAATATCTGCTGTGTGTTTCGCTCGTTGCAGGGGACTGCTGTAAATCGCATTAAATGAAAGATTACTGAGGGCTTTACCTAGTTTACTGGCATCGTTACGACCTTTTTCGGTTAATGTTGACGCATCAGTGCGCCCTTGGATACGCCGCTCGGTGTTATAGCTGCTTTGACCATGACGTACTATGATGACACGAGTCATCGCAAAAAGCCCTCCTGTATCTAGACGACTAATTTTACTGCAAAATGATTGCACAATTATCTAATTAGGAACGCGGATTAATTAAACCATATTGCGTCCTTGTTTCAAGCCCCTAAATTTATTTATGGGGTTTCTGCCTGCTTCCTGCCCTTTTCCTCTTCGGTGACGATTTTCTGAATCAGGATATCAATAATCTGGAGGGCAAAAACAACGAGTGGCGATCGCACGCAACCAGGACACTGTAGACATCCCAGGCACTACCAAGCAAAGAGACTCAATGAGGCAGCTATAAAGGAATAAGATTTTTAGAGAGTTGTTGCGTAAATCCTAACTAGTTTTCTGGAATTAGCAATCTCGGCGTTGTAGTCATTATCAGAACAACGAACGACTTATATATAACTTCTATAACTAACCTTGGGGTAATATAGCCCCACCAAAACCCCAGTCATGACGATTGGGTTTTTGAGTTTGAGAGCGATACCAAAGGCTGGCTGCACCTATGCTTTTGATGTTATGTCATCTCCGGCTAATCACTTATTATTAAAATCTCTCCGCGCCAGCCTTAACTATAAGTATTCAACGGACATGATATTATTCTTGATCGTCGCCGTATGTTACACAAGGACTTTCAACTTCTTGTGTTGGCTGAAACGAATTGCAGAAAATGACGGTAGAACAATTAACACCAAATTCTTCAGGGTGAATGCATTCTATGGTTCCTTCTACCAAAACATAGAAAGCACAATCATTGCAGATAGTCTTACATGGCAATGTTTGGTCTTTCATTGAGTCTGACATCAATCAAAATCCTTGTTTGGCGATAAATAAAGACGGGTTGCAACCCGTCTAAATAGCTTGAAAGTGCAAATACACCTTGTATAGTATTGAAAATAACACAGTTATTTTTGTAATAGTTGCCAATTTGCCAAGCCATAAAAAGAACAGATGTTCAATTGCTGGTTGTTAAGGTTTCTACCACAAATCCTGGTGTTAAATTAACGGAAACCTAAAATTTCCGAAATCGCGGCTATTACATCAAGATAAAAGTTCCCTTTCACCGCTCGAAACAACTCAAATTTAGAATCAGGGGCACCAAAAAACGGTCTGAAAAACCATCCTAGTTGCATACCAACAAAGGCATAAAGGAATAACCAAAATCTTAAAATCGTGGTGCGGGTTGTTTTGCCAACTTCATCTTGTTGAGAAAGTAATTGGATTCCCTCATAAAGAAATTTAACGCCAAAGATGCCTGTGATTCCAAATATTGATACATTCAAAAGTTTGAAAAATTGATAAGAATCGGGGGTAGTGATCAGAAAAAATAGTGTGACTGGTGCGAAGCTGAATAAAAGGACACTAATTACTGATACAGATGTGAGCAAGACAACGAAATGCTGTTGAATACTACTGCGAGAACCAAACAAAACATTGAAAAAGAACAAAGTTGGAAAACAAATTATCAGTGTTAATAAATAAAATGCGGGGAGTTTGATAGCACTGGATAATGCCTGTGCCCAACCGTGGGATGCACCGATAATTGCTCCATAGATGGCAAAGCAAATGGAACTAGCTACGAACAGAGAACTGATTTTATTTTCTAATCTTATTCCCAGACGTATTTCTTCTAAGAAAGACTGGCGATCGCGTAGTAAGTTGACCAAAACATTGAATTGTTTAACGCGGGGAGATTGTTTTTCCAACATAATGCTTTTATGGTTGATATTTGGTATGGTTACTAATCACGTAATCACAAAATAAAAAAACAGAATTCATCAGAAATCTAGTATGATTTATATATGGATGTATCAATGATTCTCCTAATTTACAGAGTATTTTGAATCCTGAATTAAGTAAGTAGGCGTAAATAATTAAAGGTTTGTAGTGGGGACTTTAGTCCTCTCTTAAGGGCTAAAGCCCTTACTACAACCTAATTCAATTGAATTTTACATTACTTAATGTAATTTAATTTATTCTTGCCCACTTACTTATTACCTAATTGCTAATTAACGAATTCCCAACAAGTAGCTAATAGCTTGAATCACACTGAGATAAAAATTACCTTCTCTTTCACGGAACAATTGAAACACAGAATCAGGTGTGCCAAAAAACGGTCTGAGAGTCCATCCTAGCTGACTACCGACGAAAGCATAAAGAAATAGCCAAAATTGTAAAATCTTTTGGCGTGTATTGCTACCTTCGTTATCCTGTTCTAGAACTAAACTCGTGGCTTGATATAACGAGGAAATACCAATAAATCCAGTCAGTGCAAAAATCAAGACATTTAAGAGAATTAAAAATTGGTAATTATTGGTGGTAAGTAAGAAGAAGAGGGTAATTGGTGCAAAACTAAATAAAAGTACGCTAGTTACGGAAACCGCAGTCAATACTAATGCTAAATGCTGTCCAAAAGTCCGTTTGGAACCAAAAATAACGTTAGCAAAATACAACGTTGGGATACAAATTAGCAGTGTAATTAAATAAAGGGCTGGGAGTTTAATGGCGGAAGATAAAGCTTGCATCCAGCTATGATATGCACCAATTATTCCGCCATAAACTGCGAGGAATAAGGAACTACAAACTAGTAGAGAGATGATTTTATTTGGTAATCTTGTACCTTGGCGAACTTCCTCTAAAAATCCTTGGCGATCGCGCAGGAAACCAATCAGTACTGCAAAGTATTTGATTCCTAAAGATTTCCGTTCAATCATATTATCCTCACACACATATTATTTAAGTTTCATCATCAGAATTCAGAATTCAGAATCCAGAATTCTGAATTAATCAGGCTTGGATATGCAAGCTTGATAATTTGAACAAAATTCAGCAGGTATAAAACCATTAATTTTTCAATCATTCTGACTTCTGACTCCTGTTAGCGCAGCGGGGCGTAGCCCATTCTGAATTCTGCTGTAAGTTTCATCTGAATAATCACCACCAGAGCCGTACTTCCAAGCATCAATCAAACGATGCCAATAATATTGTTGTTCGCTTGGTTGATTCTTCATCCATGTTTCTAACATTGGACTTAACCGAAATAAGGCAGTATAAACACTTAAATTACTGTAATGCACCACCCAATCTAACAAACTTCCCAAACCTACTTGCGGAATTATTTTGATAACTAATTCTGGATGAGATAAATTGGTTTTTAACAATGTTTGCGTCAGTGGCCAAAATTTTACTACATCTTGTAAAAATGGTTTTAGTACTGGTGTACCCAAGTGTTCCATTTCTGCAAACACTGCTGAGAGTAGTTGATTAATTTGATCTGGGGGAATTTTCTGATTGACACCGACACTCATCGCTTTTTGAAATAACCAGGTAACAGTCAAACTTGGCTGATATGGTTGCAGCAGTGACAGCGCTTTTGCAGATAATTGTTCAGTTTGCAGCGCTTCGTCAATGCCAAATGTTAAACGCTTCAGGTGACGCACCATCGCACCAAAACCACCAAAACTCAAAGGAGATTGACTACCGCTGCTATCTCCCACTGGTAGAATGCGATTCCAAGGAGTTTTGAGGGGACTTTGGCGATAGCTGGGAAAGAAGCCAAACAACGCCCGTTGAAATTTCAGCTGACTCAATTCCACACCTTGATATTCTGGTAAAAGACGCAGATATTCCTCAAAGAAAGTTGCCAAACTTAAGCGTTGGGGATGTGCATCCATGTAGGTAAATAAGTAAGTGGTTCTACCATCTCTAGCTGGGAACGCTTCCCAGAAGTACTGGCATTGATTCTGCAAAGATGTAAATGATAACAACAAATCGCCTGAGTTATTTTCCGGAAAACCTTGGGCACAAGTTCCTACCACTAAGCAAAGGGCGTCTGGTTTTTTTCCTTGACGTGCTTGTTGCGTGATGGGAGAAAAATGTCCCATCGCGTCGATTAACAACCTAGTTTTGAATTGGTTATTTACCATCACGCCATCTGGATGCACCACCGCTTCACTAAAAGGCGTGTTTTCTAACAACTTTCCACCAGCACCGAGAAATCGAGTTTTTAGTGTAGCTAGTAAATATACAGGATCTACACCGATATTCAAAACATCCTCTACCCAAATTTCTGTACCACCGTGAAAGCCTACTCGTCCTGGGTTATATTGAGTGGCGATCGCAGTTTCTAATTCCTCCTCAGTCAACAAGTTCAATTGGACAAACACATCTAACTCTTTACGAGAAATATTCCACTCTTGTTCTCTCCCCCGCAGAGTTCCCCGTTCCATCAACGCCACCCGCAGCCCCTTCATCGCTAAGGCTGAACCAATTAAAATGCCCAAGGTGCCACCGCAGATAAGCACATCCCAATCTACAACACCCAAAGGCTGCTGACTTTCTGTAACTAACGTTGGTATAGGTGCGGTGTTTTCTCTCAGGGATGTTAAGATGCGATCGCTTTGATGCAACCCTCCTAGAACATCACCCAGTAATTGAGAAAGAATTTCTTGGGTTAAAGACATTTTGCAAAAACTGAACTCTACATTCCCAAGCTACCTGAGAATGAAGAAAGTAGATATACTCCTCCGTTTTATACTATGTGGGGAAAAGTTTTTTCTTTTTTTAACCTTTACCCTTTCCCCCTTTTCGGTAAGATTTTTAACCCAAGTCGGTGGGTAAAGTTTCGTATAGCCGCATCTATGGGCTAGTACCGCCGTGAAGCCAAAAGTCAAAATTCACAAGTCAAAATAAATACAGCGTAAACATTTCGTTGATTTGAAATGGGTTGTTTATTTCCGCCGCGCTGTACTAGTAATAAATTAGAACTTTTCAATTTCTTCATATACTCTTCATAACGTGATGAATATCGCTTTATTTATCTGGAAATACCAGAACGATAAAAAGGAGTCAGAATTCAGAATGGGCTACGCCCCGCTACGCTAACAGAATTCAGAATACTCTACCCATAAAGGGATAGAGTTTTAAGGCGAGAATATTTTATTTTTTTTCGCCCACCAGGGGCGTTAGCGCAGCGGGACGAAGTCCGGTTTTAACCAATATTCGTCACCCACTCGTACAGAATTCATACTGAATTCTGACTCCTGATACCAATTCTATATGAGGCTGCGCTCTATTCGCGTAGCGGCAATTCATAAATTGCCGCTACAGTGTGTAGTTTTGCATCAGTCTTATAAGGCGCATCTTCAAACAGAAATGGTATGAGTTCTGAATTCTTCTTATAAAAATTTTTAGGTCTACTTTCAAGAAACAGGCTACGGTGTACACACAAGTCGAATTACCCCCCTCAATCCCCCCGATGCATTGGGGGGAAGCCGGAAATTCAGTTCCCTGAATACTATTGCCAATTGCCGACTAAAACATAAGGCGCCCAATAATAAGGATGAGGTGGTAAATTCTGCAACTCCTGAAAAGGTGGATTCAGCTTCAAAGATTCTAACAGCGATAGTTGAGCGTTCTTCAGAGCATCTGCTTGTTTCGCCCCTGGCTTTTTCAAGTCTTGGTAAAATTGACCCATAAATTCGGCGGTAGAAGCATCTCCTACAGGCCAGAGAGTGGCAAGGGTACTGCGTGCCCCTGAACGAACAGCCATTCCTGCCAAGCCTAAGACAGCTCGTTCATCGCCAGTAGCAGTTTCACAGGCACTCAACACCAGCAATTCTACGGCTGTACCTGGTTCTTTGAGCAAAGCACTCAACTCATTAATACTGATACTTTTCCCATCCCCTGTAATAATAAAATTCTTTTGGGGATTAGAACTAAATAGCCCATGAGTGGCTAGGTGAATAACAGGAAAATTTGATTTCAACTGTTTTTGAATAGTTTTGACAGTAAAATCTTCATTGAGCAGCTTTTGGGAAGCAGGAAAAGTTTCTTTAATTTGGTCTAATTCCTTGGGAACATTAACCAGTGCGGCAAAAAATTGTCCTTGTATCTTAATTTGCTCGCTAACTCCAGCAGCTAAGACTTTAAGTTGTTTCCTTTCCAATTGTTTAGGAGCGAGCAGTTGTAGACTCGGAACCAGGGCAAGGCTATATTTTTCAATGAGATAATTTTTGCCATCGTAGAGGGCAGCTATTGGCACTCTCTGCAATCTCCCATTTAGGACAAATACTAAATTTTTGATTTCCTTGGGATCTAGCTGTGTCTCGAAAGGTTGAATTAGCCAATTATATACTTCTGCAAAAATTGGTAAAAGTGTCTGAAGATTTTCCTTTAATTCTTTGGGATTGGGGTTAGAAGTTGAGAGAATATTTCGTGCAGAGTTATTGATACTAACGTTGTCTAAATTATCGTAAAGCCTATCTAGAGTTTCATTAACTTCTCGTTCGCTAATAGGAATTACTACTTCCTGCAAGGGTTTTCCCGACACGGAAAGGATAACTTCTAAGCGATCTGGCAAAACAATCGGATAAATTACAGCCGCATTGGCATCAATATTATCAATTTGTAACGCGATGTTTGCTGTTTCCGAACAGGGGTCTTGAAAAAAGTTATCTAGTTCTGCTAATTGCAGAGATTCTATCACTTGACGGGCAAATTCGAGACGTTTTTGAGATTTGTTGGTTTCAGATTTTTCCTGCTTAATGGTAGGAGTAGAAACTATTAGCGAATTTAATTCTTTATCAGTCAAATTTGATTTCAACAGCAAATCCGCTAATTCTAGATAGACAGGTTTGACTTCTTGGAGAAAATCAAACTGGACATCTTGATTGTTGGCGTTTAAATCGCTGCGTAGGGATTGCAGAGTATTAAAGGCGGCGGTGTATGCTGCGATCGCTCCTTTGATATCTCCCTGTTTCCGTAGTAAACTTCCTAACTGAGATTGCCAAAGATAAGTAATTTCCCTCGCATCACCACTGATATTTTGTTCTTGGGCTAACAACAGTGCTTGCTGTGTTAGTTTGGTTGCCTGATTTAACTGCCCTTGTTTGTGATAAAGTTTGCCCAAATACCCTAAAGCGTAGGTTTCGGTTCGTCTATCCTGTAGAGTCCGTGACTGTTGTAGTGCATTCTCTAATAAAGGTTCAACTTGATTTATTTGTCCGCTTTGCATCAAAGAATCAGCAAAGTTAATCTGGGCATAAATGGCAGCACGACTGGGAGTAAGAGTGGCTAAGTTAGGTAGAATTTGATTTTGCAATGCTTGAGCATCTTGGCTCAACTGCAACTCTAGCCCAGAGACAAAATCTTTTGCCCGTTGAATTAATTTAGTTTCCGAAAATCTCGACCAAGAAGCAATCCGGCGTTGCGTCTGTTCACCCCACCATTTTTGCGTCTCCAGTAATAGCTGGAAGTGATTGAGTTGTGCCTGAATTTTAGGTATTGGTGGCGCTGATGCTACCTTTGCTGCTTGGATATAGTAATTAACAGCTTGATTGTAGGGCGCTAGAGCATCCAAGACAGATTTGCGATCGATAATTTCCGTCACTGCATCATAGTCCCAGCGATCGCGGATTTGGTTGCCTAAAATCCGTTCGGTATTCCCCAAACTCAGTAGCACTGCGCTTTTTTCAGGTGATTCGGAAACTGATGACAGACTTAACTGCAAGATTTCTTGGGACTTTTGTAATAACCCTTGTCTGCGTAGGACATCACCAAGGCTATGCAAACCAACCGCTTGAGTTAAAGTCAAGGAATTACCCTTTTGAGCAAGGGTTTTGTGGAGTTCCTCAATTTGGGTTTGGCTACAGTTGGGGTTTTTGATGGCAAAAGCTGCGAGTAAAGTATTGCAAGCTTTGGGATACAATCCTAAATCTTGTAAAGCCTGGGATTTGTTGATCAGACTCTTAGTCATTCCATTGCGATCGCCCACTTTTTCATAAGCCTCAGCCGCCGCTTCCCATAACTTTGCTGCTGCTTCTAATTCTCCAGCATTGTACCGTTGTTCACCTTCCCTTGCCAATGCCAGAGGACTACCAGCATTAGCATGTAAACTAGAAAGATTTGACCAAGCTGGCATAGTCAAACTAGATAACAGCCCCAATAAACCTGAAAGAATCAAAATTAATAAACGACGGTACTTTTTATAAATCATTTTTTCGGCGTTGCTGAATTTGAATATAAAACTTAAAAATCAACTCTTTTCAACTCTTACTCTCTGCGCCTCTGCGCGATCCAAATTAACACTTCCACTCAGCAACACCATTTTTTCAGTTCCTCAATTTTCAAAACGCTTTATACTCCATCTGAAAATACACCCCATTTTCTTGCCACGTGCGCTTGCTATTATCAATATTTATTAAAGGAACACCCCAATCGAGCCGAGCTGTGAATCTATCCCCCATCTGCCAAAGTAATCCTAATCCTGAACCTAGCAGAGTATTCGGGTCAGGATTTTCTCTACCTGTGTTCCAGACAGTACCAAAATCAATAAATGGTGCAACCTGTAAAGTTCCTCGAAGTTCTGGAAAACGAGCGATAGGTAATCGCAATTCTGCGGAAGCAAAAATGCCATTATCACTGAGTAAAACATCTTGGCGATAACCGCGCACTGTTCCTTGACCTCCCACACTAAATTGCTCAATAGAAAGCAGAGAACTGCCAGCCAATTGCACATTAGAACGCAACAACAAAGTAGGAGCCGCTGTTTGTTCCTTTGGCTGACTGAGGAGGCGCAAATAAATCATTTGTCCCCGCCAAAGGAAATATCGGCTATCTGGTTCGCTGTTATTAATTGTGGCGTCAAAAGCTCCAATTCCCAAATTAAACTCGGAACGAGCAGCTAGAACTTCTTGACGACTGCGATGTAGCCATTCTTGGGCGAAACTCAATTCCGATACCCGCGTTTCTCCTTGAGCATCAGCCCCAGCAAACAGGGGAAAATCCACTCCTTGAATCGAAGAATTACTTTCGCGCCTAGCTGCGTTTAGACTTAGGGTGAGTTCTTGGCTAACTTCTGGGGTGGCTCTTTGCAGAACTGGCTGACGAAAAGATAATTCAAACTCACGAGAATTTACGTCGATATCCAAATCATTAAAAGGAGGTTCAATAATTTTGTTGTCGGTAATTCGATAGTTGAACCCAATAGTGCCATTCCGGGGATTCACTGGCAAGGTATAACCGCCCTCAAAGCTATTGCTACCATCGGTATTTTTGTAGGCGAAACTCAAGCGATCGCCAATTCCCAGAAGACTGGCTTCAGATAAGGCGATGCCGCGTTCAAAACTACCGACGCTGGGGTTGCGGTTATTATTAATACTGAGTTGGGTATTAAAAGTTCTCGCCCCCTTGACTCTCACTGCTAGTGAATTCACACCTGGCCTAGTCCCGGCGGTGAGTTCGGCGTCTAAGCTTTCAATTAGGGGATTGAGTTGCAGCAGTTGCAAAGCTTCTTTGAGGCGGTTAATATTGAGCGGTTTGGTAGTAGCGATCGCAATGCGACTGCGGACATAATCTGAGTTCAATCGTCCTTTAATCACATTGACTTGAATATCTTCTAAACTGCCTTCTACTACCTGAATTTTGATGATTCCGGAGCGAAACTCTTGACTGGGAATGTAGGCACCAGAGGTAATGTATCCCTTTTGCACATACAATTCGGTAATTTGATTGGCAGCTTTCAGGAGTTCGGCAAAGGTAATTGGTTGTCCGGTAAAATTGGCGATCGTAGAGTTTAATTCCTCTTGGTTAAAGGCGCTATTACCAACAAACTCGAACTTTTGCACAATAATACTACCTGGAATATCTAGGGCCTCTTCCGGAGTTGGCAGTACTGTCGGCGGTATTTGGATGGGTACGTTTGTTGGTGGTAGGGGATTAGCCGGGGGTTGTTCTGGCGGTTTTGGGGTAACAGGATTAATCGGCTGAGCGCAAGCAGAATTTGTGTGATACAGCAAGAGTATAAAAGTAATACAAGGAGATAAAAAAAATCTCCGTCGCCAAACACTTAATACCATTTTGGATTTTAGATTTTAGATTTTGGATTAGTCATTGGTCATTAGTCATTAGTCATTAGACCTAGCTTGAAAATAGGGAGTTGGGAGTGGGAAGTAGGGAAAAGAAATTTTCATTGTTCCAAGTGATTGCAGCTCATGGAGTCTCTTGCAAAAGTCCTTCTTTTCCCCTTCTTCTTTGCGCGGCAGTCGCTCATGGGGGAAACCCCCAAGACCGCGCTGCCTTGCCTTTGCGCCTTTGCGTGAGACAAAAAACTATTTATGCAAGAGGTCTATTAGTTATTTCTCCCCATCTCCCCATCTCCCCATCTCCCCAATCCCCAATCCCCAGTCCATCTGTGCGTAACATCCAAAAAATTCAGTGACAATTAGATGAAGTTAACCCAGAACTATAGGGAGTAGCATTAGGCGCTTCGCTGGCCAGAACTAGCACACCTTGGGCGTTAACATACCAACCTCTGGCTGGAGGTGGCAGTTGCGAAGTATTATTCACCTCTGTAGCAGCACTGGCATCAACAGGCTCAAAACTAATTAAAGCTCCACTACTTAACTGTTCGCTTGGTCGAGGTGGCAATCCTCCACGTCCGGTGATGGTAAATTCGCTTCTATTTTGACTTGCTGTTCCTCGACAAGCCTGAGCTACCACTTGTTCTGGTTTAGCTACTTCTTGTGGCACATCGATAATTTCAAAATTATTTTCAGCCTCTGGTGTAATGATGCTGATTTCTCCGGCGATTCCCAGTTCGGAACTAGCAGTAATCTGACAAGTTGGACATACAAAGAATCCTCTGGTATTGATACTGATATTTCCTCCCATGCCTTGAACAGCGTCGGCGGTAATCTTACTGCCTTCTAACAGCGTCACAAAGTTGGCCGGACTAAAGCCAGCAATATTAATATTGCCTCCGTTCCCAGTTCCTCCAGCAGTGGCAGATATCTGACTGTTACGGCGCATTAGTAAGGAATTCGTTTGCAGAGATATGTTACCACCTTCACCAGATGTGGTGGACGCAGATAATAAGGCGCGATCGCTCAGTATCAACTGATTCCCTTGAATCGTCAATCTTCCACCTGCTCCCATACCAACATTGTCGCTAGATATCTGACTATTACCAGACACCTGTAAGGAATTCTGGACTCGTAAATCAATGTTGCCACCTTGACCTCCTTTGGTAGCCGCCGTGATTCCACCTTGACTTTCCACCAAAATAGAGCCAGCATTCACCCGCAACGTTCCTGCATCCCCGGTACCATCATTCCTCGCTGTCACCTGTGCGCCATCTTTGACAACCAATTGCCCAGTATTAATTGTCACATCTCCAGAAGTTCCACTGGGCACAGGAGGCAGCCTTAATAGCTGTTGCAAACTCGGATCGACTATGTTGGCTGAGGAGAGGATCAAACTAGGATTTAGGGAGCCTGGGACTTTGCCACTTACCTCTACACTATCTTGAGCGTTAATGGTGACACTACCAGCAGGACCGCTGGCTAAGGTGGAAGCATCAACTCTACCACCGTCTTTAATTACCAAGCGTTGAGTATTAATTGTAACGCTACCAGCTTTTCCTGTCCCGCCAGTACCAGCAGTTATTTGACTAGGAGTGAAAACAAATGGTGTTACACCTATCAACTCTACTAACTTCGAGGCATTCACAATTACATTTCCACCAGAGCCAGTACCAGCAGTCACAGAAGCAATATTCCCTCCTGAAAGCGCAGTTAATTGCTGCGTTGATATTGTCAGAGTTCCCGCATTCCCAGCCCCAAAAGCTCCTGCCGTAATATTACTGAAGCGACTGGGATTCACTGGTAAAAATCCTGACACTTGCAAAAAATCACCAGCTTTAATATCAATATTCCCACCAGAAGCAGGCGTGTAAGTAGCCGCAGATATGGCTGCTCCATCTTGAATGACTAAGCGGGGGGTATTAACGCTAATATCTCCACTTTTGCCACCGCCGATAGTTTCTGTAAATAAGTTGCTGGAAATCTGCCCATCTGCTGTGGTGCCCACTAAGGATAAGGATTCAGAGGCATTGACGTTAAGCCCCCGTGCTGATTGCGCTCCTTGGGTTTGAATTAACACCACTGAGCCATCGCGGATAGAAATGTTTCGCCCCTGCAACTGAATTGAGCCACTACCTGGGCCACTGGTATCTGCTAATGCCTTTTGAGATAAGGCAATATCTTGAAAGTTTGTCACCCCTTGATAACCTAAATTCCAGCCTTGAGGACTGGGATTGAGACTTACTAAACCTCCTGCCACACTACCTAAATCAATGCGTCCGCCCTCAGCTGTGAGGGTTCCTCCCTCTGAAATAATTCCTCCTCCCACCAAAGCTAGGGTATTACCTGGCTGCACCTTTAGTCCGGCGGTGTCTCCCCTAGTGAAGGGTGAAAATATCGGACTTTCTAAACTGATGTTATGCCCTTGACCTTGGACACGAATCCCTTGGGGATTCTGCCCAAATTGCAAGCCTACTGGCACACTAATCGTTAGCCGAGGGGAAGAAGTTGAATCGGTTGCACTAAATTCTGCGCCATCAGCAAATTTAAGGCTATCTGCTGTACTCGCCAAAAATGAGCCGCCAATATTGAGTTGAGCGTTAGCACCAAAGTTAATACCACTAGGATTGATGAGGATGAAATTAGCACCGTAGTTTTCTTTAATTAAGCCATCAATATTGGAAATTGAACCACCTGTAACTCGGCTAATGATGTTAGTAATGTTGTTAAAAGCTGCGGTGTTGTTGAAAAAAGCTTCACCACCAGTGGGAACAGAAAATTCTCGAAAGCTATGGAAGAGATTGCTACCGACTTGTGTTCCGCCTGTAATTAAAAAATCCAGCCCTGGTGTGGTTCCTGGTGAAACTACAGTTTGTGCATCGGGAAGTGTGTTATCTGAAGAAATTTGTGCTAAACCAGGAAAGGCAGTAATTAGACACCAGATATAAGCACTACTAGTAATTAAAATTTTGCGAAGGAATTGTTTCATTTTGCATAGGGAAAATCATCCCAAGGAAAAAAAATATTTGAATGCTTTTTTGAGTTTTATTTAAGTATATTTAACTAAAAATGATATTATTGAGTTTATATTTCAACCGGAATTTTGGTCAACAAAGGGGGTTAAGTAATATGAACAAGCGGCAGTCTTGGGTCACTATGGCGACAGCCCCAATATTAGCTCTGGGTGTTATATTAGCAGTCTCTGCGCCCAGTAGAGCTAATAATGTAGAAGTAACCTGCAAGACTAACGCCAGCACACCAAAGGTGATTTTGAGTTTGGCTAAAGACGGAACCGCCAAAGATTACGTTATGTTGAATTTTCTGCCAAAATATTTCTGGCTGGGAAATCCTGTGCAAAATTGCCAGAATACAGCTAAAAGTTTACAGACTATCTACGATACGGATAGTTCTAAATATTTAACGGCTGATAAGCTCAACGACCAATCTGTTGTATGTGCTGTAGAACGGAGAGGCATCGGCTGCAATCATTACAGCGCTGAGGTTTTATTTATTCTTAAACCAATTGATAACCCCTCTCAAGCTTTATACGAAATGTTGGGTAGCGATTTTAAGCAAGCAAAGCCTTCCAATCTCCGGACTCTGAGCCGTACTTACACTAACACCAAACCCCCTTGGTGGCCATTTTAACTTGTATAAAATCAGTTCGAGATCAAAAACTCTCTAACGCTGGCGGATAGCGCAGCGTTAGCGAGTCTTCTCCTAAGGGGAGACGCACTCGCGTTCGAGCGTCTGAATAAGTGGGTTTAAGTCCCCCACCAAATTAAAAATTTGGTGGTCAACTTTCGTAGTGGCGGGTCTAAATCCCCCACTAAAAAGATTGCTGAATTATGAATTATGAATTATGTTTTAAATACATTATCTCTGCTGTTTTTGTACCTACTGATGAGACATTTATTGAACTTCAAGCAAGCACATATAGATGTACAGCTTGAGGACATTGCAAAGCTCAATAAAACCTCAATTTTGAAACTGTAATGTATATAAATAATAAATTTCCTACTCCTCCTTCATTTCTTCAAGGGCTGCGAGTACTCCTTGTAGATTGTCAAAAGTGGGGCGGCGGTGAGTCAACCAATTTTGGATTTTAGTTTTGCGATAGCGTAGCGTTAGCGAGTACTCAAGCGTCGCGTCTTTTGGATTGACCCTGACCACGAGGGTGCGGGGCTTGGAGATTTTAGATTTTTCCACTCCATGTGGGGTGGGGCTTGTACCTTTTTGTTTCTGGTCAACAAGAAAATTCTCACGAATCAAATAGGATTGCTATAGTCAATGTAACCAAGTCGGTGAAAATAAACAAAACTACACTTAAAACGCTGATAAATAACAAAGGACAAAGCAGAAAGTCTCTGGGGTTAGCTCAGCGAAAGCAACAGAGGTTTGGAACCATCAGACACCGCTCAAGCAACCGCTAGACCCTAATTGAGCGGACTTACTTAACATTAATTCATTAAGATATAATAGTCAAAATTGTTACATGAATGATAAAATTAACCTTTGATAACTCAAAGAAAAAATAATCTGTTTTGCTATCTTCATAACTTAATATATTTCCTTTGATTATGAAGCCACTTGCTAAAATTTTACAACAGGCTGACCTGATTTCATCTGAGCAGATAGAGATTGCTCTCAAAGAGCAGACCAAAGTTGCTGGGTTGAAGCTTAGTGAAATTCTAGTGCTGCACGGATGGCTTAAACAAGAAACGGCTGATTTTTTTTCTCAGGATTGGCCAGTGTTACTGGAGCAAAAACCAAAACAGCCCTTGGGCAAATATTTAAAAAAAGCTGGACTATTAAATGAACAGCAAATCAGAACTATCCTTGCTGAACAACCGCGGAAAAAACTTCGCTTTGGGGAATTAGCAGTACTTAAGGGTTGGTTGAAACCTACTACAATTAAGTTTTTTTTGGAGCATTTGGCTTTAGAATCGCAACTCCAACACGAGGAAGAAGTTTCAAATAATCAAAGTTTAGCACAGATAGAAAAATTGCATTTGAAAATGATAGTGCCACGGCAGAACAATTTGAAAATATCGAACCCCATTAACCATTCAGTTTTTGCTTTCAATTCCCTAGAGCAGGAAGCAGCAAGTCTAACACTATTTACCCCTAATACTATAGAATTATTCAAATTAGATGAAAAAGCTAGTTGTCCGGAAGCTTTGCTGGCAGAAGTACAATTCTGGACAAATGGGCAACCGTCTCTTGCTGAAAAAATTTTTCAATTGCTTGCACAATCGCCAGATTATATTGCCGCAGGTGCAGAAGCAGCAACAGTGCAACAACTAGTACAAAATAACTTGATTAACAATTGGCAAACTCAAGTCACTGCTGAGCATTTGCAACGGATACATGAAAGTACAATCAACAATGTGCAATGCGATCCTTTATCTCTGTTGGAACTGTATCGGCAAATTTGGCAAGAGGGCGAATTACCAACTAACAACAGTCCAGAACAGGCAGAACTGTTGCGTATAGGATTGGTAATCCAGCAACAAGACAAGCTAAAAGTTGGGAACCGCATTTACCAAGCAGTTTTTAATTGCAATTGGGTAAACCAGGAGTTCGAGAAAATACTTGCCGCCTCATCGGCAAAAACAACCATCTCACCAGTTAGCAATTTGAATGTCAGCAATAATACCATTACTGAGCCTGAATCTAGACCATATAAACGATTCTTTGTGTTGCTAGCAATAGCTGGTTTAATGGTCTGTGGTTCTGGCGTGATTTTTTTAAGTTTCAGTATATTTAGATGGTTACAAGTAGAAATGATTTTCAAACAAGGTAATGTGTTATTGCAGCAAGGAGAGTATCAAGAAGCGATCGCCAAATATAACAACCTTTTAAAATTTGACAGCAACTACTACCAATCTTGGACTAACCGAGGCTATGCACTAGCTGGACTCAAAAACTACAACAAAATGCTAGAATCATGCACTACAGCAACTATCATTCATCCAGAAGCTGTTTATGCCTGGAATTGCAAAGGTGAAGCGCTATATAACCTCAAACAATATAATGAGGCGATCTGGGCTTTCGATCAAGCAATTAGACTCAACTCCAAAGATCCTGTATTCTGGATTAATAAAACTGAAGCACTACTAGTACTCAAGCAACCAGATGCAGCCCTTACTACTATTAATCAAGCAATTGAACTGTTAAAACAAATTTCGGAAAAAGATGCAAATGCCAAAGAGTTAGCTGTTGCTTTTAGCTATCAAGGTAGGGTTTTATTCCAAAAACAAGAATACGAAGGCTCTCTAAAAGCCTATGAACAGGCATTAAAATACAATCCCAAATACTTTGTGGCTTTACGGGGTAAAGGGATGGCGCTACAAGCCCTAAAAAGAGACGATCGAGCGATCGCGCAATTTTATTTTCTTCTAGATCATCAGCAGCTAAGTGATACTCAAAAAGCTGAAGTATGGTACTATCTAGGGTTGAGCCTGTGTAAATTCCAGCAACCCGAAAAAGCGATCGCCGCTTTCGATAAAGCTCTCAAACTCAAACCCAATCACCAACCTTCAGAACAAGTTAAAGAAACTTGTCCAAAATAAATCACAAAATTCACAATTAAATCGAAGCTTTAGGGGGAAAATAAATACTGATTAGTCAAAAATACCCAGAGATGAGCGCCCCGCTAGATGTATTATAAAACTTTACTCAAAATCTAGTCTGTCCACTCAAAAGCATGAATCAATTCTTCAATAAAAAACGTGCTGCACTGCAACGCCGCAGTGGAGTTAGAACATCTAGAAGGATTAAACACCTGACTACTAAGCGTAACTTCAAAGTCAGAAATTATTTACATCGTGCATCTAATTATGTCATCGAACTACTCATAAAGTTGGGAGTTACAAAATTAGTCGTTGGTCAAAATCATGACTGGAAGCGTAGCGTTAATATCGGCAAGAGAAATAATCAAGCTTTCGTGTCAATACCCCACTGTTTGTTAATTGATATGCTGACTTACAAAGGAAACAGAGTGGGTATTGATATAATTGTTCGGGAAGAATCCTACAGTAACCAATCTAGCTTTCTTGATGGTGATTTGATCCCAGATTATGGAAGTAAACCAGAAACCTGGAAACCATCTGGTAAACGGATATGCAGGGGACTTTATCGCACTAAGTCTGGGCGACTCTGTAATGCTGACATTAACGACAGCTACAATATACTTACAAAAGAATTCCCCAATGCTTTCTCACATTGGGAGACGCTAAAAGCGAACGGGACAGGGGATAGAGAGGTCTTAGTTGACCCAATACGGGTAAATCTATCTGGTTTTAAAGCCAAAAGCTTGACCCCATTTTAGATGCCTTGAAGGTTCTGTGAACGAATGGTAATTCCTAAAAAGCCATGTCTGACTATATTTGACTATGCAGAACTGAACTATTATCCCTATTTATCCTTAGATGAATTTGGTTTTTTCGTGCTGAACGACTTAATTCCCTTTCATCCCTCAAAATGAGCCAACCGACAACTCTATATACCATCAAATAATTTTGCCAGATGTCTAAACTATTTAGCAAAAAAGACTAACTGATAATCAGCATGAAAAAACAAGTTTTAGCCGCAGGATTTGTATTATCCTCTTTTTTTGTGTTGCCACTAAAAGCATCGGCAGCAAATTTTAGTCAAATTTACGCATTTGGTGACAGCCTGGTTGATACTGGCAATACTTACAATTTCATCAAAACGGCTACAGGACTTGAATTTCCTCCCAGTCCACCCTATTTTGACGGACACTTTTCCAATGGGCCAATTTGGGTAGAAGGTTTATCTTCTGCTTTGGGAATAACACAAACTAACTTTGCCTTTGGTGGAGCTACCACAGGTACCCTGAATACCGTTAATGGAAACTTACCCGGATTAGCTCAGCAGATACAAGGCTTTACCACAACTAATCCTCAAGCTGACAGCAAGGCGCTATATGTAATCTGGGCTGGTGCAAATGATTACCTTGGTGGTGGGCTGACAAACCCTGTTGAGCCAGTCAATAATTTAATAAATGCGGTTAAATCACTTGGTAGTGTTGGTGCTACAAATTTTCTTCTAGCGAATTTACCTAGTTTAGGTGCCGCTCCTGGCACGAATAACGATCCAACGGTTTCTGCTGGACTAGCCGCTTTGACTAATGCCCATAACTCCGGTTTGGCCGCTGGTATTAATACTTTGAACCAGCAACCAGATATTCATGTCACCCTTTTTGATGCTAATTCCTTATTTAATAGAGCGATCGCATCTCCGGGAGAATTCGGTTATACAAATGTCACCGATGCTTGCTTGACAATAACCAGCCCAACGAGTTTCACTACCTGTCCCAACCCCAATGAATATTTATTCTGGGATCGGCTGCATCCCACAACATACACTCACAGCATTTTAGCAGGAGCTGCATTAGTAGCAGTTCCAGAATCTTCGCCAGCTTTAGGGATGTTGGCACTGGGTGCTTTAGGTACAGTAGGAGTGCTGAAGAAGCGTCAACGCACATATTGAGCGATTGCAGGGGTGGCACAGTTGTGCTAACCCACTGCGTGTTGCTTTTTATTTTCAAACAAGCAACTTAAAATATCATACTTTTTTGTCTTTCAGTCAAATATAGCGGTTCCCGCATGGATGAGGTACAGAAAAAAATAGATTCTCGTAGGGGCGCACAGCTGTGCATAGGTGTCAACTTAACGTGAAACCCTTATCAAGACTTGATATTGAGTTCATTCACTTAGCGTTACTCACCGCGTCACCCCACCCCGGTTTTGTCTAAAGCCAAAACCGCCCCTCCCCTTAGTAAGGGGAGGGGTTGGGGGTGGGGTAAAGCGTATGTGGGACAAGGATTTGAGCTTAAGTTGACACCAATGACAGCTGTGCGCCCCTACCCATGTACCTCATTCAAAAGAGAATCGCTATATACACAGCGATACCTACGGTGAGCTTCTCTACGAGACGCTTCGGGAACGCTAACGCACTCACTCTTCCACAACCAGAAATCGCCTTGTTTGTGAGGTTTTTTGTAAGGCGATCGCTCTGCTAGGCAGCAAAGCATATACAGCGTTCAATTTGATGGAGAAAATCTTGTCCGCTATATTTAATCCAAGTTAATCAGTATGGATATCACAGCTACTTTGAACGAAATCGCAACTCTCAGTGTTGAAGATAGAATCCGTATTGTGCAGACAATTTGGGATAGCATCGCAGCAGAGCAAGTTTACCTGATTTAACTGATGCACAAAAGCAAGAGCTTGATCGTCGAATTGCTGATTACGATTCAAATCCAGATAATGTGCTGACTTGGGAGGAAATCAAAGCGTCAATTAAGGGACGGCAATGAATTATGTCTTGGTGCGTAAGTCCTGTAATAGAAAAGCGTTAGTCATTGGTTCCAAGCAACAAAGGACAAATGACTAATGACAACCTTATGAATTAATATGAAACCTTTCTGGAGTACAGCCTATTCAGCAGTTTGTGATTCATCTTTATTTTTCGTTGTTTCATGGTCGAAGCGAATTCCTATAAAAATATCGTAGATAAACTCTAAAAAGTCTTTCTTTTGTCGTAATCCTGAAGTTTGATAGCAGCCTTTTTCATCTAATAAAGGCTTCATCAAATAGTATGTAGATTGATACTTATACCAGGGAATACAAGTCCATAAATGATGAACTAAATGATAGTTTTGTCCCAAAATTAGGATATTAAGAATCGGGCTGGGATATACACGAGCATTTTTCCAGCGATCGCGTTCACTAAAAGGACGATGGGGCAAATAATCAAAAAAGAAGCCCAGTATTAACCCCACGATGCCGGAAGGTACAACCCAAAAATTGAGAAGGTACATCAAAAAATGATATTGAATTGCTATATAAAAAATTCCAATAACAATTAAACGGCTGATAAACCATTCCAATAGCTCATATTTACGCCACAATCGTCGTTGAAAGAAAAACACTTCGTGGTACAAAAACCGAAATGCAATTAGCCACAGTGGCCCGCCTGTGGAAACATAATGATCTGGGTCATCTTTGGGATGGTTTACATGAGCATGATGTTGCAAATGCACCCGCGTAAACACTGGGAAAACAAATCCTAGCATCAAGGCGCTACCATGCCCTAGCATGGCATTAATTATGCGATCGCGGTGGGCAGATTTATGACAAGCATCATGAATTACTGTCCCAGCACAATGCAAAGCAATAGTATTAACGGTAAAGCACAACCAGTCCGGCCATTGCCAAAGCCAATAACCAAAGTTAGATAACACCAATGTTCCCACCGATGCCAAAAATAGCAGCAGAGTGGGATTGAAATCACCAGGAGGCGCTAAAAGTTCCTTGGGCGGTAATTTCGGCAGTTTGTCTGCTTTGGATGCAATTTTTGTTCCTACTTCTTTATTTACTACGTCTTCTAAGGTGACTTCCAAATTATTGCCATTTTGCTTTTTATACTCATCAACAGCTGGGTCAATGATGATTAGGCTTTTGGCTGGAATGTCAAAAAAATTAGGATCTAAAGAGGTCATAATTTTTTCCTGGTCGCGGTTCCTTGATAAAGTGAGCTTGAAATCCCGAATTCAGCCAGCACAGAAGAGATTTCTTGCCCCGATTAGAGAGATGAAACCCTGAAAATCTAGCCGATACTGTTCTTTATTAAAATTAGGATGGACTGTCAAATGTATAGTGTAGGAAAAATAGAAGTTTTTTGCTATACTACACGCACTAACAAGATATTTGATTTTTCGTTTTTAGAGTTAGTCCTATTACTAATGATATAAACAGCAGCGAAACACATATTTTGCTTTGATATCGATATTTATCGGTTTACCAAGGCTATGTTTTTTCCATATGCTGAAGTTGTGTTTTCCTATTGCTTTGATAAGAAACAATTCTCAACAATATAAACAATACAGTTTTTTGATTCATTAATGCAAGAGTTTTGCCGTAATTTCATATATGAGAGAAATCTTTTAGACACAAGTATTATACTTCTGGGAAAAATTTATATGTTATTTGCTTATGATATTTAAATTTTTAACGATCAATTCAAATTTTTAGATTTTATCTCAGCAGTAGTTCTTATTCAATACCATTTTATGGTATTGATATTAAAAAAGTTAAGCTTTGGAACTTTCTAGACTTTCAAATACTTAGACTTGAATTTGAGGCAGTAAATGAGGCATGTCTCGATATTAGACGGTGAGAATGAGGTATTTTCATCGTGATTTGCCAATTATAGTTGCTCGATATCTCTTGCAAAAGTAATTTTTGCACATTTGCAGGGAAAGGGCAAAGGAAAATTTGTCCCTTTTGCTGAGTTCTACAAGAAGTATATGCACAGGCGATCGCTTGTGCATACTTTCAATTCCCTAAAACCTACGCAGCGAGCATCTTTCTAGCCGTGGCTGCGACATAAGTCCTAAATTAAGATTCTTGACTTATTAACTGATTTATGCTGATTGCTAGGATACAGTCGAGGTGAAAACTTATCCTGTATACAAACCAACCATAACTTTAAATTATGGCTTTTGTCCGACTTTGATTTGTTCATGGTTTGGTAGTGTTGGATATTTGACCGATTAAAAAATGGTTAAAATTACCAAAATCATTACGCATAAGGTAAAAAAATGTACTATTTGTTGCCTTTACTAGTAAATATACTAACTTTCAGCAGTTCATACGCTTCCAGTGCGATAACACCAAGCACAACGCCAGATTTACTAAAAATGCATTTAGCTCAAAAGTTAAACTGCAATAATGCTCAAACTCAGACACAAATCAATGAATGCAGTAGATTGTCCTATCAGAATGCTGACAAAAAATTGAACGCAGCTTATCAACAACTACTGCCTAAATTAGACAGAACTAGAAAACAAAAATTGATTGTTGCCCAGCAAGCATGGATTAAATTTCGAGATACCACTTGTGAGTTTGAAAGAAGTGAATATGAGGGTGGAAGTATAGCCCCTACAATTTACTTTGGTTGCCTGGAAAATACTACAAAAGAACGTACCCAACAATTACAGGAATATCTTAAAAGCGATCGTTAGGGACTTCCAAGGAAAAAATATTCCATAGTAGGGTAGCACAGCTGTGCTACCCTACTCATGTACAACTAATTTCCGATAATTTATTTTCCCGGAGGCTCAATAAAGCCCTGTAAGAAAGCAGAGACTACGTTAAATATAGGATTGTCAACAGCTTCTTGCAATGCAGTTATTCCGCAAGCTTTAATTGCTCCAACAACTCGCATCTTTAAGGTTGGATTTTGCTCTATCTGCTCTACAGCCTTCGCAGCAAAGATTGCTTTTTCAGTCTGTGTTGTCGTCGGGTAGGTTTGAGATAGCTGATCTAGTAAATCTTGAATCTCCTTTGCGGCTTTAGCCAGGGTCTGCCTTTCTTGAGGATTAAGATAAATGTTATTGACACTTTGATCGTGAATTTTATTATTAATGCCACTAGAAAAAATACTAATTTGGTTATTCCTAATTTCACCAATCTGCATTTGATTCTCTTCTGCCACAGCAATAGCCCTCTCAATAAGATACTTGTTTGTCTCAATTTGTATACCAAGCTTGTCTATCGTATGATCTAATTGATGTAGATTTTTTGTAACCCCATCAATCAAGCGTTTGTCTCTATATTCTAGAGAGCTTTCTAAACGATCGATTTTTCTCTGTAACTGATCGGATAACGCTTCAATTTTTCCTCTAAGCAATCGTATTTCTAAGTTTAGTTTATCTACTTCTCCTCTATCCCAAAAAGGCATTTGCCATTTACCTATTCTAAAGATTTATTTGAAAACTGTCTAAATATATCAAGCATTAGAGCTACCTTCTCCTGAAATATACGGAAAATTGATTTTTTACGGGCAGTTCTGGAACAGTTTGGTTGGCAACACGAATAATAGCGGCGTAATCGGTGGGTTGGTTATCAGTCACAAAACTACGTTTTTGCTACTGGTGCTTGATTACCTGTCAGTATAAACCTAACAGATTCAAAGGAACGTTGAAAACCATCACCAGCAACAATCTACAGCAGATTGCAGCTTGATGAGGTACAGGTTATCGTAGGGGCGCACAGCTGTGCGCCCCTACCGGTGTACCTCGTTTACCTGAAAAATGCTGTATGTTAGATTTTTTACAGAAAATTTACTGCCTAGTGTCGCCTCAGCCAACCTTGGTGTAGTTCACAAAGTAAAGAATTGTAATCCTTTCATCCCAAATCTAAAGTCCAAAATTGGTACAAGTCACTCACTACGGTAGTCTAGATGAGAGTGAATTTATCTCTGGTTTGATATATTGTTTTATGACTTCAGTTGTTTCTAGTCCTCCGCGCACAATTCGTATCGGTTCACGCAAAAGCCAACTTGCTCTAGTTCAAACCTACTGGGTACAAGAGCAACTACAGAAAGCGTATCCAGATGTCACTTTTGAAGTTCACACCATGTCTACCCAAGGCGACAAAATCTTGGATGTAGCATTAGCCAAAATTGGCGATAAAGGACTTTTTACTAAAGAACTTGAGTTGGGAATGCTCAATGGCGACATTGACTTTGCAGTTCATTCCCTCAAGGATCTGCCGACTAACTTACCAGAAGGGTTAACACTGGCAGCAATTACCGAACGAGAAAACCCAGCCGACGCCCTAGTGGTGCATGAAAAGCACAAAGATAAACAAATCGAGACTTTGCCAGAGGGTGCAGTCATCGGTACATCTTCGCTGCGGCGCTTAGCACAGTTACGCCATCGATTCCCCCACTTTACTTTTAAGGATGTGCGGGGAAACTTGATTACACGCTTGGCAAAACTGGATGCAGGTGAATATGATGCCTTGATTTTGGCAGCAGCAGGGTTAGGGCGATTGGAAATGAGCGATCGCATTCATCAAATCTTACCCCAAGAAATCTCTCTCCACGCCGTTGGACAAGGCGCATTGGGCATCGAATGCCGTGCTGATGATAGCGAATTAATTTCCCTACTCAAAGCGATCGAGCATCCCCCAACACGCGATCGCTGTCTCGCAGAAAGAGCTTTTTTACGCGATTTAGAGGGCGGTTGTCAAGTACCTATTGGTGTAAATACAGAAATCTCTGGCGAACAATTGACTTTAACAGGCATAGTCGCCAGTATAGATGGTCAAAAGCTCGTAAAAGATAGCGTCACTGGGGAAGCCAACAAAGCCGAAGCAGTAGGCACGCAACTAGCAAATGTGTTGCGGGAAAAAGGAGCGCAAGAAATTTTAGAAGAAATTTTTGCGGTGATTCAACGGGGTTCCTAAGGAATTGCACAAGCGGATGTGATTAGATAATTAAGTAATCAATGAACAGTCATCAGTAGCCAGAGTCAAGAACTGATAACTGATAACTGTAAATATGCTGAACCGGGGAAACAAAACTTACCATGCGGATTTTATTTGTTGCAGCAGAGGCAGCTCCCGTTGCAAAAGTAGGTGGAATGGGCGACGTTGTTGGTGCATTGCCCAAATTCCTCAGAGCAATGGGGCATGATGTACGGATATTCCTGCCTTACTACGGCTTCTTGCCAGACAAAATGGAGATTCCCAAAGAACCTATTTGGTGGGGAGATGCCATGTTCCAGCACTTTGCAGTCTACGAAGCCGTTTTGCCTGGTACTGATGTTCCCTTGTACTTATTCGGACATCCCGCCTTCATGCCCCGCCGCATTTACTCAGGAGAAGATGAAGATTGGCGGTTCACCTTGTTTGCCAATGGTGCAGCGGAGTTTGCCTGGAATTACTGGAAACCAGATATTATTCACTGCCACGATTGGCATACGGGAATGATTCCTGTGTGGATGCACCAAGATCCTGATATCACCACTGTCTTTACCATTCATAACTTAGCTTATCAAGGGCCGTGGCGTTGGTATTTAGAAAAAATTACTTGGTGTCCTTGGTATATGCAAGGACACAACACAATGGCGGCTGCGGTGCAATTTGCCAATAAAGTAAATACAGTTTCGCCCACTTATGCAGAGCAAATTAAGACACCTACTTATGGTGAAACATTAGAAGGTTTGTTGTCTTTTATTAGCGGGAAATTATCTGGGATTATCAATGGGATTGATGTCGAAGTTTACAATCCAGAAAATGACAAATACATTGCCCAAACATTTACTGCTGATACCCTAGATAAACGAAAAGCTAACAAAATTGCTTTGCAAGAAGAAGTAGGGTTAGAAGTCAACTCCAAAGCCTTTTTAATTGGGATTGTGACGCGATTAGTAGAACAAAAAGGCATTGATTTAATATTGCAAATTCTCGATCGCTTTCTTTCCTATACAGATGCACAGTTTGTACTGTTAGGGACAGGCGATCGCTACTATGAAACTCAGATGTGGCAATTAGCATCACGCTTTCCCGGACGCATGGCAACTTATCTACTGTATAACGATGCCTTGTCTCGCCGCATCTACGCCGGCACCGACGCATTCTTGATGCCTAGCCGTTTTGAACCTTGCGGTATTAGCCAAATGATGGCTTTGCGTTATGGTTCCGTGCCCATTGTCCGCCGCACAGGTGGATTAGTTGACACCGTATCACACCACGACCCCGAAAATGCAGCAGGCACTGGTTACTGCTTTGACCGCTATGAACCGCTAGACCTTTTCACCTGTATGATTCGGGCTTGGGAAGGCTTCCGTTTCAAACCCCAATGGGAAGAACTACAAAAACGCGGCATGAGTGAAGACTTTAGCTGGTATCAATCTGCCAAGCAGTACGTCAAATTGTACAGGTCAATTTACGGCTTACCAGAAGAAGAGGAAACACCACAACCAGAGTTAGTTTTAAACGAGGCAGTGGCCACTAGCAATTCCTCAACCCCCTAAATAAATACTTTTTGTGACTAGCGATCGCATTTTTCAGATTAATTTAATGTGTGAAGGATGCGATCGCGAGTTTTTTATTTGCCAAAGGATGCGAAGAAAATGGCCAGTTATTTGATATTGGGCAGTTGAAACGAGACCCAAATCACCCTATAAAAATATCAGCTTTGAATCTTGGCAAAAATAGATATCAAGCAAACAATGGTAGTTTTTGTTGTTTAGTTACTCCTGAAAGAGTAGAAGTCTGGCAAAACGGCAGTCAAATTCCTTAGAGGTTGTTTGAAAAGTGGTTAACTGTGATTAAAATCACCCCCTTAATCCCCCCGATGCATTGGCTACGGTGTACACACAAGTCGAATTACCCCCCTTAATCCCCCCTTGGAAATGGGGGAAACAAGAAATCCAGTTCCCTCCCCTTTATAAGGGGAGGGTTAGGGTGGGGTAAAAAATAATAGAAGTAGGGGTCTCTTACTCCCTCCAGGGACAGGAAATAGGAAAAACTGTTCCCTGTTCCCTTCTTGGATGACAAAGGACAAATGACAGCCTTCACTAGTTATCTTTAATTGCACCGACCTACTTACCTAAATATATTCACTAAACCTGAGCCAGTTTTTGTAACAAAAAATTTACATTTGGCAATTATTATTTATTAATTGTTTTAAATATTTTTATTCATCACTTAAGTGTCTTAACTGTCTTAACTGTCCACTGAATTAATCACTTAAGTGTCTTAACTGTCTTAACTGTCCACTGAATTAATCACTTAAGACAGTAAAGATGCTTAAGTGTCTACTTATTCTTTATCTGACCTACTATTGCATTTTCTGGATAAAACTGAGATTATTTGAAAGCTTGCGCTAACAGTCTCAGTTAATAAAATAAGCTAATTTAATTAAAAGAATTAATCTTTTAATCCAATAAATCTATGTTTGAAGAAGTAACAGTTATTATATTAAAGTATTCTAGGTGGTTTGGTTATAAAATTAACGATCGCGGTATCAAAGAAGCTGTTCTATAGTTGTTCAATTTAAATATAAACTGACGGGTATTTTATTTCTAGTAAACAAAAAACAGAAAAAATAGTTCCAGTGACTTGCTTAAGTATTCCAAACTTTTCAATATTATTTTAGTTGTTTACTATTAATATTTTTCCCAACATTCTCTAACAGCTTATGAAACTTCATTTATCTCAAACTGGTGTTCAAATGTCCAATATAACAGGTGTTAGAGGGATGATGAAAGACATTCAAGAAACACTACAAAGCAAGCAACGGCAAGAATTTATTATTTTGAGCGCTGGAAATCCATTGCTTTTGCCAAAAGTTGAGCAGATGTGGCGGGAATGTAACGCAGAACTTTTAGCTAGTTCTGAGTATGGTGAAATAGTTTGTCGCTATGGTTCAAGTCAGGGTTACGTTCCATTAATTCAAGCGATCGCTGTATATTTTAACCGTCGCTATGGACTTTCATTAAGTGAACGCAACATTTTAATCACTCCTGGAAGTCAAATGCTGTATTTCTATGCTGCTAATGCTTTTGGCGGCTACACAAGCAACAAAGAATTAAAACAAATTGTCTTACCACTGAGTCCGGAATATACAGGTTATGGTGGAATTAGTTTCGCACCAGAGGCCTTAGTTTCCTATCAACCAACATTAGATATTGATAGCAAAGCTCACAGATTCAAATATCACCCTGACTTCAGCAACCTAGTCATTACAGAAAACACAGGTTGTATTATCTTCTCTCGTCCTTCTAACCCTACAGGTAATATTTTATCTGACGATGAAATCAAAAAAATTGTGGCTCTTGCTAGACCATATAATATCCCAGTATTCATAGATTCTGCCTATGGGCCACCCTTTCCAGCGCTAAATTTTCAGGATATGACGCCCGTGTTTGGAGAGAACATAGTACATTGTATGAGTTTTTCCAAAGCAGGTTTACCAGGAGAACGAATTGGCGTTGCTATTGGTGACCCTAAAATCATTGAAGTTCTAGAATCTTTCCAGACAAATTTATGTATCCACCCCTCTCATTATGGACAAGCGATCGCCGCTCGCGCTATCAACTCCGGTGCCCTTGAATTAGTATCTCAAGAAGTCATCAAACCCTTTTACAAAAATAAGTTTTCCGTCCTCGAAGCCAAACTCGACCAAGTGATGTCCAAAGATTTACCTTGGTTTCTACATCGGTGCGAGGGAGCAATGTATGGTTGGTTGTGGTTTAAAAATTTACCGATCGCTGATTGGGATTTATATGAAAAACTCAAGCTCTTAGGTGTAATTGTGACACCGGGTAGGTTTTTCTTCCCTGGTTTAGCAAAAGATTGGTCACACCAATATCAATGTCTTCGTATTAGCCTTACGGCTAGCGATCGAGACATCGAAACTGGTATACAACGTTTAGCTGACGTTGTTCAAAATGTTTATCAAGAAGCAGTAGTTCCTAGTATTTAACAAGAATCATTTATGAATTACGAATTATCTTATTTGGAGATTTAAATGTGGTAATAAACAACGTATATACCCAATCAGTTCTGACATTTGATGGTCAAGATGATTACATCAGCTTTGGTAGGAATGATATTGGTGGTGTTTTTGCTGAGGGTAGTTCAGCCTTTACAATTACCGGATGGATCAATCCTCATCAACTCACAAATAAAGCCAGTACCTACGGAACGCGCAATGTTTTTTTTGCTCGTTCATCAGATAGATACAGTGATAATTTTGAATTCGGCATCAGTGAGGATGGAAAACTAGATGTATACATTGATGAGAAAGTTGAAAAAGTTATCAAAACCTTTGGTGATGGAGAATTAACCGTTGGACAATGGCACTTCTTTGCTATTGTTTTTAACAAAGGTCAACTAACAATATATCTTGATGAACACGAGTATTTTGGCTATTTCACAGGTGACTCTTTAAACAAAACAACTAGTGCTCTCACTCTTGGTGCCACTTTACACAACAACATATACTTCACAGGTCAATTAGCTAACATTAGTGTCTGGAATTACCCCTGTCCCCCAATGGAAATCCAGAACCATCGGCATCAGCCTTTAGTAGGCAATGAACCAGGATTAGTGGCCTATTGGACACTAAACGAAGGAGAAGGGACAACCGTCAAAGACCAGACGGGAAACACCCATAATGGAACCTTACATGGCAATCCCAGTTGGGATTTAGCACAAATTCCCTTTGGAATTAGACAATCATCGAACGAGGGCGAAACACAAGATCGGACAGCAAGTAGTTCTGAAGAAGGAAACCCTACGGAAACTGTGGTGCTGGAGTCTGAAAGCGAGTCGATTACATCTGAAATAACTCAGGGCGAAATTGAGTTGCAACAAGTGTCCGTTGAAGTTCCTCCCGTTGTAGAAATTGTTGTCCCGACTCAGGCGACGACTGTGAACCCAAAGGGAAAAAAAGGGACAAAAAAACAAACCGAGAAATCTGCAAACATTCAAACTTCCCAGTCAAAAGAGACGAAAGCCGAAACCAGAGAAAGCGAAGTTCCAGCCAATATTCAACAACAGGAACAACCCCAAACATTAACTCAGGAAGAACCGCAAAAAACTATGAATACCACACCCAATCCTAAATATAAAATACTCGCTATTGATGGAGGCGGTATTCGGGGCATTATCCCAGCATTGGTACTAGCAGAAATCGAAAAGCGGACACAAAAGCCGATTTTTAGTTTATTCGATTTAATTGCTGGTACTTCCAGCGGAGGAATTCTGGCACTCGGATTAACCAAACCCCGATTAGATTCACTAGCACCTGATAGTCCCCCGGTTGCTGAATACAGTGCTGAGGATCTCGCGCAAATATATCTGGAATATGGACCTGAGATATTTTATGAGCCATTCTTTGAAAAAATACTTGGCCCAATAGAAGATATATTTGTCCAGCCTAAATATTCTTCTGACGGCAGAGAAGAAATTTTGAGGCAATATTTCGGAGACAGCCCTCTAGAAAAAAATCTCAAAGAAGTTTTCGTGACTAGCTACGATATCGAACAGCGAATACCGATATTTTTTACAAATAAAATTGAAAAACAACAAACAGAATCCAGAAAGTTTCGCAAATTATGTTTAGGTTTTACACTCACAGATGCAGCTCTGGCAACTAGCGCGACTCCGACTTATTTTGCTCCCTATCGGGTTGGTACTTCCGAGAATACTAACGGCTTCTATACTTTAGTTGATGGCGGATTAGTTGCTAACAATCCAGCTAATTTGGCTATTTCTGAGGCGCAAATTAGTAGACAGCAACAAAAACAAATTCTCAATACAGATGATATCTTAGTAGTTTCTTTAGGTACTGGTTCTCTAACAAGTGTCTACCCTTACAAGGAAGTGAAAAATTGGGGACTTTTGCAATGGGGAAGACCACTTTTAGATATGGTGCTTGATGGTGGTAGTGAGGTAGTAGCCGGACAATTAGAACGGTTATTTGAAGCTAGTAAACAAGGTACTCAAACATCTTATTATCGTTTTCAAACCTTCCTCACCAGCGAACAGGAAGCAATAGATAACGTCAAGCTAGAAAATCTGCGTCAGCTACAAGGATTAGCCGCTCGAATAATTCAAGAAAGAAATCAAGAAATTGATGAATTGTGTAGTTTGTTATCAAGCTAAATTTCATCTTTTATTTTCTCATGAGTGTGTAAAAAAATGGAAACTCTGCCGATCAAAATTTACGATGATACTCTGCGAGATGGAGAACAACAAGCTGGGATTTTCTTCTCTTACCCAACTAAACAAAAACTCGCCCATTTAATTAACCAAACGGGAGTTGATGCATTCGACATCATGCCCTGTGTCTGTGACGAAGAAGCTAAACTCGCTAAAACACTAGTATCAGAGGGATTGGGTAGTCGGATTTTTGCAGCTACCTTAATGAACAAGCAGTTTATTGATTTAGCAAAGGACTGTGGCATTAATCGCATTATCCTCATCTATGCCCTTTCCGATCGCCTCCTGTTTCTAAGAGACCCTCAACTCCGTTCGTTGAGCGAGTTTAAAGGCAAAACCATTGATCACAATATCCCACCAAACATCATCGATAGAATCCGCCAAAATGCTATTGATTTAATCATCGAAAATTTGCGCTATGCCACCACAGTGGCAGGACTAAGAGTAGACTTCGCCGCCGAAGATGCCTCAAGAGCCGATTTTGACTTTTTAGTGCAATGTATCCGTTCCTTTAGTCCTTATATTGAAAACTTTGTGATCTGTGATACGGTAGGAGTCCTCAATCCAGAAAAGAGCTATATCTGGATTCACGACTTGCTCCAACGCACTACAGGGGTTGCTTTGGGAGTACACTACCACAATGACATGGGTATGGCTCTGGAGAATACCCTCCAATCTCTGGCGGCTGGAGCGACTTTAGTATCGGGTACCTTTGGCGGAATTGGGGAACGAGCCGGAAATGTTGCCATCGAGCAGGTATTGAATGGGTTGCGAGTCCGCTTCGGAATTGAAGTCAAGGGAATTAACTATGACGCTTTAGCCCCTGTGACTGATTACATCGAGCAAATGGGGATTCGTCCCGCCCCTCCTTACTCTCGAACTGCTCAACGCCACGAAACAGGCACTCATGTCAATTGTTTATTATCAGACCCCAAAAGCTATGCAGTTTTTCCTCACGGGGCTATAGACGTTGTATTTGGCAAATGGAGTGGAGTGAGTAACTTCCAATATCTATTTGAAAAGCAACTGCAAAATCCTCAACCCAGAGAGCAATACGAGAAAATGCGCTCAACGATTAAATCTCTTGCTACTGAGCAAGAACGCTACTTTACAGCTAACGATGTCTTGGAATTATGGAAAAATGGGGTTTTTAAGTAATGCGTCCTATCGAATTGTCGCCATTCCTGGGGAAGGAATCGGGCCAGAAGTTGTCCAAGCTTCCTTAAAAATTCTGCAACAGGTAGCTGAAATTGAGGGATTTACTTTACAGGTAGACTATGGTTGGCTGGGCGCGATCGCCTTTGAACAACTGGGTAGTTATTGCCCTCAAGCAACTATTGAATTGTGCGATGGAGCCGATGGGATTGTATTTGGTGCGGTTACCGAAGGCGGACTATTAGAACTGCGAAAACATTTCGACTTTTTTTGCAATCTGCGCCCGATTCGTAGCGTTAAAAGTTTGCTGGATAAATCCAGTCTGCGACCAGAAAAAGTGCAAAATCTCGATATTTTGATCGTTCGAGAATTGGTGAGTGGGATTTATTTTGGCCCATCTGGACGTGCTTCAGATGACAAAGGAGCCTATGGTTACCATACCATGCGCTATTACGATGAAGAAATTCGTCGCGTTGCTCGTAAGGCTCTACAGCAAGCCCAACAGCGCCAAGGATTACTCACCGTCGCTCACAAAGAAAACGCTTTGCCTCATCTGCCTTGGACTCGTTTAGTGCAAGAAGAAGCCAAGGAATTTGACGGCGTTGTTGTTGAGTCAATGTTGGTGGATAACTTAGCTATGCAAATGGTTTTGAATCCCCAGCGGTTTGATGTAATTTTGGCCGGCAATCTGTTTGGAGATATTCTCAGCGATATTGGCGGTGCCTTAGTTGGTTCCATCGGCTTATTAGGATCGGCTAGTCTCAACGCTGATGGATTTGGTTTATACGAAGCGATTCATGGTACAGCTCCAGACATTGCAGGTAAGGGAATTGCCAATCCCCTGGGAACTTTGGGAGCGTGTATTTTAATGCTTCAGCAATGGGGAGAAGAACGAGCTGCCCAACGGATTATTCAAGGGCAAGAACGAATTTTAGACAAGGGATATCGGACAGCCGATTTGTCCCCCCAAGGAGGAGAAATCTTTGTCAACACTGAAACCTTAGTTGACCTTTTACTGGAAGAACTTTCAGTAGTGCCACATTCGGAATTAGGAGTGATTTATGAGTCCCGCAAATAACGTTTTGCAACTGGGAGATGATATTAATACTGATGATATTATTCCTGCCAATCGGGCAACAACAGACGATCCCGAATATTTAAAACTCTATGCTTTAGAACATATTATTGGTGAGGGAGAACTTTTAAAATACAACACGATCGCCGCCGGAGAAAATTTCGGGTGCGGTTCCAGTCGAGAAGTTGCTCCCATTGCCTTGCAAGCTGCTGGAATTGAGAAGATTCAGGCGCGATCGTTTGCCGAAATTTTTTATCGCAATAGCATTAATATTGGACTTTGCCTCGAAATTTTGGGACAAAAGCAGCAGAATCCAGTGGTGGATGCGATCGCACTTGCAGGCGGACTAATGTCTTTTAATCAAATGCGTCGTCAGGGGCAAATCACCATTCCTCGCAGTATCACCCCTCCACGACCCATGACTTTAGTCGAAAAACTCCTAGCTAAAGCCTCCGGTAATTCCTACGTCCAGCCAGGGGAAGTAGTTTTTGCCCAGGTCGATTTAGCCTTATCCCACGATGCTGTAGCTGGTCCTGTGGCCAAAATATTTTATAAACAATATGGGGCAGATGCAAAGTTGTGGGACTCCCAACGAGTGGTTCTAGTCGCCGATCACTTTATCCAAGTCAACGACATCCGTGCTGATAATAAAGCCCATATCATGTACGAACAGATGCTTCAATTCGCCCAAGACCAGGGATGCCACTTATTTGATGTCGTTTCCCCAGGTGAAGCTGCCGGCATTTGCCACGTTCTACTACCAGAAAAAGGATTTGTCCGGCCAGGAATGCTGATTGCTGGTACAGATTCTCATACCTGCACCTACGGAGCCTTGGGAGCCTTTTCCACAGGGGTAGGAACCACAGACATGGCTAATATTTATGCGATGGGGGATATGTGGATTCGTGTTCCCCAAACCTTAGTATTTGAGTTATCTGGAACTCTACCGCCTCAAATTAGTGCCAAGGACATCATATTATTTATCTTGGGACAAATCGGCTGTGCTGGCGCTACCAGTAAGGTAATGGAATTTAGAGGGTCAATTATCGCCCAACTGCCCTTTGATGAGCGATTGACTTTAGCGAATATGGCAGTTGAATGTGGCGCGATATGCGGCTTGATTGTTCCTGATGAGGTGACTCGTGAGTATGTGAAAAACCATAGCTCCCAGGGCTTTGAAGAAATTATCGCCGATGCTGATGCCCAGTACGAAAAAATTTATCAATTTGACCTCAGTAATTTAGAACCCCAAGTTGCACGTCCTCCGAAACCCGATCGGGTAGTGGGCATTAGTCAGTTAGAGGAAATTCCGATTACCAAGGCTTTTATTGGCTCTTGTACAGGTGGTAAACTTTACGATTTGGCTCAAGCAGCCGAAGTTTTGAACGGTCGTCAACTAGCAGAAGGCGTCAATTTGTTTATTGTACCTGCCACCATGGAGATTCGTGAGCAAGCCCAAGAGTTAGGCTATCTCGACATTTTTGAAAAAGCAGGGGCACAGATTCTCAAGTCAGGTTGTGGGGCTTGCATCAATGCTGGAATTGGGGTTTTAGCAAAAGAAGAAACAGGAGTTTATGCAACCAATCGTAATTTTAAAGGACGCAGCGGCGATCCAACAGGCAAAAATTATTTGGCATCACCAAGAACGGTTGCTATTTCAGCCGTAAAAGGCAAAATTACCCATCATCTCGATTAAAAACGGAGTTATTAGACATGAGTGAATAGAGAAAAAAATTGTAAAATCTTAACCCAATCTGAATCAAAGTGACTTTTATCTAGCTTAGTCTAGGTATTAAGATAGGCTTCTTTATTTACAAAGATTCCAGTCTTATACCTTTAGTAATGTTTTAACCAAGACGTAAGGATTTTAGGTAATTCCAATGGACGAAATCGTTAAAAAACTTGCCGGTCTAGGTCTTCCTGGCATATTTCTCGTGATTCTTGCAGCCACATCAGCAGGTAGTTCTGCTGCTATTACTGCCACCCTCACAACCTTGGGAGGGCCGTTTGGTATCGTCGGAGGTATAGCCCTGCTTGGTCTGACAACAGTTGTTGGGGATGCTATTGCCGGATATGGTATTGAAGCCGTTCTCAAAGCTGTCTATACAGAACGTAGCAAAACCGAATCTGTGAGATTTCTGCTCAAAGAAATTAAAGATCTACCAATTTCAGAGGAGCTAAAACTCAAACTGAAAAATCAACTTAGCCCACAAGCCACTGGTTATACTGAAACAACTGAGGAACCAAGAACAGTTGAAATTGTTGATGAATAATTAACAGAATTCAGGAGTAGCCAGTGTGGTCTTGTGGTCTGCCAAAATGAAGCAACTGGCGTTGAAAATTGGGAAATAAAACAGATTTTAGGCGAGGCTACCGGACTGAAATTGTATATTTCACCTGACTTTGAATCTCCTGTAAATTCGGTGAAAATTCCCAAACAAATGGCACGAAATATAAAGTTGCATAATTTGGAGTTTCCCGAAATTTAATCCGCTACGAATTAGTGAAATGCTGTACTAGGTTAAGCAATTCTTTTTTTAGGAAAAGCTAACGTACCAAATTCAAATTGCGGTGAGAAAATAAAATGGCCTCTGAGTCCGATTTCACCGGATTAAACACTCAAAGGCCATTATTCAAAAAAATCATCTAGTCAATAGACTATGCCTGGAAGTAGCTTTAATATCATCTCCGTTTGAATAGTTAAGCTGTTCCACATTTAACTTGCATATACTGGGCGGGCGAGACGCCCACCCCACAAGAAATGTACAATTTCAAATTATGCAAACTAGATGTGGTTTAGCTTATAATTAGGACTGACGCTTTGAGACGGGAACATTTGAAGAATAAGTAGTTATTCTGACACCAATTTTCTCAAATTCCGCAACGGATTCTATAGTTGCGAGCAAATGTAATCTCTATTTAAAAAAAATTCGGTCATGATTAAACAATGTATTCATCAATTATTTGAAGGCCAAGTTGCTCGAAATCCCCAAGCAATAGCTGTGGAATGCGGGCAGAAACAATTAACATATCAAGAATTAAATATTAAAGCTAACCAACTCGCTCATCATTTGCAAAAATTAGGGGTAGGCGCAGAGGTATTGGTAGGAATTTGCATTGATCGCTCCTTAGAAATGATTGTGGGTTTATTGGGAATTCTCAAAGCCGGAGGAGCATACGTACCGCTAGATCCCGCCTATCCTACTGAACGATTGCAGTTCATGGTAGAAGATGCTCAAATTTCTGTTTTGGTAACACAAGAAAAATGGTCTAGCTTAATATCTGATTATTCAGGGCAGGTAATTTGTTTAGATAGTCACCAGGACGAGATATTTAACGACAGCGATGCCTACGGCGGGCAAAGCCAACACAATCTCGTTAACACAGTCAAACCGAATAATTTAGCTTACGTCATCTATACATCAGGTTCGACTGGAAAACCCAAAGGAGTGATGATTGAACATCATTCATTGGTGAACTTTATCCAAATGGTCATCCCCCAATACAAAATCTCTGAGTGCGATCGGATTCTTCAGTTTGCCTCCATGAGTTTTGATGTCGCCGCAGAAGAAATATATTCCTGCTTAAGTTGTGGTGCAACTATAGTATTACGAACTGAAGAAATGCTCAGTTCTGTAGCATCATTTGTACAACAATCTCAAAATTGGCAAATAACTATATGGGATTTACCCACAGCTTACTGGCATTTAATAGTCAATGAATTAGCCACTGGTAAAATAACATTGCCCCAATCATTGCGCTTGGTGATTATTGGCGGAGAAAAAGTAATACCAGAAAAAGTGAAAATGTGGCTCAAATGTGTAGGAAAATTCCCTGAATTGATCAATACCTACGGACCTACCGAAGCCACCGTTGCAGCTATGAGTTGCTGTTTATCAAATTACACCAAACTAGAAAATACAGAAGTACCTATTGGTAAACCAATGGGGGAAAATATTCAAGTTTATGTGTTGGATCAAAACCTGCAAAAAGTTCCAAACCAAGTAACAGGAGAAATACACATTGGAGGTGCTGGACTCGCACGCGGCTATCTCAATCGCCCAGAATTAACAGCAGAAAAATTTATTCAAAATCCTTTTGACAACTCAAAATTATTATATAAAACTGGTGATTTAGGAAGATATTTACCAGACGGTAACTTAGAATTTGTAGGACGCATTGACGAGCAGGTAAAATTTAATGGCTTCAGAATTGAATTAGGAGAAATTGAATCTGTCCTCAATCAACATTCTGAAGTATCTCAAAGCGTAGTCATTATTCGTGAAGATTCCCCTGGAAACAAACGTTTAGTAGCTTATATTGTTCCCCATCAAAAAACGGCATTCGCCCCCACAATTTTTGAAAGCTTCCTGAAAAAAAAGCTACCGAGTTACATGGTGCCGAGTATCTTTGTTTTCTTAGATGCTTTACCCCTGACTCCCAATGACAAAATCGATCGCCAAGCACTTCCTGTTCCTAATCTGCAAAAAACTTTTGTCGCTCCCCGCAATTCACAAGAAGAAGATTTAGCAGAAATTTGGGGTCAAATTTTTGGATTAGAACAGATTGGTATTGATGATAATTTTTTCCAGTTGGGTGGTCATTCTCTCATCGCCACACAAATTTTGTCTCGGATACGGGATGTTTTTCAAGTTGAACTATCCTTTAAACAACTGTTTGAAAATCCAACTATTGATGACTTAATTAAAGTCATTTTCCAGCAACAGCAAATCAAACAGTCATTTCCCATAGCTAAAATTCAGCCGATTCCACGAGGGGGTTACTTACCCGTTTCCTTTGCCCAAGAGCGGGTATATTTCATTGAGCAATTAGCACCCTCCATGAGCGCTTACCAATTCCAAGAGAGTTTGCGCTTTCAAGGATATTTGAATATATCTATTTTGGAAGAAAGTCTGGGCGAAATTTTGCGTCGTCATGAGATTTTTCGCACTACCTTTCCAGCCGTAGAAGGAAAGTTAGTACAATTAATTCATCCTCCTCACCCAGTAAAATTAGAAGTAATTGACCTGCAAAATTTTGGCAAATCTGAACAGGAAGCCGAAATCGAAAGATTAACAGAGGTGGCAATTCACAAACCTTTTAATATTAGTGAGTTACCCTTAATTCGGTGGACGTTATTAAAATTAAGTGACCAAGAACATGTATTAGTTCATGTTGAACATCACATGGTTCATGACGGTTGGTCATTCAATTTATTTTTGCGGGAATTATTAGCACTATATCAAGCCTTTTCTGAGGGAAAACCCTCTCCCCTAGCTGAACCCTCACTTCAGTTTGCAGATTTTGCCCATTGGCAAAGACAGTGGGTGTTAACAGAGGAAGCACAAGCCCAGCTAGATTATTGGAAACAAAAATTATCTGGTAGTCCGCCTTTACTGGAATTACCTGGCGTTAGCTCGCGCCCAGTAGAACAAACTTACCAAGGCGGAATGCGGAGGATGGAACTTCCTCTTCATGTCTGCGAAGCCCTAAGAAATATGGGTCGTCAAGAAGGCGTAACCTTATTTATGAGTATGTTTACAGTTTTTGTAACCATGCTCTACCGCTACACCGGACAAGAAGATCTTTGCGTGGGTTCTGGAGTCGCTAACCGTCGTTGGCGAGAGACAGAAGGGTTAATTGGCATGATTGTCAATAATATTGTTCTCCGCACAAATGTTTCCGGAAACCCCACCTTTCGAGAACTTCTGGCTCAAGTGCGTCAAGTCACCCTGGAAGGTTATGCTAACGAAGACTTACCCTTTGATAAGGTGGTAGAAGCACTCAAACCAGAGAGGAATCTCAGCTACAATCCGCTGTTTCAGGTGATGTTTAGCTTCCATGATGCGCTGTTACCCGAATTGCGTTTACCTGGGTTGAGTATTAAACAGCATGAGGCACTCAACAATAAATCAGCCAAATTCGATCTTGATATTGTCGTTATTCCCCGTTCTGAACAACGAGTAGGGCGTAATTCCCAACACGAAGCCCAGGGAATCGAAACAGAGGGCATAACCCTTGTTTGGGAATATAACAGCGATTTATTTGATCCCGCCACCATCGATCGCATGATGGGACAATATGAAACATTAGTAGAAGGAATTGTAGCTAACCCCGATTTACAAATTTCCCAATACCCGCTGTTAACACCAGAACAACAGCAGCAATTATTAGTTGAGTGGAACGCCACAAAAACAACTTATCCCCAAGGGAAATGTATTCATCAGTTAGTTGAAGCACAGGTAGACAAAACTCCTGATGCAGTAGCAGTCATATTTGGGGGGCAAAAACTCACCTATCGGCAATTAAATGAACAAGCTAACCAACTCGCTCATTACCTAAAAGCCTTGGGAGTAAAAGCTGATACATTAGTGGGAATTTGCATTGAGCGCTCCTTAGAAATGATAGTGGGACTATTAGGAATTCTCAAAGCGGGCGGTGCATATCTCCCCTTAGATCCTGCTTATCCAGCCGAACGATTGAGCGAAATAGTAAATGATGCTCAAGTGCCAATTATAGTGACGATGCAGCAATGGGCGACTGTGGAAGCTGAACATCCTTGGGAAATAGTTTGTTTAGATACTCAAAGAGAATTAATTGCCAATCAAAGTTGGGATTTTCCCAACTCGGAAGTAGCAGCGAGTAACTTAGCTTATGTTATCTATACATCAGGTTCTACAGGCAAGCCCAAAGGGGTGTTGATTGAACATCATTCATTGGTGAATTTTACCCAAGCAGCATTGGCTCAATATAAAATGACAGCTAGCGATCGCATTCTGCAATTTGCCTCAATTAGTTTTGATGCTGCCGCCGAAGAAATTTATCCATGTTTAACTTGTGGTGGCACATTAGTGTTGCGAACTGAGGAAATGTTGCAGTCTGTGTCAGCATTTGTGCAGCAATCAAAAGATTGGCAATTAACAGTATGGGATTTACCTACAGCTTACTGGCATTTGTTAGTCAGTGAATTAGCCAGTGGCAATTTATCATTACCTGAATCATTACGATTGGTAATTCTTGGTGGAGAAAGAGTGCTACCGGAAAAAGTTGCAATGTGGCATCAATTAGTAGGTAATTATCCTCAGTTGGTTAATAGTTATGGGCCGACTGAAAGCACTGTGGTTACAACTTTATCTTATTTGTCAGACAACGATCCCCATCGTCAGGAAGTCACCATTGGTAAACCTATCAATAATGTTCAAGTATATGTGTTAGATAAATATTTGCAACCCGTTCCCATTGGAGTACCAGGGGAACTTCATATTGGCGGTGCAGGTGTCGCACGTGGTTACTTGAACCGTCCAGAATTGACATTAGAAAAATTTATTCCCAATCCTTTTGAGAAGTCACAAGGCAGTAGATTATATAAAACTGGGGATTTAGTGCGTTATCAACCCGATGGCAATCTAGAATATCTGGGGCGGATGGATTCTCAGGTGAAAATTCGCGGTTTTCGGATTGAACTTGGGGAGATTGAAACAGTTTTAAATCAACATTCTCAGGTGGCTGGAGCTGTTGTCATTGCCCGTGAAGATATTCCTGGCAATAAGCGTCTCGTCGCTTATGTGGTTGGAAATCAAGGACAAGTTCAAATTGAGGAAATTCGCCAATTTCTCAAACAGAAGTTACCCCCATACATGGTTCCTTCTGCCTTCGTCCCATTGGATCGGCTACCGATAACCCCCAATGGTAAAGTAGACTATCATGCTTTGCCTAGCCCAGATACTTCTGACAGAAATTTAGACTTAGGGGTTGTTGTTCCTCGGACTTCCACAGAAGAAAAGTTAGCCGCAATTTGGGCTGAAGTTTTGGGACAACCAAATGTCAGCATTTATGATAATTTCTTTGAATTAGGTGGCGATTCAATTATCAGTATTCAGATGGTTTCTAAAGCCAATCAAGCCGGGTTACAGCTAACTCCAAAACAACTTTTTCAACATCAAACCATTGCAGAGTTAGCCACTGTTGTTGGTACAACGAGTCAAATCAAAGCCAATCAAGGATTAGTCACAGGTTCAGTACCGCTAACACCGATTCAGCATTGGTTTTTCCAGCAAAATTTACCGGATGCTGATTACTTTAATCAGTCAGCTTTGTTAGAGATTCCATCAGGGACAAAGCCGGAGTTCTTAAAACAAGCGGTGCAACAATTATTATGGCATCACGATGCTTTGCGATCGTGCTTCATCCAAGAAAGCATTCCCCCACAACAAATTTATGATGCGCCCCAAGAAACAGTACCTTTCACCATTGTTGATTTGTCGGAACTTTCTCCCGAAGCACAACAAATTGCGATTCAGACAAAAGATGTCCAACTTCAACCCAGCCTGAATTTATCAACAGGAGAAATTGTCCAAGTTGCGTTGTTTAACCTGGGTATAAATCAACCGAGTCAACTATTGTTTGTTATCCATCACCTAGCGGTAGATGGTATCTCATGGCGCATTTTGCTGGAAGACTTCGCAACAGCTTATCAGCAGCTAAATTGTGGCGAAGCAATCAAATTCCCTGCTAAAACTACTTCTTTTCAAGAATGGGCAAATCGGTTACAAAAATATAGTGTATCAGAAGCCATTGCCAGAGAAATTGATTACTGGTTATCTAACTTTGAGAGCAATATTGCTCCTTTACCAATAGATTATCCATCAGGTAAAAAAGATAATACTTTAACCTCAACTCATTCTTTTACTCTGTTTTTAAATGACGATGAAACCCGCGCTTTGCTCCAAGATGTACCCTCTGCTTACAATACACAAATTAACGATATTTTGTTGACTGCTTTAGTACAAAGCTTTAGTCAATGGACAGGGGAAAAATCTTTACTTGTTGATTTAGAGGGACATGGCAGAGAAGACTTATTTGAAGATATAGATTTGTCGCGTACCGTAGGCTGGTTTACTACTTTATTTCCTGTGCAATTAAAAGTGAGTTCTGTTCATGATTTACCAGCAACTTTAAAATTAGTTAAAGAACAACTGCGCCGCCTTCCTCAACACGGTATCGGTTATGGTATCTTGCGATATTTACATCCAAGTTCGGCAGTTCAAAATAAATTGCAGAGTTTACCGCCAGCAGAAGTCAGTTTTAATTATTTGGGTCAATTTGACCAAGTTTTGTCTGCATCTGCAATGTTGGGAACTGTAAAAGAGTGGAAATCAGAGCATAGTAAGCGCCAAAATCGCAGTCATCTTTTGGCAGTCAGCGGATTAATTCACTCAGGAAAGCTAGAAATAGACTTTGCTTACAGTGACAAAGTTCACAAAAGAGATACCATCGAACGGTTAGCTTTTGGATTCATGGGAGCATTAAAAACTCTGATTACTCACTGCCAGTCAAAAGAGTTCCAAGACTATACTCCTTCCGACTTTTCTGCTGCCAGAATTAATCAACAACAACTGGATAAATTCATGACTAAAATTAACAAAAATAAAACCAAGTATTAGGTAATTAGTAAAGTTATCAATTTATATACAAAAATTATGCAAGAAATGATGATTGGCTCTACTGGTTTTATTAATGATTCTTCTGCTTTAAGTGAGCAAGAGCAACAGAAAATTTTGGTGGAATGGAATAATACAACAAGCAATTATCCTAAACATTTGTGCATACATCAGTTATTTGAAGCACAAGTGACAAAAACTCCAGATAATATTGCTGTTGTTTTCAACGAACAGAAACTTACTTATCGAGAGTTGAATTATCGAGCCAATCAAATTGCATATTATTTGCAATCTTTGGGTGTAGAGACAGAAGTGCTGGTGGGGATTTGCGTTGAACGATCGCTAGAAATGATTGTAGGAATCTTAGGTATCCTCAAGGCGGGTGGAGCGTATGTACCGCTAGATCCAACCTATCCTAAAGAGCGTCTATCGTTCATGCTCTCAGATTCGCAAGTCCAGGTGGTGTTAACCCAAGAAAAATTTGTTGAAGAGTTGACTGCAAGCGGAGCGAAATTAGTTTGTCTGGATACTGACAAACAATCTTTTCAGGGAGAGGGCAACGAAAATCCTAGTAGTGAAGTTGCACCAGAAAATCTGGCTTATGTAATTTATACATCAGGGTCAACAGGAACACCAAAAGGCGTGCGGATTCAGCATCAAGGCGTGTGTAATCTAGTCCAGGCACAAGTAAAACTGTTTGACGTACACCAAAACAGCCGCGTTCTTCAGTTTGCTTCTTTGAGCTTTGATGCTTCAGTTTGGGAAATTGTCATGGCTCTTTGTTCGGGAGCTAGCCTTTACCTGGGAACTCAGGACTGCTTGCGCCCAGGAACAAATTTATGGCAATTTTTGTGCGATCGCTCAATAACTCACCTAACACTGCCACCCACAGCACTAGCAGCGTTACCAATAGCAGAATTGCCCAACTTACAAACCCTGATCGTCGCTGGAGAAGTTTGTAATCCGAAGCTGATAGCTCAATGGTCAAAAGGACGGCGCTTTTTTAATGCTTATGGCCCCACGGAATCAACAGTCTGTGCCACAGTAGCAGAATATACTGGCAATATCCAACTGACAATTGGTCGAGCGATCGCTAACATACAAGTTTATGTCCTCGATAGCGATCTTCAACCAGTTCCTATTGGTACTCCTGGTGAATTGTATATTGGTGGCGACGGCTTGGCACGAGGCTACCTAAATCGTCCAGAGTTAACCAACGAGAGATTCATTCCCAATCCTTTTGGTGGAGGCAGGGGGGCAGAGGAACAGACGAGCAGAGGGGAAACAGAAGACCAATCCTCTAATTGCGATCGCCTTTATAAGACTGGGGATTTAGTTCGTTATCGACCTGATAGAAATCTGGAATATCTGGGGCGGATTGATTCTCAGGTGAAAATTCGTGGCTTCCGTATTGAACTCGAAGAGATCGAGACACTGCTTATTCAACACCCAGATGTACAGCAGGCAGTGGTAATCGCTCGTGAAGACATCCCTGGCGATAAACAGCTCATAGCCTATGTCGTCTTGAATCAAAAGCAAGAGGCGATGCCTGGGTTGGGCTGCGCCTACGCCACTACGCTCAAACGCTTCCTGCAAGAAAAGCTGCCCAACTACATGGTGCCAGGGATATTTATAATTTTAGACTCCTTGCCACTCACACCCAATGGGAAAGTGGATCGTCGTAACCTTCCAGCCCCCGATCGCACGCGTCCCAGTCTCGAAGAAACCTTTGTCGCACCTCGTAACCCAATTGAAGAAACGCTAGCGGTTATCTGGACTGAATTATTAGGTTTTGAGCAGATTGGAGTCCATGACAATTTTTTCAATCTGGGCGGTCATTCATTAATAGCAGTTCAAATCCTTTCCCGCCTGCGCGAGGTTTTTCAAGTCGAGTTATCTTTTCAAAACATCTTTGCCAACCCTACCGTAGCGGGTTTAGCCGAGCTCGTCCAACAGCACAGCGAGCTAAAACAGCAGTTGCAGTGTCCTAAAATGCAACGGATTTCACGGTCAGGAAAGTTACCTGTCTCCTTTGCTCAAGAGCGAGTTTACTTCATCCAGGAAGTGGCTCCTGAAAGTAGTGCTTACCAAGCTCAGGCAACTCTGCGATTCAGGGGCCAACTCAATGTGACAGTGCTAGAACAGTGCCTTAACGAGATTGTGCGACGACATGAAATCTTCCGCACGACTTTTCCAGCAGTAGATGGACGATTATTTCAGGTAATCCACCCAGCCGAATTAATCAGCTTAAGAGTAGTAGACCTCGAAACATTTTCTCAGCCTGAGTGGGAAGCAGAAGCTCAACGACTGCTTGAGGCAGAAGTACAAAAGCCTTTTGACTTAAATCAGCTGCCACTCGTCAGGTGGTTATTGTTGAGACTGAGCGATCGAGAACATCTATTAATCCACATCGAACATCACATGGTTCATGATGGCTGGTCTTTCAACAATGTGTTCTTGAGTGAGTTTGTGGAACTTTATCAAGCCTTTTGTTTGGGTAATCCTTCCCCGTTGCCTGAATTGCCGCTTCAGTTCGTCGACTATGCCCATTGGCAGCGAGAGTGGGTTACAAGCCAGGAAGCCGAAGCTCAATTAGCCTATTGGCAGCAACAGTTATCCGGCAGTCCGCCCCTATTGGAATTACCGTATGACCGCCCGCGATCGCTAGAACAAACTTACCGAGGTGCTCAAATTAGGGTGGAACTTCCCATCAGCTTGTGCGAATCTGTGATGGCTCTCAGCCGTCAAGAGGGAATCACCTTATTTATGACGACGCTGGCGGCTTTTCTGGTAATGTTGCATCGATACACTGGACAGGACGATCTGTGCGTGGGGACAGCGGTTGCCAATCGACGGATGCGCGAGACGGAGAAGTTAATTGGCATGATCGTCAATAACCTAGTTTTACGCACCGATTTGTCTGGCAATCCCAGATTTCGGGAGTTACTAAGTCGAGTCCGTCAAGTAAGTCTAGAAGCCTTTGCTAACGAAGACCTGCCTTTTGATCAGGTGGTGGAAGTTCTCAAGCCAATACGCAATCTGAGCTACAATCCGCTGTTTCAAGTGATGTTTAGCTTCCATGATTCCCCAATGCCGGATTTGAGTCTCCCAGGCTTGAACATCAGCCCGAATGTAGCCCTCAGTAACAAATCAACAAAGTTCGATCTTGATGTCGTTTTGATCCCGCATTCCCAGCAACATGGCATGGAGAAGGGAATCACTATTATTTGGGAATACAACACCGACTTATTTAACACTGCCACAATCGAGCAAATGGTAGAGCAGTATCAAACTTTACTAGAAGGGATTGTCACAAACCCAGAGCAGCGAGTTTCAGAATTGCCGTTGCTAACAGCAACTCAGTATCAGTTGCTAGAGTCGTGGAATCAGACTCACAAGAAATATCCCATTGGAGAATGTGTCCACGAGCTATTTGCGGATCGGGTGGAGTTAACGCCGGATGCTGTAGCTATTCAACAAGAAGGTCAAAAATTAACTTACCGTGAATTGAGCGATCGCGCCAATCAACTAGCCCACTATCTACAAAGTTTGGGAGTCAAGCCAGAAACGCTTGTCGGTATTTGCGTTGAGCGCTCTTTAGAGATGATTGTCGGCTTACTCGGCATTCTCAAAGCCGGGGGTGCTTATGTTCCCCTTGACCCCACTTATCCCAAAGAGCGATTAACTGACATTCAACAAGATACGCAACTAAGCATTCTGCTGACTCAAGCAAGATTCCAAGACAAATTGCCAGATTATCCCGGAAAAACAATCTGTTTAGATAAAGACTGGCCAGCGATCGCTCAACATAGTACGCGAGAACCCATTAGTGAGGTTGAACTCGATCACCTCGCTTACATAATTTATACATCTGGTTCTACGGGTAAACCGAAAGGGGTGATGGTTGAACATCGGTCATTGTTGAATTTTGCGATCGCCGCCATTGATGAATATGGAATCAATGCCAATGACCAAATTCTGCAATTTGCCTCTATTTGTTTTGATACATCTATTGAAGAAATCTTTCCTTGTCTGGCGGCTGGTGCAACATTAGTGCTGCGAACCGCAGAAATGCTGCACTCAAGTGATGAATTTTGGCGGTGTTGCCAACAATGGCAGTTAACTGTTTTGGATTTACCTACAGCTTATTGGCATCAGTTGGTGGCAGAACTTACCCCTGAAGACCCCCGAATTCCTGAAAATCTGAGAACTGTGATTATTGGGGGAGAAGAAGCCCAACTAGAAAAAGTCAAGCGTTGGCACAGTAGTGTGGCTCATTTGCCCAATCCCCCACAATTATTTAATAGTTACGGGCCAACAGAAGCAACAGTTATTACTACTTTACACCGCTTAAATTCTTCAGATACTTCCAGCGTTGCCATCGGGCGACCAATCAGCAATGCTCAAGTCTATATCCTAGATCGATATCTGCAACCAGTACCTATAGGAGTTCCTGGGGAACTGTACATTGGCGGAGCAGGTTTAGCCAGAGGATATTGGCAACGCCCGGAATTGACGGCTGAGAAATTTATCGAAAATCCGTTGAGCAATTTTGAATTTTCGATTGGCGATCGCCAAGAAACAAAAACTGTGGACATCACTCAGACAGTTAATAATCCAAAATCCAAAATCCAAAATCCAAAATTGTATAAAACAGGAGACTTGGCACGATTTCGCCCAGATGGCAAGCTGGAATATCTCGGTCGAGTTGACGATCAGGTGAAGATTCGCGGTTTCCGCATCGAGTTGGGAGAAATTGAGACAGTTTTGAGTCAACATCCCCAGGTGTTTCAAGCCGTTGCGATCGCCCGTGAAGACATTCCTGGGCAAAAACGCCTTGTAGCTTATGTTGTCCCTAAGGTAGGGGCGCAAAGCCTTGCGCCCCTACGGGATTTCCTCAAGGGAAAACTGCCTAATTATATGGTGCCTTCGGCTTTTGTGCTGCTAGAAACACTGCCGATGACACCCAACGGCAAAGTAGACTACCGTGCCCTACCATTCCCCGAATTTACCCGCAGTTCAGAAGATAACTTTGTTACTCCTAGTACCCTTACAGAAGAGAAATTAGTGGCGATTTGGTCAGAAATTTTAAGACTAGAAAAAATCAGTATCCACGATAACTTTTTTGAATTAGGCGGAGACTCGATTCTCAGCATTCAAGTAATTTCCCGTGCTAATCAGGCAGGTATCCAAATTGCCCCCAAACAGTTATTTCAGCACCAAACCATTGCTGAGTTAGCCGCTGTAGCAGGTATCACTCGCTCCATCAAAGCCGAACAAGGGTTAGTAGCTGGTGCGGTGGCGCTGACACCGATTCAACAATGGTTTTTCGAGCAGCAATTACCCGAACTTCATCACTTCAACCAGTCAGCACTGCTGGAAGTGCCGCCAGACTTGAAACCAGAGTTATTACAGAAAGTTGTGCAACAATTGCTACAGCACCACGATGCTTTGCGTCTGCGGTTTGTACAAGAAGGGGAAAACTGGCAGCAAATAAACGCCGCCGAGGAAATTGTGTCATTTAGGGCGATGGATTTGTCACACTTGCCAATAGAAGAACAGCAAACAGCCATCAAAGCTGCCGATACTGAACTTCAGGCTAGTTTAAACTTATCCACCGGGCCGATCGCACGAGTAGCACTGTTTCAATTAGGCAAAGATCGACCAAGTAGGTTACTGTTTATCATCCATCACTTAGCGGTAGATGGCATCTCCTGGCGGATTTTACTCGAAGACTTGGCTAGTGGTTACCAACAAATTAGTCGGGGCGAAGGAATTAAACTACCAGCCAAGACAACTTCGTTTCAATATTGGAGCGATCGCTTAACAGAATACGCGCAATCACAGACAATAGCATCTGAGTTAGATTACTGGCTAAGTCAGCAAGAAAAGCAAGTTACTCCTTTGCCAGTAGACTATCCTGGCAGTCAAGAAGATAACACCATAGCTTCAACTGCTTCCGTGTCACTTTCTTTAACTGAAGAACAAACCCGCGCCCTCTTGCAGGATATACCCTCTGTCTACAACACTCAAATTAACGATGTACTGTTGACTGCCTTAGTGCAAACCTTTGCCCAATGGACAGGAGAATATTCCTTGCTAGTTGACCTTGAAGGTCATGGACGAGAAGACTTGTTTGACGATGTGGATTTGTCCCGTACCGTCGGCTGGTTTACCACCTTATTCCCCGTTCATTTACAGCTAGAACAAATTGATCATCCAGCAGAGGCTTTAAAGTCAGTCAAAGAACAACTGCGCCGCATCCCCAACCGAGGCATAGGCTACGGCGTATTGCGATATCTGCGACAAATTCAAGAACATCGAAACGCACACAATCCCTTATCAAATCTTTCCCCGCGTCCCCCCATCCCCGCGTCAGAGCGTCCTCTTCCCTCTCAGCCACAAATCAGTTTTAACTACCTTGGTCAATTCGATGGCGTACTTGGAGCATCTGCTGTATTGGGTTTAGCTCAAGAATTCAAAGCCCAACAGAGTTTACTTCAGAAGCGCAGCCATCTGCTAGGGGTAAGCGGATTCATTCGCGCAGGAAAACTGGAAATGACTTGGGCTTACAGCGAGAAAGTCCACAAACGAGACACCGTTGAACACTTGGCTTTTGGATTTATGGAGGCATTAAAAACCCTAATTGCTGACTGTCAATCCCCTGATGCTGGAGGTCATACACCTTCCGACTTCTCAGCAGCCAGACTCAGCCAAAAACAGCTAGATAAATTCCTAGCCAAAATCAACAAAGACAAAAGTCATTAGTTATTAGACCTCTTGCATAAATAAATAATTTTTTGTCTCACGCAAAGGCGCAAAGGCAAGGCAGCGCGGTCTTGGGGGTTTCCCCCATGAGCGACTGCCGCGCAAAGAAGAAGAGGAAAAGAAGGACTTTTGCAAGAGGTCTATTAGTTATTCCCTAGTCCCCATTCCCCATCATCATGAACAATATCGAAGACCTTTATGAACTTTCGCCCATGCAGCAGGGGATGTTATTTCATACCCTTTATGCACCAGAATCGGAAATCTATTTTGAGCAGTTGCTTTGTATTCTCTCAGGAGAATTAAATTTTTCTGCCTTTGAGAAAGCTTGGCATTCTGTTGTGGCGAGACATGCAGTTTTACGCAGCTCCTTTCATTGGGAAGAGATAGAAAAGCCCTTGCAAATGGTGAATAAGCAAGTGGATCTTGCTTGGGAAAAGGTGGACTGGCGGCATTTAACAGGTGATGAACAACAACAAAGTTTAGAGGATTTTCTCAAAAGCGATCGCCAAAAAGGATTTGACCTTGCTGAAGCTCCCTTAATGCGCTTCACCCTAATTCAACTGAGAGAACAAACCTACCAATTTATCTGGAGTCATCATCATATTCTCTTTGACGGCTGGTCGATGCAAATTGTCCTCAAAGAGGTTTTAGCTTTCTATGAGGCACATCAACGGGGTGAACAGTTACGCCTATTTCCCTCTCGCCCTTATCGAGATTATATTTATTGGTTACAACAACAAGATATTGCTCAGGCAAATCAATTTTGGCAACAAACTCTCCAGGGATTTGAAGCTCCTACTTCTTTAGGAGGGAATAGGGGACTAGCAATATATAATGAACAACATTTTCAATTCTCTCAAACGCTCACTGAAAAGCTACAATCTTTCGCGCGACAGCATCATTTAACTTTCAATAATTTGGTGCAGGGAGCATGGGGATTACTCATCTCTCGCTACAGTGGAGAAAATGATGTGGTATTTGGTGCAACTGTATCTGGTCGCCCACCGACTCTTGAGAAAGTAGACTCGATGGTGGGGCTATTTATCAACACTCTCCCCATACGACTAAAAGTTAGTGGCAAAACAGAATTATTACCCTGGTTGAAGCAATTACAAACCCAAGGATTTGAACAGGAAGAATATGCTTATTGTTCTCTTGCAGAAATTCAAGCACTGAGTGATATTCCCGCAGGATTGCCACTATTTGAAAGTATTTTAGTATTTGAAAATTATCCCCTAGATTCTGCTGAGCAGGAAAACGAAAAAACTTTAGAAATTAGCCATATTCGTTGTTTTGAACGGACGAATTATCCTCTTTCGGTGGTGATTAATCCTGAATCACAATTGTCTGGCAGAATTATCTATGATACCAGCCGCTTTGAGCAACAGGCAATTGAACGCATGATTGGACATTTCCAAACATTGCTAGCAGGAATGGTAGCTAATCCCCAACAAGATATTGCCCAATTATCCCTGCTCAGTGCAGCCGAAGAGGAACAAATACGGCTGCAAGAAAATCATCAAAATATAGATTCGATTAACTATAAATGTATTCATAATTTATTTGAAGAACAGGTAGAAAAAACTCCCGATGCAGTAGCGATTGTGTATGAAAAGCAATATTTAACTTATCGGGAGTTGAATAACCGCGCCAATCAATTAGCGCATTATTTACAAACGCTGGGAGTTAAACCAGATGTAGCGGTAGGAATTTGTGTAGAGCGATCGCCTTTAATGGTAATCGGAATACTCGCTATTCTCAAAGCAGGTGGGGCTTATGTTCCTCTAGATCCAGCTTATCCTTCCGAAAGACTGGCGTTGATGATGGAAGATGTACAAACACCCATCTTACTAACACAAACTCATTTAGAAAATAGACTCCCACTCAGTGGTCAAACTGTGGCGAATCTGGGTTCAGATTGGGAAATAATTGCTCAATATGAAGAAGACAATTTGCTCAGTGAAGTTAATCCAGAAAACTTAGCTTATATCATTTATACCTCTGGCTCGACAGGAACACCAAAAGGTACAGAAGTTTGCCATCGTAGCTTCATTGGTTTTATGTTTGGGGTTGATTATATTCACCTTGATGCACAACAAATTTGGCTGCAACATTCATCAATTTCCTGGGATGGACTAACTCTAGAACTTTGGCCGCCCTTACTTTATGGTGGGCGTTGTGTGCTTTATCCAGGACAAATTCCCACACCTGAAGAGTTAAGCAAAATCATCCAGGAAGAAGGGGTTAACACCCTGTTTCTGACTACGGCCTTATTTAATCTCATGATTGACACAATGCCGGAAGGGTTGTTAGGGGTTAAACAACTGATAACTGGGGGAGAATCCGTTTCTGTAACTCATGTTCGTCGCGCCTTAGAGATATTACTAGAGACGCAAATTATTCATGCCTATGGGCCTTCCGAATGTACAGCATTTACTTGTTGTTACCCAATTCCTAAACAAATTCCTGAAAATTTACAGTCAATTCCCATTGGCAAACCCATTGGCGATAGAAAAGTGTACCTGCTAGATAAAGATTTACACAGAGTTCCAATTCAGGTTTCTGGGGAACTTTATATCGGCGGGGCGAGTGTTGCTAGAGGTTACTTAAATCAACCAACATTAACCCGTGAAAAATTTATTCCAAATCCTTTTGTTGAGGGAGATACACTTTACAAAACCGGAGATTTAGTCCGCCGTCTTCCTGATGGAAATCTGGAATTTTTAGAGCGAATTGATAACCAAGTTAAAATTCGTGGTTTTCGCATTGAATTAGCAGAAATTGAGGCAGTTTTAAATCAACATCCTGACATCAAGCAAGCCGTAGCGATCGTGCGGGATGATGAACCTGGAAACAAACTTTTAGTTGCCTATCTTGTTACCAAGGATAATCAATCAACTGTAGGGGCGCAAAGCCTTGCGCCCCTACTGCGAAAATTCCTCAAGACAAAGTTCCCGGACTATATGATTCCCGCTGCTTTCGTATTTATGGAGGAATTCCCCTTAACTTCTAATGGTAAAATCAACCGCCGTGCTTTGCCTCTTCCAGATGCTTCCCAAAGAAATCTAGAGGTTGCTTTTGTTACTCCCCGCACGCCTACCGAACAAGAATTAGCCACTATTTGGGCTGAAGTTCTCAAATTAAAACAAATTGGAATTCACGACAATTTTTTCGAGTTGGGTGGACATTCTTTACTAGCTACTCAAGTAATTTCTCGATTAAGAGAAACCTTTTCTATAGAATTTCCTCTGCGTTATTTATTTGAAAATCCCACCATTGCAGAACTCGCTCAAAAAGTTATCAATCAACAAATTGAACAAGTAGAAAATGATGCCCTAGCACAGATTTTAGGTGAAATTGATGGGTTATCAGAGGAAGAAGTGACACAACAATTACTGTTTTGATGATTAGATGTAGCAATTTAATGATACTAAGTGCAAAATCCCAGGGACTAAAAATATGTCGAAAACTATTACCTTGTCAAATATTGCCGCCAAAAAGGAATTAATTGTTACTTTATTTTGTGCTGTTGATTCCTCTGATTGGAATTTACTAGTGAACTGCTTTGACAAAAATATTATCTATGAACGCCCAGGTTATCAGCCTTTTATTGGTCTAGATAAACTACTCAAATTTTTTCAGTATGAGAGAATTATTGCCTCTGGTGAACATCACCTTGAACATATTGTGATTGACAATAATCATGGTGCTTGCTGGGGACAATTTATTGGTATACATAAGAATAGATCTCAAATTAATGAGCGTTTTGCTGATGTGTATTCTTTTGAAAATGGCAAGTTCAAAACTCGACGCAGCTACTTTTTTAGACCAGCCGTATAAGTTAGTAGGACTGACGCAAAACTAGAGGATGTAGGGGCAATTCATGAATTGCCCCTACCCGAAAATCAGAGTTTCGGCTACTGTTTGCGTAAGTCCTGGTTAGGCCAAATAGTTTAGCCATCCTAAATCACTTGTAAAAGTCTCTCTCTGTGTTCTCTGTTGCTCTGTGGTTCGATTAAAAACTAATTTTTCACAATAAATATTATGAGCGATATATTAAAACGTCTAGAAGCCCTTTCACCAGAAAAACGAGAATTAGTCCTACAAAAACTCAAAAAGCAACAGCAATCTCCACTCTTAGCACCCGTATCGCGCCAACAACCCCTTCCTCTCTCCTTCGCCCAACAAAGACTGTGGTTTCTCGACCAACTCGAAGGCGAAAATTGTGTCTACAACGTCCCGTTTTTCTGGCAAATTAGCGGATTTCTGAATATAGCTGCATTGGAACAAGCTATTAACGAAATTGTGCAACGTCATGAAGTATTACGCACCAGTTTCTCAGTTGTCGATGGGTTGCCGATACAGATAATTCACCCAGATTTGAAACTGACAATGCAAGTGCTGGACTGGCGACAATTGACAGAAGAAGACCAGTTAAGTACACCCACGCAGTTAGCTACAGAAGAATTACAACAGCCCTTTGATTTAGCAAACGCACCTTTGCTGCGAGTCAAGTTGTTGCAATTAACTGACCAATCCCATCTGCTATTGCTCGTCATCCATCATATCGTTTGTGATGGCTGGTCAATGGAGATATTCCGCCGGGAATTGTTCGCCCTTTATACCGCCTTCTGCGCTGGCCAAGCGTCTCCCTTACCCGAATTATCGCTGCAATATGCTGATTTCGCGCACTGGCAAAGACAATGGCTACAAAAAGAGGTACTCCAAAGACAACTCGATTATTGGCAAAAACAATTAGCCGCAGTTTTGCCGCTGTTAGAATTGCCCACAGATAAACCGCGCCCATCAACTCAAAGTTTTAGGGGACGCAGCGAGTTTTTAGAAATCGATCAAGATTTGACACAGAAGCTAAAGCGTTTGAGTCAGGAGTCAGGAACTACTTTGTTTATGACTTTACTGACAGCATTCACGCTGTTACTTTCGCGCTACAGTGGACAAGAGGATATTGTTGTTGGTTCTGCGATCGCTAATCGCAACCGTCGTGAAAATGAACCATTAATTGGCTTTTTTGTCAATACCTTAGCATTACGTACCAATCTCGAAGGAAATCCAAGTTTCTTAGAATTACTTGAACGAGTCAAGCAAGTAACCCTCGATGCCTACGACCATCAAGATTTACCCTTTGAGAAATTGGTTGATGAATTGGGTATAGAGCGATCGCTCTCTCATCATCCCCTGTTTCAAGTCGCTTTTAGCTTGCAAAATCAAACCCAGCAACAAATTGAAACCAATGGATTAACCCTAACTCCCTTCAAGTGGGAAAACACAACAACTCTGTTTGATTTGTCGCTGATTTTCCGCGAAACTCCTCAAGGCTTGACAGGAGAATGGGAATATGCATCTGATTTGTTTGCAGCCGAAACAATTCAACGGATGGTGGGACATTTTGCAGTTTTACTTCAGGGAATTGTTGATAACCCCCGACAATCCATAAATACCCTACCGTTGATGACGGCGGTGGAACTGCTAGAACTACAACGCTGGAATCAAACTCAAACTGAATATCCTGAAGACAAAACTCTAGTTGACTTATTTGAACAACAAGTTGAAAAAAATCCTCATAATATTGCTTTGGTGTTTGAATCCCAAAGCTTAACTTATCAGCAACTAAATCAAAAAGCCAACCAACTCGCTCACTATTTAATTCAAAATCACCAAATTCAACCAGACACTTTAATTGGTGTTTGCGTTGATCGTTCTTTGGAAATGATTATTGGTGTACTCGGTGTCCTCAAAGCGGGCGGTGCTTATGTACCAATTGACCCAAATTATCCACAAGAAAGGATTGGGTTGATGTTAAAAGATTCGGGAACATCGGTGTTACTAACTCAAAGTTTTCTTCTAGACAAATTACCCATAGCTGAACTAGAAAACTCTCCTCAAGTAATTTGTTTGGATGAGAAAATTTTTACTGAACAGTTAACAGAAAATCCCAGTCCTCAAAGTGCGCCTGATAATTTAGCTTACGTAATTTATACTTCTGGTTCCACGGGAAGACCCAAGGGGGTGATGATTGAACATCGCGGGTTGACCAATTTAACTTTAGCAGTGGTTAACAATTTTCAAATTCAACCCCAAAGTCGTTTTCTTCAGTTTGCTTCTTTTAGTTTCGATATCTCTGTTGCTGAAATTGCTCCCACTTTAGCCACGGGCGCTTGTTTATATCTTGCCAAAAAAGAAACTTTGTTACCTGGTCAAGGCTTAGTTAATTTCTTAGCTGAACGCCAAATTTCCCACACTATATTACCTCCTTCGGTTTTATCGGTATTACCTCAAGCGGCCTTACCAGATTTGCAAACCATAGTCGTTGGTGGTGAAGCTTGCCCAGCGGAATTAGTGGCACAATGGGCAACAGGACGACGTTTCTTTAATGGCTATGGACCTACAGAATCTACAGTTGGTGCAGCGATAGCTACGCTAGCCACAGGCAACGCTATTTGTCATCCTAATGGCAAAAAACCCCCTATTGGTAAACCATTAGCTAATATTAATATCTACATTTTAGATGCTCATAATCAACCACTACCTCCAGGAATACCTGGAGAATTGTGCATTGCTGGCGTAGGTTTGGCAAGAGGCTATCTCAATCGTCCTGAAACTACCGCCGAAAAATTTATTGAAGTTGAATTCTTCGGGAAAATTGAGCGAATTTACAAAACTGGCGACTTAGCAAAATGGGGAAATGATGGAAACCTTGAATATCTCGGTCGCATTGACGATCAAGTTAAATTACGGGGCTTCCGCATTGAATTGGGTGAAATTGAATCGCTATTATTGCAACATTCATCAGTTAAAGAAGCTGTTGTAATTTTATATGAAGCTGATAGTAATCCAAGGTTAATAGGTTATGTCACTGCGGCGGAGAAATCCGTCAATTTAGTAGGGGCGCACAGCTGTGCTACCCTACTCAAAGATTATCTGAAAATTCGTCTGCCGAATTATATGGTTCCTAGCCAGATTTTGGTACTGGATAAATTCCCCCTTAGTCCTAACGGTAAACTAGATCGGAAAGCATTACCAACACCAGATATCGCCACTTCAACTAACTGGGAAATGCCAGCCACTCCAACAGAAGAATTGCTGGCTAGTTTATGGCAAGATATTTTAAAAGCTAAGTCTGTTGGTCGTCGAGACAACTTCTTTGAATTGGGTGGACATTCTCTGTTAGCAACCCAATTAGTTACCCGGATTCGTGATAGTTTTAGGGTGGAATTGCCTGTCCGCAAAGTATTTGAGCAGAGTCTTTTGTCTGAGTTAGCAACAGAAATTGATGGTAGGGTAGCACAGCTGTGCTACCCTACTTCGGGAATCATCACACCTCAGCCAGAAAATCAACCCAAAACTCTGTCTTTTGCCCAATCAAGACTTTGGTTTTTAGCCCAGCTTGAAGGCACCGGAACCTCGGCTACCTACAATATGTCAACAGCGCTGCAACTTGATGGCAAGTTGAATATAGATGCGTTGCGGGGAAGTTTTGAGTATCTCCTCCAACGCCATACCATTCTGTGCACCTACTTTCCGGCGCTGTCAGGAGAAGCCCAACTAGTCGTTCAAAATGCAGAAGATATGGAAGTGCTGGCTATTGCAGATTTACAGCATCTCGATCGCCACACGCAAGCAGAAACTGTACAACGATTATCAGATATTCACGCCCAAGAACCCTTCGATTTAAATACCGGTCCTCTGTTCAAAGCGAAACTGCTGCAATTAAGCCAAGAGAAAAATATCCTGCTTTTGAATATGCACCACATTATCAGTGATGGCTGGTCAATGGGGATATTTAAGCGCGAATGGGAACAAGCTTATGCTGCTTTTGCTGCGGGAAATACTCCGAATTTGCCACCATTGCCGATTCAGTATAGCGATTATGCAGCTTGGCAGCGTAGTTGGTTACAAGGAGAAATTTTAGCAAGTCAGGAAAATTACTGGAAACAACAACTAGGCGATGCTCCCCGATTGCTAGATTTGCCTACCGATTATCCCCGCCCAGCGCAGCAAAGTTACCAAGGTGGACGCGAGGAATATTGCCTCAGCAGCGAACTGACTCAGAAACTCAAAATCGTCAGTCAAAAACACGGCGTGACTTTGTTTATGACTTTGTTGACGGCTTTTAATATCTTACTATCTCGTTACAGCCGCCAAGAGGATTTATGTGTTGGAACTGCGATCGCTAACCGCACCCATAGCTACACAGAAGGGTTAATCGGCTTTTTTGTCAACACATTAGTATTACGTAGCAAAATCAAGCCAGAGCAAGGATTTGACGAATTAATCCAACAAAGCCGCCAAACTTGCTTAGATGCCTACGCTCATCAAGATATTCCCTTTGAATATTTGGTAGAACAGTTGCAACCAGAACGCAGTTTGAGCCATAACCCCTTATTCCAAGTGATGATAGTGTTGCAAAACACCGAAGGGGCAGGGAAAAATGTTAGTTTATCAGGGCTTGATATTCAATGGTTAGAGCAAAGTTATCCATTTGCCAAGTTTGATTTGACATTGGATCTTTGCGAAAGGAACAACCAGCTGCATTGTATGTGGGAATATGCCACCGATTTATTTGAGGCAGCAACAATTCGGCGGATGGCGGGACATTTTGAAGTTTTGCTGGAAGCAATCGCCGAAAATCCCCAACAGGCGATCGCTAAGCTGCCCTTAATGACAACAGCAGAAATTCAGCAACTGCGAATTTGGAATCAAACCAATATTGATTATCCCGAAAACCAGACACTAGTGACTCTGTTTGAACAACAGGTAGCAGAAACTCCCGATAACATTGCCGTGGTGTTTGAAGATCAAAGCTTGAGTTATCAAGAATTAAATCAAAAAGCAAATCAACTGGCAGATTATTTGTTGCAACTGAAAAAAGAACAACAATTGCCAGATAATCCATTGATAGCGATTTGTGTAGAGCGATCGCTTTTTATGGTCATTGGCTTATTTGGTATCCTCAAAGCAGGCGGGGCTTATGTGCCAATCGATCCGAATTATCCCCAAGAACGAATTAATTTTATGCTCGAAGACTGTGGGGCAAGAGTTTTGCTCACCCATAGTCAACTCAAATTGGGGAGTGGGGAGTGGGGAGTGGGGAGTGGGGATAAAGAAACTCTTTCCCACTCCCGGCAGGTATTATGTTTGGATAAAGATAACTTTGCCAACCAATCTCTAAATAACCCAAATTGCTACAGTCAACCTGATGATTTAGTTTATGTCATCTACACATCAGGTTCTACTGGCCGACCCAAAGGCGTACAACTAACGCACCGGGGTTTAAGTAACTATTTACACTGGGCAAAAGATTTCTATGCAGTAGCCCAAGGGCAAGGTACACCCGTACAGTCTTCCCTTAGCTTTGATGCCACCATTACCTCTCTGTACCTACCTTTAATTTGTGGGCGTACCACCACCTTGGTAAGAGAAAAACAAGAAATTGAAGCATTAGCAAATATCGTCAAACACAACAATCATCTTTCCCTAGTTAAAATCACGCCTTCCCATCTGGAAATACTCAATCAGCAACTCGATCCTGATGTGATGCCGAATCGAGTTAATGCCTTTGTTTTAGGCGGTGAGGCATTACACGCGAACCAAATAATGCCGTGGCTGACTCATGCACCAGATACCAGACTGATTAACGAATATGGGCCGACAGAAGCAGTTGTGGGGTGTTGTGTCTACGAAGCAACCAAAAAAATGGATCTGGTTGGCGATTTATTAATCGGACAGCCAATTGCCAATGCCCGTATTTACATCTTAGACAACCAAAATCAACTGCTACCTCCTGGCATACCTGGGGAACTTTGTATTGCTGGTGCTGGTTTAGCGCGTGCCTATCTCAACCGTCCCGAACTCACAGCCGAAAAATTCATCGAAATTGAATTGTTAGGGGAACGAGAACGAGTCTACAAAACCGGAGATTTAGCCAGATGGTTGCCAGAGGGTAACTTAGAATATCTGGGAAGGATTGACAACCAAATAAAACTGCGGGGTTTTCGCATCGAATTGGGTGAAATTGAAGCTTTATTAGCCAAACACCCGAAAATTCAGCAAACAGTTGTGATTATGGAAGGAGAAAATGCGATCGCTCAACGCTTGCTGGCTTATATTGTACCTACGCCAACAAATGTAGAGACGTTCCAAGCAACCTCTGAACAAATCGAGTCGTGGCAACAAGTTTTTAACGATAGCTACTCCCAACAACAAATCCTAACCGACGATCCAACCCTGAATCTAGCAGGTTGGAATGATAGCTACACAGGAGAAGCCATTCCCCAAGCGGCCATGCAGGAATGGCGAGATACAACAGTTGCCCAAATTTTGTCACTCCAAGGACAACGAATTTGGGAAATCGGTTGTGGAACAGGGTTACTACTGTTTAAAATTGCGCCCCATTGTCAGCATTATTTAGGTACAGATTTTTCACCTGATGCATTGCAGTATATTGAACAACATCTTAAACAGCAATCTCTCAATGAAAAAGTTACCTTAAAAGCTAGTGCAGCTAACCAATTTGATGGCATTGAAACAAATGCTTATGATTTGGTAATCATCAATTCTGTCATCCAGTATTTTCCATCTTTGGATTACTTATTGGAAGTGCTGGAAGGGGCTGTAAAAGCTGTGGCAACTCAAGGAGCAATCTTTATTGGCGATGTGCGAAATCTCCATTTACTAGAGGCTTTTCATACCGCACTTGAATTTCATCGCGCCCCCGATGAATTATCAATTAAAGACTTGCGTCAACAGATTCAAAAAAGCATCCGCAATGAAGCCGAATTATTAATTGACCCCGATTTCTTTATCGCCCTCAAACAACGAATTCCTCGCATTAGTCATGTACAAATTCAATTGCAACGGGGTTATGCTCACACAGAAATGAGTCGTTTTCGTTATGACGTTGTTTTACATTTGGATCGAAAAGATATTCCTGTTGCCGAACCTCAATGGTTAGATTGGCAAACCCAGCAATTGAATCTGGAAACAATCGAGAAAATTTTAACAACTCAGCAACCAGATTTGCTAGGCATTCAGAATATTCCCAATGCTCGTCTGACCTCAGAAATGGCGCTGTTAGAAACAATTGGTCAATTAGATGGTACTGTTTGGGACTTAAAAGTGGCAGTAGCCCAAGCCAAATTGGGGGTAGAACCTGAAGCGTTCCGAACTTTAGTACAAAATTTGGCTTATACACCTTTTATACAATATAATCCCACAGAATTTACTGGTTACGATGTTGTTTTTCAAAGGAATATTAATGATGAACTGACACTAACACGTTTTACGCAAAAGCATAATTTACAACTCAGTAATTGGCAAAATTACGCAAATCAACCATTGCAATATCGCACCAATCAAGTCGATCCAGCAATATTAGTCGAATGGCGGGATTTTCTGGCTAAAAATGTGCCTGATTATATGATTCCTAGTCATTTCACTGTCTTAGAAAAACTGCCACTAACACCGAATGGTAAAGTAGACCGTAAAGCTTTACCCGCGCCACATACAGCAGTTTCATCAACAGACATTGAATTGCCCGTCACCTCCACAGAAAAATTGCTTGCCGAATTGTGGGCAAAGCTGCTTAAATATGAACCCATCGCCCGACAAGACAACTTCTTCAATTTGGGGGGACATTCTTTATTAGCAACCCAACTAATTGCCCGTATCCGTGATAAATTCAAAGTGGAATTACCTCTGCGGAAGATATTTGAATTCCCCACTCTCAGTGAATTAGCGAATTACCTAGATACCTGCATTTGGGTTAATTCTACTGACGAAAGTATGCAACCTTTAAACTCAGACGAAGAGGAAATTGAAATATAAATTACTACAACTGAAAACACGTCCTCAGAGGATGTTTTAAAAGTCATGATTGATGTATCAAATATTTTTTTACCCCACCCTAACCCTCCCCTTATAAAGGGGAGCCACTGCGTTGGACGGGTTCCCCGGCTTGAAGCAAGTGGCGTGAGGGAACCGGATTTTCTTGTTTCCCCCCTTTATAAGGGGGGACTAAGGGGGGTAATAATTCGATTAAAATCACAACATATTACTTTTCAAACAACCTCTCAAGTAAAATCGATCTTTTAATAGAAACTTAACCTATGATTGCCCTATCTGATTCCATTTTTCTCACTCCCGAAGCCTACCTCCAACTAGAAGAAAAAAGCGATATCAAGCACGAATATATTGATGGCGAAGTTTACGCAATGGCGGGAACAACTGACACCCACAACACCATCGGTTTAAACCTTGCTTTATTGATTCGTAACCACTTTAGAGGGTCAGAATGTCGAGTTTACTTTGCCGATATTAAAGCCCAGATTGAAAAACGTAACTGCTTTTATTACCCCGATATCATCGTCACCTGCGACCCCAAAGACCGAGAAACTTCCACCTATAAACGCTTTCCCAAACTTATTATCGAAGTCCTGTCCAAGTCCACCGAAGCCTTTGACAGAGGTGATAAATTCAACGACTATCAAACCCTTGACAGCCTAGAAGAATACGTTTTACTTAATAGCAAACACCAAAGAGTTGAAACATTTCGCCGTAATGACCAAGGACTATGGGTGCTGCAAACTTATACACCTGATGACCAAATTTTTGAACTCCGAAGCATTAATCTAACCGCGCCTTTTACCGACCTTTACCAGGATGTAGAATTGGAAGCGTTCGCCCAGAAACCAGAACTGAGTTAAAAATTGTAAAAACTCTCCAACTTACTATTTACTGTTAATAATTCCTGACTTATATCGACAGTCAATTTTGATTGTGCCCAGCTAAATATTATGACAAAAAATCAGCAAGTGGTTTCTTTAATGCAGCGTTTGCAGAATATAGGCTGCCGAATTTGGGCTGAAGATGATAAGTTACGAATTCGTACTAGCAAAAACGCCTTAACCTCTGAACTCAAGCAGGAAATTCAAACCAACAAAGCAGATATCTTAGCATTCTTAAATTCTGCCAAAACCCAAGCTGTAATAGCAGAAGAAATTCCCATTTTAAGAGCTGATGCTCCGAACCCCCTTTCCTTTGCCCAACAACGCCTCTGGCTGTTAGCCCAACTTCAAGGGCGATCAGCTAGTTACAATATGCCGATCGCTTTACAACTCGACGGCAACCTAAATATCCATGCCCTGCATTCTAGTTTGGCTTATCTGCTGAACCGCCATACCACCCTGCGAATGTATTTTCCCACAGTAGCAGGACAACCCCAAGTTGCAATCCAAAATTTAGAGGACATCGAAGTTTTAACCTACCAGCGACTGGGGACTGGGGACTGGGGAGATGGGGAAGATGAGGGAGATGAGGGAGATGGGGGAGTGTGGGGAGAGAGGGGGGAAAGATTTCTTCCCCATCCTCCCACACCTCCCACACTTCCAATGCCCAATGCCCAATGCCCAATGCCCAATGCCCAATGCCCAACTATCCAAAATTTAATCGATGCTCATGCTCAAGAACTGTTTGACTTAAATACTGGGCCTTTGTTTAAAGCCAAACTGCTGCAACTCGGAGGGCAAAAATATGTATTGCTCATTAACATGCATCACATTATTAGTGATGGCTGGTCAATGGGTGTCTTTGTTCGTGAGTTACGGCAAGCTTACACCGCTTTTATCAAAGGTGAGATTCCAAACCTTACCCCTCTGGCCATTCAATACAGCGACTATGCAGCTTGGCAACGAAACTGGTTACAAGGGGAAGTATTAGAAAACCAAATCAACTATTGGAAACATCAACTCAAGGATGCTTCCCCATTGCTGGAGTTACCCACCGATTATCCCCGTCCAGCACAGCAAAGCTACCAAGGCGCACGCCATCTCTACTCCCTAAGTCCGGAATTAACTCTTGCTATTAAAACCCTCAATCAACAACAAGGCACAAGTCTTTTTATGACCTTGTTGGCGGCTTTGAGTATTCTGCTTTCTCGTTACAGTCGCCAAAACGATCTCTGTATTGGTTCTCCCATTGCCAACCGCACCCATAGCCAAACAGAATCATTAATCGGCTTTTTTGTCAATACATTGGTGCTGCGTAACCAAATCAAACCTGAGCAAAACTTTATCGAGTTCCTGCAACAAACTCGCCAAACTTGTTTAGATGCATACTCTCATCAAGACATCCCCTTTGAGTTTCTGGTAGAAAAATTACAACCAGAACGCAGCATGAGTCATAACCCTTTATTCCAGGTGATGTTAGCACTAGAAAATAATGAAAATGCCGACTTGAGTTTACCAGAACTAGAGATTGAATGGCTTGGAGTAACTTGTCCCTTTGCTAAGTTTGACTTAGCATTAATGGCTGTAGAATCTGACAACCAATTAAATTTGTCTTGGGAATACGCTACCGATTTGTTTGAGAAAAGTACTATCCAACGGATGGCGGAACAGTTTGAAGTTTTACTTCAGGGAATTATTAATAACGCGAACCAACCTATCAAGACTCTGCCTTTGATGACAGCGGCTGAACTTCTGCAACTACAATGCTGGAATCAAACTCAAACCGAATATCCTGAAGATAAAACTTTAGTTGATTTATTTGAACAACAAGTTAAAAAAAATCCTCATCATATCGCTTTGGTGTTTGAATCCCAAAGCTTAACTTATCAGCAACTAAATCAAAAAGCCAACCAACTCGCTCATTATTTAATTCCAAATCACCAAATTCAACCAGACACTTTAATTGGTGTCTGCGTTGACCGTTCTTTAGAAATGATTATTGGTGTACTAGCTGTCCTCAAAGCTGGTGGTGCTTATGTACCCATTGACCCCAATTATCCACAAGAACGGATTGGGTTGATGTTAGAAGATTCGGGAATATCGGTCTTACTAACCCAAAGTTTTATACTAGAAAAATTACCTCTGGCTGAACTAGAAAATTCTCCTCAAGTAATTTGTTTGGATGAAGAAACTTTTACCGAAGAGTTAATAGAAAATCCCAGTCCAAAAAGTAAACCTGATAATTTAGCTTATGTAATTTATACTTCTGGTTCCACGGGAAGACCCAAAGGAGTGATGATTGAGCATCGAGGACTAATAAATATGACTTTGGCGATCGCTCAAGTTTTGCAAATTCAACCTCAAAGCCGTTTGCTTCAGTTTGCTTCTTTCAGCTTCGATGCCTCAATTTGGGAAATTGCCACTGCCCTGACTGCGGGCGCTTGTTTATATCTTGCTAAAAAAGAAACCCTGCTACCAAGTCAAGACTTAGTGAAGTTTTTAGGCGATCGCCAAATTTCCCATATCACCTTACCTCCTTCAGTCTTATCTCTGTTACCGCAAGCAGCCTTACCTGATTGGCAAGTCGTAGTTACTGCTGGTGAAGCCTGCCCAACAGAATTAGTTACCCGATGGGCAAAGGGACGGCGTTTTTTTAATGGCTACGGGCCGACGGAATCTACAGTTTGTGCAAGTGTAGCTCTTTGCCAACCTAATGGCAAAAAACCCCCTATTGGAAGTCCCTTAGCCAATATCCGCATCTACATTTTAGATGGTCACAATCAACCATTACCCCCAGGAATACCTGGAGAATTGTGCATCGCTGGCGTAGGTTTAGCAAGAGGCTATCTGAATCGTCCTGAAACTACCGCCGAAAAATTTATTGAAGTTGAATTATTCGGTAAAATTGAGCGAATTTATAAAACTGGCGACTTAGCAAAATGGAGAGATGATGGCAACCTGGAATATCTAGGCCGTATTGACGATCAAATTAAATTACGGGGCTTCCGCATCGAATTAGGTGAAATTGAATCGCTATTATTGCAACATCCATTAGTTAAAGAAGCAATTGTCATTTTATATAAAACTGAAAGCAACCAGAGTTTAGTTGCCTATGTAACGGGAGAAATTACAACTGATTTATCTACCCAATTAAAAAATAATCTCAAATCTCGTCTACCCGATTACATGGTACCTGCTGACATTGTGGTATTGGATGAATTACCTTTAACTCCCAATGGCAAAATTGACCGTAAAGCTTTACCTGCTCCTGACAGTAGAATTGAAGGTTTATATGAAGCACCACGCAACGAAGTTGAACAACAACTAGCTAAAGTATGGTCTGCTGTACTTGAACGTCAAGAAATTGGAATTCATGATAACTTTTTCGACTTGGGCGGTCATTCTTTATTGGCGATGAAATTGCTCAATAATATTCAACAGATATTTGGACAACAACTTTCTCTAAGCAGTTTATTTCAGAATCCTACTATTGCTCAACTAGCACAACAACTTTGTGATACAGAGGTTCAACAGTCTCATCCTGATTTACTTTCACTCCAACCTTTAGGAAACGCAACCCCTCTATTTTTTCTTCCTGGTGCAAACGGACACGGCTTTTATTTTCGAGATTTAGCAATCAATTTAGGCACTGAAAATCCAGTGTATGGACTAGAAACTCCAGGCCGAGATGGACTTAGCCCACTTCCTGATTCAGTACCAGCCCATGCAAGTCAACTGATTGAATTATTACGCCAAAAGCAAACAAAAAGTCCATACGTACTGATAGGATACTCTTCAGGTTGTGCCGTTGCTTTTGAAATGGCTGCTCAACTCGAACAGCAAGGTGAAACAGTGGGTTTCCTAGCGATATTGGACGCAGGACTGGTTTCTAGACCTGAGTATTTAACTAATAGAACAGACCTTGATTGGATTTGGCAATCAATTCAACGAATTGAAGCCATAAAGGGAATTTATTTAGGTTTGGAATATGATGATTTAGCTGCAAGTCCTGATGACCAAGCCCGTTGGGATCTTGCGGCTGAGTATCTATACCGATACAATGTCTTACCAGAACACTCAACCCTTTCTCTACTGAAAAACAATCTACAAGTGATGCAAGTGTTGACGCTCAATTACGCAAATTATCAGCCCAATTATTGTATTTCTGCTCCTATTGTTTTATTTCGCGCTCAAGAAGTCAAGGAGATTGTTGTGCAAGAACTACAAGCTAGTTCTGATTACAATCTGCCCGATTGGGGATGGCAAACCTTTACTCAAAAGTCTATCAAAGTAATTTCAGTACCTGGAAACCACGGTGCAATGCTGTATGAACCCAATGTCAAAATATTAGCCGCAGAATTACAGAATTTGATCGGTTTGGAGAGTTATACATAGTGTGGAAAGATGAGGGAGATGAGGGAGATGAGGGGGCAGGGGAGGCAGGGGAGGCAGGGGGAGAATAACTCCTAACTCCTAACTCCTAACTCCTAACTCCTAACTCCTAACTCCTAACTCCTACTCCCCAAAATATGTTCAATTTATTTATCAAATATGCAAACTCAATTTTTTCTTTTTCAACCATTCAAAAATACGTTTTCAAATATTAATAAATTTTGGGATAATGTCAAAGCGATCGCTGCGCCATACTGGTATCCAACAGACTCAGATGAGAGAGCATTTTCCGATGTAATTCGCGCATGGGCAATGCTCTTCCTCTTGATTTTATTAATTATCGCCCTTGTGGGTATAACTGCCTTTAATAGCTTTGTTAGTCGTTATTTAGTTGATGTCATCGTCGAAGAAAAAAATTCTTCTAAGTTTGTTGATACATTAATAGTTTACGGTGTTGCCCTGATTTTGGTAACACTCTTAGTAGGATTTTCAAGATTTATCAGAAAACGAATAGCTCTTGATTGGTATCAATGGCTGAGTAATCACATTTTAAAAAAATATTTGAGCAACCGTGCCTACTATAAAATAAACTTTCAATCCGATATTGATAATCCAGATCAACGTCTATCCCAAGAAATCGAACCCATTGCCAGGACTGCTCTGAGTTTTTCAGCTACTACCCTAGAAAAAGTGCTGGAAATGACGACTTTTTTAGTAATTCTCTGGTCAATTTCTCAACCTATTGCAATTGCTTTGGTTGTTTATACGGTTATAGGCAACTTGATTGCTGTTTACTTGGCTCAAGAATTGAATAAGATTAATCAACAAGAACTCGAAGCTGAAGCTGACCACAATTACAGTGTGACTCATGTTCGTAATCATGCTGAATCCGTAGCTTTTTTTCAGGGAGAAAACCAAGAATTAAATATTATTGAACGCCGATTTAATAATATTATTAAATATACTAAACGCAGGATTAATTGGGAAAGAAGTCAGGATATTTTTAACAGAGGATATCAGGCTGTTATCCAAATATTTCCATTTTTAGTTCTCGGACCTTTATATATTAATGGTGAAGTTGACTATGGAGAAGTTGGTCAAGCCAGTTTAGCTTGTAATCTGTTCGCCGGTGCTATGGCAGAATTAATCAGAGAATTTGCGACTTCCGGACGATTTTCTAGTTACGTCGATCGCTTAAATGAGTTGTCGAATGCTTTAGAAGCTGTTATTAAAGAACCAGTGAATGTCAGTACCATTAAAGCAAGAGAAGAAAACCGTCTTGCTTTTGAGCATGTCACCTTACAAACGCCGGATTATGAACAGGTGATTGTCGAAGATTTGTCAGTGTCTGTTCAACCAGGGGAAGGTTTATTGATTGTTGGCCCCAGTGGTCGAGGTAAAAGTTCACTACTGAGAGCGATCGCTGGGTTGTGGAATGCAGGAACTGGTCTTCTGGTGCGACCTCCCTTAAAAGATGTCTTATTTTTACCCCAACGTCCTTACATAATTTTGGGAACTTTGCGCGAACAGTTACTTTATCCTCAAACAAATCGCCAAATGACTGACCAAGAAATTGAAGCAGTTTTGCAACAAGTTAATCTGCAAAATTTATTTAGTCGAGTCGATGATTTGGATATAGAAGTTCCTTGGGAAAATATATTATCATTGGGAGAACAACAACGCCTTGCTTTTGCACGAATATTAGTGAATCAGCCTAACTTCACTATTTTAGATGAAGCAACAAGCGCTTTGGATTTAAACAATGAAGCGAATTTATATCGACAATTGCAAGAAAATAAAACAACATTTATCAGTGTTGGACATCGGGAGAGTTTGTTTAATTATCATCAATGGGTTCTAGAACTGTTACAAGATTCTAGTTGGCAACTCATAACTGTGCAAGATTATCGGCTGAAAAAAGCAAAAGAAATCGCCAGTAATTCCCCTGAAGCTAATCAAATCACTGTAGATGCTTCAGCCAATAATCAATCTCAAGGTCAACCAGAGATAGACGCGATCGCCAGACTTTCTCATCAGCAAATGCAGAGATTAACAGACTCTTCCATTAATACTATCAGAAGCAAGGCCAGCCTTGGCAAGGCTATCACTACTAAAGATGGTGTGACCTACCGCTATGACAAAGACCCCAATGTATTGAAATGGGTGAGAGTTTAGACGCTACTCATACTTTTGAGAATCAGGGTAATGCTTACTAAACAGCAAAGACAACTAATTACTTACAAAAAGATTACAATTTATGAACGAACCTACAAATTACCCGTTCTCAAAAATACCAAATTAAAAGCTGTTCAAAAAAAAATTAAAGAACGTCGAAGGTTAATTAAAGAAGGCGTTCGATATCATCAGCTTTGGGGAATAATTAAGCTCAAACAAGAAGTAGGTAAGGAGAAAATTCTTGAAGAAAGCCAATTACTAATAAAAGATTACACTCACCTTATTGATTTTCTAGAAAATTATAAGGATACTTATCAAAAGTTTTTGCTAAAGCTGACTGATGATTTAAAAAAATTGTTTACCCAAAAATACCTAGCAATAAAAAGCTTAGATCGTGAAAGAAAAACACTAGAAGTTAAAAATTCTCAAAATCCCCAAATCCTGGAAGAATTAAAACGGGAAAAACAAGAAAATTGTCAAGCAGTTTTACTTTTGAGTAATGCGTGCTTTTTGATGTTAGAAAAAATAAAACTACTTAGCGAAGGGCTAAAAACGCTAGCAGAAGATACCAAAAATCAAAAACAAATTGTCCAGCAAGTCGCTAAAGATTTGCAAGTTTATCAAGAAATTTACGAGTATCAAAGAAAAGCTCAGAAAGTTCGCCAAGAAATAGTAGAAATCGCTGAGACTGCAATTAATTTTGAAAATTATTTACAAGATTACTTTAGTCCTTTTCAATCGTTAATAGATGAAGTAGTAAAAGTAGATGAGGACTTTTACTCAACTGTCGGGGATATTAAAAATTTAGCGGATAATATTTTCAAGTCTGAGTCAAATTTATTAATTACCAAAGAAACTGAGGGTATTTCTGAAACTTTTTTAGATTTTATGGTATCCAGTTATGAAAAAAAAGAAAGGTTAAAAGATGCTTTTATTCAATGTAACTTATTAGATTGGCAAATCCATGATTTTGAATTAACCAATAGTCATTTTTCTTTAGAAAAAGAAATTGATTCAATATCTAACTATATCTCCAACAAACTTGTCGAACAAAGAAAAGAAATAGGTATAACACCTATCTCTCTTGTTCAAAAAACTGACCCCATCGAACTGACTAATAAAGATGCTAAATTAACAAAAAAAACTAAAAAGAATATTGATTATACCCAACTGCGGGATCTTCTCAGTCAGCAGAAATGGAAAGAAGCTGACATTGAAACCACTAAAGTAATGCTAAAAGTCATCGGTAAAAGTTATTGGAATGAAGTTTATCAAGAAGATATTGAGAACTTTTCTTGCAAAGACTTCCAGGCTATTAATCAACTTTGGGAAGAATACAGTCATGGTTATTTTGGCTTTAGTGTTCAGCAAAGTATTTGGAGCGAAATGGGTGGTCAAGTAGATTATGAAACAGAAAAGAAACTTGGCGATCGCCTTGGTTGGCGAAAACAAGGAAATTGGCTAAACTACGATCAACTAACTTTTGAATTATCCCCCACAACACCCATAGGACATTTACCAGCGCAATGGTTACATTATCACCAAGATACCTTTAATTTATATCCATCATCTGCGGAACACCTTTCAATGGGAGCGTGGCGCGTCGGCTCTTGGTTAGTTTGGCAAATGCACTTATTTCTGTCTCGTGTAAAAATTTGTAACGAGAGTTACTTATGCACTGATAGCAAATTTGTTAATAATAAATAAAATTAAATTTACAACTAATTTGAGGGGAAAAATATGAGTAATACTAATCTTTCTGATATAGACATAGAAATTTTATTTTATGGAAAATGGCGCTTTAATACGTCTTGGGAAAAAATCACTATTATATTTAAAGATGATATGACCTATGAGCAAACCAAGATTCAAACATTTATTTTTCATAAACCTAGAGAAATCCTAACAGGCAACAAATTTACTGGTGTATGGTATGTAACTGACAGAAGATTGTATTTAAATCTGAAAACTATTCCTAAATCATTTTTAAATTTACAGATACCACTAGCCTTTAAAATTTCTATTGCAGATGTAATAGCTACTTTAGGTTCTATATTCATTACAGAAAAGTATGAAGTCATTGAAATTAATAGTTCTAAATTTACAATCAGGGATAAGGATCAATCAATTATTGGCACGAAAATAAAAGGTTATTGAGTACATAATATGCTATCAGATCCCCGACTTGTTAAAGAAGTCGGGGATCTGAACACTGCGAAAGCCTATTGATTAAACAGCAACAGGAGTAGGTGCGGCGAATTTAGCATATCGCTCGATGTAAAATTCTTTGGAGTAGGATTACTGGGTAACAGAGGTGGATTAGGAAATACCTCATCTAGATACTCGTTAATGATTGCTGACTCCCAAACTCGCTCATTATTATGAGTGATTGCTGGAACTTTACCATAGGGAGAAATCTTCCTAAAGTTCTCCGGTGGATTCTGCAAATCAATCTCAATCAAATCGAAGTCAATGCCTTTCTCTTGTAGTACCAAGCGGGTACGGTGAGCATAAGGACAAACAACAGCACTGTATAGTTTGATTTCAGCCATTTGAAGTTCCTTTGTAAATCGGACTTATTAGACCTCTTGCATAAATATTTTTTGTCTCACGCACAAGGCAAGAGAGGCGCAGAGAGAGAACGCAAAGAAGGACTTTTGCAAGAAGTCTATTGAACAGTATTGAGAATTGAATTTTCATCCAACATCCCAAATCTTAAAGAGGGACTGGGGACTGGGAAAGAGGTTTCCTAACCCAATACCCAAATACCCCTCATCTCCCCATCCCCCCACTCTCACGGCGCTGGGTTCGGTAACTGAGCATGAGCCGTATCCAACTCTTCCAAAATGTCTTTGTCGATAACCACATTGACACTTTCTAGGTTTTCTTTGAGTTGTTCGAGTGTTGTAGCACCAATAATTGTGCTAGCCACAAACCAACGACTCCGCACAAATGCCAAAGCTAGATGTGCTGGACTGAGTTGATAGCGCTTGGCAATTTCCACATAAGCTTTCACTGCTTCGCTGACTTTTGGTTTGAGATATCGCTGACCAAAATTTTCAAACAAACTGACTCTTGCTTTCTCTGGTTTGCCATTTAAATATTTGCCAGTTAAGAAGCCAAACGCCAAAGGACTATAAGCTAGTAACCCAATTTCTTCGTAATAAACTGCTTCTGCTAAGGCTCCATCAAATATTCGATTGAGTAAGTTGTAGGCATTTTGAATGGAAACAACTTTGGGCAATCCTAACTGTTTAGCAATGTTACTAAACTGGGTGACTCCCCAAGGAGTTTCATTACTCAAACCGATATAGCGAATTTTGCCTGCTTTGATGACATCGGCAAAAACTTCTAGCTGTTCAGCTATAGGAACTGTTTCGCCTACTTGAGTCGGATCGAACACCGTTTGTCCAAATCGTGGCACGTAGCGATCGGGCCAGTGAATTTGGTACAGATCGATATAGTCTGTTTGTAGTCTTTTGAGACTATCATCTACAGCTTGTTTAATATTATCACGGTCAATTGCTTTGGCTCCACCACGTACCCATTTAAAGCCTCTACCTGGTCCAGCAATTTTAGTAGCGATAATAACTTTATCTCTTTGTTGATGCTTTAACCATTCGCCGATGTAAGTTTCAGTTAATCCATATGTTTCGCCGCTTGTAGGTACTGGATACATTTCAGCCGCATCAATAAAATTGACTCCTTCGGCAATAGAATAATCTAGCTGTTGGTGGGCTTCTTCAATGGTATTTTGCTGTCCATAGGTCATAGTGCCGAGACAAATTTCAGAAACTTTTAAGTCACTGTTACCAAGTTGGTTATATTTCATATTCTTGTATTAGTCTTAAGTTCAACAGAAGGGAGATTTTAGATAATTGATTACAAAAAATTATTCCATAGCTATTCCCTTTTTAATATAGATTTGGCGCACCATTTTTTCGATTAATGATAGATTAATATAAAGAATAATTCTTTATTTGATAAACTACGGTAAATTTATATTTTATACGTGTAAAGCGGCATAGCTGTTCATTATTGCATAGATTAATCAGATAAGTAAGCTAACTTGGAGCAACAAAAAATCCAAAAATTTAATACAAAATACTTGCTTTGATTAAATTTTTGTCGGATGGACTTTTTAAGCCTCTAGAGAGACTACGGTAAATCAATCTGCTTATAGTAGTATATCAGAAATTCTTAAGATTCTTCTAAAATTAAGTCTTAATAAATATTCATAAGTGGTAGTACGAGCATTATTTTCCCTTACCTGTGCGTAAGTCCTGTTTATGAATGCAACTGATATCATGTCCGCATAAATTAGAACTCTCGTATAGTGCGTTATGAAGGTAACGCACTATACGAGAGTGCTTTCATTGCCTTACGGTGTCGAAGAATGCACCCTAATAAACAAAAACTGGGGATTTTGTTTAATTTAGGTTCCTAAATTGATGTTAGTAATTAAAGACCCAAGTAATTTTTGACAATCTGCAAAATGCGCTCTGCTGCATGACCATCTCCAAAAGGATTAATGGCATTTGCCATTGCTTCATAGGCGGCTTGGTTACTGAGTAACTCGCTAGCAGCTGCAAAAATATTTTCACTTTCAGTTCCTACAAGTTTGGCGGTACCGGCTGTTACAGCTTCTGGTCTTTCTGTGGTGTCTCTTAAAACTAGTACTGGTTTTCCCAAGCTGGGCGCTTCTTCCTGCAATCCACCAGAGTCAGTAAGTAAAAGATGCGATCGCCCAATTGCTCCCACCAATTCACCATAATCGAGAGGTTCTGTCAAGAAAATTCGGGGATGATTTCCTAAAAGTTGCTGCAATGGTACTCGCACTGTCGGATTGCGGTGTAATGGTAAGAGCAAAGCCGTATCAGGAAACTTGTCTAAGATTTGTAAAAAGCCAGCAGCGATCGCTTCGAGTGGTTCTCCCCAATTTTCCCGACGATGCACTGTTGCTAACAAAACGCGATATGAATCCCAATCTAAACCTGCTACATTACAGCTAACTTTGGTTGCAGCCACATTCAATAATGCATCAATTACTGTGTTACCAGTCAAGTGAATTTCACCTAAAACACCAGAACGTTGCAAATTTTCTACAGCCCAAGGAGTTGGCGCAAAGTGCAACTGAGTAATTTGAGAAATTAACCGCCGATTAGCTTCTTCTGGGTAAGGATTGAATATATCATCAGTTCTTAACCCTGCTTCTACATGACCAACAGGAATTTTTTGATAAAAAGCTGCCAAAGCTGCGGCAAAAGCCGTGGTAGTATCTCCCTGAACCACAACTAAATCTGGCTTTTTTTGCTGGAATAATGCTTCTAACCCTTGTAAACTGCGACAGGTAATATCATTTAAAGATTGCTGAGTCTGCATAATTTCCAAGTCGTAATCTGGCTTGATATTAAACAGTTGCATCACTTGCTCAACCATTTCACGATGCTGTCCAGTTAAAATTACTTGCGACTCAAAATCTGAACATTTTTGGAAGACCTGAATTACCGGAGCTAGTTTAATCGCTTCCGGACGAGTACCCAAAATAATGCAAACCTGCTTTTTATTAGTCATTTGTCGGTTGTAATTTGTCAAAGGCTATGGTCAATGGTCTACGCTCAATAGTCAATAGTTAATGGCCAATCATCACAAAAACCATAAATATCAAAGTATAAATCATACAAAACATCAAAAAACCCGGCTTAACCGGGCAAATGCAATAGCTAGATTTTGATCTCACCGTAAAATCATTGAAGAAGAATGCAGAATTCAGAATTCAGCAATGTTGACGCTCGTTGCGCTAAAGCGTCTCCCTTTGGGAGATGACTCGCTCATAGCGTTGCTATGCCGTTCGCGTTCGCGTCTCTGAAAGAGAAGGCGTTGCCTCTCCAACGCGCAGCGGCTACCACAGGACAGGAGAAGGAGAAGAGAAGGCTTTACGCTGCGTTCGCGGAGCGTCTCGTAGAGAAGCACCGCTTTTTCGGTCAGAATACCCAACAGAATTCTGACTCCTGACTCCTGAATTCTGTTCGATAAAACATGAAAAAACCCGGCTTAACCGGGCAGACGCACTGTTTGTCGAATTTAATTGTAAAGACTACATTTTAATCTCACAAGTTAAAGGGCAAGCAGCGTATACAGTAGTCTGCGTTTGGTCTGCCTCTCCATGCAGCCAGCTTAACCACTTAATTTCGCTAGGATGAACTCCTTTAAGAGTTAGCACACCCGCAGCAAATACAACTGCCATGACATTGAACATCACTAAACCGCCTGCAACCAGCAAAACAGCACTAACAGGCATTACAGATTGCAAAACAATCGACAACAGACATCCGACCGTAGCCATCAAAACAACTAGTGGAAAACCGACAACCAGCAAGCATACTGCCAATGTGAAAGTCCATATTAAAAAGCTTTTAATCATCATCAAGGAGTAGGTCTTTCCTAGATTAGAGCTCTGAGCCGAAACCATGACTTTTCCTCCCAAAAATACACAGCAAGTTTTAATTTTCAGCTTTTTTTCGCTTTTTGCGAATAAACTGAATGTTTTAGTGAAGTTCAGTATATAAAACCTAATCAGGAAAATGAGCATTTTTTTACTAAACTTTACAGTTAATTTTTTGTAATTATGGATGTAAAGTCAAGTTGCGTTTTATTCAAAAAGCTTGCTTCCTACATCAGTCTTAAGGCATAGAAGCTAAAAGACATAAGCTTTCAAGCTTGATCCCCAGCGTATGATTCCGAGTCAGCTTAACATTTCTTATAACAATCCGCACTTCTTCTCATAATTCAGATATCCGCTGAATTCATGAACTGCTAATATTTGTGTTGCTAATTGCTAGCAATTAAACTCCATAGCTGCAATAAATTTCTCATTTAATAGAATTAGAATATTTACTTTATAGTTTCTAGTCTTATATAAAACTGTTGATTATGGAATATTTACTGAGGTAACCTGTGGAGTTCGATGTGTTAAACCAGGTTATAGAGGCTAAATAGTTTTTATAAAACTTCTGAGTAGTCAAATTGCCGAAAAAAAATATACAAGCCGAGGTGGATGAAGTGTATTGACAGTGGTTTTAGAATTTCAATCGCCTTGCATTACCGTTAGGGCTTGCACCCCAGCGCCTTTCAGAATTCCTCTCAGAAAGCGACTTGACTTCTCGCTAATTCAATTTCTTAACTGCCAAATGTGAAGATATATGACAGAATCACAGTCTCCATTAAGTTCTAACTCTGCTGCCGGACGTAACCTGCCACCAGCGCCACCAGCCCCACCACCGCCACCACCAGGAATGAGTACCCAGCGTCAGATGACACAAACATTGGATATGAGTGCCAACTCTCCTGCTGTTAACTCTGCGCCTGTTGCAGGTCATCGTCCAGGTACACCACCGCCAATACCTAGTTCAGCTCGCCCGAAAAATAGCCCTCCAGCACTGACTTTAGGGCAGATTATCAGGGAAGCTTACGATCAAGGATATTCTGATATTCACTTGGGTGTAGGTGAAGTACCCCGTTTCCGCAACCGAGGAGAAATTCAACCAACAGATTATCCAGAAACGGATAAAGAGAGTTTGATGAGTTGGTTGAGGGAGGTGATGACTGAGGCAGAAATTCAACGCTTTGAAGAACACTTAGAATTTGATGGAGCAACTCAGTACGAATTTGCTCGTGTGCGGATTAACGTCTTTGGCTCCCTGAAAGGCCCTGCAATGGTATTGCGGTTGATTCCGTTGAAAATCTTAACTATGGAACAGTTGAGATTACCTCCAATTTTTCGGGATATTTGTCATCACCATAAAGGCTTAATTTTGGTGACCGGGCCGACTGGTTCCGGTAAGTCCACAACAATGGCGGCGATGATTGACTACATCAATAAAGAGATGGCTAAGCATATCATCACCATTGAAGATCCCATAGAATTCGTCCACCAAAGCCGTAAGTCCTTAGTCAAACAGCGGGAAGTGGGAATGCACACCCGAAAATTTGACAACGCTTTGAAAGCAGCCTTACGGGAAGACCCAGATTTGATTCTGGTGGGGGAAATGCGGGATAAAGAAACAGTAAACACCGCCCTAAAAGCTGCTCAAACTGGTCACTTGGTAATGGGAACCTTGCACACCAATAGCGCTGTCAAAACCATTGAGCGGATACTCAACCTCTACTCTGGTGAAGAACAGGATGCGATGCGGGTGGCAATTTCTGAGTCTTTAGTCGCAATCATTGCCCAAGGTTTGTGCCGGACAACAGACGGGAAGCGAGCTGCTTTCCACGATGTGCTGATTAACACTGAGGCAATCAAAGAATGGATCAAAGATGGCAAATATGATGAAATTGGTGAACTGATGAAACAAGCCAGCTTTGACGGCATGATTACTATGAATCAGTCGTTGCTGAATCTCTATCAAGACGGTCGCATTACTGAAGAAACTGCCTTAGAAATGTCACCAACTCCTAACGAAATGGCGCAGTTTCTCCGAGGTCGGGTTTAGGAGTGGGGAGTGGGGATGGGGGAGTGTGGGGGGATGGGGGAGTGTGGGGGGATTAGAAAAAAGCTTCCTGACCTTCCTGACCTCCCACACCTCCCACACCTCCCACACCTCCCACACCTCCCACACCTCCCACACCTCCCACACCCCCCAATCCCAAATATCTTCGTCTTCCTGGTTGCGGTTATCGCTAAGGTAAAAGGTAAAAGAGAAAGTTTTTTACTTTTTAGTTCCTTAGCTTCCTGTGAATAACTTGACGACAAACAAACTATCTACGCCCCAGTTGTTCAAAGGCATTGCGCTATTTACACCTGGAGGAGATTTAATTTACTGCATCGACCCTAGTAAACAAGGTCGATGGCATTTGCATTTGTGTTCTGCTTTGCAGGAAATTCTAGATTTACCAGAGCCACCACATTTTTTAGTGCCTTGTTATACTGCGACTATTGACCACTGGTTAGATCCGCGTAGTCAACAAGTGCGAACTTTTGCTGAAGCTTATCCGGCTGTAATTAAATATCAATCTTTGCTGAATGCCATTTTTGGTACAGGGGAGCTTGTGTGGCAAGCAGCTCCTTGGCAGGACGGATTGTGCGATCGCATGGTCTTAACAACTTATCATTCCTCATTCCCGCAACTTTGGGAAGATCACGACTTAATTGTACGTTTAGACCTTTCTGAACCTGTGCCGAAATATCACAAACCAGTAATAGCACAAAAAGACCAATTAACAACACAAGGCTATGTCCTCCGCCTGTTTGTTGCCGGACATAGCTCAACTACCGAACGCATCCTGCAAAATCTACACGAATTCTTAGAGCGATCGCTCGGACACCCTTATACTTTAAAGGTGATTGATGTTTTAACTCATCCAGAACAAGCAGAAATTAATCAGGTTTCTGCTACTCCTACTCTTGTTAAGGTTTGGCCTCACCCAATTCGCCGAATCGTTGGAGAGTTGGATCGTGTGGAGAAAATTTTACAGATGTTAGCTACTAAGGAAACATTTTAAGTTTTATTAACAGGGCTATAGCGGTTCTCATTCAGATGCGGTACAAAATTATATGGCAAGGTGTAAGGGCACGGCACTGCCGTGCCCCTACGGGCGTACTTCACTAGACTGGGAAACGCTATATAAATTTTAGTTACTGTTAGGAAATAAAAATTTCAGAATCTTGCTTCGATTATTGTTTTCCGAAATTGACAAAACAAGGTTATTACAAAGACGCCATAAATTGCCGTCTTTTGGAGCTAGAATTTTCATTAAAAACCCGGTTGATCAAAACCGGGTTTTTAGGTAATTGTTAATTTATTTCTGGGCAGTACAACAGGGTAATAGAGGCTTGTTTACAACTTCTTTAATGTCTACAGAATTTAACAAGTCTTCCCAATATTTCTGGACTTCGGGATCGTTAGGACGCTGGCGGCGTAAATTAGCTAAAGTTCTGAGAGAGTCTTCCCAAAATCCAGCTGTGGCAAACAAAACTGCACGATCCAAGTCTGTGTTTGGTTGTTTGAGTTGAAGGGCTAGATTTTCATCTTGCGATCGCACTATTTTTCCTAGTGCATATGAAGCTTTATCCAGGTTGCGAAGATCGCAAATCATTGAAAAAGTCCAACTATATTCTTTGCCTATTAGTAGAGATGATTTATCAGCAGGTACAGTGACACTAACAATACCATTCTGTCCAATCGGTTTGAAAGTTTCTTTATACAATGGGTCAATGCTCTCATCATCCTGCAAAACAAATTCTAATGCTTCTACTTTTGTAGAGGTTTGAGGAATATAGAAATAGAATGTAGGATGTTCTGCTGTAGTTCGTTGAGCTTCTTTATCTGTGGGTGTCAGAGGAATGATAGATTGTCCAGTTTCAAAACAACTTCCCCGTGTTCCTGCTGACCTGACTCTACCAGGTTTACCAGGGACAAAGGCAATACGATTTCTGCCACTGCCACGTTGAATATAACCTGTAACATTTCTAATTGCAGCAGTAGCATATTTATCTCCAGGACGTATGCGCTCTGCTTGCTGAAAATATCCTAAAGCTTTTCGATAATTTCTTCGTTTGGTTTCATTATAACCAAGCTGCATATATTGGGTATAAGCGGCTCTAGATTGTGCCAGTTGGTAAACTGACTCTGTAGCTAAAACCTGAGTTATGCCTAGAGGTTCTACGGGTAGAAATGCTAAAGCCGCAAGTAGATAACTTGCCCAAAATTTATGTTTCATCATGTCCATATCCACTTGTAGTACATTTTTGTGGTTTTATAATACACTAGCTTAAACTTGACAGTGACAAGGCTTTATGTGTGCTACTTTGTGGTCAGCCTAAAGTAGCTTTGTGATTTAATTTGAGATTTTAAATTGTTAAGAATTCAGAATCCATAAGTCAGAATTAATAAGATTTTAGGGTAAAGTAACGATCTTCTGGTTGAAGCCAGGAATTTAGTGACTCATAATTTCAGCGTGTGACCAAGCTGACTCACAAATCGGTGACGAAGAAGCTTATATATTTGTTCAAGATGGTGGAATCGAAACTAAGCGTCTAACTTATCAAGAGTTGGAGTATCAAGTACAGCCGATCGCAGTTTATCTCCAATGTCTCTGCTCGCAAGGAGATGGAGCTTTGCTACTTTACCCGCCTGCATTAGACTTTATCGCAAGTTTTTTCGCCCGTCTCTATGCCGGAATCATTGCTGTACCTACCTATCCACCGAAACGCAATCAAAAACTATCTCGATTGCAAGCGATCGTCCGAGACGCTCAGGCTACGTTGTTATTAACCACCGCAGATATGTTCTAACTAATTGAGCAAAATAAATTGGAAGAATCTGCATTCAGATAGTTGCATTGGGTTTTTACTGATAGCGGAAAGCGTAGGACTAGTACAGCACGGCGGAAATAAACATATCATTTCAAATAGCGCAAGAGCTTGGAATACAATTCTTTTGACTTTTGACTTTTGACTTTTGACTTTTGACTTCACGGCGGTACTAGCCTTTTCAAGGTTGGTAAAATTTTGTGAAAATAATTTCTCTTCTCTCTGTGTTCTCTGCGTCTTTAACCGCTCCAGACGCAGAGGGCACAGAAGGACTTTTAAAGGTTAATTACAGATTAACTACTTCTTTTGTCCTACGGCAGCAATCACTTGAGACTGCCCTTGCTTATACTTATTAATAATTGAATTTTCATCTGACTCCATTTGCCAGTTAAGCCCAAATTCTTTGAGTGCCATAAGTAGACCAATTGCACTAGCTCGATTGGTGGCATAAGGAATTTGATGAACATCGCATAAACGCGTGAGTGCTTCAATATTCATCAAAATTGTCGAAAATTGCTCTATTTTCTTGTTCAGACCATGCTGATATGCCTAAAGTGGACAAAAAGAGCATGAATTCATCGGAAGTAATATGTCCATCTCCATTTTCGTCAGCAGCACTAAAAACTTTTGCAGGAGATAACCAACGACTTTCTAATAAATCATGAAGGCGTACAAGAGATTGCTCTAGCTCTGTATTTTGGTTTGACATTATAATGTTATACCCGATCGCTAGATCTAAGGATAATACCTGAGACGGTGACTTTAAGCCAAACACTAAGTAATTTTTCAATTGGCTATGGGAAGACTAACAAAAGATGCCCAAGCTTTTGAATGATTTCTGGTCAACTAGAAGTAGTTGACATAAAACACACAATATGCGCGTTGTTAAAGCAGTAGTTCAGGTAGCCCAACATCCTGAGTTTGAAACTTGACGACAAAAGGGCAAGTACCCGACTGTTATTGTCAAATAATTGTGCTAATTAATCTGTCAACGCGGACAAATAATTTAGTCAATCAACATCAATCGATATCCAAATTTTGCAACCCCATCGCAATCTTACTGTGTTTCTCAATTTGCCCCATTACTTGTTTTGCTCGTTGAATTACTACCGCTGGTAAACCCGCCAATCTTCCCGCTTCAATTCCGTAAGATTTATCAGCGCCTCCTGGTTGGACTTGGTGCAAAAAGATAATTTGGTCGGGTAATTCTTTAACTGTCACTTGATAGTTAGCCACATTCGGCAAAATGCTGGCTAGTTCATTTAACTCATGGTAATGAGTGGCAAAAATCGTTCGCGCCCGAATTTCCATTGCGATATATTCTGCTACCGCCCAAGCAATAGAAAGACCATCAAATGTTGCCGTTCCCCGGCCAATTTCATCTAACAATACCAGCGACCGAGATGTGGCATGATTGAGAATATTTGCCGTTTCATTCATTTCCACCATAAATGTAGATTGACCAGTTGCCAGATCGTCCACAGCACCAACACGAGTAAAAATGCGATCGCATATTCCCAATCTGGCAAATCTAGCTGGTACAAAACTACCAATTTGCGCCATTAACTGAATCAATCCCACCTGACGCAAATAACAACTTTTGCCGCTGGCGTTTGGTCCGGTGAGGATAATTAAATCGGGATTGTCATTTGTTATTTGTCCTTTGTCCTTGGTCATTTGTTCTTGATCATCTGCTAATGACAAATGACTAATGACTAATGACTCTCTTCCCAATTGCGTCGAATTCGGCACAAAGAACCCCGCAGGTAAAGACTGTTCTACCACCGAGTGACGACCATCAACAATGTTAATTTCTCTTCCTGACAACATTTCTGGACGACAGTAACCTTGCTGCACCGCCAATTCAGCTAAAGCACACAACACATCCGCCGCCGCCACTGCGCGGGAAAGATTGCGAATTACTTCCGCCTGTTCTGCAACTTCTTCCCGCAATGCCGTAAAAATTTCATATTCCAATTGATTTAAATCATCCCGCGCTGTGAGAATTCGCGCTTCCCGTTCCTTCAAATCTGGGGTGATGTAGCGTTCTTCGTTGGTCAGGGTTTGCTTGCGGATGTAATTGGCGGGTACTTGATCAGCTTTGGCGCGGGAAATACTGATATAGTAACCAAAGGTTTTGTTAAATCCTACCTTTAATGTGGGAATTCCCGTCTTCGCTCTTTCGTCAACTTCTAAATTAGCAATCCATTGTTCGTCTGCTTTTACAGTCGCTTTCCTGTCATCTAACAGGGAATTCACCCCAGGACGAATCAATCCGCCTTCTTTTATATGTATTGGTGGTGACTCTACAAGATGGGCGTGTAATTTTTGTGCCAATTCTGACAAAATAGACGGCACTTTTTGTAAAGCTTTCAAGAATGGAGAACGGGCATCAGTAACTAAGTGGGATAATTCCGGTAAGCGTGAAAGGGAATCTGCCAAAGCTGCTAAATCTCTGGCATTAGCAGTACCAGAACCCGCCCTTCCCGTCAGCCGTTCCAAGTCATAAATTTGCCGCAACAACTGTCGCAAATCCTGACGTAGGGGTGTATTTTCCATCAATTCTTCGATGGTGTCTTGTCGCGCCCGAATGCCTTTAATATCGATTAGTGGTTGTAATAACCACCGCCGTAAAGCCCGCCCACCCATTGCTGTACTCGTTCTATCCAATGCCCAGAGTAGGGAACCATGAAATGTGCCATCGCGGACAGTTTGAGTAATTTCAAGGTTACGACGAGTTTGATTATCTACAATTAAATAGTCAGTAACTGTGTAAGTCCGGAGTCTTTGGAGGAAGATTGGGTTTTCTTTTTGAGTATCTTCTAGGTATTCGAGAAGACCACCAGCTGCACGGACAGCGAGGGGAAGATGATCGCAACCGAGTCCTTCGAGCGATCGCAGTTTAAATTTCTGCAATAATCTAGGTCTAGCTTCACCTTGGGAAAAGGGAACTTGCGATCGCAAACTATAACAAAATGATGGTGGCAAACACTCCGGTAGATGTGGCGAAGTTTCTCCTGGACGCAGCAAACTACCTAAATCCGGTGCATTTGTGGGAACTAGCACCTCCGAAGGTTGCAAGCGCATTAATTCTTGTGTCAGATGTTCTAAATCACTGCCTTGAGTGGTGAGGAATTCTCCTGTGGAGATGTCTGCATAAGCTAAACCCCAATGATTTGCGGCAATTACTACTGCTGCCAGGTAATTATTGCGACTCGATTTGAGCATTCCTTCTTCTAGCAAAGTGCCAGGAGTGAGGATGCGCGTTACTTCCCGCCGTACTAATCTCCCAGTAGCTTCGGCTGCATCTTCCACTTGGTCGCAAATTACGACTGCATAGCCTTTTTCGACTAGCATCGTCGCGTAGCGTTCCCAAGCGTGATGCGGAACACCGGACATAGCCACTCGTCCCTGTTCGCCAGCTTGCTTACTAGTGAGGACTAATTCCAATTCTTGCGCTAGTTTGACAGCATCTTGGAAATAGCATTCAAAGAAATCTCCCACTCGATACAGCAACACCGCGTGAGGATATTTATCCTTCGTCTCGACATAGTGCAGGTACATTTGACTTAGTTTACTGCGATCCACCTGTTGATGGTCAGAAATAAAAGTACTTGCATCGGGTTTGGTAGATGGAGTTTCAGGGTGAGAGGCAGTCATAGATGCTATCGAGTTACGCACGGAAATTCCACAATATCCGATGATAACGTGATGTTAGAGGTAAGGGGCGATCGCTCAAGGATATTTTACCCTTCGTTATATTAGCTTGCTGATGCAGCCATGATTGTAGTTAGTGTAGTGAAAAGGCGATCGCAGTACGGCGAAGCTTGACGAACCCTAGCTACATTCAACAACGCTAAAAGCTTCGGAGCATGTCTTGTTTTATGATACTTGCCCTTCTGTGTGTGGCGAGTAGCTGTCTCAAGCCATACTTTCAGAGTAGTTTTAGAAACAGTTTCTACGCTATGATAGCGTACCATTCCTTGAAGGATTCCATCTTCCCTGAATCCCTCCCCATAAAATACTGTTAAAGCATCAATATCAGCAATAAACCATGCTTCCATTGTTTGCACCATTAGGTGACACCGATCGTCTTCAAAATTAACTGCATCTAAAATCCAAGGCTGATCTTGTGTTCTATTTCTGAGATGTTCCCAAGGTCTAACAGTGGAATCAACTGGAGATTCAGCATCAATTAATAAAACATTGAAAGCTTCTGGTTGAGATTCTAAAGCTGTTTTAAAATTTTCATAAGCATCACGCCTTGATCCACACATAACGATAAATATATTAATGTTTTCAGCAGCAATATCATATAGTTCTTGAAAAAATTTTATAAAACCTGGGCGTAGTCCAGTTGTGGTTTCTTTTCCACTCCTGATCCCACTACGAAAACCTGGGCGTGGTTTGAGTAGCAGTTCAGTATCATCTTCATCTCCAGCACCCTCAATATAAATGTATATGTTCATTACCAACGATTTCCACCAATTTGCCCCATCCGCCAGAGATCTCCAAGCGTATACTTTTCTAACCATTTTTCCAATCTCTCAGGTTCCTGACGATGGAAGTGGCTACCTTTTTTATCTCGCTCACAAACTATTACTGATTCTGGATATTCACTCAAAGCAGAAACTAAAGCATCAGAATGAGTTGTCACTATTAATTGTGTTCTCTGTGATGCGTCGATTAGCATTTCTGCAATTGTGGATAAAATATCTGGATGTAAACCAATCTCTGGTTCTTCAAGACAAATAAGTGGTGGTGGAGTCGGGTCAAGCAGTAAAGCCATTAAAAATAAATAACGAAGTGTACCATCAGATAATCGATTTGCCGGAATTGGTTCAATCAAACCCTCTTCACGAATAATTATCTGTACTGTACCGCCAGATATGATTACACCTAGTTCTTCGGCTGCTTCATAAAACTTTTTTAGCTTTTCAATAATTTTTCTATGACCTATTTTATTTTTTAAATTGTTTAAAAATAGACCTAGATTACTACCATCTTCTAGTAGAGGATGTTCGGGTAAGTCAGGCTTTTGAGCATTTCTTGGTACTGAATATCGCCCCATCTGCCAGTCACGATATAAAGCTATATTAGAAAATGTAGTGCTGAGATAAGAGAGTTCTGGATACAAATCTGGATCTGTTCGCTGAGATAAGACTGACTGATCTGGAATTAAATCTTCTCGCTGAAGAGTACGAGTACGTTGAATGTTGAAGTCATCGTCTAACTTATTAATATTTAAAACCGGACGACCTCTTTGGTAACGATAGTAAAAATAAACATCATCTGATCCTGGATATGGTCGTTCATTCTCTATAGCTTCATCAACTAGCTCTAGTAGTCTTCTTTGACCAATCGCTGTCAAACTAAGTTGATAACGTAAATTTTGGGGTCTTTGAGGGTAATCTAAAGTAGCTTCTATTTTGGCTACTAGATTTTCCTGCCCACCCTTCCACAGAAATTCACTAACGCCTCCACCTTGCCGAAATGGAGCGGGTAAGTCTGTTGGTGTTGCTTTTAAAATTCCAATTGCTTCAATTAAATTCGATTTACCTGAAGTGTTAGCCCCAATTAAAACATTAAGCGGTTGCAGTTCAATTTCTTCATCTTCATTTCCGTAGGAAAGAAAATTTTTTAACCGAATAGAATGGATAAATCTTTTACCTTCCATTATATTTTCCTATTTAGCTAATCATCTATATTTTATTAATGTCATAGTTGCTAGTAATTATGGATAGAATTACCAGAGTATTTAATGGTAACCTGATTTACAGGCAAAGGGCAATGCCTGGGTTTGGCTACGCCTACGCTCAAGGATATTTTACTCTTTTTTGCGACTGCTTCGACGCGTAGGTGGCGGGGTAGCTGGTTCATAAGCCTTGAGTCCCCCATCGCCCGTAAAAATTTCCACTTGAAATGTGCTACTAGTTTTGGCGTAATATTCAGCCACAGTCTTAATTGTTGCATCTCCAATAGAAATATTTCTAGATGCTAGAGTCGGCCATTCAGTAGCTAACTGCTTCAATTGTTCTGAATTCCAAAGTTCACCCACTTGAGTTTCAAAAATTCCCCAAGGTATAACTCCATCTGCTACTTTCACTAAAATATCAGCAAAAGCTTGAGCAATTTCATATCGCTTGGAATTAGCTTGTGCAATGTGATTCCCAGTTTCTATATAGGACTAGTATTTGATTTTTGAAAAGATACGTAGGGTGCGTTATCGGCGAGAGTACGGCACCATTCTTAAGGCTTTGGTGCGTTACGGCTTACGCCTAACACACCCTACAAATACTCGCTCCCGCATGGATGGACTGGGCGACATACCTATCATCGAAAACCTTAGGCTGTCTAGTTGGGTTTCGTTTTTCAACCCAACTACGATTCTGACTCCTGAATTCTTCTTAAGATTTACTTTTCTGGTGGCAAATCTACACTGTAAACAATTTTCCCTTCCAAGTTACGCAGGGTTACTGTCATGACTTTTGTATTTGCATTAATTTTGACTCCTCCAAAGAATTGTAAACCTTCACTTGGTGGTCGATTTGCTTTTGTACCTTCAGGAAGGCTTTGAAATACCAATTGTGGACCAAAAGTATTTTCCAATTGGTTAGGGCCAAATGTGCCAGAGTTCAAAGGACCGGCGACGAATTCCCAAAAAGGTTTAAAGTCGGTAAACTGTGCTTTTGCAGGGTTGTAATAGTGAGCTGCTGCATAATGTACATCAGCAGTTAACCAAACCACATTCTGGATATTTTTGTTTTTGATAAATCTTAGTAAATCTGCAAGTTCTAATTCTCTTCCTAAAGCCGGGCCGTCTCCGTTAGCCCAAGCTTCAAAATCTGTGGTACCGTCTCTAACTATCAATCCCAAAGGCATATCACTAGCAATTACTTTCCATGTTGCTTTTGATGATAGTAATTGCCTTTTTAACCATTGTATTTGTGTTCTGCTTAAAAATTCCGTTTCTTTACTTGGTATCGATTGATTATTAGAAGTATTTGGTCCTCGATAAGTGCGCTCATCCAACATGAAAATATCTAATAATGGGCTATACTTAAAGGAGCGATAAATTCTCGCTTTATCTAGATTGTTTGTTTCATACCCAATAGGCATATATTCTAAAAATGCTTGCCTTCCCCTTTGGGCTAGCAAGTTAACATCTTTAACTTTATAGCGATCGTCGCTTAAAAGAACTTCTCCAGGATACCAGTTATTTGTGATTTCGTGGTCGTCCCACTGTGCCAACATGGGAACTTCTGCGTTAAAACGCTTAATATTTTCATCTAGTAAATTGTAGATATAATTGCCACGAAATTCTGTCAGGGTTTCTGCAACTTTGGATTTTTCTGGTGTAGTAATATTTTTCCAAATTGTGCCATTATCTAAGGTAACTTGTGCTTGAATTGGACCATCAGCATAAATATTATCGCCAGAATGAATGAAAAAGTCTGGATTAAGTTGGCGCATGGTTTCATAAATTTTCATTCCACCAAACTCAGGATTAATTCCCCATCCTTGACCGGCGGTGTCGCCACCCCAAACAAAGAATATATCTCTTCTATATTTGGGGGGAGTCCGGAAACTGCCTTTGACAGCTGCGCTATAGGTATTTTTATAATCTAAATTTTGGAAAATCACCCGATAAAATATTTTTTGGTCTGGTGGTAAATTCCTCAAAAAAAGTCGTGCTGTAAAGTCACTGTCTTTTAAAGCATTTGGCCCCAGAACTCGCTGCACATTTTTAAAAGACTCACTAGTGGAATATTCTACGATCATTTTGGCAGGGCGATCGCTCTTACTCCAAATCACAATGCTATCCTTGGATATATCTCCGCTAGCTACGCCATAAGGTATACCAGGACGCATTTTATCAGAGGTGATAATTGCAGGTGCTTCCGCAAAAACTTGTGACTTTGATACAACATCCGTGGTGATAATTCCACCTGCTGTGACAGCGGAACGCAGCAAAAACTGGCGACGGTTTAGCATATTAAATAATATCAAGCCTAAGAAGTATTACACGATAAGTCTTTACCATATCTTCCTATGGCAATAAGTAAAGATCGAGTTATGGAAGGGTTAATAAAAAAATATTGATTTTTCGTAATTTTATTTAATATAATTTAAGTTTAAAAAGATTATCTTTAGCGTATTGGTTTGTTAACTGAGTTTCAAGTACGAGATAAATGAAATATGAGCAATTCAGACTTCATTTAGATTTTTCCTCTTCAGAAATAAAATTTTTGGCAGATTGGTTATGTTTTTGTTCTTTACTTGATGTTACAGCTAAAGAGCGATCGCCCAACTTTTGTTTCCTCGTACTGCAAATCTAATCTTGTCGTAATAAATTATACAGTTAAACCAATAATAGCTACTTTGGCGTACTTAATTTTTCCACATCTACCCTGTGAATTTTGGGTAGGAATTTGGGAAAAATAGGTTTGTAACGATTGATGAAGTTTAAAATTAGCGAGATAGTTGTTCAGAATGTTACCACAAATATTACCTCAACAGTCGAGTCTTGAGAGTATGATGGCTACAGGTGGCATAAAAAATGCTAATCAGCCGAACTTGCGATTAGAGTCAACTTTACAAGAATTACCCTTTTGGCAGGTTCACATAGAAATAGAGCGTCCCGGCAATGATTTAGCTACGCTTTTTAATCAAGAGCCTTTACTGCCAGGAATTATTCTGAATAATAATCAAGAATATATGGGGATGATTTCACGGCGGAAATTCTTTGAGCATATGAGCCATCCCTATAGTTTATCACTATTTTCTCTCAGGCCAATTGGAATTCTCTACAAGTTTTTCGAGAGAGATATATTAGTACTTTCTGAAGATACAATCATTGTCAAAGCTACTGAGGTAACTTTGCAACGACCACACGAAATTGCCTATGAGCCGATTTTAGTTAAAAGTACATCCGGAAAATATAGGTTGGTTGATTTCCATCAATTACTTTTAGCCTACTCTCAAATTCATGTCTTAACACTAGTTCAATTACAGCAGGTAGAAGAACAATCGAGAGTTGCCAAAGCAGGGTTCCGGGATCTGCAATAAAATTATACCAGATTAATCCAGAATGAAAAAATGGCTGCCTTGGGACAACTCGTGGCTGGAATTGCCCACGAAATTAACAACCCAGTCAACTTTATTGCTGGTAATCTTGTCCATGCCATCGAATATAGTCAGAATTTGCTGAGTTTAATTAGATTGTACCAACAATGTTATCCTGAACCAGAAGTAGAAATTAAAAATGCGATCGCTCAAATTGAACTTGATTTTTTAACCAAGGATCTTCCTAATCTTCTCAACTCTATGGAGGTAGGTACAAAACGAATCGAGCAAATCATTCTTTCCTTGCGAAATTTTTCCCGCCTTGATGAATCTGAGAAAAAATTAGTTGATATCCACGAAGGTATTGATAGTACTTTGTTAATTTTACAAAGTCGTTTCAAAAATCATCAAACGGGTAAAACCATAAACTTGATTAAAAAATACGGAAATCTTCCCCTAGTTGAGTGTTACCCTGGGCTACTCAATCAGGTATTTATGAATATTTTAGCAAATGCTATTGATGCTATAGAAGAGGAAGTGGGGAGTGGGGGGCAGGGGGCAGGGGAGGCAGGGGGAGTGTGGGGAGGTTATAAAAAAGCTTCCCAGACTTCCAATGCCCAATGCTCAATGCCCCAAATTCGCGTTTGTACTGAAGTTATTGATAATAGGGAAGTAATTATTCGGATTGGTGATAATGGTTCTGGAATTCCGGAAAGTTTACAAAAGCGATTATTCGATCCATTTTTCACCACTAAACCTGTTGGTAAAGGCACCGGATTAGGGTTATCTATCAGTTATCAAATTATTGTAGAAAAACATGGTGGTCAATTGCAATGTATCTCTGCTTTTGGCAAAGGAAGTGAGTTTATCATTAAAATTCCAGTGCAACTTAATTCCTGTTTTTAGTTAATCTAAACGATTAAATGCTAACTATAAGTTCCTGCTGCCTCACTTGTGACATTCTGGGCTGCTAACTCAATATCATCAATTTTATTAAACTCGCCAGCACGCCAGCTATCTGCGGCATCCTTGATAAAACTCGCAACAGGAATTGCAATTAACAAACCCAGCACGCCTCCTAATTTAGCCCCCAGTAATAAAGAAATTACCACCCACACGGGATTTAAGCCAGTTAAATTGCCGATAATTCGGGGTGCAATAAAATTAGAATTAACTTGGTCGATGGCAACAGCTACACCTAAGACTTCCACTCCTAGCCAAAAGTTTTGCAACGCCACCAAAAGACTGACTATAGCAATACCAATTCCTGTACCAAAGGGGAACAAAGAAAACAAGCCAATACCGATGCCAAAAAGTAGCGCCAAGGGAACTTGCAAAATCCAAAATGCTAGTGTGATGGTCAATCCCAGTACAGCACCCAATGTAGCTTGACCGATAAAATAATTGTGGAAATCTTCTCGGAGTAATTGCCGGATTTTTGATCCAAAATTAGGGGGAAACCACTGAAAAATCCCATCCCAAAGACGTTCGCCGTTCAATATTAGGTAGATAGTCAGCACCACCGCCAGCAGTACGTTCACTACAATACCAATGGTATCAACAGCAAAACTAAGAATTCTCCCGGTGAACGACTGGAGTTGATTAGATAATCTTTCTAAAATTTCGCTAGCCAAAGCACTTAAATTAATGGGTAGGTGCTGTTGACTTAACGCCCAATCTTGGAAAGCTTCTAACTGCTGAGTGCCAGAATCAATCCAACTAGGCAAAATATTAGCTAACTCGTTGAGCTGTTCTATGATCAGGGGAAGCAAAGTGATGCCTAAACCCACTATAATCACCACACTCAAAAGTAACACGCCCACGATCGCCAAGTCACGTTTGACCCCTTGTCGCTGAAGAAACTGGATTGGATAGTCCAAGACAAAAGCCAGTAGGATGGCGGCAGCAATAACACTCACCAATGGTTGAAAATACTGTACAACCTGGAGCAACAGCCAGCCGTTGAGAATAATAATGGGAAATGCCAATCCTATACTTAACCATCGCGGCAGTTTGTTTGCTGATTGCATTAGTGATGACTACTCCACAAGAGTTTTAACTTGATTTTGGCTGGTGGGGAGTGGGGAGTGGGGAGTGGGGAGTGGGTGGATGAGGGGAATGGGGGGGATGGGGGAGTGTGGGGAGTGTGGGGAGTGTGGGGGGAGAATATAAAAAAGCTTCCCACACCTCCCACACCTCCCACACCTCCCACACTCCCCATTCCCTACTCCCCACTCCCTAATCTACTGATTCTTCTCAATAAAATCCAACATAATTCGCTGATGCATTTCCCCTAATGGTCGCACTTCGCCGGCATTTTTTGAATAGCAATTACCTTGGTGAATATCTTCTGGAGTCAATAATCCCATATCCCAGCCTTCATTCAAAACCAATTCATTTAACTCCACCAAGAGTGGTGCATGAAAAACATGACGGACAACTTTTTCATCGTGATAACGCCCAAATTCAACAAACGGTGGTAGTATGTAGCCGATTTCTTCTAAAATTTCTCGTTTGACTGCGACATCTGGCGTTTCACCAGGTTCGATATGACCACCGAATAGTGCCCAGTAACCGGGATAAGGAATAGTGGGGATATTGTCCCGTAGTTGCATGAGAAATTTGTTTTTTTGGTAGAGAATAGCGATCGCTACATGTACTGGTTGATTGTTCATATGTTCATTTTTAATTGCTGAATTATTCTTCTTCTAAATAAATTTCCCCGAGTTCTTTGCCAGCTAAAGGGATACTTCTGTAGCGAACTTTACCCTTGAACACTACTTCCGATCCCTCTGGCAAACTTTTTTGATTAGTCACAACCCAAATTTTGCCTGTTGTGTCATCTATTTGATAAGCCCACTGCTTCATCAGGGGAGCTTGCTTTTCTACCTTCCCTTGGATGTAAACTGTAGCTTGATTCTTTTGTTCTGCTTTAATTTCTCCAATTGGGGTAACATTGGCGCCAAATTTGAAGCCAGTTCCACTCAAGCCAGAGGAGGGTAAATTACTACAACTCGAAAGTCCTGCTACCAGGAAAAAAGCTAACCCTACACGGTAGATAACAATAGTTTGTCTGTACAAGAAGCCAAGGGAGGAATTTCTCGTTTGTTGCATGAAAGCCACCGATTGAGCAAATTTTTGCTTCACTGCTTGTTTTGTCGCCACTTCGATCGGGTCAGTTCCCATCTATAATACTTTCTTCTGAATTGGGAGTGTGGGAGGTCTGGGAAGCTTTTATATTCTCCCCCTGCTTCCCCTGCCTCCCCTACTCCCCACTCCCCACTCCCCACTCCCCACTCCCCTTTTCAAGACGAACATAATTTTCATGAAAACACAAACTGCCAAACTCCTTGATGGAAAAGCAATAGCAGCAAAAATTCAGCAAGAACTTTCTGTTGCCATTACCGAATTACAACCAAAAGTTGGACGACCCCCTGGCTTAGCAGTGCTGATGGTTGGCGATAATCCAGCCTCAGCTGCTTATGTACGCAATAAAGAAAAAGCCTGCGCTAGAGTTGGTATAGCCTCTTTTGGCAAGCATTTTCCTGTGCAAACTACTCAAGGGGAATTAGAAGAGGTTATTGCTACACTCAACCACGATGAACGTGTGGATGGCATTCTCGTGCAGCTACCCTTACCTAACCATTTGGATGCTGTTAGCTTGTTACATCAAATCGATCCCGATAAAGATGCCGATGGACTGCACCCAGTGAACTTGGGGCGACTAGTACGGGGAGAAATCGGTTTACGTAGCTGCACTCCTGCTGGCGTCATGCGGCTTTTAGAAGAATATGAAATTCCTTTGCAAGGAAAACAAGCAGTAGTGGTAGGACGTAGTATTTTAGTGGGTAAACCAATGGCGTTAATGCTATTAGAAGCTGATGCTACAGTCACCATTGCTCATTCGCGATCGCACGATCTCAAAACTATCACCCAAAATGCTGATATTCTGATTGCAGCAGTGGGTCGTCCCGGATTGATCTCTGCTGATATGGTAAAACCAGGCGCTGTTGTGGTAGATGTGGGAATGAATCGGGTCACTGATGCCAGTGGCAACAGTCGGCTCGTTGGCGATGTCGATTTGGAATCAACTGCTGCCGTAGCAGGATTTATCACCCCAGTTCCTGGTGGTGTTGGACCAATGACTGTCGCCTTATTGTTGCAAAATACATTTACCAGCTATTCCAAGGCAGTAAGAAAATGAGGAGTTAAGAGTTAGGAGTTAGGAGTTATGAGTTACATTCCCAACTCCTAACTCCTAACTCCTAACTTCTAACTTCCAACTCTTCATTTTTTCAGTCCCACAGCACCTTAAAATTGTGACTTATAAGACGAAAATCACAAAATGTCAGGAATTGAAGAATGGTAGCAACTGATAACGTTCAAAAGACACCACCAGAGGAAGCCAAATTTAACCTAGCAGGCTATCTCAAAGAACGGCAAAAGCTTTGTGATACTGCTTTAGATCGGGCTATTCCCATCGTTTATCCAGAAACAATTTATGAGTCGATGCGCTACTCCTTATTAGCTGGAGGTAAGCGTGTACGCCCGATTCTCTGCCTTGCTACCTGTGAAATGATGGGTGGCACCATCGAAATGGCTATGCCAACAGCTTGCGCGGTGGAGATGATCCACACAATGTCTTTGATTCATGACGACCTCCCGTCAATGGATAATGACGATTACCGTCGTGGAAAGCTGACAAATCATAAAGTCTATGGCGAAGATGTGGCAATTTTAGCTGGAGATGGTTTGTTGGCTCTGGCTTTTGAATACGTTGCCCTTCAAACTCCTCAAAATGTTCCCAAAGATCGAGTCTTGCAGGTAGTTATCCGTCTCGGTCGGGCTTTGGGGGCTGCTGGTTTAGTCGGCGGTCAAGTTGTGGATTTACAATCTGAAGGGAAATCAGATATTTCTCTAGAAACGCTGAATTTCATTCACGAACACAAAACAGCCGCGCTTTTAGAAGCATGTGTAGTTTGTGGCGGGATCATAGCTGGGGCATCATCTGAAGATGTGCAACGACTAACCCGTTATGCTCAAAATATTGGGCTAGCATTTCAGATCGTAGATGATATTCTGGATATCACTGCTACCCAAGAGCAATTAGGCAAAACAGCTGGCAAAGACCAAAAAGCGATGAAAGTTACCTATCCCAGCCTTTGGGGACTTGAGCAATCCCGCTTAAAAGCCCAAGAGCTAGTTAAAGCAGCTTGTGCGGAATTAGAACCATTTGGGGAGAGAGCCGTGCCACTCCAAGCGATCGCTCATTTTATCATCAGTCGCAATAACTAGTACAAAAAGGCAAAAGGTACAAATGCTCATAGCATCAACTTTTTGTCTATTTTTAACCGTCGGGTTACTTTCGACCTGATGTACTGCGTTAATTTGGGATTTTGGGTTGAATCTAAATGTTTCCTCAACCAACAACTGCTACTCATATTACTAACCTAACCACAATACCATGCAGGACATAGGCAACATTTTAGACAATCGGGTGCTGCTGGTTGCTCTGGTAGCTTGTTTAATTGCTCAAGCATTAAAACTCATAATCGAGATCGTCAAAAATCGCAAGCTGAATATACGTGTTTTAGTGACAACTGGAGGTATGCCCAGTGCCCACTCAGCTTTAGTTACGGCTCTAGCTGCTGGTGTCGGGCAAAAACTTGGCTGGGCATCTCCTGATTTTGCAGTAGCAACGGTTTTTGCCATCATCGTCATGTACGATGCAGCCGGAGTTCGCCAAGCGGCTGGCAAGCAAGCTCGTATCCTCAATCAAATGATTGATGAATTATTTCATGAAAAACCAGACTTTAGCCAAGACCGTCTTAAGGAATTACTTGGACATACACCAGTTCAGGTAATAGCTGGATCGGCTTTGGGTATAACCGTTTATTGGTTAGCTAGGTCTGCTTATTAAAGAAGAATGCAGAATTGGTGAATACAGCTTTCGGAGGTGAAATCCACAGTCAGCTAAAAAAGAATTGATGCGATCGCCAATCTGACGTTGCAGGTAATTGCGCTGCATCGGTCGTGTTTGGTATGTCCAATGACAGGTACGCTACAATGTCTGACGGCAAGCCGTAAAGCGTCCACGCATTTACTAACGCATATATCAACTTGAAGATAATGGCGATCGCTACTGAAATAAAAGCTACTTTTATGATGCCTTACCTAGCTAACATTTTGCTGTATCCGGTTAAGTCACTGGATGGTGTTGAAGTTGAGAGTGCTAATTTCGAGTTGGAGATGTGCATTTTTTTGGAGTTAAACCTTGTCAGCGTTGTATAGTCCCAACACGTGACTCTTACTTGGGAAAAGCTGATGCAAACTTTCAAAAAATCTTTACAAACCGTCGCCAAGCAACCCTGCCAGAATGGGTTGCTGCATCGCGTTTTAACCACTTCTACAGATTGAGTGTGAATACACAATTACCGCCATTATCAGCCGGAAAAATTTTACAAATTGGCGCTGAGATAGAGATATTTCCACAATAAAATTAACATTTCGTAAAACTCAAAAATACAAAGTAAATTTTTTTTATTTTTTTTATTCTTACTCTGTATTTACATGAAAATTTAAAGATTGTTGTGATTACAATCTAGATTTTTGCACCAACCCAAAGGTTTTAATACCGGAAAATCAAGATATCAGCAATTCAAAATTAAATTTAGGACTAGGTGCTAATGGCAACCTGAATTTTAGAATGGCATACTGTAGCTGTTCGGTTCAATTTCTGTTTTAGAAAATCTGTTGATACATTGCCAGATAAAACCGATCGAATTAAGGTGTAATTATCAAGTCCGAAAATTTATATGTTGGAGGAACTCAGCCAGTCAAACGAGTATATCAATTAAAGTTTAGTGTTTTTTTATACTCAGCAGTATAAAAAATGTCATAAGTTGAAACTATGGTACACCGTAGTTATCCTGTTATTAAATGTAACTAATATGGCATAAATGCCCCTAGCAACTCCTGGGGAAAAATCAAAAAACAATGTTATCCAAACTTCAGTCCATCAAATCTCTCAATTGCTTAGTTGGCAAAGTGTATGCCAAGATGCCCCTTAGGTATGTTCTGATTGTGCCCTTTATATTGCAAATTTGTGGGGCAGTAGGACTTGTGGGCTATCTTTCCTATGAAAACGGACAAAAAGCCGTCAAAGAGCTTGCTGCTCAATTAGAAAATGAAATTTGCGATCGCATTGAACAGCATCTGGATAGCTATTTAACAACTCCGAAGCAAATCAATCAAATTAATTTAGATGCAATTGAGCTAAATTTGCTGAAGCTTTCTGACTTTAAAACCACCGGAAAATATTTTTGGAAACAAATGCAGGTTTTCAATATTGGCTACAACAGCTTTGCCAATCCCAAAGGTGAGTTTATCGGTGTTGAACGTCTAGATAATGGCAAGCTCTTGATTAATGAAGTTAGCCAAAAGAATGGTATGGGCAAACTTCATGTTTATACTACAGACAACCAAGGAAATCGTAGTTATTTACAGGGAGTCAAAAATTACGATCCTCGCCTAGAGGCTTGGTATACAGATGCAGTCAAAGCAGGTAAACGAGTTTGGAGTCAAATTTATCAATGGGAAGATAAACCAGAAATTTTATCTATATCTTCTAGCTATCCTGTTTACGATAAAAATCGTAATTTTGTCGGGGTGATTAGTGTTGATTTAATTTTATCACAAATCAGCAACTTTTTAGGCAAATTAAAAATAAAAGAATCGGGTAAAACTTTTATTTTAGAGCGCTCTGGGTTAATAGTAGCTTCTTCTACTAGTGAGCCACCATATACCATCATTAATGGTCAAGGAAAACGTCTATCAGCATTAGATAGCCAAAATTCTTTAATTAGACTTACAACGCAGTCCTTGATTGAACGCTTTGGCAGCCTTGAGTTTGTTGTGGGTAAAAAACAGCTAACTTTTACCGCCGATGGAATAGATTATTTTGTGCAGGTAAAAAGTTGGAAGGACGATTTGGGTTTGGATTGGCTAATTGTAGCAGCCATCTCAGAAAGCGAATTTATGGAGCAAATTAATGCCAATAACCGTACCACCATCATACTGTGTATAGTTGCTTTTTTAGTAGCTACAAGAATTGGGATTTTGACTGCTCGCTGGGTGATTAAGCCGATTTTAGAATTAAACGCATCAGCTAAGAAAATTGCGAAAGGTGAATGGGAGCAAACACCAGAAATTCAGCGTTCTGATGAGTTGGGAGAACTAAAATTGTCAGAGGTATATCAAGCTTATCTTGCTGGTACAAATCAACTTTATCCTAGCGATCGCTTGCCGGTTTTAAGAGCATTGCAAGGGGAACATGCCAGGATTGATGATATGGAAATTCGCCGTCATGACAAGATTATTCCCATTGAAGTTTTAGGAAAGCCAATCTATGATGAATCGGGGAATCTAGCTTTTGCGATCGCCACATTTTTTGAGATCGGTCAACGCAAGCAAGCAGAAAAGTTATTAGCAGAATACAATCTGATCTTAGAGGCTCAAGTCAAAAAACGTACTGATGAATTTCAGCAAGTGATTAAGCAATTGCAAATCACCCAAGAAGAACTGATTGAATCACAAAAAATCGCCGCACAAGAAAAACAAGTAGCCGTTCGAGAAGCAGCACGAAGCGCCGCCGCCAACCTCGCCAAAAGCGAATTCCTCGCTAACATGAGCCACGAACTGCGTACCCCACTCAACGCCATTCTCGGTTTTACCCAAATCATGAGCCGAGACTATTCATTATCTAGCGAACATCAGAAAAACTTAGCAATTATTAATCGTGCTGGCGAACATTTACTAAATTTAATTAACGACATTCTAGAAATGTCCAAAATTGAAGCTGGTAGAATCAGATTAAATCTAAGTAGTTTTGACTTAATTCATCTGTTGAAGAACTTAGAAGAAATGTTGCACTTACGTGCCGCCTCGAAAAACTTAGAATTAGTATTTGAATATGCACCAGACCTGCCTCAATACGTAGAAACAGATGAAAATAAATTGTCTCAAGTCTTGCTCAACCTCTTGGGAAACGCCATTAAATTTACTGATATTGGCAGGGTGACGTTAAGGGTGAGGCTGGGGACTGGGGACTGGGGACTGGGGATGGGGGGATACGGAGATACCGAGAGTTCTTTCACCGCGTCTTCTTCGTCCGCCCAATTTCTAATCTTCGAGGTACAAGACACTGGTTGTGGTATCGCTCCAGATGAAATTGACTTGCTGTTTGAGGCTTTTGAGCAAACTGAAATCGGCAGAAAATGCCAACAAGGAACAGGACTAGGCTTGGCTATTAGCCGCAAGTACGTGGAACTGATGGGGGGAGATATTACTGTCAGCAGTACTCCTGGTATTGGTAGTACATTTACTTTTGATGTTCAGATTGCTCTGGCTTGTCCCAGACAAATGCCGACAAACGCAAATAAACACGAAATTCTCGCTTTAGCTGCTACTGAAAAAGCATATCGCATCTTAGTGGTTGACGACTCCAAAGAAAGCCGTCTATTGCTAGTTAAAATTCTTACATCTATGGGCTTTGAAGTCAGGGAAGCTACAGATGGTAGGGAAGCTGTTACTAATTGGGAGTCTTGGCAACCACACTTGATTTTCATGGATATGCGAATGCCTGTCATGGACGGTTATGAAGCCACAAGAATCATTAAATCTAAAGAATTGGGGTATGGGGAATGGCGCAATGGGCATAGGGAAGAAGTCGTGCCAAGTGATGTGAACTCTCACAGTACAACACTAGTTGCTAGTCACTTGAGTGCGAGTCAGTCTTGTGCAACAGCAAATCCGTCTTCTTGTGACTCAAACTTGCTAGCAGCCCTACCTCCACGTTGCGATTTCCCTGAAACAACCGAGGGCTATTCTCATAAACACACTATTATTATTGCCCTGACTGCTAGTGCCTTTGAAGAAGAACGCCAGAGAACTTTGTCCATTGGGTGTGATGATTTTATTCGCAAGCCATTCACCCAGGAAGTATTATTAGAAAAACTGAGTGAACATTTGGGCGTAAAGTATACCAACCAAATACAAACCACAAATACAGCAATTGTCGAGCAACCCACACAAATGTTTACCAGTGTTGCTGAACTCCTAAGCCATTTGTCACAGATGTCTCCTGAGTGGCTCCAACAGATATACTATGGCGCAGCCAGCTGTAGCGATGACCTGATTTTACAGTTACTCAAGGAAATTCCATCAGATAAAAGTCAAGTTTTCCAAGTTTTCAGGGATTTAGCAAATAATTATCAGTTTGAGAAAATCATGGAATTGACTAGAACAAACATAGAATGAATTACGAGCATTTAGACCCTTATAAAAAAGATATTTTGATCGTTGACGATATGCCAGATAACCTGCGGGTTTTATCTTCAATATTGACAAGGGAAGGGTACAACGTTCGTAAAGCCTTGAACTGGCAAATGGCACTGACAGCAACTCAAACAGTATTACCCGATCTAATTTTGCTCGATATTATGATGCCGGAAGTGGATGGCTATGAAATTTGTCAAACCTTTAAAGCTTGGGAGCTAACAGCAGATATTCCAGTAATTTTTATTAGTGCTTTAGATGATGTTTTTGATAAAGTTAAAGCTTTTAGGGTAGGTGGTGTAGACTACATCACCAAACCTTTTGAGTTTCAAGAAGTTTTAGTGCGTGTGCAAAATCAACTGGCATTGAGATCGGCGCAGTTGGAGATATTGAAACTCAATGTGGAACTGGAACATCGGGTAAAACAGCGTACTTGGGAGCTAGAAAACGCTCTGCAAAAACTCCACGATGAAATCATTTCTCGCCAGAAATTACAAAGTCAAATCCTAGATATAGCACTCCATGATTCCCTGACTGGGTTACCAAACCGAGTTTTGTTTATCAGACAACTTAAAAATGCTCTGAATCGTGCTAAGCAAGAGCCTAATTATCAGTTTGCTGTACTTTTTTTAGATTGCGATCGCTTCAAAGTAATCAATGATTCTCTTGGCCATTTGGTAGGAGATGAATTGCTCATAGCCATTGCCCGCCGCCTGCAAACATGCCTGATACCTATTGATACTTTAGCACGATTAGGCGGCGATGAATTTGGCATTCTTCTAGAAAATCTTGCAGATATTAATATTGCAATCCAAGTTGCTGAACGAATTTTACAACAGCTATCACTAGCTTTTAAACTGTCAAGATATGAAGTGTTTATGAATGCCAGTATTGGTATTAGTTGGGGTAATAAAAATTACGACCGCCCAGAATATTTGCTACGGGATGCTGATACAGCAATGTATCGTGCCAAGGCTCAAGGAAGAGCAAAGTATCACGTTTTCGATCCAGCAATGCATCAGGAAGCTATTCAGCTTTTAGAGTTGGAAAATGACTTGCGGAGAGCTGTTGAAAGACAAGAATTTCTCGTTTATTATCAGCCAATTGTTTGCTTAATTACAGGGAGAATTTCTGGATTTGAAGCCTTGGTACGCTGGCGACATCCGATTCGCGGTTTGGTTTCTCCCATAGAATTTATTCCTGTAGCAGAAGAAACAGGTTTGATTAGTGCCATCAATACTTGGGTATTACAGTCAGCTTGCCATCAACTAAGCATCTGGCAACATTATCCAATAACGCCAAAACCCTTAACTATTAGTGTAAATTTGAGTGCAAGATTATTTTCACAACCCAATTTAGTAGATCAAATTGACCGAATAATTCATGAAAATAAAATAAATCCCGAACACCTACAACTAGAAATTACAGAAAGTGTAATTATGGAAAATACTAATGCAATTAAAATTATACTTGAGCAATTAAAACAGCGTAAAATTAAATTGATTATGGATGACTTTGGTACAGGATATTCTTCTTTAAGCTATCTGCATAGCTTTCCTTTAAATGCACTGAAAATTGACAAATCTTTTGTCAAACGTATGCAGGAAAACGAAGAAAATATGGGGTTAGTACCAGCAATGATTGGTATTGCCAACTCAATGGGAATGAGTGCGATCGCGGAAGGTGTCGAAACACAAGAACAGTTAGCCCAACTGAGAAATTTAAACTGTAATTTTGCTCAAGGATATCTGTTCTCTAAACCCATAGAAGAACAATTGGTTCTGAAGTTACTTGCCTCAGCACCTCAATGGTAGCCATCAAATAGCACCTGAGAAAAACTTCATTGTTGACCCTCGGTTAGCTTATATGCGCGGGCTATCCACTTACTTCTATAGTAATCAGCTTCGGTTTTTGAACTTAGGTTATGTGGTGCGCGTTGGCGTTGGCTGCGCTTCTCGTAGAGAAGCGCAGCCTAAGCAAGGACGATAGGTAGGGAGTGGGTAGAGACGGGATTAATCGCGTCTGTGGGGGAGCAAGGAATCAGCCTTTTCCATCTGAGGGCGAATTTTTTCATCAAATACGAATCCCATGTAATCGGGCTTTTAGCTTCGCAAAGCTCCTAACTGGCCAATACTTTTAATTGTCTGTAAAACTCTCCAAGCACTGTGGGAGTTAAACTATAAATATAACTATTTAGGCGAAATTCAGCCAAATTTTCAGGGTGATTTCAAATCAGCATTTACTATCCTCAAATCCTAGAAATTCAGCACTCACAATTCAACACAGAAGTTCGATATGCCAAAAGCCAACGCTCGAAACTTCAAAGCGGGACAATACGCTAACAGAGAATCAGAATAATTAAAAAATCGGGATAAAGTCTGATGAATAAATATACCAATCATACTAAATTACTTTTATATTCTGACTTATGAGTTCTGGGTGCTGAATTCTGCCTTCAATCCTTATAAACATAGTTTTTGATAATGCATTTAAGTCAAAATAACCATCATAAAAAAAATATTTTGGTGGTAGATGATACCCCAGATAATTTGCGGCTTTTGTCGGCAATGTTGACTGCACAAGGTTTTGAAGTTCGCAAAGCCTTAAATGGCAAAATGGCACTGACTGCATGTCAAATGGTTTTGCCAGATGTGATTTTGTTGGATATCAATATGCCAGGTATGGATGGCTATCAAGTTTGTCAACAGCTCAAAGCTGACGAGAAAACTTGCGAAATTCCAGTGATTTTTATTAGCGCCCTTGATGATGTTGTAGATAAGGCAAAAGCCTTTGATGTTGGCGGTGTAGATTATATTGCCAAACCTTTTCATGGAGCAGAGGTTGTGTTGCGAATTGAAAATCAAATTAATTTACGTTTGCTCCAAGTTAAACTACAAGAAAAAAACTTTTTACTCCAAGAAGCTCTTGACAACTTGAAAGCTGCACAAGTTCAACAAATTCAAAACGAAAAAATGGTAGCTTTGGGGCAGTTAGTAGCTGGAATTGCCCATGAAATTAATAATCCAATCAGTTTTATTTATGGAAATCTCCAATATGCTGGTCAATATGTACAATATCTAGTAAATATGATTGAGGTTTATCAACAAGAATATCCAAAATCCACGCAAAAAATTCAGCAAATAGCTCAAGATATAGACCTGAATTTTGTGATTAAAGATTTGCAAAATCTCATAAACGCAATGTATAGAGGCTCTAACCGCATCCGGGAAATAGTACTGGCACTACAAAACTTTTCTCGACACGATGAATCTCAGATGAAACGGGTAAATATCCATGAAGGCATCGAAAATACTTTAGTGATGTTACAACATCGACTCAAGGAAACAGTAAATCGCCCCGCAATTTTTGTAGTTAAAAATTATGGCAATTTGCCTCCAGTCAACTGTTATGCAAGTGAACTCAATCAAGTATTTATGCATCTATTGAATAATGCCATTGATGCTTTAGAAAAGGGAGTAGGGAATGGGGAATGGGGAGATGAGGGAGATGGGGAGATGGGGAGAGAATTTCACCCTACCCCTCCCACGTGCCCAATGCCCCAAATTTGGATTTACACAGAGATGACAAACTCTAATATGGTCAAAATTGCGATCGCCGATAATGGCGTTGGTATACAAGAGTCATTGCGATCGCGTTTATTTGACCCGTTTTTTACCACAAAACCTGTGGGCAAAGGTAGTGGCTTAGGATTGTCTATTAGCTATCAAATTATTGTCCAAAAACACCGAGGAGAGATTACCTGCACCTCCTCTGTTGGAAAAGGAGCAGAATTTGCGATCGAAATTCCCATCGAACAATCTGACTCCTGAATTCTACTCTAAAATGATTAGCCAACAGCGAACTCGGTAAATTGTCGTTTGAAGGGAGAATGAAAAGCTAATACAATATCTTGTTTAGGTACACCTCGATTGGTAAGCTCATTGGAAAGCAGGAAACTAACCACGTCCGGTTCACACCAGGAAGTTTTGGAGTTTCGCCAGCGATTTCCAAATCCAGAATCGGTTCACCTCTTGTTAAAACATGTTGAAAGATCGGTTCGAGCTCTGGTGCCAAATCAGGGATAATTTCCCACACAGTCTTGCCAATATGCGCTGTTGCCTTAATTCCATTCATATCTGCTAAGGCTTGATTAACCAATGTAAAATGCAAATGGCGATCGAGGACAGTTAAACCAACAGGTGCGCTGCTAATGAAAGCATCTAATAACTGTTGCTGATGAGCTAGTTCTCGCTCCAGAATTTTACGTTCTGTGATGTCGATCGCTACCCTACCCACTAGCTTTTGTGCAGACAATCCCAAATTGCCTCATTAGTACCAGCGATCGCTAATTGCCAACGTTCTTCAGCTGTTTGGCGATCGCGCAGCGCAACTTCCCGTTCGGTGACATCTTGAGCAGTGCCATAAAGCCGGATTACCTCTCCATTGACGTTGAATTCTGCATGTCCAATGCCCTCGAAGTAGCGATTAGAACCATTTGTCTGGGGTACGCGGAGAATTTCTTTGTAGGACTCACCGGTGGCGCTCGCTCGCTCAACACTTTGGTGTAATTTATGGCGATCTTCAGGGTGATACAATTGCAGATTTTCTTCATAAGTCGGTTCCAGAAGTGTGGGTTCCCGATTGAAGAGGTCGAAAAGTCCCTTCGACCAGATAATTTTACCAGTGGCAAGTTCATATTCCCAATTGCCAAGGCGAGCAACTCGCTGGGATTCTTCTAGCAAAGCTTGACTCTTGCGTAGCGTTTCTTCAGTGCGCTTGAGGTCGGTGACATCTACCACCAATCCATCCCAAGTTATACGCCCATCTTTTAACTTACGTGGTTTGGAACGAAAATGCAACCATTTGAGTTGACCCCTGGGGGTTTGGATTCGCAGCTGGATATCAAACACAGACAGATTCAACCGGGACTCTTCAACGGCTGCCTGTAGGCGGGGGATATCCTCTGGAATAAACTGCCCATAAAGTAAAGATGAATCTCTGAGTGCATCTTCTACCGTGACTTCCATCAGTCTTTCGATTCCCCCACTCAGATAGGAAAAGCGATCGCTTTCCTCTAGTGCAGCAGTGCGTTCCTGGACTTTAGCTTCCAACTGAGCGTTGAGGGTTTGCAGATTTTGGTATAGTTGGGCTTGTTGGATGGCGATCGCTCCAACTAAGCGTTGTTGTTCCTGTTGCTGTTGTAGCTGCTGCATGAGCTGCATTTGCTTGATTGCCCCATGAATTGCTCGGCACAAATTGTCACGAGTCAATTTTCCCTTTACCAAATAATCATGCGCTCCACTCTTGATGGCTTGGACTGCGATCGCTTCATCTCCCTGTCCAGTCAGCATAATTACTGAGATTTGGCTACCTTGGGTTTGCCTTTGTAGCTCAGTGAGAAATTCCAGCCCGTCTAAATCTGGCAATTGATAGTCCAACAAAACCACAGCCGGTGTTGTACCTTGACAAGCTTCCAGCGCCTCTTCCCCAGACTCAAATTCGTAAATATTGTAGGTGTGGCGATCGTCCTGCTCTAACAAGCGTCGATATAAAGCTCTGTCTTGGGCAGAGTCTTCCACAAAGAATACAGTAGTTGAATCGGCTGTCATGTATGGCGCGACCTTTCTTGAAATATGGGGAGTAGGGAGTGGGGAGTGTGGGGGAGTGTGGGGAGATAAAAAAAAGCTTCCCACACCTGCCAATGACCCAAATCAGGAAATCCGGACTTTTTATTTATGACACACTACTATTTTTAGTCGCATAAACGCATAATAGAAATGTGACTGATCTGTTCGCCCCTTTACAATCTCTAAAACTTGGTCGCTGGTTCAAGCTCATCTGCGGAGCCAGTTTCCAGCATCTCCCAGCAGTCAGAAGTTTAACGTTAGCCTACACTTTGGCCGGCGCTGACTGCATAGATGTCGCTGCCGATCCGGCGGTAATCGCAGCAGCCCAAGCAGCGCTACAAGTAGCCAAGGATTTGTCTAGAGATGCCCAAGAGCGAGGCTTTGGCTACAAAGGCAACTCACCCTTTTTAATGGTTAGCCTGAACGATGGAGAAGACCCCCATTTTCGGAAAGCAGAATTTAATTCTACTCAGTGCCCTACAGACTGCCCTAGACCCTGTGAAAGGATTTGTCCGGCACAAGCAATCGTGTTTAACAGTATAAAAGAAGACTTTTCAGGAGTAGTAGCTGAAAAATGCTATGGCTGTGGTCGTTGTATACCAGTTTGCCCATATGATATAATTGATACAAATTCATATATGTCAACGCCGGGAGCGATCGCGCCATTGGTAATGTCAACGGGAGTAGATGCCGTAGAAATCCATACAAAAGTCGGGCGGTTGGCAGAATTTGAGCGATTGTGGCAAGCAATTTCACCGTGGGCCGATCGACTAAAGGTAGTAGCCATCAGTTGTCCCGATGGCGAGGGGATGACTGACTACCTAAAAGCGTTGTATGATCTGATTACACCACTCAAAAGTACTTTAATTTGGCAAACCGACGGTCGTCCCATGAGCGGTGATATCGGCGATGGCACCACAACAGCCGCAGTGAAATTAGGACAAAAAGTTTTGGCAGCTAAGTTACCAGGATATGTGCAGTTAGCAGGCGGCACAAATAGACATACCGTTCCTAAATTAAAGGCAATGGGACTACTGAAAGAGGCAGAGGAGCTCTTGAGCAGGGGAGCTCTTGAGCAGGGGAGCAGGGGAGAAGTTGCAGTAAGTTTTTCCCCTCTGCCCCTCTGCCCCTCTGCCCCTCTGCCCCTCTGCCCCCCCTCCTCGATTTCTGGGGTTGCCTACGGTAGCTACGCCCGTGTACTGCTGTCACCGATTCTCGAACAGTTAGAGAATAAGGAGGTAAGTAACACCACTGTTAGGGCAACTGTTCGCCTAGAAGAAGAAGAGGTATTACTTTGGCAAGCTGTAGAGTTAGCCCATTCTCTCGTTTCGCAGATCAAATCACACCAGGAGCGTTAATCACTCTAAGATAGAAGTATGTTTACTTTCTCAATTCTGTTACCAGGGAAGAGAAAATGAGCATTAATTTGAGCATGGTTGCTGAGCATGAAAATATACCCATAATTCATACTCAAATACTGAAAGTAGGGTATTTGAGCATTAGATGAGCACTTGAGAGCAATTAAAAGCTGAAAGTATCGATTTACCGTTGTTTCCGTCACCATAGAAAGCATGACGATTACAGACGATCTCCAAAAGTTATTAGACATTTTGCCCCAAGACCTGCGACAAGTACTAGAGAGTCATCCTAAACGAGATAGTTTAGTCGAAGTGGTCTTGGATTTGGGTCGTCGCCCAGAGGCTCGCTTTCCTAATCAAGCCGAGTATCTGAGCGAAACACCCGTTACTCAAGAACAGATAGATGATTGCATTCAACGAGTTGGAATCTTTGGCGGAGATAATCGGGCAGGAATTGAGCAAACTTTACATCGGATCAGCGCCATCCGCAACCGCAGCGGCAAGATTATTGGCTTGACTTGTCGGGTTGGTCGCGCGGTGTTCGGAACCATCGGCATGATCCGCGATTTGGTAGAAACTGGTAAATCGATTCTCATGCTGGGGCGGCCAGGTGTGGGCAAAACTACTGCCTTACGGGAAATCGCCCGTGTTTTAGCGGATGACCTGCTCAAACGAGTTGTGATTATTGACACATCCAATGAAATTGCTGGGGATGGTGATGTTGCTCACCCCGCCATTGGTCGCGCTCGGCGGATGCAAGTAGCTCATCCAGATCAACAGCATCAGGTGATGATTGAAGCAGTGGAAAACCATATGCCAGAAGTCATCGTTATTGATGAAATTGGTACGGAGCTGGAAGCTTTAGCGGCTCGTACCATTGCCGAACGGGGTGTACAGTTGGTAGGTACTGCCCACGGTAATCAAATTGAAAACCTGATCAAAAACCCCACCCTGGCTGATTTAATTGGGGGCATCCAAGCTGTGACTCTGGGAGACGACGAAGCTAGACGCCGAGGTTCTCAAAAGACTGTTTTAGAACGCAAAGCTCCCCCTACCTTCGAGATTGCTGTGGAAATGTTGGAACGGCAGCGCTGGGTAGTACACGAAAGCGTTGCTGACACAGTAGATAATCTGTTGCGGGGTCGCCAGCCTAGCCCACAAACGAGAACCGTTGATGACCAGGGCAAAGTTGCAATGACACGGCAGTTAGCTGTGGTTAACGGGCGCGGTGGGCATCTGACCACCGGAGAGGAATCTTTCTCTTCGGGACGACAGTCCAACGGCTGGCGTTCATCTGGACAAATGGTAGCACTGCCAGCGTTACCTGTAGAGCGGGTAACTGGGCGCAGTGAATTTGACCGTTTGCTGGATGAATCCTTCAATTATTCTGAGAGCATTGATTTGGATGCTATCAGACAGCCAGGACCAAATGGTGAAGATTTGCCGCTGCATGTTTACCCCTATGGCGTTAGCCGCCACCAACTTGAACAGGTAATCAGCGTGTTAACTTTACCCGTGGTATTGACAAAAGACATAGATAGTGCTGATGCAATTTTAGCACTGCGATCGCACGTCAAAAACCACGCCAAATTACGCCAAATGGCTAAAGCCCGTCATGTGCCTATCCACATGATTAAATCCAGCACCATTCCGCAAATTACCCGTGGCTTGCGGCGGTTGCTGAACATGGATGACCCCGAAATGGCCGACGATCGAGAACTGGAACTGTTTTTGCACAGTGGTAGCGATGACGAGATGGACGCCCTCGAAGAAGCTAGACTTGCCGTTGAGCAAATTGTGATTCCCAAAGGACAGCCAGTAGAGTTATTGCCTCGTTCTCCCCAAGTCCGCAAAATGCAACATGAGTTGGTAGAACACTATCGACTCAAGTCTCACAGCTTTGGCGAAGAACCAAATCGCCGTTTGCGGATTTATCCGGCGTAACCTCACCCCTAACCCCTCTCCGAAACGGAGAGGGGATTTAATGGAAGATACTTGATGTCTTATAGAGAGTTTTCTCTGAGAAAAGTAAAACAAGACTTTAATCTCAGCCTAGTAGAAGGTGGGCGATTTTTACCCACCATAGAACCAATTTCACCTAGTCCTCTGCTGGCTGAATTTTTAGGAGAAAGTATTCAGTTAGCAATTGCAATGGGTTCTGAAAAAGCTAGATCGGAATTGATTATTAGCCCAATATTGTTTGAAGTCCGAAAAATTCTCAACAGACAAATCAGTTTTTTTTCGGGAGAAGAATTTAATGTTGAACCAGAAGTTGGACTAGCGGGATTTTGTGATTTTCTGATTAGCCTTTCGCCAGAACAGTTATTTATTGAAGCCCCAGCAGTGGTGATTGTAGAAGCCAAAAAGGAAAATCTCAAAGGTGGTTTGGGGCAGTGTATTGCAGAAATGATAGCTGCTCAAAAGTTTAATGCCAAAAACGAAAAACCTATTGCCACCATTTACGGTAGTGTTAGCAGTGGTAATCTGTGGACATTCCTCAAATTGCAGGACAGAACTGTAACTATTGATTTAAATGAATATTTAATTCCGCCAGTAGAGCAAATTTTAGGTATTTTGGTGTGGATGATTCAGTCACAATCAACTTAAGTTTGAGTTTCGGCTGATTTAATGAATAAAATAAAATCATCAAAACTTACAAACACTGCTGATGAGTAAGCCGTATTGATATTGGCACTCATGATGAAGTTTATTGAGAAATTAATCGAAGGCGATCGCATTACCGATATTGTGATAAATCGAAGTTAATTGTTATTTTTACTCATTATTAAATTTAGTACAGTTCAGATATATTTAATTGGCAAATCGGGGGGGGTTCTGCTGAAGCCTCTTGAGCCTAGAACGCATTCTTTTGACTCTATCTTTTACTCCTTGTTTTTCGTATAGAGTCGCTGCCTTTTGATAATTTTTAATTGCTTGCTGTTGATTGCGTAAGTTTTTATCATAAACAAAACCAAGAGCTTCATAGGTATCGGCTGAGTCAGGAGAAAGTCGAATTGCTGTGTTGTAGTCGTCAATTGCTGCCTGGTATTTTTGTATATAATATTGAGCATGACCACGTTGTATATATGCCACAGCATTTTTAGGCGCAATTTGAATAACCTGGGTGTAATCTTCAGACGCTCCTTGATAATCTCGTCTATCAAGCTTATCTTGTCCCTGAGTTAATAAATTATTGATTTGTATCTCTGGCGAATAACTACAAAATCTTAAGAATACTGCAACTCCAATAATACTAGCAGCAATACCAACTGAGATAATCCGTAGATTTATACCTAAAATAATTCTGTTTAAAAAATGGTTGGAAATGAAACGGTTGATAGATGCAAAAATTTCAGATTTTTGTTGATCTCGAATCAGTTGTAGTTGTCGCTGCTCTTCTTGTATTTTCTCAACTTCTTCCCTAATTTTTTCAACAATATTTACAAATGCATGATCCTGGTTTGGCCAAAACCTACTAGCTATAGGTTCACCATTGTCAGGTAAACACTGTAGATGCCCGAAAGGTGTAGCTTGCCAGTTATCAATTGGGCGGAGTTTAACAGGGATTACACAGGCTTTTCCAGCGTTGTGCCGCTCCATCGCCCACCTCGTAATTTTCCTACAATCATTTTCTGTCATAAAGTCTGGACTAACTAGGAGTACAATCACTTCAGATGTATTCAGGTGTTGGTAACTTTCCTGCTTCCAGTCTCTTCCGGGCAACATTTGATTTTTTTGCCAGTTTATCCTTACTCCTAATGGTTCCAAACTGCTAAGGTGCTGTTCTAGGTCTCTCCGTAATTTTTTATCTTTGGGAGAGTTAGAATGGGCAAAAAAAAGTTTGATGGTTTTGGTAGATGTCAGCAAAAAAGACATAAATTACGATTTACGTACCTTCTATCGGGAAACTTTAAAGTTCTGTATTTAATATGATTCGGCAGCTATTTGTTCGACAGCTTCAGCAAATTCTTCAGCAATCTGAAAGAATGCTTCATTTTGATTTTTCCAAAACCTACTGTCAGTTATAAATTTGCCATTTTTAGGTAAATACTGGAGGTTGCCAAGCTGAAAATCACCAAACGTTATACTCTGCCAGCCAGCAACTGGACTGATAAGTATAGGAATAATGTGAGCTTGTCCAGCATTTTGTCTTTCCATTGCTTGTTTAACTTCAAAGTTGAGGTGGTACTTAGAGTTGAGAAAATGCCGACTAATAAGTAGGAGAATTATACGGGCTGATTTCAGATTTTTATTAACTTCAATATTTATATTGCTGCCAGCTCTTATTTTGCCGTCATGCCAAATACTAATAACACCTCAATGTCACGCAACTCCTCATCTAGGCGCAGTTTACTCACGCCTTGCGGGTTCGCTGCCAAAATCAGGATTTTGTTCACCGAGGTTTCACTGTTCATTTGATAATTTTGATGTAGATAGCATTTGGCAGGACAAACTTTAGTTGAGTTCTGTGCTGGCTTGGTAAATACTTTGCCGCCCACATCCACTCAACAGCAGAAATACTTTATTTAATAATTACATATAAGTAAATGTGTTCTGTTAAAACAGAACGCACTTAAGACAAAATTTACACTTGGTAAAGAAGTCATGAAGCGATCGCAAGCTTATTCGCCGTATCGTGTAAGTGCGATCGCTTCTTCATCTAAATATTTCATTAACCTAAAATATATCGGATAAACCACAGTAAAAATATTTAGATAATTCAGGTGTTAGGCTCAGTTTTTGGGCATCGCAAATCTAGATAAAATGTTTAGTCTCTAGGATTAAATCTACAGCGGCGCTCAAGTCTTTAACGATTAAGTCAGGATGGTAAAGTTCTAACTGAGTGCGATCGCGGATACCAGATTCCACAGCCATCACCTTAATACCGTGGTTTTTCCCAGCGGTGATGTCGGCTTCCGTATCTCCCACCATCCAGGTATCAGCAGCGGCAGGTAGTTCTGCCAATGCCCTGGCCATTAACAAGGGTTTATCTTCGATGTCACGAGTTTTAACGTAGTCGTTACTCAGGCAATAACAACGATTTTCTGGAAAAAATCTGCCTAAATCGTATTTTTGGAAGGCATAATCTAGTTCCCGCACTCGGCGCATGGTCATAACTGCCAAATCAATGCCAGCTTGTTGAACTTTTGACAGTGCATCCACAGCACCTGGCGCAAGAGTGTCATACTCAAAGTAAGGTTGTGTATGTACTGTTTGTCGCCGTAATTGGGAGAATTCTTGTGCTTGGGCTTCGTCTAAGCCAGAATTTAAGGCGATTTGTTTTTCCGGAACACGCTTACGCTTTAACCGCCAAAACTCTGCTTTGGGAAGTTCTTGCACTGCTTGGTCTGGGCGACGGGTTTTTTCCAAGCAAAATTGATAAACTTGGTAGTACCGTTCGGAAACATCAATAATTGGACCGTCGAAGTCAGTAATTAGTCTTAGCATTGCCGAAAAATGTTAATTTTTATTAAAATTATCGCAGTTGTGTGGCTATTTTGCGATCGCAAATCTGCATTATTGAATTTAACTAAGTGTTTTTTTGTAAAGACTTTTTCAGAAAGTATCGACGATGACCTGGAGGAAAATCCTCCAACTCTCCAAACACTTCATAACCCAAGTGCTGATAGAATCCAGGAGCTTGGAAGCTGTAAGTGAAAACATACGCGTGTAAGCAACCACGATTAACAGCCTCTTGTTCTGCGGCTAAAAGAAGTGCTTTTCCATATCCATCACCTCTTAACTCTTGTGCAATCCAGAGAGTAGCGATATGAAACCATCCCAAGCCGATAAAACCCTCCAAGCCGCCCACAACCTTTTTTTCGGAATCACGAAGCAGTAAAAATAACGGCGTATATTGGTAATCACCAATCTTGGCTACATTGAATTCGTGAAGTTGCTTGTCTACAAAGTCAACTTCTTTGGAGTCTGGCTGAATTTGAATTGATATTTTGTACTCAAGCATGTGAATGTTTATTTAGCGCTGTGAATAAGTGCGAAGAATCAGACAATCAACTGGGTTAATTAGTCTTGTCATTACAGCCATGATTATTCATAGTCTCTAGCCTCGATTTTTTAAGCATCTTTAACTATAGTGACAGTTTGAAAAAATACTACAGACAATCAAAACTCAAATAGGATTCCTAAATGTTATCTCAGTAATTGATGGAAACGGTATCCATGCGGTTAATAATGGTGACGATAGCAACAACACAGTAGAAGTAACATTTACAGGAAATCAATTTAGTAACGTAGACAATTTCAATATTTATCTTGACAATATTTCAGATTTTCAAATATGACCATAGCAGAGTAACACATGCTTAGGTGAAGACGTGATGAATCGCGTCTCTACAAAATGGTGTATTTGTCGCATTCTTTTTTTAAATTGGCATAACTTGCATAATTAGGACAACCCACAAGAGTTATGTTTAATTCGGTTATGCAAATTGAATATTTTTCAGCTTATCAGTAGTTATTGCAAAGTACCGCGTTTGATTTGTTCGCTTTCAATGGCTTCAAATAAAGCGCGAAAGTTTCCTTCCCCAAAACCTTGAGCTTGGAAACGGCGCTCAATAAATTCAAAGAAAAATGTCGGCTGTTCAAATATTGGCTGGGTAAAAATTTGTAGTAATAAAGGCGCGGGATTTCCTCCCTCTAAAGGAGTATATTCTTGCCAGTCCACGAGAATTTCTTGTTGAGCGATCGCCTCAATTTCTAGATTTGATAATGGAAATCCTGGACGCTGTTTTAATTGCGTGTAATAGCTTTGGGGAACTGAGAGTAAGGATAAACCACTGGCACGAAATTTAGCGATCGCACTTACAAGATTTGTCGTCCGCAAAGCAATATGTTGAATACCTGGTCCCCGATTGACATCTAAAAATTCTTGAATTTGGGAGTTCTTAGAAGCTGGTTCATTAATTGGCAATTGTACGCTGCCCTTGCGCGAAACCATCACTTGGCTGTGTAAAGCAGAACGATCGGTTTTAATTTTAAACACCTGCTGGGGTTGAAAATCTAGGATCTTTTCATACCAAGCAACAGCAGGTTCTAAATCACCAATTGCTACGTTGAGTACGATGTGATCTATGGCGGTAAAAGTGTTGTCATTTATCATTTGTCCTTTGTCAAAAACCAATGACGGATGACTACTGACTAATGACCTTTCTATCAACGTATGAGTCAGTCCACCCCAAGCGGCAATTTTGCTCCATTTGAGGGATGTTGCGCCTACGTTCTCTTCCTGGATGGGTTGTAGGACTGTGGCACCGTGTTTTTGAGCATGTGCGATCGCTGCTTCTACGTCTTCCACCGCAAAAGCAATATCGGCGACACCAGGCGGATATTGACGCAGAAACTCAGCTACTGGACTTGTGGGTAACAGTGGTGAAGACAGTAAAAAGCAGACGGCACCACTTTTTACTACTTCCGTGCAGGTGTGAAATGAATTAATGCGATCGGCTACTGCTTGAAAACCAAGATGGTGTACAAACCAATCCCGCCATACTTTGGCGTCTTCTACATAGAAATGAACGTGATCAATTTTCATAGATACTGAAAATCCAGCATAACAGCTTATATATTTCTAAATTTTGCCTTTTTTGCTAGATTTTCACGTCTTTCCCAGGCAAGAATTATCTAGGCGTACTCCCACTCTAAAAGAACAGATGACTATCAGGTTGAATGTTAATTTCCATTGGTACAGCTTGCGGTTCGGCAGAAAGGGCAAAGAAAATTGCATTGGCCGCAGTTTCAGGACTAAGCATTTTTTTCCGGTCTACTTTTAGGTTGACGTTATCCCAAAAAGGAGAATCTACCCCACCAAAGTAGAATAGCGTGAACTTGATGCCAAAGCGCTTGAGTTCTTCTGCCATGCACTTGCTGAAACCCACAACACCAAACTTAGAAGCAGAATAAGCCGCCGCCATCCCCATCGAATGCTTGCCGAGAATTCCTACCACGTTACAGATGTGACCAGATTTGCGCTTTTGCATCTCTTGGGCAGCCGCCTGAGTAGTGTAAAAGCTGCCTTTTAAGTTCACATCCAGCATCTTGTCTAAATCACCAGGCTCCAAGCTATTGTAAGGCTTGAGTATACCAGCACCAGCAGCATTCACCAAAATATCGATTTGACCAAACTCAGCAACAGTTTTTTCGATCAAAGCATCTACCTGTTGAGGATTGGTGATATCAGTAGTAACAGTCAAAACTTGCCCTGGTAAATCAGCAGCCAGTTTGGTTAAACGCACCGCATCTCTCGCAGCCAGTACTAACCGTACTCCAGTAGGCGCAAGTTTGTGTGTTAAGGCTGAACCAATGCCACCAGTAGCACCGACAATAACGACGACTTTATCCTGCATTTTTATATTTACATTTATTTACATCATTTTACATAATACTGAATTATGGACTCAAGTTCTAGGTAAATGTTCAGAAACTCTCTACTCAAAGAATAGCGGTATGACCTCATATTCCCTGCCACTTGCTTTTAATTTAAATGCAGAGGATGATTGCAAATATTTTGTAAAATTAGAACCTAGCTTTAATTTTTTAACAATTGAATTAGGAGATTCTCCGGTTATTTTCTGTATCTCTGTACCTAGTTTTGACACAGATAATTTAATTTTAGGATATCTTATTTGGAAATCTTGAATTATCTTTAATAAAAATTTATCTAATGTTTCTTTATCAAAAAATTGAGGAAAAATTTCTCCTTCTTGCTCTTTGATAGATTTCGCAGATGATTCATCTGGAAGAGAAATTATTTCTTCAATTTCTGGCTGCTTTTGATTATGATTGGTATTCAGATTGCATCTTTCTTCAAATAAATTGGCAATAGCTGCTAAACTGTGTAATCGAGCATTGATTGAGTTTTGTTCATTTTTAATTAAATCTTGAATTTGCTCAACTACTTGTTCTAAGGATGGAACTTCTCTGGCCATTGTTATGGAATAATGAGTCAAGTCGCCAGTGTTCCGGTTCTCTATATGCAAACTTTGTCCTTGTCTACGCACTAAGTAGACAGTCAACCCCTGGTTTTGGAGTTCGTTACACAGGTGAATTAAAATTCCATCGCCAGAACAGACTAAAATTTCTTTAACTGTTGGATAAGACCTTAAGACAGAAGCGCCAAATGCAATCATTTTTGCATCAGCACTATCTTTACCTCCGGGTACATGAACAAGTTGATAGCCACGGTTATATAGTTCAATATCCTGCTTACCAATACTTGGGTTTCTCCAGTTAGCAAATGCTAATTTAACTTCCAGAGGATATTCACATACACTACCTAAAAATAATTCGGAATTAATATCTAATTTTAGGTTTTCTGCATCTAAAAGTAAAAGCGAAATTCCTGTTTTTAAGTTATATTTAATTTCCTGTTTGTTCTGATATGTTTGGATGAATTGATTGAAAGCATCAGATTGTAGCCAATCAGGTGATAATAAAATCTTCCGTAATTCTTCCGCTAATATGGAACTAAAAGAGCTAAAATTTGTTTCTGTAAAATTTTCTGGTGATAGTTTTTTTGCTAAAGCAAGTTGCCTAGTTTCAGTCGTAGTTAGTTGACTGTGCCCGTTGCTGTTCGCAATCAAATCAGTTTCCAGCAAACTAGAAAATGTCGGCTCAAGGAATTGTTTACCACAATTTTTGCAGAGGTAATTCTGCTTGTCATTCCGACGGCCATTTTTACGATATGAAGTAGAATTGCACCGGGGACATTTCATTTTCTATTTAGGTGGTCTAAAGTAGATACTTTTCTTAAGTATAGGACTCATATTTGGTTTCGGAAAAGATACTTGGTAGCGTGCGTTATCGGCGAGAGTACGGCACCATTCTTAAGGCTTTGGTGCGTTACGGCTTACGCCTAACACACCCTACAAATACTTAAATTTTTCAGAAATCAAATATGATTCCTATATTAGTATTACTCAACACAAAAAAGCTTGAAGGGCGTCTAAATTAAATTGGTGTTGCATAATTGCGGGATAATTTATCGGGCTACACCCCGCTTCTCTACGAGACGCTACGCGAACGCTAACACGCAGAGGCGCAGCAGGGCGTAGACCATTCTGGTTTTTGAATTCACCAATTCTGCTGTCAGAAAGATTTTAACTGACGCGGGCAAAAACATAATCGCGGGTACGGGAATCAACGGGATTAGTAAAAATTTTATTTGTAGTACCAAATTCAACTATTTGAGTAATACGGTTTTCATTAGTGTAAAAGAAAGCCGTAAAATCAGATAATCTAGTAACTTGCTGCATGTTGTGGGTAACAATCACAATTGTCAAGTCAGAGCGCAAGTTATGAATCAAATTTTCAATTTGCATACTACCAAGAGGATCGAGGCCTGAACAAGGTTCATCCATCAGCAAAACTTTTGGTTTAACTGCTAAAGCACGAGCAATGCATAGTCTTTGTTGTTGTCCGCCGGAAAGTTCTAAAGCAGATTTGTGCAGCTTATTTTTCAGTTCATCCCAAAGATCGGCTGCTTTGATGGCAGACTCAACGATCGCATCTAATTCTACTTTCGGATGCCATCCCACTAATTTCACCCCATAAGCAACATTATCATAAACGCTCATGGGAAAAAGATTTGGCTTGGGAAAAACCATACTAATTTGGCGACGTAGCCTACTTAAATTGACACGGCGCTCATAAATGTTCTGTCCAAAAAATTCTACTCTTCCTTCAACACTCACTTCTGCTTCTAATTCACCCATGCGATTTAACGATTTAAGAAAAGTAGACTTGCCACAACCACTAGAACCAATAATTGCCGTGACTTGGTTTTGGTAAATATCCATTGAAACGCCTTCAACTATCTTTTGAGTCTCGTAATAGAAGCTGAAGTTTTTGACTCTGATGGCTGGAATTAGTTTACTCATATTCCCAAAACGTGTGAAACAAAACTTGACTAAGTAAGGTAGTACAAATCAGCAGTGCTGTTTCACTATGTTACTCCTAAAAGGAGATATTCATGGAAAATACGTAAATATACGGTAGATATATAGCAAATATACCGTTAATAAATGTTTGTATTAAATTATGTCGCAAAAATCATTGCTGAGAAAATTTAAAAGGAGATGAGGGGGAGCAGGGGAGCAGGGGAGCAGGGGAGAAGTGACAACAGTATTTCCCCTCTGCCCCTCTGCCCCTCTGCCCCTCTGCACCTCTGCCTCTTCCAATGCCCCATGCCCCACGCCCCACGAACATTAACCAAAACGTCCTGAAATGTAGTCGCGGGTGCGGGGGTCGAGTGGGTTGTTAAAAATTTGCTCTGTGGCGCCAAATTCAACCATTTGACCAATTCGACTTTCATCAGTGCTGAAGAAAGCGGTAAAATCAGAGACACGAGCAGCTTGTTGCATGTTGTGGGTAACGATCGCAATCGTCAACTGAGACTGCAAACTATGTATTAGTTCCTCAACTTTCATAGTAGCGATAGGGTCGAGAGCCGAGCAAGGCTCATCCATCAGCATAACTTTCGGCTTGACTGCTAAAGCGCGAGCAATACATAATCTCTGTTGCTGACCGCCAGAAAGCCCTAAAGCCGATTTATCTAGCTTATCTTTCACTTCATCCCAAAGAGCAGCACTTTTGAGCGCAGACTCGACAATTTCATCTAGTTCTACTTTTGGATACCTACCTGCTATTCTCATCCCATAGGCGACATTTTCATAAATGCTGATGGGAAAAGGATTCGGTTTTTGGAACACCATACCAATTTGGCGGCGTAATCGATTGATGTTGACACGAGGAGCATAAATATTTTGACCAAAAAATTCTACCTCGCCTTCAACTTTTACAGGGCCTTCTAATTCACTAATACGATTCAGAATTTTGATGAAGGTAGATTTACCGCAACCACTAGGGCCGATAATTGCTGTTACTTGATTGCGATAAATATCTATTGATACCTTTTCTATCGCTTTGATTGTGCCATAGTAAAAACTGATATTTTTTACTTTGATAGCTGGAATTAGATTATTCATAAATTGCCGATTGCGAAATAAAAAATTATCAAAATAAAATTCAGTAGTCAGAATGAATGCTATAGGACTGATGCTGGTTTGAATTTATTAGCGTTGTGAATTCTCTACTAATTAATTCTGACTTCTAACTTATCAATTCTGATTTCTGAATCTTGACTCCTGAATTCTGAGTCCTGAATTCTGAGTTCTGACCTGGAGAATTCTGTTCATTTGATTCTTCTCTGGCTAATAACTAAGCGAGAAATAATGCTGACACATAAGATTAAACCCAATAAAATTATCGAAGTAGTCCATACTAATTGATTTTTTTCTGGGTCTGGGTCGTTATAGAGGTTAAAAATTAATACTGGTAAGGAAGCTGTTGGACTTAACAAATTTTCTGACCAATCTAGACTAAATAATGCAGTAAAAATTAAGGGTGCTGTTTCACCAGCAGCACGAGCTACAGCTAATAAAACGCCTGTAGTGATTCCGGGAATTGCCGCAGTGACAACGATGCGAAAGGTAGTTTGAAAGCGAGTTCCGCCTAAAGCAGCAGAGGCGAGGCGTTGAGATGTGGGAATAAGTTTTAAGGATTCTTCTGTTGTTAATATAATCACTGGTAACATAATCACAGCCAAAGCGAAACCACCTGCGATCGCACTAAATCCTTTAGTTACCAAAACGATTATACCGTAAGCGAATATTCCTACAACAATTGAAGGCACGCCTGTCAGAATATTACTAATAAAACGAACAAAATTAGCAATTGGATTAGTTTGGCTAAATTCCGCCAAGAAAATTCCTGTCATTACGCCTGTGGGGATGCTTAAAAAAGCACCAATGGCTACCATGATTATGGTTCCTATAATGGCATTACCGAAGCCATTATCAATGACTGATTTTACAAAAACTTCCCATTTGATTCCAGATATTCCCCGGATAAAAATTTCCCACAAAATTGATAATAAAGGAATGAGTGCTAGACCTGTTAAACCAAAGGCGATCGCATTCATGAAATAAGTAAATATTACTCGCTCTTTTGGTAGAGGACTGCATAATTCTGTCGTTATAGATTCATCATTTTCCGGCTCGATATAATCACTCATATTTCTCACAATTTTTGGTTGTTTAACAAAATGCTTACAGTATATAAATTACGAATCCTCCATAACAACTAAATCGATTCTGAATTCTGCATTCTGAATTCTGAATTCTGGATTCTGAATTCTTCAATTATTTTTTCTGGCAAACCACCTGACTAATAAGACAGCGCCAATATTTACAGCTAGAGTCAAGCCAAACAAAATTAACCCCAAATAGCTCAAAGCACCAATATGTAATCCTGGCTCGGCTTCAGCAAATTCATTAGCTAATACAGAGGGAATTGTATAAGCTGGATCGAGCAAAGAAGCACTAATTTGGGCAGAGTTACCAATTACCATAGTGACAGCCATTGTTTCACCCAAAGCACGCCCTAAAGCCAGCATTGCTGCACTAACTATTCCCGAAAATCCAGCTGGTAGCAAGACTCGAAAAATTGTTTCCCAACGAGTACCACCTAAAGCCATAGATGCGCTACGCAATTCTTTAGGTATAGCGAGTAATACATCACGAGTAATTGCTGCCATTGTTGGCAAAATCATGATGGCTAGAATAATTCCAGCAGTCAACATATTTGTGCCAACAGGGTCTTGTGTATTAAATAGTGGTATCACATTTAAAGTGCTACCTAGCCATTTTTCTATAGGTTCCAAAACTGGAATAAACACAAAAATAGCCCATAAACCAATAATTACACTGGGAATTGCTGCGATTAATTCCACAACAAATGCTAAGGTTGTTCGCACCGATGCAGGTAAGAAATTTTCACTTGTTACTAAAGCGACTGCTATTCCCACTGGTACAGCTAAAAAAATAGCGATCGCACTACTTACTAAAGTTCCATAAATATAAGGCAATGCACCAAAAATCTCATTACCTGTATCCCAATCTTGACCCCATAAAAACTCGATTCCAAACTGTTTAATTGCTGGTTGAGCTTCTTGGTAAATTACCCAACTCATTAAAAATAACACTGCAAAAGTAACCAGGGCAAAAAGGTAGACTAGCCGTGTAAATCCTTGGTCAAACCAGAAATTTGTGCCGCTGATACCTGTCAGATTCAAACTTTCATCATCTAAATTCGACTGATGTGATGAATTTTTGTCGGCTGGTTCTGATGTATTTGCCATTAGAAATCAATAAGATAGATTTTTGCGTGGAAGCTTAATTCTGGATTCTGGATTCTGGATTCTGAATTCTTACATCTTGCCTCATGGTTAACTAAAACTCTCGTTAAAACAGCAGCGTTCTAATAAAAAGGATTTCCAGGTTATACCTAGAAACGTGATTTAACAACAAGATTCACAAAAATCAGAAATCATAATTTATAAAAATTCTAGTATGATGAGCAGATTCACCCATCAACTTTTCTCCTTGCCTTTAACTATTGTGATTCTGGAGAAGTTAGAGCTGAGGAACTCTCGGTTGTAACTTCTGTGTTGAATTATGACGCCAGAATTCTGGCGTCAGATTAGCAATTAAGGCTTAACAGAGCTATTCACTGTCTGAAGTACACGATTTGCCACATCAGATGGAATCCTAGTGTAGTTGAGGTCATCATTATATTGTTGACCGTCTTGAAGTACCCAATTTATCCATTTCTTGATTGCATCAGATTTTGCAGCATTAGCATACTGTTTGTAAACCATCATCCAAGTCAGACCAACAATGGGATAACCTTGTGCTGGATCTCCCACAAAAACGCGGTAGTTATTTGGGAAATTCACACTAGCCAAAGCTGCGTTTGCAGATTGCAAAGAAGGAGCAACAAATTCTCCTCTCTTATTTTGGATCTCTGCTGATTTGAGTTTATTTTGCAGAGCGAAGGCATATTCAACATAACCAATAGAACCAGGAGTACGAGCTACTAAAGCAGCTACACCGGGATTACCTTTACCTTTGAGGACATTTGGTAGATTCCATTTTGGTGCAGTATTGGCTCCAACTCTGCCTTTAAAATAACTGCTGATTGTACTCAAGTGGTTAGTAAAAATAAAAGTTGTACCGCTACCATCGGCGCGAACAACAAATTTAATTGGTTGATTTGGTAGATTGACACCGGGATTATCAGCTTTAATTTTTGCATCGTTCCAATTGGTAATTTGACCTGCAAAAATTGCTGGTAGTGTACTGCGGGACAATTTAAGATTATTAACGCCTGGAAGGTTATAAACTACGGAAACTGCACCACCTGCTGTGGGTACTAAGATTACACCGTTCTTGACTTTAGCGATTTCATCATCTTTCATTGCAGCATCACTACCACCAAAGTCAACGGTTCCAGCAACTACTTGACGAATACCGCCACTACTACCAATTCCTTGGTAGTTAATTCTCAAGTCTGGATGTTTCTTCTTAACTTCACGAGCATAGCGTTCGTAAAGTGGAGCCGGAAAAGTTGCTCCTGCACCGTTGATGGTTTGAGCTTGTGCGATCGCGCCAAACATTGGACTAAGTGCAACAGAAGTTGTCACCACTGAAGTAGCAACGACACGATTCAAGATGGTGGTCGAAAAAATCATATTACCTCTGATGAAAGGAATATTTTTCTGCTGTAATCACAGCTTTAATTAAGCTACATTTTTTATGGTTAAAATAAGTTTAACGATAGATAAATATAAAATTAAGTTGCATTTAAATTTTATTGTTAAGCGCAGCTTGAGGTTATTAATATTTGATTTAATGAATTAATTTAGTAAGAATATATCAATCAAAAAAATAAGTTATATTTGACAATACCTTTTCTGCGAGACGCTACGCGAACGCCATTTTTCGATTTGGCGAAGGTATTGATTTGAATAATTAAATTTAAGTAAATAGCACAATTTAAAACTCATCACTGTAGCATAAAACAGATAAAAATCTGTTCGTTGAATTTTCCAAATTGGGTACAATAAGACTCAACAAGTTCCTATTGCAACGATTAATATAAGTATGAAATTTAATAACATAGCTTTGATCTAATTATTAAGCTTGGCTGAGGTTCCGGTAGTAAAATAAATTCTTCTAGGGTCAATATTTTACTTGGTATTTGTACCATTGTTATCCTAGCCTCAACTTATTTTCAAAACATCACTCATAGTTGCACAGTAATTTGACAAGCCAAAACTGCTAGGATTAATCGCATTTTCATAAATGAAATGCCGATAATTCATGCAGAACCTATCCCAAGCAGCCATGCGAATGCGGAACAAAACAATAATCAAATTTGCTAAAGCTATAGATACAGGAATGCGAAAGTAAATCTTTTTGCCAAAATAAGCACAAACTTCTTCCACTGCTTGATTAGCAGTTAACTTTGATTGCCCTAAAACAAATTGACGTGGTTGATTGTTTTCAGGAGGATGTTCAATTAAATATCGCACGACAGTGGCAATGTCTCGCCCGTGGATAAAATGAAAACTACCATCTGCATCAAGAAAGCGAATCAAGTTAATATATTTCGTAACTTCTCTAATACCAGATGAAACAGCAGAATAGGGTTTATTAGTATCACCGCCCAAAACTATAGTTGGAAAAACTGTGGTAATTTTGGGTGCTATTTCTAATTTTTCTTTTTGATGTAAACACTCATATTTAGAACGAATGTAATCTGTACCAATTTCCCCTGCTTCTTTTAATGGTTGATTGTGTTGATTCAAAACGCTAGCTGTGGAAAAATAAATTACCTGTTGGCATTTATTTGGATCTAGCAGCTTCATCAACTCGATAGTTTTGTTAACATTAATATCAAATGTCTGCTCACCACCCCAAGCTGTGGCAGTGAGTACTGCTGTATCAATTGTTGATAACAAATCGCCAAATTGACTAATATTTTGCATATCGCCTTGCAAAACATTTATCCCTAAACGTGCGTTAATATCAATTTGCAGTTTAGTGGGGTTTCTAACTAGCAAAAATAGTTCGTAATCTGTTTCTTGAATTAAGGCTTCTGTTACATAATGACCTACACAACCACTTGCACCAGTCACTAGAATCCGTTTCTGGCTCATAAATAATTTATAAAAAGTTAGGAGTTAGGAATTAAGAGTTAAGAATAAAGTTGAAAGTTCCAAATCAGCTTTCTAAATTTTAGATTTTGAATTTTGGATTTTGGATTGCAGAAAAAATCCAAAATCTAAAATCTAAAATCCAAAATGGAATCACTCCTACCCCTTAACTCCTGCCAGATTCAGTTGCTTTGCAGTTTCAAAGAAGAAAGCGACATTTTCTTCTGGAGTTTCTGGTAAAACACCGTGACCGAGATTGAGAATGTGACCCCAATTGCCGGCTTTGCGAACGGTATCATAAATGCGATCGCGGATAAATTCTTTAGAGCCAAATAACACGCCTGGATCAAGATTTCCTTGCACTTTGATTTGTTTACCCAATCTTGCCCGTGCATCTGCCATATCCACTGCCCAGTCTACAGTAACGATATCTGCACCGGATTTGCCCATTCTTTCCAACACACCTGCACTACCGCTAACTAACAAAATCAACGGTGTATCGGGGTGGGTTTGTTTGATTTGCTGGAAAACTCTCTGTTGATAAGGCAGAGCAAAGGTGTCATAATCTTGGGGACTCAATTGACCCGCCCAAGAATCGAACATTTGCACAACTTGGGCACCGGAGTCAATTTGATAACGGGCATAGATGGCGATCGCATCTGCTAATTTTGTTAACAATTGATGCAATATCGTCGGATCGGAAAATGCCATGTTTTTGATGATGGAATAGGTTTTAGAACCTTTTCCTTCCACCGCATAAGCCGCTAATGTCCACGGCGCACCCACAAAGCCCAACACCGTGGATTTATCGCCTACTTCAGACCGCAATGCCTGCAAAATTGTTTTGATAAAAGGTAGAGCTGTTTCTGGTTCTAGGGGATGCAGGTTATCAATTTGTTCTTGAGTGCGGAGAGGCGAATGAATAATTGGCCCTTTACCTTCGGCAATATCCATGTCAATGCCCAAACCAGGTAATGGGGTGACAATATCAGAAAATAAAATTACGCCATCTGGCCCGAAAGCTTTCCAGGGTTGCAGGGAAACTTCAATTGCCACTTCTGGAATTTCGGAGCGATCGCGAAACGAAGGATACTTATCTCTTAAGTCTCGATATGCTTTCATATATCGTCCCGCTTGTCGCATCATCCATACAGGGGGACGATCTACTACTTCACCACGAGCAGCCCGTAACAGATGAGGAGTTGTCAACGAAACACCCATTTATCACTTCATCCTAAGTCACTTTTTTATGCCACTGTTTAGCTTATCATTCTGGGATTACGCTTTTTCAGAATTCGAGGGGACTGGGGAGTGGGGACTGGGGACTGGGGAGTGGGAAATAGGATAAAACAATAATCAATATTGAATTGGGAATTGGGAATTGGGAATTGGGCATGGGGCATTGGGAAGAGGCAGAGGGCAAGGGGGAGAATGAAAAATTACCTCTTTCCCATTGCTCCCTGCTCCCTGCTCCCTGCCTCCCCATCTCCCCACTCCCCACTCCCTACTCCCCTAACTTCCTATGCAATCTGACTCCAACAGTCCCGATCGCCTTGCATCTGCTAATAATGAGCCTAACCCAGGAAAGTTTTTGATTCCGCGATCGCAGCGACAGAAGTTCTTTTTTCAGTTTACCTTAATGACGCTGATCGGATGGGTTGTCGGTGGCGTTGCCAGTATCGCTTTAGAGAAATTTATTCTCCAAAACCTATCGCTAGAGCCGCCAATCTGGAGTATTGTGGTCAGAGGTCTGAGTAACATTGTATTTGCACTGATTTTCGCCGCAGACCAGAGCCTTGTTCTTTACCAATATTTATCTGGTTGGCAATGGATATTTGCTACTAGTGTTGGTTGGTTAATTGCCAACGGTGTTTCTACAGCTTGGATTAACTACATTTCATCCTTTGCCTCATCGTTAAATGAAACTTTATCTCCTGAACAGACTTTTATTTTGGGATTTCTAGGAGCGATCGCTTATATTATTTCTGGTATTTGGCTAGGGATTTGCCAATGGCTGGTATTAAGAAGATATACAGCAAGCGCTTGGTGGTGGAATTTTTTACCTTCAATCTCTTTCTTATTAATTACTATTTTGGTTTGGTTGCTTTTTCTTGTGCAAAATTTCATTCCAGAGGCAAACCGTAATTTTATCTTGTATTGGAGTGGACAAGGATTTACAGCAATCATTCTGGGGGCTATACCAGCAATTGGCTTGTGTACTTTGAAAAGAAATTCACCTCGCCAAAGTGAAATTGCGCGCTGATTTTTATCGTCATAATTCTTACACTAAATCTCTGGCAAAATTATTTTATGGTATTGTAGTAGCCCTTGATTTTAACTTGCTCTACTGAGATGCGAATTGAACCATACGACCCCGATCAACTTGATGCCGTCATTCGTCTTTCGCTTCGGTCATGGAGTCCGGTCTTTGATTCGATGCCAGTCGCCTCAACTCTTGGAACCCCCGCACAGCGCTGGCTCCCCTACGTATCTGTTCAAAAATCAAATAGTAGTCCTATACCACTGAAACAACGTATCTTCGTTGGTCACCTTGAAAGGGCTAGTCTTATGATTGAAATGAAAGCTATCAGCTACCACGGGCTATTCCACAGTACCAAAAAATGAATTACCAGGTTCCGAGGGATCTTCACTGGTGTAAAACACCGTCAGATGATGCAAAATTTCGTCCTTACTCAGATAACCCTTACCCTCAGTATCGAACTTTTGAAATATTTCCGAATCTTCATCAGTAACTAACAGTAAAGCAAACTCTTCCTGAGATAATCTTCCATCGCCATCTTTATCTAAGACTGAAAAAATAATCGCAACAAATCCTTGCACAATTCCCTGTAATTTACCTTCATTAATTATAGCTTCATAACCTTCAGCATATTCGTCAAGTTTGACTTTATCATCGCCATTTCTATCAAATCTCTTGATGTTATTCCAAACTCTTAGTTCTATCTCCAGCAATTTTTTACCTTGTTCTGATTCAGGTTCTATCCCTAATCGTTGGGCATAGAGTACTGCACCTTCCGTAAAGTCTTTTGCTTCTAAAAATTGGCTATTGTCTCTATCGTATGTTTTGAATAGGTTTGCCAGCTTCCGTTTTTTAAAATCGCTAACCATGATTTGATTCTCCTGTTTGTGTATCAGTAAAGCTAAAAAATTAAAAACTTCAACTTTCACTAAAGATCAATAAAAATTAATGACTAAAAATTTTCTCTTTAGTGCTTTAGTACTTAAATTTCACTCGAACGAGTCTAATTGATTTTTGATTACATACTCGTCAATTTTGCCGCCTACTTACTCAATTGGTAATCGAATTATTACCAGTAAACCAACTTAAGTAGAATAACATGGTTTGTATAGTATAATCAGCAAGTTTGGTTTAATTTAGACAAAAGCACTTATGGTAAGATTGCTGAGGTGGCCTTGTTTAGGCGGCTATTTGGAAAATTCATTGAGCTTCAAGCAACATCTACAAGAATTTTTCCATTTAGATTCAGAAATCCTCGTGGCGTGGTTAGCCGACAAATATAATGTGTGGAGCTTATACATTGTATGACTCATTTCGGTGCTATCTGCCCTGCGGCAACTGGTCACCTCAACACCATGACCGCTTTAGGACGTGAACTACTGAGGCGTGGTCATCGCGTCACGTGTTTGGGGATGGCCGATGCCGAACCTAATGTCAGAGCTGCTGGTTTAGAATTTCGCGCCATATCTGCCTCTGAATATCCTCCGGGAGCAATGGCAAAATTATATGAACGGCTAGGAGAACTCAGTGGCTTGGCAGCTTTGCAATACACTACCAATTTATCTGTAAAAACAACAACTTTCTTTTTGCAGGATGCACCATTAGTTATCAAAGAAGCTGGTATTGAAGCCCTTGTCTTCGATGAAGGTATATTTGGAGGCAGCACTTTAGCAGACTTTCTCAACATCCCATTTGTTACAGCCTGTTCTGCATTAGTAAACGGTTTTGAAGACTCTATTCCTCCATACTTCACAACTTGGAAGTATAATCCAGACTGGTGGGCACAGCTACGTAACCGTGCTGGTTATGCTGTCCTAAATGCGTTCTCGAAACCTATTCGGGATATAGTTTCCCAGTATCGCCGTCAGTGGAATTTGCCTCCCTGTTCTAATATCAATGACTATTACTCTGTTTCCAAATTAGCAATCATTAGTCAACAACCCCCAGAGTTTGAATACCCAAGACGTGAATTGACAGACATACTCCACTTTACAGGCCCTCACTCGGACTCCGCAGCCAGGAAACCGGTAAATTTTCCGTTTGAGAAGTTGAATGGCCAACCCCTAATTTATGCTTCAATGGGGACATTACAAAATCGGCTACAGCATGTTTTTTACCAGATTGCTGAAGCTTGTATTGATTTAGACGCTCAACTGGTCATTTCCCTCGGTGGTGGACTTGAACCGGAAGCCCTGCCAAACCTACCTGGAAACTCGTTAGTTGTTAAATATGCGCCACAACTAGAATTGCTACAAAAAGCCAGCTTGACTATTACCCATGCTGGAATGAATACGACAATGGAATCACTTTCTAACGGTGTACCTTTGGTTGCTATTCCTATTACTAACGACCAACTAGGCGTAGCAGCACGTATTGCTTGGACTGGTGCGGGGCAACTTATTACGACTTCACGTTTAAATATTAGTAGGTTGCGTCAAGCTATTCAAAAAGTACTGATGCAAGAATCTTACAAACAAAATGCTGTTAGGTTGCAAACCGCAATTCGCCAAGCAGGAGGAGTTCCCCGTGCCGTTGATATTATTGAACAGGCAATATCAACAAATAAGCCGGTGATTAATGATATTGTATCAGTTCATCAAACTAAGATTTTTGATAAAAATAAATACAAATTATGAGTAAAATACCAGTTCCATCTTTTTTAAGTAGCCATTGGACAGATTCATTTAACTTAAAGCAACATCTACAGCAATTTTTGGATTTAGATTCCGAAACACTAGAGTTAAAGTTAAAGGCTGGTGAGCAACAAATGGCTGAGTTAGGTCATAAGGATTTTGATTGGGAACAAGCAGCAGCTTTTTATCGTGACAAGGTAAAAGAGGTTTACTTATTTGATTTAGGATCGTGGCATTTAGCAGAGTATGACTATATTGAAAAAACACTGCTATTGATTACAGATCATGCTCAAGGTCGGGTATTAGATTTTGGTGGTGGCATTGGAACTCACACAATTGCTGCTGCCCTTTGCCCTCAAGTTGAGCAAGTGTTTTACTGCGATATTAATCCTATTAGTCGTGATTTTGCCCGTTATCGATCTGAACAGTTAGCGTTGAGTAATAAAATCACTTTCTGTGAGGAAATACCCGTTGAAGAGACTTTTGATACAATTATTTGTTTTGACGTTTTAGAACATTTGCCAGACCCCAGTCAGCAGCTGCTACGGTTCCATGAAATTCTCAAACCTGAGGGCAAAGTGATTCTGAACTGGTGTTTCTTTAAAGGTATTAATCAACAGCATCCTTTGCACATGGATGACCCAGAAGTAGTAAAGACCTTCTTCCAAACAATTCAGACCAACTTCTTAGAAGTTTTTCACCCTTACGAGATGACAGCTCGTTGCTACCATAAATGGAGTTAAATTGAACTTAATTGTAACAATACCTTTTTGTTTTTTGTCTATGTAAACATGAGCAATGGTGAAATTTTTACAGTCAATTATTGATAACCAAAGTTCCTGCATCCGCATCTAAAGTTGCTTCTACGCCCACTGGTAAGGCTGCATTGGGGTTATCATGACCAAAAGGCAAATCAGAGACAACAGGAATCCCCAAATCACCAAAGCGATCGCGCAATACTTCTTCTACACTAAAACTAGGCACGTTTGGCGGGGCTTCACAACGAGTAAAACCACCCAAAGCAATACCGCTAACTTTTGCTAAAACACCACTTAAACGCCACTGTGTAAGCATTCTGTCGATGCGGTAGGGTGCTTCTGTGACATCCTCCAGTGCCAAAATTACACCATCAAAATCTGGTTGGATTGGTGTACTTAAAAGATGAGTTGCTACTGTCAAGTTTCCTGGTAACAAAATCCCAGTTGCAATTCCACCACCCCAACCACAACCTTTAATAGAAGCAACAGAACGACCTTCTACCCAATTAAACAATCGCTCGATTGACCAATCTGGCTCATCAACAAGGGTTGTCAGCACAGGGCCATGAACGCTGGAAATTCCCACGTTATAAAGACTCCACAACAGGGCGGTGATGTCAGAAAAGCCAATCAACCACTTGGGAAGTTCTGAGTTTTGTTGCCAATGCCAATTTTCTAAGATGCGGGTGCTACCGAAACCACCTCTGGCGCAGAGGATACCGCGACAATCTGGGTCTTGCCATGCCGCTGCTAGCTGGTTGCTGCGGTTTTCATCGATGCCTGCTAAATATCCCCATTTGTCATCTATCTTAGGGCTGATTTCAACTTGGTAGCCACGCGATCGCCAAATTTCTATACTGCGCTCAAATGCCTCAAATTCTCGTAAAGCACCGCTAGGAGCAATGACTCGTAGCAAGTCACCAGGTTTCAGGGGTGCTGGCAGGATTTTAGATTTCATCTAGGTTGTAGGGAATCCCAAATTGAGTCAAGGTTGGTTTGGGCTTTTTGAAGTGCTGTTTCTGGAGACGCACCGAGCATGGTAGCTTCGATCGCTCTACCCAGCGCATCAGACAAACGACTGTAACCAGGAAGATTTGGTCTGTAGCCTGATACAGACATTTGGTCAAGAAAAATTTTCAAAATAGGTTTTTGCTTGAGAAATTCTTGATAAACTTGACTATTGGCTGATTTTATGTTTGTTGGTAAAAAACCCGCTCCAATACTCCATTCTGTTTGGAATTCTTCACTCAAAACATACTCAAAAAATTTGAGTGCGGCTTGTTCTTTTGCGGGTGTAGTTTTCATCAAAAACAAATTTCCAGTGCCTTTGACTGAGGCTTGCTGGAGGTTTCCAGGTATGGGAAATACTTGAAAATCAACATTGGACTTCATAATCAAAGTCCAGGGTCCTGTGATTTGCATGGCCACACGACCTGAAAGAAAAGCGTCTTCCTCATAACCTCGTTCTGGGGGAGAAAGGGTTGCTGAACCATCTTTTAATAAATCTTGCCAAAATTTTAACGCAGCGATCGCTCCCGGATTCATCAAATTTGGGCGATTATTGGTGACAATCTCTCCTTTCGCACCTAATAAAAAGGGGAACCAACTAAAGACAGTCCATTCTCCCTTTCCTAAAGGTAATAACATTCCATACTGTTCCGGTCGATTATCGCCATTGCGGTCTATAGTTAATTTTTTAGCAACTTCCCTCAATTCTTCCCAAGTCTTAGGCATTTGCGTAACTCCTGCTGCTTGGAAAAGTTTAGGACGGTAAAAAATGCCCATATTAGCAGTAGTCAAAGGAACTGACCAAATGTGACCGTCAAATTCCAATTCCTCAAATAAACTAGGAAAAATTTCCGACTTTTGTGGCAATTTCGAGAGCCAATTTTCCAGAGGTTGAATTGCTTCAAGTTGTGCAAACTGACCTGTCATTTGTGGGGAGAATGACAATATATCTGGAGCCGCATTGCCAATAACAGATATCAATATTTTCGGTAATACTCCGTCTCCTCCGACATAGATAGATTCTACATAAACCTCAGGATGAGTCTGATTAAATTTATCTACTAATTTATTAAAGAGATCCCGATGAAGAGGTGGATTGATACTTTGCCATAGTGTCACATGAACTACACCATTGTCTTTTGGTGTTGCACTTTGACAACTAGATAAAAATAATAGACAGAAACTGAGGACAATTCCTAAAAATGAGGTTTGCCATTTATAGCTAGTATGCTGATGAAATATATTTTTTATTGGAGATAGAGAAAAGGTGATTTTCATACCAAGTATTTAGGCAAATCTAGGAGATATTATCCATAAAAGTCTTGGTAGTACTAGTTTCCGATCTAGTATAAACATAAGATTCTGGCTCTTTTATTCTTTGAGTTTTAAATATTTTTTCGGCGCGAGACCACAAATCTGCATCTTCTCCATAATGAATATTATTAAATCCTTTCAATTCCCAAAATACTTTTCTTTTGCCAAAAAATGTCCCCCCTACAACACATTCTCGAATGCTAATTTTTTCACCTGGTTTAAAATAATCGGCAACAAAAAACTCTTCTTCGATTTCGTATCCTCCTTCAATTAAATCAATTTCAGGATTAGCTCTCATATATTCAAACCGTGACTCTAGATGATTTGTTTTGTATGTGTCATCGCTATCTATGAATGTGATGTAGTTACCGAATGATGCTTGAATACCAGCATTTCGCCCATAAGCAGCTTTGCGATTTTGGTGTTTGAGATAACGGACATTATTAAATTTTTGCAGATAAGGATTGACAACAGTAAAAGTGTTATCTTGACTGCCATCATCAACTACGATGATTTCCCAATCTTTAAAGGTTTGATTAATCACACTATCGATGCAATTATTTAAATAATTTTCTCGGTTATATGTACTTAATATCACTGAAATTTCGGGAGTCGGATTAAAATTTATACTACTCATCGTTCGTATCTATAGATTATTCAATGTGAAATTAACAACAAAAAATTAAGGCGTTACTTGTCACAAGTCAGATGATTTTTGAGTGAGTGGAGAATGAATCAACAGTTTTAAATTCTCCAGCCAATTTGAAATTTGGTGGTCTTGAATTATTGACGATTCTCAATCCCTAACTGCTTGCCTTCTGAATTTTGAATTCTGATTCACAGCTTTTTCCACACTTCGTTCGTTGCGATAATAGCGTTTTCAGCTACTAAATTTTTACTGCTTAAAGCTTTCAATAGTCCTGCCCATATACTAGTGCGATCGAAGTTATAAACAGCTGTAAGATTTTAACACAGAACTTTTTCCTATCTTCTAAAAATTCACTGCTACCACAACGGCCTCTGGCATAGAGGATACCCAAGATTTTGCCATACCGCTGCTACTAGTCTGACACGGAAGGAAGTCTGAACTAGGGGCAAACAGAACTTTGAGGGATGTAAAGAAAGCGATCGCTCTTCAGATGCCGTTTTGTTGAAAAATATTGTAAGTAGTTTATCTAAAAATCAAAGCTTATGTTTGACCATATATCTTTCGGCGTCAGCAACTTAGAACGCAGTCTAGCTTTCTATGATGCTGTGCTTGCACCATTAGGCATCAAGCGAATTTTTAATTTGACTGACATTGCTGGTTATGGTGTTGACAATTTCCCCAGGTTTTGGCTTGTGAGTCGCCAGAAGTTTACCCATGAGGTATCAAAGGGCTTTCATCTGGCATTTGCCGCTAATAATCGCGCTGATATCGATGCTTTTTACGAACAAGCGATCGCTTCAGGAGCCAAAGACGACGGTAAACCCGGATTACGTCCAAATTATCACCCTCATTATTATGCCGCTTTTGTGGTTGATCCTGACGGGTATCGCATAGAAGCAGTTTGTCATGAACCAGCATAATGGGGCATGGGGCATGGGAAGAGGACAAGGAAGACAAGGGGGACAAGGTAGCAATCTTTCTCCCAAGTCTCCCCCCTCTCCCTCATCTCCCTCATCTCCCTTATCTCCCTTATCTCAATTCGGCAAACCCTCCACCCGCATCAAATCTAATTCGCGTTCAAATATTTCATCAATGGGCAACATCTGACCATCCACAGTCATAAATTTATGGTCTTTTGTTGCCCGAATCACTGAACCATCTTCTAAACAATATTCAAACACCTCTTGTTGCCCGCGATCGTGCCACTGTGCCACAGGTTGACTATAAACATTCCCATAATTATCAACACTGTACACACTACATTCAATGCCTTTTTCGACAATTTTGCCAATCGGCAAAAATCCATATTCTACAGTCAATACTTCCGTGTAATAACTTAAACAATATTCAGCAAACTTCAACATTTGCTCGAATAATTCTTCAGCTACTTGTTTTTTCACACCATTTTTTGCCGAGCCATCGACGAATTTTTCCCGCTGCTTTTGCATCTCGGAAACTTTCTTTTTCCCCATTGCCCGACGCAGCAAATCAGCTTGACCTAAAGAATATCCAGCCATATCCTGAGCAATTTTCATGATTTGCTCTTGATAGACCATGATTCCATAAGTTTCGTCTAATATTGGTTCTAAAATACTGTGTTCATAATCAATATTTTCTCGACCGTGTTTGCGGTTAATAAATTTCGGAATCAGTCCTGCATCTAATGGCCCCGGTCGATAAAGTGCCAAAATTGAAGAAATATCTTCTATATTAGAAGGCTTCAAATCTCGGACTATTTGACGCATTCCCGAAGATTCTAATTGAAATATTCCTTCTAACTCACCTGCTTCTAATAGTTCATAAGTTTTTTGGACATCTTTTGGCAGGGTGCTATGTTCGCCTTTAGCTAATATCTTTTGGGCTTTTCTTTCCTGACGGGTAATTTCATCTGGATCAACACGATATCCTTTAGTTTCTTGAATTAAATCAAGGGTTTTTTGAATCAGTGTCAAATTCCGCAAACCCAGAAAGTCCATTTTCAACAAACCCATTGATTCCAGGTCTTCCATGAAATACTGGGTAATTACAGAACCATCATTATTCTTTTGTAGCGGTACAATTTCATCTAGTGGTTCGTCGGAAATCACTACACCCGCTGCATGAACACCAAAGGTTTTGTTAGTTCCTTCAATTCGCATCGCCATATCAATCCAATGGCGAACATGTGGTTCTTTATCATATTTTTCTTTAAACTCTGGTTCTGGAGTTTGATCGGAAATCATCACCTTGAGTTTAGTTGGTTTACCCCGCACCACAGGAATTAATTTCGCCATTTGGTCAGCTTCTCCGTAGGGAATATTTAATGCTTTGGCGACATCTTTCAAAACTGCTTTAGAAGTTAGACGGTTAAAAGTAATAATTTGGGCAACTCTATCTGCACCATATTTATCAGTGACATATTCAATAACTTTATCCCGTTGTTCAATACAGAAATCCGTATCAATATCAGGCATAGATTTCCGTTCTGGGTTCAAAAAGCGCTCGAATAGTAACCCATGATGTACAGGGTCAATATTAGTAATTCGCATTGCATAGGCAACTAATGAACCAGCCGCAGAACCGCGTCCAGGTCCAACAGGAATATTATTATCTCTGGCAAATTTAATGTAATCCCATACAACTAAAAAGTATTTGGAAAATCCCATCTGCTGAATCATTTTTAATTCGTATTCCAATCTTTCTTTATAGACGGAATCAACTTCATTACGGGATTTACGACTTAGCCTTTCTAAAAGTCCGTTCCATGCAACATCTTCGGCATAGGTATCAGCAGTATGACCAGAGGGAATTGGCGGAGTAGGAATTTGAGGCTCACCCATAATATGGTAAGGCTCGACTTTATCGGCGACTTCTTCAGTGGTGGCGATCGCCTCTTCAATCACATCATCCGGCAAATGGTCACGAAATAGCTGCTTCATCTCTTGGGCAGATTTGAGATATTCTGTGCCGCTATAACGCATCCTCTTATCTTCAGCAATTAGCTTGTGAGTCTGAATACATAGCAAAGCGTCGTGTGCTTCAACGTCAAAACAAGAAATAAAATGAGAATCATTGGTAGCAACAAATTTAATACCTAATTCCCGCGCAATTTTGACTATTTCAACATTCACAATTCGGTCTTCTTGGGAACCGTGGTCTTGAATTTCTAAATAATAATCATCACCAAATACATCTTTGTACCACTGAGCGACTTTTCGCGCTGCATCTGGTCTATTACTGAGAATTGCTTGGGGAACTTCTCCACCCAAACAAGCGCTAGTAACAATCAACCCTTCATGATATTCTTTGAGTAAATCTTTATTAATACAAGGACGAGAAAAAATTCCTTTGCCTTGAACACCTTTGAGATGGGAAATGCTAGTTAATTTGACTAAATTTTTGTAACCTTTTGTATTTTTAGCTAAAACAACTTGATGATATTTGGGACGATGACGTTCTTGTTTTTCAAGATCGCCGTTTAGAATATACATTTCATTGCCGATAATCGGCTTAATATTTTGACTACGGCAAATTTTAATCAATTCAACAGCGCCATACATGACACCATGATCGGTAAGGGCGATCGCTTTCATTCCCAATGCGATCGCTCGCTCCACCAACTCTGGTAGCTGACTTGCTCCATCAAGCAAACTGTAGTCGCTGTGAATATGCAAAGGGACAAAGGACATAAGCGCCTCCAAGCACAAGCCAAAAATATCTCTCAGGGGCTACCCTTTCGAGTCGAATTTTGCAAAGCAACGGGATCTTAGATTAGCAGTTTTTACACAAAAATAAAAAGGAGTCAGAATTCAGAATTCAGAATTGGTGAATACTCTACCCATGTACCTTTACAGGGAAGCAAGCTACGCGCAGCGTCCCGTAGGGAAGGGATAGAGTTTTAAATGAGTGAAAAAAATTTAATACTAATTTCGCGCCACTTGCGGGCGTTAGCGCAGCGGGACGAAGTCCGGTTTTAAACCAACAGGACTTACGCAAACAATAGCCCAAACCCTGATTTTACGGTAGGGGCAATTCATGAATTGCCCCTACGGCGTGTAGTTTTGCGTAAGTCCTAACCAATATTCATTACCCACTCGTAGAGAATTCATACGCTTATTCTGACCAAGCCCTGTTGGGGCGGGAGTAGGGAGTAGGGGTAGGGGAAAAAGACTAGCCCCAACAACTAGTCGGATACAAGCCCCGTCTTCCCTACTCCCTACTCCCTGCTCCCTACTCCCTGTTGTTTGACTGTAAGTACTTTACCGGACGCTAAAAAGCCCCGTACAGACGAGGCTTAGTTTGTCGGCTTTTGATGTAGTTAATGTTGTTGAGGTCCCTTAGCGTCACATTCTTTAGTCCAGCAGCGTTCTAGCAGTTGAAGACGCCAGATCAATGCAAAGCGATGGGGATTCAATACTAATTTAGCATCGCTACTAAATAAGGGCTGGTTGAGATATTGCCAAAGAGGAAATTTAATTTTGATGTCTTTTGGAGTCATAAGAACGACAAATATTATAAAAGTTTAGTGGCGATCGTCGGCATTTTGTCTAGTAACTGCCTGATACTGTTTTTCTAGTTAAAGACTACACTGCGTTTTTGCTATTGTCTTGGTGGCAATTGCGGAATTTTCGGAGATGGATTATGTTGTTTCCGCTTTAATACTTAAATTCGACTTTACTTTTAATTTTTATCTGGAAAACCTCTCTCCTAGTAGGCTATCAATTATCCGAATTTTTCTTAACATTTTCGAGAGTAGTAACTCACTACCTAAAAACTTATAGCTTTGTTTATAATTTTTAATAAAAACTCACGTTTCACCACAATCACCAGTGTTAGTTTGTTAACTGTACATAACACCATAGTGTTCAATGTGGTTGTGAAATAAAGGATTCCAAATTGTTAAGAAAGATGTAAATAATGAATAGCACAGCAGGGCAAAGACTTTGACTTGATTCCCTTACTGTGTACATAAATCTGTGTAGAAAATGAAAATCCGGGAATATTTTGCTAAATTGACGAGATTTTATGAGGGAAACTTCCGTTCTCGCACTTCTAAGGCATAATTGTGTACGGCTTTAGTAATTGTCTCCCGTAAATTTGTGTAAACCTTGACAAATGGTGGATTCTTTTCTGTAAGACCGAGTACATCTGAGGTAACTAAAACTTGGCCGTCACAGTGAAGTCCTGCACCAATACCAATTGTAGGAATGGTAAGTTTTTGTGTAATTTGCATTGCCAAATCTGCGGGTATATGTTCTAACAACATGGCAAAAGCACCGGCTTGTTCGAGAGCGATCGCTTCATTTAAAATTCTCTCACTCGCTTCTTCGGATTTACCCTGTTGTCGCAAACCGAGTTGATGTACTGATTGGGGTGTCAAACCGACATGACCCATAACTGGAATTCCGGCTTTCACCAAACGGGCAACTGTCTCTACCATTTCTGGATAACCACCCTCTAACTTCACGCCTTGCGCTCCAGTCTCTTTCAAAACTCTACCAGCTGAATGTATCGCTTGTTGGATGCTTTCCTGGTAGGTCAAAAACGGTAAATCAACCAGTAAAAAGGCGCGTTTAACTCCTCGACGCACGGCTTTGGCGTGGTAAATCATTTCATCTAAAGTTATCGGCAGAGTTGTTTCATACCCTAGAACTACTGCCATAGAGTCACCTACGAGGATTAAGTCTACACCAGCTGCGTCGAGGAGTTGAGCGATCGCATAATCCCAGGCGGTCAACGCCACAATTGAACGTCCCTGTTGTTTCCATTGAATTAATTGCTGGGTAGTGATTGCCATTGCCAATTTTGGATTTTAGATTTTGGATTTTAGATGTTTTGTCCTTTGTCATTAGTCATTTGTCATTTGCTAAGGACAGAAGACAAAGGACAAATGACAAAATCATTTAACAGTGCGACTGAAAGCAATATGGGGTTTTGCACTGGACATTTTGGGCATTAACCAAGCTAGACCTTCACTAGTACCGATCCACAATTTATCGCCGATGTCAGGTGCAAGGGCAAGAATCCGACTAGAAGGAAGTCCAGCAACTTCAGCGTCTAACACAGCTCCGGTATTTGGATTTAATCGTAACAAACCATTGTTAGTACCGACCCAGACACTACCATCTTTAGCAAAACGTACTGCTGTGACGTTACGTCCACGCAACCGCGTTACAGACCGCAACACTGCCCCAGTTTTTGGGTTAATAACTAGCAAATTATTCGGCATTCCCGCCCAAATTAAGCCTTCTGGACTGATAGCTAAGGCTTGGACGGTAGTTCCCGGTAAATCTGCGATTCGCTTCATAATTCCAGCACTGGCAGTATTAACCCGCACCACTCCATCAAGAGTGCCAACCCACAGTTGACCTTCAGCATCCAAAGTTAAGGTATTGGCACTGACACCAGGCAGATTTTTTAATGTTGTCATAATCAAACCTTGGTCGGGACTAATTAGGGCTAAACCACTGTCAGTTCCAGCCCACAAATAGCCCCGTTTGTCAACTAACAGTGACAACACCCGTCTAGAAGGCAAAAATAAATTCTGCGCGGTAATTTCGCTCGTGCGGGGATCTACTCGCATCAATCCGCCATAACTTCCCACCCACAAACGTCCTACTTTGTCTTGGGCTAAAGCACCAATGGCAACATTCGGTAAGGTTACACGAGAAACAATCTTGCCAGTTTTCGGGTCAATCCGCGATAGTCCCCGCCAAGAACCTACCCAAAGATTACCCGTAACATCAGCCAGTAAGTTACCTACACGATAATCCGTTTCTGGCGAATTTTCTTGCACTCCCCGTTCATCGGGTAAAGGATCTACTCGCGGAGGTGGTGGCGAAGACGGGTAAGCGGGGGCTAAATCAGATGAATTAATGTCAGGCGTTTTTTGTGCCCATCCCATACTGGGTAGAGTTATTAACCCCAGCAAGACAGAAGTAATCAATAAACTAGTACGCTTGCAAAACAATACCACGATCGCATTTCCTTTGAAGACACTACCCATAGCCGTTACCTAAACTGGCTTTTGGTTAACTTCAGTGTTCCCCTAGCTTGGATTTTTTAAACATTGACGATTGAGAGTGGTGAGTTTGGAGTTAGGAGTGAGGAGTTTGGAGTGAGGAGTTTGGAGTGAGGAGTTATTATTCTCCCCTCCGCCCCTCCGCCCCTCCGCCCCTCTGCCCCTCTGCCCCTCCGCCCCTCCGCCCCTCCGCCCCTCTGCCCCTCCGCCCCTCCGCCCCTCTGCCCCTCCGCCCCTCCGCCCCTCTGCCCCTCCGCCCCTCCGCCCCTCTGCCCCTCTGCCTCCTACCTCCCCAATCCCCACACCATTAATGACATTTTGTAAATCTTTCTTAACAAAAAGTTTAAATCTTTATGTAATAACAAATTTAAATAAATAAGTTAAAAACTTTCAAAGAATAACTTATCGAATTCTTGATATATTGTGAAACAAGCTACAAATTACGTGGTGTGCAATTTTTTATCTTTCGCTTACCACTCTGCTAAATCTATGTCAAGTAAATTCTTTTCTAGTATCTTTTCCAACTAAAGGGAAGATAAAAGGAGTGTAGAAGCGGGAATGTGTGCCAGCCAGCCCAACCCCCTGAATATCCCAGCTTATGGGAGAATTATCTAAATGCTGACCGCAAAATGCGGAAGTTTTGGTCAAATTGAGAAGGTTTAGTCGAGTGCGAGAAACAGATAAAAAAGAATTTTGATGTATGGGAAGAGGAAACAGTAGAAGCGCTAGGTCGTGTGCCCCTAGAAGGGGAGAACACTGGTGAGGAGGGTTACCACCGCTACCAAAGTGTCCGCCGCAAAAAAGCTGCTAACCTCTACCAAAGGCAACCCCTAACAAAAGTTTTTCCCGATCTTCTCCCCGCTCAAGGGGGAAAGAGCGGGGCGTGGGAAAGTTGCACAGTACGTGATTTGATAAGTAAAAAGAGTGACTTCTGGGAAGGATAAAATATGTCTTACGCTCAAACGAAGACTCAGAGCAAATCTGGGTATCAAGCCGGGGTTAAGGATTACAGACTAACTTATTACACCCCCGATTACACACCTAAAGATACAGATCTTCTAGCAGCATTCCGTGTTACGCCTCAGCCCGGAGTTCCTCCCGAAGAAGCAGGTGCGGCTGTAGCGGCTGAGTCTTCCACTGGTACCTGGACAACTGTGTGGACGGACTTGCTCACCGACCTCGATCGCTACAAAGGTCGTTGCTATGACATCGAACCAGTTCCCGGCGAAGACAACCAGTTTATTTGCTATGTTGCCTATCCCTTGGATCTGTTTGAAGAAGGTTCTGTAACCAACGTATTGACCTCCATTGTAGGTAACGTATTTGGTTTTAAAGCCTTGCGGGCACTGCGTTTAGAAGACATCCGCTTTCCAGTAGCTTACATCAAGACCTTCCAAGGACCTCCTCACGGTATCCAAGTTGAGCGTGACAAATTAAACAAATACGGTCGTCCTTTGTTAGGTTGTACCATCAAACCCAAATTGGGTTTGTCAGCTAAGAACTACGGACGCGCTGTATACGAGTGCTTACGCGGTGGTTTGGACTTCACCAAAGACGACGAAAACATCAACTCAGCACCATTCCAAAGATGGCGCGATCGCTTCTTGTTCGTATCTGAAGCTATTGCCAAAGCCCAAGCAGAAACCGGTGAAATCAAAGGTCACTACCTCAACGTCACCGCCCCCACCTGTGAACAAATGTTGCAACGGGCTGAGTACGCTAAAGAACTCAAACAGCCCATCATCATGCACGACTACCTGACAGCAGGTTTCACCGCTAACACCACATTGGCTCGTTGGTGCCGTGACAACGGTATCCTGTTGCACATCCACCGCGCTATGCACGCTGTTATCGACCGTCAAAAGAACCACGGTATTCACTTCCGTGTATTAGCTAAAGCCCTACGTTTGTCTGGTGGTGACCACATCCACACCGGCACCGTAGTTGGTAAGTTGGAAGGTGAGCGTGGTATCACAATGGGCTTCGTTGACCTATTGCGTGAAAACTACATTGAGCAAGACAAGTCTCGTGGTATCTACTTTACCCAAGACTGGGCTTCTCTACCTGGTGTTATGGCAGTTGCTTCTGGTGGTATCCACATTTGGCACATGCCTGCACTCGTAGAAATCTTTGGTGATGACTCCGTACTGCAATTCGGTGGTGGTACTCTCGGTCACCCTTGGGGTAATGCTCCTGGTGCTACAGCTAACCGCGTTGCTTTAGAAGCTTGCGTTCAAGCTCGTAACGAAGGTCGCAACTTGGCTCGTGAAGGTAATGACATTATCCGTGAAGCTGCTAAGTGGTCTCCTGAATTAGCCGTTGCTTGCGAACTGTGGAAAGAAATCAAGTTTGAGTTTGAAGCTATGGATACCGTCTGATCCAAAGTTAGGAGTTAGAAGTTAGGAGTTAAGAGTTACATTAATTCATAACTCATAACTCATAACTCATAACTCATAACTGTTAAGGGCTGGGGTCAAGCATGAATCTCAAGCAAATTGCGAAGGACACATCCAAGACTCTCCAAAGCTACCTGACATATCAGGCGCTAAGGACAGTATTGGCACAGCTGGACGAAACTAATCCTCCATTAGCACTATGGCTGCATAACTTTTCTGCTGATAAAGTTCAAGATGGAGAAACTTACATCAAACAACTATTTCGAGAAAAGCCAGATTTGGCATTGCGGATTATGACTGTTAGAGAACATATTGCCGAAGAAGTCACCGATTTCTTACCGGAAATGGTTCGCACTGGCATTCAGCAAGCCAACATGGAACAGCGTCGCCAGCATCTAGAACGCATCACACAGATAGATACATCGAACCCCAGTCTGTACCCAGAACAGCAAACAAGCTCAGACCCAAGTAATGAACAGTGAAAAGTCAGCAGTGATAACTGGTGACTGATAACTGATAACTAAAGTCAACCGCAATCCTTTAATACTAAAGCTATGCAAACTCTACCAAAAGAGCGTCGTTACGAAACCCTTTCTTATCTACCTCCCCTCTCTGATGCTCAAATTGCCAAGCAGATCCAGTACATTTTGAATCAAGGTTACATTCCAGCGGTTGAATTCAACGAAACCTCTGAGCCAACAGAATTATACTGGACACTGTGGAAGCTACCTTTGTTCGGCGCTAAATCTACCCAAGAAGTGTTGAACGAAGTTCAATCTTGCCGTTCTCAGTATTCCAACAACTACATCCGTGTTGTGGGTTTTGACAACATCAAGCAGTGCCAAATTCTCAGCTTTATCGTTCACAAACCCAGCAGATACTAAAAACTAAAAGGTAAAAGCTAAAGCCTATTACCTTTGAAGTTGATTTATTAAGAGAGGTAAAATTAATTGCCTCTCTTTTTTTGTATGTTGTAAAGCTTTAAATTACAGAAGTATTTATTCAATGAATTCATTACAGCTAAGTGAAATCAGAATTTGTTTTGTTGGTGACTCCTTTGTTAACGGTACTGGTGACCCTCAATGTCTGGGTTGGACCAAAGGCGCAAAGATTCGTTGTTTAGTTATATCAAAAATGTCAATTCATACTCTGATTCAGCAACGCCAATTTTTGACTCCCAAACTAATTTTTGCGACTCGCAAAGCTGCTATTCTCAAACAATTTCAGCAAATCTACTCACATTTACAGCATTTTGCAACTAAATAAGGTACACCCGCCAACCCTCCCCTTACCAAGGGGAGGGTGCCGTGAGGCGGGTGGGGTATTTCTGTACCTCACCAAGTTGAAATCTGCTGTATTTATTTTATGAACTAATCCCAATGCCTTAAAACTTCTCATCAAAAACGCAAATATACGCATTAAAGACAACTTTCCAGTATTTCCATACGTATATTTGCGGTAAAATGAAAGACGATGCCTACGGCTGACTACGCCTACGCAGTTTTAATGCACTAGTGCGATCGCTCTTTTCGTCAAAGCCTCAGCAGTCAATCCATTAAACGCCATCAACTCACCAGCACTAGCTGTAGTTTCGCCGCGTTTCCACGCAAAAGTATCGCGCTTGGCTGTACTCCGTAACAAAATTGGTTCCAGCATCGCCGCCGCACCACCTGTCACAGCAATTAACGCATCGCCATCAAATAATTCGGCAAATTTCCCATCATCTAAGAAACCACCATCGGCTTCTGAACAGGTATCCCAAGCAGTATCATGAGGACGATATAAACGTCTGGGATTAATCACAGAAACTATCTTGGCACCAATACCTTCATTTTCTAAGAAAGTAGCCGCCTCAAATACTGGCATTAATGTCATGTCACCAATGACAGCAAATACAACTTGTTTATCGCCAGGGACTTCATGCAATACCACCGCGCCATCTTGTAAGCCTTGGCGACTTTGTTCTAAAGTAATACGAATTGGTAACGGTGATTTACTTGCAGTAATTACAATTCCCTTATTTTTAGTTTGCAATGCCCAGTCATAACAAACTTGGATACTATTAGCATCGGGAGGAAATAATGGAAAAACATTTCCATTTCGCATGAGTGAAGCAAAGTAAGCTTCAATTTCCGGACGTTGGTGAGTCCAACCGTTACGCCCTTGCTCTAATGCACCCGCTGTGAATAAAGTAATAGTCGAGGGAGTTTGACGGCGCAATTCTGCCATTGCTTGGATTACAGTTTGCCAAATTGGTAATCCGTTGATGGCAAAAGATTCGTAAGAACACCACAAAGTTCTCGCACCCATTAATGACAAACCAGCGGCTAAACCTGCACAAGCATCTTCACTCAAAGGTTCATAAACTTGTCCGTTTGGCGCTTGATTATATAAATCGTCGGTTGTGGGGTGGATAATTTTTAATGCTTGGTTAATGTTAGCAATTCCCGATGCTTCGTTACCGTCGGCGTTGGTGACAAGGAAATTTCGATCTTTATTTCCAACTATTCCTACCAATCGTCCCATTGCAGTTGTAGAAACTTTTGGTTCGCCGCCTACTGCATATTCTTCTAAAGGTAATTCGCCTAATTCTGGCAATGGTAATTCAAATTCTGTGACTACTGTTTTGGCTGCGGGGCCACCGCCTGCGCGTTCGGCATTTGTTCTGACTAATTGCCAAGCTTCAGGAGATAAAGCGCGAGTTTGCAACGCAGTCACAATATGCGGCGCATCTAGCGTATCTTTAGGATAAAGGTTGTGAGATTTTGCACCCCGCGCGTGGACTCCTGCACCTTTAAGTTGTTTAATAATAAAAACAGTAAGCTTGCCACCTAGTGCCGATCGCGCTGCTTTATCTACACCCTCAAGTACTGCTTGGGTAAATGCTAGGCGTTTCTCAAAGGAAAAAGCCGTACTATCAACGTAATCCCCTGGTTGATCTCGATCGTCAAAATCCTTAGCATCCACTAACACAACTTCAGCAAAACCGTTACCTTGCCAATATGCTTGCATTTCTGGGTTGGTTTTGAGGGAAACCATACTGTGGTGTTCTTGGCTATAACCATTCCACACCAGTATCGGCAAAAAGTTAGTGACAGCAGGATAAGCAGTATGAAAGTGAGCGATCGCACTTACAATATAAGGCTCACCCAATCCACCATCGCCAACTGTAAAAGGGAATAATTTATCTTTGTGCAACAGTGCAGCCGCCATTGCAAAGTGTTGTCCTTGTCCCAAAGGCCCCGCAGGTGCGAGAATACCAGGTATATAACCAGAAAGGTGTCCTAAAAGTCCGTGCTTTTCTCGAAAGCGATCGCGCAATTGTTGGACTGTAGAAATTCCCATGTCTTCTAGCGATCGATCCAAGAACATGGCACTATAAAATCCAGGGGCGTGGTGTCCGACTTCCGTGATAATGTTCTTGTATCCCAGCATGACAAGAGATGCATAAGCTTCTGCTTGGCTAGCGAATCCGCCGGGATGTCCAGAGGCTTTACTACCAGTAATTTGCAAAGTTAGATAGCGTAAGGCATCGGCAGCTAATAAAGTTTGATATACTGCTGCTTTGTCTGTGGGAGATGCGATCGCTACATTGCCCGATTCTATCGCAGGGGTGGCACCATAAGTTTCAAAATCTGGTAGTGCTTCGCCAAAATATTGAATACCTTCAGAAAAATTGGGAAGCGCCGAAGAAGCCTTTGGGGTGATTGCAGTCATGCTGAGTACCTTATGATGAAATGAAACTGTAGATGCTCGTTGAATTCAACAAAAATTTTACATCTTTGATGTTGTAACAGTTTATTGCTTTTTTGCAACGTCAAGATAAGTACTTTAAATGGTTCGCCAACCAAAAATTTTAGTTAGTTTCGGTAGTAAAAAGATCTTTAAGCAGCAAAAAAATTTTATCAAGTTACCAAATGGCTCCCAAATCCCAGCAGTTTTACAAGTAAAACATAAAAAAGCACGCCATTGAGGAGTGCTGTGATGGGATGCCGTGAATTGAGAGATTACCTACCGAGTAGCGCTATCACCTGTTCAAGTTTCATTTTCGCCATATGCCAAGCTAGTAACTCTTCCTGCTTGTATCTATCTGGGTAACGCATTCTCTTACCCTCCAGGGAAATTCTAATCAGCGCTATTTGTTCTGCGGTTGGAGAATTCATCTCATCTATCGCTGAACCAAACACCTGAATAGAAGCAAGTGTTGGTGACTTTAATCCTCTGCCTTCCTGCATCTGGTTTACAGCTATCAACGGGAAAGATAGCAAGGAAGTAATGTAGCTAGCTTTGTATGCTGCACTTCCTGTAGGGCGGATACCGTATCGACGGCATAAATCCTGTAATTCAGGAACAGTCTTTATTTCGAGTTCTGAACGTGTAAACATAGAATTACCATTTTCAAAAAGTGGTATCGGTGGTGAACCATTTTAGCGAGTGATAGCACCACCGATTTCAAACTTTAATCGATTGGTTTCGATTGATTCAATCTATATTTACGTTTCTACATAAATGCCTAATCCTAGAGGAACACCTGAAAATTTAGAACCAGGAAAAAGAAAAGGTGATGAACCGTTAACTGAACAATTAAGTTTTAGAGTTTCTAAAGAGATGAAAGATGAGGTGAAGGCACAAGACGACCCTGCACAATTCTGTAGAGACGCTATTCAAGAGAGGCTAGATAAGAATAAAGGAAAACTCGACAAAATCTAGAACTTGCTGCTGTGCATTTTCTGGAAGGCGTTCTAGTTTTTCTAAAATCTTGGCTTGGAGAAAGTTCATTTTGATTCTTCTAGTTTTGCTTAAGTCCTAATCTAATCATAGTAGACTATGGATTTTTCACGCTTATTTAATATTTAAAAATGAGAATTTACCCTTAACACCGTTTGGCTCCATCTTCAATTGTGCAACATAAAACTCTTTTTGAATCACATCACCTGTTGGCGTAAAAGCAATTTCACCCAGAGGAGTTTGATATTTTCCTTTCAATAACTCCTGATTCAATTGTTGACGCAAATCTGCTAGTGATAAGTTACTAATTTTGCTTTTTTTATCTAAAGATTGTAGAGCTTCTACATATACCTGCATCGCTGCAAAAGCTTGAGCGCTAACTTGGGGTGGTTCTCTTTGATATTGTTCAATGTAAGCTTTGCGAAATGCCGTGTTAATTTCACTAGGATAAACAGGACTATAAGCTTGAGCAACAATCACACCTTCACAAAGCGCTCTGCACACAGAAAATATATGCGATGTGTTAAAACCATTGCCACCAATAATTAATCCTTTATAACCAAGTTCTCGTAATTGTTTAACTAAATTACCTCCATCTACAGCTAACCCGGATATAATCACTAAATCTGGTTTTAAATTAATAGCATCGCTGGCTTGAGCTTGAAAATCTGTATCTGTAGTTTGAAATTTTTGGACTGTGACTAAATTCAATCCTAAATCTTTAACTGTCTTCTGAAAAATTTCGGTTTCTGATTTATTGAAAGCATCATTTTGAGCGTAAAATACAGCTACTTTTTTGATTTGAGAATTTTGTTGCAGTGCAGCTTTCACAGAATAAGGAGCAACCACAGCCACAGATGAAGAAACACGAGCAACATAATCACCAATTTCCGGAATACCTTTAGCAGTATTTGATGCTCCAATCACGGGAACTCGATTGCGTTCTGCTACGGGGTTGGCGCTAAAAGCTTGTTGTGATAAGGTAGGGCCAATTATGCCAACGACTTTATCCTGATTAATTAAAGTTTGAAAAGCATTAATCGCTCCAGCTTCATCGCCACCAGTATCTTGAAATACTAATTTAATTGGTCTGCCATTAATGCCTCCTTTGCCATTAAAATATTTTTCAGCGATTTTTACTCCATCAGTTCCCTCTTGACCGAGTAATGCCACATTGCTTGTTTGGGCAAAAGCGATTCCTATGGGAATAAAATTAGATATATTTGTTGCTGGATTATTTGCAGAATTTAAATTAGGATTGCCACTTTTGCCACAGGCTATGAGTAGCATAGAGCATATAACTAAGAATGCAGTTTGACGAGCGATCGCATTTTTCATAAATACCTAACTATTACCTCTTTTACAGCTAATTTATCAATAACGTAGGGTGCGTTATGGCTTTAGCCTAACGCACCATATTACAGCAGATTTCAAGGAAAATGAAGTACGCTATTTACATTTCAAAACTAGACAAAGAGCCTATTCTAACTCTGAATTCTGTTAGCGTAGCGGGGCGTAGCCCATTCTGAATTCTGAATTCTCCTATATTTGTTTACTTCTTATTCCAGAGAGCAATAAATTCTTTATAGATCGCTGGAGTTATCTGACTTTGTAAGTAATCGAATGCATCACGCTGGTTGAGATTATTGCCATCAAAATAAGTGAATACATTTGTCAGCTTCACAATTTCAGGATTTTGATCGTTTGTCCCTCTCCATTTGTTAGTAACTTTGTGTAAAATATCCTTGGGGAGATTTTTTTGTAAGTTATTTAGTGCTGCAATATAAGAAGGATTTTGAGGATTCTTTTTGAATTGCAAATACAAATCTATCAGCTTGAGTTGAGTCTCAGGCTGAGGCTTAGGGGGTGTCAGAGTCGGTTGCTGTAGAATTTGACGCTGTTCAACAATGGCAATACCATTTTCAGTTAAACCTAGAGATTTCTGAAATTTTCTCACAGCTTTATAAGTGGCTGGCCCATAAAAAGGCTGATTTGGAGGAATTTCGGCATTGGTTGCAAAACCGTGAAACTTCAATCTATTCTGAAGCCCTTTGATTGTATCTTCCATTATTTCTCTAGTCTGGGAATCAGCGTTACCATTAACTGCAAGTTTTTGTGAGTACTGTTTTTGAAACTTTTTAATAGCTTCCTCGGTAACATCGTCTGTCAAGGGGTTGTTATTCCGTTTCCAAGGAGCAAATTGAGGATCGGGGTTAGGATCAATCTCAGGAGCTAAATATCCCAGCCCGATTAAGATATGACGGATGGCTTGAGAGCTATAAACGGCCATGCTTTTTGGTTCCTTTACTACTAAATTCAAGTTTATGTATTGTATTTTACAAAAAAAATTAGGGGTGCATAGCTCTAATAGAGTTGCTACCCTGGACATTACTTACAAATAGTATTCGGTTTGACTTTCTCCTTGCAGCAAAGCGATCGCACTTGCAAACTTAGCATTGCAATTCCACCTAATCCCTATTAGGGATTGAAAGGATGACGAATCCGACCCTGATAGCAGTCCAGGGATTGCAATTCCACCTAATCCCTATTAGGGATTGAAAGTGCGCAGACATGCAATGCAGACATATATGATAGATTGCAATTCCACCTAATCCCTATTAGGGATTGAAACTCGATTGCAAAACTTCTGCGATCGCCTCTATTTATTCAACTTCAGTTTCTCCATCACCTTGCACGGTTTCAAGAACTGATTCCAGACGATAACTAGCTTCACGAATATAATATCCAGCCGCGCCCAGGTCTTCAAACACGCTGTCAAATTGGGGATGGGTTTGTGGAAAAATTTTTCTCAGGCGATCGCTGATTCCTGAGAGTTCTTGTTGGATAGCGATTAGTTCTCGAACATCGTCCATAACAACTAAATTAATCTACTGATTTTCACCACTTGGGCGATCGCTGAAGTTAGCGATCGCCAAAAAATTGTTCCAGTCATTTTAACTACAGGTAACTGCTGAAGCTGAGTTTACCTTTGTCAAATCTCCAGTGAATATACCTGTATATTTATAAGGTGATGAACCAGAACAAGTCATAGAATTTCTATTAGCGCGACGTGGAGTCCACCAAGAATCTGCTTTGACAGTCAAATTGACGCCATTCCATGATAATCCGGTGACAACTAAAGAATTTGTTTTACCATCATTAGCCTTTTTCGCAGTCAGAAATGTGGCATAGTAAACGCTACCATTTTCTGGATTAATTTTTGCTATAACTGCGACTTTCGGACCGCCACCACTGCCATAACTAGGTAGCCAACGACCAATAGCAAAGCGTCGAAAATCATTACCAGGCTGGCTACCAGTGGAAGAGAAAACGCCATACAAAACGTTTCCTCCATCCCAAAGTAATCCATAGCCTGTACCATCATCATTGGTTGTTTCGTAATCAGTACGACACCATTTCTTCAGGCCATTCTGAAAACTAATGATGCGAGGGTCTTTGTTTTGAGATGATACTTGCTGATAACCAATGTAGATGGTTCTTTGGCCAACAGTCACTCTGGGGCCATTTTTATTTTTGATAGTTGTCTCAGTGTCATTGCATGTAAATGTCACACTTTTACCAATAGATGACTGTATAGTAGTTTGGGCAAAAACTTGAGTAGTTGGTAAATCAGCACCCAATACTACTGATAAAAATAGAAATGCCAGATATTTGGGCAATTTACGGTGATAAAGCATTGAATTGATGTAGTTAAGATGTCTAAAATGACAAGATATCACAAAGTTTCCGTAATTAGTAATATTAAGTACATCTAGTTAGTTGTATTATGTGCTGTTGAATACTTATCATTTAGACTGACGCGGGGATGCAGAGAATTTTTTTTGATAAGTGATTAGACGGACATCTCTGAGTGTTGGGTTATCCTACAGGATCTTGCTAGGTTCCTAAAACGCCACTTATTTTAAGTCGGTGGAGGCGTCCTTAGAACTACCTAGATTAAGAAAAATTGATGAAAGGATGTTTGAAAAGTCATAAAGTATACTAAAAACCCCTCTCCAAATCTCTCCTCGATGCCGAGAGAGGCTTTGAATTCCCCCTTCCCGCATCGGTAAGCAGGGCTGTTTCATTCCATTTCAAACAGGATTTGTCAAGATGGTTAGCAAGAAAATTGTAAGTAAGCGTAACGAAGATATGAACATTTAAGCACTGAAATATCAGTAAGTAGAACGGTGTAAATAATTAAAGGTTTGTAGTGTTCGCGTAGCGTCTCGCAGAGAGGACTTTAGTCCTCTAATAAGGACTGAAGTCCTTACTACGAACTAAATACCAAAGTTTTTACATTACTGAACATAGTTTGGTTTTTTCAAGTCGTTCTACTTAAAATAGTTGGTTTCATCCGCACGCCTGTAACAAAATAACTAATTTTTAATCGCTAGAACCCTTGATTTTTAAAGCTCTTTGGGGAATGAATCAGCCCTGCATCGGTAAGGGGGTAAGGGGTTTAGGTCTTTGATGAGTAATAAAAAGAGATAAAAAGGAGTGACAAGATTTGATATTATTTACACCTCATCTATCACTCCTAATAACTTGCGCGTTGATAAGCTGTTACGCATTGTTAAATTACACCAGCTTAGTAGTTCATTTATCCTCTAACTAAAGAAGCGGATAATTGTTAAGTTTGTGCGTGTCTTTCTATACAATTTTTCTGAGATCATAACACCTATTTTATTGAAGGTGTGGTAGTTCGACTATTGCTTGTTCTCTGTAGTCTTACTTTTGTTTGTATCAGAACGATATCTGTCGATAATTTATTGATATAAAAAGTATCGAGGAACACAAATAAACTTAACTTAGATTATATACCTTTGGTAGTAGTGGCTTGATTCTTGTGATGGAAGTTTGGTAATAATGGAAACAATTATCATTAATACTCAATTATTAAAGGAGTGACAAAGCGCATTAAACAACAGTGTTGAAGAAGAATTCAGAAGTCAGAATTCAGGAGTCAGCAATCTTGACGCGACTCGAAAATACTCGCTTTCTGCGTCGCTATCAGTCGGGGATTCAGACCCGCGACTGATTGAAGACCACCAAATTGAAAATTTGGTGGGGGTGCAAAAACGCTGATTATTCAGACGCTCGATTACTCGCTCATAGCGTTGCCATGCCGAACGCGAGGGCGTCTCCAAAGGAGGAGGCTTTACGCTACGCTATCCGCCAGTCATACAAAAAACATTGCTGAATTCTGACTCCTGACTCCTGAATTCTGTTCGATAACTTAAGGTTGAAATCGACTTTTTCGGAGTGTCCTGTCCAATCTAATTTATCTCCTAGCCATAATTTTGACTGTCTAATCAGTTGATTTACAAATTCGTATTTAACTGAGTTTACCGAATTCTACTACTAAAGGTAGAAGTAATACTTAGCAAAATGCTATACCATGTAGGCTGGAAAAGTCTACGTCTACCAAAAATATTAATGATTAGTAAGCAATTTGTAAATGCAATATAAATTGAATATCTAGACCTAATTGTGATGTGTGTCATTTAAAAAACTGAATGACCTGTAATATTTTCAGACAAAAATTGTCGGAAACCTTTATTCAAGGTATTGTTATAAATTAAATGGAAGAACAATTGCAGCTTCATGAAATTTAAATTTATCACTCAACAAAATCATAAATGCTGCAATTTTCCAAGTCTTTACCTAATAGATTTTTTTGCTCAACCTCTGCAAGTAAGTAGCGGGAATTTAAGGTGAACATAGAAAAATTTATCCAACGCGCAGAAGTATTGCACAAGCGTTTAGCAGATTTATACCAAACTGCTAGTGTCTTGCCTTGGATTCCACCAGATCTTCTGCCACAGGCTTTTAAGGAACTCTATAACACCTCAAAGATAGTGCAGTTAGCAGCAGAGGAATTGTATCAACAAAACGAAGAACTAATACAAACACGGAATTGGCTAGAAGCAGAATGCCAACACTACCAAAATTTATTCGAGTTGGCGCCAGATGGCTATTTAGTGACTAATATAGAAGGTATCATTCAAGAAGCTAACCACACAGCAGCTAAGTTGTTTAATGTTTCAAAGCATTTTCTAGTGGGCAAATCAATGATTAATTTTGTCCCTCTAGAAGAACGTCAAAAAATTCGCAATGAACTTATCCAACTATCCCAATCAGTCAGAGGTAAAGAGTTATTAATACATTTGCAACAAAGTCATGGCGAGTTGTTTGATGCAGCTTTAACAGTGCTTGTTGTCCCTAATTCGCAGGGGAAAGCAACTTCTTTGCGCTGGATGCTACGTGATATTTCTGAACGTCAACCTTTAGAATCAACAGTAGTCAAGAATAATACCAGCGACCTGTTTCCTGGTCATCCGGTGCATAAATATTCTAAAGGAGAAACTATCCCTCTTAACCCACTAGTAATTTGGTATGTTTGCCAAGGTTTGGTCAAGCTAAGTACTTACTGCGAAACCGGCGAAGAAGTACTATTAGGGTTGGCAACAGCAGAAATGGTTTTTGGTACTAGTTTGACTTCTCTAAATATTTACCAAGCAGTAGCCCTTTGTGATGTTGAGTTGGTGTCAATTTACGCAGCAGAAGTAGCAGCTTCTCCAAGTCTGAGTCATACTTTTTTACCAAAAATTAATCAGCGGTTACAGCAAACAGAATCTTTTTTAGTTATTTCTGGAAGACGACGGGTACAGGAACGCCTACACTATTTATTAAAACTTTTGAAACGCGAAATCGGTGAAACTGTACCAGAGGGAACTCGCTTAAGTGTTCGTTTAACTCATGAAGATATTGCTAGTGCTTGTTGTACTACGAGGGTAACAATTACACGATTGATGGGCAAATTACAAGAACAAGGTGTAATTGATTTTGATTTAAAAAAACATATTGTTTTGAAAAATTTAGATTAATTCTTTATCGCTTTTGTGAGATCCAGAAATTTGTAGGGTAGCACACATGTGCTACCCTAATTTTTTATCGGCGCAGGTAGGTAAAACTCGGATCGGGTCTACCAACAAAGCAAGAATGGGTAAAGTTATATTTTTTGATAATCGCTAATGATGTTGTTGCTTCAGATTTATTATTACCAAAATCAAACATCCAGTGGTTACCATCTACAATTTTCCAGCGATTATTTATGCGATTAACGGTTGTGGTGGCAGGATTAAAAGATATACAATCTTCGCCTTGTAGTGAACCAGAAGGAGCGCTATTATTTACTAGTAGATATTGGAAGGATGGTTGTGGTCGTCCAACAAAACAGGATTTGTTCATGCCATAGTGATTGATAATTTTGAAAGCACGTGTCGCTTCATCTTTTTTATTACCAAAATCAAACATCCAGTGATTGCCGTTCTCAACTATTTTCCAGCGATCGCTAACTTGATTAACACTAATATTATTGGGATTAAAAGCGATACAGTCTTCTTTAACTGCTTGTGTTTCTTGTGTTAATGAAAGTAGGTTAGAGCGATATTCTTTGTTAGTTTTTCTATCTTTTAAAATGATATATACAGATTGGGGAGGTGTTTGACCTTGTTCAACTGCAAACCAAAGAGAGTTTAAGTTTTCAGAGGAGGAAAATGCACAAAATCCGTAAATTCGTTGGTTGTTTTGACCATTATAAATATTGACCCAAGTCCTAGATGAGTTACTGTTTTGTCCGCAAGGAGGTAAATCTGGAGCTTTGGTAAATAAGTTGTTAGGAAATGCATTCCAGTTGGCTACTGATAATTTATATCTTTGAAAGTTTTTGCCTGAGACTGTATATGGTTCTGTGCCAATAAAAACTAGTTTTGGTTGGGGTATGGGATTGGATGCAAGATTGAGAAGATTTGGATTTCTGGTATTGTTGCTCCAGGTATTTGCTATTTGCAAGTTATCAGCAGCATAAGCAGCAGCAAAATTAGATAACATCCATCCTACGCTGAGTAAAGTTGCAAATTTGTTGTAGTTTTGTAATTTCATTTTGATGGAACCTTGAATAAAGTTATCCTATTTTGAGTGTGAACTCTCACGCAGAGGAGCCACTGCATTGGGCGGGTTCCCCGACTTGAAGCAAGTGGCGTCACGCAGAGGCGCAGAGAGGAAAGATGGGAGAAATATTGAGTGTTCACAAATAATTTAGGGTTGTTGTATTACTACAATTGGTTAGTCTCTGTTTCCATATTTTTTGCTTTTAATTTTTATAAAAGTTGGGGAGGTAATTTTGGTATCTATGTAGATAGTTGAGTTGCTTGGTCAGCTGGACGCAAAATAATGTATATCTGGTTTGACGGATATTGGTAAGTATCATTGAAAGCGGCTATGGACACAGTTGGCAGCACAACTCCATCATCGGGCTACATCTTGGCACTGGACTTGGGTACTACCGGCGATCGCGCTTTTGTGTTTAATGCACAAGGTAAGATTGTCGGACAGGCATACAAAGAACTGACTCAGTATTATCCGCAGCCGGGATGGTTAGAACATGACCCTGAGCAAATCTGGCAGGATACGTGTTGGGTGATGGAAACCGCAATTGCCAATGCCAAAATTACTCCCTCAGCGATCGCTGCGTTAGGATTAACTGTACAGCGTGAAACCTGTTTGATTTGGGACAAAACTACAGGTAAACCACTCCATAAAGCGATCGTTTGGCAAGACCGGCGCACTGCTCCATTGTGTCAGAAGTTACAAGAGCAAGGTTATGCTCCAGAAATTTACGATCGCACCGGATTAATTATCGATGCCTATTTTTCTGCAACTAAGCTCAGATGGCTATTGGACAAGTTTACAGATGTTGACCTCAGCAATGTTTTAGCAGGTACCATTGATACTTGGGTGCTGTGGAAGCTCACGGGTGGAAAAGTCCATGCTACCGACCACAGCAACGCCAGCCGCACAATGTTAATGAATCTCAAAACCTGTGAGTGGGATGAGATTCTCCTAGAAATGTTCCAGATTCCGGCTCATATCCTGCCCCAAATTCAGCCGAGTTTAGGGGTATTCGGAGTTACTGATGCTACTTTGTTGGGTGCGGAAATTCCCATCACTGCGATTTTGGGAGATCAACAAGCTGCTTTGTTTGGTCATGGTTGCGATCGCCCCGGTTTGATGAAATGCACCTACGGCACTGGTAGCTTTTTGGTAGCTCATACTGGCTCTGAAATTGTGCGATCGCCCCAACAACTTATTTCCACAGTGGCATGGACACAAAGGAATCCAAACGGAGCTTTGGATGTCGGCTATGCTTTGGAAGGCAGTATGTTTACTAGTGGTGCTTGTATCCAATGGTTGCGCGATAGCTTGAAGCTGATTAAAACTGCGGCTGAAACTGAAGCAATGGCGAATCGAGTCACAGATAGTGGCGATGTATATTTTGTACCTGCATTTAGTGGACTCGGCGCACCTTATTGGGATATGAGCGCTAGGGGAGCTTTTTTCGGCATTACCGCCAGTGTACAACCAGAACATTTAGTACGGGCTGTATTGGAGGCGATCGCTTACCAAGTTGTGGAGGTAGTCCAGGCGATAAATGCATCTAGCAGTACACCTGTTGCGCGGTTAACGGTAGATGGTGGTGCTTGCGAGAATAATTTTTTGATGCAGTTTCAGGCGGATGTCTTAGGTATTCCGGTGGAACGTCCGATTGTGCGTGATACTACCGTTCAGGGTGCAGCATTCGCAGCAGGTTTAGCTGTGGGATTTTGGGAGGACTATGAAGCATTGGTGCAGCAAAGGCAGAGTGTATTTGAGCCAAGGAGCGATTTCTCGAATTTTGCTACTTGGCAAAAGGCAGTGAAACGTACTCTTGCTTGGATGGATTAGATGCTTGTAGCAATTCAAACAATCTTTGCAACACATCGATCGCCTGTAGGGTAGCACAGCTTTCATAGGTGTCAACTTAAGCTCAAACGCTTGTCCCACATACCTTTTACCCCCCTTAATCCCCCCTTGGAAAGCAGGGCCGTTTCATTCGCTAGTCTGTGAGATTTGTCAAGGGGATATTCTCACGCAAAGACGCAAAGGCGCAAAGAAAAACAACATTATTTGGGCTTGAAGACGCAAAATTTTTTGCCCTAATTGTACGCTTGCCCTAAATTTTGATTTCTTTGACCCTTGCAATTTTAACCATTTTAGGGAATGAAACAGCCCTGCCTTGGAAAGGGGGGAAAAAGAAATCCGGTTCCCTCCCCAATACATCGGGGAGGGTTAGGGTGGGGTGACGCGGTGAGTAACCGTAAGTGAATGAAGGGTTTCACGTTAAGTTGACGCCAATGCACAGCTGTGCTACCGTACTCAATTGTTACTAAAATTTTGTTGAAGATAGCGTGGATCGCGCACTCCTACGTGCAAAAGCAATGCTGTCAGTAATCCACCCATAGCCGCCACCCAGAAGGTAGTTTGATAGTCAATATTGTCCGCTATCCATCCACCTACTATGGGAGCAATGATAGTGGCAGGAGCGACAAGGGTATTGCCAAGACCAATATAGGCTGGTCGTTGGCGCTGGTTGCCAAACTCTAAGGTCATTACCGCAGCAATATTTTGTAGAGCGATCGCACCTATTCCCGCTCCGACAAACACCAAGTAAAACCAGTTTACATTTGGTGCTAGCCCAGCTATGACGGAACTGATAGCACAGGCAACAGAACCAGTTTCCAAGACTAACTTGTTACCCCAGCGATCGCCTACCCAACCCAAAACCAATCCAGAAATAGTTTGCGTCACCATCAACACACCAGTAATTAACCCAACAGATGCTTCTGGCATCCCATATTGATGTACGGCATACAGTGTATAAAAGGGAAGTGGCATCAGAGCTAATTGTGAAAGCAGACGTGCAATCACAAAAGAACGGAAATTGCGATCGCACCTGAGAATCACACTCAGACTGTCCCAAAATTCACGTTTACTTTCAATGGTAGATGATGGGTTGCTGACTGGTTCCCGCGTCCTAGACATAAAAAACCAAGAGAAAGCCATCGCAAAACTCGCACACAAAAAACAAACAGCAAAATTAAATGGTTGGGCAATTTCCTTTAACAGTAAACCAGCTATCAAAGCACCACAAATGCTCATCAGATTACCAGCCGATGCTAGAGAACCGTAAAAAATACCAAGCTTTCCGGAGGGAACAATTTTAGCAACCATGCTTTGCCAAGCAATAGCACTAAATCCGCTGCCTAGTCCCTGCCAAATGAGTATGGCAAATGTTAGCTCTAAGATAGTTTGGCTATTGAGTTGTAACTGTAACAAAGCAACCAGTGCTAATCCCAGAAAAGGAAGTTTCTGGTGAATTGTCAACAACATTACAGTCGATTTGTAATACTTTAGTCGAGCTACTTTATCAGCAATTAATAGCTGAGGTAGTTGCCAACCTAAACGCGGAATAGCTGGTATCAGACCGATAAGCAACGCAGAATTGGTAAAACCGCTAACAAATAGAGGAATTATAGTGATATACGATGCAAAACCACTTCCTAAACCAAAAAATCCACTCTCAACAACATTAACAGTAAAATTATGACGAAGGTCTTTTTGAGTTTCAGAATTGAGCATTTTTAAATTGCGGAAAAATGGGCAGCATTTTCAACAGGTTTATATTCTTTTTTAGGCACTTAGTAAGTGTTAAGTACCCAACAAAACCTGAGTTCCATAAATTGTTCCCAGATGCCGCACTTAAATCACAATTGGAAAATATTTTTGTAAAAAAAATCCAACCTATCTGTCTGCAATGTTTTTGGCAATTTACGCTCCAACAACTAGGAATAAATACTGCAAATTGCAATGACGCAGAATTCTGGATAGAGCAAAAGAGATTTACAGCAATTTTCAGGTAAATAGACCACGTTGTACGGGCGCACAGCTGTGCTACCCTACGGGAGATTGTGGCTTCAAATAAATCAAAAACGCTGTCAAGCTTTTTGAAGATCCTTTATAAAATGAAGAGTAAACAGTTGGAAATCAGAGTTTTCGACAACTATTGCATGGTAAGTTTAATTTGGGGTCTAAATCCCCGTTTTAAACTTTAATAATTAATATATAGAGTAAGATGCCGATCGCATGACTACTAAACCTAAAATTTTCATTGATGGAGAATCAGGAACCACAGGCTTACAAATTTACTCACGCCTCAACCAACGGGATGACATTGAGTTAGTTAGCATTGAAGCATCTAAACGAAAAGATGCAACTGAGCGAGCTAAACTGATTAATGCCGTGGATGTTGTCATTCTCTGCTTGCCTGATGACGCAGCCCGCGAAGCTGTGAGCTTAGTCAGTAATACTACCGTTAAAATCCTTGATGCTAGTACTGCCCATCGCACAGCAGAGGGTTGGGTGTATGGCTTCCCCGAACTCAATCCAGGGCAACGAGAAAAAATCGCCAGCGCCCAGTTTGTGAGTAATCCCGGTTGTTATCCTACAGGGTTTTTGGCTTGTATTCGTCCGTTGATTGCCAAAGGAATTTTAAAGGCTGACTTTCCCATCACCGTGAATGCAGTGTCAGGTTACTCTGGTGGCGGCAAGAATCTGATTCAAAAGTATGATGGTTTCCACGAACAGCAAGCCGGGGGAGAGTCGTTTTATCCCTATGGCATCTACGGTTTGCAGTTTGGGCATAAACACGTTAAGGAAATGCATTACTTTTCGGGATTAGCATCGCCGCCGCTGTTTGTACCGTCGGTGGGGGATTTTGAGCAGGGGATGTTAGTACAAGTACCTTTGCCGTTGGGGATTTTGGATAATCCACCATCAGGTGAGGTAATCTATGAAGCGATCGCTAACTACTACCAAAGTGAAAAGTTTGTCCAGGTTGTTTCATTGGGAGAACCTACCTTTCTCAGAGACGGAACATTTCTAGATGCCAAAGCAATGAACGACACCAACTTTGTTCAGGTTTTTGTCTTCGCCAATGACGCTACCAAAGAAGCCTTGCTAGTTGCTCGTCTCGACAACTTAGGCAAAGGCGCATCCGGAGCCGCAGTCCAAAATCTCAATATTATGTTGGGCTTTCCGGAAGAGTTGGGGTTATGAGGAATGGGGAGTGGGGAGTGGGAAGTGGGGAGTAGGGGATGCAGGGGAGGCAGGGGAGGCAGGGGGAGAAATAACCAATGCCCAATGCCCCATGCCCAATGCCCCATGCCCAATGCCCAATGCCCCATTCCCATTATTTTGCTTTTTCTTTTAGTTTCTTGAACAACTCAATTACATGCTGTTCAAATGCTTTGTTACGTTTTTCAACTGATTCAATTAAGGGTTTATCAAACAGATTCAGTACATTGTTACCTAATTGAATACCTAGAGGTTTTAAATGTCCACCCGCCAACCTTTCCAAAAATTCTTGAGGTGGTTTCTTGAAAATATTAATAAACCAATCACAGGTTGATTTGGCAATATTATCCGATTGGAAACGAACTAAACCCATGATATTAAATAATTCACTATCCTTGATTAAATTCTGGGTTTCTTCGATGGTTGGTTTCACACCAAAACCAAGATTATCGATGATATACGCTAAAAATTGCGGACGAAACTTCTATTTTTCTCTCCTTCTGGGAGAGAGACTTTGAATTTTCCCCCTTCCCGCTTCGGGAAGGGGGTTAGGTTAATCGTTAGCTTTTCCACATAACGTGAAAAGTCAGGTCGATTGTCAAGGACAGTAGCCGACTGATTCATAAGATAGTTACAATATATGATATCATTATTATGACTACATAAACTGCAACTATGGAGCGAGAAGCTGTAACTATCCGCATTCCTGCCGATCTGCTTGAGCAAGCAAGGCAGTTTCGAGAGGGCAGTGAGTCTTTTAACGAGATGATTGTTGAAGCGATCGCCCGCGAGGTGCGACGACGGCGAAGTCTGGCAGCACATCAGCGCATTGTGGCTCGTAGTGCCGAAGTAGAAGCCAAAACAGGGATTCAATCAAGTTCTGTGGACTTGATTCGTCAGCTTCGATCTGGTGAGGGACGGCGTGACTAAGTGTATCGATACCAGTCTTTGGATTCCTTATCTTGTACCTGAAACACTGCAACCCCAAGCGAGGAATTTGATCCTTCCCTTGCTGACATCGAATGAGCGTTTGGTTGCTCCGGCATTTGCATGGACGGAAGTTGGCTCAGTGTTGCGAAAAAAAGTAAGGTTGGGGGCAATTACCGTAGCACAGGCAGAGGGGTTTTATGATGACTTTTGCCAAATGCCTGTTGACTACCTGGATAACAATGCTATCCGAGCAAAAACATGGGCGATCGCCCAACAGTTCTACTTGGCAACTCTCTATGATGCCGCTTTTTTGGCAGTTGCGGAGCTAGAATCTGCCCAATTCTGGACAGCAGACGAATCTTTGCTCAATACGCTTACACCTTGTCCAGTCTATGTGCAAAAACTGGAAGCATAATTTCAAAGCCCCAGCCACACGGAGCAAACCAATTTGCGAGAGTTAGGCGATTGACGCTGAAGTTTTTCTGTTTTACCAACTTTCGGTAGTTGGAGTTTGGGGGAGAATTTTTGCATCCTACAATTATTTATCCACCAGTCGTACAGAATACCTAACTGAATTCTGACGACTGATGCCTTTATTCTATTTAGATAATTTATCCCTATCTAAACTGTCACCCCTTCCAACTCTTCATCTGTCAACTCATACAATTGGCGCAATTTATCTAATTTCTCATTATCAGCTTGCCAGAAACCGCGCCCATGTGCCTCCAACATTCTGCCTAAAATATTGCGGAAAGCTTCGGGATTTGCCTTGCGTAATTTCTCTGCCATTTCTGCATCTAAAGCATAAGTATCAGCCGCTTGGTCATAAACCCAATCATCGGTAAAATCGGCAGTACCACCCCAACCAATTAACGCCGTCATGCGTTGGGAAATTTCAAATGCACCACCCGAACCTTGATTCGCCATTGCTTCAGCCCATTTGGGATTTACTAATTTGCTGCGATACTCAATTCTGAGTAAATCATCTAAATTCCCAGGGGTAGTATCTTTCGAGAAACTTTCCACAAAACTGGTTGTAACTTTTTGACCGCGTTGTTTTTCTGCTGCCTTTTTCAAACCACCGGTATTAGCGTAATATTCCTGAATATCAGTTAAACCATATTCTACAGAATCGATTTCTTGTACAATGCGATCGCTAGTTTTTAATAACGCATTCAAAACTTCCGGTCTAGCTTGACCTTTATCTTCTCTACCATAGCTAAAAACATTCCGACTTTGCCAAGTATTCCCTAACTCCTCACCAGATTCCCAGTTACCATCAACCACTTTATCATTTACCAAAGAACCAAAATCACCCGCCGGATTAGAAAACAATCTCGCCGATGCATTTTGTACACCTTGGGCTTGCAAAACTAAAGCATGTTTTCTAATAAAATTTTGCTCTTCCGGTTCATCAACATCAGCCGCCCGTTGAAACAAATCATCCAACAATTCAATAATATTCACAAAACTATCGCGGAAAATTCCCGATAAATTTCCCAACACATCAATGCGGGGATGTCCAACCTCAGCCAAAGACTTTAATTCATAACGAACAATTCGCCCAGTTCCTTCCTTAACAGGTTCAGCCCCCACCAATTCCAAAAGAATCCCAAGAGATTCACCCTTAGTTTTAATAGCATCCAATCCCCATAACATCACCGCCACAGTTTCCGGATATTTACCATATTCATCCAAATGCTGCGCGATAATTTTTCTACCAATTTCTCGTCCCCGTTCATAAGCCCCAGGTGAAGGCATCCTATAAGGATCTAAAGCATGAATATTCCTCCCAGTTGGCAAAACACCAACCCCATCCCGCAACAAATCACCACCAGGCGCAGGCGGAATATATTCCCCATTCAACCCCCTTAACAAATTCGTTAACTCATCCGTAGATTGCATCAACAAATCCCTTATTAATCTTCCCTCCTCCTCTCTTTCTTCTCTGTGCCTCTGCGGTTCGTTTATCTCTTCCTCCTCCCCAAAATAAGCCTCCAAATACGAAGCTAATTCTTCTTCATTAGGTTCTTCTCCCAAAGTATGCAACCCCGAAGAAAATAGACGATTTTCTAAAACTTGCAAATACTCATATAACTCCACCAAATAACTATCAAAAGCATGACCGCTAAACATCCGCATATTTTCCGGACTAAACGAAATACCCAACTTTTTCGCATCCTCAAACGGACAATCTGCATCCAAACCCGTATCCAGAATTTTTTTACAAATCCCTTCCTTCAGCACATAATTCTTTTGTGGATCTTCCCGATACTCCGAAATTAAATCTCGCAATGCTACCAATTCCTTATACAAACCTGCCCGTCCATAAGGCGGTACATTGTGAGAAATCAATACACCATAACCTCGACGTTTTGCCAAAATCGACTCAGAAGGATTATTCGCCGCATATATATATAGATTAGGTAAATCTCCTAACAGAATATCCGACCAAGAATAACCAGTATTCCCCAAAGGAGAACCGGGCAACCATTCCACCGTACCATGCATTCCAAAGTGAACTATAGCATCAGCTTGAAAGTCATTTTGCAGCCATTTATAGTAAGCAGCATATTGGGGATGCGGCGTTAAATCCCGTTCAAACATTAAGCGCATGGGGTCGCCTTGTATTCCCAAAGGTGGTTGTACACCTATCCACACATTGCCTAATTGCACACCACCAATTTGGAATTCATCACCATAGGTTTTAATACCAGTTCCCGTGAGAGATTGCCATTGTTTTTCAATGCGAGATGTTTGCAGATATCCCAGCCATTTTTCTAATGTGCGGACGTTGACGGACGCGGGGAGGCGGGGATATGGGGACGCAAAGATGTTATTTGGGTCATTTAAAGATTCATCTGCTTCTTTCACCCAGCGAATCAATTCTTCCCCATCTTCCGGTAAATCTCCGACGGTATAGCCTTGGTCTTTGAGTGCAGAAAGAAACTTCAAAAGACTACGTGGGACATTTAATAATGCAGCTGTGCCTACAGCACCGTAACCTGGGGGGAAGCCATATAAAATAATGGCTATCTTGCGTTCCGATGCAGGTTTTTGTCGTAAAGCCACCCAGCTTTTCACCCTACCAATTAATCGCTGCACCCGTTCGGGAACCAGATAAATATTTTCGCCTACTAAACCACCAAGGGGAACCGTATCAATAGCGCCATCTAGTTCTGGCAAAGCATACAATACGACACTTTGCAAGCCGCCGATACCTTGGCGCGTCCACGAGTAAATATCTTGAATTAATAGTGGTGCAGCAACAATATAAGGTACATTCTTGGCAGTCAGGATGCGCTTTGCTACTTCTACCTGACGCCCTGCTTCCATTGAACCAGCCGGGCCACCCACCAGAGGAAAGCCAATTGTAGAAACGATCGCATCCACCTTCACTGCTTCAGTTGAAAGTGAGGCAGTCTCAATATTACCTAATTTTCGCTGCCCAATTTCGTAGTCCGTTGTCATCCAATCTCGTACCGCCACATGTCCTTCCACGCCGTTAATGAAAATCGGCAAAGGAATTAAGCCGGCTGCTTCAAAACGCCGAATCAGTTGCGGAATGTAGGGTTGTTTGGTAATAACATGTTTGCGGTAAAGTAAAATTCCGACAACAGACTTTGTGGGGTGGGCATCTTGCCCGCCCTTCGACAATGGCAGGCGAGACGCCTGCCCCACAAGATACCATTCTAAATATGCTTTTGGTGATGTAAAAAACCCTGGATAATCGGGATGGAGTAATCCGATATTCGGCGTTTCTATTGGCGCAGGAATGTCGCCCACCTTTAAACCCAAGTATTTTTCTGCCAGTGTCCAGAATAATGAAGCGACGTTTTCTGAACCGCCGGCATTCCAGTAACCATAGATAATTAACCAGTTGCGTAAGTCTTGGACTTTTTGTACTGGCACGTATTTGAGGAGTTTCGGGCCGATTTTTAAGAAGCTGATGTAACCGGCGAGTTTGTCTTCTTCCCGCCCATTGCTAAATTTGTCGAGGATGAATTTAACTGGTTTGGGCATTCCTTTGGGTTTATCGCCAATGGCAAAGTCGCCCAGCTTGGTTAAACTCATCAATTCTAAGGCTGACTCAAACACCAGGCGGATGGGAATTTGGGCAATGCGATCGCGCAACCACACAACTTGGTCATAATCAAATAGTAAGCTGCCGAAAAACACATCCGCGCCATCGAGTGCTGCTTCGACTTCCAGGCGTTTGCTGATAAGATCGCGATCGCTAAATACCCGAATATCCAACTCTGGACAGCGAGAGTTAGCCAAAAAAGCTGCTTTTCTGTACAAGTCAGCGTTAAACGATTCAAACCCAGCAATCAAGACAATGCGTTTCATGCCTGTAAGCTACGAAATATTTCTTTACTTAAATTTTAAACGTGCTTTCAGGCTGATTGTTAAATATCTACCAACAGATTCAGGTCAGTAGAGTTCTTGCAAAAATACCATTCGGACTGAAGTTGCGTCTATAAAACCTAGACCTTTGCGTAGCATCTCGTATCTTCAGCAGTCTATAACTATGGCAAGCGTATAAAATTTATCACGTATTTGTTAATACTGTAGAGCATTATATGTTAAGCTGCTCAGGGTTAATACAAAGGCAAGGGTAGAGTCTGTAAAGTATTTACGACTTTATCAGCCCACGTTCACATTAGATGATGCTTTTAACTGGGGCATTAAATTAGGTACATTTTTCATGGCTTTCTACTTTTACCAAGCGTTATTATCTGAATAATGGGGGTAATTGCTGCATTTCAATTTATTGCAATAATTACTGGGTTATTCCCAATTTTGATAAATTATAATGGTTGTGTTTTTTTGTGACAATTTACCTTGGAATCAGCAGATCGTACCACAAAAATCTGTTGTTATGCCTTGCAGAAAAATTTATTTGTCTGCCAGTGTACTAACGGTTCAAATAATACGACCATTGCCAAAAATTACTTTTAAAAAAATTTGTCTCTATAATTTTAAGAGTTTTGAACTAGTGTAAAAAGAAGTAAGTTGAGGATGAAATCATGAAATATGGAATTGATAGCGGTCACAATTGTCCACCAGACACGGGAGCTAGAGGAATCAAAGTTGAGGATAATTTAACTTTAGATGTCGGTAATAGAGTTATAACCAAGTTAAGAGCTTTAGGACATGAAGTCGTAGTATGTAAACCAAGTAGTGCGAGTACAGTACGTGAATCACTTTCAAAACGATGTGCTACAGCTAATGCAAGTAGAGTAGATGTTTTTGTCTCGATTCATTTTAATGCCTTTAACCGGCAAGCTAATGGCACAGAAGTATTTGCAACTAGCGAGAATGGAAGAAAAATTGCAAAACCTGTATTAGATGAAATCGTCAAATTAGGATTTTTTAATCGCGGTGTTAAGAGTGGTTCCCACTTGTTTGTCCTGAAGAATACAGATATGCCTGCGATTCTTGTAGAGTGTTGCTTCATTGATTCGGCAAAAGATATGAATCTTTTCAATGCCGAAACAATGGCAAATGCGATCGTTAAAGGCTTAACTGGTAAACTGCCAAGCACCCCAGTTAACCCGATACCAGACGAAGAGGAAAATATAGATACCACTATTAAGAGACTGCAACAAACCTTAAATCGACTCAAAATAACTGATAAAAACAATAGGGCATTAGTAGAAGATGGTATAAACGGGGCTAATACAAAATCTGCCACAGAAAAATTTCAGACTATTATCGGGGTGCAGCCGACTGGAATTGCTGATGCAACTACATGGAATGCCATAAATGTAATTTTGGCAAAACGAATTATCCGGCCAAACCATGCTGGGGGTGCAGTTGTCAGATACTTGCAATATCGTATAGGTGTTGAAGTTGATGGCGTTTACGGGCCGCAAACAGAGGCTGCAATCAAGAACTTTCAAAGGCAAAATGGCTTAGAAGACGACGGAATTGTTGGGCCTATCAGCTGGCAGAAATTAATTGGTTAGAGTAAAGCTGTTTGAAGTGTAAAGTATGAAGGATGAAGACAGCAGACAGAAGGCTATCAATAGAGATGAAAAACAAATAAGACTTGATGTTTTGTAGTTCATACTTCATACTTCAGCTTTTAGCCACGGTTTCGTTCTAGCAGTAGCATCATCATCAAACTTAACAAAATTTGCTGCTCTTGGCGATCGCTGAGTTGATCCACAGCTTTGATGATAAATTTTCTGGAGAGGAAAGTGGGGATTTTCTCCAAACGCATCACAATCGTGCCATCAGCTCGGCTGACCAAGTACACTGGATTAAAAACATAACCAGTGAATATACCCACAATTGGGATTTCTGCGAACAGGGCATCAGCAATTTTCACCCACGGATTTTTCTCTTGGATGTTCAAAGTAGTCGTGTCGCCATCAAAAATGTCATAACGCGCACGCCAAAGAGATTTTAATCCGCGTCGTTTTACTGAACCAATGTAAGTACCGTTGCTATCGGTAAAGTTATAGTTTGCCGAGAAGTCAATAATGCGATCTGCTTTGATGTAATATATAGGACGAGTTTGCTCAGCATCAGCAAAGATTGTAATTGCTTCCTTGAGCTTGAAGAGTTTCTGTTTGACATAAAAAGCCAAATTCCCTTGAGCATCAACAACTGACATTTGTGGTGCGAATGCCCAGAGTTTAAAGGTGAGTTCTAAAGGATACTGCATAGTTTTGGGAAAAACAAGGAAATTGTCATCCTATTAATCCCAATTTTAGGGGAAAAGTAACATTAGACCTCTTGCATAAATATGAATTTGTATCACGCAAAGGCGCAGAGGCAAGGCAGTGCGGTCTTGGGGAGCCAGTGCGGTCTTGGGGAGCCAGTGCGGTCTTGGGGAGCCAGTGCGGTCTTGGGGAGCCAGTGCGGTCTTGGGGAGCCAGTGCGGTCTTGGGGAGCCAGTGCGGTCTTGGGGAGCCAGTGCGGTCTTGGGGGTTTCCCCCATGAGCAACTGGCGTGGTTTCCCCCATGAGCAACTGGCGTGGTTTCCCCCATGAGCAACTGGCGTGGTTTCCCCCATGAGCAACTGGCGTGGTTTCCCCCATGAGCAACTGGCGTGGTTTCCCCCATGAGCAACTGCCGCGCTCCAGAAGAGAACGCAAAGAAGGACTTTTGCAAGAGGTCTATTAATCTTGGTGACTGCTAGCAGCAGTAAAAAAATTTGGGACAAGGGTGCATAAACAAATAAAGGTCAACCTATTAGGTAAGTGAAGGGTTTGAAACCCAAGATACACATCAACACTCAAACTTTAGGAGTATGACCATGAAATTCCGCCACTTAACTAGTTCTTTGTTAACAGCTACTGCACTTCTAACCAGTACACTACCAGCTTTTGCAGGCCCTTTTGATGTTCAGTCTAGTAGTATTTTCAAACCTGTTACTGTTAGCCCCGGTGCATCTGTGGGGAATGTAACTCCTCGCACTCCTATCCCTGGTTCACCCAACAATGGAGTTGGTAATACTGAAGTTCAAGGATTAGGTGACCATCAATCTTGGGTTGATCCGAGAACCCTAGCCAAAGATCCCCGCGCTTTGTGCAGTGATGTCGGCTTAGGTAGCAACACTCGCAGCAGTTCTGGCAAACTTGCCTTAGCAAATTCTAACAGCACTCGTATCAGTTCTTCTAGCAGCCATAATAACGGCGGTGGCGGTGGTTTTAGCTTCTTAGGTATTGGTGTCAGCGGTAATGGTGCTAGCCAAGGTAGTAAAAATAACAGTGATGCCCGCGATCAAAACAGCAATCGTACAGAGGAAAATACCAGTAGTTCCTCAACAGTAGTGCAAGGCAGGAATTGTGATGCTTTTGTTAACTCCGCCGCTGCTAGAGACATGAACTATGAAGATAACCTCACCCGCCGCTATGAAATCAAAACTGGCCGTCGGGGACAACAAGTCAATCAATTACTTGAAGATAAATAAGCTGTTACAGATTTATAGCAGAATTCAGAAGAAGACGCGAACAATCACATAATGAAGAAGACGCGATAAATCGCGTCTCTACATGAGGGTTTTGTTGCTCATTCTGATACCAATTCTATATGAGGCTGCGCTCTATTCGCGTAGCGGCAATTCATGAATTGCCGCTACAGTGTGTAGTTTTGCATCAGTCTTATAAGGCGCATCTTCAAACAGAAATGGTATGAACTGTATTAATTTATAAGGTTTATCCGTTGTCCGTTGTCATTCGTAATTTAAAAAAGACAGCGGACAATTGCTTGATTTCGCCTTAGGAAAAACTATGAAAAACAGGCTAATACGATTTTTGATTGTGGAAAAGTTAGTGAATAAAATTTTTGGGCAATCTGTTGCAATGATTTTTCAAATTGGCACAAGAGGGAGAATTATTGCCCTAACTACAGCCATGTTTTTGTCCATACCATCTTTAGCAATTGCACAAACTATACCATCTGTCAACTCTTCTCCCAGAATTCGTGATTCTCAAATTTTTCCCTACCTCTTAGATAATCCCAATGAAAACTCATTGGTAAGGGTGCGTTGTCTTTCCAGCGATAGACATCAAGTAGATAGGAAGCGCCAAATTATTAGAGATCGGCTTCTGCAACCTACTATTGGCGATCGCAATTACACTGTCACTATTGAAGTAGAAGGAAGTTGTCGCCATCTCAAGATTCACGTTCCAGACGACTCAGATTTTTCTGATGTCCCGGTCTACGATCCGTACTTAAATAACAATCATACTGAATCGGATGACCCTTGGCTAACCCGTGAAGGTTCTGGATGGTATTGGCTACTACATCGTCGTTAAACCAGAAGTTTCTAATTATACAGCAGTTGAACTGGGTGATGGGGCGATCAAGCTAACCTAAAATCATCAAAATTAGTAAATAACCAGGGCGTAGGAAGTCACCTGTGCTGCTGACAGGAATTTGTTCAACTTGACAAGTTTTGCGCTTGATGAGTATCAATTGCACTTGATCGCAGATAATTTCCTATCGCTCTGGTGTTTTTTTGGCGGTGAAGTTTCGCCAAAAGTATAAAAAGTAAAGTGCCATTTCAATATGGTATTTATACTTTTTTCGTTGGTACGGTTGGTTTGGTGGAATTATTTAGAAAAGAAAATTGAATTGCTTTCCGAAAGTACAGCCGCCGCAGACAAAAACGAGAAAAAGCTGATTTATCAAAATCAAATGCGCGTGCCAGAATATTTCTGGTATGACCCGTTTAACCCAGATGATTGGGCGGGTTTTTCTATCCAACAAAGAGTTTACCAACCCCTAGTTGCTAATGAACGCAATCAATTGGTGAGTGAATCCTTAGGGTTGGCGTTGCAGCTTTGGCAGGGAAATTACAAAGGGATTGATGCAACTTGGTTACGCTGGGCGACTTTGGAGGGAGAATTACTACCAACGCCTGAAGAACAGGAACGCCAACGAGCTGAACAAGAACGCCAACGAGCCGAACAAGAACGCCAACGAGCGGACAGGGCAGAGTCGCAGTTGTTACAAACGGCACGTAACTTACTGACGGGTGGGATGACGGTGGAACAGGTCGCTAGGGTCACAGGTTTGGATGTAGAAGCGATCGCACCATTAATCCAAAATGATCCTCCAGATGAGAATTAAACTATCCAAAACGCTTTTTTTGCACTGATCTGAAAAGCAGATTCCCCAGAAGGCGATCGCTGCTAGTACAATTGGGAAGCGATCGCCACTTCAAAGAAAAAAAGCTAGTCTTTAATTGAATTTATACTAATATCTTCGATATCGATTTGGGCTTTCACTACAGTAGGATCATCTGTCCGTTCGATACGAAAACCTAGTTTTTCACAAACTTTTTGCATGGCATAATTGTCAACCAAGATATCGGCAGTAATGCTATTTTGTTGCTCATCTCGACTAATTTGCAGTAACCTTTGTAGTAACTCGGTTCCTATACCTTGGCACTGACAGCGATCGCTCACCACAATCGCAAATTCGGCTTCATTCGTACCATGTATTTTACTTAACCGACCAACTGCCAATATTTGCCGTGTCTGCGTTTCGGGATTTTGATATTCTACAACTAGGGCTATTTCGCGGTCATAATCAATAAAACAGATACGTGTCAACCGTTCATGGCCTACTCTCGACTGAAGTTTTATTAAGTGAAAATATCGAAAATAACCGCTTTGCTCTGAGAGTGTCTTGTGAAATTGCACCATCAACGGTTCATCTTCTGGACGAATGGGACGAATGGTAACAGGAGTGCCATCTTTCATCGTCCATTTGCTGACATATTGTGTAGGATAAGGTCGAATTGCTAACTTTGGTAGTTCGCTTTGTTTAACATTTGGTTCATGAAGGAATGGCACTAAGAAAAGCGGAAAGCCTTATCAATTAAGCAGTTTGCAATTGATGACGTAATTCATATCTGGGCTTGGTCAATCTGGGGTAAGCTTTGGGGCGACGTTTAGTGACTCGTGGTTCGCTGCGTCCAGGACGGTCGGGGACAACCTTGTGAACAATAATTTTCAGCAAACTACGATCAAGTCGGATGCGTTTTTGAGAGTGAGCAGTTTCTAATTTAGGAATAAAACTTAGTAAATGATGTCGAGTACCTTGAAGCGATGGCGTAGGCAGGGCAAACTCAGCGTGTCTTTCGTGGCGATCGCTTCCATGACACTGCATCAAGGACGACCGCCTGACCCCTCCTCCACTGTTCAATAGCTTTCAAAGCTGTAGCCCTTATTCCGTATAGCTTAGAGCTTTTCTTAGTGCCATTCCGGACTTGATCTCAGTTAGCTCCTCACAAGTTCCTCAGATTTTTGACTTAATCTGAACATGTAGCCGAAAAACAGGGTTTAACAGTGAGGCAGAAGAGATTCTCTTCTGCCTCCTACCTCTTGCCACTTGCTACAACGGAGGGAACCAAAGCAACGCGGTAGGGGAGCATCCCAATTTGGCAATGGCGGCAATATAATTAGTCGTCCCTGAAAAACTAAATCAGTTCTGTATTGCCTAAAAATCGTTCATAGTCTAGTGGAGTGTCGATGTCGATCGCACCATCAGGAAATGGAACAGGAACGACTTCATCAATCAATTGATGAATCAGTCGTTTGGCACCTACATCACCCTGTAAAAGCATTAAATCTGGAAATAGCGTCAGATCGAATAGAGCGGGAACACCGACAGTTCCAGCGTATTCAGAGGTGATGATCCGCTTACCTGTTAACCAATACTGTTCAACCAATTGCTGGATCAACTGCACCGAGATCAATGGCTGATCGCAAAGGGTGACGATCGCTGCCTCAAGCATATGACATTGGGTTTGTAATGCCTCCAGCCCTACGTGAATCGAAGAACTGATTCCTCTTGCCCAATCGTGATTTTCTATAATATTAACGGGTAAATCACTCAGTTCTGACCGCAGTTGTTTTGCCTGTGCGCCCAACACAACAACAACGGGTTGGCATCCGGAAGCGATCGCTATTTTCGCGGTATGGCGCAGAAAACTCTGTCCTTGATATTGCAGCAGTTGCTTGGGTTTCCCCAAACGAGTTGATGCGCCTGCTGCAAGAATCAGCACCCCGATGGTGACTACAACTTCAGTCTGTTTCATTTTGGTTTGTTCACCTGGTTCATCCGTCCATCAAAACTCCATCAATTCAAACAGCGTTGGATACCATGTTAGATTCGCTATGCTGATGAATGGGTGCTTTTCGGTCTTTTAAAGACTGACCGGATCGACCCGTTAATACCATTTGAATTTCAGTAATGATGGCCAGCGCGATCGCTTCTGGTGAATCTGCGCCAATATCCAGACCCACAGGAGCGTAAAGACGTTGCAGTTGTGCGTCTGTTGGCACGAATCCTTCAGATTTGAGGTCTTGCAGCAATCGCTGGGTGCGGTTTTTAGGGCCAAGAATACCAATGTAGCGTACAGGAGATGGTAATAAGGTTCGCAACAGCGCCAAATCACTCTCATATTTATGAGTCATAACTATAGCAATTGTGCGTGAATTGAGATTCAGGTGGTTCTGAATTGCTTGGGGTTCGCTGAAAATAATTTGGTCAGAATCAGGAAAACGCTCAAAAGTGATATAGCCAGGTCTGTTATCAACAACTGTGACGTGCCAACCTTGGTGTTTACCAAGATTAACAACGGGAATGGCATCATGACCTGCACCAAAAACTACTAAGGGAACAACAGGATGAATAACTTCTAGGAATACTTCAGCGATACCACCGGGAAGAATATAAGACTTTAACCGTGATTTTCCTTGGTTGAGTATTTGTTGCACATCTACCAAAATCTGTTGCAAAAGTGACTCATCTTCAATATCACTAATAATAGTACCATCTGGCTTCAAGAACAATCGAGATGCTATTTTGGCGCTGTCTCCAGTCACTTGAAATACGGTAGCCATTACTCCCGACTGTTGCCCATGCAGACATTGTGCAATGAAATCTAGTTGACCTTTGGCTAATTCGTTAGAAAGCGGCTCAATGAGTACCTCAACTACACCATTACAACCAAGACCAAATCCCCAAACAATATCATCGCTGGCAGTAGTATTATAATTGACAACAACCGGAACACCATCAGTGAACATTAGGGCTTGGGCTTTTTCAAACACATCACTTTCTAAGCAACCACCGCTCACACAACCAATCATTTGCCCTTCTTCAGTCAGCAGCATCCGCGCACCAGGGCGACGGTATACAGAGCCACTGGTTTTGACAACAGTGGCTAGGGCTGTGAGTTGACCTTGATTTTGAGTTTGCTCAAAAGCTGTGAGTATGTTTTGAAGTTCTTTCATGGATAGTGTAAGTCTAGAAAAGACAGGAATTCTTTGTAATGCGTGAATTTGGAATTGCTGTGTGTATTACTAGCCGCCAATTTTGGACATTGTTCGCTTGTAAGTACTTGTGGTGCTGGTTTCTCTTTGCTTAAAGTTAATTGTGGGTTTAAGTGTCAAAAACTCCTGCACCTGTGCTTGCAACTGAGTAGGAGAAACACCAGAGCGTAAAGCCGTTTTCAGGTCAATTTGTCCAGTTTCGTTCAATAAGCAGGGACGTAACCAGCCGTCAGCAGAAAGCCGTATCCGATTACAACGATCGCAAAAACACTCTGACATCTGGCTGATAAATCCCACTGTACCTAAAGCTTTAGGAATTTGAAAGATATCAGCAGGGCTATCACCATGTACTCGTGATTCTGTCAAACCCCAATGAGAGCGGATACGCTGGCGTAAATCTGCTGAAGATATCCAACCGCGATCGCTATCAGTACGACCCATTGTTCTGTGAACACAGGTTTCCATTATAAATTTAATAATATTTTTATTATTTCCATAAATTTTTTCAATACCTAAAACTCTAGCGTTAAACATCAAATAATATTACAATGAATTGTTAATTGCTGGATGTAGCAATTTGTACTTGATTAAATTTGAAAGTTATTCAGTTAGGTAAACCGAAAAGTTTAAGTATGTCCTGTACCTTTTCGCTTTACCTTACCCAATAAACTTGGACAACTATTAGGTAACAAGGAATAATGTTGAAACGTCGCGTAATACTAGCTGGTTTAAGTGTACTTAGCTTAACGTTAGCTGTGAGTACAAAAGTCTATGGTAGTTCCACTAGTGGGCCAGATGCTTGGGAGACTGTCTACAATGATGCGGTTGCTGGAGCAACAACGACAATTTCAGTGCCGCTTCTAGGCTTTTTATTATCAATTGTCTTACAAATATTCTTCAATTTGGCAGGTTTTTGGGGCGGTTAATTCTTGGTCTCATACCTAAAAGGAGTCTCAATAGAGGCTGTTGCAGTGTAATTTTTGGTAATTTCTCAGCCTGCGTAGAGGCTGTGGGTCTTGTTGCCAGACATCGCCTGAATAAATCTCTCATTCATTAACGCAGATTATCCCATAGCCAAATATTCCATAACCCGTGAGGACTTTTCTTTCTATGTTCAAACCTCGCACAATTTTTAGTGCTTTAACTGCAATTATCCTAGCGTTTGCCATCAGCACACAGATATATATACAACCCGCATTTGCTGCTGGAGGAACATGTAATCCAACTGTGGGAAACCTACCTATATGCCCAAGTACCGCACCTTCCGAGTCAGCTAGTTTTGTTGACCCAACAGCAACAATCATCAATCCCACAAATATTACCTTGGGCGAAAAAGTCTACGTCGCTCCATTTGCTAAGTTAGATGCTACTAATGCTCCTATTAGTATTGCAGCAGATTCTAATGCTCAAGACCAAGTGAAAATCACAGCTTCAGGAACGGGAGTGCAGATTGGCGAGCGTGTCATTATGGCACACATGGCCATTGTCAAAGGTGCAGCTAAAATTGGTACTCAAGGTTCCACAGGGCTTTTTACCGACACAGTTACCAATACTCAGTTTAGCAACACTGTTCCAGAGACTTTTCTCGCCTTCAATTGTGAAATAGACGGTGCAACTATAGAAAAAAACACAGTAGTCAACTTTCTGGCACGAGTTGGCCCTGGTGTTACCTTACCTGCTGGTAAAGTTGTCTTGCCTGGTAAAAACGTTATAACAAACCTACAAGCTACTAGCGGCATCTTAGGGAAGGTGGCAAACTTGACACAAGCCGACGTTGCATTAATGGAAGGCATCATTGAAGTTAATGAAGCATTTGCCAATGGATATACAGACTTAGCCAGAGCAGACTTGACCAACGTCACAGGAATTAATTATGCTCCTGTCACATTCTTTAACTCTGGAGGTCTGCCGCAGATAGGTGGAACTCCAACTCGCGATCCTAACTATCGTAACCGAATTATCGGTAATCTTACTTTCCAAGATTCTTTAGCAACACTCAACCACAATCTAGCTAATAGAATTTCGCTACGTGCTGATGAAGGTGAACCTTTTAATGTTGGATCAATTGCCGGTATGGCAAACGATGTTGTCTTTCACGCATTAGAAACCACTAGTTTGACTCTTGGTAATGGAGTTGGTTATGGACCTCGCGCTCTAGTTCATGGCGGTAGGCAGGTTGTCAATGGTGTCGCTAATGGCCCTGAAACTAGCATAGGTGATGCTGTAGGGCTAGGGCCGAACTCTGTTATATTCCGCGCCAGCATTGGCAACAGATCAGCAATTGGACGAAGAAGCGCAGTCTTCAACTCTACAGTAGCTCCCAGAACGCATATCCGTTCTCGAACAATCTATGCAGACAACGGCAGCCTGATTTTACCTGTGGAGTGGTAAGCAACTAACTTTTGCATCATGATGAATCGGAAAATATTGTCGGTGCAATTACAATGCCTACGATTGATTGTGCTGTTCACTTTGATATTCGGATTGATACTAGGTGTTGATGACAGTTCATCTATAGCTGCTGAAATCACCTCAAATCAGCCTCAAGTTGTACAACCTTCAGTCACCGGACTTGTCTCCACATTGTCGGATGAAGTCGAGGAATTACCATCAGACTTAATTCGCTGGTCAACTTACTGGCAACTTTGCTGGGAACCATATCCTGAAGCTAAAGAGTACGAACTACAAACGGTGCTTGTGGAAGGGAAATCTCCAAAGTTGAAACGTCAAAGCGATCGCTGCTTTCGTATACAAGCTGCATCTAATGAAAACCAAAAATCACAAGGATTACTCAACCGTGATTTGATCTTGCTAATGCATAAAATTCAGCTTGGTTATCGAGTGCGAGCCGTTTTAGATAACAACCGCGTCAGTGAATGGTCTCAAGTAATGGCAGTTGGTGCAACTACTACCTCTGAATTGAATGGTACTTAGAACACCTGTAATAGCCGTTGTGGTACCAACGATAGCAACGGGATTGAGTTTTTCTAATGTTTGTGGTGCAATCCCAGCGCGAACCTACCTTAGTAAAGGTGCTTGTCCTTCATAAAAGGGAGATTTTCTCTGATGAGAATAGCTTGTGCTATTTGGAAGCGCAATCGATCAATGAGATTTGCGACACTTTGGCTATCCATTCAGTGAAATAGTGGGATTTTAGCTTTTAAACTCATCATGAAAAATGAGAAGATTGATAAGAGTCCCTTGAATTAGTTCGTCACATATACTGGTGTCGTTAGTACATACACCATGAATGCCTAACTCAATATACAAATCTGAGACAGTAATAGTCATGCTTCCCCTTGAACCATTGTTTTGTCCTTGTTGTACTCCAGCCATATTACATTTGCTGACTCAATCCGACCTGACTCAGCACCTACTCCAATTAAGAACGAGGTCAGTTTCTGCGCCTATCAGAGGGAATCAAAAACAGTAGCAGCCATCTCTCTATCCGTAGCAGGGCAAACGTATCTAATGTTTACAGAAAAGAATGGGAGGATGAAAGCCCACGGTTTCTAATGGTGGGATGAAAGCCGACTCAGGCACTTTTAAGTGCCGTTTGCTTCTGGTATAATCGAACGAAGGAGCGCAGGGTAAAACCTCGGAGTAACACTGAACCACGACAACAAGGTATGCAGTTCCAAAACTGAATCGTGTTTTGGGTAAAACTTTGTACGTAATGGATTGAACATACTTTTCGGTTGCGATTTGTACTTGTTCAAAAATGGGCAGGGCGTTGTCCATTGTCGGAGGCACTGTAAGACGGACTTGTTCTGCTTGTGCTGTTGATGGCACAATCTCAGGCAGTCGCTTGTGGGAGAATCCCACTGACAAGAGCCGTGGGAGTACGTCAATACAGGTCGCTTGAATATTTAGAAGCTTGAGATCAGATGTGCAGATGTGCAGAGGGGCAGAGGGGCAGAGGGGATTGAACTTGGCACATTGAACTCTCCCCTGCTCCCCTGCTCCTCTGCTCCCCTGCTCCCCTGCTCCCCTGCTCCCCTGCTCAAGAGCACAAGGTTTTGAGAGATGTGGTGAGAAATCCGGGATTAAGTATTTATGTCGGGGAGCTTTCGACCAGATTAAAGGGAAATAATTGAGAAAATTAATTTTCAATCTTCACAAAATCCTCAAATACTTTCGATAAGCTGAAATTAGAGTCCAAGTGTCGATACTTAGGCTAAACCTGCCTAGTTACCATTGAGGAGTTTTGTTATGGATACTCTTGTTAAATATGACATTCAGGCTATCAAAGATGAAGCCCGTGAACTCGTTCAAAAAGGAGTAATTCATCGTAACGAGCCAATTTATGCTTTGTGCAGATATATTCCCGGTCGTGATTGGGTTTGTGTGGAACTTGAGCTAGAAAAAAACGAATTTTTGCTTCGGGATAAGATTATAGATCTCTTAGGTCGTGAAGATTGGAGCGAAGACTGATGCAATTGCCAATTGCGATCGCCTCTGTACAAGTAAGTAACAACAAAAACAACAAAGTTGTCATAACCTCACAAGTTCCTCAAATTATCTTCCTACGTCAAGGCTTTGCTTTGGAATGTTTAGCGATGAAAAATGTGCGCGATCGCATGGGTTTATGTAATGTAATTTTAATGATACCATTTTGTCGCACTCCCAAAGAAGGCCAGCGCGTCTTATTAGAAATGGCCAAGCATGGTTTGGTGTGGGGAGAAAACGGTTTATAAGTCTATGTGATGTGCGAATTGCCTAGTAATGTGCAATTGGTAGATGAGTTTTGTGAAATCTTTGATGGATTCTCAATTGGCTCCAATGACCTGACACAATTAACATTGGGAGTAGATAGAAATTCGGAATTAGTAGCCCATTTATTTGATGAACGGAATGAAGCTGTGAAGCTAATGATTGCCAAAGCCATAGCTACAGTTAAAAAGCACGGACGCAAAATTGGTATTTGCGGACAAGCACCCAGTGATTATCCAGAATTCGCTCAATTTTTGGTTCAGCAAGGTATTGATTCTATTAGTCTTAATCCTGATTCTGTATTGAAAACTCTTTTAGAAATAGCAAGTACAGAAGTAATCAAGTAGGGAGGCAATACGGTTTGATTAAGGTTTTTTGATGAAAATTATAGGTCACAAAGACGCGATAAATCGCTGTCTTTACGAAGGAATAATTATTGTAGAGACGGCGATTTATCGCGTCTGTTATCTTAACCGAACAGTATTGGGTAGGAACGTGGAGAGGTAGGGAGAATTATTTGCTCCCCATCTCCCCATCTATTCCATCATCCTAGTGTGTAAATATAAGCTTGTCTTAACCGCCGTACCATTTCTCGACGTACCTCATTTTGGACGCGGTTACCACGCCGCCAGTGCTCTAATTGAATATTATCAACGTAGAACCTCACAGAAAATTGCATCGCAGCGCCTTGAATATCAGTTAGCTGAACTTGTGGTTCTTTCCAGGCAGTATTAGATTCTTTAAAATTGTCATGTAACCATTCAACAAATTTTACTGAGTAGTCATCTAATCTAGTTTCATCTACTCCAGGATTAGAAATTTTCTGAAATATTTTATTCAGTTTAATTTTCAACAGTTCAATCTTTTGCTCCCATTCATCTGGGAGAATATTTTGGTCTTCAAATACTAGATCGGGGTCTTTTAACCAAGTTTGATACCATTCACGAATCAAGCCAATCAAAGTTGCTTTTCCAGTTTGTTGTTCTTCTAGGCGCGATCGCACTCGTTTACCTTTACGTTCTGTCATCACTGCCAGTCCAACAATGTTCAATACTTCTAGATAGTTTTTCTGGATACTTCTGAGTTCTTCTGGATTCAATCCCCCCTTTTCTAGCTGCTTGATGTCCCTCACGAATTCTTCAAATGCCTCTTCAAGTTTTTGTAGTTGGTTGTTGACATCTTTTTCAACTAATAAACGCAGCCTTCCTGCTTCTTTCTTTGAAAGTTTATCGCCCTCTGCTTCTCTTAATGCAGCAAAACTGTCTAAGCATCCAAGTTTTTCATCGATATCACCTAAGGTATCTGGATGCCCAATGATAATTTCTTGCAAAATATTTGTTGCTACCACTGCATCAGCATCAACTCTGACTGACACTTGAATTGTATAAGCGTAGTGAGTTGTAGGACGACTGAGGTTGACTATATTTTGACCTCCTAACGATGTGTTCGGTATATAAACTTCACAATGCTCGTTAACTCACATCTTGCACCAATAAAAATTGATTGAATTTGATTACTCAGTAAAAAAGTAAAATCCCTGATTTAGCGATAAAATCCAATAAAAATCAGGTAGCTTTATCGGACATCTTTTTACTTTATCAGGGGTTGTACGGTGAGGTGCAAGATCTGAGTTAATTAAATATAGTTTGGTTACCCGGATACCAATTTGTTTGATAATTGCAATTGAACCATCCGGCATGGAGATGACATCTCCAAATTTAAAGGGTGTGTCAACTAACAAGACCAACCCGCTGAAAAAATCACTTAAAATATCTTTGACTGCTAATCCCAAAACTACGGTGATACTACCTATTGCTAAACCAATTCCGCTTAAGTCAACTCCCAGGCTGCTGAAAAACAGAGAGATACCAATTATATATGTAATTACTGGAATAAAGTTTTGCAGTAGTGGAATTAATACGTCATCCCAAACAGCTTCAGTTTTGCGGGCGTAGTCTTTCAAGTAGGCAACTGCTGCTTCGGTAAATAACAGACTTATCAAGTAAGTCAAAGCCGCAATTAGCAAAGCTGTGAGTCCTTGCCCAATCCAATCGATGATTCCTCCTGAACCTAATTGGAACAGCGATATTTTGAGACTCACAAATAGAAAAATTGCGATCGCCGGAATTTGTGAAATTGCAAGAATTAGCAGACCTGTATCTTTTTCTGTGCGCCTCAGAAACGATCGCAGTATATAGAAGAGTAATATATAAATGACAAAGCAAACAATTACAGATGCACCAAATGTATATAAGAAAGCAGTGATTTGTGCTGCCGTCGGGAAAGTCGGCGGCGCCGGTGCTACGGACGCTTTTGATGTAGATTCTGCCGCTTGGGCAATGAGGGTATAAATCATTTGCTATTTACCTCAAATCTTCTAATGTAAAACTTTTGGTGCTGGATTTGGGATTGTAGGAACAATCTCAAATCCAAAATTGAATGACTCCGGAATTCTATCTGGTTAAAAAAGAGTAGTAAATTAATCTTCAGCAGTTTCAACACGACTGGGAATGATAATTCCTTCCCGCAGCAGGGCATGTGTAAAAATCTTGCGAAGAATGCGCTGGATTTGCAGATGTTTTCCTGGTTTGACTTTCGTCAATGTCCGCAGCAACAAGTTAGATTCACCAAGACTTTCCACTCCATCCACCTGTGTAGCTTCGAGTACATCTGGATAGTCTGCTTTTAACTGCTGTCCCACCTCCTCAATCACTTTGTAGACATCAACTAAGTTGGAATCATAAGGGACACCAATTTCTACTACTGCAAAGATATATTGTTTCGAGTAATTAGTAATTGAGCCAATATTCCCATTCTGAATAATCTGTAATTGACCATTGGGATGTCTCACACGAGTGGTTCTCAGTTCAATTGCCTCGACAATACCTTCGACAACTCTATCTTCACTTTTTCCAGCTTCAATATAGTCACCCACTAAGTAGTAGTTTTCAAACAGAATAAAGAAGCCGCAGACAATATCGTTAATCAGTGTTTGTGCCCCTAAACCCACAGCTATACCAATAATACCCGCACCTGCAAGTATGGGAGTTGGATCAATTCTGACGGTGTAGAGAATGGAAACGATCGCGCCGAAGTAAATTAAATATTGTAAGAAACTACGAAACAGAGGAACCAGGGTCAGGCGTCTACTTCTTTGAATGTCAGTTAGATCCTGGTTTTTGAACAGCACTTCTTCAATAAATAAGTAGATAACCTCAAACAACGCCCGACTAACGAAGATAATGGCGATGATTTTGATAATTCGCTCGCCAAAAACTGCGACATTGGCGATTAACTGCACCTGCTGAATTACCAATGTCGCCATGCAGACATAAATTACAAATTCCAGACACCGCTTTAAAAAGGGTATCAGGTGCCTGAGGCGATCGTAGAATCTCAGGAGGTTATCAGGGCTAGAATATCTGACACTCAAAGCATCTAGGCTATCAACTACCGCCGCCACTGCTTTGAGTATCAGCAACCCGACGGCAATAATTAGATAAATCCGCAGCGCGATGTACAGATATCGGGAAACTACTGGGGGTAATTTCAGAAACTCCGCACACAAAATTGCAGCCCACAGCCAAATTCCGCCACTGACTCTTTGATTAAGGGCGCGGAAGAAAGAATCAATACTTTCATCGTCAGCAGTACTTCTTTCTAAGTTCTTGGCGCGAATCTTAGCTATTTTCAGCCAATAATTGATGAATTTCAGCGCGATCGCTGCTGATATCAAAGTGCCAATACTTTTAGCAACGCCAATTCCTAGAGTTATCCAAAACTCTAATGGAATACGGCGAATCAGGTTTAGTGTGTACTGTTGAAGGTTTTCGCCACGATAAACTAAATAACCATTAGCAGCTATAATCCCAACACACGACACCAAACAAACAACTAACAACAACGCTGTGATGTTCCGCCGCAGGGTTTTGATACCCCTATCCTCATTCTTAAATATAGACGACTTAATGAGCAGCTTGAATGCCTTGTTTACAAGCCAGTTGATTAATAAAAAAACAAAAATTACAACGCCGAGTTCACCAAGAATTATTAATATGTTCATATGGGAGCATAAATAAAATTTAAATAATTTTCCAGAACATCAAAACAGATAGATGTTAATTATTTCATATAAGCATAATTTGTCAACCGTTTAGCATTTACCTCAACTTTACTGAATTTAATCTGTGTAGATAGACCCAGATCGCCCTAGTACAGCTGCCTTGGAAGTCAAAAGAATTGTATTCCCGACTTTTGCGCCTTGAATGGTAGGTTTATTTATGCCATGCTGTACTAGACATCACTAGTAATATTGGATGTCTGCAATACCAAATTAGCTAAAATAATATTTTTTCTGTGGAGAATAAAGATATAAGGCTTAGAAATTTATGATTAACCTAGCAACATTTTTTAATGAGACAATAGCTTTAGTAAAGAAAAAATTGTTGTTCAATTTCCCTAATGATATCCCTTAAATTCCAAAAATCACCTACATTTTGTATTTTAAATATATAAATTAAACCATAATTTGGTGTAAAATTTAACTTAATAATTGTTTATTTTTGTAAATTACGGTATTTTAAAATAATTGTAATTATTGTATAGTAAATGTTTCAGATAAAAATTTAATTGTCAATACTTGTTTTGTAGGCTTTTTCAAAAAAACACTGCTGCTAACTCCAGAACATAGCCGAACATTGACTACATTTTGGGTTGTCGGAGTTGCCTAGATCTCAATGAAGGTAAAATGCGACCTACACATCCAGAAAATGAACATCGATCAAGTGTTACAAGTTCTATTAGTCAGCCAAAAAAAACCTTTGACACCGCTGCAAGAATCAGTGTTGCGTTCATGCTGGGAGGGAAAAACTTACAGGTACATGGCAGATGAAGCCCACTATGGGGCACAAAGTATCAGAGAAATTGCTTCCCAGTTGTGGCATGTACTTAGTGAAATTTTTGCAGAACCGATTAGCAAAGCCAACTTCCGTCACACCCTAGAGGTACGCCCCCTCACCAAAGCACAACAGCAACTAATCGAGAAACACACCAGCAATACCCTTCCTACCTTAGAATTTCCCAGTGGTCCAGTAATGCTATCCTCCCGCTTTTATACCCCTCGCTCCCCAATTGAGGAACTCCCTTACAGACAAATTACTGAGCCAGGATGTGTTATTCGCATCAAAGGTTCTAGCCAAATGGGTAAAAGCTCGCTTATGCTACGAATTATTGATTACGCTGCATCTGTTGGTTACCGCAGTGTGAATTTAGACTTTCAGCAAGCAGACTCAGCAATATTTGCCAACCTTGATAAATTTTTACGCTGGTTTTGTGCAAATATCAGTAGTAAGTTAGAGCTACAATCCAGGCTTGATGATTATTGGGACGAAGAAATCGGCAGCAAAGTTAGCTGCACGAACTATTTTCAAAGGTATTTGCTAGAAAATCTTACTTGTCCACTTGTTTTGGCCTTGAACGAAGTAAATCGGGTGTTTGAGTATCCGGCAATTGCTCAAGAATTTTTGCCCTTGTTGCGTTCTTGGCACGAGCAAGCCAAACAAACAGAAATTTGGCAAAAACTCCGGCTGCTTGTAGCTTATTCAACAGAAATTTATGTTCCTTTAAAGCTCAACCAATCGCCGTTTAATATTGGGTTACCGCTAAAGTTACCCCCATTGACAATGGAGCAGGTGCAGGATTTAGCACAACGTCATGGGCTAAATTGGAGAGATGGTAAACAAGCAAAGCAACTGATGTCAATGGTAGGGGGACATCCGTATTTAGTGCGTCTGGCTTTGTATCACGTTTCTCAGGGAAACGTGATACAAAGCCAGCTATTGCAAGAAGCGGCCACTGAATCAGGAATTTATAACGACCACTTACGACGACTGTTAACAGCACTTCAAGAGCAACCAGAATTGGGTACTGCGGTTACAAAGTTAATTGCTGCACAAGAGTGTATAAAATTGGAATATATACTTGCTTATAAATTAGAAAGTATTGGGCTAGTAAAACTGGCGGGCGATCGCGCCAACTTTTCCTGTGAACTGTATCGTTTGTATTGTGAATCAGCAAACTTCGGTGCAGAATAAGAAGTTGGGCATTGGGCATGGGAAGAGGCAGAGGGGCAGGGAGCGATGCCTTCGGCGGGCTACGCCAACGCAATACAGATTCATCAATAAATTCTTTGGTTTCTTGTGTTAGTGGTGTTGCAATTACTACATAGTCTGCTGTGGGGAGGAGCGATCGCCATTCATCAGCACCCACTACTTGATCAAAATTTGGTAGTTCTTGGGGATGACGGCGACTGCCAATAATTTTCAAGCCGAAGGGTTTAGCACGGGCGGCAATTTCTTGACCGATACCACCAGCACCAATAATTAATAAAGTTGCATCTGTTAACTCTTTGATGGCAAAGCCTCTTTTCCAGTGACGTTCTGCTTGTAAACTATATAGGGTTTGCAGAATAAACGAAAAACCTAGATAAATCAAGAGATTCGGGAGGATAAAAGAGAATAAAGTGCAAGTAAAAAGGATAAAATAGGTAGAAACCCTTGTACCGAGTTGCGTTGAGATGTA
>JAESFX010000047.1_pt1 | contig 215294 bp, 167 predicted proteins | sample 9269501 | NCBI WGS metagenome assembly JAESFX01 (sample SAMN14515570, study PRJNA621655) | algae metagenome | isolation source: Desmonostoc geniculatum HA4340-LM1 and co-occurring heterotrophs from cave... | place: USA: Maniniholo cave, Kauai, Hawaii | collected 2009-07-28 | reverse complement strand
GTGAGCATCTCTTGCCAAATGTTTCAAGATTTGTAATTCTACATCCATTGCCCTACTTACCTTTCAGGGTTTTATTTTTTTATTCTTTTATTCAGAATACCCGGAAAGTGACAGAAGAGGGATAGAGGTTCCCGCACAGGTAAGTAGGGAAAAAAATCAATTAACCACAGATTAACATAGATCCTTGTAGGGTAGCACATCTGTGATATGCATATACCTCTTTCAAATAAGAATTGACACAGGCATTCATTATGTATTATAGTATAATACATAAAAGATGAGTTAGATTAAGAAGACTTGCTAACCAGTACAGCACAGTGAAAATAAACTTAACACTTGTACATAATTAGTTGATATTACGAGAAAACTTTTTTGCAACTACTTAGTATTCTGTTTCATTAATTTTGATGAGTTCGTAGTAAGCACTTCAGTGCTTAAAAATCAAGGACTAAAGTCCTGACTACGAACTTATTTCCCCCTCAGAATTAATGAAACAGACTACTAGTTCAGCACAAATAACTCAATAACGCTAAATAACTAGATAAATATGGATTTTGATTATTATAGAAGTAATGATGGCACTCCTGCAAATAATACTCGTCAAAGCTTACTTGCTAGCGGTTGGCGGCCGTTTCACCGAGAATTAGACTTGGGCTTTTTCTGGCATTTATTATCTCATGATTCACGGGAATTAACTCAAAAAAGCTTGAATTTAGCGAGTAATGTCGCTGATATTTTGGGGCGAAATAATTATGCTTGGTGGGCAAATTTATTAAGTGTTGTATCGGATAATACGCGTTACGAAATTGAAAAATTTTGGAATTATATTACACCAGATCCTCAATCACCAGACCATCGCTACAAAGATGTTTTGAGTACCGAAACACCCATCATCCAATTTGTCAGTCGCAGCAGCATTCCCATTGATTACGTTCTTAACCGATTGCAAGAAATTACTATACTACGAGTTTTACATTTGTTGGCTCGTCCTGACATTATTACCCAATATTATTCAGAAAGAGATTTTTACTTTCCTGTAGAAAAGTTTTTTAGCTGGGAACGGTTAGATGTAATCAATACTGTTTATGCGTACTGGTCTCAATATGACGTTTGGTTGCAAATTGATCCTTACGATCGCGGGCGACGACAATATACTTTAATGGCGAGAAATTTAGCGCCATTAATTAACAAAGCAACTTACGACTTAGCAGTCATGCTGAGTGGATATCAAAGTCGTGTCGGCAAAGTTCACAGTCAATTTCCCATTCGCACATTTCCAGCAGATATCCAAAACTTTACTGATTCTGTACAGCAAGCAATTCTGAATCAAAATCAGTTAGCAGTTGTTGTACATGGAGAACCGGGGACTGGTAAAACAGCTTGGACACAAGCAGTAGCAAAAGAAATTCTTATACCTTTAGGTTTTGTAATTTTCATTTTAGATCATGATGCGATCGCCAACTTTGTCCCACCCACTTACTTAGAGCGAATTTGTATCGTAATTAACGAAGCTGATAATTTAGCGCAAAATCGTGCATCTGAAGTAGCGCAATACAATAACAAAACCGAACACATTCTGAGTTTGCTAGATGGCACTTTGTATCAAAGTGTAATTGATGACTCTGGTATTCAGATGCAGCAACGCTTAGTTGTCTTAATGACTTGCAACACTACTGAAAGATTAGATCCAGCCATGTTGCGTAAAGGCAGGGTGGATTTAATGTATGAGTTTACGCAATTGTTTGTGTAACTATCAACCATTCAAAGGTAACAGGTAACACAGACCCACGTTTCGACGTTTTTAAACGTGGGTTATATTCTGAATTCTGTTAGCGTAACGGGGTGTAGCCCATTCTGAATTCTGAATTCTGCTGTATTTATCTGGAATTAATCCGAGATGTCTTGTAGCTAAACTTCAATGTGAAGATTCAAGAATATAACCTATCAGGCAAAAAATAACTGTGAAAATTCAACAATTGATTACAGAAGCACTTAGTCTACCGAATAATGCCATCGCCTACCATATCAGTCAGGAATTAGCCGCAATTTATCCCCATAAAGGACTGCTAGAGGGAAACGATCCGACATTTAATTTAGAGAAGTACGCTGAGGTAAATCTCTGTACTCTCCAACAGAATATCTTTATCCACAACCAGATCATTACTAGCTGGGATGGAATGGAACAAGAAATTTACAATTATACCGAAAATGCCAGTTTTGAAGTTACATGGCAAGGGCAAAAACTCGATATCCTCTTAATGAGTTGGCAAGAAGGTTATTGTAAAACTCGATATTACTGGATTTTGGCTGATAACAAAGAAATAGCTGAAGAATTTTTTGTTGCAGTTTGTGATTGGAACTCCGAAATTCGTGATGAAGTTTTAGTCTTTGAAGATGGTTATTGGGACAAAAATCAAGATTTATTTCAATCAATTAAAGGTGCTACTTTTAATAACTTGATTTTGCAGGGGAATCTCAAGCAAGATATTCAGGATGACCTGAATACATTCTTTGCATCCCGCGAAACTTACGCAGCTTATGGTGTACCTTGGAAGCGGGGTATTTTATTCATTGGTTCGCCAGGAAATGGCAAAACCCACACAGTAAAAGCATTGATTAATCAAATGCAACAGCCTTGCTTGTACGTTAAAAGCTTCAAGTCTGAGTATGACACTGATAGCGAAAATATTCGCAAAGTATTCAAACAAGCTAGACAATCAGCACCTTGTATTTTGGTACTAGAAGATATCGATTCTCTGTTGACTGAAGAAAATCGCTCTTTCTTTTTAAATGAATTGGACGGTTTCGCCTTGAACGAAGGAATTATCACCATTGCAACTACAAACCATCCAGAACATTTAGATTCAGCAATTAGCGATCGCCCCAGCCGCTTTGACCGCAAATATCACTTTGAATTGCCCGATATCCTAGCTAGAGAAGCTTACATAACGTTGTGGAATCATAAATTAAAAACTGCAATGCAGTTGTCTGACGAAGCTATAAATCAGATAATTGCATTGACAGATGGCTTTTCTTTTGCATATCTCAAAGAACTATTCCTTTCATCGATGATTCGCTGGATGGTAACTTTAGAAACTGGGGCGATGCAGAAAATTATGCTTTCTCAAGTTGCAGTTTTGCGAGAACAAATGAGCAGCACAACTATTGGTAGTGAGGGCTGAGGAAAGTGAAATGAAAGTTTATCGATTTCAAAGTGCTACTGAATTTTATGCCAGGGTGAAAGACTACTTGCTGAATCAGGAAGGGCTACATAACCCACAGTTGGGAATTAGCCATACCTTGATTGAAAATCCCGAACGCTTTGAGGAAAAGCCTTATTTGGCAACAGTGGAGATAAATGGAGATATTGTGGCTGTAGCTATGAGAACACCACCTAGACCATTGCTGCTCTCACAGATTAAAGATTTCCAAGCACTGGAGTTACTCGCTCAAGATTTATCCATCTCCTACCCATCACTACCAGGAGTAAATGCTCCCACAGATGAGGCGCAAGCTTTTACTCTGGTGTGGCATTCGTTGACTGGTCAATCCTACCAGTTCAAATTAGCTTTGGGTGCCTTTAAATTAGAAAAGGTAAAGCCGATTTCTCAAGTCGCAGGTGCAGGTTATTTACGCCTAGCCGCGGAGGATGACCGAGAACTTTTGAAGAATTGGTATGAAGCTTTTTCATTAGAAGCTTTGGGCGAGATTGAATCAGATACAGAACGTTGGGTTCAACGAGTTTTGCACCAAGGTACTGCTTACCTTTGGCAGGATGAAGTAGCAGTTTCAATGGCTTGTCATGTTGGAAATACGCCCAATGGTGCGCGGATTAGTATAGTTTACACACCACCAGAGTATCGCCGTAGAGGTTATGCCAGCGCTTCTGTTGCAGCTTTGAGTCAGACTTTATTAGATCGAGGAAATCGATTCTGTTTTTTATTCACAGATTTGGCAAACCCAACATCCAATCATATATATCAGGAAATTGGTTACCAACCAGTGGGCGATTGGCATAATTACTCCTTCGTCTGACAATAAAGAGCAACAATCTTTAATACTGCCGTCGATGCCTCAACATAGCTTTGTTACCATAAATGATGTCCAAACAGCACAAGGGCGACTTTTGGGGATTGCCCACCGTACACCTGTGCTGACTTCTAGAATTGTTAACGATCGCACTAATAGCCAAGTGTTTTTTAAGTGCGAAAATTTTCAACGCACCGGTTCATTCAAATTTCGAGGCGCATACAACGCCTTAACGCAACTATCAGTAGCACAAAAACAAACAGGTGTTATCGCTTATTCATCGGGAAATCATGCCCAGGCGATCGCCTTAGCTGGACAATTACTCAATATCCCCACCACCATTGTCATGCCTGACGATGCACCGGCTGTCAAACAAACTGCCACTCGCAGTTATGGTGCAGAGGTAATTTTGTACAATCGTCAGACAACAAACCGGGAAGAATTAGCCCAAAATTTAGCAAGCGATCGCCATCTCACACTGATTCCGCCATACGATCATCCCCATGTAGTCGCAGGACAAGGTACAGCAGCTTTAGAACTGATTCAAGAAGTTGGTGAATTGGACTTGCTGTTAGTTTGTTGTGGTGGTGGTGGATTACTTTCTGGTAGTGCGATCGCCACCAAAGCACTTCTACCTGATTGTAAAGTAATCGGTGCAGAACCAACACTTGCCGACGATGCCACCCGTTCCTTTCACAGCAAAACCCTGCAAACCGTCAAAAATCCCCATACCATAGCGGACGGCGCCCGGACTCCTAGCCTCGGTGAAATTACTTTCCCCCTAGTGCTGCATTACGTCGATGATATGGTAACCGTATCTGAAGAAGCGATTGTTCGCACCATGTTTTTCTTGTGGGAACGCTTGAAAATCGTAGTCGAACCCACCGGAGTACTCGCCGCCGCCGCCTTACTCGAAGCTGTGGTAACAGCACCACAAGCAAAGATTGGTATCATCATCAGCGGTGGAAACGTAGATTTGGCGCAAGTTGGTAAATTGTTTTCTGGGTGTTAATCAGGGACTGGGGATTGGGGATTAGGGACTGGGGACTGGGTAAAGAGCGAAAAAATTATGCAAGGCGTTAAATCCCTCAATGATTGCATTCTGAATTCTGAATTCTCTTTTAAAATTTGCCCAAAAAACAGTAAATCAGGGATTTTTGCTAAAATTCTTTACATATGTTAACATTTTTCACTTAGTTTAGGTGCAATTACTCAATATGACCCTCATGAAGCCTGTTCTCAAGGATTCAGAGCAAGTAACTCGGTTTTTTTCTCACCTGCAATTTGATGGAAATAAACTCAATCATCAACCAGGTAGTGTATTAGGTAGTACAGCACTGATTGCCGGAACCACGGTTGGCGCTGGGATTCTCGCTCTACCAGCGGTCACCCTCCCATCAGGGATTTTGCCATCGACATTTGGGTTGATTGCAGTTTGGCTCTACGCTTTAGTTTCAGGTTTGTTGATTGCAGAGGTTACTTTAAACACCATGCGTCTAGAGGGGCGTCCGAGTATAGGTCTGTTGGGAATTGTTGAAAAGACCCTGGGGAAAGTGGGAGGGCTAGTTGCTAGCGGTGCATATTTATTCATGCACTACGCTTTGTTAGTAGCATATATCACCCAAGGTGGAGAGATTTTAGGAACTGCGATCGCTAAACTCTGGAATCTACAAAACTCATTACCTACGTGGGTGGGTACAATGACTTTCACGCTGAGCTTTGGCGGCGTGATGTATCTTGGGCGAGAAAAGTTTATTGAGAAATTAAACACCGCCTTTGTGGCAATTGTGATTGTTTCCTTCTTGGGACTCTTATTGCTAGCAGGAGGGCAAGTTAAAAGTAGCCAACTCTTAATTCAGAACTGGAGTGCCCTTAGTGGTGCAGTTTCAGTTATGTGTGTAGCAATGTTTTTTCAAAACATAGTACCGGTGGTTGTGACGCAACTTGAAGGAGATGTCCGCAAAATTCGTCAGTCCATCTTCATTGGTTCCTTGATTCCCCTAATCATGTTCTTGGTGTGGAATACTGTAATTTTGGCAAGCATCAGTCCTGATATGGTACACAGCACATCTGGCGGTAAAACTGTTTTTGACCCACTGCAAATTTTACGAGCCGGTGGTGGGGGAGAATGGTTAGGAGTGCTAGTATCAGTTTTTTCAGAGTTTGCGATCGTCACATCATTCATTGGATTTGTATACGGATTATTGGATCTGTTCAAAGATATTTTTCTCATTACACAGGGCGATATCTCTAGTCGCCTACCCCTTTATTCGCTGGTTCTTTTCCCTCCGATGACTCTCGGTACACTCAATCCCAGCATCTTTTTTACTGCCCTAGATTACACAGGAACATTCAGCATCTCAGTTCTAGGTGGAGTTATCCCAGCGTTAATGACTTGGAAGCAACGTCAAGAGCAAAAAAACTCCAATAGCATCAATCAACCACTGGTTCCTGGTGGTAAAGTGACACTCATGGCGATGATTGCAGTAGCATTAGTCCTGATGCTCAAATAAATTCTATCGATTCACACAAATTTAGGACTTACGCAAAACTACACGCCGTAGGGGCAATTCATGAATTGCCCCTACCGTAAAATCAGGGTTTGGGCTATTGTTTGCGTAAGTCCTGAAATTAAAACTAGCAATCAAAATTCTCATGTATTATATACTTTATATAAATGTAGTATAAAATCTCAACCACAATCAAATGAGTGATTCTCGGCTCATCAAAATCAGCAAATATCTCAGCAAATATCTGCGACACACACCAGATGCAATTGGAATTGAACTTGCTCCTGGTGGTTGGGTTGCTGTTGATGAACTACTTACCGCTTGTGCTAAAAACAAGTTTCCAATTAGCCGTCAAGAATTAGAGTTGGTAGTTGAATCTAGCGAAAAACAACGCTTTTCTTTTGACTCTACAGGTACTCTGATTCGTGCTAATCAAGGACATAGTGTAGAAGTTGATTTGCAATTAGAAGCTGTTGTTCCTCAATACGTAGTTTCAGGTTTTTACTAATCATTTTTTGATTTTTCCGTATAATTTTTTATATTTTTCCATCTTAATAGGAAATTTTGGAGTTTCCTGGTCAGAAAGTGTAATCACATTGGCACAAAACTACAATCTCACAAATTTAATACCTATATCCTACGGTAGAAGGAAAACGATATTGTAATTTCTAAGCTAGTTATTACCTTTTCTGATGGATTAAATTATGCTGAACATTATTGCTTGGATAATTCTGGGTTTAATTGCTGGTGCCATAGCAAAAGCTATTTATCCCGGTCGTCAAGGTGGTGGAATCGTTGCAACTATGGTATTAGGTATCGTAGGTGCTGTACTTGGCGGAATTTTAGTTACTCTTTTAGAGACGGGTAGATTTCAATTAGCTGCCGCATCTCTCAGCATACCTGGTATAATTGTTGCCGTCATTGGTGCAATTATCGCTATATTTATATGGAATTTAGTTGCTGGACGTGCCAGTTATTAGTTGAATCGAATTGCTAGAAAAATTATGGTTAGAGCTAAGTTGTTAGCAGATTTTTTTCCAATACAAAAACTCCACTAAGCTTTCGTCAGTGGAGTATTTAATGTTAGACTATGAGTATTGAACAATCATTAAAATTACTTACGATTTACATTGCACAAGCTAAACTAGCTTAAAGCTTTCTTGATTTCATCTTTGATGTTTTCTACAACGTGAATACCTTGGGCTTGGGCTTGCTTGGCTTGTCCTTCAGCTTTATCTTGGGGATTACCTGTTAATTCACCCACAACTTCTTGAATTTTTCCTTCAATATTTTTTGCAGTAGCTTCGATTCTTTTTTCGGCACTCATGGTTTTATCTCCGGCTTGTCTTGTAGTTGGTTAACCTATTACTAAATTTAGTAGTGATGTATTGTTTTTTACCTCCATCAAGGGAAAGAAAAATTACATAAGTTATAGTATCTTCAGATAGATGTAGAATGGCACAGCATCATATAGTGTAAAGTATGAAAGTATTATAAATAAAATTTATATATCTGGAAGAAGTCATAATGCAATCACCAGATAGATATGTAGGGACGTACAGCTGTACGCCCCTACAGCAAATTTATGTGTTGCTCACCAATTTATTTATATGTAGCGATCGCTTTACAAATTGTAATTATGAAAAGGAAAGTCAAGGAGTGGCAACAAAACGTCAGAAAAATGTCTGGAGAAGTGAGATTAATGACATCATTCGGGGTGCTTGCGGAGGTTTTTTATTTGGTATACCTTTGCTGTATACAATGGAGGTTTGGTGGATTGGATCGCTGGCAAAACCACAAATGATAATGATGGCGATCGCACTGATGTTTATTGTAGTTTTCTTCCTCAATCAAACAGAAGGTTTTCGCAAACGCAGATATAACTGGCAAGTTCATCAAGCTGCAATGGATACCATAGAAGCAATGGCCATCGGCATAGCCTGTTCTGCGTTTATCCTGCTACTATTACGAGAATTAACGCCAGAAACTTCCCTCAAGGAATTTTTAGGTAAAATTATCTTTGAAAGTGTACCTTTCACTCTTGGCGTAGCATTAGCTAACCAGTTTTTGGGAGACACTAGAAACGGCAATGGCGACGAGGAAACAATACCTGCCAGAGATGATGTCGCTAAGAAAAATGAGAGTGAAATAGACGCCACCTTAGCAGATATAGGTGCAACTTTAATTGGTGCGATCGTCATTGCATTTAACATCGCCCCAACAGATGAAATTACCATGTTAGCAGCCGCAGCTTCACCACTTTGGGAATTGGCAATCATCGCCGCATCTTTGCTAATTTCTTATGGCATTGTATTTCAGGCAGGCTTTTCCGATCAGCGAAAGCGAAGACAACAAAAAGGAATTTTCCAACGGCCATCTAGCGAAACCATCATGTCTTACCTAGTGTCACTACTAGTAGGCGCTTTTATGCTGTGGTTCTTTCAAAAGTTGACGTTTAGCGACCCTTGGACAATGTGGTTAGATCACACCTTAATGTTAGGTTTACCAGCAACTATTGGCGGTGCAGCCGGTAGGTTAGCGATATGACTAAAACAGAACAACAACCAAAGCGTTCCCTTGCTGAGTGGGTGACATTCGGTGTCGCCTCGCTTATCTTAGCCATCATTGTGAGTTTGGTGGGCTACACTTGGCTAAACGAAAAAAATCAACCTCCTATTATTTCTGTCGCCAAAAAAGAAACAATTCGGGAAATTAATGGACAATTTTATGTACCCTTTGAAGTCGTCAATACCGGAGGAGACACAGCCGAGTCAGTTCAAATTATGGCTGAGTTACTAATTGATGGCAAAGTTGCAGAATCAGGAGAACAACAAATTGACTTTTTATCTAGTGGTGAAAGAGAAGAAGGCGCATTTGTATTCAGCCAAAATCCCGGACAAGGTAAGTTAAATCTGCGTATTGCTAGCTATAAATTGCCATAATGGAGCAGAATTCAGAAGTTAGAATTCAGAATCTGAATAATAAATGGTATTAATACCATTTCTGTTTGAAGATGCGCCTTATAAGACTGATGCAAAACTACACACTGTAGCGGCAATTCATGAATTGCCGCTACGCGAATAGAGCGCAGCCTCATATAGAATTGGTATAAGTCCGGTTAATTACTTATTGTCAAGACTTGCTCAACAAAAGATTCTACCCATTGCAAATATTGTGAACCGGCAACTAGTGCGGTATTATTATGCTCTGCTGCTGCAACTAACAACAGTTGCTTCGGTTCGGGAGCAGCAGCATAAAGTTTTTGGCTCATGAAAGAAGGTACAACCACATCGTCAACGCCATGAATGAATAAAACGGGCATTTTTAAGTTTGGCAATTTTTTAATCGATTCAAACCGCTGTGTCAAGATTAAATCCACAGGAAACATCCAAAACATGTTTCGATAAGCGATCAAATCACGGACAGAAGTAAAAGAACTTTCCACGATTAAACCAGCGGCTTGTGAGTGTTTCACTGCCAAATCGATGGCGATGGCACCTCCCAATGAATGACCATAAATAAAAATTTGCCTGGGTGAAATCTCTTGTTGCTGTACTAAGTAATTCCAAGCTGTGGCTGCATCCTCATAAACCCGCTTTTCATTGGGAAAAGAACCTTCACTGCGACCATAACCCCGATAATCAATTAGCAATACTGAAAATCCTAACTGATAAAATCGATTTGCATGACCTATATTTGCACCAATATTAATACCGTTACCATGCAGGTATAGCAACACCTTGGCATTAGGTTGTTTAGCTTTTATCCACCAACCATGAATGTGTTCTACCTTGCCTGTTTTAACAGCTACAGGTAACCAAACCTCTTCGTAAGGGAGATTAAAAAACTCTGGTGTCTTTTCAATCACAACAGAGGGAAAGAAAATAAACCGAGTTTGGCTCATAAAAAGAAATAGACAGATGGCAAAGTAGACAAATGCTGCAATTATCCCAGCCCACAGGAGCGATCGCGTAATTACTGGTATTATAAATTGCAGGTTATTGCTTGTCATTATGCCCAAATTTTTGCTTTATAAAGTATTTATCATAACGGAAAAACTACTTAGTATGAAATGCTTTAGCATTTTAAAATCCGGGATTAAGCCAGGATGAAAAAAATTTATCTCAAAATCAAATATCCAGTAAATTTACGTATGCATGTTTAAGTCTTCTCAAAGAAAGTAGAATTAGCCCATACAGGAGAAGACTGTGACACCCTTAAACGAAGCTCAACTAGAGCAATTAAAGGAAATCAGCACACACTTGCGACAAGTAAGACAACAAAAATCCATACGCATCGAAGAAATCGCCGCTCAAACAATGATTCGATTGGGCGTTTTGCAAGCATTAGAACAAGAGCGATTTGAAGAATTGCCTGAGCCTATTTTTCTTCAAGGATTCATTCGTCGTTATGGAGATGCCTTAGGGCTAGATGGAAATGCTTTATCACACATGTTGATAACCAATGTTGTCCGCCAAAACTCTAAAAATGCTCATAAAAATTTAGATAAAAAACGAAATACATACATACCTCTTGTTCTGACCTATATTTTATTATTAGTAGGTGCATCTGCTGGTCTTCTTCATACACTACATCCACAGCTAACAGCTGAATCCGTAACTCCAGAAGAGAACAATCAACAGTCGATAGTTAGTAATCAGTGAGGGAGATGGGGGAGGTAAGAGAGCAGGGGGAGCAGGGGGAGCAGGGGAGGCAGGGGGAGAAAGAATAACCAATGCCCCATGCCCCATGCCCCATGCCCAATTTTTAAGATATTTGCGGTTTACGCAGATGCCAAGTAGTGGATTGCTCATAAGCATAAGCTACCTGAAAAAGTTGGTCTTCTCGTAGCACATTACCAATTAGCTGTAATCCTATGGGTAGTCCTTGTTCGTCAAAACCACATGGCACACTTAAACTAGGTAAACCAGCAAGATTTACGGGAATAGTCATTAAGTCATTTAAATACATACTTAAGGGATCAGTAGTTTTTTCCCCTGCTTTGAATGCTGTAGTGGGAGATGTGGGACAGACTAAGACATCAACCACGCCAAAAGCTTTTTCAAAGTCTTGCTTAATTAGAGTGCGGACTTTTTGAGCTTTCAAGTAGTAGGCATCATAATAGCCAGCTGAAAGCGCGTAAGTGCCAATCATAATCCGGCGTTTGACTTCTGTACCAAAACCAGTGGCACGGGTACGAGTGTACATCGATAGGAGATTATCGGCATCAGCAGCGCGGTAACCGTATTTAACGCCATCGTAACGAGCTAGGTTTGCTGACGCTTCTGATGGGGCGATTATGTAGTAAGTAGGTAAGCCATAACGAAAGCGGGGACAGGAAACTATGTGAATTTCTGCTCCCAAACTTTGTAGTTGATCCACTGCTTTGGTAACAGCTTCTTCCACTACAGAATCTAGACCTTCGCCAAAAGTTTCTTTAATGATACCAACTCTTAACAGACCTCTGGGTTTAAAATCTGGTTTGAAGCTAGCAGCGTAGTTGGGAATGGGAACTTTGAGGCTAGTGGAGTCTTGGCGATCGTAACCTGCGATCGCATTCAGTAATATTGCAGCATCTTCTACTGTGTTTGCAAATGGCCCAATTTGATCTAAAGACGAAGCATAAGCCACCAAACCATAACGCGAAACCAAACCATAAGTTGGTTTCATCCCCACAACACCGCAGAAAGACGCCGGTTGGCGAATTGAACCGCCAGTATCAGAACCGAGAGCAACCACACATTCTTCGGCTGCTACCGCAGCAGCCGAACCTCCCGAAGAACCACCTGGAACTCGTGACAAATCCCAAGGGTTAGCCGTGACTTGGTAGGCAGAGTTTTCTGTGGAACTACCCATGGCAAACTCATCTAAGTTGGTTTTACCCACCATTACCGCCCCAGCATCTGCCAGTTTTTGTGTCACTGTTGATTCATAGGGCGGAACAAAATTTTCCAAAATGCGGGAGCCGCAGGTAGTAGGAATCCCCTTGGTACACATATTGTCCTTGATTCCCACAGGAATACCTGCTAGCAGTCCAATTTCTTCTCCCGCAGCGATTTTGGCATCCACAGTACCCGCCTGCTCTAATGCCCGTTCTGCTGTCACACATAAAAAGCTGTGCAATTTCGGCTCTAAGGCTTGAATGCGCTCTAAAGCTTCTTGGGTAATTTCAACAGCAGAACGTTCTTTTTTTACTAGCTGTTCGTGCAACTCGCGGATGGATACCATGATTGCTCTCTTTATGACTCAAGTCCTTGATTTTAGTACATATTGGATGGATTGGGGAGTGGGGCATGGGGCATGGGGCATGGGAACAGGGGGAGCAGGGGAGGCAGGGGGAGCAGGGGAAGAAATAACCAATGCCCAATGCCCAAATATCTGACTAAGCGGATTAATATGTATTTATATGTGTTTAATAAGCTTTTAAAACGCCGATTATCTGCCTATTAACTGTGTATTTATTCGTTTATTAAACTTTTGATATATTGTGGTTAAGTTTGTGTCAGAGTATAGCAATGTTTTCTAGTATTGAGGAATTGTATTATCAGTAATACTTTATCTACAACTTTCATCATTTTATCAATTAATGAATTTTGTTTGCAAAATTTGTTTTCAGAGGGGGTAGGATGGTAAAAATAGTGACACGCAAATATTTAGGCAGACAAAATGTCTATGATATTGGGGTTGAGCGTGACCATAATTTTGCGATCAAAAATGGTTTAATAGCTTCCAATTGTTTCAATAAATCCCATTCAACTGCATACGGTTATGTAACTTATCAAACAGCATATTTAAAAGCCAATTATCCATTGGAATATATGGCTGCACTGTTGACGGCTAACAGTGGTGATACAGATAAGGTACAGAAATATATTATTAACTGTACGAATATGGGTATTCCCATAGATCCGCCAGATATTAATCGTTCTGGTGTTGATTTTACGCCGGCGGCAGGAAAGATTTTGTTTGGATTTTCGGCGGTGCGTAACGTGGGACAAAATGCGATCGCCTGTATTTTGTCAGCCAGAAATGAGACAGGAGAGTTTAAATCCCTAGCTGATTTTTGCGATCGCGTGGATTTACGTGCAGTTAACCGCCGAACTCTAGAGTCGCTCATTTACTGTGGAGCCTTTGACAAAATTGAATCCAACCGTCAACAGTTAATTAATGACCTAGAATTAGTATATGATTGGGCGCAATCTCGCGCTAAAGACAGAGCCAGCGGTCAAGGAAATCTCTTTGATTTATTAGGCGATGGATTTTCTCAGGCTCAAAATAAAAGAGCAAGTAATGCGTTTGAAACTGCTCCTAAAGCTAAACCTGTGGGGGACTTTACTCCACAGGAAAAGTTGCAGAAGGAGAAAGAATTATTAGGTTTTTATGTATCAGATCATCCCCTGAAATCTTTACGGCAAATAGCACCACTTTTGACTCCGATTAACCTTTCACAGCTTGGAGAACAAAAAGAAGATACAAGACTTTGTGCAGTTGTCATGTTGAATAATGTCAAAAAAGTTGTTACTAAAAAAGGCGACCAGATGGCAATTCTGCAAATAGAAGACTTAACTACACAACTAGAAGCTGTAGTCTTTCCCAAAACCTATGAACGCATTAGTTCCGTACTGCAAGTTGATACCAGATTGATTATTTGGGGAAAAGTAGATCGACGTGATGACCAAACTCAATTTATCCTTGAAGATGCAGAACCTGTGGAAACAGTACAAATGGTAATGGTGGAGTTAAATCCCCAGCAAGCAGTTAATATTGAAGAATTACATCGCTTAAAAACAATTTTGCAAGAACACTCACCAGACAAAGAAAAGGCAAAAATGCCAGTAATTGGAATTATACAAACTGAAAATTCGCGTAAACTTGTTCGTTTGGGTTGGCAATTTTGCGTACAAGATTCTAGAATAACTGTTCAAGCTTTGCAAAACGCCAGTTTTACTGCTCATATGAAATCCCTGACTGGTAGCTGATTTTAAAAGTGAAAAGTCCAGTAGTACTAAAAGTAAATTCTGTTAGAAGTTTTACTCAACTGTCAACAGTAGATTGCCTTAAGTATTTAGGATTTTAATAGTTTTTTTAGTTACTTATGCGGATGAAATTTCTCTTAAATAAATGGTATCTTTTTATGCCATAGGCCTTAAGACTGTGACCGGGGGAAGGAGTTATAACTTGATGATGGTCAACGAGCTACATAAATTTGTTTCATATTGTAAAAGAATTCAACCCCAAACTCAGGAAGACATTCAAAAATTTTTTGAAGGGGTGCTGTTGTTTCCTTATGATAAGGAACTTTTGTTACAAGCTTATTTATTTTTGAATATTAAAGACTTGTTTCCCTCGTGCGCTGAATTGTTGTTATTTGAAAAATCGCCAATATCAGATTATACAGATTTAGGGAAGTGCGATTTTGTTTACCTGACTTTTAAAGGTAGTCTGTTTTTAGTTGAAACTAAATTTATTGATACAGAAGCAACAGGAGCGACAGAAAGAAAAAGAAGAAATAAACACAGAAATAAGGTATTTGAGCAAGTTATTACTTTAAAAGGCCGATTTAGTGAATATTGGAATATTAGGATAGATCAATTAGAGTGCGGGGTTTTCACAACAGATCCAGAAGTTGCTTGGCGAGGAAATGGTGTGAATGTCATATCTAAATCTATATCTATAGACCATCTGGAAAAATGGCGAAGAAATTATCACACCAGTCAAAAAAGTTGTGAGGTGAGTAAACATTATTAATTTCAACTCAAAATTCATTCTCCATCAATAGAAGTTTGCTTTATGGCAATCATGTGTGATTTCGTTCAAATTATTACCTATCTTTAGATCCCCGACTTCTAAAAGAAGTCGGGGATCTAAGTTTTGATCTGCGATCGCCAACACCAGTATTCAAAAAAACCAACTAGTAAAAACAATTTTGTCTTTGTCCAAACATCAGTATCTTTGACCCGGAAAATATGTCAGATTACTTGAATAAGTACCAAACGTCTGACAGGAAAACCAAAAAAAATGAGAATTTGGGCTACTACTGCTGTGCTAGCTTCTTCTTGGCTCATATTTGGGGTCATAGCTTCTGAGCCAATCAACGCTACTTATGTTGTAGTACAAAATGCCACATCTTTTCCTACACCAACAAGCCTGAAAAAGATTACTGTTAGTAACGCTGAGTTTGGGTTGAAGAGAGTTGACACCAAAGGTAACGTTAGCATTGTTGAGACAACAAAAGTGCCACTCCAGGAAGGAAACGCCTACGGTTGGCGAATTAAACTCAAAAATTACCAAGGTGAAGTCAAATGGCGCGAAGTCTTACGTTTACCAAAACCTCCAGAAGCTTGGGCTACAGATAACGGTGAAAATTTCTCAATCTCAGCAGACGGTACTACATCTGTAACGCGGCGCACACAGCCCGCTCCCAACGGCGTGATTGAGAATTTTTGGACGATCGCTCCTGGCGATCCAGTTGGTAAATATAAAATAGAGGTCTACATTGATGACCGTTTAATTAATACTTTCGAGTTTGAAGTGATTCCAGTCCAGCGGATTTGACATCCTCTCGCCGCTAACCGCTCTTCGGTTAGCGGGAGATTCCTAAACCTCACGATTCAGGTTTCTGTTTCCTTCCCTTACGGGTTTTTTGCAACTGCCCTTTAGACTTATGCCCATCAGGTCTTATGTTCGCTCCACAGACTGCAACTGCGAGTCCCGCAGCCAAAATATTTTTACTTGCATTGATATCCCGGTCATGGTGCATCCCACAACTTGGACAATCCCACTCCCTGATATTCAACGACCGTACCACTTGGCTTTATATCCCAGCTGCCTCACCAACTCCGACCATGCAGCATCGCTAATGGCACGGGCAAGCTTGTGATTTTTGACCATGTTCAAAACCTTCAAGTCTTCAACCGCTATCGTTTGGTTTTCACGAATCAGTCGGGTTGTCAATTTGTGGGTATGGTCTTTACGGGAGTCAGAAATTTTAGCTTGAATCCGAGCAACTTTGAGTCTAGCTTTATCACGATTGCGAGAGGCTTTTTGCTTTCGACTCAAGGCTTTTTGCGCTCTCCTAAGCCTTTGGTAGTGCTTGTCAAATGCCTTGGGATTGGGAATTAAGAAGAATTTCTTCTCCCCTGCCCCCCTGCCCCCCTGCCCCCCAGAGGAGTATCTTAAAGATAGAAGTTTAATTTTTGTTGGGTGGCGATCGTGAATACAGAGGAATTCTTGCGATTGATGGAAAAACAGCGCCCATGTCCTCAGACATTGCCAAAAGCGCTGCAAGCAATGTGGTATGAAAAAAAAGGTGATTGGAGCAAAGCTCATGAAATAGTTCAAGATGCCGGTGATACTGATAGTGGTTGGGTTCATGCTTACCTGCACCGCAAAGAAGGTGATTTGAATAATGCGCGTTACTGGTATCAACGCAGTGGCCAGCCAGAGTTTGCAGGAGAGCTAAGCCAAGAATGGGAACAAATAACTTCTGTACTGCTGAGAAAGGTGAATGTGATGCATGGATGCTGAAGAATTGAAAAGGCGTTATACCGCAGGGGAGAGATATTTTCCAGCCGTCAACTTGAGTAGGGATAAGTTGATTGGAGCCTACTTACCTGGAATTAATCTATGGGGATCTGACTTGACTGGAGCTAATTTAGCTAAAGCCAAACTCTGGGGAGCTGATTTGAGTAGAACTAACTTAGCCAGAGCGAATTTGACTAGAGCGAATTTGAGCGGTGTCAAACTCAATGAAGCGAATCTCCGGGGAGCTAAACTCAAATATGCCAAGTTGTATGGAGCAAATCTGACTGGTGCTTACTATGATGAAAGCACCCGTTTTTCTAAAGGTTTTGATCCCATCAGCCAAAATATGCGGAAGGTCTAAATAGGTTGATTTATGCTACCTGGAGTAATTTCACCACCTGGTTGTCTGTAGTTTGGTTGACTAGGAGGGAAAGTAGGAGGTGATGACTGCAAGCGTTGAATTGCGTACATAGCTTTTTGGTAATTAGCGGTATCCCTAGCTTGCTGGAATAAATCAGCTGCTCTTTGTAAATCGGCAAATGCACCTTGACGATCGCCAGCATCGCGTCGGAACAAACCACGTTGGTAAATGGCTATGGCATTATTTGGCTCGTAACTCAGCACCGTATTTAAATCCTGAATCGCTGCGGGTAAGTGTCCCAGACGGCGCATTGTCTGGGAGCGATTGATGTAGGCGTTGGAAAATCGGGGGTTGAGAGCGATCGCTGACACCGATTTAGCAATAGTAGTTCTCGTTTCTGGATGTTGAGTGTAGACCGCAAATTGCCGGATAATTCTGATGCAGAGGCTGATTATCCGTGAAGTCTGGGTTAGCTGCTCAAGAACGGGATACCAACAAGAGATTGGGAAAAAGAGCAGTTGTGAACAGCCTACAAATCGAGTGGACTTAAAAATAGCGATCGTCAAGCAAGTTTGTAGAACTTACGGATTTGCTGAACCTAGATAGGGCCACCACCCGGATTTACACCAGGATTGGGAGCAGTATAACCTCCAGGAGCAGGAGCAGTATAACCTCCAGGATTGGGAGTAGTATAACCTCCAGGAGCAGGGGCAGTAGGCATTCCCCCGGATTCATTGACTAGTTGATTAATAGCTTCCTCAATGCTGACAGTAGTGGGAATAATTTCTGCCTCACCTGTAAAGCCACCGCTTTCAATTACATTTAAACCAGTACCGTATCTACCAAACCGGATAATTCGGGTTAAGACGTTACCAGGATTGCGAGCATTTTCTCTTCTGAGCAAGGTCATGATCACGTTAGTGTTTAGGACAAACAGGAAAATATATGACTAAAGTAAAACTGGATACAGATTAATCAAATTTAGGTAAACAATACCAAAAAAATAGGCTCAAACGTATATTACAAGAGACTTTGAAATCATTGTATTAAACTATATACTGATTTTTGAAGGTTTATCCTTTTTAATTCATGCGTCCTCGCCAGAACATTTCGGAAATATTTTCGACTTTCATCCAATTTGAAGCCGATCGCTTCAACTGTTGGGTATATGATGCTAAACTACGGCGCAGTATCCAAAATTGCTTGGTACAAATATCTGAAACGAAACACTCAGAAAGTTTTTGGGCAATTTACTGGCATAAAAACTGGCAAAATCAGCCTAACTCTCTAGCTGAGGCGCATCTTTCGGCTTATCTCCAAGAAACCTGTTATTGGTCAGCGCAAAGGACGATTCCTCAAATTGCTAGTGTGCAGTGTACCTTGTCTGACTGTTTTCAAATAGCGATCGCAGAAGTACCAAAAATCCTCAAAGCTTGCGATCCTGACCAAAAAGCCAGCCTCAAAAGCTACAGCAATGTGGCTTTTGGCAATGTGATTCGGGATGCTTTGCGGCAAAAACAAGAAATCGATTTTTGTAACGATTGGGCATTGCTACTAAAATTGAGCCGCAAGCGACTACAGGAATCTTTGCAAAATGCTGGGCTAACAGATGAAACTATTGCCCGTTACTTGTTAGCTTGGAAATGTTTTGTAGATGGTTACATTCTGGGTAAATCACCACAAGTGCGGAAGTTGCAAAGACCCGAACAAGATACATGGGAAGTAATTGCTCAACTTTATAACCGCGATCGCTTAACACAACTTAATCCACCAGGGACAGAATCCAACGCCCAAACTCTAGAAAAATGGTTGCTGTTATCTGCAAAACACGCACGTTCTTATTTATATCCTGTGGTTTCTTCACTCAATGCTCCGAAAACAGGTGAAGCAGATAGTGAATTACAAGATGATTTACCAGATACTACTCAAAATGAATCTTTATTAGCAGATTTAATCGCCACAGAAGAAGCCGAAACTCAAAAAAATCAACAACAAGAAATTCAAAATTTATTAATTACTACCTTGGGAAAACTGCCTCCCCAATCACAACAATTACTGGAATTGTACTATCAACAAGGACTTACGCAACAACAAATTGCTAAACAACAGCAAATCCAGCAATACCAAGTATCGCGGCAATTGGCGAAAACAAGAGAATCTTTATTAATGGCGATCGCCAAATGGAGTCAAGAAACAATGCATATTTCTCCAACTTCCAACGTGGTTAAATATATCAGTGCAGTATTAGAGGAATGGTTACAAAATTATTTCCGTAATTTAAAACCCCACTCCTCAAAGGAGCAGTAGCTATGTCCTCATTTTGTGTTCCTCCGACTCAACTGTGGTTAGAGGTTTCTCCTGAAGTTCAAAATCAATCTTGGCTGCAAAGCCAGTCTAGTGTTAGTCCCCATGCCCGTTGGAATGCCTTTCTAAATCAAGTATGCGCTAGCACCTTTCTGCCTTGGTTGCAAGCAGAATACGTACCAGAAGCTACTATTGATACATTGCCAATAACTTGGGAACTGGTCAACGGTACTGCTATAAATATCGATACAAAACGCTTGATTTTAATTCCAGATAAAAGCCTAGAAACTAGAGAATTTTCTGTACCACAAGAATGGATAGATATTCCTCAATGGGCAGGGGATTATTATTTAGCAGTACAAGTCAATCCCGATGGTCAATGGATGAGAATTTGGGGTTACACCACCCACGAACAATTAAAAAATCAAGGTAGCTACGATTCCCAAGAACGGACTTACTCCTTAGATGCCAATCAAATGATTGAGGATTTGAATGTGCTTTGGGTAGTACGTCAACTATATCCTGAAGAACAAACACAAACAGCGATTGCTCCTTTGCCTATATTATCAGCTACTCAAGTAGAAAATCTCTGGCAAAGATTAGCAAGTTCAACAAATCCTCGCTTGGAATTGCCCTTTGAAATTTGGGCAGCTTTGCTAAATACCGAAGACTGGCCGCAAAGATATACACAGAAGCCAGCACTTGTCAACTTGCGTCAGTGGTTCCAAAATATAGTTGCAGATAGCTGGCAAACAATAGAAACCTTCCTGGGGACACAGCCAGATTTCGCCTTTAGCTTTCGCCAGATTACTGATGTAGGCGAGCGATCGATCCAACGAGTTAAGGAGATTGAGTTACCAAACAGCAATCAAGCTGTAGTATTAATGCTAACATTGACAGCAGAAATAGATAATAGAGTAGGAATTCGTGCCCAACTGTATCCCAAAGAGCGCAATTTATATTTACCGATAAATCTTAGTTTGGCATTGATTTCTGCTTCTGGAGAAATTGTCCAATCAGTGCAAGCCAGGGAAACAGATAATTCAATCCAACTCAAGCGATTTAAATGTCCCCAAAACACACGATTTAGTCTTCAGGTTGTTTTAGATGATTTCAATTTTATCGAGGAGTTTGAAAGTTAATAATTGGGTATTGTCTCACGCAGAAGCGCAGAGACGCAGAGAGGAAAAGGAGTTTGGTGTTGCTCAAGTAGAATATGAAATACTCTTCTCAACTCTTACTCTCTGCGCCTTTGCGTCTCTGCGTGATATAAATTATGAGCAAACTAATCGTCCTCAACTTAGGAAAAGGAAACTTACACCAAGGCTTCCCCACAGTCATTGCTCAACTTTGGCAAACGGATACTCCTACTCCCATGCAATTTACAGGTGGATTACCTGCTGCACCACAATTGGAGCATCTTTATCAACGTTGGCAACAAATGTATACAGCTTTGTATGCTACTCTGGGTTGGCGCAGTCGCAACATTGCAGATTTTGAAATTGATGAAGAAGACGTTACCCATATTTCCCAAGGCGAGTTTGACAACCTCTGCGAAGAATTACAACAAAGTTTAAATACATGGCTAAATAGTTCACTGTTTCTCAATATTGACCGGAAACTACGTACTCAACTGTTACCCACAGAAGAAATTCGTTGCATAATTACTGCCCAATCGCCACAGGTTTTAAAGCTTCCTTGGTGTCTGTGGCAGTTTTTCAGTGATTATCCACAAGCGGAAATCGCCCTGAGTCCGCCAGAATATGGGCGTTCTGTGAAAACAAATCCAAAAAAGACTAAAGGTAAAGTCAGAATCTTAGCAATTTTAGGCGATCGCCACGGCATTGATATTGAAAAAGACCAAAATTTACTGCGGCAATTACCTAATGCTGAACTCAAATTTTTAGTTGAACCGAACCGTTCCCAAATCACAGAACAATTATGGGAGTCAGGTTGGGACATTCTTTTTTTTGCGGGGCATAGTTCCAGCCAAGGAAAAGGGCGAATGCTGCTCAATTCCGGCGAAAGTTTAACAATTGAACAATTAAAGTATGGTTTACAAAAGGCGATCGCTCAAGGTTTGCAGCTAGCAATTTTTAACTCTTGTGATGGTTTGGGATTAGCCCAAGATTTAGCTGATTTGCATTTACCCCAGGTAATTGTCATGCGCGAATCGGTACCAGATCGGGTAGCGCAGGAATTTTTGAAGCACTTTTTGACACTTTTTTCGCGGGGCAAAACTTTATATGCAGCCGTCAGGGAGGCCAGAGAAAGATTACAATCTCTAGAACATGATTTTCCCTGCGCCACTTGGTTACCTGTCATTTGTCAAAATCCAGCGGAAATTTCCCCCACCTGGCAGGATCTCTGCGGTGACCGGTTGAGTTTATATCTGCCGCGTCCCAATTTCAAGCAATTACCAGCAGTTTTTTTAAATAGCTTCAGTGTGACTTTACTTATCGTATTAATACGGTTATTCGGTGGATTGCAACCGCTAGAATTAGAAGCATTTGACCAATTAATGCGACTGCGACCAAAAGAACAGCCAGACTCGCGGCTTTTGGTAATAACTGTTACCGACCAAGATATTCAAGCCCAAGGAAAAGAACCGCGCCAAGGTTCTCTATCCGATAAGTATCTCAATCTCCTACTAACCAAACTGGAACAATACCAGCCAGCAGCTATTGGTCTAGATGTATACCGAGATTTTCCCGTAAGTGCTAAGCAACCAGAACTAGCCAAGCGGATGCAAAAAAGCGATCGCCTGATTGCAATTTGTAAACGTGCCGATCCCAAATACGATCCCACAGGCATTTTACCCCCGCCAGAAATACCAGAAACACGGCTGGGTTTTAGCGATTTTCTTGAAGACAACGATGGTGTAGTTCGCCGTCATTTGTTGGCAATGACTCCCAACCCGATTTCGTCAAGTTGCACTCCGGCTTCTGCCTTTAGCGTGCAATTAGCATTTCTTTATCTGAAAAAACAGGGAATTACAGCCAAATTTACCCCAAATTGGGATTTAAAACTGGGAAATCAAACTTTCCCGCGTTTACAAAATCAGACTGGCGGTTATCAGTCCATAGATACCGAAGGTAGTCAGATTTTACTAAATTATCGTTTTTCGCCCTCAGTACAAGCGATCGCACCCCAAATCCCCCTTAGCCAAGTCTTGAACGGACAAATTAACCCCAATGCCCTGAAAAATCGGATTATTCTCATTGGTGTCACCAGTAATAGTAGTAGCGATTACTGGTATACACCAGATGGTAAAAACCCTTCAGAAATCATCCCAGGCGTAATTATTCAGGCACAGATGGTTAGCCAAATACTCAGTACTGCTTTAGACCAAAGACCCTTATTATGGGTTTGGAGCCAATGGAGTGATATTTGCTGGGTTTGGGGTTGGTCTTTGACAGGTGGTTTACTGGCTTGGTATCTTCGCAAAATAGCTTACGTCAGTATTGCTATCACCGCAGCATCATGTATATTGTTTGGACTTTGCTCCCTCGTGTTGACTCAAGGCGGCTGGATACCCATAGTACCACCGATGATTTGTTTGCTACTTAATAGTACTATATTCATCTTTATCAGCAAAAAATTACAGAAATCATAGCGATCGCAAGTGTAGTAATAAATTAACTATAAAAATTCTGAATTCTGAATTCTAAATTCTGAATTCTAAATTGCGATCGCTAATTTATTTCCCCTATGAAAAAGCTACATTGGTTTCACACTACGACTTTGATATCTGCGCTAAGCTTGAGTGTTGTTAACGCACCTGGAAATTGGAACGTACAGGCTCAAACCCTAACATCTACAAGCAAAATCACCTATGTTGCACCAAAAGCACAGGAAAAGCCAGGAGAACCCACAGGTAGACGTAGAGGAGGAGGTAGCCGTGGTTCCTGTAAGCAGTATGAAACTCTCACAGCTTTAGTACCCATAACCAAGACAGTCAATAAAGATGTAGTCTGGGGAAAATCAGCATCTCAAACCCCAACATTTTGGTTTTTTGTACCCGATAAATTAACTCCCAAAGTCCCTGTTGAGTTTGTAATTCAAGACGAAGCAGATAATTACGTTTATCATACAAAATTTAATCCACCAGAAACGCCATCGGGAATTTTCAGCCTAACTGTACAACCTACAAAACCCTTAGTGGCTGGTAAATCTTATCGTTGGACTTTTTCCATTTATTGCGAGCCTGACAAACCATCTGCTGCTGTTTACGTCCAAGGTTCAATCACACAAGTGACTCTCAATGCATCATCACAACAACTTGCAGCCGCTAAAACCCCATTGGAAAAAGCTAGTTTTTTTGCAAAACATGGTCTTTGGTATGATGCTTTAACAACTTTAGGAGAAAATTTACAAAATACCAAAGACAAAGATCCAAAAATTGCATCGGCTTGGAGTGAGCTACTCAAACAAGGCGATTTAGCTCAGTTTAGTACAAATACAGTGGTATCTTGTTGTATTTCCAAATAAAGGGAACAGGGAACAGGGAACAGGTAAAAAGGAATAAAAGTGTACCTAACTTCCTAGAAGAAATCAAATATGAAGCCAACCGGAACCGTTACAGCCAACTCCGGAACCGTTACAGTTAACTCCGGAACCGTTACAGTTAACTCCGGAACCGTTACAGCCAACTCCGGAACCGTTACAGTTAACTCCGGAACCATTACAGTTAACTCCGGAACCGTTACAGTTAACTCCGGAACCGTTACAGTTAACTCAGAAGCAGTATTGTAAAACTTCGCCCAATATTGTTGGGATAGCCTTTATTATCTTCTAAACAAGCGATCGCTTTCCATCCCCAGTTCCTTTTATATCAAGTTCGGGTAATCACGATTCATATCATGTCCGCTTGATTACTTATTAAATCCGAAAAACCCCACCCCTCCCCGAACTTCGCAGGGCTGTTTAATTCCCTAAAATGGTTAAAATTGCAAGGGTCAAAGAAATCAAAATTTAGGGCAAGCGTACAATTAGGGCAAAAAATTTTGCGTCTTCAAGCCCAAATAATGTTGTTTTTCTTTGCGCCTTTGCGTCTTTGCGTGAGAATATCCCCTTGACAAATCTCACAGACTAGCGAATGAAACGGCCCTGCCGAACTTCGGGGGAGACAAAGCGTAGCTTTGGCGGGGTGGGGTGCAATGGCTGTGGAAATCATAACTAATTATGCGGACATGATATAATATCAAATTGGGAAAATCACTTACGATTAAAAATTCTCCGCGTCTCCCCTTCTTTGCGTCATTCTTATCGTAAGTATTTAGGCGAACGTGATATTACCTGTATGTAAAAACCAGCCCTTCAACGAAGTGAGGACTGGTAACTGATATGATGAGCTTGTCAGACTAACCCTCTTTTGTCAGAGTGGGAAAATCCAATCGCCCAAATGCTTACAGGGCTTTAATTTCCACTTTTATCTATAAATTTCAGTTTCTGTTAGAAAATAAAGCCTCAAACCTTGATGAAATCAAAGTCTCAGAATCAGGCTGAGATTATTGTTTTCCGAGAGTGACAAAAGAGGGCTAATCTCTACAAAATTTTAAACAAGCTGGATATCTGTACTAATTGCAAAACCAGCAGGTCTATTCTCAATTGTGGCAAATTGAGTTCCTTGGAAGAACAAAGCACCAGTAGCATCGTTGTAGCTGAAATTGTTGAAGTTAGTGATACCACCAAAACCAGCTTTAGAAATCTGAATCTTGTCACCTTCAACCCTACTGAAGTCTTTGATGATGTCTAAGCCTTCTAGGTTTGAGTTAAACACGTTGCACTTTTGAGGTTTATGCACTCAAATCAAAACAAAGCCAAAAAAATTTTTTAGCAACCCATTTAGAGCCAATTTCCCAGTAAGACGTAAGCTGCCCAATGTATGGGATGCCGATAATCTGGGTCTTTTAAGAGAGAAAGTTGGGCTTGGCGCAGTGCTTCTGCTTTTGTGACTTGCTTTGTGGCCAATTCTTTGTAAAATTGACCGATGAGGCGGGCGCTAGATTCATCATCTAAGCTCCAAAGCGAGGCTAAGGTACTGCGTGCGCCTGCTTGAATTGCTATCCCAGCTAGTCCTAAAGCGGCGCGTTTGTCTCCTTCGGCAGTTTCGCAAGCACTGAGAACGAGTAATTCAATTGGCTCAGGTGTAGTTTGCTCTCTGCTGCTGAGCAAATTTTTCAATTCGTTGAGTTTAATCGGTTTATCCCAAGCCAACACAAAGGTTTCATCAGCGTTAGAACTAAATTGACCATGAGTTGCTAGATGCACCACAGAAAAGGGCACTGAGTCAATTTGTTTTCGTAGTGCTGAACTAGTAAATGTTTGATTCAGGAGAACTTGGCTAGGAACTTCCGACTCAATTGTTTTTAATTCCTCGCTGACATTTGGTAAGGAACTAAACCCGTGTCGTGCTTCTGTGAGTCCAGCCACCAAAGTTTTGAGCTTGGTTTGACGCAATGGACGCGGCCCTAATAGCTCTAACCCAGGTGTGAGGGCAATGCTGTATTTTTCTACTAAATAATTATTACCATCATAGAGGGCTGCGATCGCCACGTTCCGCAATGCACCATCTAAAACGAAAACCAATGTTTTCACCTGACTTTCAGTTAGTTCTGCCTCCATAGGGCGAATTAACCAGTCGTAAATTTTTGCAGATAATAATTTTCCCTCTGGAGTTGTGAAGGGTTTTTCTAAATTTTCTCTCAGTTGCTCTATAGTTTCTTCTACTTCAGCTTGACTGATTTTCGTGGCATAGTGGCGTAGTCCTTGCTGAGGTAAACTCACAATTACTTCTAGCCGGTCTGGCAAAATAATGGGATAAATTACTGCTGCTGCTGACTGTTGAATTTGCTCAATGGGTACTATCTGTCTTTGTAGACAAGCTGAACGAAAGAAGTTGTCAAGTTCTGCTAGTTGTAACGATTCAATTACTTGACGGGCTTGTTTTAGTTGTTCCTGACTAGGTTCTGAATTTAACAGTAATTGTACGTATTCACGATATACAGGCTCTACAGCTTCCCTAAAGGAAAATTGAATGTCACTGTTAATGGCTACTAAATCGCTACGCAGAGATTTTAATGTTGTAAAGGCGACTTCATAAGCTGATGTTGCAGACTTGATGGCTCCTTGGGCTTTTAAAATCCGTCCTAATTGCCATTGCCATTGATAGGCGATATGTGGAGCATTAATGGCTTGGGCTATTTGTAAAGCCTGTTGGGTTAAATCTTCAGCATTTGACCACTGCTGGGTTTGTTCGTAGAGTCCGCCGAGATAACCCAAAGCATAAGACTGTGCTTGGCGATCGCTTAAATTTTCAGCTTCTTGAATTGCTGTGGCTAATAGTTTAGCAGATGTGGTGTATTCTTGAGTTCCCAATTTCACCAAACTTTTAGCAAAGTTGATGCGAGCGTAAATTGTTGAGCGACTGGGAGATAGATTATTAAACTTTGGTTGCAGTTCTAGCGAGAGATTTTCAGCTTTTTTTGTTTGTCCAGTTGCTATTAATAGTTGAAGTTCATTAATTTGAGCTTGTATATGGGTGACGCTGTTGGCAGAAACAACATTTGCCGCTCTTTCGTAGTATGCCAATGCTGCATTTTTATCGCCTTGGGCATAAGCTGTGTTACCCAAGCTGAGTAAAGTGGCACTCAATTCTTGTGAGAGATTAGGGTCATTTTCTAACAATTGCAAACTTTGTTGCAAAACTCTGCGAGAATCAGCAAAAGCACCCACAGATTTGAAAACATTGCCCAGGCTACGCAAACCTGTAGTTTTTAACTGTTCGTCTGGTTGATTCTCTAGTGTTTGTTCTACTTCTGCCAGGGTTTTACGAGCTTGGAGATAAAGCCCTAGAGCTTGCTGGGCTTGAGCTTGATTAATTAAACTGCCAATTCTGCCTTGTGTATAACCTGCTGCGGTATAAATATTAGTTGCCTGTTGCCAAGTATTTAGAGCTGCTTCTGGCTTACCTTGGGCTAATTGCAAACTTCCTTGGGTGTTGAGTGCTTGGGCAAGGATGAGTTTTGTTTGTGGTGTTGTCTGTTGCAAGTTTTGAATTAAATTTAAGCTAGAGCTAATTGTCTCATTTGCTTGCTGCCATTGTCCCAACTGCTGGTAAGCCAAGGAGAGATAATTTAGCACCGTAGCTTGAGACGATGAATTTGTTTCTGCTTTGAGTGCCAACTGCCAAATATTTATCGCTTCAGCATATCGTTGTGCTTGATAAAGTTCTCTACCTTGTTGAATTAAATTTGATTTCTCTGCAATTTTCTCTTGGCTAACCAGGGGTTGGACTGAAGAAGCCATAACTTGTCTCAATTCCACCATTAGAGTGAAACTCCCCCCTAACAGCACACAAAGCATAAAAGCTAGAGCTTGACGCCAAAATTTTGGCAGTTTTTTTGCTATGTGAGAGTGCAACATTAGTTTTGGGCAACTGGGCAACTAACAGGTGTGAGTGAAGAGTTGTGAGGGGTAGCGGTGGGAGCTTGAGCTACCAGAGTAATAGTACCATCAGCATTAATTACCAATCCTTGAGCTTCAGCGATCGCACTTGGTGTTTCTGAAACCAAATTTACCTCTTTTTGGGAGCCAGTCACCTTTTCATTGGGCAAAGCATGGGTTTGTAAATCTTGCCAAATCACATCGCTGCTCAGTGGCTCAATGGGGTTGGGTGGTAAACCACCTCTTCCAGTGACTATAAATTCACTTTGTTCATTGGCTGTTGCTTCGCCACCAGTTCTACAGGTTTGGGCAATGAGTCGGGAAGCATCTACTATATCTGTGGGTAAATTCACGAGTCCGTTACTGGGGTTGACATCAGGTGTGTTAATTTCCACAACTCCATTAATTCCCAATTCAGAACTCGCGTTAATATCACTCAAAGAAGTTAAAGTTTCACTCAATTGCAATCCAAAGATTCCTTGAGCAGTAATATTAATTCTGCCTCCCAAACCTTCAATAGCATTAGCAATGATGTCGCTATTTTCCTTGGGGTTAGCAACCACAAAATTTGTATTAATATTGATGTTGCCGCCATTACCTTTGTCGAAAGCTTGGGCAGTAATTGAACTATTATTCCGCAATCTTATCAGATCGGACACTCTAAGTTGAATGTTAGCTTCACTACCTGAAGCTGTTGTAGCAGACAGCGTTCCCTCGTTAAGCGAGATAGTCTTAGCAGTGATATCTAAATTACCTGGGTTTCCTATTCCCAAACCACTAACAGTAACTTGACCTCCATCTCGGACAACCAAATTCTTTGTCGCAATTGTAAGATTGCCAGAATCTCCGAATCCTTGCGAACCAGCAGACAATATACTATTAACTCTACGAATACTAGAATTTCCTAACCCAGTATCTCCTATTCCAGAACCAGATACTTCTGTTGATTCCAAGGCATTCACAGTCGCCTTTCCCCCTAAACCCTCATTAAAGGTGCTAGCGCCAACTTCTCCCCCGTTTTGAATCAGTAAATTCTCTACGTTGAGAGTTAATGTTCCTCCTGCTCCTCTAGCAAAAGTATTAGCTTGGATTTGTCCTCCATCTTTAACTACCAAGCGACTAGAGTTGACTGTGATATCTCCTCCCTTACCAGTCGGTTGTGTAACATCTGGTCGCCTGCCAACTGAACTGAATATACCGCTACTGACTCTAGAGCCATCGCTTCTTATGGCTGTACCGTTGACTTCCACAGACTTAGAGGCATCCACAAGCATTGTTCCACCATTCCCTGAAGAGAAAGTGGATGTTCCTATCTGTGCGCCATTACGGATAAATAACTGCCCAGTTTTAATTGTCAAATTTCCAGCATCGCCTGTAGCACCTATATTAGATTGAGCAAACAAGCCACTGGAATTCCGTCCACCCCGGTATGCTCCACTTAGCTCTACAAATTCTTTCGCCATCACTGTCAGTTCTCCTCCCTCACCAGTGTTGAAAGTAGAAACTGATACAACTCCTCCATCTTTCACAATTAATCTTCCAGTATCAATTGTGATATTGCCTCCTTTTCCCTCAGCCTGAGTTGTTGCAAAAAAACCAGTAGAAAACCCACTCAATGAAGTTCCCAACAGTTCCACAGAATTCGAGGCATTCACAATTATTCTTCCACCTTGACCTACACCTCTGGTGTTAGCTGCAATACTTGAGCCATTCCCCAGAATCAATCGACTAGTGTTAATAATTACACTGCTTCCCCCTCCAGAACCATAATTAGCGACATCGATTAAGCTGTCCTCGTCAATTGGAGAACCTCCACTCATTTCTACTAAATCTGTGGCGTTGACAATTACGCTTCCTGGCTTTCCAGAACCTCTGTTGCTATTAAAAATTCCTGATTCTTCGCTGAGGGTAACTCGCCTACCTTGGAGATGAACGCTACCTATGCTTTGACTAATGCTGTCAGAATTAGCAATGATTTCAGTCCTACCAGACAATTTAATATCTCGATAACTTTCAATGCCTTCATAACTTAATGTCAAAGGAATAGCATCAGAGGCAAATGACCAATTAAAGCCCACAACACCATTGCCAAAGACAGACCCTAATTCTATCTGTCCTCCATCTGCTTTTATCCTACCTTGTTGCAGAAAAATATCACCACCTACAAGTGCAAGGGTTCTTTGCGATCGCACCTGGAGTCCGACAATTTCACCATTACTATCTTGAACAGTGGATTGGTTGACAATACTACCAGGATTTGCGGCAAATTGCAACCCAAGGGGTACATTGACAGTCAACAACGGAGGAGTTTGAGGATTATTAGCACTAAAAGCAAAATTATTATCAAATCTCAAACTATCAGCTGTACTTCCGACAAAAGAACCTGCAACATCTAACCTTGCATTTCTTCCAAATACGATGCCATTGGGATTAATGAAAAACAAATTCGCATTACCCAAAACCCCCAGCGTTCCCAAAATGTTTGAGGGATTATTACCTGTAACTCGCGTGAGAATATTTTCTATTCCTGTAGGATTATAAAAGTAAACCCTTTGTCCATCACCAATGCTAAATTCGCTAAAACTGTGAAATAGATTAGCTCCTCGGACTGCACCACCATCAATGCGATTTCCTATTTCCCCTTTAACATCAACACCTTGAATTAAAATTGATGATTCACTTCCCAAGGTGCTGTCGGCTGTAATTTCGGCGAAGACACGGCTTTCTGGAAAAAGAAAAGAACTTAGTCCCGAAAGGGCTAATCCAAAAAGTAACAATTTGCTTAAAAATTTAAACAATGTTTTTGTCAAAAAATACTAATTGCTGTTATGGATTCTACTACAAAGTACGGTTGCGTAAGTATGGACGCATTACTTACCCAGCATGTATCTTAAGTATGTATCTTTAAGGGAAAGATTACAGCAGTTTTCATGTATTTGAACCACATCTATCGTAAGGGCACAGCAATGCTGTGCCCCTACCGCATGGTCTATAGCGATTCTCGTTTGGATGCAATACGCTGTAGAGTAGCACAGCTGTGCTACCCTACGAACTGGCGAAATGCAGTTTTTGCCCAATGACAAATGACAAATGACAAATGACAAATGACAAATGAAAATTAACTAACTGTAATAACTGTTCCTACACTTTCATTCGCTAACCTATCCACTGCACACACAGCATAAGTTCCCGCTATTTGAACGGTGGCGAAGGTTGTGCCAGCAGATAAAATTCGCTGAATTGTCCAAGTATCGCCAGTTTGTCGATAAAGTGTCCAGGAACGAACCGGCTGATTATCTCCAGGTTGCCAACTGAGTTTGCGGTTGTTGACTTGTAGTCCTGTGGGTGGAGGAAGTGGTGTTGCAGTCTGCCAAGACATGGTTGGAGGGAGGGCAGGTTTGTTATAAAGCAGACTTTGGAATTTATCAGCAATGCCTTGACTATTTTCTCTCAAAACACCGAGATTAAAGAAGATATTCCCCAATGATAACTGTGCAGCTTGGCTACGACTAATTTTTACCTGCTTTTCAATCTCATCGCTTTCCCGACTCTTGTTGCTTGGTTCTGTGAGATTGTTACCAGCGTAAACATGTCTTTGCTTTGTGTTTACGTCTGTCCACCACTTTAACAATGCAGAATAACTTTGTTGTGGTTGGTCTGTGCGCCAGTAAAGTTGAGGGGCGATATAATCAATCCAGCCTTGTTCGAGCCATTTCTTGGAGTCGGCATACAGCACATTATAAGCATCTAAGCCAGTAATACCAGCGGGTTGTCCGGGGCGATAAATTCCAAAGGGACTAATACCAAATTTCACGTGTGGTTTAGTTACTTTGATTCCCTCCGAGAGACGCAGTACCATTTTGTTAACATTGTCCCGTCGCCAGTCGCCCAAGCTAAGTGTACCGCCGGCTGCTTTGTATGCAGCGTAGGTTTTGTCATCGGGGAAATTTTGCCCCTCTACAGGATAGGGATAAAAATAATCATCTAAGTGAATGCCATCGATATCGTAGCGTTTGACTACATCAAGAATCACGTTGTAGGCTCTGTCCTGGACTATTTTCTGTCCTGGGTCCATCCAGCGTTGAGTTTTCCACAAATAAACGGTTTCGGGATTGGTAAATGCTATGTGTGGACGGACGGTTTTAGCTAGGTCGGTGGAAGTGCTGGCGCGGTAAGGGTTAAACCAAGCATGAACTTCGATGTTGCGCTTGTGACATTCTGCGATCGCAAACGCTAAAGGATCGTAAAATGGTTCTGGTGCTTTTCCCTGAGTCCCTGTAATCCAACGACTCCAAGGCTCTAATTGAGATTCATACAAAGCATCTCCCTCTGGTCTGACTTGGAAAATCAGAGCATTGAAGTTCAGCGCTTGTAATTTAACGGTAATTTCGGTGAGTTCAGCTTTCTGTTGTTCAACAGAAAGTCCTGTTTTGGAAGGCCAATCACCATTCCAAACAGACGCTACCCACACTCCCCGGAATTCTCTGGTGTGATTTAGCTTGACGCTACCAGGAGGTATAGGTGTTGGTGTGGGTGTGGGTGTTGGCGTTGGTGTGGGCGTTGGAATGGGTGTTAATGTGGGCGGCACCACGAGGTAACTAGAGGCAATCTTTTCTGCTGCACCTAAATATACTAAAGCTTGATAAATAATCACTGCCACATCTGCACGGGTGGCTGCGAGATTAGGATTAAGTAATTTTAGATTTGGGAAATTAACCACTAATCCCGCACTAGTGGCAATAGCTATCTGATTTTTGCCATAGTCGGGAATTTGACCAGCATCTTGATAGATTTGTCCAAGTGTGGAGAGGAGGTCAGGTTTTACCTTTGTGGCAATTTCCAAACCTGCTACTAAGGAAACTAAAACTTCTGTCCTCGTAATTCGGTTAGCAGGACGGAAGGTTTTATCAGGAAATCCGCTAATAAATGCTTTTTCGTAAGCTGTTTTAATGGCAGCTGCTGCCCAATAACTACTAGGTACATCAACAAAGGCAACATATTGCCGCTTCTTGGAAACTGTCCCAAATGCGCTAGCGATGATGGCGGCAAACTCAGCGCGGGTGAGTGAGTTATCGGGGCGATAAGTCCCATTAGGCAGCCCACTGACGATACCACGTTGGGCTAAGGCTGTAATAAATAAGCGTGCCCAATGGTTTTGAATATCCGAGAAGGAAGTAGTAATAGATACCATTGTTGATTGCAGCTAGCTAGCCTGGATTTTGATTACCTTTGTTAATTTAGCAATACCAGAGCGATCGCTGCTGCAATGTCTTGTTAACTTTCTATTTGGGCATGGGGTATGGGGCATGGGGCATTGGGCATGGGGCATGGGGCATGGGGCACAAGAGGCAGAGGGGCAGAGGGGCAGAGGGGAAAAACTTACTGCTCACCTGCTCCCCTGCTCCCCATCTCCCCATCTCCCCTGCTCCCTCATCTCCCCATTCCCCACTCCCTATTCCCTATCTAAAGCAGAACGCAGATTCAATGACAACATCGTGCGGGAAATGCCGCTGAACAGAACGCTGACACCAACTAGTGTTCCAAGCAACCAAGGCGCGTTGAACGGCCACTGAAACCAAATCATTGCACCTAAAACCAGGGTAATAATGCCATTGACTAGTACCCATGTCCAGTTTTGTTGTGGACGTAACTGGAAGGCCAGAATTAACTCGAATGTGCCTTCAGTCACCAAAAAAGTGCCAAGCAACAAAGTTAGTGTGAGAACACCTGTATAAGGATAAACCAACAACATCACACCGGTTGCAATATACAGTCCACTTAATAAAAGTTTCCAAACAAAACCTCCGCGATCGCGAGTTTGGGCAGCGTAAACTAGTTTTGTAAATCCAGCAAAAGCTAAAATCGCTGCAAACCAAGTTTCGGCGAATATGGTGGTGAATGAAGGTACTGCGATCGCAATAATTCCCGAAACAATCAAGAGAATACCAGTTATCAGCGACCCATTAAGTTCCTTTTTAATATCTCTAGAAACATCGGTTGTCATACAAATCTTTTCCCTATCCTTAAATTAAACTCTACAATTACGTTAGAGAATTTCTGAGTCATAGGGTAGAACCTTCAGGTAGAGTCGCGGGTATTAAATTTCAACAGCAACTACCTATCAAAAGAGTTCTGCCAGATTGCTTAGCCGTTCGTAAACACCGATGAGACGATCTCCTTCTAGTTCGACAGAAGTGTTTGGATAATTCTGAATAGCTCCCAGTAGTGTAACTTCACCATTTTGCTTAATAGATTCGCTTAAAGCAGTTCGTAGTGCTTGTTGGTTTAGTTGTCCTGCGGGGGGGTGAACTACTTCACCAATTTGGTCAACTAAAACTGGCCCAGCCCAGCTAGATAGTAAGTTATTTAAAAAGGCAGGATTGGCTTTAATTCCAGATTTGAGCGCTTTACGGGCTAATGCCGGGTCTTGTTGAGCCGCCTGCAAATAAGCCGTTAATGTTGGGGTAGTCTTGCCAGTTTCTACAAACTGATTTAATTCTTCAACAGATATTGAACCCTGAAAAGTACCATATTTTAAAAGAACTTGCTCGGCAGCATAGGCATTAGTACTTGAAAATAGAACAATAGCACCTATGCCTAAAGCTACTGTTTGAGTAAGTAACTTAGTGACTTTTCTAGTGTTTAATTGATTTAAAAGTTGAAAAATTTGCATTATTTTGTTGGAGTTTATAATGGTTTGGAGAGTGGGTGGGCAAAAAATACCCAGAATATTATTTTACAAAATTTATGCTACAAATGCATGATTAGGGGCGTACAGCCTTACGCCCCTACAGCTAAATTATTTGTTGCAAAGATTTTCGTAAATGGTGTTATATTTGAGATTTTTCATTAGGCGAAGCTGCATGAGGTAATATGGATTGTTCTTCGTCTAAGGTTGGTGCAGGTATACCCAAATGCTTTCTTGTAGCTTCTTCAGCCAAATGTCGGTCTTGTTCAGTCTCGAACTGACTTTCATCTAACAAATGAGGGTTTTTTACCGCTTCGTCTCGGCTTGGGCGATAACCGTTTTTCCACCTGTACTTCCAGTCCATAATCTGATAAGCAGATATACTGCAATTTGATTTCCTAGTTATTCATCGTAGCCGCTTAATGAAAAATGACACTCTTGCTATGGGTTGAAGAGGCTCATTCATAGGGTATAAATTTAACATTTTTTTGAGTAAAAATACTCTTTTAGGCTGATTTTACTAGATTATTAAGCTACAAGTTATTAATGAGACATGGCAATTATAGTAACTATAGTCATTCTTGGCGATCGCTGCTGCAATGTCATACAAAATTTCATAGTCATACCACACCCACTCTTTCCCATGTAGGATATGTGTATTAGCCACTATCTTGTGCAGCCTATGGTTAACATAATAGGTCAACTTACCTTAAAAGAATTTCTAAGCCTTCCAGAAGGAGATGTATACTATGAGTTTGTTGATGGTCAAGCAGTCCCTAAAGTGTCCCCAAAATTTTTTCATTCAACTTTACAGATAGCTTTAGGATTACTAATTCGTGCATGGTGCAAAGGTAAAGCTAGAGTTCTTCCTGAGTGGGCAATTCTTTTAAAGCGTCAAGGCAAAGATTGGGCACCTCTACCAGACTTAACATACATATCTTACGAACGTTTACCCAAAAGTTGGAAGCGCAATGAAGCTTGTCCTGCGATTCCAGAATTGGTAATTGAAATTATTTCTCCAGACCAGACGATAAAAGAATTTGAAGAGAAGGCGAAGGATTATTTAACTGCGGGCGTGTCCAGAGTTTGGGTGATAAATCCAGAAATTATGAGTATTAGAGTTTTTCTGCCTGATGGATCGAATCAAGTTTATACAGATAATATTCCCATTGTAGATACCCTACTTCCAGGTTTGGAATTAACCACAAGGCAGGTATTTGAAGAGGCAGAATTACTTTGAATTTTAGGGTGCTATGTCTAGGTTGGGCTACGCTTACGCAATTTTGAAGAATGCAGAATTTAGAATAACTCTTCGCGATCGATTCAGTTCAACCACTGATAGCCTAGCGTTAGCGAGTTGTAATATAGGACTAGTATTTGATTTTTGAAATATTACGTAGGGTGCGTTAGCGGAGCGTAAAGCACCAAAAGCTTGAGATGGTGCGTTACGGCTTACGCCTAACACACCCTACAAATACTTAGATTTTTTCAGAAATCAAATATGATTCCTATATCATATCCGGATATTATGGGTAAGCTACCGGACATGATATAAATTCATTCTGAATTCTGACTCCTGACTCCTGAATTCTTCTTTGATAATTTCTCTTTCAAAAAACATCAACTTTATCTAATTTTTCCCAAGGAATTTCTATATCTATTCTACCTACATGACCATAAGCAGCAAGTTTCCTATAAAAACCGCCTTTATTTAACGAAGGCAAATATCTCAAATTGAATTGCTTGATAATTCCTGCAAGCCGGAAATCAAAATGCTTTTCTAAAAGACTTGTGATTTGTTCATCTGCAATTTTGCCTGTGCCAAAAGTTTCGACTTGCACACTTACCGGTCTGGAAAGTCCTATAGAATAACTTAGCTGCACTTCACATTCGTCTGCTAGTTTTGCAGCTACGATATTTTTAGCTGCATAACGAGCAATATAAGCTCCTATTCTATCTATTCTAATTGGATCTTTACCGCTCAATGCTGAACCACTATGTTTGGAATATTCGCCATATGTATCTATGGCATTTTTTCTGCCGGTTAATCCAGAATGAACCGCAGGCCCTCCGCGAATAAATGGCCCATCTGGATTAATAAATATTCTTGTCTGTGCATCTGGTTTAATCTCTTCATTTTGAAATACAGGAGAAATTACTGTCTCTCGAATATCATCCTGTAATTGCTGCAATTCGGGTTTTGATGCTTTATTTTGACTGGCAATAACTGTAATGCTGTGAATTCTATATGGACGACGATTTTTATATTCAACTCCTACCTGAGTTTTGCCGTCAGGTGTCAGATATGCAAGTATTTGTTGGCGTCTGACTTCACTAATTTGTCTAGCAAGTTTGTGGGCTAGCCATATTGGTAATGGCATGAGAGTCCATGTTTGATTACAGGCAAATCCAAAGACTGTTACTTGATTATTAACGGTGATTTTTTCTATTTCTGTGTCAGATAAACTGTTCTCATCAAATAAATGGTGTTGCTCAAAGGGTAATTCTCTGAGACTAGTTAAAATGCTGCAAGTTTTACCATTAAATTCTTTATGTTCGTAACCTACTTGTTCGATTACTTGTCTCGCTATGTTGGTAAAATCTACGTTGGTGTTGGGTTCAAATCTGGCAGCGAGAAAAACGATGCCTGTAGATACTGCACATTCTGTAATTACTCTCGAATATGGGTCTTGCTGTAAAAAGCGATCGACGATCGCATCGCTGATCTGATCGCAAAGTTTATCAGGATGTCCTTCGGTTACTGACTCTGATGTAAACATGAAGTCTTTTTTCATAAATGTTTACCTTTGATATGAGATTTATATGAAAAGTTTATTTAAAACTACGGAGGTTATACAAAGGTATTAAAAGATAAACGAACCGCAGAGGCACAGAGGGCACCGAGAAATAAGAGTTTTAGAGAGTTATTGTCTAGGTTATGCTACAGATAGTTTATCTGTGTTTATCTCTGATTTTATTTCTGGAGTATCAAGCTTTTTTAAGAAGTTATTCTCCTTGGTTGATTCATTGACTAATAATGGTAGTAAAGCACTACTTCCAATCACAAGACTGTCCACAATATTGAGCGGTGTAATTTTCAAAAGACTCCTTAATTGAGGAACAATTAGCGCTAAAAGTTGTATGGCAAATGAGCCTGTAATGGCAGCATTCAAGTAGGGATTATTCGGAAGTTTTTCTTGAGTAAATATGCTGTGTTTTTCTGAACGAGAACTAATTGTATGCAGCAGTTGTCCGCTAGTTAGACTCATAAAGGCAATGGTGCTTGCTTGGGGACTAATGCCATATCTGAAGATGGCGTAACTGTAGGCTGCTAAGGTGCTGACGGATAGTGTTGCTGACTCAAAGGCAATTCTGGCAAAGTCGGTGTTTTTAATAATTGGTTCGTCAGGGTTGCGGGGTGGCTGACTCAACACTTCGGGTTCTGGTGCTTCTAATGCTAAGGAAAGTCCGGGGAAAATGTCTGTTACCAAATTCAACCACAGGAGTTGGATGGCATTCAAGGGTTCGCCTATACCCAATGCGGTAGCGGTGGTCATGACCATGATTTCGCTGAGGTTTGTGGCTAACAGGAAATGCACGGATTTTCTGATGTTGTTGTAAATTGTCCGTCCCCGACTCACGGCAATCATCATGGTTTCTAGTCTGTCGTCTTCTAGGACGATATCTGCAACCTCACGGGCGACATCGGTTCCGCCTTTGCCCATTGCTACACCAACTTGGGCGGCTTTCAATGCTGGTGCATCGTTGATACCATCACCAGTCATGGCGACAACTTTTCCGGCTGCTTGCAATGCTTGGACGATTTGCAGTTTATTGCTGGGACTGATGCGGGCAAAAACATCTACTTTGTCGCTAAGTGCTATTAATGCCTCTGGTGTAAGGTTATTCAGGTTGGTGGAATCGAGAATTTCTAGTTGGGGATCTCGATTCAATTCTAATTCTTTGGCGATCGCATAAGCTGTTGGACTTTGATCGCCTGTTATCATCACTGTATCAATGCCGGCTTCATGGAAGTCACCAATCAATTCTTTGGCACCTTTTCTAATGGGGTCAGCCATGCCTACAAGACCTAGCCAAATCAAGTCTGATTCATAATTTTTGTCGTTTTTCGTTTCATCGATATGGCTGTAAGCCACACCCAGCACCCGCAGCGCTTTTCCTGCCATGCGATCGTTTTCGATCTCCATCGCTTGTCTGTCTTCTTCACTTAAAGGTACTATTTGCCCGTTTTTCATCCACTTTTGGCATATCTGCACAATTTCAGTGGGGCTGCCTTTGACAGCAATTAACTGCTGGTCATCAGGAGTTTGATGAATTGTACTCATGATGTTACGATTTTCCGATCGCAAGTTTGTTTGCAATAAAAGATATTTTTGTCTAAGTGCGATCGCATTTACCCCAGCGCTAATTGCCATGTAAATCAAGGCGTTTTCTGTTGCTGAACCTGTGACTATATACTCGCCATCACTCTGTAAACTCACTTCTGTTTCATTGCAGAGAACTGATACATGAATCAGCTTTAACAGTTCATCGCAGGTATACGGATTAATTTTTTCTTCGCCAGTAATGAATTCTCCGTCGGACACGGTGATGTGTTTGCTGTCTGCATATATCTCCACCACGGACATTTTATTTTCTGTCAGTGTCCCGGTTTTATCCATGCAAATCGTTTGTACGGAACCTAATGCTTCCACTGCACTCAGACTGCGAACGAGGACGTTATTTTTCCTCATATCTCGAATTCCTAAGGCTAAGGTTGTAGTAGCGATGGTGGGTAAGCCTTCGGGAACCGCAGCCACGGCTAAGGATATGGATGATTTGAGCATTTGTACTAAACCGTATCCCCGCAGTACTCCCATACCAAAAATCAGACCGCAGATTCCCATACCAATTAAAACTAGTTGACTACCTACTTCATCTAGTTGTTTTGCTAGGGGAGTCTGGATTGCTGTTGCTTCACCAACCATTTGTTGTATTTTGCCCATTTCGGTGAATTTGCCTGTGGACACAACCGCAGCCAGTCCTTGACCACTGATAACAAAAGTGCCTTTGTAGATCGTATTGTGGCGATCGCCTAATGGAATATCCTCACCATTCAAAGATGCAGTAATTTTAGTTACGGGAATACTTTCTCCTGTCAAAGCAGACTCATCAATACTCAGATTATCCGCTTCAAGAAGTCGGGCATCTGCTGCTACATAACCGCCGGGTTGCAGAAATAAAATATCTCCTAAAACAACATCTTCTGTGGGAATTTCTATTTGTTTGCCATCTCTAATAACCGAAGTTGATGTTTGTTCCTGACTTTTAAGGGAATGAATAATTCTTTCTGATTGGCTTTCTGTGACATAACCAATAGCCGCATTTAAAGTAATAACACCCATAATGACCACAGCATCAATTACTCCACCGGTGACCAGAGAAATTCCTGCGGCGACACCCAGCAAACCCACTGGTAGAGATTTGAATTGGTCAATTAAGATGCTGAAATCTGAACGAGTTGCTGCTTGGTCTAGAACATTCGGGCCATATTTATTCAGGTTTTCTACAGCAGACTTACTGGATAATCCTGTTGTTTTTGAAGTATTTAATTTCTTGACGACGCTAGTTGGTGTCATTAGATGCCAAGTTTCTGGCTTTTGTTCCTGGACATCGCCAATTATTTTAGTAATTGCTTTTTTACTTTTTTTTGGATAATCCAATAAGACTTTTTCAATTAAAAAGCTAATTTGATTGGGGCTTTGCTCTCTGCTAAAATTTACTAAAATATTACCTGTTAGGGGATTAGCAGAAACATAATTTATTCCTGCTTCTTTGGATAGCGATCGCTCCAAATATTCTTTTAAGTCTGCCGAACGATAGAGTTCATTTATTTTGTATCTAATTCTTCCTTTGACGTTATTATGTATTGCTTGAATCACAGCAATTATTTCTCCTGTAATGCCTCCAAAAATTTATCCTATCTAATTCACAAATCAAAATTCTGTGATACTTCTGAATCAATTGTATTATTAAATTTAGTAAATACTTCAAAGGCATACCAAGCTAATGTATGCCAGGGAATTTCTTCTAGTTCTAGCCCTTTATTTATTAATTGGTGAATGGCGAGTGCTGCTAACCCCGTAGGTACTAACAACCGCAAATCGACAACGCCTTTACTCATCTGTCCGACATCAACATTCAGGTCAGATACCAAGTTGATTAAATCCGTAGCAACTTCAGATTTGCTATTTTTAAAATAAGTTTCAAAGGTTTTAGAACTAAATTGTTCTTGCTTCTCATGAATGAGTTCAGCATTTACCTCGGCTGCTATATTTTCACAAACTTCTGCTACTTCCGCAACTGCTTCTTTACACATTTCCGACAAAGTAATGCCCTGTTTAATCGCCGTTTGAACTACAGGTTGTTTGATTGCTGCTGCAACAGGAATAATTACAGGGGCAATAATTATTGCAGTCAGACTTTCGACAATTTCAGGAACATTAACTTCTGGCAAATCGGATATATATGTCATCTAAAAACTTCCTCCGGCAAAAAGTAGGCGATCGATAAATACTTTGTGAAAGGTACTTTTACAATAAATGCTTATAAAGCAGCCTAAAAGTAGATTTACAAAATAGGCCTCACAATGTAAGCCTATTTAAATTCATTACTTGATTCATCAGTCTAAAGTTACAGAACCAAGTTTAATTGAATGTAAAAATTTTAAATTTTCTATCTAAAGAAATAAGCATAGAAATCACGTTATGATTGTGTAAATATTCTAGGCACAGAGTTTATAGAATCAGCAACTTTTAGTTAGACATCACTCTTGAATAATATCTCTACAGATATAAATCAAAAAGCTGATTATTAGTATAATTCCACCTGTAGACTCACGCAATTAAAATTCAAAAGGTTGATAATTAAGAGTAAGGTTACCACCTTTGAGTCTGGTTGTAATTAAAAATTACACTCAGGAAAATAAAATATAAAACAGTACAGCCAATGACAATTTCTACAGACCGCGAACAACAGATTAAAAAATTACGTGAGCTAATCAAAGATGTTGATTATGGAATGTTCACCACAGTTGATGAGGATGGAAGCTTGCATAGTTATCCTATGTCGAAGAGTGGTGAAATTAACTCTGATGGCATACTTTGGTTCTTTACTTATAGCGGTTCTCATAAGGTAACTGAGGTTGAACATCATCCGCAGGTCAATGTCAGTTTTGTGTCACCCGAACAGCAGTGGTTTGTTTCTATTTCTGGTAGCTCACAACTTGTGAAAGACCGCAACAAAATGCGAGAACTTTGGAAGCCAGAACTTCAAACTTGGTTTCCTAAAGGACTAAATGAACCCGATATTGCTTTGTTAAATGTAAATATTAACCAAGTTAATTATTGGGATAGTGTATCGAGTTTTAAACCTCAAACAATTAGCTTTTTAACTCGATGAGGCTTTTAAAAATTACTCTTGAAGTAGTAGGATTTATACAAAAACTATGAGTTATTTGTTAATACAGCAGATTGCAGCTTGGCGAACTACGGGTTACCGTAGGTTAGCACATCTGTGTTACCCTAACCGTGTACCTCATTTACCTGAAAAATGCTGTAACTAATGACCAATAGCTCACTAAAATTCTACACCCAAGCATGAAAAAGGTTTATTAACCTACTCCCGACTTGCTTTTTCAAGCTAAATACACACCTGGGTGGCGTGACAAGACTAAAATATTGCATAAAAAATTGCTCAATTATTGAAATTTGAGAAACATCAACCAATTTTTTTATTGCATTAATTTAGGCTTACCACGCCACCACACCTTATGTTTATTCATTTTAATTACTAATTAGTGTGATTTATGCCTTATAAAGAAATTAAAGATTTACCAGATTCAGTCAAAGAGAACTTACCTAAGCACGCCCAAGAAATTTTTTGGGCTGCTTTTAACAGCGCTCAAGAACAGTATGGTGAAGAAGAAAGTGCTTTTCGTGTTGCTTGGAGTGCAGTGAAGCGCGATTATGAAAAAGGTGATGATGGACATTGGCACAAAAAGCCTCAAGCTCTATTATGATTCAAGAAAAAAGAACTAGAAAGATTGCGTAGGCGTAGCCCATCGTAGACATCGCTACTGCAACAACAAAAGCCTCAGCAATATGCTGTAAATCGCAGCAGTTCCATTTTATCCACAATTCTCAGTAGCGTAGCACAGCGGTGCTACCCTATAACGTGGTCTATTTACCTGAAAATTGCTGTAAGTATGCTGTATATTTCATAAATTAGTCATTACCTGGGCTAATTCATTAGATAAATCAATGTCCCAATCTTGGCACTTTTTAAATAAAACACCAGCTAAGAAATAATAATCACCAGAATAAAATGCCATTTTGTTTTCCCGTAATTTTTCTATGTGTTTCTTTACCTTAGGCTCAGAGCTATAGTAGCCAAATTGCAAAGGTAAAATCATAAAATTCGCAACGCAATAACCATTTTCTTTTGCTAAGTTTAGCGTACTTGTTGGATTAGAAAAGCTAGATATTAAAATCAATACATTTTCATAACCTAACGTCAAAAGTTCGTTGGTAATTTTAGCTCCATCTACGCCTCCAAATAACAGCGGCATATAGATATCATTATCTGGTGCGGGGAGATATGGCGGATTAGCTACAAGATATTCTGCATCAGGTTGAGAAGAATCAAACAAAGATGAATTATGGATTATATATTTATCACTAAGTTTGTATTCATCAATGGTTAAATTTGCCGTTTTCCATGCAGAAGTATTTAATTCAAATCCCTGGATTACTCCATGAAAATTGTTTCTCAGCAAAGAATTAATTACAGGACTACCATCTCCAGAACCAAATTCAACGATGGATTCATATTCATGACAATTTCTAATTACAAAATTTTCTAAGCAGTTGGAATAAAAATTAGATTCTTCAGGACAAACAAAGATGTCTTTCATTTGACTTTAGCTCAACAATAAGGTATGATTACTTCAACAAAAAGTTATTTACTACCTTGTATCAAGGCAATAAAAACTGTTCCTTTAGCAAGAAATTGTTTGCTAAAGAAATTAATTAGCAGGCAAATTAGCGATAAAATGGCTGAGATTGCCAAATTAAAAATGCTAAAAAAGAACCTGCTATTTTTAACAAGAAAGAATTCAGGAGTCAGGAGTCAGAATGAATTCTGTATGACTGGCGGATAGCGTAGCGTAAAGCCTTCTCCTTTGGAAACGCTAACGCGAACGGCATGGCAACGCTTAGAGTGAGTATTTTCGAGTCGCGTCTGAATAACTGGGTTTAAGTCCCCCACCATAAAGATTGCTGAATTCTGAATTCTGAATTCTGAATTCTTTTTTCATTTCTAATTTTTGGGATTTATTAGCTTAGTAAAGTAGTTTGTTCTGCTTGGCGTATCGATCGCACAACAGCACCGGCGGCGCGATCGCCCATTAGTTTTTCCTGGTCATAGCCAAGCAGCAGTTCCCATGCATCATTGGGATATCGTTCTGCTAAAGGCAAAGCCACATCATCTAACATCCAACGACCGTGGCGTTCATCTTCCCTGATGTGCAATTCCCAATAACCCATTGCTGCTTCTGAGAGTCTTAGCCGTTGCGCTGCTGCAAGATAGTTTCTATAAGCCGCAGGCCCAGCCACCTCAAAATATGTCAGCGCACCACTGTAGCGTAGAAAATAGCGTTTGCGTTCAGTGAGTAGAAAATTATGATTAGCACAAGCTAGGACTTCCCAAGGTACTAAATCAAAATATCCTTCTGGTTGAGTATTCATCCCAAATTCAGCAAGCATTTGGGCAAAAAATGTAGAGTGCTTGCGAGATAAACGACCATTGCCGTATTCTTCTAGTAGTACACGCACCAGCGTACACTGCACTTCATTCGCAGCACCACCCAAAATCCGAGAAAGACGGCTAGCTTCAACCAAGCCATCAAAAGAAGCGATCGCTAGCAAGTGACCATAGCCAGTTTCGGTCATTTCCTCACGAATATAGCGGCTATCTGGCGATAATGGCGGATTTAAATCAGTAGATGCACGCTCAATTAAAGCTTGTTTGGCATCCAATTCTTGCAGTGCAGCTACATCAAATTGTGCAAGTTCCCACTTTTGCCAAGCAGCTTCAATTTGGTCACGACATGAGTACAAATAAAGCGATCGCTCATTGGTATAATTATGTAAATCATCGTACCAAAACAGGTTTAGCCGATTAATTCGATAAAGTATCCGTTGGAGAAAAAGGTGAGCCTGTTCATCAGAGCGATCGTTTCCATAAGCAGCCCCAATTGCCATAGAAAGCGTCTGTTGAAACTCACTCGCTTTAGCAGGTTCTATATCCAGTTGATTGTCCAAATCCTCCATTGCTAGCAGTTCTATAAATTGCTGTTCAGCACGGTTATACTTGGTAACTGTTATTTCTTCTGTTTGCGTATTCTTTTTCCCAGCCCCAGCGTTAGGGAATATAACTATATTGCTTTGCATGGAATCTTCAGTAGCTTTAAAAAGTGAAAAATCAGCTTCACCTCTAATATCTAGGTTTCCACACGAGTAGTGTTATGTACCTCTTTCCCTGGTTATAAACAAAGATTAAGCCTAGAAAGGGATTTGGCATGAGGCATGGGGAAGAGGCAAGGGAGCAGTTCTTGCTGGGAGCAGAGGGTAGGGGCTTCTTCCCTGCCCCCTGCCCCCTGCCCCCTGCCCCCTGCCCCTCAATCCATCGCCTTACTTGGCGGAATCTCTTCCAGAGGAATCAGCGCTTCAATCACCGACTTCACAATTGGGGCGGCGACGGTAGAACCATAGGCATTTTCTCCTTTTGGTTCATCTACTAATGCGAACACTACATAGCGAGGAGATTCCACTGGTAAAATAGCTACAAAGCTAGTGATTCTTGCCCCCTTGATGTAACCGCCATTGGGACTGGCTTTTTGGGCAGTACCGGTTTTGCCAGCGATGCGATATCCCGGAATTTGTGCCACTTTCCCAGTGCCTTCAGAAACAACAGTTTCCATCATTTCTACTACCTTTTGGGCTGTTGCGGCTGAGAAAATTTGGCGCGGTATGGTGCGAGGGAGTGAATCATGGATTTGTCCTTTGGTATCAATCAGACCCCGGACTACATGGGGTGTAACCAATTTCCCGCCATTGGCTAAAGCGCCGTGCATCTGTACCAGCTGTATCGGTGTCATCGAAAAGCCTTGCCCAAAGGAAGTAGTCGCTGGTTCAATTGGCGAAGTGATAAATTCCTCTTGACTTTTGAGCCTACCACCAACTTCAAAAGGTAAATCTGTATCAACTTTTTGTCCTAGTCCCAAACGTTCCAGCCAGTTGTAGTATATTGCAGGTTTTAATCGCTGGATCATTTGCACCATACCAATGTTGCTAGAATTTTGCAGGATTTGAGCGATGCTGATTCGCCCATAACCATTGTTCATCGCATTTTTGATGGTGTAATTAGCTACGCGAATAGAACCAGAGTCATTAAATATATCATCTGGTTTAATGACACCATTTTCCAGAGCGATCGCCACATTCAAAGGCTTGAAAGTCGATCCCGGCTCATAAAGATCCGCCACCGTCCAGTTTTTGAACAGTGAAATATCAGCTTTGCCGTATTCATTAGGGTTATAAGTGGGCTGAGAAACCAGAGCCAGTAAGGAACCATCCAATGCGTCCATGACAATTACCGCCCCGCGTTTAGCCTTAAACTCGTCCATCTTTTGCTTAAGAGCAGTGCGGGCAATTCGTTGCAAACGGCTATCAATAGTCAGTTGCAGCCGCAAATCATCAAAATGTAAAAAACCTTCAGGGGCATGATCTGGCATTAGGGCGCCGTTACCTGCTCGACTGAGACGCACCGTTTGCACAGAACGTTCTAGCAACTTTTCTTGAGAATATTCCACACCAGCCTGACCACGACGGTCAACATTCACGTAGCCCACCACATCAGCAGCCAAATCGTCTGAAGGGTAAAATCGGGAGTATTTTTGAATCAACTCTAAACCATTTAAGCGCAAAGAGGTGATGCGATCGACAATTTCTTCCGGCATCGCTGGGGCAAGCACAATCCCGCTTTTTTTGCTCTCAAAAGTCTTCACCAGTTCAGGAGCATCTTTCGCCAATATTGGGGAAAGTTGCTCTGCTATCTCTTCATTAGACTTATCAAACAACTTGGGATGAGCGTACACAGTATATACAGGACGGTCAATGGCCAACATATTATTATTGCGATCTACCACCGGGCGACGGGGCATAAAAGGTCGCAAATTCACCATTTGCTGATTTCGCGCCTGCTCTGTTAACTTTGGTCCCCGGACAATTTGCAGGTTATACAAGTTAACACCCAATCCCAACCCTGCTGCCATTAATGCGCCCCACACAATAAACAGTCGGGACTTGGTATTAGATGTTTGCTCTTGGATATTAGACGCAAATTTCCCCAAAAAACCTCGTTGAGAACGCCTCTGTCGCCTTGTGAATGCTGGACTCCGAAACTTTGCGAATTTTGTTTTGCTTGGTGACTTTTGCATTGGGTTTATCCTTTGTTCTTTGTCATTTGTCCTTTGTCGTTCGTCCTTTGCAAATGACCAATGACCAATGACAAATGACAAATGACTATTGACCTTAATATCCCAGCGGCGAGAGTGTTTGTTGTTGGGTTTGTGGATTTGGCTTTGTGTTAGACGATGCTGATTGAGAATTAGAAGATGCTGGAGGTAAGAAAATCATTCCTTCAGGAGTTGGCGATACTAAACCTGTTGTTGGCTGTTCTGCTTCCTGTGCCATTTTGTTTGTCAGCGTCGCGTTAGTTGTCGTTAATAGCCGCTCATGACGTTGGAGATTTTGCAGCCTGCGATATGACTGACTCCAAAGCTCTTGAGAATATACTGTCCAGCCATAAACCGCAAGTGTCGCTGCTACTAACAAAAACGCCAAAACTGACGAATAACGATGAAAAGTGTACAAACGTAGCAACCATAATGGTGTTGCTCCAGAACCAGGCATCATGGGAAGACCAAGAAAACCAGTCTCCGGACTGTTGTTAGTTTGATTCGATTGGTCATTGAGATTTGGCAGTTGTTGTCTGCCCAACTCTTTCATCGATTTGGGCTTAACTGCCTCATTTGTGGAAGAAACCGATAAATTTTTTAAGGAACGCTTTCGTCTTCCAGAGGATAGTGGTGCAGCTTGGGTAGTAGGTATAGAACTACTCTGGGCTGCTGACTCCAGACGCGCAGAACGTCGTCGCCTCCCCAAAGAAAGAATAGAATCTCGCCAAAACCAAGTACCCCTTGTAGAAACAGCTGATTTGCGATCGACAACCATAAATTTTTTTAGATGAAAAATACTTTACTTTCAATTGATTGCCTGTTTTTGCTCAGGTTAAAATACCCTTCTATGCAACAAACACACATAACAGACTACACCCTTTTAACTGTTCTAATAGCTAGCTATATCAATGTTTGTATCCCCTAGATATTGCAATGTTTGCAGTCACCGATTATAAGCTGGATAGCTTGCTGTTTAGATATCGCACCTAAAGTATGGCAACGGGGAGCAGAAAGGTGCAATACTCTGTGAAAAAAATAAAAAACTCCATCCCCTTATGGGTGGAGTTTTGTCAGCGGTCAGTGGTCAGTGGTCAGTGGCAAAGATTTGTAAAAACCACCCATAAAGGGATGGGGTATTAAACCAGATCCTTTCAACAACTGACTACTGACTACTGACAAATGACTCGCAAAGCGCTATAAAGTATGATACTTGATTTTAAAAAGAATACCCCAAAGGGTTGTTTTTTTTAAGTATGTAATCTTACAACATTTAAAAAAAAGCGATAAATACGGTATCGTATTCAACAGGCGAAAAATTTTTCTAGCCACAATTGGTGAAAGAGGAGTTATGAAAACAAAAATCTTTGGTTTGGCTCTAATGTTAAGTCTGGCCGCAATTCTGGGAGCCTGTGAAGGTGGCGGTGAAGGTGGTGGTGGTACTACTAGTACTCCAGCGGCTACAGGTGAACCGACAGACGCGCCTCCTGCTACTCCCCCAGCTACTCCCGCAGCTACTCCGACTGCTACTCCTAAATAAGGCGCTCTAAAATTGAGTTCAAATCAGCCCAGAATAGCTTCCTGACAGAGTTACTCACCACATAACTTGAATGAATCAAGTTCACATAAAAACCTGCACCTGTGTGTTGGAGTGTGAGAGCTTTGTACAGCTTTTGTGGGAAATGCAGGTCTAGCTTGCTCCTTTGTAGAGTAGACAAAATCACTGAAGTTGAGATTTAAGCAAAGCTTATCTCCGACTTCTCCAAAAATTCAAAATTCCCAAGTTCTGTACCCGTCTCCTGGCAAAGATGCTCAGTCTAGCCTGCTTCGACCCAGGAGTACGAAATTTTATAGCCATTAAAGAAGCCTGAAACTCAGGCTTCTTCAACATTGTTCAAATGCCAAAGCCTATTAACCAAGCTTTTCAGGATGTTTGAATGGTCAGTATATGTTTGTAGCGCTGTATAAGAGCTTGCTCAAGCACCAGCTAACTAGGTCAGTAATTAAAGAAGAATTCAGAAGTCAGAATTCAGGAGTCAGCAATCTTGACGCTCGCGGACTCGCTATCCGCCAGTCATACAGAAAACATTGCTGAATTGTGACGACTGACGCCTCTATTCTGTTCGATAAAGGACACTAGTGTAAAATGGCTTAAATTACTGAATCTTCAAAGGACAAAACAATTTATCATGTATCAAAAAATCAAACCTGGTGATGTCTCTTGATATTGCCAGATTTTTATTGGGATGCGGTATTGGGGAGCTAAGTCTCCCGACTTGTGCCGCGCCATTGGGCGTCGGAAAAACAGATTTTCATGCTGCGTTGTAAATACAGTTGGAGAGATGGTGAAAGTTAAAATCAAAAAAATAGTAAAATTATTGAGTTTTTTTGTAACTAGTGCAACACTTATCTTTTTAAGTAGCTATTGGGGATCGGCAGTAATAGCATTACCGCCACCAGAGGATACGCCAGAAGAGATATTACGAACACAGATTATCATAGAGGCGCGATCGCCCATCGATGGAAAATTCCTGACTGCTGCCGAATATGCCCAGTTACAAGAACAGTTGCAAGTAGTACCGCCGCCAAAACTAGACCCCAAAATTCGTGACCAAATTTTCTTGCTTCGCCTACGTAAAACCTTACTTCAGTTTTTCCCATTTTTAAATTTTTAATAAATTTGTCATTAGTCATTGGTTATTCCCCGCATCAGAGCGTCTTTGCATCCGCACTCGCCATGCCCCATGCCCCATGCCCAATGCCCAATGCCCCATACCCCATACCCCAAAAAACAGATGACTCATTCTGAGGTAGGATAACGGTGGCGACAAATTTGCAAATAAATGTAAAGAATATATATAGATATTAAAAAAGTACGTTTAGTCAATCACGTTATTACACTTAGGTAGCTTCATGTCCATGACCACGATCGCTCCTGAACAGGTTAACCGTATCGTTTGGAATCAGCATCACGATCCCTTTGAAATACTAGGCTCTCATCCCATAGAACAAGATGGCAAAACTGTCTGGGCTGTGAGAGCCTACCTACCAAACGCAAGTGCAGCATGGGTAGTTCTTCCTGAACAACGGAAAGAATACCCAATGCAAACAGTGCATCATCCCAACTTTTTTGAATGCACCATTGAAACCGCAGAACTGACAAACTACCAGTTACGGATTAAAGAAGGAGAACATGAGCGTGTCACCTATGACCCCTATGCTTTCCATTCTCCCCGCTTGACAGAATTTGACTTGCATTTGTTTGCTGAAGGCAATCATCATCGAATTTACGAGAAACTGGGAGCGCACCCCACCCAAATCGACGGTGTTAAGGGCGTTTATTTTGCCGTTTGGGCGCCCAATGCTCGGAATGTTTCACTTTTGGGAGATTTTAACCTCTGGGATGGGCGCAAACACCAGATGCGTAAAGGCGCTACCGGGATTTGGGAATTGTTCATTCCAGAAATCGGAGTGGGCGAGCATTACAAATATGAAATCAAAAATTTTGAAGGTCACATTTACGAAAAATCCGATCCCTACGGTTTCCAGCAGGAAGCCCGCCCAAAAACGGCATCCATTGTTACTGATTTAGATACTTACAGTTGGAACGACAAAGACTGGATGGAAAAACGGCGTCACACGGACCCCCTCACCCAGCCAGTTTCTGTCTATGAAGTGCATTTAGGCTCTTGGTTACACGCTTCTAGTGCCGAACCAGCTAAATTAGCGAATGGTGAAACTGAACCTGTAGTTATCGTTTCGGAACTCAAACCCGGCGCACGTTTCCTAACTTACCGGGAACTGGCAGACCGGCTCATTCCCTACGTCAAAGAATTGGGATACACCCACCTAGAATTGCTACCCATTGCCGAGCATCCCTTTGATGGTTCTTGGGGTTATCAAGTAACTGGGTACTATGCCCCCACTTCCCGTTTTGGTACGCCCGAAGATTTCATGTATTTTGTTGACAAATGTCACGAAAATGATATAGGCGTAATTGTGGATTGGGTTCCTGGTCACTTCCCTAAAGATGGTCATGGTTTAGCATTCTTTGATGGTAGCCACTTATACGAACACGCAGACCCCCGCAAAGGCGAACACAAGGAATGGGGTACTTTGGTATTCAACTACAGTCGTCATGAAGTTAGTAATTTCCTCGCAGCCAATGCCCTGTTCTGGTTTGATAAGTACCACATTGATGGAATTCGTGTCGATGCTGTGGCTTCGATGCTCTACAATGACTATTGCCGCAAACCAGGAGAATGGCTGCCCAACCAATACGGCGGCAGAGAAAACTTAGAAGCAGCAGATTTTCTGCGTCAAGTCAATCACATTATCTTCAGCTATTTCCCTGGAATTCTTTCAATTGCCGAAGAATCCACTTCTTGGCCAATGGTATCTTGGCCTACCTACACAGGCGGACTGGGCTTTAACTTGAAGTGGAACATGGGCTGGATGCACGATATGCTGGACTACTTCAGCATGGATCCTTGGTTCCGTCAATTCCACCAAAACAACATCACCTTTAGTATGTGGTATAACCACAGTGAAAACTTCATGCTAGCCTTGTCCCACGATGAAGTGGTACATGGCAAGAGCAATATCATCGGCAAAATGCCGGGGGATAGATGGCAGAAGTTCGCTAATGTGCGTTGTTTGTTTAGTTACATGTTCGCTCACCCAGGCAAGAAAACCATGTTTATGAGCATGGAGTTTGGGCAGTGGAGTGAGTGGAATGTTTGGGCTGACTTAGAGTGGCACTTATTACAATATGAAGCCCATCAACAGTTAAAAACATTTTTCCAGGATTTGAACCATCTCTACCGCAGTGAACCAACTTTATACACCCAAGATTTTGCCGAACCTGGGTTTGAGTGGGTTGACTGTAGCGATAACCGCCATAGCGTGGTTTCCTTTATCAGACGCGACAAAGATTCTGATGATTTTGCGATCGTGGTTTGCAATTTCACGCCGCAACCCCATTCTCACTACCGTATCGGTGTCCCGGAAAAGGGATTTTATACTGAGTTGTTCAACAGTGATGCGCGTCAGTATGGCGGCAGTAATATGGGCAACTTAGGCGGTAAGTGGACAGATGATTGGTCTTTGCACAGTCGTTCTTATTCCTTGGATTTGTGTCTACCACCTTTGGGTGTGTTGATTCTCAAGTTGGATAAGGAGAAAACTGCTAAGGCATTGGAAGGATAATTGAGAAGGTAGGGTGGGCAAGATGCTCACCCTACAATATGGAAAACACTATACACAGTAGGGGTAATTCATGAATTGCCCCTACCTCATAAATTGCCCCCTACCGGCGAAATCTGGTATTGGGAACATCAATTACCGGAAGGGGTGAAGGCGTATTCTAAGACGAAACCAATTAATAAAAATGAGTTTAATTCTCTGAAGGCATGGTGGCATCAGCGAGAGGAAAATGAGCAAGCATGGCGGGTGAGTTTTGCGGATTTAGAGAAAAACGGATTTAATTTAGATGTGAAAAATCCCCATGTTTCCGCACAAGAAAGGGGTTATAGTTCGGCAGAGTTATTGGGAATGTTGCATGATTCTTTTCGTAAGAGTGATGAACTTTTAGATATGTTAAAAAATGAATTGTCGCCGTAGGGGCAATTCATGAATTGCCCCTACAGTGATGACTATAAAAACAATAAATTGATGAAAAAATATCCGAAAAAAACAATTGGTGAACTCTGTGATATTCAAAAAGGCGAAACAGGAATTATCAGTGCAATTCCTGGAGAATATCCTCTTGTGACAACGGGAAAAGAGCGAAAAACATCGGCAACCTATCAATTTGATACCCAAGCCGTCTGCATTCCTCTTGTCTCTTCAAGCGGTCACGGAAAAAAAAGTCTTAATTATATTCATTATCAGGAAGGTAAATTTGCTCTTGGAACAATTTTAGCTGCAATTATTCCAAAAAATAATACAGATATTTCTGCTGCTTTTTTACATCAATATTTATTGTTTTATAAGGATATCAAAATAGTTCCTTTAATGAGAGGTGCTGCTAATGTATCTCTTGCAGTAAAGGATATTGCAAAAATAGAAGTTCCAATCCCTCCCATTAATGAGCAAAAAAACTTCATTTTTTTGTTTAATAAAGTACAGAAATTTAATCACCAACTAATTCAAGAGTTCGATAATCAAGAAAAATATATTTATCAACTGAAACAGGCGATTTTACAAGAAGCGATCGCAGGTAAACTCACGGCAGAATGGCGCGATCGCCACCCAATGCAAAAGGGCAACCCAGACACCGACGCAGCCGCACTCCTAGCCAAAATTAAAGGCGAAAAACAACAATTAATTGCTGACGGAAAACTCAAAAAGGAAACAAGACAAGATTCTATTTCAGAAAGTAGTCTGCTAATACCTCATACTTGGGAAAATCCATTTTTAGGAGACATAACCAAGCAAATTACCGATGGGACTCATCAAACACCAAATTATGTAAGTCATGGTAAGACTTTTTTATCTGCTCAAAACGTAAAGCCATTTAGATTTATTCCAGAAAATCATCGTTATATTACAGAACAAGCTTTTTTAGATTACATAAAGAATAGAGCTCCAGAAAAAGGGGATTTGTTGATTGCCCGTGTTGGCGCGGGTATTGGTGAAACCGCAGTTTTAGATCAGGATATTGAATTTGCTTTTTATGTAAGTTTAGGTTTGGTTAAAGTTTTTAGGGAATTAACAAATTCTGATTATTTAGCAATTGTTTGTAACTCTCCCTATGGTGTTCAATATGCAAAAGGCAATATTTCAAGTAGTGGTACTTCTGCGGGTAACTATAATCTAGGCAGAATCCGATCTTTTAGAATTCCCCTCCCTCCCCTTGCGGAACAAAAAGCGATCGCTGAAAAAGTCGATTATTTGATGAAAATAATTGACCAACTAGAACAACAAATCAAACACCGGAAACAACTCGCAGAAGACCTCATGCAAACCGTTCTCTGCGAAGCCTTTGAATAACCTTCCACTTGTTCAATCACCGTAGGGGCAATTCATGAATTGCCCCTACGGTGGATATTGTTCCTACGGTGATTAGTATCCAGGAAATACATATTTAGCGAGAAACGCTATAATTTGCCTCCATAAATGTAGAGACGTTGCAATGCAACGTCTCTACACATTGGAAAATCCCAGCAATAACTCACCACTCAGAATTGCTGCGGTGATTTTATTCCACCACTGTTACAGAAGCTCCCTCTGCGGCTGGAGGTATACTCGGTAACTCCAGACAGTATCCAGCACCATACACTGTTTTGATGTAGCGGGGATGGCGGGGATCTGGTTCTAGCTTGGTTCTTAGGTGACGAATATGGACTCGAATTGTTTCAATGTCGTCATCAGGATCGTAGCCCCAAACTTCTCTGAGGATTTCGCTGGGGGAAACTGTTTGACCGTGGCGTTGCAGTAAGCAGTGAAGTAGCTCAAATTCCAAGTGAGTCAATTTCACTGTTTCGTTGAACCATATGGCCTCAAATCTTTCGGGAACGAGGGTGAGTGAGCCGTAGTTGAGAATTTCACTGTGTTTGGCTGCTTGGGGAATGCGATCGGTACGCCGCAAAAGTGCCCGCACCCGTGCTAGCATTTCTTCAACTTCAAAGGGCTTGGTGAGGTAGTCATCTGCGCCAGCGTTAAAGCCTTCCACCTTGTCCTGAGTTTGGCTCAACGCCGTCAACATTAACACGGGAATCTCGGCGGTGCGATCGTCCCGGCGCAGGCGTTGGCAAACTGTAAACCCATCTACTCTGGGCAGCATCAGATCGAGCATGATCAAGTCTGGTTGTAGCTGGAGAGCCAGCGCTTGACCTTTGATGCCGTCTTCAGCTTGACTAACATCGTAGCCAGCCATTTCCAAGTTGACGGCAACTAGTTCTGAAATCGCTGGGTCATCGTCTATGACAAGAATCCTCGGCATTCTTAAAAAATTATTACTACTTATTAAGGATAAATAACAACCTTTGATAGATACAAAGATTTTTGAATGGTTTCTAAAAAAGATTTTAAATCTTACATAAATATTAAGATTAAATGACGGTGAAATCAAGACTCAATTAAACGAAATCTTATAGTCTATGATGTGTTATACTCCCCCCTACAATCCGTCTTGGTTTTTACAAAATGGTGTGATCATGACTGTATACACCGCTTTGTGGGGCAAGCGTTATTGGGAAACTAAAACTCAAGATCCAGAACCTTCTTATCACAAACAAATCTTTATCGGTGCCCAAGGTGTGCCAATTTTTGGCTTGGTTGCCATTCCTGAAAATGCTCATAGTACGATTATTGGTACTTATGGGATTACGGGAGAGTTAGAAACTCAATGGTATTTGAGGGTGCTGGGACGTAAAGCTTTCGCTCAAGGATATGCTGTGGTGTTATTTGATTGGCGTGCCCACGGCAAAACAGCCGAATTGTCGCCGACTTTAACTTCCGATGGTCTTTATGAGGGGGAAGATTATGTTCGCATCGCGGCGGCTGCTAAGGCTATGGGATGTCCGGGGAAATTTTGGTTTACAGGGTTTTCTTTAGGGGGACAATTAGCGCTGTGGGGGGTAAAAGTTGCTGGGGAAGTAATTAAGGAGTATGAAGATTTAGGGTTAGAAGATGGCGATATTGGTGGTGGTATGGTAATTTGTCCGAGTTTGGATTCAGAGCGATCGCTATCTTATCTGGTTACAAAACCTTTTGGCAGATATTTGGAAGCAGGAATTGCCAGGGATTTAAAAAAACTGGCGTGGCGACTACATGATGCACATCCTGGAAGCTTTGACGCTGGGGCAATTGAACGGGCGAATAGCATCTGGGGATTTGACAATGAATTGGTAATTAACCGACTAGGTTTTTCTTCTGTGGAAGCATATTACCAAGCTAGTAGTGCTTTAAAAATATTGCCGCAAATCTCAAAACCAACTTTGATTATTTATGCCGCCGATGACCCACTTTTTGACCCAGCTATCATACCAGAATTACAAGTTGCTTGTGATAATAATCCGGCAATAGATTTGTTACTGACTCAGTACGGCGGTCATGTTGGCTATTTGAGTAGTAAAGAGTGCCAACGGCAAATAAAAGACCCTGATATTTGGTGGGCATGGAATCGGATTTTACAATGGTTGGAGCAAAAGCGAACAGAGTAGTAGGTGAGACGATATTCTAGTTGCTAGAATACTCGACGGATGTAATCCTATTGCTTGAAATAAAGTGACTACATTCAGTTTTTCAACAGGCAGTTGTATAAGATTGAGAAGTGAATAGTCAGCGCTGGTATGTTCGTTTTTGACGTTCCATATTTACACAAAAATTGCCAAAAAGCTCAATAATAAAGTATTACCACAATATAGTTGGTATACCAGCAATGACAGAAGCAATACCTGTCCAGAGAGTAAAGCGCTCAATATCTAGTTCATCCAAAGCAACGCTCATTTGCTTAATTGCTGATAGTAGCGCTGTCAATAGCACCACAAAAAATGCAAGGTATCCAAAATTAGCGATCATTTATCCTCACTATCTCTAAAACAAATTAGTTCTAATAGCTTTTTAACAAGCTTTAGCAAGGTTTTTTTGTTCCAGATTTAACACTTTATGAGAAAAATTATTTACTAGTGAATAAATATCTAGTTCACATAGCCAAATCATGGTTTCATAACCGACCCGACCCATTTCTGGTTCAGGTCCCATAGGCATTTCCACTAAATATTCCCAGCTACCTGACTCAAATCGGTAGTTTTTGATGACGCCTTCCCCACCCATAAAACTTACTATGTGACCATTATAAAACTTAGGCTCTGCCAAAATAGTTGCAGACATTATTCGTAGTTCCTTTGAGTAATACTGTAATAGCTAAGTTCTAACCAAAATAAAATTTGCTATTCTCTGTCAAGGGTTTTAACATATCCTCTTTCAGAGGATTTAACGTTGTGTGAAGTATCGTACTTCTAGAGTAATAAAAAAGTACGTACATTTAGAGTAATAAATTATGATATTGAGCAGCATAAGCGATCCCAGCTACTGTAACTCAGTATTCAGTAGTTGTGTTTACAGCCTGACTTAACATCTAATAACTCTTTTGGCAGATTTTAGTAAAAACAGGTTTAATTTTATAGTGAGCGCGATCGCACGTGCTGAGGGTGCAAAACATTAGGTTTTATATTTATTTTTTTAAGAAGAAATTTTTTGACTATTACTTGCGACTATAAATTTAAAAATGATTTTCCTTTATTGAACTTTCTATAAGGTCATGTTTGTAAGAATATATCCTTAAGTAGATTGAAATTTTTGGCTAAACATGAATAGTTCATATATCTTTTTGCAAATTTACTAAAGCTGGATGGAAAAATTTAAGATAGCAAAGGTGTGATTTTTCGAGCGCGGTTAGTTGCAACACTGCAAACGGCTGGTAGCCGAGAAAGCTGTGAACATGCGAGGCGATTGCTTTGGCATAGCACATTAGTATAATATTGCGAATAATTGTCGTAATTAAAGAAACTACTAGAGTACAACTCCTTTGACTTTCTAACTCAATGACTGCTATCCATCATCTCTGGCTACCTGCACCAACAAATTTAAATTTATTACCGGATGAAATTCATCTCTGGCGCATAAATCTTGAGCAACCAGAACCACAGTTGCAACATTTAATAGCAACCCTTTCCAATGATGAAATTGCTCGCGCTGAACGATTTTATTTTCAGCAACATCGGGAGCGTTTCATCGCTGGGCGTGGCATTCTGCGAAGTATATTAGGTCGTTACTTAAATATAAAGCCATCAGAAGTTAAGTTTAATTATCAACAGCGTGGCAAACCAGTATTAGCAGAGACATTTGCTGACAGTGGACTAGAGTTTAATTTGTCTCACTCCCAAGAATTAGGTTTGTGTGCAGTGAATTGTCAGCGCGAAATTGGTGTAGATTTAGAATATATTCGTCCGGTTTCAGATTTGGAAGCTCTTGCCAAACGGTTCTTTTTAACGAGAGAATATGAAATGTTGCGATCGCTCCCTTCAAACCAACAGCAAGAGGTATTTTTCCGTTACTGGACTTGCAAGGAAGCTTATTTAAAAGCAACTGGAGACGGAATATCCCAGCTAGAGGAAGTTGAAGTGTTCCTCACTCCCACAGAACCAGCCAAGTTACAGATGTCAGAAAACTGGAGTCTTTTTGAATTAGTACCTGCCAATAATTATGTTGCTGCTGTTGCTGTAGCGAATTTGGGCTGCAACTTAAAATGTTGGGAGTATTAATGGGCATTGGGCATTGGTTATTATTTCTCCCCCTGCCTCCCCATCTCCCCATCTCCCCATCTCCCCATCCCCCCATCTCCCCTACTTCTCTTCCTGCATATTTCTGACAATTTTTGTCACGATTCTTCTAGGTACAAATCTGACGCTTTTTGCTAGTAGTTTATTCATCAAACCAGGAATGACAATGGTTTTGCCTCTCATTAGGGCGCGATAACCGATTTCGGCTACTGTTTGTGCATCCATCATTCTCTTACCCTTGAGCAGCTTAGAGTCTGCCATTCCCGTTCTTTGATGAAAGGCTGATTCTGTGGAACCTGGGCAAAGAACTGTCACAGTGACGCCAGTGCCTTCTAATTCATTGGCGATCGCTTCTGAAAACGATAAGATATAAGCCTTAGTCGCAAAATAAACCGCCATCAAAGGCCCTGGTTGAAAAGCAGCAGCCGAGGCGACGTTTAATATTTTTCCTTCACCTTGCTTAACCATATCCTGGAGAAATAGCTTAGTTAAATGGGTGAGACACACCAAATTTACTTGTAGCATTTCCAACTCAGCAGCTAGATTGGTTTCCTGAAATAATCCATAAATACCAAATCCAGCATTATTTACCAATACATCAACCTTAATATTGGCTTGTTGCAATTCTGTGAAAATTTCTTCTGGAGAGGTTGATATCGATAAATCTTTAACAATACCTTTGACGAAATTTCCGAATTTAGACTGAAATTTATCTGCAATTTCTCCTAGCTTTAGCCCATTTTTATCTACCAAGACAAGATTGTAATCATCAGCAGCAAAAATACACGCTAATTCGTAACCAATTCCACTTGCTGCTCCAGTAATAAGAGCAGTTTTTTTGCTCTGTGCTTGATGTGTTGTGTTCATGTAAGAATGTTGGTGAATTCAACTGAATGAAACTACTTTGCATTGACAGTGGTTCTTGTTCTACAATTAAGTACGCGTAATATCTCAATCTACGATAAACGTCTTGAGTCAAAATAATTTGTAATTTGCTTTGGAATTACCAATTAAGCGTTGATGTACAAGGGAAAATCAAGAGACACCCTCTACATACACATATTGATTAAGAAACAAAAATCGGTAAATTCAAAGTTTAATGTCCTACATCAACCATTGTATACTGTTTTTTTTGTCAAGATGTTAATTTTAAAATTTACATTTATAGAACAGGAGTCAAAATGGGCTACGCCCCGCTGCGCTAACAGAATTAGCGAAAACTCTACCCTTTCATGGATAGAGTTTGGCAATGGTAATATTTCATACTTATTCTTCAAGCTTCAGAGTATAAATTCGCTTCTGTTCAGACATTTTTAAATTTTGGATTTTGAATAATCAATCCAAAATCCAAAATCTAAAATCTAAAATTGCCTGGGTTTCTAAGCGATATTCAAGAAACCTGTTTGAATCAAATAGGCAGTATAAGTCATAAACAATTGAGAGTCAATGGTCGGACAAACAATAGAACTTCCTGCTAGTGCATGGAGGGTATCTTGGCAGCTAATATGGGGTCTTCTAGCTTGCAAGTATAAATCAGGAATAGTCAGTTGTTCATCAGACCAGCGTTCCAGTAAAAAGGGTCGCAGAGTGTATAAAGGATTGTCTACAGAAGACACATTATTGACTAACTCTGATTGCCATTTTTCGTAGGGAATCATCTCAACTGAATAACCAAAAGAACGTATCCAGTCAACTAAGATTTTTAAAGGCGCAGGTTGGGGATGTTGTAGATGGAAAGCCTTACCTATAGATTCTTTTTGGCGTGATAGATAGACAATGGCTTTACTAACATAGTCTACGGGAGACATATCTAACATATATTCTACATCGGGAAAACTTCCCATTTGTAGACAGCCTTTGGCCATCAAATTGATAAAATCATGTGTGTTACAAATGCCTGTTTTACTGTCTCCAGAAATCAGAGGTGGGCGATAGATAGTTACAGGAAGTCCTCGGTCACGAGCGATTTTCACTAACTTTTCAGCTACCCATTTTGTTTGAGAGTAACCAAGATAAATACCTTCCCAATGACTAAATTCATCCTGTTCTTTGACAACCTGACCAGCATAAGCAGGTGATTCAAAAACAGCAACACTAGAAACGTAATGTACAGGCTTGACTTTAATTTGACAAGCTAATCTTAAAACTTCTTGAGTTCCCAGAACGTTAGCAGCTTTTAATGCCGAGTAGGGATAAACATAATTCAACAAAGCACCGCTATGATAGATACTATCAATTTTGGCAGCTAAGATTTGAAATTGTTCTAAGCCAAGACCTAATAATGGCAAAGATAAATCGCCGACAACAGGAATAATTCTAGAATTAAACTCTTCCTGCCAAATTGCATATTGTTGCAGATTATTTTGCAGTTTAGTCTTGCCGGCTTCAGCATTATCAGCACGGACTAAACAATAGATATCCGCGTTGGTTTCTTGTAGTAATTCCCGGATGACAAAAGCTCCTAAAAAGCCTGTTCCTCCAGTTAAAAAGATGTTTTTAGGTTCACCTACAGGTGGATTAGAAGCAGCACCGGGATGAATGGTGGGGTCGAGAACAGCCTCGACACCTAAATCTAAAAACACGGGGGCAGTATTAGCGTTAGAAGATGCCACCTTTGTATCTTGAATCCCTGAATCTTCTTGCACTTCTTCAGCTAAACGCTGTGAAAGTGCTGCAATACTTGGGTAATGCCATAACAGTAGGGGAGATGGTTGAAATCCTAGCAATTTTTCTAATTTACCTACTAGAATCATTGCCTGGGCAGAATCTAAACCATAGTTTTCTAAATTTTCTTCGATATCTATTTCAGAAGTTTCTACTCCTAGCAACTGAGCTAAGTTAGATACCAAAAATATCTGAATATCTGCTGCGCTCAAAGACTGTTTTAAAGTCATTTTTAAATCTCCATTAATGTAGAACGAACTGGGTGATACTGACTGTAATAATCAGAGACTTGCAGCCCTTGAATTTTCAAACTTTGGATGCGATATAAAAAGGCTGCACCAGTCATCATTTGCTCAGCAACATCAACTACCCGGCGATTATTTAGGTCAGATAAGTAAGTACCTCGTACCCAGTCATTGAAGCTACCCATTGCCGGCCCACACCAAATTTGATAATCGACTTCTCGACCTTTTTCACCAGAATTAGACCACCGAGAAGATAATCCTAAATACCAGCGGAAAATCAACGCCATTTTTAGCTTCGGATTATTAACTGCTTTACCCAATTTTTCGGGATTTCTTTGGGACAAATAAGCCGCTGTTCCTTCCCAAACTTCAGCAAGAGTTTTGCGAAAAACTTGTTTTTCTAATTTCTCTCTTTCTGCAATAGGAATGTCTTCAATTGAGTCATAAGCGCGATAGAGTTCAAATAGTTTTTGCGCTCGCATGGGGAACATTGTACCCCGTTTGAGGACTTGCAATTTGACTCCCATTTCAAACATATCTGCGGCTGGCGCCATTATCATATCAGCCATTTCTGCTTGGGCTAGTAATTTTTTGGTATGTTCACAAGCCCCAGATTCAACACATGACTGATTAATAGAACCAGTTACCACATAAGCAGCACCCATCATGAAACCAGCTAATGCTGATTCTGGTGTACCAATTCCACCCGCTACTCCCACTCGAATGGGTATTTGGTAATGATTTTGGGCTTGAATTTCATCCCGCAAAGCAACAATAGAAGGTAGCAAACAAACCAAGGGACGGTTATCTGTATGACCACCAGAATCAGCTTCGACGGTAATATCATCAGCCATCGGAACTTTAGCCGCGAGAGTGGCTTGCAACTCAGTAATTAACCCTTGTTCTAGAAGTTCTTTGAGAATTCTAGGTGGTGCTGGTTGCATGAATTTAGTAGCAACTTCTCGCCGAGAAATTTTAGCAATGACTTTATTTCTGATTTCAATTTGATTGGCGTTATTTAATCCCAAGCCAGCTACACGATAGTAGACAATGTTGGGAGTCAAATCAAGAAATGCAGATGCTTCTACTGTTTTTACCTGATATTTCAGATATAAATCTACAGCACGGCGTTCAATTGCAGGTTCGCTGGGACTGTGAATTAAATTAAATGCGTAAGGCCCTTGGGGTAAGGCTTGTTGAATTTTGTTAATGGCTGCTTCTAAACGGTCTGGACTTAAACCACCTGCGCCAAAAGAACTCAAAATTTGCGCTTTTCCTAGTGCAATGACCATTTCTTCGGAAGCGATACCACCAGCCATTGCACCAGTAGTATAGGCATATTTTACTCCATGAAAGGAGAGGAAATTAGGATCTCCTAACTGTTGAATTCTGACTGGCGGCGCAAATGTCAACAGTTCTATTTGTGTTGTTGTAGTATTATCAGTTGGGGACAAATACCCCTCGTTTGTGACACCGATTTTTCCAGCAACTTTCACGATGTAGCAAGGTTTATCTAATACCATCAATTTATTTTTGATGGCTTCTTGCTCAAAAGATATAGATTCTAATGAACCTTTACAAACTTGGTTTTGGTTATGAAACCAAGTAGAGAAGTTCAGGCCATTATCGTGTTTACTTAGTACCGTATCTACGGTTGTCACAGCAGTTGTCCCTCAAATTATAAGCGTTATAAAAGAAGAAGAAGGGGGAGGAATGTCGGCTTAAAGACTTATCATTTAGGCTGACGCGGGGATGCGGGGAAATTTTAATGATAAGTAGCCAGACTTGATATGAGAAGGGAAAAGAAGGAGATTTTTCTTTTATTCTTGAGTTTTTCCCTTATTGAAAGATATTGATGGTTTACAGCGATTTTTAGGTAAATGAACCACATTATTTTTATCTCGCGCAAAGGCGCAAAGGCGCAAAGTAAGAAATAATACTGTGGTCTAAATACATGAAAACTGCTGTAAGTCAGACTTTTATATCAAGTTCGGATAATTACTTACTATTCAAAACTCTCCGCGTCCCCGCGTCTCCGTGTCTTGGCGTCAGTCCTAATAATAAGTCTTCAACCGAACCTAATATTATTTGGATTCTTCGTCGAGTAAGTTTTGGGCGCAAGCTAATTGGAGTTGAATGATTTCACTCATTTGCTTGCTAAATTCTTGTCTGGCTTGTAGGAAGGCTGTGTGTGCTTTAGTTATCTTGGAGTTGTTAGCGTTGAGTTTTTGATACTGAGATTTATTTAAATCTGACATGTGGATGATTTTACGAAACTTTCGAGTGATTGTGTGTTCAATTGCGGTTGACTCAGAAGATTGTAATTGTTCTCTCGGTTCAAAACCGTTATCAATGATATTTTTCAGATGAAGTTCTTCTGGTTGAGTGGAGAATGACAAAATGTTATGGGAAGAACTTTCTGTTTGGATTATCTCGTTGGAAGTGTTAAGATAATCTATGATTTCGGATTCTGGGATATTAAGTATATGTTGATGCTGTTTTTTGAAGGCATCGCTCCTAAGATTCCCGGCAAAATATTCGACAAGTTTGCGATTTTTCTCACTCAAAATTGTAGCAGCAATTACTTTCCCACCCAAGGTAACTGTTCTCAAGGTTGCTTTACTTTTATTAGTCGTTTCTTGGTGTTTGCTGTACAGTGGTGATAAATCTACGTTGACTTGATGACTGAGTAATTTTGCTAATGCTTTGACCATTGCAGCATGGTCATCCATCCCTCTACGATTTAGAGATACTGTGATGTATTCTTTGTTGCTGAGAATTTTATCAATCCACCGCGAACAAACACTACCGGCACCTGCTTCTAGAAAGATTCGCACTCCATCGTCGTAGATGCGGTTAACTAATTGCGGAAAATCAAGTTCTTGGCACAATCCTTTAGCGATGTTGTGAGCAATGGCATCACTTTCAAGGACTATTGGTTGATAATCAGCGGCTGAATAAAAAACAATGCCGGGAAGATTTTGGGATGGTAAGGTGTTTACTTTCTTGATTTCTTCGTACTGCGATCGCATTGCTTCACAATGTATCACATGGTCGAAGGGAGCGGGGAAAGCGTTGCAACCTAAAGTTTCAATTACTCGCTTACAGGCTGCATCTTCACCAGCAATTAATACTTCTTCGGGTGTGTTGATTTGGGTTAGATAAACACGATTCTCATGTTTCAGGCATTCTCTTACTTGGGAGGGAGTCGCCATGAGAACATAGGTATTCCAAAAATTGTTGTTTGGTGAATGTGTTAATGCCCAATATTCCCGCACAGCATTTTTCGGCCCAGATAATTTATCGCCAAATAAAGGCGATGAATTCAAGGTGTTACTTCCGCCCTCAAAATCACTCCAAACTCCTTGGGCAACCATCATACTAGTTTCACCCAAACTATACCCAAAAACACATTGCGGTTTGATTTGAAAATCATCTCGAAAAATTGCCGTCATGTATCTAGCAAAGGCGATTTCACTTTCAAACATTGCCAGTGAATCATCTAACAATTGCTTTTCGAGTGTTTCTAGTTGCCTGGTTGTCAATTTAGGTAAGCTTCTGGGATAAACCAGTTTTTCCACATCAGCAGCCCGGTTGTAGAGGTTGTTACTTTTTAAGTCCTCAAATACTTTGGGAAATAAACGAAAAACACTGCGACCAATGCCGATATAAGAATTGACTGCTGCGGGATAAACATAAGCTAATGAGCCAGTTTTCCCCAATGGTTTGGCGGTGAAATAACTTCCTATTGGTGTTTGCCAATCCGTCCCTTTCTCAAAAGCATTATTTACACCTTTGCGGGCAGATTCAATTTCTTTGAGTAGTTCTTTTTTGTTACGTCCTATGATTGATAAGACGTATTTTGCATGAGAATGCTGTTGAAAGGTAGCGAATGTTTGACTGGCGGTAGCTGATAAAGCAGAACTAGCTTCGATGGATTGTTGGAGTTGGTTAAGCAAATCTGGTATTGTGGAGCGATCGCTAACTGCTATGGGAAACAGATGAAAAGGCATTTGCTGCAAATATCTGTTGTCCCGCTCCTCTTGGCTGGGTTCCTCCGATAAGATTAAATGGGCGTAACTGCCATCTATCCCTATGCCATTAATTGCTGCTATTCTGCGTGTAGCGCCTTTATCGACAAACCAAGGTCTTGATTCCATTGCCACATAGAAGGGGCTACCTTCCCATACTTGCGGTGTTTTGACACCAGACCATTTCGGGGTGGCGGGAATATACCTGTAATAAAGACACAGAGCCGTTTTGATTAAGCTAGCAATTCCCGATGCAGTATAGGTGTGGCCGATATTGGCTTTGACGCTGCCCAATGCACAATGCAAACCATTGCCGACTTTCGGGTAAGCTTGCAGTAAACCCGTGATTTCGGCTTCATCTTCCTGGGGAACGCCGCTACCAAAGACTTCTACATAGTTAACATCTGTGGGTTGAATATCTGCCATCTGGAAGGCTTGTTTGCAGACGTTGGTGATAGATGAAGCATCAGGATGATTTCTGTCACGCAGAGGCGCAGAGGCGCAGAGAGGATTTTGAGATTTCGGAGAATTATCTTGTGCGAAACTTATAGCATCAATGACTGCATAGATGCGTTCGTTGTCTTGTTTTGCAGCTTCGTAGCGTTTGAGGACAACAGCACCGGCACCTTCGCCAACTGTCCAGCCGTTAGCTTGTTGGTCATAACCCAAGGTGTTGACACCTGTATTAATTGGTGCAAATTGGTTGCGGAACAAGACATTCTCTACACCACCGGCTAAATCTACTGCACCAACAACCACCGCGTCTACTTCTCCAGTGGCGAGTAGCATTTGGGCAACTTCCAACGCCTTGAAGGTAGAATTTTCGCCGGCGCTGATGGTGAATGCTGGGCCAGTGAAATTCCACAAAGCTGAAATCCGACTTGCCATGATGTTGGCGATGTGACTCACATATTCGCCGATTTCTACTGGTTGGTGAATGCTATCTTTGACGATGGTTTCCAGTTGCGCCAGTTGTTCGTCAGGCAAAGAAATTCCTTGGTTGGATAAGCCGTCTTTAACCTGCCAAGACAAATTCCATCTTTGCTGTAGCTGATGCACAGAGAATTCTGTCTCGGCGGCGACAATAACTGCCACATTGTCGCCCTCCTGTAGTTTCGCATCTTTGGCGGCGCGATCGCTAACCTTGAGGAGCAATAATTGTTGGGGGTTTAATTTTTCGATTTCATTGGGTGGGATTTTGCACGATAAAGTATCGATTTCAAAATCTTTGATATATGCCCCTATCGGTGCTTTACCATCTGCTAAACCGTACTCTTTCAGGACGCTTTCTTGATTTTCTATACCGTGCCATCTTTGAGGCGGTAGAGAAGTAAAATGCTGGGTTCCATCATAAATACTCCGTTCAAAAGCATCTAACCCATTGCAATTACCAAAAAAGGCATCCATGCCGACAATCGCAATTTTGACAGATGGAACAGGCGCATTTAATTCAACTGGTTGTGTTGTAGTTCCTTGTTCTAAAATCAGATGAGAATTAGTACCACCAAAACCAAAAGCGCTGATTGCTGCCCGTTTAATTGGTGCGTTATTATTAGGCCATGCTGTAGCTGTTCTAACAATTTTATCGGCGGAAATTGTACTATTTTCTGACGCTAAAGGCTCGGAAACATTCATGGTTGCTGGAATTACACCATGCGACATACTCAAAATCACCTTAGTCAAGCCAACCATGCCAGCAGCAGTTAGCAAGTGACCAGTATTTGCTTTGGCAGAACCTACCAGAGGTGCAGCTTGATTTTGACCAAAAAATGTTTCGATGGAGTTGAATTCGGTTGTATCTCCCAGTAAGGTGCCGGTGGCGTGACACTCTAAATAATCGATGGTTTTGGGACTAATTTTCGCCTCATTGTAGGCTCGTTCAAAAGCTAGGGTTTGTCCTTTAGGATTTGGACTCAGTAAATGTTTACCTTTGCCATCATTTGAAAGTCCATTGCCGCAGATGGTAGCGAGAATATTATCACCATCTCTGATGGCATCTGAATATCTTTTCAGCATCACCATCCCCACACCATCGGCGGGAATTAATCCTCTAGAGGACTTATCTAAGGGGCGACTGATGCCGTTTTCTGGATATCCTTGAACACCAGAAAATAACATCCGCACAAATAGGGAATCTGCACAACTGATGGCTCCAGCTAACATGACATCAGCTTTGTGTGACCATAAGTAATGAGATGCTAGTTTAATAGCATAAAATGATGACGAACAAGCAGCATCCAGACATAAATTAATCTGGGATAAAGATAGAGCTTGAGCAATGATAGATGCTGGTAAGCCAGATATCAGAGCATTGTACAAAGACGCTTTAGTTGCTGTTGGCAGAGCAGCTAAATCAAGGTCTTCATCTTGCAAAAGTTCTCTGAGAGCAGGGGTAATAGCTTTTTGGTAAATTGGAGAGAATAATTCATTAGATAATTTTGTTGGGAATGACAAATTACCTAAGATAACGCCGCATTTTGAGAGGACAGTTTGATTACCCCAATAACCACTATGCAAAATTGCTTGCTTAGCTGCATACAATGACCATTTGAAGGTATTATCTAAGCTAGTAAGAAATTCTGATGGCAGATTGTATTCACTAGGATCGAAGTGAAAGTTGCGGATGTACCCGCCTTTGAGGGAATAGGTTTTGTCTGGTGTACCTTTGACTGGATTGTGAAAGATTGTCGGATTTACTCCGATTTCTTCGATTGTTGCAGAGGATGTGGAATCTTTTTGATTAAGGATGTTATTCCAGAATTGTTCGGGGTTTTTTGCGTCTGGGAATAGGCATGATAATCCGATGATGGCTATTTTTTCCACTGCTGATATGCTCCGAGTTTGGGTATTAGGCAAGAGATGTTTAAAAGGCAGGATTTACGCTGTTCCCCAAACTTTAAAGACGCGGTTGCTAAAGAAATAGCTCACGCAAAGGCGCAAAGGCGCAAAGAAGAATTCAGGAGTCAGAATTCAGGAATCAGAATGCTTGTCATAAACAGAGTTCATCACATAGATATTTTTTATCTTTTCTCTATCCTATAGCTACAAGCATTGTTAATTCTGAATTCTGTATTCTGTATTCTGAATTCTCCCATATTAGCTTCTGAGTAGTTTCATTGACCAAATGATGGCGTGGGCGTTGAGCATTTGGGAATAGATTTTTCCGTGGCGATCGTGTATGATGAAGTTGGCGATCGCACTACTTGGTGTTTTAGTTTTTACTTCACAAGAAACGTAAAAAGTTTCGTTATGTGGTATGGCTGCAAATTGTTCAAATTTTTCTACTTTTCCAGGTAAACAACCTTCTTGATGAAAGTGTTGTGTCCAAACCCATAAGGCGTGCATACTCAAGTCAGTTGTATAAGGATTCACCCATTGGACGGGGAATTGTCCTTGTTGCTGTGGGCTGAGTTCTGGCCAAAGACATTCTGTGGTGATTTTTTCAGGAGTGATGTTTAAAACTCTTTTGATTTCTTGAAAAGCTGGGCCATGAAATAATGTGGTTCCGCCATTTTGATAAAAAGCTTTTCCTGTGGCGGTGATAATATTATCTGGTTCGAGATTGAGAGATTCATAGGTGGGTGCAATTGGGATTTCTCGCTGGAGATTCAGTTGAGCGCTAAAATGGTAATGGATTTTACCTTCTGGATTTTTACTCCAGATTTTTGCTTTTAGTTCGATTTTTTCATGGTTAATTTTGGAAATTTCTTCTATGTCTAAAATGTGTTCTTTCGCCAAGCTTTCATTGAAAGTAATCCCCTTTAAAACTTTGAAATCTTGGTAATTGAACAACCTATAACCTGGATATAATTGTTCACAAGAATTGATAATCCAAGTCATGGCACAAGTCGCAGGCAAAACTGGAGAACCAGCAATAGTATGATCGTGTAAAAATGGATTAGCCTCCAATGTCATTTGGCGACGGATACGATAGGTTCGTAGTTCTGAATCTAGCTCTGTAGCCAATGGAATGAGTGGGCTACCAATGACAACTTGTGCAGTTGCATGATTGGCACGATCCATTTCTTTAACGAGCATTTGTGCCCCGACTGCAATGGGAATTATTTCGATTTGTCGCTCTTGAAAAACCTTCTTTAATTCTGCTGTCACCATGCCACTATCCCAAGCGCCCCAATTAATTGCCACTACATGACATGAGGGATATTGTTGCTTGAAAATATGGGCTGATTTATTCAAAATTTCATTAGCGATCGCGTAATCAGATTGACCAATATTTCCATAGAATCCTGTGACAGAAGAAAACAAAACTAAATGCTGAAGTTCATGAGGATTGACACAATTCAGCAGGTTTTCTAATCCTTGAACTTTGGCAGCATAAACTTTTTCAAAATCCTCTTCTGTTTTCTTTTCAATTAATTTATCGGCTAAGTTACCAGCACCATGTATAATGCCTGTAATTGACCCAATCTTAGCCAATTTTTCTTGTAAAGCCTGTTTATTTGTAACATCAACACTAATATATTCGGCTTTCGCTCCTGTTTTTTCAATTGCGGTGATAGTATTTTTAATTTCGCGGCTGGAGGTAATTTTGTTATATATTTTTTGCACATTCATGGGTGTGGGTTTTTCTCCTTGAGCAAGAAGATTTTCCATGATGCGTTTTTTCAATGCTGATTCTTCACAATCTTGAGCAAAATCCGGCTCAGTTTCTAATAATTCAGAACGACCGAGAAGAATAAATTTACCGGGTTGCTGCTGTGCTAATTTGATAGTACACTCAGCCGTAATCCCTTTTGCACCGCCGCTAACGACAAAAACAGATGATGGACTAAGCTGGGCTGTTTGGGTCATAAATCCTCTTAAAAAACTGCATGAATTTGCTTTTTTGACGTTGCTCAATTCAAGTATGAAATTCTTTTTACCTTTGCGCCTTTGCGCCTTTGCGTGAGACTAAATTCATACTTGTAATCAGCAACGCCTTTAAGAGCAATATTTCTTGGCCTCACGCAAAGGCGCAAAGGCGCAAAGAAAGAGTTTGTTAGTCAGCAATTAAAGTGACTCGTCCTTGTGATCTGTAAGCAACTTCACTAATATAAAGGTTGGGGTCGTGAAGTTCGGCTATGATGTGGTTTACTGACTGTTTGGCGTCAAGTCTGGGACTTAGGTCGATCGCTCTACTAAATACCTTTGGCCATTCCCATCTCAGAGTTTTGGTTAATCCAAATAAACCAGCAGCGATCGCTCCGAAGTTGACTTTGTAATCTAAACCGAAGGCGCCATCGAGATGAGCTACTGTGCAGAAACAACTACGTCCATGTTGTGCGGCTTCGTTTAGAGCGGGTTTGAGGTGTTTCGCCATCAAAAATACGTGCTTGACGATCGCCTTTTCCTGTTCGATATAGGGAATTGTCCCGGTGTTATTTGCTACAAAAATAGGATGTAGATGGATGAAAGCCCCAACCTTACCGCAGTGAGTGGCGATCGCTTGTAGTTGTTGTTGGAGATGTTCTTCACTCAAGTTTGCCAAGGTGACGCGGGTTACTCCTGCGGGTAAGGGCGATTGCTGGGGAATCAACGATTGGGGAAAACTGATAACTACTACTTTCCAGCCTTGGGCGATTAAGGATTCAGTTAATTTGTAAGTAGTGAGGGAACCATCATCGGTGATTAAACTGATGTGTCCCTCTGGTAACGTGAAATCCAAATAATCTGGGTGTGGTAGGGTTCTGAGTTTGGCGGGACGGCGCTGGATATTATGCTCTAATTCCGGCGGTTGTTGGACAAACTCAGGCTCAGACTTTTTTTTTTCACCTCCAGCTAGCTGCTGTAGGTAATCAACTATTTGACCGATGGTGCGGAGTTCTCCCAGTTCCTCGATATTCGGTTTGGGTAAGTTGGGGTACATTTCCTGCATCGCCCCTAAGATTTCTACCCGTTTAATGGAGTCAATCCCCAAGTCGGCTTCCATGTCCATTTCTAGTTCCAGCATTTCTACCGGGTAGCCGGTTTTATCGCTGGTGATGGCTAGTAGAGTTTCACCCAAGTTTGAAAATTCATTAGTTGCTGCGGGTTCTGGTTCTGGTTGTGGGGTGAATGCAACAACTACGCTCACTTCAGGGGTAACTTCTGCTGGAGTCTCTACTGCTTGTTGTACTTCGCCAATTGCAATTTCTACAGAAACACTTTTAGAAGCATGGGATTGCAGATATTCTACAACTTGACCGATGCTGCGTTTTTCTGCCAGTTCTTCTAAATTGGGCTTGGGTAAGTTGGGATACATTTCCTGTAGCGCCCCTAAGATTTCTACCCGTTTGATGGAGTCAATCCCCAAATCTGCTTCCATGTCCATATCCATTTCCAGCATCTCCACTGGGTAGCCCGTCTTGTCGCTGGTGATGGCTAGGAGGTTTTTATCCAGATCAACAATGTCGATGGTTGCGCTGGGGACTGGGGATTGGGGACTGGGGACTGGGGACTGGGGACTGGGGACTGGGGGAGTTTCGACTACAGGCTGTACTATTTGGGGAAGTACAGAGGTTTCGATTACAGGCTCAACTACCTTGGGAGCGGGAAGGGGTGCTTGGATGACTGTTGAGCTGTTTTTCGCTACTGGCTCAGTTACAGGTGAAGGTAAAGCTTCTGCTATTTTGGTAGCCGGGGGTACTGATGCCTCTTCGGTGACAGCGGTTTCTGTGGTGAAGGGGATAAAATGATGTCCTACGCCGTTGCTGAGTTTCTCACTCAGTAGAGCCGCTCCGTCATCTGAGATGATTTGAGCATACTCTTGCTGTATGAGTTGGAAAAAGTTTTTGGTATATTCCAGTTGCTCTTGGAGATATTGCTCATGGATGCGTAGGGTTTCACCTTGTTGGGAGTGAAACTGCATCATGCTGCGCTCTAAGCTTTCCATGACAACTAGCCTCAACTTGGTGGTTTCAGCGGTGGATTTGCTTTCACTCAACAGGGAATTTTGTTGTTGCATCAGTTGGAAAAACGCTTTGGCGTATTCCATTTGATGGTTGAGATAACTTCCGTGAACTTGTAAATTCTCGGCTTGATTTTGCTGAAACTGTGTCAGCAGGTATTCTAAACTTTCTAAAAGTTGTTGGTAATTTGCAAGTTTTTCTGGTGTTGGTTGCATCTTAGATTCCTGGGCTGGTTGACTTAAAAGGGTCACAGGATTCATTTGTTGCTCTGGTTGGGTGGCGATATGAGGTGTCACACCGTTCATTGATAGGGGTGTTTTTTTATGTCCGTTTGTCTCTCTGACTGCGAGAGTTGGAGCCGCAGTTTCAGAGGGGATGGGCTGGTTTGGTTTCACTGAATTCTCAGATAAAACAGGAGGTAATGTCACTTTGTGTCCGTTTTGTAAAGCTTCAGCGAAGGCGTTTTTCGTTTTTTCGGATCTGTAGTTGATGCCGTTCAAACGTACATTTAAAGCCTTTTTCTGCTCAATTGCAGGTATGGTTTGGGGAAGTTGGTAGGGGTCGAGGTTACTCAAAGCCATACCGATTACCCGCAACTGCACAACTGCTTCCCGCAAGGAGCGATCGCTATTCTTCTGAGTACTAGGGTTCAAAGATACGGTAATATGGGGGCGATCGCCAAGAATTTCTTTTACCAAGTTGGTCAAAATTCTCCTTGGCCCAAATTCCACAAAGCAAGTACCACCGGCTGCATAGATGTTTTCAATTTCCTGCTTAAACAGCACAGAATTAGAAAGGTGCGTTTCGAGGATTTTTTGAATGGCTTGGGGTTCTTTGGGATACTGCTTGCTGGTGACGTTGCTGTAAACGGGGATTTTGGGATTTTGGAATTGGACGGACTTGGTAGCGATCGCAAAGGATTTTTGAGCAAAGGCAATCAGCGGTGTGTGGAATGCTGCTGATACGGGTAACAATACAGCCGTATATCCTTTGTCCTGTAAAGCCTGACGGACTTTGGCGATTTCTGCGGTGGGACCAGCTAAGACAAATTGACTGGGAGAATTTTGATTGGCGATCGCAACTTGGGGAAAATGTCTCAGTACTGCTTCAACTTTGCTGATATCTTCTTTGACAGCCAGCATACTACCTGCGTCATGATCTGGGTCTTCGGGTGCAGCCATTGCTTGACCCCTAGCTTTCACCAAGAACAGGTAATCTTCAGTACTCAAAACCCCCGCAGCCCACAACGCTGTGATTTCTCCAAAGCTATGACCTGCAACAAAATCTGACCTAAATCCAGCTTGTTGCAATATCGTGTACATCCCTGCACTCAACACCCCGATGGCTGGCTGAGCGTATTCTGTGCGTTGTAAGGCGGCAATTTGGACATTTTTTTCTGCCTCTTCAAACACAGGATGGGGAAAAACGATTTCCGAAAGCGGCTGCAAGTTATCTTTGAGCAACAAGCTATCCATATAGCCATGCAAACGCTGCATCATCGGGAAATTCATTACTAGTTCCCGTCCCATTTCCAAGTATTGGGAACCTTGGCCGGAAAATAAGGCGACAACTTTACCACCCAACTCCACACCAGAAGCGCGGTAATAAATTCCTTGGGGATGTTCCCAAGATGTTGCTGAGCCTTTGTTTTTCAGCAACTCGATGCTAACTTGCAGTAACTTGCAAGTTTCTTCGAGGTTCTGTGCCACAAATCCAAATCTGGCAGCAAAGAGGGGAATTTCTAGAGATTTGCACTCATTGACTAATTTTGTGTAATGTGATTTGGCTTCTGGCGATACTCCTGCGGAGTCACTTCGTGAACGCAATTTCGCTAAAATATCTTCGGCTTTAGCCAGCAATTGGGACGGAGTAGCAGCAAACACCAACACTTCATTAGCCCCACTGTGTAAGCGGTAGGCGTGGTTTTGGTCGGCTTGATATTCTTCTAAGACGACGTGATAGTTGGTGCCGCCAAAGCCAAAGGAACTGACACCTGCACGTCTTGGTGCTTCGCCTTCAGCACGAATCCAAGGTCTGGTTTCGGTATTCAAATAAAAGGCGGAATTTTTAATATTAAGTTTGGGGTTCGGTTCAGTAATGTTAATAGTCGGCGGTAATACTTTGTGATGTAGCGCCAAAGCTGTTTTCACCAAACTCGCCGCACCCGCAGCCGCTTTGGTGTGTCCGATTTGGGATTTCACACTACCCAAAGCGATATGCTGCTTTTTCGAGTCATGCAAAGCAAAAAAGTCATGTAAAGAACCGAATTCTGTCGGGTCTCCAGCCATTGTGCCGGTGCCATGTGCTTCCATCAACCCAACGGTGGCCGGAGAAAACCCTGCATCTTCGTAAGCGCGTTCTAGGGCTTTGACTTGGCCTTCTTTGCGGGGAGCATAAATACTCTTGTAACGTCCATCGCTGGAGGTACCGATACCTTTGATGACGGCGTAGATTTTATCGTTGTCCCGTTCTGCATCTTCCAGACGTTTGAGGACAATCATGCAGATACCTTCACCCAGCATCATCCCATCCGATTTAGCATCGAAAGGTTTGACATTCTCACTGGGAGAAACGGCTGGTGTTTTGCTGAAGGAGATGTAAGCCATGATGGTGTTGTCGGTGTCAACGCCACCAGTCAACATCATGTCAGAACGATGTTCGACTAGTTCGCTAATTGCCATTTTTAAAGCACCGAAGGAACTAGCACAAGCAGCATCAACTACACAATTCATCCCGCCAAAGTTGAGACGATTGGCAATTCTACCCGCGACTACATTAGCTAACATTCCGGGGAAGGCGTTTTCGTCCCATTTCACATAGGCACTTTTGATTTTCTCAACGATTTTTTCTGTATCTTCGTCAGATAAACCACTACTTTTAAGGGCTTTTTCCCAAATCGGATATTCCAACCTAGCAGAAAGTGGCATTCCTAACTGCTTAGCCATAGCTACGCCTAAAATTACCCCAACCATTTCGCGGTTGAATTCGCGTTGTTCGCCATAGCCAGCATCTTCCATTGCCTCTTTTGCAACCACTAAACTTAATAGTTGCGATACATCTGTAACTTCTAAAATACTGGGGGGAATGCCGAATTCCATTGGGTTAAAATCCACCTCTGGAATAAATCCGCCTCTTTTACAGTAAGTTTTATCTTCAGGGGTTCTGGGATTTGGATCGTAATAATCTTCGACACTCCAGTGAGTGGAAGGAACATCAGTAATACAGTCAATTTTGTTTACTATATTTTGCCAGTATTCCCGTAAAGTTCTGGCTTGAGGTAATAGAGAAGCCATCCCAACAATCGCTATAGGATTGTGTTGTAATTGCCTGTTAATTTTGTGAATTGACGCTGGTTTTTCTGAACTCATGTTTTTTTCCTCTATAGACCTAATCACAGCCTGTTCACAATTTTTAATCAGGCTTTCTAACTCCGCTAAGGCAGTATCAATTGAATGAGCAGACATAGGGCATAGTGAGTACTGTGGATTGCGTAGATACAGTAATTTCTGTTGCCTACTAAATTAATCAAAATCTCTTTTCTGGTCAGCAGTTAGCTATCTTGTCTGCGCTAAATGCTTTTTTTACAATCAACACCACACGACACATACTGCCCTAAGAAAGCCTTCGATTTACAGGCAATTTTGGCACACAGCGATCGTGTAACAATGTTATGCAACGCTTGATTCTTGAAATTGCGGCAATCAACCAATTTTGGATTTTAGATTTTGGATTTTAGATTTAAAAATTGAGATTTTTTACACCCGAAACAAGTCAGCCATAAATCCAAAAAATAATCCAAAATTCAAAATTCCGGTGATGGTTAATATTTTGAACAATGGTATCCTGCTGAACAGTAGAAATTGAAGAGTAGCTAAGAGAACAGAAACGTTTTTTTCGTCCGCAATAGTTTCATTATCAAGCCTAACCGCAACAAGGTAGCTGGTATTAATGACAACGTTCTGTGTCTTGATAAATGTCATAGCCAGTTTCAACGTCCAGGATAATACATTTTAGGGGATTCGACCCAGGAAAGTTGACAAGTTCGTTACAGAAAACATCACCTTTAATCCGAATTTATGCAATGTAAAAAACTAATTAAACGTTCACAAGGTGATTACCAAGCAGTTATATTTAGTTATTTTTACCTTCAAAATTTTAATTAAATAACTAATTGACCTCACAAGTTTTAAGCGTTGAATTAATAAAAAGACTAACATACTTTATATAAACTAAATGATTACTTTAAACTTTTTTTATAAAGAACAAGATTATTGTTGATATCTATTGTGCTTAAAGTTTGGCATTTTAGTATAATTCACAACTTCAAAAATGTATAAAGAACAAGAATTATTTTAGTATAAGTAGAGCGGCGTGAATAATTCAAGGTTTGTAGTGAGGACTTTAGTCCTCATTTGTTCGCGTAGCGTCTCGAAGAGAGGGCTGAAGCCCTCTCTTCGAGACGCTACGCGAACACTACGAACTAATCTCAATCTTTTTTACATTACTTAATCCTAAAAGTAACAGTATCAATTTCTTGGCTGTTAAGTAATCATTACATGAACACATTTATAGATGGGATAGACATAAGTATTTTGTTCAGGGAAATATCATAATTAAACTAATGTTTTTGATGATTATTTAATATAAATGTAAATAAAAAGCAAAATGGTTATCTATAAAGCAATTGTCAATTTTGAATATGTTGCATGGTAAACATAATCCAATAGACTTCGCTTGTGGCAAAGAGCGGGAACGTTTAACCAATCTACGTTGACAGTTGGAAAACACACCTGAGTGCGATCGCATTAGCATGTTGTTAACAAAATTGATGATAATGTCCGATCTGACACAACATCGCTAATAATAATTTGTTACTAATTTTAGTGTGCAACCACTATTAAGTGATGCTATAAACCCTAATAATCAGGCATTTGGTAGTCTATACCTACGAGGATTGGAACTAAAAATCAAAATTGTTTTGATGATCAAATCAGGATTTGTACAAAGTTAAATGGTTGACAAATGAAAAAAATTTCGTCATACTTAAGAACAAGCTTATTCAAGTTTTTTAGTTAATTTTTCGGCGCTTCATTATTCTTGAGAGCTAAATTTTCTGGCTAGCGCTATTGTATTTTACGCTACTGGATTCGATGACAAATGACGATATAACTAAAGAAGCTTTCCAGTAACATAACCATAATAATTCAGTAGTCAGGAGTCAGAATTCAGAATTCAGGAGTCAGAATTCACAGAGAATTATTAGCGGCATTTTCCGCTATTGGCACAGTTCACCGCAGCGAAAAGTTAGATCGGAGGAAACCTCCGCTCTGTTAGCGCAGCGTTAGCGACGCAGGAGCGTCACTTTTTAAGACAAGCATCAGAAGTTCAAAGAGTCAAAAAAGTTAAAGAATCGGCAAAACATTTGATTAATCAATATAGCAACCATACTAAACTTTTTCTGAATTCTGAATTCTGAGTTCTGAATTCTTATTCGTTATCGACTAAATATAGCCATTTCAGCTATCCCCTAGTAAGAATTGGAATCAAAATATGGCAGTAAATAAAGAAAGCCGATTATTCACAAAATCCGTTGTTCGATCGCGGATAATTTTAGCAGCTTCTCTCACCTTAGCGGCCGGATTAATCGCTTTATATAGTTTGGCATCGTTTTGGCCGAAAGCTAAAGTTGAGATATCGCCAGCAACCCCGGTAAAAACCACCCCAACAAAAGTTGCTGTCACAGCCTTAGGACGTTTGCAGCCAGATGGCGAAGTTACTTCTTTGAATGCTCCCAATGCTAATAACGGTGTGCGAGTCGAAAAACTGTTAATCAAAGAAGGAGATGCAGTTAAAGCTGGGCAATTATTAGCGTATCTAGAAACTTATGGTCGGGCTAAAACGGCTTTGCAACAAGCTGTAGACCAACTGCAAGTTAGCAAAGCTAAACTAGCGCAGGTGAAATCTGGGGCGAAAACCGGAGACATCGATGCTCAAAAAGCAGCGATCGCCAGTTTAGAGTCACAATATAAAGGGGACATTGCTACCCAAGAAGCGACAATCGCCCGTGTCCAGGCTGAAGTAGACAATGCACAAGCTGAAAACAATCGCTATCAGCAATTATATAAACAAGGTGCGATCGCAGCTTCCGTAGCAGACAGCAAAGCTTTGCAACTCAAAACTACACAACAGCAACTCACAGAAGCCCAAGCCAGCAAACAACGCACCCAAGGCACATACCAAGAACAACTCAAGCAAGCACAAGCCCAACTCAAGAGTATTAGCGAAGTGCGTAGCGTAGATGTTCAAGTCGCACAAACTGAAGTCAACAGTGCAACAACTTCCGTTCAACAAGCAAAAGCAGACTTGGATTTAAGTTACATTAAATCTCCCATCAATGGCAAAATCTTGAAAATTCATGCCAAAACCGGAGAAGTAATCAGTACTAGCACAGGATTTGCTGAGATAGGTAAGACATCACAAATGTATGTGATTGCAGAGGTGTATCAAACCGACGTTCAAAAAGTGCGTATCGGACAAAAAGCCACCATCACCAGCACTGCATTTAATGGAACATTAAAAGGAACCGTCAAAGAAATTGGTTGGCAAGTTGACAAACAAAACATCTTCAGCCTCAACCCAGGTTCAGACACAGACCGCAGAATAGTTGAGGTGAAAATCTCCATCGATAACCCCGCAGATAGCGAACGGGTGGCGCGTTTAACCAACTTACAAGTAGATGTTGCCATTCAGATTTAGTTTAGGGCATTGGGCATCGGGCATCGGGCATTAGTTATTAGCCATTTACAAATGACAAATGACCAATGACCAATGACAAATGACAAATGACAAATGACTAAAAAAAATAAATCCATGAATTTTAAAATTCCTTTAGCATGGCTACAGCTAGCCCAGCAAAAAGTTCGTTTAGTAATAGCTGTAGCCGGGATTGGTTTTATTGTGCTGTTGATGTTTGTGCAACTTGGTTTTCAAGATGCTCTTTATTCTAGTGCAACAGCAGTGCATCAAAATCTCAAAGGAGATTTATTTTTAGTTAGTTCGCAATATAAATCTTTGACCTCAAATCAAAGCTTTTCGCGGACTCGTTTGTATCAAACTTTGGGGTTTAATGGCGTAGAGTCAGTTAGCCCCATGTATTTGCAATTTGCCAAACTAAAAAATCCGGCTACTGGTGAGAAATATTCCATATATGTTATTGGTTTCGACCCAGGCAGACCCGTGATGAACATCGCAGAAATTGAGAACAACTTAGATAAACTCAAAATTCCCGATGTCATGCTTTTTGACAGAAGTTCTCGCACAGAATTTGGTCCAATAGCAGAACAATTTGATGCCGGCAATACAGACCAGACAATTGAAATATTTCCTTATAATTCATTAATTGGCTATAAAGTCAGGATTGGTGGCTTATTCAGTTTAGGGCCTTCCTTTGGGGTAGATGGCAACTTAGTTGTGAGTGACTCAACCTTCCTGAGGATAAATCCTAATACTCGTCCGGCAGATATGATAGATGTCGGTTTGATAACCCTCAAACCTGGTACTGATGCACAAACAGTGCTAAAAGATTTGCAGGTAAGTTTGCCAAACGATGTCCAAGTTTTTACACGCCAAGGCTTTATTGATTTTGAGAAGAAATATTGGTCTGTCAGAACGCCTATTGGTTTTATACTTAACCTGATGTTGACAATGGCTTCTGTTGTTGGTGTAGTAATCGTCTATCAAATTCTTTACAGCAATATTGCTACACAGTTCGTTGCTTATGCCACATTAAAAGCCATAGGTTATGCCAATACATATCTGTTGAACGTGGTATTTCAACAAGCTTTAATCTTGGCAATTTTAGGTTATATTCCAGGTTTTATTACTTCCATATTGTTATACGATTTTGCAATGGAAGCAACTAAATTGCCAATAGTTATGACCACTAACAATGCACTACTGGTCTTAACATCAACAGTTTTAATGTGTATAACTTCCGGAGGACTCGCCATCAATAAACTCCGTTCCGCAGACCCAGGAGATATTTTCTAACGCTAAACACTCACTCCCTTCCTCTCTGCGCGGCAGTCGCTCATGGGGGAAACCCCCAAGACCGCGCTGCCTTGCCTCTGCGTGAAATAAAACCAAAACCCAAAATCCAAAATTCGTATAACTTTTCCTCTATGAACCTCCAAAATAAAACTCTCCTGATTACCGGAATTAATGAATTTATCGGCTTGCGTGCAGCCGAATTAGCGATAGCCCAAGGAATAAAAGTCCGTGGATTACAAACTTCCACAGAACAGAACAAAAAAGCTCAAGATTTAGGCGTTGAAGTGATTACTGGTAGTATCACCGATCCCAATATTGCCCAAAAAGCTTGTCAGGGAATAGACATCGTTTTACATACAGAGCAAATTGCTCAAGAAGCTGGTTCAATTAACCATTTTCGTGATGTCAATGTTAGCGGTGCTGTTAACATCGCTAAAGCCGCGAAACTTGCAGGTGTTAAGACTTTTGTGCATCTATCCAGTGTAATGGTCTATGGTTTCAATTATCCTGATAGTGTTACAGAAACCGGGCTAGTCTCTGGTGAAAATAATCCCTACTGTCAAACAAAAATAGAAGCAGAAACAGCACTTTTAGAATTAAATAATCCGCCAAATTTTGGTATTATTATCATTCGAGCCGGTGATATTTACGGACCTGGAAGTATTCCTTGGATAGTCAAACCAATTCTGATGATGCGCCAAAAATTATTTGCCTATGCCAACGATGGTAAAGGAGTAATCAATCATGTATATATAGACAACCTGATTGATGGCATCTTTCTAGCGATAGAAAAACAGACTTACGGAGAAATATTTAATATCACCGACGGACAAGAAACTTCTTGGAAAGAGTACTTCATGCGTTTAGCAGCAATGGAAGGTTTACCAGCACCTCTTTCATTACCAAAAGATGAAATGAAATTGTTTCTCAAGCTACGCGCTCAAGGACAAAAACTTTTTCGGAAAAAAGCCGATATTTTACCGGAATCTGTAGATTTTATGAGTCGTCCCTATGCGTGTTCCATTGCTAAAGCCCAAAACCTGTTAAATTATAAACCAACAATTGACCTAGAAGAAGGTATGCAGCGTACACATGAATGGCTGCAAAAAACGGAGATTGAAAATTTGATTAAGTAGGGGAGTGGGGAGTGGGGAGTGGCGGGGATGAGGGAGATGAGGGAGTTAGAAGAATTAGAAAATCAAGTAAGTGTGTTGTTGCTTCTTGATTTCCTTGAAATTATTCAGCTTGGGTATCAAATTATTCTGACTTCTGACTCCTGAATTCTGACTCCTGACTCCTGAATTCTGACTCCTGAATTCTGACTCCTGAATTCTCACGTTGCATTTGACTAACAATTTGCTGTAATTGAGTTTAAAATAATCCACAGATTGTGTGAATACTTGTTTTATATGAGTAGCAATCAACCACGATTGAGTATTGGATTACCTGTATACAATGGTGAAAAATTTCTTCAACAAGCCATAGATTCACTCTTGGCTCAAACTTTTGAAGATTTTGAACTAATTATTTCAGATAATGCATCTACAGATAAAACTGAGGAAATTTGTAAAGCATACGCCAAGCAAGACCAACGTGTTCGTTACTACCGTAATGACCATAATATTGGTTGCGCTGGTAACTTTAATCGTGTCTTGGAATTGTCTTCGGGTGAGTATTTTAAATGGGCAGCTTATGACGATCTACATGCTCCTGATTTTATCAGCAAATGCATTGAGGTACTCGAACAAGACCCTACCATTATTTTGTGCCACACCCAAGTATATTTTATTGACGAACAAGGAAAGTTTCTCCAAAACTACGACATCAAACTCAAGACAGATTCTCTAAAACCACACGATCGCTTTCACGAATTACTGACTAAACATTTATGTTATCAATGTTATGGCGTAATTCGCGCTAGCGCTCTGAAAAAAATACCACCTATGGGTGGTTACGGTAATGCAGATGGAATTTTATTGTCAAGGCTTGGTCTTTTGGGTAGATTTTATGAAATACCCGAATACTTGTTTTTTGCTAGAAGCCATCCGCAACAATCAATGAGTATGTTTTTCCCAAATTATTTGTTGTTGACAAACAACAATCAAGCATCCTCATTCAGTGTATTACCTGATTTTTATGCATATGCAGTGTGGTTTGATTCGGCAAAGAAAGGGAAAATTTTATTCCCACATTGGAGAATATTATGGGAGTATTTCCTCTCCATATGGTCTAGTCCCCTGAGTTTGTATGAACGGTTATGTTGTCATAGAAGTCTACAACAAAAGTTGAAAGGCACAGAATATCTGTTACTGAAAGATTTGCTAAAAGTTTTGCAAATATTTGCAATAGATTGGCAACGAGCATTACAAGAGAATTCAGGAGTCAGAATGGGCTACGCCCCGCTACGCTAACAGAATTCAGAACTATAACAGGCTATGTGCCTAGTTTTGAAACTTAACTAGTGTAGTTCATGCACTTGAATTCTGCTGTAATTACAGAGCAGAAAATCACACTTTGAATTAATCTTTTGCGGTCAAGTCAAAAGCTAAAAATCAAAAATCAGAAGCAGAACACTTAATAATTGTTATCAGTATTCAATAAATATGTTTTGATTTTGGCTTTTGACTTCATGCAATTTTTCAGTGTCCAAATTACCCATTTTTGACTACAAAATTATGCTGAAAATATCCCAAGTATCTTATTTTTTGCTTGCTAGTTTACTAAGCATCAGCTTTGCGAAAACAGTGAATGCTGAGCCAGCAACAAAACTTAGTGTTGTAGTAAATGGAATTCGTCACCAAAAAGGTGAGATTTGCTTCCGAGTTTTTGGAGGTGAAAAAGGATTTCCTACGAGTAATACTAGTGAAGTTAAAAGTGGCTGCGCTAAGATTACAGGCACTTCTGTAACAAAAGAATTCTCTGGTTTAAAACCAGGAACTTATGCTGTTGCTGTAGTTGACGATCAAAATGGCGATCGCAAACTCAATAAAGACTTTTTCGGTATTCCCACAGAAGGTTTTGGCATTTCCAAAAATCCAACTGTCTCCATACAAACAGGCACACCCAAGTTCCGTGATGCCAGTTTTGTGGTGAATAAAAATACCACAGTCAACATTATTATGAAATACTCGTTGGATTGATTCATAAATGAAAGGGGAGTGGGGGAGATGAGGGGGATGAGGGAGATTGGGGAGACAAGGAGAATAATTAATTCTTAACTCCTAACTCCTAACTCCTAACTCCCCATGCCCCATACCCCATGCCCAATGCCCCATTCTCGGAGAATTTAATGGAAGATTTGGCAATATTTCTGTCTAAGTCTTTGATGGGTTGGCTGGTTATTCAGGTGTGTTTAACGCTAATCTTTCTTTGGTATCTGCGCTCATCTCCAAAAACTTTATTACCAGATGAGCAGTTGCCTAAAACAGCGGTGATTCTTTGTTTGCGGGGAGCCGATCCGTTTTTGCCTAGTTGTTTGCGATCGCTCCTAAATCAGAACTACCCACAGTATGATTTAAAGTTAGTTATTGATAGTCAGGAAGATCCTGCTTGGAAAATTGCCAGTGAAACTATCCTGGAGCAGGAAGCAACCAATGTTCAAATCAGTCCTTTGAGAATAGTACGCAATAATTGTAGTCTCAAATGCAGTTCTCTAGTGCAGGCTGTTCGTGAGTTAGACGATTCATATAAGGTAGTTGCTTTAGTAGATGCTGATACTATAGTTCATCGTAATTGGCTGCGAGAATTAGTCAGTCCTCTAGGTGATACTAACGTCGGCGCAACAACTGGTAACCGTTGGTATGTACCAACAGGTAAGAATTGGGGATCTTTAGTGCGATACATAGGCAATGTATCCACAGTAGTCCAAATGTTTCTCTTCCAAATTCCTTGGGGCGGAACTTTGGCTGTGAAAACAGAAGTGCTTCACAAAACTGAACTTTTAGATAAGTGGGCACAAGCTTTAAGCGAAGATTTCATGATTCACGATGTCCTAAAAATACATGGGTTACAGGTTAAGTTTGTACCTACTTTATTAACAGTTAATCGTGAAGAAATTGATTTAGTAGGCTTACTAGACTCTCTCAAGCGCTTGATACTTTGTTCTCGACTTTATCACCCACGTTGGTTGGCTATAGTTAGTGAAGCTGTTTCTAGCATTTTGTTTCCGACTACAGTCATTATGTTAGTTTTAGAGTCATTGTTGGAAGCAAAATGGGAAGCCGCAGGTCTATTATTTGGCTGCTATAGCGTCTATATTGTCGGATTACTTTTGCTAATGCTCGTTTTGGAATTAGGCATACAGCAAGTAGTTCGCTCGAATGACCAGCCGATAGCCAAATTATCAGCCCCCACTATCATTAAAATGTTGATTGGGATTCCGCTAACACAATGGGTTTATGGGTTAGCGATGCTATCATCTCTGTGGATTTCAACAGTCACCTGGCGCGGTGTCAGCTATCGGGTTCGAGGGGCTTGGAATATCCGACTAGTGGAATATCGCCCTTATCAATGGTTGGATCAACCTATTAATAGCAAGGTTTCTCTTTGAAATACAATCTAATAATTTGTTGAAAATTATTGTACTCGGCTATAAAAGTCTTATAGGTTCTGAATTATGAATTCTTAAGACTCATGAAAAGTTGCTGCGTAAGTCCTAAATCCAAAACCAGCATTTTCGTGAAGTAATTCTTTTTTTATATGACTAAGCAAAGACTCCGCATTGCCTTATTTACGGGATTGTACGCTCCTTTTTTAACTGGAGTTTCTGTCGCAGTACATCAACGAGTTCGTTGGTTGCTGGAACAGGGACATGAGGTTTTTTTGATCCATCCACAAATTAGCGATCGCTACCCTAAAAATGTTGGCGATCGTCCCATGCCAGGATTAAATGAAATTCAATCTTTTCCTAACTTATCTACTTACGCATTCCCCACAAAACCACTAATATTTTACAAGTCTCTTCCCCAACCATTGCACTATCGCCATTGGAGTGATACCAAGCTGTTGGAGAAATTTAAACCCGACATTATAGTGGTTGAAGAAGCCGCACAAATGAGAGGTTTATACTCACTTTTCTTACAAGGTTACGGCCGCGCTGTGGGCACGCAATACGCAAAACGAACAGGTACGCCAATAATATCGCTTTTCCATACTGATATTGTTGCCTACATCAAATATTACTTTGGAAATAAATTCTTCAGTTTGATTCGTCCAATCATTCCTATTTTGGTCAAACAGTTTAGCAACTCTTATGACTTCAATTTCTTTTCTTCTCAAGAACAACTCAATAAATACAAAGACCTCAAATGCCAACGTGCTGAATATCTTCCTTATCAAGGTATAGATTGCGAAAAATTTCACCCGCGAAATATTTCTTATAACCCGATTCCCAACGATCGCCGACCAACTTTGCTGTTTGTTGGACGCATCACCCCCGAAAAGAATGTCAACCAACTGATTGATATATTTCCCATCATTGCTGCCAAAATCCCCGATGTCCATCTGGTGATTGTTGGAAGTGGCCCCCAGGATCGAGAAATCCGTGAGCGTGCCCAAAAGTTTGCATCCGGTATTACCATCTGGGGTGAGTCCCACGGTACAGAACTTTTAGGTTGGTTTGCCAGAGCAGATATTTTTGTTAACCCTTCTATCACCGAAAACTTCTGCACTACAAATAACGAAGCCCTAGCTTCTGGAACCCCTGTGATTGCCGTTATTGCACCATCAACTTCAGAACAAGTATTTTCTGGCCGCAACGGCTTTCTTGCTCAACCCAACAACCCAACAGACTTTGCCCAAAAGGCGATCGCAATTCTAGAAAATCCGGAATTAAAGGCACATATGACTACACAGGCTCGTCCCTCCATAATCGATTTCGACTGGTCGGCATGTATGGAAAAATTTGAAGACAAACTCTATCAAATCGTTGAAGATCGAAGAAACTTGAGGTAAGTACAAGCACTATAAAACTATAGCGATCGCTAACATACCAATCCCTAGTACTGTAGATACTAGCGATCGCTAATTCTTGCGTGTGAAGGCACTTATCTAAGTATATATCCTGACATTGGTCGATAACTATTAAAATTAAGGTAAAGTTTTTATCAATTTTCAGCGAAGTTACTGTAATAGCTTTTAACTAGTATGATAATATATATACTATTAGGGTAATGTTAGCTTGATAAAAGTAATACCTGTGAGCTATTTACGCAAGTTATCGGTATCTATAGCTGGAGCAGCTTTAATTGCGTTGGGTACAGGGCAAATAGCCCAAGCAGAACTATTTGCTGAATCAGAGTCAGCAGTTGTAAATCTTGATACTCAAGAAGTATTATTCACTATAAATTTTAATAGGGTTCCAGACTTTTTATCAGTTGATGAGTATAATACGCAAGCCGACTCTTTTCAATACTTTATCGATCCAGATGGGGAATTGCCTATTTTTGGAATATCTCCTGCTTATAGTAATCTGAAGTCAATTATTCGCGGAGAAGAAATCCACGTTGGAGGTGACGTTCGGATACGTGATGTCTTCCCAGTTGGATCGTCGGAACCAAATTCAGGAGGCTGGGGTAGTATTCGGGGTTCAGTACCATACACCCTTGATGGCACCCTCCTAAAATTTTCAGCCCCTCTGCAATTTATCGGTGATTCCGATGGTTTGTTTAGCTATGCATTAGAGTTGTACGAGTTTGGTAGTTGGAATGGTATAACAAACGAAAATAAGTCTATTGTTACCAGCGTTCCCGAACCGAATTGTGTATTGGGTGCATTAACTTGTGGAGTTTTAAGTTTAGGCTTACGGCTAAAACGTAAACATAAATCAGTAGTGGCTTGAACCACCACTGATTGTTCGCGCAGCCTCCCGTAGGAAAGACCACCAAATATGCAGATTTCCTGGGGGCTTGTACCCTCTTTAATTACGAATTACGTTAGCGCAGCGTTAGCGAGGTAGGAGCGTCATTACGAATTACGTTAGCGTAGCGGGGCGTAGCCCATTACGAATTAGTAATTATTTGCTCAGATGTCAGTTTCCGCATCTTGTTTGAGCAGAGCAATTTCTGATAAGAATGAGAGTTGCTGCTGTAAATTTTTCAGTAAACCAAAAGTTTTTTTATAGATTATAGTTTCTCCCTGTTGGGCGAAGTATTCCAGCGCTTTTTGTAAGTCTGCAATTGCTGCTTGTTCGTGACCAAGCTGATGGTAAGCGATACCCCGATTAAGATAAGCCTGGGCATTGATTGGGTTAAGTTCGAGTGACTCAGTAAAATCTCTAACAGCAGAAGAGCGATCGCCACTTCTAGCACAAGCGCAACCCCGATTATAATAAGCTCTGTAATCATTGGGATTGATAACAATTGCTTTTGAAAAGTCGAGCATCGCTGCTTTTAAATCCAATAACCCAAAACGAGCGATTCCTCGTTCGTTGTAGATATCTGCTTTCAGTACAATAGATGTTTGGGGAATATTCGTTAGTGCCAGTTCATAATCTGATATTGCTTGTTGGTAATTACCCAATATGGTACGGGCTACGCCTCGATTGTAGTAAGCTCTAAAATTGTTAGGTTTGAGTGCGATGGTTTGATTGTAATCTGCGATCGCTGCTTGATAATCTCCTTGTCTGTAGTATGCTAGTCCTCGGTTGAGGCGTGCTTGTACATTGTCGGGTGTAAAATTTAGAGCTTGATTGCAATCGGCGATCGCATTTTGATAGTCTTTTAGTTCTAGGTAAGCAAGACAGCGATCGCTATAAGCAGAACCAAAATCATTTCTGAGCTTAATTGCCTCAGTAAAATCTTCAATAGCTTCCGTGTAACTGCCATGCTGCATTTCTTCAATCCCTAACTTGAAAAAGTCTCCCGCTGTAATTTCAGTGCTGGCAGTGGGTAGCGAGTAAGCAGGTGAAGCGATAAAAATACAGACGAGTGCGAAGACAATACTAAAATTGAGCATGAATCGGTAAAAGCGACTCATAATGATATCTCGCATTGCTAACAGAACAAAATTAGTAAGTAATATCAAGTTCCGATAAACACTTCTAATTAGGTATAATGCACGCAGAGTTTCCAACTATAAGTAATTCAGCGAACTTGATGAGGATGTTTTAAAGAAGAATACAGAATTCGGAATCAATTAGTGGGAGATACCCTCCGGTAAGCATGTTATACAGCAGATTGCAAGTTGGTGAGGTACAGATAATTGTAAGGGCACGGCAGTGCCCATTGGTGTCAACTTAAGCTCAAACCTTTGTCCCACATACGCTTTACCCCCCTTAATCCCCCCTTGTAAAAGGGGGGAAAAAAGAATCTAGTTCCCTCCCCTTTATAAGGGGAGGGTTAGGGTGGGGTGACGCGGTGAGTAACCCTAAGTGAATGAACTCAATATCAAGTCTTGATAAGGGTTTCACGTTAAGTTGACACCTATGGGCAGTGCCGTGCCCCTACCCGCGTACCTCATTTACCTGAAATACGCTGTATCATCTCCGCATAATGAGTTATGATTCCCACAGTCATTACACTCCTTCCCGTTTAAATCCTGCTTAAAAAAGAGGACTTTAACAACGGGCTTGAGCTACTTATCAATTCTAATTTTGCTATTCATAGCTGATATGGTCAAAAGACAGTCTGTCAAACTGCTATTCATATCATGTCCGGCTAATCACTTATGATTACCACATCTGTGCAAAAATCCCAACAGCCTCTTTCCCCCTGTGTAAACTACCCCTGCGCCTGAATAATTACAAAAAAATATAATTGGTAATTATTCTTTATTAAGTATTTTAAATATCTTAACTATTGGCTTAACTGTCTTAACTGTCTTAACTGTCCGGTTAAACCTCTTTAACTGTCTTAACTGTCCCCTTAGACGTTTTGACCCTTGAGTTAACAATCACAAGTGCTATTGCATTTTCTTGAAAAAACTGAGATTATCTGTTAGTCGAAGCTCCAAGTAAGTTGATTTCAATAAAGCAAGTTTATTTCATCAATGAGCTTCGCAAAAAAACAGTATGAACAGAGGAGGCTGATATGGAATATATACCATTATTAATGGCTATCTCTACAAAATATAATAAACTAACAATTATGAGATTTTTTCTCAAATAAATTAAAAATTTAGGCATTCATGAATTGAAATTATGAAATCCTCAAACCATATTTTTTAACTCTTGTTATTAGTGCCTTTGCGTGAGGCAGATTTATATTACTCATCAGTAACGTGTAATATTACTTATTACAGACAAACTAAAATAAAAATTAGTTTTTATCTAGTTGAAAAATATATCTATTGATTGATGCTCAAAACTTTATTTGCATAACTATAGAGCTTGAATCGAAATTATAAGTATTGTAAGGAACTCCAATGAATACAAATGTCAAAACAAGTTGCCCACTCTCCTATGGTCAAAAATCCATGTGGTTTATCTACCAAATCGTGACCGAGAGTGTAGCTTATAATATATTTATTACTGTAAAAATTAATTCATATTTAAATATTGCTGCTGTCAATCGTGTAGTTTATTTCTAAAATATGCCAACCCAAGTTGTTCAATCTCAACCCACAACAAACGTTTTTTCAGGTTTTATTCAATTCTGGAAAGATGTACAAGCGATCGCTAGTCCTTATTGGTATCCAACAGAGCCAGGGAAAAGAGCATTTTCAGACGTGATTCGTGCATGGGGGATGCTCATTTTACTGATATTACTAATAGTTGCGCTTGTAGCTGTAACTGCTTTTAATAGTTTCGTTAGTCGCTACTTGGTCGATGCTCTTATTCAAGACAAAGACTATTCTAAATTCATTAATACCTTATCAATCAATATTGTTGGACTTGTCTTGGTAACCTTTTTAGTTGGATTTTCTAAGTTTGTCAAAAAACAAATTGCTCTTGATTGGTACAAATGGTTAAATAATCAAATTTTAGAGAAATATTTAAGCAAGCGTGCTTATTATAAAATTAATTTTAGAGCCGATGTTGATAACCCAGATCAACGTCTATCCCAAGAAATTGAACCGATTACTAGTAGTGCTTTGAATTTTTCAGCCACTTTCCTCGAAAAAATACTGGAAATGGCGACTTTTTTAATAATTATCTGGATAATTTCTCAACAGATCGCTGCTATTATGCTTGCTTATACAATTATAGGAAATTTAATTGCTGCTTACTTGAATCAAAAATTGAATACAATTAATCAAGAAGAAATCGAATCGAAAGCTGATTACAATTATGCCTTGACTCATGTGCGGAATCATGCTGAATCGATAGCTTTTTTTCAAGGAGAAAAACAGGAATTAAAGATAATTAGACGCCGATTTAATAATCTGATCAAAAATATCGAAGACAAGATAAGTTGGGAGAGAGGGCGGGATATTTTTAGCAGAGGGTATCAATCTATAATCCAAATATTCCCTTTTTTAGTACTCGCACCTTTATATATTAGAGATGAAATTGATTTTGGACAACTTGGACAAGCTGCTTTAGCTTGTAATATGTTTGCTGTTGCTTTAGGAGAATTAATAACTGAATTTGGGACTTCTGGACGATTTTCTAGTTACGTTGAGCGTTTAAGTGAGTTTTCAAATGCGTTAGAAGAAGTAACTAAAGAGCCGAAAAATGTCAGTACTATTAAAACCATAGAAGAAAACCATCTTGCTTTTGAGAATGTAACTTTACAAACGCCAGACTACGAGCAGACAATCGTTAAAGATTTGTCATTGTCTGTTCAATCTGGAGAAGGTTTATTAATTGTTGGGCCGAGTGGTCGGGGTAAAAGTTCTTTATTAAGAGCGATCGCCGGTTTGTGGAATGCAGGTACTGGTCGTCTGCTACGACCCTCCTTAGAAGAAGTTTTATTCTTGCCCCAACGTCCTTATATCATCTTGGGAACTTTGCGCGAACAGTTACTTTATCCCAGTACAAATCGTCAAATTACCGACGCAGAACTTAAAGACGTTTTGCAACAAGTCAACTTACAAAACTTACTGACTAGAGTCGATGGTTTCGATACAGAAGTTCCTTGGGAGAACATATTATCGTTAGGAGAACAACAGCGCCTTGCTTTTGCACGACTGTTAGTTACTCATCCTAGCTTTACCATATTAGATGAAGCAACGAGTGCTTTAGATTTGAAAAATGAAGGTAATTTATATCAACATTTACAAGATACAAAAGCCACTTTTATCAGTGTTGGACATCGGGAAAGTTTGTTTAATTATCATCAATGGGTTCTGGAACTTTCACAAGAAGATTCTAGTTGGCAACTTTTGAGCATCCAGGATTATCAAATCCAAAAAAAGACAGAAATTGTCACGAATCCACCTGAAAATGCTCAAATCACAATCGATAATTTTTCTGACAATGAATCTCTAAGTCAATCAGAAATAGGAGTAACGACAGGCACAATCGAAGGATTTTCTCATAAAGAAATACAGACATTAACAGATTATTCACTTGGTAGCATTAGAAGCAAAGCAAGCCTTGGTAAAGCTATTACTGCCAAGGACGGCTTTACCTACCGCTACAACAAAGACCCCAAAGTTTTAAAATGGGTGAAAGTTTAGAGATATAGCAAGGGACTGGGGACTCTTTACTGGTGACTGGGTGAAAAGTCTTTTTGTGTCTAGGTTTTATCATCTGTTAATGTCCTAACCACTTTGGCTGTTGCTATAAATTAAAGTGGTATGGTTGCCTTAGTTACATCCTCAAAGAGGGTGCTAGGGCTAAAGTTTTCGTCTCCTCACCAAGGAGAACGCGATCGCACAGGTTAAACAGTTCTAGCTCGGTAGAGGTGTGTCGCATCAGCCGCAGGAAATGACCTTCAGCGTCAATACTCAAGGCAATGTAGTTTAGGAACATTTTGAGATAGCCTACGCGCGATCGCTCTGGCATAGTTGCCGCTGTGGGGGTTTGCCATAAACGATCGATATAGTTGCGTACCTCTACTAAAGGAACAGGCGCGATCGTCTCGAAGCGCAAAGCCTGCCGAATTTGATTAAAAAGCCAAGGATTCCCGATCGCCCACCGTCCCACCATAACACCCGCAGCGCCAGTTTGAGAAAGCACTTCAAGGGCAGTTGCCGCAGAGTGGATATTGCCATTGGCAAGCACTGGACAATCAACTCGTCTGACTGCTTCAGCAATCAAATCATATTTGACTGCTCCGTGGTACATATCTTTCACCGTGCGACCATGCAAACTCAGCAAATCAATGCTGTGGTGATTGATGATATCTAGAATTTCGTAAAAGGTATCTGTATTTTCAAAGCCTAAGCGCATCTTGACGGTCAAAGGGCGATCGTTGACAGCAGAACGCAGTTCTCCCAAAATCCGATCCACTTTTTCTGGTGAGAGCAGCAATCCACCGCCAACATTTTTGCGATAGATTCTAGGTGCTGGACACCCCATGTTCAAGTCAACTCCAGCGACATTATAGCCGCAGAGTTCCTTTGCTGTTCTTACTAAGTGTGGAATATTTTCGCCAATCATTTGAGCAAAAACAGGGCGACCCGTGTCGTTTTCGGTAATTGATGCCAAAATGCTACGATTGAGCCGTGAGGTCTCATTGACGCGGAAATACTCGGTGAAGAAGTAGTCAGGACTGCCGTAGTGGGCAATGAGCTTCATAAACCAGAGGTTTGTCACATCTTGCATGGGCGCAAGAGCGGTGAGGGGCAGGTCTTTGTGGAGCGATTGGGGGAGCGATAGTTGGGACATAAAGATTCCAGCGATCGACAAAGCATCACTCTATCAAAAAATAGTTGCGGAGGTTTAGATGGAAATTTAGGGGCAACTCTTGGAGACCCTACGCGAACAAGCTCTATGTGCTGAGTAAACGTACTTATTTCTCACTCAGCACTCATTACTCAGCACTTTTTTGGTGACCGAAAACCTTATTCTTGGGTAGCGGTAAATTCTAAGGAAGACTATTCCGCAGACGACGCAAACAATTTATTGATGCAGCACAATCACAACCAAATAAAGCTACCGCAGCATCGCTTTCTGCATCTGTAACCGCAAGCAGAGCCTTCTCCAGATTATCATCAGTGACATCAATCTCTGCTACGCCTTTGTGCAAATGAGATAATTGTTCAGCACCAGCGCAGAAAAATTGACCGAGTTTCGGATGTCTGACGCAAGCTTTCTGGTCTTCTGCGGATACTGGTGTAGTAGCGGCGTCAGGACGATTTACTGGTTGCGGATTTACTGGTTCGCCAGCTGTGGTGACTTTACTGGTCATTAGCATTGAAGCCAGAGACATCAAAGCTGCGGTTTTGGTAGTCAAATTTATTAACAGTTTCTTCATGCAATTGTCCCAGAATTAGATTGCCAGTTAAGGTTAATTTTCTCTAAGGCTTAGTTGGGGAATGATGTTTTCCAAGAACCTGGATACTCGAAGCAATTTCCCTGTAATATACACCATGAAGTAAATTGCTATTTTAAACTCACAGATTCTTGAAAAACAAGTGACAAAAAACCAAAGTAAAAATTTTTAGTTTTTCACCTTGTATCTTTTACATTTATTTATTTCCCAAACAGGAGGTTTTTCCTTGTTAGAGAGATAGCGATCGATTATACTTCTAATTTCAGGGTTTGCAACTATTAGGTATTGTGAGATTTTAAGAGTATAGCTGATTTACAGGCTTGGTTAAAAGCACGATTTTAAAAAAGAAGACTTTAGCTTGCGTGTAATCAGGCACTTAATTAATGATACACAAATGCGATCGCTGCATTTTTCTCCCATATGAGTAATTGTGCTTAAAATCACTAATTGAGAAACAAGCGATCGCTCTATAAATCTGTACAATTGATCTCAGCTGATTTTAGCAGTCTGCCACCCGTGTAAAATTGGCATGGTAAACAATCCCCACGCCAAACCCGTAATCAACCCAAAGGGCGTAACTACATAATTATTAAAATTCCACAAACCGAAAACCTGTGCAGCCAATTCCAACGGATAAGCCATCATTAGCACACTAGCTAACGCTGCACCACTCCAGCCATACTGACTTAACCAGTAAAAACCTTTACCACCTGTAACCCCATACAACAGACGAGTAATCAACAAACCCGTGACAGTACCGTAGCAGCGCATACATACAGCCATAATATAGGGGGGTGCTAAATCTAAGCCCATAGTCGGTTGTGGACATACATGATTACCCATAAAATAAATGATATTGGCGATCGCTCCAAGCAAAGACAACCCAGACGCAGCCAAAAAGGGAGCAGTTAAAGGTCCGACAACCATCCCCGCTAGCATAATGTCAGCAATCAAACTGACCCAATTGAGATTTTTGGCAGATTGTAATTGCTTAGCGGAAACGACTCTTTGCATAAAATATCCTGTTCTGTTTTGTTTTTTTGTCTTTTTTAATATACTTACATATCTATAGGACTCTATTTGATTGCGTGAAAAAACTCGCTCTCAAATTGAAAAGGCTGATTTCCTATCGCTCTTTTATGACTCTCGTGGGATAAAAATCATCCACCCTTATTTTTAAGGACTTTGATGAACTTAGGCGTAGGTTGGGTTGAGGAACGAAACCCAACACCAACAATCTCTGGTTTTGTTGGGTTTCACACACGTTAAGCCCAACCTACGAATATTTTATTTTTTCGGAGTAATAAAAGAGCGCTATTCCCCATAGACAATGGTTAATCGCGTCTCTACCCACTCCCCAGATCATAGAATATGTTAGATAAAAAAACATTGACAACTAGTGAAAATCAATCTTTCCAGCCTCAAGAATTTTTTAATGACCAATGGAAAGTCTACCAGAAAATACTTGACAACAATTACATGGGACACCATGAAATTTACTCGATATTGGAGGAATTCCTACTAGGCTACTTCCAGCAACCCTTTAGAATGCTTGATTTGGGATGTGGCGATGCTAGTTTTACTGCTCAGGTTTTATTAAATACTACTATTAGTTCATATCAAGGAATAGACTTATCTATACCTGCTCTAGAAGTTGCTAAGGATAACATGGTAAAGATTCAGTGCGAGACAACCTTTACCCAAGGCGATTTTTCTCAATTAGTTCCGGAATTAATGTTAACTCAACAAAAGAGTTTTGATGCTATTCTCATTTCTTTTGCTCTCCATCACCTAAGTCTTGAACAAAAGGATTTGATTATTGGTCAGATGAAAAATCTTTTAACATCTAGGGGCGTTCTGATTCTCATTGACGTTTTTCGTCAACAAGCAGAAGACCGAAAAACCTATCTGAAACGTTACTTAGAGTGGGTAAGAAAAGACTGGTCTTTACTTAGTCCTCAAGAGTATTTCATGGTGGAAAATCATATTTCTACAAGTGATTTTCCCGAAACTCAACAAACTCTTTACGAAATTTCCCAGAAGTACAGTTTTAGTGGCTTTGAGTGTCGATATGAAGATGTCATCAATGCCACGCAAATATTGTGCTTTTACCGATAATTCTCAAAAATAAACAGGATTTTATTTTTGACTTGTGAGGTGTTTTATAGCAAGATAGTGTAGGGCATAGTAGTTTGATTTATACTATCATCTCTAAGGAACTGGGAATAAAGTTTACAACAGTTGTCATCTGGATAGAGTACACTACTATAGCCCATAATTTCTTAATTTTAGGGGATATTTAGACTAGAGCGATCGCCAAATAAATTTTCCCGCCTAAAATCAATTTTCCAGCGTATCTTTTGACGCTCCCACTATGAACTTCCGAAAAATCTCTTTAGTGGATTGATGTACTTTAATCGAATGATAACAACCTAAAATTCCTGTAGGATGTTCCAGAAATAACTCCTCCCGTGTAATAGATACAGCCTCTGCACGCTGCATCTCTATAGCTTTGACTAAGCTTTCATAATCTGGATTCCGAAGAGCAAGCTTATCTTTTTTTATGTGCATAGCTGAACTTCTAAAAAGATACTCTAAGTTAAACAAACTAGAGGTTGCATGAGTATCATAATCATAACCTCCCCAGCGTTGAGCATCTATGCCAAAACGCAGACACAAATTAGCAGCTATTAATTTCCCGACTTCTGCATTTGGCAGTGTCCGAATTGCCAAATCAAACTCTACGCTATCCGCTCTCCATTCTTCAATCCCAGCAAACCAATATGTAGATAACAACTTATCTTGTATTTTACGTTTAATACCTAAACCTGTTGCATGACCAGCATCATGGTATTGATACTCAATGTGTTGACGCTGTGAACCTATCCTTTCATCTGCGAGAGAATCTAACAACAGATTAGCTGTTTCAGGCTCAAATATACGGGGAATATTTCTGCGGACAATTTGATGAAATCGTTGTCGATGACGTGCTAAGTTGTTAATAACTGGACCTTCCAAACTACCAGGTATCATCCATGATTCTGGCACAATAAAAGCTTCACTATCTTCACTGTAAAAGCGGCTACAAGCAAAAAGACATGTAAAGGGAATAATCTCTGTAATTGGTTGTAATAATTTTCCAAAAACGTTTAATACTTGTTCTTCTATGTCTTTAAGAGGTACACAATCTATAGGCATCACCTTGCCCAAAATAGCGCTCAGCTTAATAACTCCGCCTTCTTCATAAGAAAGCTGATGGGGAGCAATTAAAAGAAAATAGCCATCTGTCCCGATAAACTCTTTCCTAATAAAACCTTCAGATAAAACAGACCAATCTTCATTTTTTAAAGCATATTTGGTTGCTTGAATCCAAGGTTGAGGAAACATTCTTCCTTCACTAAGTCGGTCGAGCAATAGGATGGCATTATTCAATTTATTCTGCTCTAGACTCAAAATAATTTGATGAGCTATGTTTAGTTCTTCATCGCTACTAATTTTAGGCTGAACAAGTGTTAATTGAGGCATTTTTATCCTAATTGTATTCACTAATATTTTTTTAGATATTTGAGCTACCACAGGTTATCACTTTGGATTAAATCTACTTTCAAATTGCATTGATAACCTGTTCCTTTGGGTAACTAATACTTCATTATCTGCACACTAAACTTGGGAATGATTTAGCACTACTAATTTCATTCAATTGTTCTAGTAAAAACTCAATTTCTTCAGACGTGTTATAGTGAACCAGCCCAATACGTAATAGACCTCCAGTTGTCTCAATACCTAAACGTTCAGTTAAGTTGATGGCGTAATGATTGCCATCCCAAGTGGAGATACCATGCTCAGATAATATTTGGGCTAATTCACCCGGAGTGTAACCCTCTAAACGAATTCCAATTGTTGGGGTACGCCAATCAAAATTCTCTAAAGTACGAATACCATAGAATGTTAAATTAGGAATTTTCAGTAATCCAGTGACTAGTTGCTCACAAAGCTCTCTTTCGTAACTACAGATTGCTTTCATTGCTATTAGTATCTGTTTGCGATAACCTAAAGCATTAGGAGCAATTCTACGACCAAGTTCAGCAATATAATTAACAGCTGCTATTGTGCCAGCCATTGCTTCATGATTTTGTGTACCAGTTTCCCAACAATCAGGAATATTGTCTGAAGCCGGTCGAACTTTATAAGGACGAAAACGGCCAAGATGTTCTCGTTTACCGTAAAGAACGCCTATATGCGGGCCAAAAAATTTATATGGTGAACAAACTAAAAAATCACAATTAATTGTCTGCACATCAATAGGTCCATGAGGAGCATAATGCACAGCATCAACAAACACTAATGCACCAACATTATGAGCTAGTCTCGCTATTTCAGCTACATCATTTATAGTTCCCACAGCATTAGAAGCATAGCCTACCGCAACTAGTCGGGTATTTTTATTAATTTGTTCTACTAGGCTAGTCATATCGAGTGTGCAATCTTCAACATTAATATCTACAACACGTACTATGACACCACGTTCTTCTAAGGCTAACCAAGGTGCAAAATTAGCATCGTGGTCTAGTTTTGTGACAATAATTTCGTCTCCTGGATTTAATTGACGACCAATTGCCCGACTAAGAGCAAATGTTAGGGAAGTCATATTAGAACCAAATACAATCTCATCTTTGTCACATCCTAGAAACTGAGCCATAGCAGTGCGAGCTGCAACTATTGTTTCGTCGGTTTGTATACTTCTGCCAAAAGCACCGTGAGTATTAGCATTTGCATATATCAAATAGTTGCTAATTGCATCAACAACCTGTTGAGGTGTCTGTGTTCCACCAGGACCATCAAAGAAAATATTTGGTCGTCCTTTGGTGTGTTGTGCAAGTGCGGGAAATTGGGCACGTGCCCAAGTAACATCGAAAGATTGCATAGATATCATACGATTAAAGGTTGTTGAATTTAGAAGATATTTTCAGCAATTAATTCCAGTTATTTAGGTTTATCAATACATTTTTTAGCTTAATTGAACGCTAAAAAAACTTCATTAATAGCTTGTATATAGTTATCAGCGTTAATTAGAAATTTATGCAATCTAAAAAATATTTTGTCATGTTTCAAAATTTTATTAATAAAATTTTGAAACATGACAAAATAATCTGTTATTTACATATCTATAAAAGTTATGTAAACAACAGATTTATTATTTAAAATAAATTTTCTTATAGCCTTTCCTAACCTAATAAGATACACCTGTAGGGGCACGGCACTACCCCTCGCTATGTTGTATCGCATCTGAATGGAAACCGCCATAACTCTACTTTCAAATAGATATAGCAGTCCTAAATAATTCGTGAGAAATTGAGATAGTCGGTTTGTAGTCAGAGATTCATAGCTGATTCAGAATTATCAGGATTAAAATCCTGACTACAAACTTTAATTTACAAGGTATTTCAAATTTATGAAGTACACAACTTCACTCTCAAAGCCAAGTATAAAGCTTGTGTTAGTGCTGAATTTTGCTGTATTTACACCTGGCTACTTACCTCAATAATATCAAGGTGTTCAGATGTAGGACCTGATAAGACTTGCCCTGTAGCAATATCAAATTTAGAAAAGTGCAGAGGACAAATAATAGTCCCGCTATTTTCATTGATAGAACCACAATACATTCTGCCTTCTCTGTGAGGACATTTTTTAGGAAGTAGATATTTTTTATCTTTTAGGTCAATGGGGAAATATTCACAATAATTATCTACATTAGCAGAAATAAATTCCGAAGTTGAACTATGATTTCGTTTGTTAATTTCTGTAGTCTCAATAATTTCTGTTTTTGCTTTTTTAAGAGCTGCATCAAAAGCTTGTGCAATAATTAAACTTGCTATTTGAATACCTGTCCATACTTTTGTATAGTCAAGACCAACAGCAGACTCTACTTCCCATAATGTACGTAACATATCCTTGGCGTGAAAATTGTCAATGTGGATATGTTCTGTATAGTACTTACTATTCGTAATATTTAGTCTTTGACACGCATCGGCAAAGCATTTAAAGGTAAAAGGAATCATACTTTCTAAGTATGCTAAAGCTCCTAAAAAATATTCAACATAGGGTGCCCTCATTGTCAACCAGTAGAATATATTTAAAAAAGCGTAGCTTTCAGGATTGAGAATATCTAAATAATTTTCAATACTGGTAGGCATTCCTAATTCGCATAGTAGTTTATCGTAGAGATGAGAATGTGAATATTCATAGTTACCACAACCAAATTCATCAATTAATACTCTGAGCATAGGCATTTGGGCTGTTAATGGAAGCCTACTAATGATGGATAAAAATGATTGGGCTTCAGTTAACCCATCAATAGCAAATTCTTGGACAATTACCTGAAATTCCTTGAGACTTATCTGAGTTGATATGTAGTCGTAATCATCTGGGGATGCATTACGTTCTTCCAAAAGCAAATTATTGAATGCTTCTTTAAACTCTGCTCTTGATTTAATAATTTTTGTTTTGCTTTGAATAGAATCAAAAACTTCATCTATCCATGAATTTTCAATTTCCAACAGCTTCTTATAAGCTTCTGCATCTAAAATGCTGCGGTTATATAGAAATAGCTCTTTACCATTTTTCATGTTGCATTTCCTTAATATTGAAATATGAGATATGTTTCACTAGCTGTCAGAATTGTTATAATAATCGCTAGTAAGTTCAATTTCTGGGATTTTTAATTCCAAAGATACTTGGTACAATTTTTCTAATGATTCAGGAAAACTTTTTTCTTCAGAAATAGGGGGATTGAAAACTGGTAATTTACCGCTATCGATAAGCTTTTTGTTCACTGTATAGACGACTTTTTTGCGGTTTTTTGCAAATCCAATTAATAACCTATCATACATAGGTAAAACTTGTAACTCTGAGTCAGTTAGGGCTATTTTAATATCGTTTTCTTCATAGGGAAGCCTTTTGATATTCATAATTGTATGTAGTGTATCCATGAAGGGGTAGTAAGCGTCTTGTAATTCTCGTGGATACAGCCAAATAATATTGTCGCAGCCTCCTACATGTTCTAAGCTCATGCTTACTGTTATCTGTAAACGCTCTACAAAATAATTTTTACATACGATTCTAGTTTCTTCATTAACACTATGCATTCCTAAAAATAACGATGAGTCAATTAATTCTGATTGAGAGATATTCACAAATAATTTCCTTTATTAATGAAAGTTCACAATATTTTTTTTAATAGATAACTGTTGTTGTTATCTATTAAAGCTTAATTTAGTTTCAGCGATCGCTAAATTTTTTCAGTCTTAACTTTCCATACCTTGATAAAAAGCATTGATGATTTTACGCTCACGTTTAATAGTTCCGTTCCACTTATAACATTGGCGAAACAGGGAATCTCTCTGTTGCGGATAAGAACGACTAAAAACTAAAGAAATTTCATCTCCATGCTTCACTTCCACTGGAGTTTGTACAGGTAAATAACAGTGTTTCCAACTGTCTGATGTGGTATGAGACGCAATATCAGAACCTGATATATCTAAAGTAACTGAGTCAGAAAGACTAGCAGCAAAGCTTCCTTTGAATCCTGTAAAAATACCATCTACTTCTACAGTAAAATTGAGAGTAGTTTCATAAACAGCTCGATCGTTTCCATCCATTTTAAATTCTTTGGCTACCTGAGGAGCACTCAAGTAACTTGTATCTGGAATAATTACATCGTAATAAGTATCAAACGGACTTTTAGTTGCTAATTTTTCCAAGAGTTTTTCTATGCTGTAGTTTGCATTTATTCTTTTGACTTTTTTAGATTGAACTTGCTGATGAGCTTTGAGTGAGTTGATTGGTACTAACTGACTGCACACTCTAGACGGCAACATGATTCCTGATTGTTTGAGAAAACGGTTGTGTGCATCTGTTAAAATTGGGACAAAATCTTCGTTGTCTGCGATATTTCCCATAATTTCTGAAATAATCAAATCAACTCGTGTTGGCAAGTTTATGTCATAGGACATACCATGAAAAACATCAAATTTTCCAGAAAAACCATTTTGTTCAAAATTTTGGCTGGCGATGGCAAGTATGTCTTTATTAACATCAATGGCATACAAATGTTTTGCACCTGCTTGCAAAGCCCACAATCCTAAAATTCCTGTTCCAGTACCAAGGTCTAAAACTACCATTCCCGGCTTGACTAATTCTTGGATGGCATTTTTATAAGCTACCATTCTAATCCGATCGCCAAGCATTAATTCATGAAAATCAATATCCCACTCTAAAATGCTTTCTGAAAAAGGTAACCAGACTTCTTCTGATTGATAATTGCTAACCAAACAAGTATTTAGTGTCATTGATAATACCTTAAAATTTACAAAAGTAACGTAATATACTCAATCACTAAAGCAATGCATTCTGTAAAATTATCAGATTTAATTAGAGCATTTATGCAAAACCGTAAATTATTTTGGTTTTTATATCTTCACTAAATAGATGTGTAATATAGCTTTTCCTAGTCTGCTGAGGTACAAATCTCTGCGTAACTCTGCGCTTTACTTAGCGTACCTTTGCGTTTCAAAATATTATCTGTACCTCACTTAACTGGAAATCACTATAATGTTTTGGGATTTGCATTGCTCAAAACTATTGTTCAATAACTCGAACGGAAACGATACCCGGACTTTAAGACTTTAATCTAGGCGCTAAGGCTGAGTTAGCATTTTTTATATAGCTCAGTTGGCAATTATGCGATGATGCTTGAGGTTAAACCCTCGTTGAATACATCAGGTGAATCGATACTTTTTATGCAGTAGTCTATAAAATTTTTTTAGCGATCGCTAAAACTATACCAGAACAACAGCGAACATGGGTAGGGGCGTACACCTAGCTGTACGCCCCCACAGCAGATTCATGTGCTGTATACCATTAACAAAATAACTAATAGCTACATGTCCTTTACGTTGATTTACTATGTATTGCTTTAACAGCCCAAATGTCAAGACTCATCAGAATGAATTACTAATCTATCTGGAGAAAGTTTTAAGAAATTATTAAAAACAATTATGGTATTGTCGGGTAATAAATTCTTTGTTACTCAATAGCGGTACTAGTAACGAAAATGACTCGCTCCCCAAATCCAGGAAATGACCACGAACCAAGGAATCCTCGTTTAAATCTCGTGCTTTTAAAACGTAGCAGTTTGGTTGTAGGAATCATTTTGCTTGGAGGAATTGCAGCTGGTGTTTGGTGGGCTAGAAACTATGTATATAAAGATTTAGCACCTTTAGTACAGCAAAATCTTGAACAATTACTTGGGCGTCCCATAAAATTAGGGAGAGTTGAACGTTTTTCACTTTCTAGTTTGAGATTTGCTTCGCTGTCCATACCCGCAACTGCTACAGATGCAGACCAATTGACAGCAAAAGCTGTAGATGTAGAGTTTTCGCTTTTACAAGTTATTTTAACTAGAAAACTACCATTAAATGTTACATTAGTCCAGCCCAATGTTTACATCCAACAAGATCGAGATGGCCGCTGGGTTACGGCTGAAGTTAAGAGTACAGAAGGCGCGGGTGCTATTCAAACTGAGTTACAAACACTTCAGATTGTGGATGGAAATGTAGAGTTATCACCAGCCTCCGCACCAACTAAACCAAAAGGTTCTGTAGTCATAAATCAATTCGGTGGTATTGCTAAATTTTTACCTGACAATAAAGGAATTGGTTACGAAATAAATGGTCAACTCACTAGAGGAGGTGCTGTGAAAATCTCTGGTGAAACACAACTGAAAACACAACAAACTAATCTCAAAGTTGTAGCACAAGCTTTACAAGCATCTGATGTTAGTCGATTAATTGAGTTACCAATTGTTTTGCAAGCAGGACAAATAGACGCTGATTTAGGAGTTGCAATTCCATCAAATCCTTCGCAAATAGCTATTACTGGTACAGCTACTCCTAATCAAGTTACTGCTCAAATTGAAAATATTCCCCAAAAGTTTGCTAATTCTAATGGCAGATTAATATTTCAAGGTCAAGCGATCGCCTTAAATAATTTAACTACAAACTTTGGCAAAGTCCCAATTATAGCAAATGGAGCAGTTAATACCCAAACAGGTTTTAATATCTCAGCCCAGATAAAACCAGTCAGTGCAAAAAATCTCTTAGACACGCTGAAAATCAGTTCGCCAGTGGTAGCTATCGGTGAAGTGCAAGCAAATATTAAGTTACAGGGTCCACTCCAGGAACCTGTTCTCAGCGGTACCGCAAGCAACACCAAGCCGGTTAAAATTGACCGCGTTCAATTCAAAAGCGTCAACACTGATTTTCGATTGAGCGTATCTAAAAAGACATCTCAAATTGCTGTGTCGAATCTGAAATTAGTCCCTGCATCTGGCGGTGAAATTACTGGAAGCGGTCAAGCTACACTGAATGATAGAGTAAAATTTAATATTATAGCTGACAGTATTTCAGGAGATATACTGGCACGCAGCTATGGCTTTACTCCTCCAATTAACGTTGGCAATGTCTCAGCAAAGGCGGAAATTACTGGCTCATTGGGCAAACAACCCTTAGCACTTAATGTTTCCAGCCTTCAAATGCAGCCACCAGCTGGCGGGCAAATCCTGGGGAATGGTCAAATTCAGCTGGCACCCCAAGGCAACGTCTCGTTTAACATTCAAGCCCAAAATTTACCAGGAGATGCAATTGCCAATACAAACGATACTTCATCCGCCATCAAAATTGGTACGATATCGGCAAATGCCAGAATTTCCGGTACTCTCGGCAATCTGCGGACAGTAGTCCAACTACAAGCGCCTACTGCTAGCTATCCCACTACGGGAGAAGTTGTAATTGCTCAACAAGGGCAGAATATCCTATTGCCAAGTGCTGTTTTCAACGTCGCAGGTGGTAGAATCACAGCTAGCGGTCGAGTTGCACAACAACGCTGGCAAGCTTTTGTCAACGCCCAAAATTTTCAACTAAATCGTTTCCAGCAAATACCGCAGCAGTTCCAGGGAGTTCTCAGCAATGCGGCGTTGAATTTGTCAGGAAGCACTGCTTCTTTTCAACCCTCAACCATTCAAGCCACAGGACGAGCAAACTTGAATGTGGCAGGGGGTACGCTTAGCCTCAGGAATATTAACCTGGATGCTGGTCGCTGGCAAGCAGTTGCTAACGCTTCCCAAATTCAACTCCAGCAGATACCACCCGAATTTCAGGGAGTTCTCAGCAATGCGACGTTGAATTTGTCAGGAACCACCGCTTCTTTTCAACCCTCAACCATTCAAGCCACAGGACGAGCAAACTTGAATGTGGCAGGGGGTACGCTTAGCCTCAGGAATATTAACCTGGATGCTGGTCGCTGGCAAGCAGTTGCTAACGCTTCCCAAATTCAACTCAATCGGTTCTCACCACAACTGCGGGGACGGCTGAGTAGTAATGTTAAGTTGACAGGTACAACAGAATCCTTCCAGCTTGCAGATATTCGCGCCGCTGGACAAATTCGGGCTTCACAGTTAGCACAGTTAGCGCAACCGCTGACGGCGCAATTTCAATGGAATGGACAGCAAATTATAGTTGAACGGGCAACTACGGCAGGAGCGATCGCTAGTGGTGCGATCGCTGTACAATTACCCCAAACGGGTACACCTGAGATTGCTAGCTTTAATTTGAATGTCCTAGCCCAGAATTTCAACCTCAAAAATACAGGTTTTCAAGTTCCCGGAGATTTAGCACTAGCAGGGTTACTAGATTTTAATGGACAAATTACAGGCACTCCAAGCACTCCTCAGGCTACTGGCAATATCCGGCTGCGGAATTTTAATGTCAGTAATTTGGCATTCGACCCAATTTTAACTGGAGATGTGAATTTTCAAGCAGGACAAGGAGCAAGATTGCAACTTGCAGGTAGACAAGACAGAATAGCAGTAAACCTGGGTGCAGATTATCGCCCAACGTCATTTTTAGTCAAGCGCGGTGCGGCAGTTACCACAGGGAGAACCCAGGGTGATAACTTGATTATCAACGCCCAACAGTTCCCTATAGCGCTGGTTGGCAGCTTTTTACCTGATAATAGGTTGAAACCTTTGGCAGGGCAATTATCGGGAAATTTAGTTGTTAATCTGAATAATTATGCAGTGAGTGGAGACGTAGGGATAATTAACCCTCGTGTTGCCAGAGTCTCCGCAGACGAATTTCGCGGTAATATCAACTATGCCGATGGCGCTGCTAGTTTAACTAATGGTCAATTGCGGTTAGGAAACAGCAATATAGCCTTAAGTGGCAATTTGCAAACCGGAAATGACCCCAAATTTCAAGTACAAGCTAATTTAAACCAAACTCGAATCGAACAACTCTTACAAGCATTTAATATCTTCGATTTTCAAGACCTTGGTAGTGGTTTGGAATCTCCAACTTTAGCGGGAGCAGAAGCACTTAACACCACACCCGTTAGTTTACCAAATGCAGATTTAAAAACCCAGTTAGAGTATTTTTCTAAAATTGAAACATCTTTAGCAGAACAACAGCAAGCAGATACCCAAAAACCAGCAGCTTTACCGACCCTTGCAGAATTAACAGGTGCTTTGAGTGGGGCAATTACAGCTAGTGGTTCGTTAAAATCTGGCTTGAATGCTGACTTTAATTTTCAAGGTGATAATTGGAAATGGGGTGAATACGCCATTAATCAAGTTACTGCTAGAGGCAATTTTGCAGATGGTGTAGTTACACTTTCACCATTGAGTGTAGGCATAAATCAAGGATTAATTGCTTTTTCCGGACAGTTAGGAACTGAAGAACTATCTGGAAATTTAAATATAGCAAGTTTACCGCTGTCACTTTTACAGCCGTTTATTGAAAAATATCCTGTAAATGTTACTGGTCAACTCAATGCTACGGCTAATTTGCAAGGGAGTTTAAAAGACCCTAGAGTTAACGGCTCGGCATCCCTGGCTAACGCAACTTTAAATCAGCAACCCATACAAACAGGCCAGGTGAAATTTGATTACAACAATGCTCGCGTGAATTTTGATAGTACTTTGCTATTGACAGGAACACAACCCATTGCAATTACAGGTAGCATACCCGCTTCTTTACCTTTTGTAGCAGCAAAACCAGATAATAATCAAATCAGCGTTAACGCCAAGGTAAATAATGAAGGCTTGGCATTATTAAACGTATTTACTAACAATCAAGTTAGTTGGGTAAATGGTGAAGGGGAAGTAGATGTCAACGTTCAAGGTACTTTAAATCAGCCAATTATCAATGGAACTGCGAGAGTTAACAATGCTACTTTTACCGCTCAAGCTTTATCGGAACCCCTAACAAATGTCACAGGAACGTTACTATTTAATGGTGATACAATAAATGTAGAGAATATTCAAGGCAATTATAATCAAGGGCTAGTCGCTGCATCAGGAATCTTGCCGATTCTTACTCCTGAGCAAGGTGCATCTAATCCTCTCACTGTATCAATAGAAAAACAATTAGATTTTAAAGTTCCAGCATTATATGAAGGTGGCGTCAGCGGTAACGCCGTAATTCGGGGAACAGCACTAAAACCGATAATTGGTGGAGAAATTCAACTGAGTAATGGTCAGGTCATTGTCGGAAAATCCGCCACTGATACCTCAACAGCAGCAACTACATCAGAGCCTACTTCTATTACTCTCAACACACCAGAGACTAACACTAATAATACAGTAACAACACCACAGACTAACCCTAGCGCCCCAACTAGACCCAACTTACCTGTAGAATTTGCAGATTTACGGTTGATTTTGGGCGACGATGTTCGAGTTACAACTGAGCCTCTACTTGGCTTTGTACCAGGCGGAGCAGCGTTGAGTCAACCTCTACTCAGCTTTGATGCCAAAGGTGACTTGACCATCAATGGTACCTTAGCCAAACCCCTGCCCCAAGGACTCATCCGTTTAACAGGAGGACGGCTGAGCTTATTTACAACAGAGTTTACCTTGGCGCGGGGCTACGAACACACTGCGCGGTTTACTCCTAGTCTTGGACTTGACCCTATCCTCGATGTCCGACTAGTGGCAATTGTACCTGAAGCATCGGCAACGAGCGATCGCATTTTGGAATCACCTTTATCTGCGGAAATCAGTGATGCTTCTGTGAATAACTTTGGTACTTTACGTACCGTTCGCGTCCAAGCAAGGGCCACAGGGCCAGCTAGTGAATTAGCAAATAACCTGGAATTGACGAGTGAACCTGGCCGGAGTAGAGGAGAAATCGTTGCTTTGTTGGGTGGTTCGATTTTGAATTCTTTGAGTCAACCAGGAGACATCACCCAAGGATTGACAAATTTCGCAAGTTCTACTATTTTAGGTAGTCTGCAAGGAACCATAACTGCGATCGGACAGGCTGTTGGTTTTAACGAATTTCGCATATTTCCTACCCCTACCACCAATGAAGAATCAAGACGATCTTCAGTTCTTGATTTGTCAGCAGAGGGTGTGTTTAATGTCAATCGCAACTTATCAGTTTCTTTATCGCGGGCTTTTTCTACCAATGAGTCCTTCCGTTACAATGTGCTTTACCGCCTCAATGATGAAATTCTTGTACGCGGCTCAACTAATTTGGATAATGAAAGTTTATTCTTAGTCGAGTATGAAAATCGATTTTAGGTCAAAGTCTCCCCTCCCCGCAAGCGGGGAGGGGTTGGGGGTGGGGTGTTAGGGGACTTTTGCAAGAAGTCTATTGACTGCTGACGGCTGACAGTCAACAATCAACACCACCATATATGCAATCTTTATGTGACATACTCCCACACTGATGCAAGCATACAGTGTGGGCTTCTCAGCGACTCCCGGTATCCCGTCGAACATTAACTGAGCTTTGTTTAGAGTCCACGAGATGCCCCTTTGCAGACTTGAACAAGTACCAAAAAGTATGTTCAACACCTTTGTACTGTCAGAGTTTTACCTGCCCACAGTGGCGACACAAAAATGTCTCTTACTGGACAGAACCCCCTACTCTGAGTTTTCAAGGTACGGCGTACAGGAAGCAGTTAGCTATTAATTTGATTAAACCTGCACTGTTTAAGTGTATCATAGTTACGGTGAATTGTCGTAATTATGTCTAGAAAGCACAGAGTTGAAACAAGGCTTAATGATAGAGAGTTAGGGCTATTGAAGGAGTTTGCGGAAACCTTGGACATCCCGATGTCTGAAGCGTTGAGAACCCTAGTTCAAAGTTTGGCGATGCGTCGCCCACCCCACTCTCTAGAGCGATGATAGTCGTTAAGAGAGTGGGGTGGGACACAGAGCGCCCAAAAATTCATCTCATCGCCTAAGAGCGGGTAGGCCAGAGGCTTCTTTTTGCTCAAGCTAAAGGTTCTTGCAACGGATCTCGATCGTCCTTGAAGTCATATTATCGTACTGGGCGATCGCAGATAATATCCCGTTGGGAAAGGTTCGGTTGAAAGGATAGCCCATCTCGCGCTTGTCGGGATAATCTGTGTCCTGTAGACCGCAGTAGCTAATGGAGGTACAACATTCAGGTTGTTCGGGCAAATTTAAGTCGTCTCCACTGGAAAACATGACGAACAGCCGGAATTCCATACCTTCGTTTGTACCACGGGGTAGCAGCATGGTATAAGGCCAACCACAATCACACCAAGGTTGTTGGTCTCTTAAGGATGAATTTGGGTCAGCAAGATCCTGTGGTCGGAGTGCAGGTTTGCGAATCACCGATGAGAGATCCGCACGACGGAAGATAACGGCGCGTTCTGAACCATTCAACCGATACAGAAACTTATCCATCTCAATCCAGCTACTCCAATCCTCGACCTCGGTCTCTGGTGCAAGAAAGATCCGCACAGTTAACTTTTGAATTTGATCCGAGCTATTTTCGACCCGGATGAAATAGTAAAAGTCGTCGTGGGACAAGTAATCGATAGTCACTGTTTGGGGAGAGTCATTATCATCATATAGTTGAATCTGCCGTTGTTCCATCTGTGTGAGCAGTTCATCCGTTGTGGTCACTGTTTCGCCACTAGAAAGTTTTACCGTCGTGTTTGCAAAGTCACCGTTCCAGTTGTTCTGCTCTGGATTATCTGAATAACCAAATGCCTCAGATGCGATTTGCTCTGGGTTGAACTCAGGCGGGAGTCCGTCCTGGCGACAGAGGATGATGTCGAGACTTGTGGCCTTTCCATTTGTAGTAGACTTGCGAATTTTGACTGGTGGTGCGTCGGAAAAATCATGAGGCGATTGTTGCTCTTTCCAAGTGTGGAAGATGGAATCAATATGCTTGTGCCAGCGCCAGAAAATCGGATCTCGCACAGCTGTAGCTGTGTCTGCCATTACGCCGAAGGGTAAGACATTATCAAACAGCATGAGGTGGATGTGACCATCATTGTGATGATTGCCGTAGATTTTATTGTTGTTGGGATTGCCCGACCCGTAATAGTCAATAGAGTTAATATTTGCCTCTTCTGTATTGCCGAGATTATCAATTTTGACTGGCTCCTGAGAGGGCAGTTCTTGGAATATCCCACTTGTGGCAGCTTCAAATAAGCGATCGCGGAATGCTTCTTGGTTGCTGAGTTTAGCACCAGGACGCCCAGCAAAATCACCTGTCAGATCGCTAATCGTCGCCCCTGCTGGCCGGGCACGGAACAGATACCACGTCCCATCTTCTTGGCGAAGTTTCAAATCTCCTGGGTTGTAACCCTGAGGAATGGTTGCTCGGTAGTTAGAAAAGCGGTCTACCCGTTGCAGACCAACAGCGAGGCGTTCAGCGTCGTAGCGAGCGATCATTTGCTCGTGCATGTAAGCAAAGAGTTCGCCGTGGCGATCGCCTAGTTCATAACTACCACTGGGACTGGGGCGACCACTAGTAGGATAGACTATGTGCCAGTGTTCGTGGTGTTCATTGAGCAGTGGATCTTCTCGCCAGAATTCGAGTTTGTCTTCAGGTGGTGTAGAACCAGCTTCTTGAATCTCTGCGGTTGTCTCTGGTTTTTTACCAGTAAACTTTAGCGCCTTCGATGGAGCTATGAGGTTGGGCTGGCGCTCCTCAAGCGGCTTAACTTTAATCAAGGTGCGTGCTTGCGGGTAGTGAGTGATAAATAGTTTGACTGCATACTGCACCAGTCCTGGAATCTCGGTCGCACTTTTTTGCTCAATTTCCTCCAAAGCACTAACTATTCCTGCCTCACCACCCTTATTTTCAGCAATCCTCATCAGTTCGGAAGCTAAAGCAACTGCTCTTTCTAGATCCTCATTCACAAAAGGGCTGAAATGGCGTTGCAAAGCCGCTGTTTCCAAAGGACTTGGCACAGAAACCCCCTTGTCCTTGCCACGACCTGATAAAATATCATTCACTTTTGTTTGTAAATCGCTAGGCTGTGTCATTTTGATTCCTCTTGCTTAGATTGTTGGTCTTTCGGTGGATTTGATGGACGCACGATGTTCGGTTGGCGTTGCTCAAGAGGCCTAAGTTTTAACTTGGCTCGTGCTTCTGGATAATGAGTGATAAAGAGCTTGAGAGCATACTGCACTAGTCCGGGAATTTCTGTACCGATTATTCTCTCAGTTTCCTCAATTGCATCAGCTAGACCTGCTTCGCCACCTTTTTTCTCTGCAATTTGCATCAGTCTAGAAGCTAAGGCAGTAGCTTTTTCTACGTCCTCATTCACATACGAGCTGAAGTGGCGTGGCGATGGCTGTGTGTCCTGATGCTGACCCTTGCTCTGACCTGACAGGATATCGTTGACTTTGGTTTGGATCTCGTCAATCTGTGCCATTTTATTTCCTCCTATCGCCTTGAATGAGCTGCGAACGAGGCGATACTTATCTCATATTTTTCTGCAAAATTATTTTCTGCATCTGTTGTGCTGTATATTTTCGCGTCAATGTTCTTAACTCTTTTTAACAGCAATGAACGAAGCAACCACACCAGCAGGTCTGCCATCATGTGGAACAGTTCTAATCACTGAACCCACAATTGCTTCTTTCTCATCGATACCATTAGGCCAAGCAGGCACAAGGTAGCCAACATAGTCATATATCCAACCTTTTGCTTGTGTATCCGATCTTCCTACGCCTTGAAAAGTCAGATTGAAGGGATTCCCATATCCGATAGACCCTTTGAGATCCAAAATATATTCATCACCAAAGCGAACGTTCCCTCCCAACCTACCGAAAGGTGATTCAACTATCTCAATATCGCCTTCGCCAAATAGAAACAGCTCCTTGAATTCCTCTAAATTCTGAACGTCCTCAATATAGCCTGGATTATTTAAGAAGCTGCGATATGTCCAATTGCCCACAACTATATCTGGATTAAAAGCCATACATTATTTTCTCCAATTGTAAAAAAAAGTACTGCTGTAATAACAGCTATCACATTAATAACTTTTTTTGTCTCTCATATTTCTAAATTTTCTAAAACAGAAATATTTGTTTATATTTTCCTAAAATATGAGGATATTTTAATGAAAATTTCACGTTATTAATATGAATTTTTACATAAAAGCTTTTTAATTTTATTGAATTAGAATTGCTCTATTTTTATTTTGCTAGAGATAATTTTAAAAAAGTAAGCAGGGCGCTCAAAACTATTACTGTAATTTAGACTAAGACATGACAAAATGACTCAACAGCAATAATTTGACAAGCTATTTATAATTCGCCGTCTAGACTTTTTTATTTAATTGCAATTAGCTATTTATTTTTCTTTTTCGAGAAAAATAAAGTAGTGTTAAAAGACTGTCTTGGGTATTACAATTAATCCCAATTCAGTCATAGAATTACTACTACAGGTTGTCAAAGTTATTTGCTATCTAGCTAAAGATAGATATTTTTCAGCTTGCAACTTGATAAATCCATGTTCAACATCTCTAATCAGAAACGAGTCCTAATAATGCGAAAATGCATCTTCAATATTCTCTGTGTAATTGCTACAATAATAGTATTTTTAATTACACCGTTTTCCAGTTCTTACGCAGCTTCGCTAGAGATTGCACAGCAGGCAGATAATGCTTCTGAACCGAATCCTTCTTGTGCAGAAAAGCCGATCGATATTCAAAAATATGGCGGTGCTGACTTTCAGAATCCAACCGAAATTTCATCTAGAGATGGCGTGGTGTCAACTGAATTAGAGGTTAAATACGGCGATAACATAATCGCTGGATGCCCAGTCCATCTTCGTTCCTACAACGGTAACTTAGTGGGGCCGACCCTGCGTGTTAAGCCAAGCGATCGCATGAACATTACTTTGATCAACAGTCTCCCACCAGACCCATTATCACGACAGGCAGACATCAATAACACTCCACACCGCTTTAACACTACTAATTTCCATACCCACGGATTTCACGTTTCGCCCAGTGGTATTAGTGACAATGTACTGAGGGAAATGGAACCCCAGAATTCCTACCCGATTGAAATTGAATTACCATCAGACCACCCAGCCGGTACTCATTGGTATCATGCCCATCAACATGGATCGACTGCTATACAAGTTTCCAGTGGAATGGCGGGAGCTTTAATCGTTGAGGGTGGACTTGATGAGATACCTGAGATCAAGAACGCAGAGGAAAAAACATTTGTCTTCCAGCAGATATTCTATGACACAACCGGAAACTTAGAAAGCTACGATGCATTCGGAGTTGACTCCAATGGAAACTCCAAGTGGTCTGTATCAGGACGCCAGACTACCATCAATGGTCAGGTTTACCCAACGATCAGAATGCGTCCAGGAGAAGTGCAACGTTGGCGTTTGATTCACGCTGGTATCCGAGATACAATTGAGCTGGGACTGCAATACCCAAACCACCAGAACATTCCGCTTCATGAAATCGCAGTCGATGGTATTACTCTAGGTAAGAAAGACTCGTGGAACGAACTCGAACTTCAACCTGGCTATCGCAGTGATGTGCTAGTAAAAGCCGACAAATTTCCCGGAACATACTATCTCGTAGATCTTCCAACTAGTCCGCAGCGATCGCTCCTTGCAGTTGGAGAGACTGGACAGTACCTCGCTAAAGTGGTAGTGGAAGGTGAGCCTGTGGATATGAAATTGCCAGACGATTCCGAGTTATTGGCAGTAAAACAGCAGGATTCACCCCCAGAGATCGGGGACATAACTGGTCACCAGCAGGTAGTGTTTAATATTGACATTAATACTCAGCCTGCTAAGTTCACGGTTAATGGCGAGTCATTTAATCCGAATGATCCCAATCCCATCTCGTTAACACTTAACACTGCTGATGAGTGGAATCTGAGCTCGCAACTTGCCAATCATCCTTTTCATATTCATGTCAATCCCTTCCAGTACACACGTAAAGATCCTAATGGCAACAATGAGAATATTTGGCGGGATACATTGCTGGTGAGAAACGGCTCTCCTGAAACGGTTAAGAGCCGTTATACAGAATTTGATGGCAAATTCGTCTTGCACTGTCACATTCTAGACCATGAGGATCAAGGAATGATGAAATTAGTCCAAATCACGAATTAGCTGTGTCACGCCAGTAGTAGCGTGTCAAGCCTTAAATTGTGCGTTAGATGTAGGTTGGGTTGAGGAACGAAACCCAACGCGAATCAGGGTGTTGGGTTTCCTTACATCCCAGATTCCGCAGGTGCGATCGTAAATGCTGTATTTTAAAAATGACCTAAATGCTGCATTTTAGAAGCATGACAGCATCACCATCAGATATCAGGGTATAAGCTTCACGGCGATCGCGGTATAGTGATATGAGTTGAGATGCAGATAAATCAGCAATTTCTGACATAATTTTTGGTGTCTCACTCATGGAAAGTTTTTAAACGCTCCAGGGGCGCAAAGTTAACGCAAAGATACGCAGAGTTTTTCGGGGTTTAATTTGTGGCGAACTCCTGAAATTTGGTATGAAGTTAAACTCGCAGCAACAACAGTCCATTTGTTAAAGCTTCATCCCACAAAGGCGATTTCTGTATTTCTGACACAGAAAGAGGTGAATTTATAGGTTCATCGCCATCACTCAAGAAAGATTGCTCTGGTTGTAGAGATAATTGCCAATAACCTACATCACGCCACTTACCAAATTTAAAACCAACTCGATGAAAGACTCCTACAGGCGCAAAACCAACAGCTTCGTGTACAGCTACACTGGGTTGATTGGGTAAAGCGATGGCAGCTACAACGTTATAAAATCCTTGCAGTTGCAGTAACTTAAATAGCGCCGTATACAAGGCTTTAGCAATTCCTTTGCGGCGATGATTTTCACTGACGTACACTGATGATTCTACAGACCATTGATAAGCCGCACGGGTTCGATAAGGACTAGCATAAGCGTAGCCTGCAAGTTCACCATTAATTTCGCAAACTAGCCAAGGCATTTGCTGTTGATAGCTCTTAATCCGGTTTTTAAACTCCGTACTGAAATAACGCTTGCATTGCTTGAGCAGTCAACCGGTGACAACTTTTTGTATTACATTGTAGTTTTGAAACTTTTAAAAATCTCTAGACTCTCTAGCCAGCTGGAGAGTCTAGGATAAATTCAAGGCGATTCTTCGGCCAGAAATCAGAAATTTCTGGGATGTAAGATTAAGTCCCAGTCATCCAGCTTGGTGTGGCGAGGTTGTTTATTTTATCCCGTAAATCTATGACTTTCCAACTCACAGTTCCCAACATGGCTTGTTCTGTTTGTGCAAGTACCATCACCAAAGCACTTCAGGCAGTCGATGCTAATGCTAGCATTCAAGCCGATCCAACAACCAAGCTTGTCAGCGTCGAAACTCAAGCTTCAGAAACAGCGATTAAGGAAGCGTTAGCTGCTGCTGGCTATCCAGTCGGCTAAAGAAAGGGGAGTGGGGAGTGGGGAGTGGGGAGGCAGGGGAGGTAGGGGAGGTAGGGGAGCAGGGGAGCAGAGGAGAGTTCAATGTGCCTTGTTCTTTCCCCTCTGCCCTTCTGCCCCTCTGCCTCTTCCAATGCCCTATGCCCCATGCCCCATGCCCCATGCCCAATCCCCAATCCCCAATCCCCAATCCCCAGTATGGATACTCTCACACTCAAACTTCGAGGCATGAGTTGTGCCGCTTGTGCCAACAACGTCGAAAAGGCGATTCGCTCGGTTCGCGGGGTGATTGACTGCAACGTTAACTTTGGAGCTGAACAAGCCGCCATCAATTACGATCGCTCTCTCACTAATTTAGAACAAATCCAAGGTGCGATCGCGGCTGCTGGTTACTCTTCCGACTCACTCTGTGAAGAAATGCTCCCTGAAGAAAATGATGCAGAGACAGCAAGTAGACAAGCAAAACAACGCGAACTCTTCCTCAAAGTAACGGTGGGAGGTGTAATCAGCAGTTTCCTATTTTTAGGATCGCTACCGATGATGACTGGGCTAAATTTGCCCTTGATTCCCAGTTTCCTGGAGAATCCTTGGGTACAGCTAGTGTTGACAACACCAGTCGTGTTTTGGTGTGGTGGATCTTTTTACCGCAATGGCTGGAAAGCTTTGAAGCGTCATACGGCGACGATGGACACGCTGATTGCTTTGGGTACAAGTGCAGCCTATCTATATTCTTTGTTTATTACCGTTTTCCCTGGATTTTTTATTGCTCAGGGCTTGATTCCTCATGTTTATTATGAAGTTGCTGCCATTGTCATTACCTTAATTTTGCTGGGGCGATTATTGGAAAATCGCGCCAAGGGACAGACTTCTGAAGCTATCCGCAAACTCATGGGACTCCAAGCCAGAGATGCTAGAGTCATCCGTGATCGTGTAGAAATTGATGTTCCCATCGCCGAAGTCAAAATCAACGATGTGATTTTGGTACGCCCTGGCGAAAAAATTCCAGTAGATGGGGAAGTGATTGCAGGGGTTTCCACAGTAGATGAAGCGATGGTGACTGGTGAAAGTTTGCCAGTCAAAAAGCAACCACCAGATGAGGTGATTGGGGCGACAATAAACGGTGCGGGTGCGTTTCAGTTTCGGGCGACACGAGTCGGAAAAGATACGTTTTTGGCTCAAATCGTCAAATTGGTGCAACAAGCACAAGGTTCTAAAGCACCAATTCAGCGGTTGGCAGATCGAGTGACGGGATGGTTTGTACCAGCTGTGATTGCCATTGCGATCGCCACTTTTGTGATTTGGTTTAACTTCACAGGCAACCTCACCTTAGCAACAATGACAACGGTAGGTGTACTAATTATCGCTTGTCCTTGTGCTTTGGGTTTAGCTACCCCGACTTCTGTAATGGTGGGAACCGGCAAAGGTGCAGAAAATGGGATTTTGATTAAGGGCGCAGACAGCTTAGAACTGGCACACAAAATCCAAACCATCGTTTTAGATAAAACCGGTACTTTAACTGTGGGTAAACCTACGGTTACAGATTTTGTAACTGTCAACGGCACAGCCAACGGTAACGAACTCCAACTTTTACAGTTAGCAGCAACGGTAGAAAGGAATTCTGAACATCCTTTAGCCTCGGCTGTTGTCAGGTATGCCGAGTCTCAAGAGGTGAGTTTAACAGAAGCTAAGAACTTTCAAGCAATTCCGGGTAGTGGTGTCCAAGCAATTGTTAGCGATCGCCTGGTGCAAATTGGTACTCAACGCTGGTTAACAGAACTCGAAATTAATACCACGGTTATTGAGCAGTATAAAAATGCATGGGAAGCTGCTGGGAAAACAGTTATTTTCATAGCCGTAGATGGCGAAATCCAAGCGGTAATGGGTATTGCCGATGCTCTTAAACCTTCATCCGCAGCAGTAGTAAAAACACTACAAAAGTTGGGTTTAGAAGTAGTAATGCTTACCGGAGATAATCAACAAACAGCAGAAGCGATCGCTCATCAAGTTGGCATCAAACGAGTATTTGCCGAAGTCCGTCCAGATCAAAAGGCGGCGATAATCCAATCTCTGCAAAAAGAGGGACTGGGGACTAGGGACTGGGGACTAGGAAAAATTCTTCCCACTCCCCACTCCCCACTCCCCACTCCCCAAATTGTAGCAATGGTAGGCGATGGCATAAATGATGCCCCAGCACTAGCACAGGCTGATGTGGGAATTGCCATTGGTACAGGAACAGATGTGGCGATCGCTGCTAGCGATATCACGCTAATTTCTGGAGATTTGCAAGGAATTGTGACGGCTATTCAACTTAGTCGCGCTACTATCAACAATATCAGGCAAAATCTCTTTTTTGCTTTTATCTATAACATTATCGGCATTCCCATTGCAGCTGGAATTCTCTTCCCGATCTTCGGTTGGTTACTCAATCCCATTATCGCCGGAGCCGCAATGGCTCTTTCTTCGGTTTCTGTTGTGAGCAATGCCCTAAGATTGCGTAACTTTAAACCAAAAACTCTCTCAATTTTGGATTTTAGATTTTAGATTTTGGATTGGGAATAGCCTTGGTGAATCTGGGTTTATGCGATCCAAAATCCCGGACATAATTTTTCACATGATTACCCAATCCCCAGTCCCCAGTCCCCAGTCCCTTTTACTTGGTATTAGCAAATGTTCAGCAAAAAAATGCTTTGGGGAAGTTTGGCTAGTTTAATCTTTCTGGCTGGAACATCAGCCGTAGCCTTAGCAGAAATGCCAGTCCATTCAGAGCAAAACAGCCAATTTCACTATATAGAGCAACCTTTGGGCTTGAAAGTTGGTGTGGCGATCGCTGGTTTAGCCTTAATCGGGCTAGAGTTGTGGTGGTTTCTCCTCTACGTAGCCGATGAATAAGTTAAATCGGTGAATATACTGCGCTATTGAGTCTGGCGATCGCTCATGTATATTTAAATGATTGCTCTAAATATCAGCTTTTTTATAGTCAAAGTTTATCTGTTTTAAATAGACTTCCAACCTCAAACAAAAAAATACTACAGAAACAAATATTTCCTATTTTTGAACAAGTAAATATAAAAGCTTGTTTACCACGATTAAAACTACAAAGACCATTTATAAAGTAAATCAAAAGGTAGGGTGTGTTACGGCTGTATAGGAATTTGAGCGTTTGAGAAAGTCTAATTTAGCCGTAACACACCATATTTACAGGTGCGTTAAGCGCTGCTTTAAAGCACCCTACAATTTAAGCTATTCTCAATCCAAAATCTAAAATCTAAAATCTAAAATCCAAAAATGGACTTCACTTACCGATATCTTCGTTCCAAAGTTCAGGGTTAGTTTCAATAAACTCACTCATTATTTGTTCGCATTCCTCAAGATTGAGATCGATTACTTCCACACCGTGAGATATCATAAAATCTTTAGCACCAGGAAAAGTTCTGGATTCTCCGGCAATAACTTTTTTAATACCAAATTGCACCACTGCCCCAGCGCATAAATAGCAGGGCATTAAGGTTGAATATAGTGTTGTACCTCTATAGCTGCCAACTCTGCCAGCATTGCGAAGACAATCAATTTCGGCGTGGGTAACAGGATCGCCATCTTGTACGCGTTTATTGTGTCCTCTGCCGAGAATTTTGCCATCCTTGACGAGAACCGAACCAATAGGAATTCCACCTTCTTGTCTGCCTTGTTTTGCTTCTTGAATTGCAACCTGCATAAATTCATCCATTTTTTTATTCTCCTAAAATATGTCAAAACAACTCGTATTAATGGATCATGATGGCGGTGTAGATGATTATTTAGCAACTATGCTGCTGTTGACAATGGATCGTATCGAACTTCTCGGTGTTGTTGTCACGCCAGCCGATTGTTATATCCAACCAGCTGTTAGCGCCACACGTAAAATTCTTGATTTGATGGGATTTTCTCATATTCCGGTTGCAGAAAGTACTGTGCGTGGTATAAATCCATTTCCTAATCTCTATCGTCGGGATTCATTTATCGTTGACCATTTACCCATTCTCAACCAAAGCGAAACCATCACTACGCCTTTAGTTGTCGAAACAGGTCAAGATTTTATGATTCAGGTGTTACGTGAAGCATTAAATCCCGTAACCTTGATGGTAACTGGCCCGTTGACAACGGTTGCAGCAGCTTTGGAGAAAGCACCAGAAATTGAAGCCAAGATTCACAAAATTGTTTGGATGGGAGGTGCTTTAAATGTTCCTGGTAATGTAGAAAAAAGTTTAGAACCAGGACAAGATGGTTCTGCTGAATGGAATGTTTATTGGGACCCAATTTCAGCAGCGCGAGTTTGGGAAACCCAAATTGAAATTATTATGTGTCCTTTGGACTTGACAAATAATGTCCCAGTCACATCAGAATTAGTGCAAAAAATGGGGCGACAACGCCATTATCCAATCTCGGATTTAGCAGGACAATGTTATGCACTAGTTATCCCCCAAGATTATTATTTTTGGGATGTTTTAGCAACTGCTTATTTAGGACATCCAGAATTTTATCAACTGCGCGAATGGGAAACAGAAATTATTACCACTGGTGTCAGTCAGGGACGCACTAAAGTTGTGTCTGGTGGTCGTAAGATTTATGCAATGGATAAAGTAGATAAAGATGCTTTTTATGCTTATATCTTGCAGCAATGGGCGAGGTAAAAAGCTGAAAAATTAGGTGGTGTGGATACTCAAAGTTGTGCCTGCACAAGTTCAGGACTTACGCAAACAATAGCCGAAACCCTTATTTTCACGTAGGGGCAATTCATGAATTGCCTTTACAGCGTGTACTTTTGCGTAAGTCCTAAAGTTGTTTAACTTCTCAGCTATGACTCAAGATGTAAATGGTGCTACTTTTTCATCTGTATGAAGAATGTACGCTACACCTGTGCTAATCACATAAAAATCAGTATTCTACCATAGTTTTTACAAAAAAAAGTTGCAGACTTTAGCGATCGCAGAATAATCTCTCAAATTCAGGTTGCGATCGCTCTCCCCAACACCTCAACTCTAGCCACCAGAGTCAGGGAAGCTTCATTTCTTTAGTTTATCTAAAGTCGCATCTAACTTCTCAAATTACCTTTCTAAGATAGAAGCAGCGACCATAAAGTTGCGACATATGACCCAACTAACAGCTAGTGGCTACGGAGAACACAAAAATGACTCAAGCGCCAGAATCTTTAGACAAGTCTTTCAACGACGCTACAGACAAAGCCTTAGATCGTGATTGTACAACACTTTCGCGTCACGTTTTACAGCAACTTCAAAGTTTTTCCGCAGATGCACAAGATTTGAGTGCGCTGATGAATCGCATCGCCCTGGCTGGCAAACTGATTGCTCGTCGCATGAGTCGGGCTGGTTTAATGGAAGGCGTTCTCGGATTTACTGGCGAAGTGAATGTCCAAGGTGAATCCGTCAAAAAGATGGACGTTTATGCCAACGATGTCTTTATCTCAGTATTTAAGCAAAGCGGCTTAGTTTGTCGCTTGGCTTCTGAGGAAATGGACAATCCCTACTACATTCCCGAAAATTGCCCCATTGGCCGCTATACCTTGCTGTATGACCCAATTGATGGCTCATCCAACACCGATAACAATCTCAGCTTAGGTTCCATTTTCGCCATTCGCCAACAAGAAGGCAATGATAGCGATCGCCAAGCAGCTGACCTCCTCACCAACGGACGTAAGCAAATTGCTGCCGGATACATCCTATATGGACCTAGCACAATGCTGGTTTATAGTATAGGTAGGGGGGTTCATTCCTTTGTCCTCGACCCCAGCTTAGGCGAATTTATCCTGACAGAAGAAAATATCCGCATTCCCAACCACGGTTCTATTTACAGCGTCAACGAGGGTAACTTCTGGCAATGGGAAGAATCAATTCGAGAATATATCCGTTACGTCCACCGCACAGAAGGCTATACCGCTCGATATAGCGGGGCAATGGTGAGCGACATCCATAGAATTTTAGTTCAAGGCGGTGTATTTCTCTACCCAGGGACAATTCAAAAACCAGAAGGGAAATTGCGTTTGCTTTATGAAACCGCTCCTCTAGCCTTTTTGATTGAACAAGCAGGCGGGCGTGCAACTACAGGATTACTAGAGATTTTGGATGTAGTGCCGAAAAAACTGCATCAGCGCACACCTTTAATTATTGGTAGTAAAGAAGATGTCGCCAAAGTGGAGTCTTTTATTCAAAACGGTCATTAGATGAGGATGAAAAATTGTCAAGGATGGATTTAGATTTCATTAATTAAAGGTTAATCATGGTGATTTAGGATTAGGAATGCATAATAGCAGTTCTTGAAAATAAATTAAGGATTATCTCAGCTGGTCGATGCGATAAGTGATTGGCAGCGGCACAATTCAAAAGTCACCATCAAATATCAACACTTAATAATCAATAGCTGTTTGAAAATTTGATGGATGCCAACTTCACTAAGAAACATCATACAGGAGTGGAAAAACTAGGTTATGGCAACCAATCATCTACTAGAAATTAAGCAATACGGTCAAAGTATCTGGATGGATAATTTGAGCCGTGACATTATTCAATCAGGCGAACTCCGAGACTTGGTTGAAAATCAAGGAATTTCTGGCATAACTTCCAATCCAGCGATTTTTGAAAAAGCCATCGCTGGCAATGTCATTTATGATGCCGATATAGAAGCTGGAGTCCGGGCTAGCCTACCAACATACAAAATTTACGAATCGCTGATTTTTGCAGATATTCGGAGTGCGTGTGATATTTTACGCCCTGTTTACGAAGCCTCGAATCGCCTTGATGGTTATGTAAGCATCGAAGTACCACCCACCATTGCCCATGATACCCAAGCAACCATAGCCGAAGCCAGACGCTATTTCCAAGAAATTGGCCGGGAAAATTTGATGATTAAAATTCCCGGTACTGAGGCTGGTTTGCCAGCAGTAGAACAGGTAATTGCCGAAGGCATGAATGTTAATATCACATTGCTGTTTTCTGTAGAAAGCTACGTCAACACAGCCTGGGCGTATATTCGGGGTTTAGAAAAACGGGCAAGTGGAGGTGAAGACATCAGCAAAATAGCTTCAGTTGCTAGTTTCTTCCTCAGTCGGATTGATAACAACATTGACGCCAAAATAGATGCTAAGTTGAAAAAAGGTGTTGATGATATTGCCGTGGAAGCGAAGCTGAGAGCTGTGAAAGGAAAAGTAGCGATCGCAAACGCTAAGATTGCCTACCAAGAATACAAGAAAATCATAGAAAGCGATCGTTGGCAAGCCCTAGCAGCAAAAGGAGCGAAAGTACAGCGGCTACTGTGGGCTAGCACCAGCACCAAAAACCCCAGCTACAGCGACGTGATGTATGTCGATGAGTTGATTGGGCCAGATACCGTCAACACCCTGCCACCAGCCACCATCAAAGCTTGTGCCGATCATTGTAACGTAGGCGATCGCTTAGAAACAAGCGTAGATGAAGCTTACAAGCTGATCGAAAACCTCAAAGATCCCGATATTAACATCGATCTCGATGTCGTCATGGATGAACTGTTAGTTGAAGGTATTGACAAGTTCATCCAGCCCTTCCAGTCCTTGATGAACTCTTTAGAAGAAAAAATCAAGGTATTGTCGCCAGTGTAAGGGGTGGGGAGATGGGGAGATGGGGAGATGAGGGAGAATAACTCCAAACTCCAAACTCCAAACTCCAAACTCCAAACTCCAAACTCCAAACTCCAAACTCCAAACTCCCCATCCCCAATCCAAAATCCAAAATCTAAAATCCCAAATTCCTATGGTCAGTCTGCTAGAAAATCCCTTGCGCGTTGGTCTGCAACAACAAGGGATGCCCGAACCCCAAATTATAGTTATCTTTGGCGCTTCCGGTGACCTTACCTGGCGCAAACTAGTACCAGCACTTTACAAATTGCGGCGAGAACGGCGTATTCCACCTGAAACTACCATCGTCGGCGTAGCACGTCGAGAGTGGACGCACGAATACTTCCGCGAACAGATGCAGAAAGGCATGGAAGAGGCACATCCCGATGTCGATTTGGGTGAACTCTGGCAAGACTTTTCTCAAGGTTTGTTCTACTGTCCTGGGGATATCGACAAGCCGGAAAGCTACCAAAAACTGAAAAACTTATTAACTGAATTAGACGAAAAGCGGGGCACGCGGGGCAATCGGATGTTTTACCTCTCCGTTGCTCCGGCATTCTTTCCCGAAGCAATTAGGCAGCTAGGAACTGCCGGGATGCTAGAAGATGCCTACAAACATCGTCTGGTAATTGAAAAACCCTTTGGTCGTGACTTGGCTTCAGCCCAGAGTCTCAACCAAGTGGTACAGAAATTTTGTAAAGAAAACCAAGTCTATCGTATCGACCACTACTTGGGTAAAGAAACAGTCCAGAATTTGCTGGTGTTTCGCTTCGCCAACGCGATTTTTGAACCCTTGTGGAATCGTCAATTTGTTGACCACGTGCAAATTACCGTGGCAGAAACCGTGGGCGTGGAAGACCGAGCTGGTTACTATGAAAGCGCCGGCGCACTACGGGATATGTTGCAAAACCATTTGATGCAACTTTACTGCCTGACAGCAATGGAAGCACCCAACGCTATGGATGCCGACAGCATCCGTACAGAAAAAGTGAAGGTACTCCAAGCTACTCGTCTAGCTGATGTTCACAATCTGTCACGGTCAGCAGTGCGCGGTCAATATAGTGCTGGCTGGATGAAGGGTCAAGCAGTGCCAGGGTATCGCACAGAACCAGGCGTTGATCCCAATTCCACTACACCCACCTACGTGGGAATGAAGTTTTTGGTAGATAACTGGCGTTGGAAAGGTGTTCCTTTCTACTTGCGTACCGGGAAGCGGATGCCCAAAAAAGTCAGTGAAATTTCCATTCACTTCCGCGACGTTCCGTCTCGGATGTTCCAATCTGCCGCCCAACAGGCAAACGCCAATATTTTGGCCATGCGGATTCAACCGAATGAAGGAATTTCCCTCCGCTTTGATGTGAAAATGCCCGGAGCAGAATTCCGCACTCGTTCCGTGGACATGGACTTTAGTTATGGCTCCTTTGGCATCCAAGCAACTTCTGATGCCTACGATCGCCTTTTCCTTGATTGTATGATGGGCGACCAAACATTATTCACCCGCGCCGACGAAGTTGAAGCAGCTTGGCAAGTAGTAACTCCAGCCCTTTCAGTTTGGGATGCACCCACAGACCCAACTACTATTCCCGAATACGAAGCCGGTACTTGGGAACCAGCCGAAGCAGAATTATTAATTAACCAGGATGGCCGTCGCTGGCGCAGACTGTAAAAAGTTAGGAGTTATGAGTTATGAGTTAGGAGTTAGGAGTTAGGAGTTATGAGTTATGGGTTATGAGTTATGGGTTATGGGTTATGAGTTATGAGTTAGCTTTTAACTTCCGACTCCTAACTCCTAACTATATAATTCCTAATAATTCCTAATTTCCAACTCCCAACTCCCAACTCCTAACTATATAATTCCTAACTCCTAACTCCTAACTCCTAACTTATCCAAAATCCAAAATCCAAAATCCAAAATTGACTATGGCTCCCCAAGCTCCTACTATTTTTTCACTTCAAGCTCCGAAGGATATTTCGCTTACAGAAATAGAAGCGGAACTGAATCAAATCTGGCAAAGTTACGGCATTACCGGCGAAGATGGCGGACTTCCTGCTGCTACTCGCGCCACGACATTTACTTTAGTGGTTTACGAACCAGAAGAAACCCAATATCTTTTGGCGAGTTTAGGATTTTATAACGGGCCACTTGATGGGATTTTAGGGCCTCAGATGGAAGCTGCCTTGCGACAAGTACAGATAAAATACGGACTGTCAGAAACCGGAACTGCAACACCCGAAACCCTCGCTACATTGCGAGAAGAATTCACCAAACGTCAGGGAAATTCACTTAACGGGGATAATGGTTCTGTTTCCTATAACTTAAATGCCCCAAGCCCCAGGATAGCGGATGAAATCGCTCTCCGTAACCCCTGCCGGATTATTGCCCTGTTTCCCATTGCGGGAGAAGATGAAGGCGTTAAGGCTCAAGTTTCTGCTTATTGCCCCATCCAAAAGCAATCCTCAAGCACACTCATCTGCTGTGAATACATAACTCTCAGTGGCACCGCTGCCGCTTTGGAACGCATAGGTGGCATGATTCCAGCATTGTTGATTGGTGGCTTACCCAAATTTCTTTGGTGGAAAGCAACACCACACCCCAACAACACTTTATTCAAGCGCCTAGCAGCAGTCTGCAATAATGTGATTGTGGATTCTTGCCGCTTTAACGAGCCAGAAAGTGATTTACTCCGCCTAGAAGAATTGGTGGAAACTGGTGTTCCCTTAGCTGATTTGAACTGGCGCCGTCTCTCAGCATGGCAGGAATTGACAGCTGAAGCCTACGACCCACCCCACCGTCGCGCCGCCCTCAAAGAAATTGATAGAGTCACAATTGATTACGAAAAAGGCAACCCAGCACAAGCATTGCTATTTTTGGGTTGGCTGGCAAGTCGTCTACAATGGCAGCCAGTTTCCTATCAAAAGGAAAGCGGAGATTACGACATCACTCGTATTCGCTTCCTTGCCCAAGACCAGCGACAAGTAGAAGCTGAGTTAGCTGGAGTCCCAGTTGCTGATATCGGTGAAATTGTTGGTGACTTGATTGCTATCCGCCTGAGTTCCACAAATCCCAAGGCAGACTGCGGTACAGTAATCTGCTCAGAAACCGGTGGTTGTATGCGGATGGAAACACACGGTGGTGCCCAAGCCGCAGGTCTGTTTCAACAAGTGAGTTCGCTCTCGGAACAAAAGGCGGAAGCATTGCTAAGTCAGCAGGTGCAACGCTGGGGTCGGGAGTCACTTTTTGAAGAAAGTCTAGCAGTGATAGCGAAAACTTTTAAGTTGGGAGCAAATAGTTAGCTTTGCCTAGAAAGAATAAAAGTTTCTAAAGTTAGGAAAATCAAACACAACCCCTCCAGATTTTTAGATATTCTCAAAATCTGGAGGGTTTTGTGTAGAGAATTTTTTTAATAATCAAATTGGATTCCTATGTCATATCATGTCCGGATAATTAGTTGGGAATCATAACTAATTATCCGGACATGATATAAGGGGGGGTTGAAGGGGTAACGTCAGAATTTAATATGTTATACGACACTTTTCAAACATCCTCTGAGATAAACACCTAGATTGTGAATTCTGATGTTACTTCTTGACTAAAAAATATGCCGTAGCATAATCAGGTAATTGGCTGATATGTTGCCCAAATTCTTTTTGATTCTTAAAAATACCTGCCAAAAAATCGAGTTGATAAAGATTGGGTAAAAATGCTCCGCCTGTATCAGCCATAACTCCCATTTGCAAATGTTTGCGGCCACCTTTATTCTGCTCAATCACAATCACTCTACCTAAACCAATATTCAGAACATCTCCAGCAAAAGTTACTCCAGGTTTGATGGAAATTTTGGCATCTATTTTGTATCCATAGCCTTTAATGGCATCAACTTCTCTAAAGTACCAATAACGCTTTTGTGCTGTTGGTTTTAATCCGCGAATATAAGACATGCCATTATTTCTATCTACATTAAAAAATGCCTTATAACCATCTGTAAAATTAATCAGAACTGTTCCCTGCATTAGGGCTTCTTCTAAGCCAGTTCTGGTGAGATAAGCAAGACTTTGAACTTTGCCAAATTCTCTACCACCTGGTTCATAAATACCGGACAAGACATCCTGTTTTGTGTATCTAGTGTAGAATTTACCGTTATTTGAGTTGTCTTTTAGGCTATAAATTCCCGTATTGAAAGTAGAGGTTTTCTTGCGAGAACCAGTGTGAGTAAAAACAGCGTATTTAGTAATTCTTAATTGTTTTTGTTGTTGATTTTTGGGGTTGTAGGCAGTCCATTTAATGACTCGAAAGTTGGCATTAATAAACTTAGGGTCTTGTAGCCGAGTGGCTCGACGGTTAGCAATATCTTCTTTTAAGACAACACTCATGAAGTCCAAAGTTTTGAGAACATCTTCGACGGTAACTCCTTGAGTAGCAAGCAGTCCTGTACGGAGAATATCTGGGTCTTGTGAAGCGTAGTCTTGAAAATATTTTCTAGTATTGACCAGAACAGTTAATAAATCTGTTTGGTTAAAGTTAACTTTATTACTTGGGAGTTTGACTGAAGAAAAAACCTGGCTGCCTTGAACGCTAAATTTATATTTTTTAAACTCATCAACAACTGGATATGGTGTAGATGCAGCTAACAAATTTTCTGGAGATGAAGGAGCATTTTGATTGTCTATTTTTTGCTCAGGAACAACAGAATTTTGAAAGCTGGAGGTGAGTGTATGACTAGCTTGATTTGATGTGAAAGAAATATGTGGTTGAACTGGGGGAGAATTTTCTTCTTTAGTAAAGGTTTGTTCTTGTGGGGCTAGTTGTTTAGTTTTTGACTGAGTATATAGATAGTTACTAGCTAAACCAACGGCTAATAAACCAGCACAACCTACTATCAAGCGAAATTTTTGGCTGAATAGGATATTCATAAGTTTGAAAATCAATTTCTAATGCTAAATAATAAACGTTATGTTTCTACCGCCTCACGCACTAATTGCGCTAATTTTTCGGCACTATTAGGAACTGCGATCGCCTTTGCTTTTTCCCCCATATTGGCTAACTCTTGGGGTGAATGCAATAAATTCAACACATTACTTTGCAATTCTTCTGCTGTTAACTGTGATTGCTTGAGGGTTAAGGCTGCACCAGCTTTGGTGAATACCTCTGCATTGTAGGATTGATGGTCTTCTGCGGCAAAGGGATAAGGAATCAAAATCGCTGGTACTCCACACACTGCCAATTCTGTCAAGCTACCCGCGCCAGAACGACTGATGGCAATGTCAGCTCGTTGCAACAATGCTGCCATATTGTTGTAAAAAGGTGAGGCTATGTACTGTGGATGTTTGAGACTATCCGCTTCCGGATCGCGATCGCCAGTTAAATGTACCACATAAGCACCAGCATCAAACCAAGCATTTGCTCCTTCACGCACCAACTTATTAATCGCAACTGCACCTTGGCTACCACCAAAAACGACAATCAAAGGAACGCCATCGGGAATAGCTAAATCCAGCGGTGCATTAATTCCAGCATCGAGGAATTGCGCTCTTACAGGAGTGCCAACGCAGACATTCTTCGCACGGGGTAAATACTTAGCTGCTACTTCAAATCCCAGGGCTACCACACTACACCAAGGACCAAAAAAGCGAGTTACTTTACCAGGTAAAGCGTTAGATTCGTGAAAAATCACAGGTAACCCAAGGGAACGCGCCGCAATTACGGCTGGGCCTGCAATATAACCCCCTGTAGTAAACACTCCTTGAAAATTTCCCTGTTTGAGAATTCGCCGGACTTGGAGAATCGAACCCGCAAGTTTAGCTAAGATGCGAATCGAAGAAATACCAAACCCTTGCTGAAACCCTTCAACTGCAATAGTATTCAAAGGATACTGCTTAGGGACAAGTTCAGTTTCGAGCCGATTGGGTACTCCCAGCCATTCTATTTGATAATCTGGTAGTTTTTCGGCCAGTGCGATCGCTGGAAACAAATGTCCACCAGTCCCACTGGCAGCTATTAATAATTTTATCGGTGCGTTTGCCATCAAAACTCTACCGTTTAGCGCCTAGCTTAACTAAGATAAAACAATTTCCTTACCTTCTCTAATCAAATCAGTAAACTCCTACCAATGACTAACATTTTAGTGAAAGGCCGACTTAGATTCTCAACCAGCATCGGGCTGATTTCATTCCTGCTGACACTTGGTATGACAACTGCTTGGCAACCCACTCAAGCCAGCACACCACAGCAATTAGTCCAAGCCACTACAGCCCAAAATGCACCAGCCGAATTGAAAAACTTGTTGACACAAGTTGATGCCGCCGCCAGTAAAGGCGATATTAAAGGCGTGTTACAGTTTTATGACCCCAATTTCACTCATGGAGATGGGTTAAATCGCCAAACCCTGGAAAAATCCCTGGTTTCACTCTGGCAAAGATACCCCAAACTGCAATACAGTACCAAACTGCTGTCTGCAAAATCTGAAGGTAACGCCATCATCGCCGAAACAGAAACCCAGATAATTGGCTCACCCTCCGGTAACACTAATAAATTGGCTCTTAATGCGACAATTAAATCACGTCAGCGGGTCGTCGGTGGAAAAATCGTCCGCCAAGACATTTTGTCAGAACGCACGCAACTTAGCTCTGGGAACAAGCCGCCACAAATTGATGTTAAATTACCACAGCAAGTGAAAGTCGGACAGAAGTATAATTTTGATGCGATCGTTCAAGAACCCCTTGGTGATGATTTTCTCTTAGGAACGGCGTTAGAGGAACCCATCCGCCCAGATAAATATCTCAACCCTACATCCGTGGATTTGCAATTACTCACGTCTGGTGGAGTGTTTCGAGAGGGACAAGCACCATCTATCCCTGGTAGCCAATGGGTTTCTGCTGTTATCCTGCGGGGTAATGGGATGACGATGGTAACTCAGCGCTTGGAAGTGGTGAAGAAGTAGTTTAACTCCCAACCAGTCAGCCCCTTCTGGAGCCGGACGCACTCGCCTTCGGGGAAGTCAAAGGTCAAAAATTTACCAAGCCCCTAAATTTATTTATGGGCTTGTGCCTTTTTATTTCTGGTCAAAGGCGTCCTGGTTGGGATACTGGAACTTACAGCAGTTTTCATGTATTTGAACCACAATCCTCAGTAGGGTAGCACAGCTGTGCATTGGTGTCAGATTAACGTAAAACTGTTGTCCCGCAAAGAACTGATGTTCCTTGCTCATAGCGAAAGTCATCTTTTAGATGACTGAATTCCCTAAAAATCTTTAGTCTACTTCAGTAGACTTGAGCTATTAGACTGGAACTTCAGTTCCAGGCCGGTAAGGAAGCTAACATTTCAGCTATTTTTAGCTTAAGTTGACACCAATGACAGCTGTGCTACCCTACAACGTGCGGGCTGCCCGATACAGGTGCAAGGGTGACTATGAGTTAGTAAAATTCGCATCAGTTCCAAATTATTGGACAATTGACACTGGACTGTTGACTTTTGACCAACAATGACTTCCCTAGAAAATCAAATTATTTTAATTACTGGTGCCAGTAGTGGTATTGGTACTGCTTGTGCGAGAATCTTTGCTGGTGCGGGTGCAAAACTGATCTTAGCAGCACGGCGGTTAGAACGTTTGCAGCAACTCGCAGATACTCTCGCTCAAGATTTTAATACTGAAGTTCATTTGTTAGAGCTAGATGTGCGCGATCGCTCTGCTGTGGAATCTGCCATCTCTACTCTACCTCCCTCCTGGTCTGACATCGATATTCTAATTAACAATGCTGGTTTGAGTCGCGGTTTAGACAAGTTGCATGAAGGTAGTTTTGAAGACTGGGAGGAAATGATTGATACTAACATTAAAGGTTTACTTTATCTTTCCCGTTATGTCGTTCCGGGAATGGTAAGTCGCGATCGCGGTCATGTGGTAAATTTAGGTTCCATTGCCGGACATCAAACTTATCCTGGTGGTAATGTCTACTGTGGTACGAAAGCTGCGGTGAGGGCAATTTCCGAAGGTTTAAAACAAGATTTGTTGGGTACTCCTGTACGCGTCACTTCCGTTGACCCTGGTATGGTAGAAACGGAATTTAGCGAGGTGCGGTTTCACGGCGATACGGAACGTGCCAAAAAAGTTTACCAAGGAGTTACGCCCTTAACTCCCGATGATGTGGCTGATGTGATATTTTTCTGCGTCACGCGATCGCCCCATGTCAATATTAATGAAGTTGTGCTGATGCCTGTTGACCAAGCTAGCGCTACCTTAGTTAACCGACGCACAGCAGAATAATCCATCTTAAAACCGATTATTTCGTTGCTCCTCCTTCCCAAAAGAAACTCTTAGGCAGAGGTCTGTGAAACTCAGATCTTTTAAGATTTGGTTGGGGTATAAAGGGAATCTCCATCCAAATCTTCTCTAGTATCCAGTCCCCTTTCATCGGCTGAATTTGCCCTACTCAAAGCTTAATGTACTCAGCTAAAGTGAAAATAAAATATATAAAAGAGCAATTTTCAAATGACCATTTACTTTTATAAGGTTTGGCAGCCTTACGGCTGTTTTTCTAACTTTTCTTTCCACGGAATTCACATCCAAGGGATTTACTGGCCAACGGTTGAGCATTATTATCAAGGGCAAAAGTTTGTTGGTAGTACGGATGCAGTAATTATACCTTTTATTCATGCGGCTCCTACCCCTGAAGAAGCTGCTGCTTTGGGAAGATGTAGTACTCGCAAATTACGTCGAGACTGGGATTTAGTCAAAACTCAAGTGATGCGAGAAGCTGTACTCAAAAAGTTTCTCACTCATGCTGATATTAGAGAAGTTCTTTTGAAGACAGGGGATGAGATGTTGATTGAAAATTCGCCAACCGATTATTTTTGGGGTTGTGGCGCTAATAAAACCGGTCAAAACCATCTCGGTAAAATCCTTACAAGTGTTCGTGAAGAAATCCGTAAGTTGCTATCTTTAACGGTAATTCACGAATAATTTAATTAAAAAAGTTACATTCAACATAAAATCAGCAATTCAACGGGGAATAGTCAAATTCCCCCAGTCAAAAACATTTCAACAAGTCGCCCATAATTAATTGTTGAGTCGGCAAAAGTCTTAATTAATTGGCTTAATGGGCACAAATGGTAAAAAAATATTGTTAATTTCAACTATTTAATCAGTGACTAAGTTAAGTGATATTACTGAAATAGTTTAATGATTGAGAATATAAAATTAATAGGTGTCAATGATTAAAATTTTCTTAAAAAGAAACTTCAAAGGATACTTGTAAAGTCTTTGTAATACACCAAGGGTTTTAAAATCTACCTAAATCAATTTGAAGGCACAACAAGGATTCTGATATTTATAAAATATCCTTTGATACGATTTTCCAAAATATCTGCAACATTTGTACGCCTATATCAACGTATTTGTAGCACAAATGTCATGAAATGGGATGAAAAACAAGGAACTGTAATTTGAAAATTCTCATCAAAGACAGCTATAAAAAAACTTTTTTATACTTCAGTCATGGTGTAAACAAGCAATGACATTTACCGATAAACCAAATTGGTTGCAGCAAAGCTTAGACCAAGAGAGTTTACTGCACCGGATGACAAAACAGATCAGGCGATCGCTCGATCTGCAAGAGATACTAACGACCACCGTTGCCCAAGTACAGTTATTTTTGGGTACAGATCGGGTTAAGGTGTATCGGTTTGATGCTGATGGTAGTGGTGAAGTTATTGCTGAATCTATTTATAACCAGCGTCTACCATCTTTATTGGGGTTGCGCTTTCCAGTCCATGATATTCCACCACAAGCCAGAGAGATGTTTCTGGTAGCAGGGCAACGTTCGATCGTAGATGTGACTAATGGCAAAATTGGGCTATCACCTCTACAGTCAAAAGAAACTGGCAAACGTTTACAAACTCATATTCACTATCGGCAAGTAGATCCTTGCCATATTGAATATTTAAAAGCTATGGGCGTGCAGTCTTCATTAGTAGTGCCCATTTTACATTATGACCTCAAAGAAGAATCGGTAAAACCAAAATTATGGGGATTATTGGTATCTCACCACACTGAATACCGAAGGATTTTGAGACGAGAACTGAGATTAGTACAGCAAGTTGCCGATCAAGTAGCGATCGCCATCGCTCAAAGCCACCTATTCACTGAAGCCATCGCCCAGCAACAACGAGAAGCTACTATTAACCGAGTCACCACACTGTTACATAAACTGCCGACAATTCAATTACAGGGGGCGCTAGAAGAAGTGATTACTGCCTTCGGTGGCATAGGTGGCAGGCTTTATATTCAACAGACCGAAGAATTATACACCTGGGGCGAGCAGCCGAAACTACCATTCGAGTTAGGAAATAGTGTCATCGAACAGCATTCCATGTGGCAAAACTGGATGGCGGAGTGTAAACCAGGTAATATTTGGGCAACCACTGACCTTTATAAAGAACCGCGTTTGCGAGTTTTAGCTTTAGGGTTCCGTTCTACTCAAATTCGCGGATTGATGGTGATTCCCTTACATTACCGCGAAAAATTTATCGGTGTATTAAGCATTTTTCGCTGCGAATTTGACACAGAAATTTTGTGGGCGGGACGGTGTGAAGACAATCGGCGCCAATTACTACCCCAAGTTTCCTTTGAGGTTTGGCGAGAGCAAAAAAAGGGGCAAGCACAGGACTGGAAAGCAGAAGACATTTCATTAGCCCAAGCTTTGTACGATCATTTTTCAATGGCAATTCAGCAGCAGCAAATGTACAAACAGGTACAAGCCCTCAATTCTAACTTAGAACTGCGGGTGCTGGAGCAAACTGGTGAACTAGAAAAATCATTACTATTCACCAAAGTACTCAAGCAAATCACAGAGCAGATCCGCAGTACATTAGACTTGCAGACAACACTGCAAACAGTCGTCCGGGAAGTTCGCTCGCTGCTCAATTCCGATCGGGTGTTAATTTTCCAAATCAAGAGTAAATCGGTGATTGTGGAAGAAATTAATGGCAATTGGCAGTCAGTTTTGGGAGTGAAAGCGCCACCAAACTGCTTTCCTGATAAATTTATTAGTCTATACTTCCAGGGCAGGATACGAGCTGTTAACAATGTATCAACGTTTTCTTTGAGTGCTTGTCATCGAGATTTTTTGCAAAGTCTGCAAGTGCAAGCTAACTTAATTGTTCCGATTAACATAGGTATGCAAGTATGGGGATTACTGATTGCTCATCAGTGTGATGCTCCCAGAAATTGGCAGGATGGGGAAATAGATTTATTGCAACAGCTAGGAGATCAGGCTGCGATCGCCATTCAACAAGCGCAACTCTACGAACAAACTTGTAGTGCCGAAACTGAAGCCAGAAATCAAGCTGCACAGTTAGAACGTACTCTGCATCAACTCCAAGAAGCACAGACAAAATTGATTCACACCGAAAAAATGTCTGCCTTAGGACAGTTGGTGGCGGGTATCGCCCACGAAATCAATAACCCCGTTAACTTTATCTACGGTAATCTCTGCCACGCCAGTGAATATACTGAACAACTGCTGGAAATCTTACGACTCTACCAGTTACATTATCCCCGCCCCCATAGTGAAATTCGCGCGGCGATCGAAGCGATCGATTTTGATTTTTTGGTAGAAGACCTCCCGAAAATCATCGACTCAATGCAAGTGGGAAGCGATCGCATCCGCTCAATAGTGCTGTCGTTACGCAATTTTTCTCGCTTGGATGAGTCTGAAAACAAGCGCGTTGACCTCCATGAAGGCATTGACAACACTTTATTAATTTTGCAACACCGCCTGAAAGCAAATCCTGAATTTCGAGCCATTGAAGTCATCAAAGACTATGGCAACATCCCACGGGTAGAATGCTATGCCGGACAAATGAATCAAGTATTCATGAATATTATCAGTAATGCCATAGATGCTTTAGTTATGGGGAATGGGGAGTGGGGAGTGGGGGGATGGGGAGATGAGGAGAATAACCAATGGCCAATACCCACTATTCACATTTCCACTAAAGTTTCAGCAGACAACTCTCGTGTGTTGATTCGGATTAGTGACAATGGACCTGGAATGACTCAAGAGGTGAAAAAGCGAATTTTTGACCCGTTTTACACTACTAAGCCTGTGGGTAAAGGCACAGGACTGGGATTGGCAATCAGCTATCAAATTATTGTAGAAAAACATTCTGGAATCATGGAGTGTATTTCAGAACCAGGCAAAGGTACAGAGTTCTGGATTGAAATTCCCGTCAAGCCTCCAGAGACAATTAATAGTCAAGCGTAGCCAGACAGGAGTAGAGGGCAGGAGAAGAATTCCAAACTCCTAACCCCCATTAGCTAATACACAATTTTTCACATTATTACAAAATGTTAGTTTCAAAACTTAAAAATTGGCTTAGCAATTACTCAATTCATCCAAAAGGTTGATGTTAAAAATTTTAACAGTAGATTAAGCAAAATTATGAAAACTAATTGAGGTCGTGCCCTATATTGATTTGGATAAAAAATACTTCAAAAGTAAAGTTTAGTTGCAAAAAAATTTACTTTTATCCAGTAGTGCTAATTTAGTAATTGAAGCTACTAAAAAGCTTCCCTGGCAGATACAACAGCTGCATGATGGAATGTAGTAACGAGGTAAAAGACGCTGTTTAATTTAAGTCTGTCTCGGCAAAACACGGCAACACCCAACACGAAAACTTATATTTCCTCAAATGTGGAAAATTAGGGGGCGCTGTCACTGATTTTCATTACTTGTTTACAGAAGCGATGAAAGTTAGTACATCCCTGGCTAGAATAAACAAGGAGAGGGAATGTTAAAGCGAGTAGATGGTTGGGTGTTGTTGCGTTTAAAAAGAAATCAAAACGATCGCTCCTCTGGGTGTAAGCTAAATACGAAGTTAAATAGCGAGAAACAGTTGAAATAGCGCCTTATGTCAATTATTGCGCTCAGAGCATGGTACATACAGGATTATGAGCCGATTCCAGAATTGGAAAAGCGCCCACCAGACATTCGCCTAAGTAAAAAAAGTCTGCTGAGATCGGCATTGCGAGCGGACTTTTTAGAAGAAAGTGACGAAATTAAGAAATCAACTTGGTTTGGGCGGTATCTGGAAGGGGAAGATATTGAATTTTATGTTGAGGGTAGTGGTGGCTATCGCGTAGCTAACATTGACTTGATTAGTCACGAAATTTATTTTACTAAACAAGCGCTGTTAGCCCAGTTAGAACCAACTATTTTTTTCTCCTACCAAACTGAGTATGCCGCAGCGAGTGATGCTCTTAGAGAAGAACTGCGAAAAAGTTTAGAGACTTTAAACTTGCGATCGCGTCTTCCTTTAACATTAGTAGAATCCTCTCGCCCCAGCGGTGCTACTTTCCGAATTAATCGCACTATAATGCGAAAAATCCGTAAGAGTTTGTTATTTATCGCTGATACTACACCCATTACTAGTATTGATGTTAAAGAAACTCTCCAACTAATTCCCAGTCCGAATGTCTGTATTGAAATTGGCTATGCCATCCAAAGTAAGCGGTCTGAACAGATTCTACTAGCGCAAATGCAACGCCCAGATTTTGAAGGGCAATTTCCCTTCGATTTACCCACACAGCAAATTTTACAATTTCAAGACATCAAAGAATTGAATAAAATTCTGACAAGAACCATTGAAAATCAGCTAGCACGATTCAAATTGTTTTTTTGAATAAGACAAAACCTGAAAATCAGATCCCCGACTTCTTAAAGAAGTCGGGGATCTAAAGTTTGTGATTTGACTAAAAAGTTTAGGCAGTTATAGCCCGTCTTCCAGATCCCCGATTGTTAGAGCTAAAATAATGGTCAATTACAGTTCTAATCAAGCTAGCTTCGACTATTCAGGTTTACTGTCTATGTAGATGCTGGCTTTTTCTTGAGAACTCTACTCACAAAACCAACTACCAATAGTCCAGCAATTACCCCAGGTTCAGGAATCGCAGTTGCTGTCAACTTACCCCCAAGATCCAACCTACAATCTGGGTATGTGTCGCATATTTCTGGTGAAAGATCATCTTTTAAGAAAATCTTAGCCGTTGGCAATCCTTGTTCGGCATTTAGATAGGTATAAAAATCTAATCCTGTCACATCTGTTGCAAAGTCAATTCCCAAATCAAAACCATTGGGCGTGTCAAAGTTACCTGTTTGTAGAACAGTCTTTGTAACTGTATCAAAATTGAAATTGAAACTACTATTTGCTTGAGGAAAATCATATTGAAAATTTTGCAATAAAGTTCCTTGTGGGTCAAAGAAAGAAATTGCAAAATCAGTCAGTTGTTCCTTGGTGACGATGCTTCCGAGAAAACTATCGTCATAGCTGAATTGTCCCGTGGCTGAATAACCTTTATCTCCTAGCCAATTAAGCTCAAAAGAAGCAGCGTCAGCACTTTTGACGTTGATGAAAGTAGCGATACAACTGAAAGCAGCAACAGCTACAGTAGCTTTGATTTGGTTACGAATGCTTTTCATTTTCTTGATAGCAGCAATAGATTTTGATGTTGTTGTAGCTCTCGTTTGACCTGAATCAGGTCTAAAACACTTTTGGGCAGATTCTATCATTAGATTAAATCGAATCGATATAGTTTATGGTTTTTTATTTGTCAAAAAAACCTAAAAATCTAATTTTATTACTTAAATAATCCTTTAACTTCTCTTAAATAAATACTGTTTTATTTTGCAAAATAATCATTTTTATAAATAAATAATGGGAGTGTTGGAAGCAATAATCCCAAATTAAATTAAGCATTACCTAAACTTAATCGAAATCGAATATTTTCTTTTCAGCATTTTAAGTAACCAAAAAATCCTCATGAATTTATCTCGACGTAGATTCTTTACATTAGCGGGCACGAGTGCTGCTGGTACTTTGCTAGCCTCTCCTTTAGAAGGTCTTCTTGCCAGACAAGCCAATGGTCACCGTGTATTTGGTAAAGGTTACGGGCCACTTGTACCAGATCCCAATGGCTTGTTAGATTTACCAGCCGGGTTTCAGTATCGCACTTTCTCTCTAACAGGCGACCTGATGAACGATGGCACTAAAGTGCCTGGTGGTCATGATGGTATGGCGGCTTTTCCTGGTCCAAAAGGCACTATTATTTTGGTTCGTAATCACGAACTTAGTCCTACTTCTGCGACAAAAGTCGAAGGGCCGCATCCTTACGATCCATTTTGCAAAGGTGGTACGACAAACTTAGTTGTTGGAGCTAATCGCCAGCTAATCAAACACTTTACTTCTTTAAGTGGAACCTATCGTAACTGTGCAGGTGGAATAACTCCTTGGGGTTCATGGATTAGTTGTGAAGAGAACACCTCTACTCCAACTTCCTTCCCGGTAGGTAATAGAAACTATGTCTCGAAATTCCACGGCTATAATTTTGAAGTTCCAGCTAGCACCACTACTCCTGTAAAGCCTGAACCTCTCATAGCTATGGGACGATTTAACCATGAAGCTGTTGCAGTAGATCCCAAAACAGGAATTGTCTATGAAACTGAAGATACGGGAGATAGTCTTTTCTACCGTTTTATCCCGAAAGTACGCGGCAAGTTAAAAGAAGGAGGTACTCTTCAAGCTTTAAAATTTAAAGACATCTATCAAGCACAAACATTTGCAGATTTTCCCAAACGCAAGAAGTTTAAAGTAGAGTGGGTGACCATTACAGAACCAAATCCGCCTCAAGACACTGTAAGACAAGAGGGTTTCGCAAAAGGAGCAGCCCAGTTTGCTCGCGGGGAGGGTATTTGGTACGGTAACGGGGAATTTTACTTTTGCTGTACGAGTGGTGGTGCTTTAGGGCTTGGTCAAGTCTGGCGCTACATTCCGGAGGAAGAGACTATTGAATTGTTTGTTGAGTCTACATCTGCTGCTGAACTGGAAAATCCAGATAATATAGTCGTCTCACCCTATGGAGATCTCATTCTTTGTGAAGATGGAGATGACGAGCAGTTCTTAGTGGGTGTTACTCCCAAAGGTGAACTCTATCAATTCGCCCGTAATGCTTTGAATACAAACGAGTTCGCTGGTGCTTGTTTCTCACCTGATGGTAAAACTTTGTTCGTCAACATCCAAACTCCTGGTATTACTTTCGCAATCTGGGGTCCTTGGAAGAGGTCATAGAGGAGAATTCAGGGGTCAGAATGGGCTACGCCCCGCTGCGCTAACAGAATTCAGAATTACAATAGGCTCTCTTGCTAGCTACCAGATTTAAATAGCGTACTTTAGGCTTGTTGAAATCTGCTGTATTAGCGATCGCTACTACATCACTCAATTGTCGTTAATACTGTACCAAGGGCTGTTGAGGATATTGCCCTTGATGTCGGTCAAATTATTCCCTAACAACGCTTACGAGCTTTTTTAGTACAAACGCATCAATAAACTAGGGTAGCACAGGTGTGCTACCCTACAACAGTTGAATTTTCAAGCATTTTATTCAATTGAAAACTGCTTTCTGGTGAATTTTAATTTGTTAGATTAATGTTAGCGGTTAACAGTTATATTAAGTTATCTTAATACTTACAGCTATTAACCAAGCTGTTGTAAGTGTCTACGTCTAGCCTGTTGCAGACATCGCCTGTAGCTTGAGACCAAGCAAAAAATAAAAACTACACAGTTATTTGCAGATGGAACAAGTAATTAAAACTCTCAAACAAGATTTACCGACACTTTTTAAAAAAGATATCTCCTATGATATTTATACACAGGATATCTATTTTAAAGACCCAGTGAATACATTCAAATACAAATTTAATTATCGGATTATATTTTGGACTTTGCGATTTCACGCCCGACTATTTTTTACCCAAATTTACTTTGATGTACATGATATAAAGCAGTCTGCTGAAGATACTATTTTAGTAAATTGGACAGTGCGGGGAGTGTTGCGTGTTCCCTGGAAAGCGCCTTTGCTTTTTAACGGCTATTCAACATATAAACTCAACAAAGATAATTTGATATACGAACATATTGACACTTGGGATAGAAAGCCAACAGATATTTTAAAGCAATTTTGGCAAAGGGGAGAAACAGATAGAAATGCCTCAACAATAAATTATCGCTTTTTTGTATAGAGAAAAAAATATTACGATAACTGACCTTAAATTGCGTTAATAAGAGGTGCGATCGCTATTTTTTTTAATAATGATAAAAAATGTTTTTTAATTAAAAATAAATTTAATTCTTAAACTTCTAATTGCGTTTTTTCAGCTATCTTATAAGCGAATTTCTTAAAATCATCATAAACGTTTTTCACTGCTTTAGTATGAGCGCCGATAGCCCCATCAGCAGGTTTTAAGTAGAACATAGGTTTATGAGCTTCTTGAGCCATTGGCATCAAACTTTGGTAGTTTTTTAGCAGAGCTAAACAGTTTGGATCGTTTTCTATAGAGATATTTTCGCTAGACCTATTTAAAACAACCTCTTGATACACTGTTGGAATACGAGCGATCCAACGTTCGTATGCTTTTACAACACGATCTAATCTTACTGAGTGCTGTAAAACGACATAACCAACAGGTTGCATTGTTCCCTGAGGAAGCTGTAAATCTGATGCAAGACCTTTCTTGCCTGAAGAACTTGTTTTAGCTAATCTTTCTTGCCACTCTTCGCGCCAAGTTCGCAATGTAGGGCCTAAGTTACGCAACCCTTGTAGAGAAAATAAATCTAGTGCCAGAGGTATAACAATATAATCTGCTGCAATAAGTGCTGCGCGATTTATTGCTCCTAAAGTAGGGCTTAAATCTACTAATATTATATTTGCTTTATGAGCATCGCCTGCTTTTTGCAAAATTCTCCAAAAAGCAGAAGTTTCCAGTAAAGCCCTTTGTTGACCACCTCCATCAAGGCAATTATTCCACTGTGTTGAAAGTTCATCTTCAAAACTAGAAAGCATGATATCTCCAGGTAAAAGAGCTAAACTTCCTAATTCTGTAGACAAAGATAATGAAGTTAAATTTTCTGATAATTCATTTTCCTGGATATATTCCAAATGTGGATTATCAATATCACTAATACCCGTTAACAAGGGTTTCACACAATCAAAAATAGTGCCTATCTTACCTTCTTTTAAAAACAATAATTCTAACCTTTCCTCACCTAAAAAAGCAGCAGTAAGGTTAGCTTGGGGATCTAAATCGGCTGCAACTACTCGCAATCCTAAATCTTGATACATCCATGCCAAGTGATAAACTAAAGAAGTTTTACCAACTCCTCCTTTGTTATTAAAGAAAGCAATAATTTTTGCACTCATGGTTTTCTCTTAAGCGTGACTAATACATGAGCATCTTCTACGGTAAATTCCAAAGGTGGATTACCATTTTTTTGAAGTTGCTGACGAGCAAGTGCAATTCCTAGCCCAAATCGCTGAACATAACCAAGGTTTTTCATAGCTTCGGCAAGGTGAGGATTCCGATAGTCTGTGATGCCTGGTTGTCCAAAGTTTTGCCGATTTACTTGACCAAAAGGGCCGCCAGGATTTTGAATTTCGATTCGGTCATTAAACCATGTAATTCTTACTGGCGCATTTGTCCCTTCATAAGTGCGATGCATAACCGCATTTCTTCCTAATTGCTGCAAGGCAACTATTGGATAGTCGGGCTGTCGCAACTCTATTGGTTGAGCAGTGATGTCTGTCGCCACTGAAATATGAACTTGAAAAATTTCGTCCAGCATCCGCAACAAATCTGGAAGCGGCCCGCCAATTTCTTTTTGATCTTTAATTGGGTCTGTTAACTCGATACCATCAATGCGAAGAAATTGAATATATGCACTGGGAACGAATTGTCTAGGATCGTTACCTATAACTAGCACGCCCAAGATAGTTGGTTTAGGCAACAAATCAACTGTTAAAAAACGCATTGATTGAAGTTGTTGTTCAACAGTGCGTTGATTTTCTTGAAGAATATCGTTTGCCAACGCAGAAGGTAAATAAACTCGACGAAAAATTTCTAAATCGAGGTCATCTAAACTGGCTGATGATAGGGGTCGTAAATCAAAAGGCAAGTCTTTTGAGCGTCTTTTTTCAGCTAAACGACGTTCTTCTTCTGCTGTAGCAGTTGCTCTGCGGGGGCCAACTCTGATCCAAACACGCCCATTGAAACGCACAGGAGGAGCATCTGATGGTTCTACAATCACTACAGCTAGTTCACAATTAGCAATACTTCGCTTTTGAACAATTATTGTCGGAAAAGGCAAAATGTTTCCATCAGAGCGCATTGCTGAGAGTGTAAGCAAAAGCCTATCATCTATGGGAAGGTTTGCACAAATGCCATTATCATTAACGCCAATAAACAAAACTCCTGGTTTTTGGTGGTTAGGCAAGTCATTGGCAAATGCACAAATAGCTTCGCAAAGCTTACCTTTATCAGAAATCGAAGCTTTCCGTTCAACCCGGTCTGATTCCAGGTCGTTTAAGAGAACTTGCAACTCCTGGTCATCCATTCAGTTCTCCTTGGAAATACTCATTTACCTTTACATACTTTTTATCGTAGTTGCTTGTGGCGGATACTGCTGCAAAACATGCTGTAAATATTGCCCAGTATAAGATTTGGGATTTGCTGCAACTTCCTCCGGTGTCCCCACTGCAATCAATTCTCCACCTTTATCGCCACCTTCTGGCCCCAAATCTATCACCCAATCTGCACAACGAATCACATCTAAGTTGTGTTCAATTACTAAAATTGAATTGCCTTTATCCACCAATCTTTGCAATACATCTAATAATTTGTGGACATCGTAAAAAGATAACCCTGTTGTTGGTTCATCTATTAAATAAAGCGTCTTACCTGTGGCGCGTCGAGATAATTCTGTTGCCAATTTTACCCGTTGCGCTTCACCACCAGATAAAGTTGTCGCAGGTTGTCCCAATTGAATATAACCCAAGCCGACATCAAATAAAGTTTGCAAACGGGCGATCGCTTTGGGAATATTTTGGAAAAAATCTAAACTTTCCTCAACTGTCATGTTGAGAACATCAGAAATAGATTTGTCTTTATACTTCACTTGCAATGTTTCTCGGTTGTATCTTGCACCTTTACAAATTTCGCATTGCACGTAAACATCAGGGAGAAAGTTCATTTCAATTACATTCACACCCTGTCCGCTACAAGCTTCGCAACGTCCACCTTTAACATTGAAAGAAAATTGTCCGGGTTTGTAACCTCTAGCTTTGGCTTCTACTGTTTGTGAAAATACATCCCGAATGGCATCGAAAATTCCCGTGTAAGTTGCAGGATTAGAACGCGGTGTGCGTCCAATGGGTGATTGATCGATGACGATCGCCTTATCAACTGCATTTAATCCCTGAATTTTCTCTAAGTCTTTCGGTAAGGGAACTTTCTTAGTTAAATGATGCTGTAATGATGGATAAAGTAACTCGTTAATTAAGGTAGATTTGCCAGAACCAGACACACCAGTAACAGCAACAAGTTTACCTAATGGAATTTCTACATCTATATTTCTTAAATTGTTACGATGGGCATTTTTAATGATTAAACTCCGCCCATTTCCCTCTCGCCGTTCTGGTGGCGTAGTAATTACTCGCCTTCCTGATAAATAAGCACCAGTCAAGGAATCTTCTGCTGCTAATAATGCTTCTACATCACCTTGGGCAATAATATTTCCGCCGTGAATTCCTGCACCAGGGCCAATATCAACTATGTAGTTGGCTGCACGAATTGTTTCTTCGTCGTGTTCAACGACAATTAAGGTATTACCTAAATCGCGCAATTTCGTTAAAGTTTTCAGCAATCTGCCATTATCTCGTTGATGCAAACCAATACTTGGTTCATCTAAAACGTAGAGAACTCCTGTTAAACCAGAACCAATTTGTGTTGCTAAACGAATGCGTTGGGCTTCGCCACCAGAAAGGGTCATTGCTGGACGGTCTAAGGTGAGGTAATCTAAACCGACATCTAACAAAAATTGCAATCTGGCTTTAATTTCTCTGAGGACTAAATCGGCAATTTGTAACTGGCGATCGCTCAACTTGAATTGCTCAATTCTTTCCCGACAATCCCGAATCGATACGCTAGTTAAATCTAAAATTCCATATTGTCCCAACTTCACCGCCAAAGCTTCCGGCTTTAACCGTTTTCCCCCACAAACATCACACGGCTGATCGATTAAATACTGCTCTAATTTTTGCTTGACTAACTCCGAACCACCCTCATATTGCCGTTGTAAAATTGGCACAATACCTTTAAAAATTTGTTTTTTATCTGTTTTTGTAGCTTCTTCTTTTTCTCCATACAAAAGAGTCTGCTGCTGGTCTGATGTTAGTTTGCTCCAATTTGTTTGTAACTCAAATCCATAAGCTTGCCCTACACTGTAGAGCAATTCCAAATAATAAGAATTATCTTTTTCCGACCAAGGAGCGATCGCCGCATACACTGGTGCTTCCGGGTCTGGTACGATTAAATCTGGCGCAAACTTTCTTAAAGTCCCAATTCCATGACAATGGGGACAAGCACCGTAAGGTGAATTAAACGAGAACAATCGCGGCGATAATTCCTCCATCACCGCCCCATGTTCTGGACAAGCAAAATTTTCGGAAAATACTAATTCTTCGTCATTTGTTGTTTGTCCTTTGTCATTTGTCATTTGTGCTTCGTTGGGACCAATTACTATGGTCGCAATGCCACCGGATTGTTTTAAGCACGTAGATAAAGAATCAACCAAACGTTCTTGGATACCATCTTTTTTCACTAAGCGGTCAATGACTACTTCGATGGTGTGTGTTAAATTTTTATCCAATTCAATGGAATCTGATAGTTCGCGCACCTCGCCATCGACGCGGACGCGAACAAAACCTTGGGAAGCTAGACTTGACAAAAGCTTACGCTGTGTGCCCTTTTTCCCCCGAACCACGGGTGCAAGAATTTGGAAACGAGTGCGGTCTGGTAATTCCAGAATGCGATCGCACATCTCATCGATTGTTTGGGGTGCAATACAGCGATCGCAAATCGGACAATGGGGTTCGCCAGCGCGACCAAACAACAGCCGCAAATAGTCATAAATCTCCGTCACCGTACCCACAGTGGAACGGGGGTTATGAGAAGTTGACTTTTGGTCAATGGAAATGGCTGGACTTAAGCCTTCAATCGCCTCCACATCCGGCTTATCCAATTGTCCTAAAAATTGCCTTGCATAGGCGCTGAGGGATTCCACATAGCGACGTTGACCTTCAGCGAAAATCGTATCAAACGCCAAAGAAGACTTACCAGAACCAGAAACGCCAGTGAACACAATCAGGCGATCGCGTGGCAATTCCAAGTCAATATTTTTCAGATTATGCTGCCTAGCACCCCGAATCCGAATGGTATTCTGGCTATTGTGCGAGGGGAGATGTCCATTCAACAGAGAAGCCTGAGCATTGGCTTGCTCTGAACGGAACTTCGGGGATGCTGTGAGCTCTTGGTCTGACATATTGGGCGGCAAAAAAGGAGTTTCCTATGAAACAGTCCTTAATAATACTATCTTTAATTAGTTTATAGTAGAACAATAGTACTGTTTTAGATACTTATGTCATTAGGCATTGGGCATTGATTATTAATTCTGATCCCTCACTCCCCCACTCCCTAAAAAGGCAAAAACTGAAGCAAGACTGAGCCAAGACTGCCGAAAAAGTCAACGAAATTAGGGCTACCAGAGCTTACTTTTTCAGTATAGGGTGTTTGCAGTTCTTTAATAAAAGCCTGGGCTGTTTGGGTTCCAGAGGTATTGTTTTGAGATGTAAATAATTTTTGAGCAACTTGGGCATCTGCAAATGCACCTTGTCTATCCAATATTTGGTAGCGGGCGACACCACGAGCTAGATAAGCACCTGCATATTCTGGTTTAATGGCGATCGCTTGACTAAAATAACTAATTGCTTGCTGGTGGTTGCCTTTTTCTGCTTGTGCTACGCCCCAAGCATAAAAATCCTCTGGTGAAGCAATTTGTGATGGTATACCGACTGCACCTTGGAAATTAGCGCCATTCAGGTAAGCACCATTCAATTCTGCGTTTGTTAGATAGGTATTTCTTAAATCAGCACCCGCCAAATTTGCGCCGCTAAATCTAGCCTCGCTCAGGTTAACACCAAATAAACTAGCACCACTCAAGTTTGCACCCCGCAAATCAGCACCACTCAAGTTTGCACGGCTGAGGTTTGCACCTGCAAGATTAGCACCACTCAAATTTGCTCCAGATAAATCAGCCATCACTAAACCTGCATGAGTCAAATCACAGTTTTGACATTGTTTGGTTGCCAATAACTGTTTCACGTGTTCAGAATTTGCCGCTTGTACGGTTGTTGTGAGGGTAACGAAACTTAAAAATGTGGCTGTGGCGAGAATTTGGCTTTTCATATGTGCGTAATATTTCTTACTCAAGACTCAATATTAACCGACATGGATTTATACCTCAGCCCATGATATGAGCAATCTCAACAGTTTGCCCTCTGTAGTTGCCTATATCACTTGCAATAGGATGCCGATACGCGGGTAATCAATGTTTTGAAAGCGCAAGCCAAGACCCCCGTGATATCATGTCCGGTTAAAGACTTATCATTAAGGCAGCAGGGGGGCAGAGGAGCTCTTGAGCAGAGGGGAAGGGTTTTTGGTTTTCTGCATAGATTCGGGAATCATAACTAATTAGCCGGACATGATATGATTCCCTCCAAGCCCCTTTTGGAGCGAGACGCACTCGCGTTCGGGGAAGTCAAAAGTCACGCATTCAAAAGTCAACAAGAGGCAGGGGGCAGGGGGAAACTCCATCCATAAATGGAGGGGCTTGAGACCCAATGGCAGGGGGAATTCCAGAATCTTTCCCCCCAGCTAAGAGCTCCCTGCTCCCCTGCTTCTTTGGTCAGCTTCTGCCGAACAATGTCCCTCACAATCTGTGGACAAAGGTTATCTAACACACAATTTATCAAGAACAAATGTGTGCAGATCTACTTTAGGCTTATTTACAAGCCAAGCACAAAGGCAAAGGTGTGACTATTGCTGTATAATCTTCGGGCTACTAGGCTATGTCATATCAAAGTCCAATAACATACTTTTGCCACTCTGTGTGCAGTCCACTTTTGAGGTGTTTGCTCACCTCGAAATAAAGGCTGCTATAAGGTTGGCGAGGAAGATGACGCAAAGGCATATGAGCTTCGTGGGGAGTGCGACTGCCTTTTTTAACATTGCAACGGACACAAGCTGTAACAATGTTCTCCCAGCTATCTCCCCCGCCGCGCGATCGCGGTATTACATGGTCTAAGGTCAACTCGTCGCCTGTGTAACCACAGTATTGACAGGCATGACCATCACGATGCAATATGTTTCGGCGAGTCAGAGGAATTTCTTTATAAGGAACGCGGACATAATGACGCAACCTGATAACGGTTGGCAGCGGAAAATCCGAATAAAGGAATTTACCGTTGTGTTCCACGCGTTCTGCTTTCCCCTTGATTAACAGAACCGCAGCGCGACGCCAACTCGTTATATTGAGAGGTTCGTAAGAGGCGTTTAAGACTAAAACCTTCCCCATTGATCTGCGCTCAGGGTATTAGTTTTACATATATTAACACAAATATACCCTTCTAGGGAGATGATAAGAAATTATACTCCCGGCATAATTCAGAAATTAAGTTAGTCATTAGTCATTCTTTCTCCCCTATCTCTCTTTGCGTCCCCGCGTCCCCCATCTCCCCACTTTCCATTACCTCAAGGTGGTTTTTTCCCTGAGCGTTGGCTTAGCTTCACTCCACAACTGAATGTCTCTGTTATCACCCTCTCAGCTGCCTGATTTTTAAACACCTACCCTTGAAAGTCCGCCTCATCTTTATGTTGAGGCTGGCTTTTTGAGCTAGGATTCGCTAAACTCACAAAATTAAATTTGCAACTCAAAACTTTCAATTAACAACCGCCAGAAGACTAAGGTACGGATGTGGGAAAAAAAATAGAACTTATAGATAGAGTGCGACTAGGTTTAGCTGTGTCAGTGGCAAAAAGCGTCACGTTTTTTGTGCGATCGCTGCGTCTCGGTGCTGCTAGTGTATTACCAGGCTCAATTGCTCGTCGTATTGAACCGCGACTTTTACAATTATTGAGTCAGCAAGTTAAAAAGGGAGTGATTTTAATTGCCGGTACTAATGGCAAGACCACTACATCGCTGCTTTTAAAAACGATACTAGAAAACAAAGGTTACACCATTGCTCATAATTCTACAGGTGCAAATCTCGAAAATGGTTTGATGACAGCTTTGTTGGAGGGCACCAATTTGGTAGGTACTTTAGATGTTGATTACGCCATTTTGGAAGTTGATGAAAATATTGTACCGAAAGTCTTAACTCCACTCCAACCGCAAATTATCCTTTGTTTAAACTTGTTCCGCGACCAACTTGATAGGTACGGGGAAGTGGACACAATTAGTAAACGTTGGACAAAAGTTATTTCCACCCTACCACCAGAAACAGTGGTCATTCCTAACGCTGACGATCCAACTTTATCTTACCTTGGTCAGCAGTTACCCCAACGGGTGTTATTCTTTGGCTTGAATGAACCACAACATTATCTAGAAGCAATTCCTCACGCTGTTGATTCTATCTATTGTCCCAGATGTGGACATTCTTTAGATTATCAAGGTGTTTACTTATCGCATTTGGGAGATTTTACTTGTCCTAAGTGTGGTTTTAGTAAAAGTCAACCAACTCTCGAAAGTAGTGAATGGCCGCAAATTCTTGTTGGTTTATATAACAAATATAATACTTTGGCTGCTGTTACTGCTGCCAAAGAGTTAGGAGTTGATGAAGCAACAATTAAAAATACTGTTAACAATTTTCAAGCCGCTTTTGGTCGTGCTGAAGATTTAGTAATTAATGGTAAGAAAGTACGGATTTTGTTATCAAAAAATCCTGTGGGTACAAATGAAACAATTCGCGTGGTGACTCAAAGCACAGATAAAACTACATTGCTAGTATTAAACGATCGCACCCCCGATGGTACCGATGTATCCTGGATTTGGGACGTGGATACCGAGAAATTAGTCGAACGAGGAGGAACTTTAGTAGTAAGTGGCGATCGCGTTTATGATATGGCACTACGCTTGCGTTACAGCCAAAAGTCTCCTGAGAGTACATTAAATTTAATTGTCGAAGAAGATTTGCGACAAGCGATCGCTACTGCCCTAGAGCATACACCAGACAATGAAACTTTGCACATTCTCCCTACCTATTCAGCCATGCTAGAAGTGCGAGAAGTTCTCACTGGTCGGAAAATTCTTTAAATTTGTCATTTGTCATTGGTCATTTGTCATTTGTCATTGGTCATTTGTTATCAGTTATGCCCCATTCCTCATTCCCCAAAATTATGAGTTCCCAAGATTTAGAATTAACAATTGGTTGGCTGTATCCGACGCTGATGAGTACCTATGGCGATCGCGGTAATGTAATTACTATAGAACGTCGCGCTCAGTGGCGGGGATACACTGTTAAAGTATTACCTTTAGATCGAGATGCCACAGCAGATGATATTAAATCTGTAGATGTCATAGTCGGTGGTGGCGCACAAGACCGCCAGCAAGAAATTGTCATGCGTGATTTGCAAGGTGCGAAAGCCGACGCCATGCGCGAAAAAATCGAAAATGGGACACCAGGAGTTTTTACTTGTGGTTCTCCCCAATTGCTGGGACACTATTACGAACCAGGCTTGGGACAACGTATTGAAGGTTTGGGAATACTCGATTTAGTTTCTGTGCATCCTGGTGAAAATACTAAGCGCTGTATTGGGAATTTAGTAATTGAAGTTACAGCTTCACGTTTGGCGCGGGATTTGCAAGAGATGACGGGTGATACACCATATTTGGTAGGCTTTGAAAATCACGGTGGACTTACCAAACTGGGGAAAGTCGAAGCTTTGGGACGAGTGGTGTACGGCTTAGGTAATAATGGTGAAGATGGAACAGAGGGAGCGTTTTATCAAAATGCGATCGCTACCTATTCTCACGGTCCTTTGTTACCTAAAAATCCCTTCGTGGCTGATTGGTTAATTCAAACAGCATTGCGGCTAAAGTATCAACAGGCAATTAGCCTGAAACCATTAGACGATCATCTTGCTGTCCAAGCAAGGGAAGCGATGTTTCAGCGATTAAAGGTTACTTTACCAACTCACGCGACGACGCAAACTTGAGTTTTCACTATTGCTGAATGTTCTTTACGATTCAGTGTATAGAAAATTTGCCAAATTGGCAGGATGATTTTGGTTGTCTCTGGTAAAGTATTAAAAGTCAATTACTTGTGGGCTATATTTACCGAGATTTACTATACTTTTAAGTACCTTCAGTTAAGTTTGCTTTGCTAAGGGAACAATAAAATTGCTGACGTATTTACTACAACAGCAACAAGCAGAATGATCGGTTTTGGTTAATTTCCCTCGTCCCTTGTGAGGACGAGGTATTTTTTATCGACTTGAATTGATACCAATTACCCCAATGATTATTAAGCTGATGGAAATGAGTTTGGTAAATGTGGCAGATTCACGAAACCAAATCATACCAATCATAGCGACTAGAATAGTTCCCAATCCAGCCCAGACAGCATAAGCCACACTTACTTCAACTCTTTTGAGAGCCAGGGTCAAAAAAGTAAAAGAAAGTCCATAGAAAACAAATATTAATACCGAAGGGACTATTTTAGTAAATCCTTCTGATAATTTCATGCAAGTTGTGCCTGAAACTTCAAAAATAATTGCTGCAATCAGGTAAATCCAACTTATTGACATATCTGTTGTGAGCAGTTGGTTATCAGTCTTTTATTATCTCTATAAAAATTAAAAAATGCAATCTAATCAAATAGCACAATAAACCAAGAGATTTCAGTAGTCAGTAAATGACGCCTGATAATCATTACTTACTTCTCAGTAAAACGCCAAACACCATCCCATTTCTCTAGAATATTATCTGATTGTAAAAGATAATTCACTCGACTCAGATATAAATCAGCAGTTTTGTCAGCAGAATTGATACTTAAAACTTTTGACAAATAAACTTTTGCCTGTTCAAAGTTTCCTTGACGATAATAATAAGCATTTAATCCTTCTGCTCCATCTTTACCCATACCTGTTAGTAAAATTGCCGTTCCTTTTTTTTCCCAATGTTGAGCAAGACTGTGAAAAAATACATCTACAGAAGGACGATAAGGGTAATCAATAGGGTTTTTAGTATAAGCTAAAGTTAAATCTGGTTTTAAACAGAGATGATCGTTAGTTCCTGCTACTAAAATTGTGCCTTTTTGTAAGCGATCGCCTACTACTGCTAATCTTACAGGTAAAGGTGTTTGTTGGTTTAACCAATCGGCAAAACCGCTAGAAAAATGGCCATCAACGTGCTGAATAATAGCAATAGCAGCATTAAAATTAGTAGGTAGTTTTGATAAAATCGTAGCTAGTGCTTTTGGCCCACCAGTAGAAGCGCCAATTGCTACTAATTGCATGGATGTAAATAGTTTATTTTGACCTTCTAACTTGATTTTGCTGGGTGTAGAACTATTTTTAATTAATTTGGCAATTCTCGCTATTTTACCGAGTAATTTATCAGTTATCTCGGAAAAATTATCTGTATCTATCACCGGAATTTCAATAACATCTAAAGCACCATAACCCATTGCTGCATAAACTTTAGAAATATTATCTTCTGCACTTCCAGTGACCATGAGAATCGCAGCAGGGGTATATTTCATAATGTGCTGAGTTGCTTCTACCCCATCCATCACAGGCATCAGCAAACCCATTAAGATTAAATCAGGAAGATTTTCTTGACATTTGCTAATAGCTTCTTCACCATTTTTAGCAGTCCAAATTACTTCATAATCTGGTACATTTTGGACAATACGTCGTAGTATATTTACAGCGATACTTGTATCATTAACAATAGCAATTTTCATATAGGTAATTGGAGACTGGGGATTGAAAACTAGGGACTAAGGACTGGGCAAATAACCCAATAAGCAACGAGCGATGACTAATTCCCAATTAAATCAATTACCGCATTGACTAAACTATCATCATGAAAACTACTCTTAGTTAGATAATAATCAGCACCCGCTTCTAAACCTTGAATTTTATCTTCTTCTCGATCGCGATAAGAAATAATAATTATAGGTAAAGAATTTAAGCGAGGACTATTTTTAATTTGCTTGACTAATTCGATTCCGTTCATGCGGGGCATATCAATATCACTAATTACTAAATCATACTCGTTAGTACGTACCGCATTCCAACCTTCCACACCATTAACAGCAGTATCTACTTGATAACCACGGTTTTCTAAGAGTTTGCGTTCCATTTCTCTCACAGTAATAGAGTCATCAACTACTAAAATTTTTCGGCGTTGAGTTATACTTTCTAATTCATCTGGCATCATCACTTTAGATAAATTACCAGCTTTGAGGATGGTATCCATAGAACGTACCATATCGGAAACATCAATTATTAAAATGGGTGAACCATCTCCTAATAAAGCAGTAGCACTAATATCAGGAACTTTACCTAAACGGGGATCTAAGGGTCTCACAACCAAATCTCTCTCACCTAAAAATTTATCTACTACTAAGCCGTAGGTACTATTTTGATCGCTAATTACAACAATAGAAACTGTAGTATTTTGCTGGCTTGCTGCTGGTAATTCTAAAACTTGGTTGGCAGCAATTAAACCGATATTTTGCTTATTCATGATGAAATATTGGCGATTTTCTACATCAGTAATTTCTGCTCTCTCCAAATTTACAATTTGGTCAATTCTCGCTAAAGGAATAGCATAGGGTTTCTCAGAAATTTCTACTAATAGTGTTCTGACTACCGACAAAGTGAGGGGAAGTTGCACGTACCGTTCCCCCTACTTCTAGTGCCATACTTTTGGCAATATCCAAACCTACACCCCGCCCAGAAATTTCCGTTACCTGTTTAACTGTGGAGAAGCCAGGTAAAAAGAGAAATTCCATCAACTCTACATCTGAGAGTTGAGCTACCATGTCTGGTGTTGCTAGGTTTTTACTGATGATTTTCTGGCGTAACTTTTCACAATTTATACCTCTACCATCATCGCTAATAGTAATTGCTAACATTCCCCCACGATGAAAGGCTTCTAAACGAATTGTACCTTCAGAAGATTTACCAGAGGCAATGCGTTCTTCTGAAAGTTCAATGCCATGATCTACAGCGTTTCTGAGAATATGGGTTAAAGGTGCTTCTAATTTTGTGAGAATATCACGGTCAACAGGTATAGATTTACCAATAATTTCTAACTTAACTTGTTTATTTAACTTGCGTGCCAAGTCCCGAATCATGCGCGGAAAACCTTGTAAACCATCTTCAAAAGGTCTCATGTGAGAATTAATGACTTCTCGATAAAGACGATCTGATAAACTAGCAGTACGACGCACATATAACTCTAACTCATTCAAGCGATCGCCAATATAATCAAGACACTCCTGTTTTTGTTGTCGCGCTTGCACTAAATATTCTTTACCCTCTTGCTCATATAAATTCTGATCGAGGGACTCCTGCAACTGTTCCAAACTGCGGGAAATATCCAACATCCGTGACTTTAGGGACATCATCGAATCTGCAAAAGGCTGTAGCCAGTTAGCCTCTATCAATGATTCTCCCGCTAAACCCATAATCCGATTCAAATTATCCGCACTTACCCGCACCACACGATCTTGATTTTTTGTAGTATTTTCTACCCCATGAGTAATGACTGGGGATTGGGGACTGGGGATTGGGGGCTGGGGGTTGGGGGCTGGGGATTGGGGGCTGGGGATTGGGGGCTGGGGATTGGGGGCTGGGGATTGGGGGCTGGGGATTGGCGACTGATCGAGTATATGTGCATCCGCATCAAAATCAGTTTGTGCTTTTTGTTTTCTACCCCCCGGTTGTAAAATTGCCGCCACATCATCACGAATATTTGTAAAATCGGCTTGATGTTGTCCTAACCAACCTGGTAATTCTGCATCATTCAGTTGACTAATACTTTGCAGTAAGTCTACCCCTTGCAAAAGCACGTCCACATCGTCGGGAGTTAAAGTAATGGTTTTGCTTTGAGCAGATACAAAACAATCTTCCATCACATGCGCTAATTCTACCACTCCATCTAAGCCAACAATTCTCGCAGCACCTTTGATAGAATGAGCCGCCCGCATTAAAGCTTCTAATTCCTGTGCTGATTGAGGCTTGTTTTCTATAGCTAATAATCCATTATTCAAGATGTTAACTTGCGCTTCTGCCTCCAATCTAAACAAATCCATCATCGAACTACCATCACCATTTATGGGTGACAGTTCCACAAGAGGAGGAGATGCGACGGGTGCATCATGGTGCAGAGGAGAGAGACTTTCCCCGTTGCTCCCTGCTCCCTGTTCTCTTTCCTTTTCTTTATCACCTATCACCTGTTCTTTAATCAATAAATTAGCAATAGTTTTCTGAGTTGTATTCCAATCCCAAGCGTGGTTTGTCATCCAAGTATCTAACTGATCTTCAGCAGTTTTACTCATGTTTAAGAGTAAATCACTAGCATGAAGTAAGGTATCAATTTCTTCTTCCTTCAAGCTAATACTTTGTTTCTGAACAGCCATGAAGCAATCTTTCATCAGATGCAACAAATTGGCAGCTGCTTCCATCTCTAGAATGCTGGTAATTCCCCAGAGAGAATGAGCAGCTTGTATTGCTCGCTCATTTTCATTTATTGAAAACGGCTGATTTTGTAATCTAGAAAGACATTGTTTCAGGGTAGCAACATTAGTATCTAATTCCTGACGAAACAGTTCAAAAATGGTGTAATCGCTCATAAGTATCCAGGAATAGTGACTGGGAAATAGAGGGGAATTTTACCAATAAACCTGCCTTGAAAATAGGGAGTAGGGAGTAGGGAATAGGGAGTAGGGAGTAAGGAGTAGGGAGTAAGGAGTAGGGAGTAGGGGAAATAAATTTTCATTGTTGCTTGTGAGTGCAACTCCTGGAGTCTTTTGCATAAATAATTTTTGTTTCACACATTCGCCTTTATGTGTTCCCGCTTTCTTAGGCGTAAAGAAGAACTTTTTCAAGAGATATAATGATAATTACAAAATTTTATGATTGAGGGTATAAAACAATAAGTCAGAATCAAGATAATTTACTTGCTTCCCTTCCCAGTAGATGATTCCTTTGGTATAAGCTTGTTCAGATTTAGTGATGACGACGGGTGCATCTTGCAATTCATTGAGATGAAAGCGGAAAATTCCATGCACTTCATCTACAGGAAATACCCATTTATCTTCTCCTTGTCCTGCTACAATCATCCGTTGAAGATTAGTTACTTCAACTGTCGGTCGATCATTTTTATTTGCTTTCTTGTTTACATTCTCCTGAGTGGGTTGGATATGTAAAAGATGTTTGAGAGAAGCACAAAGTAAAATTTCTCCCCGAATGTTGACTAAACCTAAAAATAAGTGGTTGCTGCGATGTGGTAGGGGTTGAATAACGCAAGGATGGTTAACTTCTTGTAGCATTCGGACTGGTAAGGCTAATCTCTCATTTTCGAGCCTAAATATGATAGTAGAAACAGCTTCAGTAGTGCGAATAATTGGTTCATTACTATCGGAAACAAGTGTATCAGATGTTTCTTCAAGAATGTGAAGCCAGTCTTCAAGATAATCTGTTGGTGCTTCTCTTTCTAGTAAACTATCACCAACTGCGGCATACACTAGACATTCATAACAATGGATGACAGTTTTTAACTCGGTACAAGAGCGATCGCCCATTACACCAATTTTATTCCAGCAATCATTGAAAATAGGCTGTTCTATATTAATATTGTTATCTTCTTCCATGAGCATCACCTTTTTTATGCTCAATTTTTAACCTGAAAACGGGAAATTTCTTCTCTTAATGATTGTGCGGCCTCTTCTAATTGTTCTAAAGCATCATTAGTCTCTCGTAAAGCATCAACTGTTTGCTGAGAAGCCTCTGTTAATTGCTGCATGGTGTTTTGCATCTCTTGTAATTCATCACGACTTTCACTTGCACCAGTAGCAGTTATTTTAGTTAATTCAGCCACTTGCTTCATCATATTGACTAAATTTCTAGAAGTAGCAGCAATTTCTTGAGCAGTAGCAGCAACTTCATTGGTAGAAGCTAATTGTTCTGTGACTGTAGCTTCTAATTGTTTTCCAGAAGCGGCAATTTGTGTACTCGAAGTGGTAATTTGTACACCTGACTGTTGAACGCGACGAATCAAGGCATTTAAATTCTTGTTCATCGTGTAAAAGGCATTTTGTAGTTTGCCAATTTCGTCTTGACTATCTGAAGGCTGAATTTGTATTGTTAAATCTCCACTGGATATTTTCTGGGCAGTATTCACCAACTCACCCATCTTAGATGCGACTGTAGAAAAAGCAGTTTGTAGTTTATCGATTTCATCTTGCCTATCTAATAATTCCATCTGTCCAGTAGAATTACTATTAGCTATAAACTGAGAAATTTTTACTAATTCACTCAGCTTTTGAACAATGGGCTTACTAAAGTATAAACCAAAGACAATGGCAATTATAGGACAAATTATTAAGCAGATTAATATTAATAAATTAGTTTGTTTTGCGTCAAAATTGGCTTTTCTTTGGGCTTTATCTGCTAAATTAGCATTATATGTAAGTAGTTCAAATATTGCCTCAGCTGCTGTATCGAACCTGGGTTCTAATTGAGCAATTGCAAAATCGACCATTTCCACATCTACTTTAATAGCCATTTCGGTTTTCGTGAATTCAGGGGTGTTAGCTTTTCCCTGTTGTAATAATAGCTGCTGCACTTTTCTAGGGTTAGTTAACCCAAAGCTCATATACTGGTCATTCAACCGAAGAAACTGTTCGCTAACGGCTGACCATTTATCCCATGCACTCAAAACTTTTTGATAAATCCTGTCTTCTTCAGAGTCACGAGACAACTTTTCGTATGACTCCCATCCTTTTTTCATATCCTGCAAAGCTGTTTTAATTTTGGTTATTTCTTTTTCTCTGTATTCAGTACCTACTACTGGTGAGAGTAAGGTGTTCTCAGATGCTTGTACTCTAGTCTGTGCTTCTTTGACTTTCCATAAATTAACTGTGCTAGGAAATGTTTTATCTGAGAATGTTTTAATGTCTTCATTCATTCGGGTAGAACCAATCCATCCGACAATTCCCACTACTAATACCATTAACCCAATAAATAAAAATCCGACGATTAAACGCTTTTGTAAGCTTAAATTTTTGAGCATAAAATACCCTGGTGTTTGGTTGAAAATTGGACAATATAGGGATTATCGTTGAGATGCAGTAAACTCTGACGTTTCTCCTTTTAAGAGATAGAATTTGAATTTTATTCCCCAACGCTAGTAGGTATAGTTAGGTCTGTATTGGACTCAAACCAGAAGCGCTATAAAACAAGACGGTTGGGTTAAGGGTTATTGGCGTAGAATATTGGTCTTGAAGACGCGATTCATCGCGTCTCTACATGAGGGTTTTGTTGCTCATTCTGAACTGTATTGCGCTATAAACGATTTTTACTAGTTCATGAGTTTTGTAAACGTTGTAATCTTTGGCGTAAAATATTCGCTTTGCTTATGTCTCCTCCTTGTTCTTTTAGTAAAGTTAAATGTAGTAAAGCTTGAGAGTTTTTGGGGTCAAGGTAAATCGCTTTTTTAAAGCATTCTTCCGCTTGTAATTCTAGTCTTTGGGCTTGATAAACTTGACCTAGTAAAACATACACTTCTGCATTGGTAGAATTTGCTTGTAAATAGTTTTGACATTGTGATATAGCTTCGTTTAAATTACCTTCATCAGCTAATTTACGAATTGTGTCTAGATTAGAATTAGATTTTTCTATTGGTCTTGATAATTGATTTTCTATAATTTTATTGTTGTTAATTTGCGAATTATCTAGTAATTCTAGAGGTCTTTTTATGAAATTAATTTGTTGGTTTAGATGTTTTGTATACTCCTTTGAATTTCGATCGTTTACAGATGAATAATTGAAATTAATATGCTCTGTATTGGTGATTTTTTTCCGTCCCACCATTACACTATTTAAACGAATTATATCCCAGTCTAAATTAGCTAGTTCTCCGGTTTCTGATGCGCCAACTAAGATTATACCTCCGGTTTTTAATAAAGAATTTAAATTTTTTAAGGTGATTCCTCTGGCTAATGAATCAAAATAAATTAAGACGTTACGACAGAGAATAATATCATAAGCTTTTCTATGTAAGAATAGTTGCGGATCGAGCAAATTACCCTGACTGAAATTAACAGTATTCTTGACGCGATCGCATATTTGATATTCCTTGCCTATAGGATGAAAGTAGCGGGTTTGAAATTCTAAATTATCACCTCTAAAAGAGTGACGGCCGTAAATTCCTTTTTTGGCTTTATCTAAAGACTTTTTACTAATATCAACTGCATCAATATTAAACTGATTTGGCAGTAAACCTAAATCCAATAATGTCATAGCTAGAGAATAAGGTTCTTCTCCAGTGGAACAGGGAACACTTAACAAGCGGAGTTTGCCGATGTGAGATTTATTTAACCATTGAGAACGGACATAGCTAGCGATCGCTTTATAAGGCTGTCCATCTCGAAAAAACCAAGTTTCTGGAACAACTATCAACTCAACTAGTTCATCAAATTCTTGCTTGGAATTTTGTAAAACCTTTAAATAATCGTTTAGATTATTGATACCGCAGATAGAACGACGATTTTCAACAGCTTTAACAAGCTTATAACTAATAATATTTGCATCAATCCCAATTTTTTGGCGCAATAAGTTCTCAATTTCTGCCCAACTCATTTATATAACCTTCTCCCGCTGTCAATAAATAGGTATTTTCTGTATCAGCAAACAGTTGCTCTAAATGAATGCGCTGAATTATGCCTTTCTCATCCATCAACATCCCTCCGAAATATGGTGCTTCTTTAACACGAATACCGGAATCTATAAAATCTGTTTCTGATTTATTTAATGTTTCTGTAATTTTTTCTGCTATTAATCCTAAATATTGTTGTCTAGAATTCTGATTAGGGTAGCTTACCATAATAATGCGGGTACTTAGACATAAGCGGCTAGATGTACCACCAATCAAATGACACAAGTCTATTACTGGTATAATTTTACCCCGGTAATTAAATAAACCAGCTACATAATCTGGACTGGAGTTTAGACTAAATTCTTTTTTTAAAGCTACAACCCTTGTGTGGTAAGTATTTTAGACTTCGGAATTATATCAAGCCTATAAATTATCAAAGCCTGTCTGGATAAGGATTTGGCGGTTTAATGGGTAAAATTAGTCTAAACTCCAGTGATTATAAAGAGAGGGTTGATAAATGGCTTGCTCTGTTGCATCATAATCGCAAATGGTAGCGGCGATCGCTTCTTGAATGATTTTCAAATCTGCATCTGTGAAAAGAGCCGTACTTTTTGGATAAGATGCTGATATTTGTTGATTTAAAACTTGTATATAATTCAATAGGATTTCTATAGTTGCATTTTCACTGACACCCGCTTCTCGTCGTCTAGATGTGTCCGGTTGGTGGGGTATAAAGATTTGTACTAAGTCATGAGCGATCGCACAAACATCGAGTAACAATTCCATCTTCTTAATTGTCTCTACATCTGCTGACAAATAAGGGCGAACGACTTGAAAAATTAATTGAGCGCGTTGCTGTACAGCCATCAAATGATCTTTTGTATGGTAGTACAATTGCTTTTGGATAATTTCCCGCTCAAACTCTGCTAGAACAAATTTATTCACCCTAGCAACACTTTCACTAAAATTACTACTGATGTATGGTATCTCTTCTGTGGCTAGTTGCTGTGATTGCCAGTTTTGTTGGTTTTGTGAATTCATCTCTATTAGGAATCGAACATCTGAAACACCTTGTAAAAGTCAGATTAAATGCTGCTTACTTCAAGCTGGAATATTTTAGTTGAGTATAGTTTTGGAGAACAGATAAATTTATAACTAGGATACAGTGTGGATGCTCAAAAGTGGAGCGATCGCAGTTTTTGCCATCGCCACTACTAATGGTAGCCCCCAAGCGCGACACTATCTTTTTGATAAATTAACTTTCCCAGTATTTAGGTGTATAAAATAATTGCCCAAAAACAAGGCAATTATTTTATTTGATTCTAAGCATCGATCACAACTCGCTCTCTAGGGTGAGCAATACAAGTAAGAATATAGCCTTCCTCCTGTTCGCTTTCATCGAGAGCATCAGGTTCTTCTAAATACTTCACCTCTCCTTGAAGCTTCCGCGTTTTACAACTACCGCAAACTCCACTGCGACAACTACTGTCGATCGCCACTCCTTCTTGTTCAGCTAACTCTAGAATGGGATCTTCTCCAGTGCAGGTAATTTCTTTGCCAGACTTGGAAAACACTAGAGTAAAAGAGCCTGTTGTTTTAACTGGAAGAGTAACTGGGGTGGAAATTACTGGCTTTGGTACTACTGTTGTTACTTTGGTAACTTGCTCAGTGATTACTTGAGCCGGAACCGATGGCTGGAGTTTTGCCTTTTTCGCCCCGCCAAAACTTTCTTCATAGTAGTTTTGCATGGGGAATCCGATTTGCTCTAGCATAGTTTTTACCCCTTGCATAAAAGGACTCGGCCCGCAGACATATACTGTGCGCTGCCAAAAATCAGGAGCGATCGCATACAGCATTTGTTCGTTGAGTCTGCCCATAAAGCCATACCATGCTTGACCTGCTTCGGGTCTGGTAATGGCGATCGCTAAACGAAACTTAGGCTGGCGGCTAGATATTAACTCTAGTTCTTGGCGATAAATAATATCACGAGGACTGCGGGCGCAATGGAAAAAGACAATATCGCAATCAGCAGCGGTGTCCATCATCCATCGTGACATAGACATCATCGGTGTAATACCACTCCCAGCAGAAATAAACAATAGTTTTTCACTGGGGTTGGCAAAACAAGTGAATTTTCCCAAAGGGCCGCTGACTTTGATTTCACTACCGACTCTGAGATTGTCGTGCAACCAATTGGAAACTAAACCAGGCGGTACATCCAAAACATCTGGTGGTGCAGGAACGCGCTTGACTGTAATTTCTAAAGTGTGGGGTCGTGAAGGAGTTGAAGAGATTGAGTAAGAGCGTTTGACTGGTTTACCGTTGATTTCCAGGTTCAGCGTCATAAACTGACCAGGTTGGTAGGTAAATAATATTGGTGCGTCAGCAGCAAAGCGAAACGTCTTCACATCATCAGTTTCGTCAATTATTGCCACACAACGAACCATTAAATCACCTTTTGTCCACCGACTGATTTGTTCTGGCGGCACAAGTGCGATCGGCATATACTCACTAGGCGAACGAGTCGGCTGACTTGCTTGCTGACTCACTTGGGGAACAGGGATGGTGTATGTTGCCTGTGGCAGAGTTGGTGTTTGGCTTTGGACTTCCCGAACTGGTGCGACCTCTGCATTATCTGTTGCCGATCCAGTTGCTTCAACAGTGAGGATAAATTCGCCAATCCGAATAATGTCATCCTTTTTCAGGAGATATTTTTGGTTTAGACCTGCCGTTTGGTCATTAATGCGGGAGCCAGTCAGGCTAGCCAGATCGCACTGCTCCTGTGCGAGGATTAGTGATTTTGCGTTGACGTTGCTTACCTAACGCTCTCGGAATTTGTGATAGAAAAGATAACGGACAAATCCGCCGCCATGTTTCATGTCCTAAAACAAAGATAATCAATACTCCACAAGGAACTACAATTCCCCAAAAGATTTTGGCTCCTAATGCAAAAGGTTTCACATCAACACACTTTCCTTGGACTGTGACAACCTCTTGGCATTTCGTCGGGTCTAAGAGATTCGGATTGAGACGGAAAATACTCCACTCAGTAGTAGGCTGTGTGAAATATGGCGAAATCGGGTCGTAAAATAACGATAAAATGAGTAAAATCCAGCACAAAGGTTTTAGCTTTCTCATTCTATGCAAGTTCATAACAAAATTGGTATTACCGGACATAATATTAAACGTAATAAAAAGCGCTCCTTTTTAGAGAGCGCTTTTTTGTCTTATTTGCTGAGCCTATACAGGTTTTTTAGGAAAGGGCAAAATTTTAAATCTTGTAAGCGAGCTAGTGCGTTGCTTTGGTTGCCAAAGTTGTAGTAACTTGTGAACCAGTGATGCAAGAAGGTTTCCTGCTGTAGGCGACTGGTTTTAGCGCAGCCTTAGCCACCTTCGCGTCGGCGGAGCCTCTCATAGAGAAGCGTCTCGCTTCAGAAGGAGCGTCACCCAAAGAGCGTTGTGTTATCGCGTAGGGTAACTCACCACTTGAGATTTTAGGTGCGTTAGGAAGAATATCCGTAACGCACCCGATAAACTTGCTCTTTATTAAATCCAGATTTCTTAGTTAAGCGTTTTGCAGCGCTTCTTCTTGATGGGTTTGGATGACGCAATCAGAAAGGGGCTTAGCCACACAGGTAAGCACCCATCCCGCGTCAATTTGGTCGTCGTCTAAGAAATTCTGATCGTCTTGGTCAATTTCGCCTGAAATCAGCTTCCCGGCGCAGGTAGAGCAAGAACCAGCGTTACAGGAGTAGGGCAAGTCCAGACCGTTATCCTCGTTAGCAATCTCTAGGATGTAGTCATCTTCATCAACTTCAATTGTTTTTTCACCATCTGGGGTCTTTAATGTGACCTTGTAAGTTGCCATGTAAAAATCCCTAACTAATATAAACTCCATTTTCGATACTACGGGTTTATGTGCTGCTAGTCTAGAGTTAATTGTGGTTGAGTGTTGTAAATTCAAGAAGCAAGTAGTGGAGCTAGTTTACATGTACCAAAAGCTGGACACGAAAATCACACAGCGAAAAATTTGGCGATCGCTTCTGCAAATCCCTCAAATGAACTATAATCTTCAGACACTATAGAAACGTTGACTCCCAACTTTTGAGCATTGGCTGCTGTATAGGGACCAAAACAGGCGATCGCACAATCACCGTAATCCCTTGGAGAGTTGACCATTCTCAAAAAGCTTTCTATTTCCGCTGTGCTACTAAAAGCAATTACATTGATGTTTCCTTGACGAATCAGGTTTAATTCAATACTGTACATATTTTTATCTAAACCCTGCGTAACATAAGTAGGTACGCGAGTTACTTCGATGCCCAAATTCTCTAAGTCTGTAATTAAATTGGGTATAACATTAGGTTCCGGCAAGCCCACAACCTCCGGAGCAGGTATCAGCACTTTTTTTTCGTGAATCTGCCGAAGTTTGCTTAATTCAGCTACAATTCCGCTTGGGCTAGATTCTCTGGGAATTAAATCCACTTTGCCACTAAAAGATAATAAGCTCTCGGAATCTTTTCCCAATGCACATAATTGACAATTTTTTAGCACAGATACGGGAATATCTAAATCATTCATCCGGTGAAAAAATGCAGTGATTCCATTTCTGCTTGTAAAGATAATCCAATCAAATTCTTTTATGTGGCTCAGAGCGGTGTCTAACTGAGTATAGTTTGATAAATGACAGGTTTCGATAGTAGGCATCAAAACAGGTAGACCACCTTTTTTGATGATTTGTTCAGATAACCGATAAGCATAATTTCTTGGTGCTGTAACTAAAATTCTCTTGTTATATAGAGGTAATTTGTTAGATGGAGTGAGCAAGTTAATTTCTGTTGATTTGATATGCATTAGTAATTTTATTGAAAAAGGGAGTAGGGAGGCAGGGGGAGAATACTCTTAACCTGGATTTCTCACAAGTGAGAAATCCAAGGGGTGTGGGTGGCGTGTTCATTGAGTTAGCGATCGTAGTTGGTGAAGGACCTACTTCGGAACTTTGAGATTAAAACTCGACAGTTGAGCCTCAACCCAGCTAAAAACTATCGGTCGAGTTGTGGGTATTAATACCATGATTGCTAACGGTTTAGCTGTAGCAGTCTCCACCAGCACTGTAGACGATTTTTTACAAGAAAATAATGGGAATTGGGCATGGGATATGGGGTATGGGGCATTGGGGATTGGGCATTGGGAGGTGTGGGAAGCTTTTTTATAATCTCCCTCATTTCCCTCATCTCCCCACTCCCCACTCCCCACTCCCCAATTTCTACCCCATAACTAAACCAAAATGCATAATTAGTAGGAGGTGGCAACCTCCTGTGTTGGAGAAGTGTCTCATCTTAAAGTAGTAGACGCCATAATTCAGAGCGTCAAACAGATACTAATGTGATGATTAGATGATCAACATGAAATTCCAACTTTACTTAGGCTCTTTATTTTCCCAGATTAAAGTGCGTCATTGGTGGGTAAGTGTCCTCTTATGGATAGCTTTGGTTGCCCCAGCTCAAGCGTCTGTAATCTTGCGCGTAGCAATTGAGAGGGGGGTTAATCAGGTAAAAGTGGGCAGTTCCACAACTGGGATTGTTAAGGATAGCACTGGCCGGACTTTGGGACAGTTACCGGCCATGAGTGCATTTTATGCTCAAGCGGTTCCTGGGGGAGTGGCTTTAGATAAGTGGCAGTCTGGTTTATTTTGGATTGAGCCGACAGGTAAAGGATTCGTTTATATTGGCGATCGCTGGTATCGGGGCAGAACTCTGGTTGTCCCCACAGAAAAAGGTTTAACTGCTGTTAACTGGGTTGATGACCAAGAGTATCTCTACAGCGTTCTTGGTGGCGAAATGGATGCTAGCTGGCCTGTTGAAGCTTTGAAAGCCCAGGCGATCGCAGCCCGCACCTACGCCCTGTACGAACGAGAAAAACAGCGCAATAATCCCATTTACGATTTAGGCAACACCCCCGATCGCTGGCAAATTTACAAAGGTGTGATTAGTGAATCTCCTGCTACTTACAAAGCAGTTGATGAAACAGCTAACCAGGTACTAACTTACAAAAACAAAATTATTCTCTCAGTTTTCCACGCTTGTTCCGGTGGACACACCGAAAATGTGGAAGATGTTTGGGGAAATACCTTACCGTACCTGCGTGCTGTTCAAGACTACGACCAAAATATCAAACAGTGTAATTGGGTGAAAACCTTCTCGCCCAGTGAAATTAGCGCTAAATTTCCTGAAGTAGGTAGTGTAACGGCGATGATTCCAGAAACATTTTCGCCTTTTAGGAGTGTCAAAGTATTGAAAATTGTCGGCAACAAAGGCACGAAAATGTTACAGGGCGAACAAGTACGGACAGCGCTCAAACTAAAAAGTACCCGTTTTAGCATCTCCAAAGGAGCAGATGGTAGTTTTGTCCTCCAAGGACTTGGCTTCGGTCATGGTTTAGGCATGAGTCAATGGGGAGCGTACAATTTGGCTCGTCAAGGAGTCAACCACCTACAAATTTTGGGGCATTATTACAAAGGTGTAGCTCTAACACCAATTCAAGCAAAGTAAGTCCGCTGTTGTACTTAATTCAAAAAAAGAAGTACAGGCTCTTTCACTGGGGAATTTAGAATCATTGGGCGAAGCTTTGTTAGATTTTACAGAAATTGTTGATTTGCTTCGCTGGTTACAAGCACATCGACAAAAGTAAAATCAAAAGCCCGGTTTTGATGACCGGGCTTTTGAAATAATGGGGCTATATTCCCCGAAGGTTAGTTATAGAAGTTCAGTATAATTATCGATGCTCTGATATGTAATACCACTTGAGTATTATTGATTCCGGAAAATTAGCGAAAAATTTTTAGAGTAATTTTCATCTCCAATCCCTATAAGCAAAATACAGCAAGCAACTAGTACCCCAAGGCAAAAGTCATTAGAATCCTTTCCTTCAGGTCGGCGAGCAATACTGCTCGGATAAGCAGGGGAGGCAGGGGAGGCAAAACTCAACGCCAGCCTCCATTTCTCCCCCTGCTCCCCCTGCTTGCCTCAACCAAGAAATTCCTTAACCGAGCAGTATTGGGTCGGGGAGAGGTCAATGAGGTGTAGGATTTAGAGATATTTATTTTCGGCTTTTGCTGATGAACAATACATTTGGTAGCTGGCAAGAATGGTTAACTGTACTAGCCTATCTAGGTTTCACCGTCTTGATTATCTGGCGCGTGTTTAGCGCCCAGAAGAATTAAAAAAGCTGCATATCATTTCACCAGCGCTTTTTTGCTCAAAAGGCAAAATAGTTCCGTTTTGTTGAAACTTAACTCTTCGACGACAATTGTAGACCTCAATGGGTGTTTTTACTCCATCTACACTAACGGCTGCCCTGTATTCCCAATAATTTTTAGCACTTCGGTTAATACTGAGAATACAAATCTGGTGGCGCTCATAATTCCGGCACACAGATGCAAAAGCTGGAGGCTCTATTAAAAAATAGAGTATTAATATTAACACAAAAATGACATTTTTTATCCTGTTCATAAACGATTATTAACATTACATTATGGTAAATATTATTAAATTGCCACCCCTTTGAATTGCAACCAAAAACAAATTTTGAACAATGTTGGATTGTACGCTGTTGTGCAGCACTACTGCTCTTTGGTCAAGTGTGGCTGCATTTACTCCAGGGAAAAACGTACTACCGGAAGATTTTGCAACATATGGTGACCGCTGGGCCAGCTTCTATCTCTCCAGTTTTGCTTGTGGGTGGTTTTGCAGGAATGATTTTTACTATTCAGACAGCGAGAGAATTAGTGCGATTTGGTGCTGTCAATGCTGTGGGAGGTGCTTTTGCATTAGCTTTTTGCAGAGAATTGGCTCCAATTTTGACCGCTAGCATTATGGCGGGACAAGTAGGTTCTGCTTTTGCAGCCGAAATAGGCGCAATGCGAGTCACAGAGCAAATTGATGCACTTTATATGCTGAAAACTGATCCAATTGATTATCTAGTACTTCCTAGAGTAATTGCTTGTTGCTTGATGATGCCTTTGATGACGGTTTTTGCTTTAGTTATGGGTATCATCGGCGGAGTTGTTGCTGCATGGCAATTTTACCAAATTGTTCCAGAAACCTTTCTAGAATCAGTCAGAAATTTTTTAGAACCCTCAGATTTGTTGATTATTTTGCTCAAAGGATTTCTTTTTGGGGTGCTAGTTGCTGTCATTGGCTGTAGTTGGGGATTAACTACTAAGGGGGGAGCAAAGGAAGTGGGAGAATCGGCAACAAAAGCAGTTGTTACTAGTTGGGTGTCAATTTTTATCATGGATTTTTTTCTGTCTCTGCTGCTGTTTGAACACGTTGGATTTTGAACAATCAAATTCCCAACTTTCCCCAGAAGTCGGGAATCTTATCTGTGAGTCAGCTTGGGTATCAAAATCTTCTGTGTTCTAGATTCTGAATTTTTAGGAATTACTGATGATACTCTCTATTTCATAAGGTTAGTAAAATTTCAGAATTTACTAACTTGTAGATGAGGACACCCAAGACCAAACCTGTCAATGAAACAATAGACGCACTCCAAAAAGCTAGTTTTTTCTTCAGACCTGCTACTTGAAAGTCTATCCTGACAAGTATAGTTGCCGAAATAATGAGTAAGGTATCAAGAAATATCCTAAACCAGGCAAGCATAATAAAGAACAAGAAAGCTCCTAAAACGGCAACGCCAAAAGCTCTGACATTTGATTCAAACACAATAGTGTAGTAGTATGTCACCTTTGGCCAAGGAGTTGTCAAAGTTAGTATTAACAGCAAGATAGCAATTACAATCACCGACCACACAAACATAGGAGGATGTGTTTCAGATATTACCCAGCCCAAAGTACTGTAGCTAAGCAGTACTAGCGCCAGGGACACCCAAGGAACTCTTTTCAAAATTGACATGGGTTGATTGCCAGTACAGGGCTAGAGCATTATTTGATCGCTAAGTCGAGTAACTAAAGACTCGATTTAACTTATAGCCTGTCATACTTTTGCCAAGCAAGGCAAACAAGTTTGTACAGAATACAGCATAAAGTAGTTAAATATGTTGATAAAGATTTGTAACCTGTTAGCAGCCGAGTAGCCTCGTGTCACATCTGATTAAGGAATTATCATGAGACAACTTGTTATTGCTGAGCGCGTATGCCTCATTGCTCATATCTTGTCGAAGGCTTTTGGGCTAGTAGGGATGTTACTGGTCTTACCTCATGCCGAAATAATTTTAAACTTATCCCAGGTTGGAGAAACTGCCATACAGTTAAGTATGGCTGGTGGCGGTGTAGTTGATATCATCTTGGGAACAATAGCCGTTTCTATTTATGCCTACCGGGCGCTGGGATTAGGAACTTGGCTGGCATTTATGCTCCCGGCTGTGTCTATCTCTTTGGGAAGTGAATTATTGGGAACTAGCACAGGTTTTCCATTTGGTGATTATAGCTACTTGAGTGGCTTGGGTTACAAGATTGGGGGGTTAGTTCCTTTTACAATTCCTTTATCTTGGTTTTATGTTGGGCTGTCGTCTTACTTAATTGCCAGAACTGGTTTGAAGGTGGCCGAAAAACCCAGTTGGGGACGCCATATTGCGGCTGTAGCCATTGGTGCTTTGCTCTTCACTTGCTGGGACTTTGCCCTTGAGCCAGCAATGAGTCAATCTTCTCTACCCTTTTGGTATTGGCAGCAACCAGGGGCTTTCTTTGGAACACCTTACCAAAACTATGCAGGTTGGTTTGGCACTAGTGCGGTGTTTATGAGTGTGGCAGGATTATTGTGGGGAAAAACTTCGATAAAATTACAGCGATCGCAACTCAATCTTCCTTTAGTAGTTTATTTAACTAACTTTGCCTTTGCCGCCGGACTCAGCTTGGCGGGTGGCTTCTTCATCCCTGTGTTACTCGGCTCAGTATTGGGTGTAATTCCCGCCGTGGCGCTGTGGTTGAGGAGTTCAACCACACCTGTTCAAGTTGCTATTGAACCAGTAACTGAAGAAGTCTCAGTGCCAAGCGTTAAAGTTGTTTTGAAATAAGCAAATAGATGGGGAGTGTGGGAGCTTATAAAAAAGCTTCCTACCTTTCCCACACTCCCAGTCCCCAGTCCTCAGTCCCCACTCCCCACTCCTTTTAATTCCCGATGCCAAATTCCCAATCTAAAATCTAAAATTAAAAATCCAAAATAAAAAAAATTATGCCCTACGAAAAGTTAGAAATTACCACACCAGCACCCGTTTTATCTTGGGCGAATCACCCTTTGGGACCAGAAGAAACCAAGATGGCAAAGAATGTGGCATCCCTGCCATTTGTATTTAAGCACGTAGCCTTGATGCCAGATGTCCACTTAGGTAAAGGTGCTTTAGTCGGTTCTGTAATAGCCACCAAAGAAGCAATTATACCTGCTGCGATCGGAGTGGATATTGGCTGCTTTGTCGGCGATACTCTTATTCCTCTAGTCGATGGTAAATTATATTCCATCAAGGATTTAGCTGAATCTAATGAAGAGTTTATAGTTTACTCTTGCACTTCCACTGGAAAAGTGGTAGCAGCTAAGGCAAAAGCAAGGTTAACTAGACGTAATGCCCCTCTTTTAAAAGTGATTCTAGACAATGGTGAAGAAATTATCTGCACCCCCGATCACCAATTTATGCTGCGGGATGGAAACTATGAGGAAGCACAACATCTTCAATCTGGAACATCCTTAATGCCGTTCTACTCAAAAACTGACAAAGATGGTTATACCTTAATCGCTCAACCCCACTCAGGTAGATGGCAAAAAGCACATTGGATTATTGCTAGATCGGGTTTGCTGGCAAAGGTTGCCAAATTTGAAGGGCAAAGAACAGTTATTCATCATCAAAATTTTAATGAATCAGATAACCGGCCTGAGAATTTAAAATTCATGCGCGATCGCGACCATTCTGCATATCATCGTAGCTTAGTGGAACATAACCAACACTGGCAATCTCCACAGTTTGAAAAGAAACGACTAGCGGCACTTGCTAGAAAAGCAGCAACACCAGAAGGATATGAGTACTATGCTGCTAGAGGAACTCAACATATCCGGAATTATATGCAGCAACAGTCAGAACACTTTAGACAAGCGGTTGCTGGTAATGGTGAGCGTGGTAAGCATTATTTAGTGACGTACAACCAAAGTGATAAGGGTAGAGCGAAATCTCAAGAAATTGCTAACAGGTACTATACCTATCCCGCATTTCTCACAAGTTTGAAATGCAGAGGGGCAGAGGGGCAGAGGGGCAGAGGGGCAGAGGGGATTGAACTTGGCACATTGAACTCTCCTCTGCTCAAGAGCACCCCTGCTCAAGAGCACAAGGTTTTGAGAGATGTGGTGAGAAATCCGGGCTATGATATTTGTAATGCACAAGTCAAGACTCCAATTGGTTTACACAATCATCGGAAAAAAGAACATCAGTGTAATCACAAAGTTGTAGCCGTTGTGTTTTTAGACTATACACAAGATGTTTATTGCCTGACAGTACCTGAATATCACAACTTTGCTTTGAAAGCAGGTGTCTTCGTTCACAACTGTGGCATGATGGCAATGAAAACGCCATTTACTGCTCAACAATTAGAAGGTAAACTCAAAAAAATTCGCTTGGATATTGAAGCAGCAATTCCTACAGGATTCAACGAAAACAAAGACGTTGAAAAATCTGTTACCAACTGGCAAAAATGGAATGAATTTAAAGACTTGCATCGCGGTGTCCAAGATCTGCAAGGCAAAGCGATGAAACAAATGGGTTCTCTGGGTGGAGGGAATCATTTTATTGAAGTATGCCTCGATGCAGAGAATCAAGTTTGGTTAATGCTGCATTCTGGTTCGCGCAATATTGGCAATAATCTAGCTCAGTGTCACATTAACACAGCCAAGGAATTAGCGAAGATGGCAGGTAATAAATTACCTGACCCTGATTTGGCTCATTTTGTCGCTGGTACACCGGAATTTCAAGCATACTGGCACGATTTGCAGTGGGCACAAGAGTATGCGCGTGTCAACCGTGATGTGATGATGGCGCGTTTTAAGCACATAGTCGAAAAGCATCTCGTAGGTGGAAAGGCGACTAAACCTTTATTGCAGGTGAATTGTCATCACAATTATGCTGAAAAAGAAGTGCATTTTGACGAGGATGTGTACGTTACTCGTAAAGGTGCAGTCCGAGCAAAAACAGAAGATTATGGCATTATTCCTGGTTCAATGGGGGCAAAATCTTTCATTGTTAAAGGCAAAGGTAATGCCCACAGTTTTTGTTCTTGCTCTCACGGTGCTGGTCGGTTATTGTCTAGAAATAAGGCAAAAAATATCTATACACTTGATGATTTGATTGAGCAAACTCAAGGGGTAGAATGCCGTAAAGATACTGGTGTTTTGGATGAAATTCCTGGTGCATATAAACCGATAGAACAAGTGATGGCAAATCAAGCGGATTTGGTTGAAGTCGTAGCAACGCTCAAGCAAGTTATGTGTGTGAAAGGATAAATTAGCTAGGTGGGTAATGCCCACCTTTTTTATTTTTTAAATCCACAGTTACACCTATGTCAAAACGAATAGACAGTATAATTAGATACTCAGTTTTATAAAGAGAAATGCAGAAGCAGAAAGGGATGAAATCAGAAAACCCCAGCCAAGTGCTGAGTAACGGCGAATAGCATTGCGTTGAAAGAAGGCAATTGCCGTAGTTACACAAGCACCCAAAAAGCAAATTAAAAAAGTTTTAGACCATACGATAGTTGCCATTAGCTGAATATCATAGGTTGGACTAGGAGGCAGTTTATTGGTTGAGACATCCAAGAAGGTTAAAAATAAAAGAAAGGCTGGTATGAAAACTGCTCCTATAATCGCAATATTTCGGTATCCTGGTACAGTGCGACAACAAATAAGTGAGATCACAACCGAGCATAACCCTACAAAATTTACGACTGCCCAAACGATCAAGACAAATAAGAGGACGAATCCCATAAATAATACAAGCAGATAAAAGTACGCCTATTTTATTCATCAAAAAGGTATCTGTCGAATAGGATGTCTGCCGAGATACTGATTATCCCAACATGATGATATCTCTAAACCAGCTTGTCAAATAGATTGGCGGCTAGGAGGTGGAAAGTTACAGAGTACGCAAATGAGAAGAGGTTTGGTTAACGTCACTCCGAAGGGTATTCCGACTCAAGCGCGTTGGCATCAGGAAATAAAATTTCTCTTAGTTTCTCTGGATTCGAGTCTATTTCAGAGAGTAGCAGATGATCTGAACATTGGGAGTGATGGCACTATCCAAATCATCCCACAGCGCGGAGTTGGCGATCGCCAAATTCTTCATCTAGTAGTGGCGTGACAAGGCTAAAATGTTGCAATAATTTTTCTTGTGGTGTGGACATCTTGTCTGCACCGGACGGGCAAGACGCCCATCCCACAAGAGTTTTGTAATGCACTATTTTAGCCTTGCCACGCCAGTAGGGTGCGTTATCGGCGAGAGTACGGCACCAAAGCCCTAAGAATGGTGCGTTACGGCTTACGCCTAACACACCCTACAAATACTACAAATACTTAGATTTTTCAGAAATCAAATATGATTCCTATATATATTAAGTTATGCTGCAAATTTCAAATCTTATCATCATCACCGATAACGAACTCGAAATTAGTGCAATTGGTTCTCTGTAGGTACTGATTGCCAAGCAAGGCGATGTTTCCAGTGTGATGTGAAATTAAGTTGAACTGCTTGGTTAAAGTCCTCCAAAGCTGCTGAAAAAGTTTTCTCTTTTAGCTCACCTTGGTTGTTCAACTGTTTAGGGCATTGTGGATTCCATACATATTTTTGACAAGTTTGGTGGGCAATTTCTACATCACTGCCATTTTCAGGATTTTGAAAGAGGGGATGATAATGTAACCTGTTGCAGCAAACTTGCAACCATTCTTGCCACCCACAGTGCCACAAGCGGACTGTTCCATCAAGACTACCACTGGCAATCAGTTTACCATCAGGGCTAAAAGCTGCGGAATTTACCCAATACTCATGCCCGCGCCAAGGTCTACCAATGGGGTTGCCGTGAATATCCCACAAGCGCACTGTGGAATCATTGCTGGCACTGACAATCCACTGACCATCAGGGCTAAAGGCCACAGAATTAACTTCTTTTTCATGTCCGCGCCAAGGTTGACCAATGGGGTTGCCGTTGCTATCCCACAACCGCACTGTGGAATCATTGCTGGCACTGACAATCCACTGACCATCAGGGCTAAAGGCCACAGAATTAACTTCTTTTTCATGTCCGCGCCAAGGTTGACCAATGGGGTTGCCGTTGCTATCCCACAACCGCACTGTGGAATCATTGCTGGCACTGACAATCCACTGACCATCAGGGCTAAAGGCCACAGAATTAACTTCTTTTTCATGTCCGCGCCAAGGTTGACCAATGGGGTTGCCGTTGCTATCCCACAACCGCACTGTGGAATCATTGCTGGCACTGACAATCCACTGACCATCAGGGCTAAAGGCAACAGAATTAACTTCTTTTTCATGTCCGCGCCAAGGTTGACCAATGGGGTTGCCGTGAATATCCCATAAGCGCACTGTGGAATCATTGCTGGCACTGACAATCCACTGACCATCAGGGCTAAAGCTGACAGAATTAACTTCTTTTTCATGTCCGCGCCAAGGTTCACCAATGGGGTTGCCGTTGCTATCCCATAAGCGCACTGTGGAATCATTGCTGGCACTGACAATCCACTGACCATCAGGGCTAAAGCTGACAGAATTAACCCAATTCTCATATTTGCGCTGCGATCGCCCGATGACTCGATCTTGTAGTATTTGATGTAGCTCCCACAAACGCACAGTGCGATCGCCACCACTGACAATCAGCTTGCCATCAGGGCTAAAGGCTAGGGAATTAACCTGTCCTTCATGTCCCCGCCAAGGTTGAGTTACGGGGTTGCCATTGATATTCCACAAGCGGATTGTGCGATCGCTGCTACCACTAATAATAAACTTGCCATCAGGGCTAAACGCTACAGAATTTACACTTCCTTCATGTCCGCGCCAAGGTTGACCGATAGGATTACCTTGGATGTCCCACAACCGCACTGTAGAATCACTACTACCACTGACAATAAACTTGCGATCGGGGCTAAAGGCGGCGCAAATAATTTTTGCCTCATGTTTGTGCCAGGGTTGAGTGATGGTGTTACCTTGTAAATCCCACAAACACACCGTTCCGTCAAAACCAACACTGATAATGGAATTGCCATTTGGACTAAAGGCGACGGAAATAACTCCTTCCTTATGTCCGCGCCAAGGTTGAGTAATGGCGTTACTTTCTAAATCCCACAAACACACTGTTCCGTCAAAACCAACACTGATAATAGAATCGCCATTTGAGTTAAAGGCGACGGCAATAACTCCTTCCTCATGTCCCTGCCACGGTTGAGTAATGAGATTACCTTCTAGATCCCATAAACATAAAATTCCGTCAATACTGCCACTAACAATAAACTTGCCATCACGACTAAAGGCTAGACAATTCACCTCTTGCTCGTGCCCCAACAAAAATTTAGCAGTAGGATTGCCCATGATATTCCACAAGCACACCGTAGAATCGCTACTGCCACTGGCAATAAACTTGCCATCAGGACTAAAGGCTACACAATTAACCTCTTGCTCGTGTCCGCGCAAGCTATTCGTCTCTGTGGGTGTGTTCATTGCTTGCTTTAAGCTTCCCAAAACAGGAGCTAGAAGCTGGTTTGGGTATTTCTCTAGATTCTCACCCATTGTTTGAATTGCCAGCACCAAACCCTCTAGCGGTTGGACAGGAAGTAAATTCAAAACCCTGGCGGATTGCTCGCGCAGTTTTAATTCAGTCAGTGCAAGGTTTAACTTTTGAATCTCTTGTTCCTGGCGATCGCACCATCCGACACGAGCATTCATAAATTGATTAGCTTGTTCGCTGAAATAACCAAACGTTTGCTCTTTTAGTTCTTGATAAGTCTTTATCTTCAGAACCCGGTTTGCAATATTTTCTCTTTCCCACAATACGTTCAGGGTGTATGCCAGAAGTGGTAAAGAATCATCTTGTTGGTGAAAATCATCAATAATTTGCTCAACGAGTCCTGGTTCAAAGGTAACGCCATTTCTAGCAGCAGGTTCAGCGATCGCTAATTTTAATTCTCCATCGATCATTCTAGTGAGAATACAACTATAGCGATCGTGGATCTTCGCAAGTTGGGGATACTCACTAAATTTATCCAAAAAATCAGACCGCATTGTTAAAACAATTTTGACAGAGCTATCCTGCTGCTGGAACAGTTGAAAGAGACTAGCAACAAATTTCTCACGTTCCGGCTTTTGAGTTTTCGTAAACAGTTCTTCAAATTGGTCAATAAAAATCAGAACGCACTGATAATCTTGTTTGAGGAATGTGACAATTTTAATTAGAGTATTTTCTCTGATTTCTCTGGCAATATCCGCTATTGGCGATTTTTTCCCATAAGTAAAAGCAAGACATTGATAAAGAGATTTAAAAGGATTATCATCTGGATGAAAACTTATATTAATTAATGAATTGTTATTATTTCCTAAATAAGGAATTAAACCTGCCCGAATCAATGATGATTTGCCACTGTCCGCTGCTCCTAAAAGCAAGAGAACATTATCTTGGTTTAAGCGATCACCCAGATTAGCAATCCACTTCTCCCGACCAAAAAATTTGTCTCGATCTTTAATTTCAAAAGTTTTTAGTCCTAAGTAGGGAGAGTCTGTTTTAAGTGGACGACAATTAATGTCCTCAAATTTACTGTCAGAAAAAAAGTTGTATTCAGAAATACCTTGGACATTACACCCAATATTTACATTGCCTTCAGAACTGTTAACCATCTTATCTCCTTACCTTTGGACATCTCTGGCTAAATCTTTACCTCAGTTATAGGTAAGAATTCAGCACCCAGGAGTCAGAAGCCAGAATTTAGAAGGAATTCAGCATAAACATTACATTTACTTATCAAATTTTTTCTTAATTCTTTAAGTATTCTGGCTCCTGAATTCTGACTCCTGAATTCTTACAGTTATAGTTCCTTGGCTAATCTTTGTAAGTAACTCAACAAAATTAATTACATCTTTTGTGAAGCTTTCCCTGTCGCCACCCTATAGGATCGCAAGTCCAATTACCCCCCTTAATCCCCCCTTGGAAATGGGGGAAACAAGAAATCCAGTTCCCTCCCCTTGACAAGGGCAGGGTTAGGGTGGGGTAAAAGCTTGGCTAATCAGCATTTCAGACTTATGTGTACGCGGTAGCCCATAGGATAGAAGTTTTGTAAATCCCATCCGTGAAAAATTAAAGTTTTTAATAGCTTTATTCAGCAAAATTACTTAAGTAACTTTCAAAAATATGTAGTAACTTGATCCTAAAACGCCGGAAATGACAAACGAGATGGAAATTTTTGATAACCTACACCTTGCTATGTTTAGCGGCAAAGGTGGAGTCGGAAAAACGACAATCTCCTGCACCTTTGCATGTCGTTGGGCGCAGAAATTTGCCAATGAGCAAATTCTTTTAATCTCAACCGATCCGGCTCACTCTCTTGGAGATGTCTTACAAGTTAGCGTTGATGACATTCCTCGTCCCATAGCGGAACTACCCAATCTACTAGTCAGGGCGTTGGATGCAAAGCTTCTGTTACAAAAGTTTAAAGAACGTTACGGTCAGGTTTTAGAACTGCTGGTGGAACGGGGTAGTTTTGTTGAAGGAGAAGACTTATCTCCAGTTTGGGATTTAAATTGGCCTGGACTGGACGAGTTGATGGGTTTGTTAGAGATCCAACGCCTTTTCAACGAACAGCAGATAGATCGAGTAGTAGTGGATATGGCTCCTAGCGGTCATACTCTCAACTTGTTTGGCTTGATGGATTTTTTAGACACTTTCCTGCACTCTCTGGAACTGTTTCAAGAAAAGCATCGGTATATTAGCAAGACCTTTGCCGGGAGTTACACACCCGATCGCGCCGACGAATTTTTGCAAACCCTAAAAGCAGAACTATCGCAAGGTCGTCGTCTGCTTCAAGATCCTAAGCATACAGCTTGTTTGTTAGTTGCGATCGCCGAACCAATGAGTTGGTTGGAGTCAAAACGATTCCTAGAAGCCTTACAAACCATGCAGATGCCTTGCGGAGGATTGTTTGTCAACCAAGTCCTTGCCAGTGCAACTGACCGCGATCGTTACCAAGAACAACAACCGCTCATCAGCCAGTATACGGCTCTTGCTAGCGGAAAGCCGATGTTTATTGTGCCACAGCAAGATGAGGAGCCTTTGGGAATTGTAGCCCTCAGCCATCTCATCAACCAAATCCATGTTCCTCAGCTTGAACCGCTATCTTCTATTGATCTACTCCCAGTTCAATGGCCTGAAACAATTCCTCCTAGCTTTGGAGATTTTCTAACCAAAGGTCGCCGCCTGTTACTAATTGGCGGTAAAGGTGGAGTAGGCAAGACCACAGTAGCCGCTGCCATTGGTTGGGCTATGGCTCAACAACATCCTGAGCGTAAAATTCGCATGGTTTCTATCGATCCAGCCCACTCCTTGGGTGATGCCTTTGGTCTGAGTTTTGGACACGAACCATATCAAATAACTCCCAATCTTCGAGGTCAGGAAGTAGATAGCGATCGCATTCTCAATCAATTCAGAGCCGATTACCTGTGGGAACTGGCCGAAATGATGAGTGGCGAAACACAAACAAGCGAGGCTATTGAAATGGCCTATGCTCCTGTTGCCTGGCGCAAAATTGTCGATCAAGCCTTACCAGGGATTGATGAAATGCTTTCTCTGTTAACAGTAATGGAATTGCTAGAGCAACAAGAAGAAGACTTGATTATTTTAGACACTGCTCCTACAGGTCATCTTCTGCGTTTTCTAGAAATGCCAACTGCACTAGCAGACTGGCTAGCTTGGATTTTCAAACTCTGGATCAAGTATCAAAATGTCCTTGGTCGTACAGAGTTTATGGGGCGTTTGCGAACTTTGCGACAGCGCGTAGTCAAAGCCCAAAAAGTGCTAAAAGACCCACAGCAAGCAGAGTTCATTGGAGTTACACTTAACCAGACTAGCGTACTTGCCGAACAACAACGCCTATTCAAATCTCTGCAAGAAACAGGTGTAAGCCAGAATTACCTTGTTCTCAACCGCTTTACTTCTACAGCAACCATTAATTGCGATTTTCCCGGTTTGACAATGGTTCGCTTACCAGTGCTTCCTCGCTCAGTTCAGCCTTTAGAACGCATCCAAGCAGCAGCCGGCTGTTTATTTTAAAGACTAATTAGACTAAATACTTTCATACCCAGAGAGAAATTTATTATGCATCGCACTCCAAACCGTGGACAAATTCAAGCCAAACTTAGCTCAATGCCTCCTCAACGTTCTCAAGCAAGAGTTTACTTAAATGCTTACAAAATGATGTTGGAAAAAGAGCGTTTAGAGCAGGAACTAGAGAAACTCGAAGTACGCCGACATCAGATTCAGCAGCGTCTTGCTATTTTAAATAGTCAAACAATTGCTGAAGAGGACACTCATCAGCAAGTAAATACTGACTTAGAGGACAATACACCAAAATTCAACACCATAACATTGGAATACTAAGTAATCCTTCACAAGAAAATCTCTTCCCTCCTAACTTGAAAAAGGTTGTAGGGTGTAGAGTGTGGAGTGTAGGGAAAAAACCTTTTTCATCCTTGGTTTTGGGATTTTCCCGTGATGTAAAAACGGCAATATTATGTTTCCACCGACAGCAAACATCTCAAGTTATACTTTTCGGTTTACATCAGCTTTGCTAGTTTTGTACCTTATATTGGGTTAACAAATCATGTGCGATCAAGTCCAAAATAAAGCTTATAGGAACCGTCACCGTCACTAAGTAAGGGCGTGGCTAACTTGAAACTAACGCCCCTTTCTTCCGAGTTTCGAGTTCGTCCAGCGAGAACGACCATTTGTTTGGCAGTGATGATGAGTGTTGTTTCACCGATTTTGTCGTCTCCAGTACCAAGCGTTTCATTCAGTATTTCAGTAATCTTTGGAGAAATTGCATCGTAGATCGGTCCCGCCACAGGTGCAAGGATTGGTCCGATTACTGGGATAACCTTAATGAGTGAAACTAAGCCTGGGGCGGCTGTTCTGACAGCGGCTCCCACTACCTCCTTGTATTTGTTCGGGTCGCCTAGGTCGTGTTCCATGAGAAGAACGCTGACAGTTAATCCACAAGGCTTTCCCCGATAGATCTCAATAAGATCCGGTCGGCTTTCGCCAGCATCGACATCCTCGTATATCTGGCTTCGCAGTTCCAAAGTTCCGGCTGGGGTAATTATTCCCATCGCAACATAAGGTTCGTCGGCGCTTGATAATTCGGTAGTTTCACCAAAACACACAAGACCAGTGTAATTAACGACCAGATCATTCAGTTCGATAGCTCCAGTGTCAGGCCACCAATAAATTGCACCGCGCTCAAAGACACTTATTCTTCCATTCTCTGAAAAATCAGTCTCGTCTGTAACCGGATAGCCAAGCCAACTTCCCTCGCTTCCAAGAGACTGGTAGTGTTGATAGATTCCACCGTAGACACAAAGTGCTTTTGTCTCCCGTTTCCAGTACATAGAGCCGTACTCATATCGTTGGACAAAGCTGTCTGTTGCGTACTCTATCAAATCAGACACAGGCTGTCCAATAAAACCGATGTACAAAGGAACTTTTTGATTGATTGCCCGTTCAGCCAGAATACGCGGTGCAAAGATTAGATCTCCAGGATCTATAGGTAGCTGTGGTATGGATTGACCTTCCATAATGAATCTCCTCTAGTAGTTTGAATTGTCAGCACCTTAGCATTCTCCAAGTTTATTGCCATTTAAGTCGCTTTTTTAAGAGATATTGATTGAACAGCGTTTAACTATTTATTCTCGGAAAACTTTCCCTATATCATACTTAGCGATTCAAGTAGGGAAAGCATTAGAGGCAATCTAACGATAATATAAATACTGAGCATATCATCAATATCCGCCCATTATATGGGATTTTCCCGTATAAATATTTAATTCGGGGTAATTCAAGATTTTGGGGTTATTATGGTATATGGGAGACATATTAATATTCGGGCAAGAACGAATAGTCTTTAAGCTTTAGGTCAATTAAAAGGTAATTCAAAATTCTCGTTGGGTTGTCGCATTCTATCTGTTGCTGGAGCAAGCCAAAGTAATGATAGCTTTTTTGTTTGCTCGTATCGCATAGGTAAGTTTAACCAAGCCAAAGTCTTCTAATTTACCATAAAATAATTTTGCAAGAGATCTACTACTCTTGTGTCCGATCGCGTTCTTGCTTTTCTGCTTCCAGAATCGCTAATAAAAGGGCTTCTTCCTGAATTTCAAACTCTTCTTCCGGAATTTCTCCCATATCAAAAGCAAGTTGCAGTGCAAGAAGCTGCTTGCTGAGATTTTCCTTATCATCAATTTCAGTACTCGCTTGTTCTAAAATTTTTTCCCCAAGCCACGTTACCCCCATTAATGGGCCGGTAATCGGTAATAGTAAGAAACGCAGAACCATATCAGTTTACACTCGTGTGGATTAATTAAAGCTGTCCTCGCAAGACCGTAATCATGCTGATGACATAAATATTAAACATTACTAGTCTTGTGTTGATGCCAAAATGCGTGGGATTTGAGTCCAGTTAAGGCTTATTGACATCCGTATTTTATATATCAGATGTGCGAAAAATTACTTTTTTATAAAATTCCTATTGAGGAGGTACTTAGAGCTTGACAACAGTATTAAATGCATCTCCCCAGCGATTTGTCAATACCCCTGCTATTCAACGCGTCGCTCAACGTGCTTTGCGCTATCTACAATCAGGTTTTTCGGTACATTTACGTGGTGCCGCCGGAGTCGGAAAAACTACTCTGGCAATGCATCTAGCTGATTTGCTCAACCAGCCTATCATCCTGTTATTTGGAGATGATGAGTTTAAAACCTCAGACTTGATTGGTAATCAATTAGGTTACACCCGCAAAAAGGTTGTTGATAACTTCATCCACAGCGTTGTGAAAGTTGAAGATGAACTGCGACAACACTGGGTTGATGCCCGATTAACCCTAGCTTGTAAAGAAGGATTTACGCTGGTTTACGACGAATTCAATCGATCGCACCCGGAGGTAAATAACGTTTTACTCTCGGTACTTGAGGAGAGGTTGTTAGTATTGCCAACAAACCAACATCGAGCCGAGTATATCCGGGTTCATCCCCAGTTTCGGGCAATCTTAACATCAAATCCTCAAGAGTATTGTGGAGTTCATGCAACTCAGGATGCTTTGATGGATCGTGTTATTACCATCGATATGCCTCCACCTGATGAATTGACTCAGCAGGAAATTGTAGTTCAGAAAACAGGCATAGATTCCGACAAAGCAGACAAAATCGTGCGCTTAGTGCGGATGTTTTGGAGTCGTTCTGGCTCTGGGCAAGGCGGTGGCTTACGTTCCTGTCTGATGATTGCTAGAGTCTGCCACGAACACGAAATTTCCGTAAACTTTGAAGAGCCTAACTTCCAAGATATTTGTGCCGATATCCTGCTTACTCGCACAAATCAACCTCGTATGGAAGCAACTCGGCTACTGGAAGAGGTTTTGCGTGAATTGTATCGTAGTACAAACACTCAATCTCAGCCGGCAGAAGAGATAATACCAGACAGCCAAAATCAAATTGCACTGGAACAACGAGTACCTTACGAGCATGAAGTCTATAACTACCTGTGCAAGTCTCCAGGAAGGCGTTTCTCTGATTTGGCAGCAGAATTAGGGATCGATCGCAGTCAAATTGTAGCTGCACTCAAGTCTCTCAGGGAACAGGGAGTATTAGTACAAATGCAGGGCAATGCCGAGCCGCCGAGCATATCACAAACAGTTGCTTTTGATTCTGGCCATTTAATAAACAAATGAGTACTAATACTAACCGAGGAGTTATTACAGCAACTCAAGGTTCTACCTTGGCAGATATTCTCGAACGGGTTCTGGATAAAGGCATTGTTATAGCAGGAGATATTTCTATTTCCGTAGGCTCCACAGAATTGCTCAACATTCGGATTCGTTTGTTGATTTCTTCTGTTGATAAAGCCAAAGAGATTGGAATTAATTGGTGGGAGAGCGACCCCTATCTTAATAGTCAAACTCGCACCTTATTAACAACTAATCAACAACTTCAAGAGCGTGTTGCCAGTCTAGAAACAGAACTGCGATCGCTCAAAGCACTCAATCCTATTCATCATCAGAATGCAGGCGATTAGCAAATCAAAAGGTTCCGATTCAGGTTTAGCACCGTTATTACTGACGGTTGTTGAACTGATACGCCAACTCATGGAAGCTCAGGTGATTCGGCGCATGGATGCTGGCAACCTCAGCGACTATGAGTTAGATCGAGCTGCCGAAAGTCTGCGACAGCTAGAACAACAAGTTATTCAGCTTTGCGAGGTATTTGATATTGACCCAAGCGATTTGAATATTAACTTGGGTGAAATAGGAACTTTACTTCCCCAATCTGGAGGATATTACCCCGGTGAAACCTCTAGTCAACCCTCTATTTTAGAACTTCTCGATCGCCTATTAAATACGGGTGTGGTAGTTGAAGGTGACTTGGACTTAGGACTGGCTCAGTTAAGCTTAGTTCATGCCAAGTTAAGATTAGTACTCACTTCTAAACCACTGTAACTTTTTGGCATTACTGATTGAAAATATGAATCTAACTCACGCAAAGGCAAGGCAGCGCGTTGGGGGGGTTCCCCGACTTGAAGCGACTGCCGCGCAAAGGCGCAAAGGTACAAAGAAAAAATAATATTTTGGCATTTCATATTCTGATTCAGCAACGCCAACTTTTTTATCTACATTCTTCTTGGTAATACATTCTTATGAGTTATGGCTTTTACATTTATGGAATTTTGACGTTGCCTGCTCCACAAAATTTAAATTTAGAGGGCTTAGATCGGCAACCGGTACAAATTAAAATTTTGGATGATTTTGCAGTCATCTACTCGGAAGCACAGCAAGAGCGTTATTTGGCCAGCCGTCGTAACCTGTTAAGTCATGAAAAAGTCCTTGAGGAGATCATGCAAGGAGGCGATCGCTATTTACTGCCCGTGCAATTTGGACTTTTGGTTTCCAGTTGGGAAAAGGTTTCAGAGCAATTAATTCGTCCTCATCAAGAAGAATTGACGCAATTGCTTGCGAAGTTATCGGGTTGCCGAGAAGTTAGTATCAAAGTTTTTTGGGATACCGAGGCAGAAATTCAGGGACTATTGGCAGAACACCCAAATCTCAAAACCGAAAGGGATAAGCTAGTAGGCCAACCCCTGAGTATGGAGCGGGTAATCCAAATAGGGCAAACCATCGAACAGGGAATGAGCGATCGCAAACAAGGCATCATAGACATATTTCAAGGCACGCTCAACTCCATTGCGATCGATGTAGTGGAAAATACTCCCCAAATGGACACAATGATCTACAATTCAGCCTACCTAATTCCTTGGGAAGCAGAATCACAATTTAGCGAACACGTTGAAGCACTCGATCGTCAATTTGAAAACCGTTTGCGAATTCGTTACAACAATTTCACTGCCCCGTATAACTTTGCTCGTCTGCGATTATCCACTTCCAATTGATTAATTCCTTTCCCTGTTGAACAGCAATAAAAATTGAAAATCAAAAATTATTGAAACTTTTAATTTTTGGGGAAATTTAATTTTCAATTAAATTTTTCTCTACCTTTTATTTAAGAGGATGTTTGAAAAGTCCTCTTGTCGATAGCAAAACGTTCTAGAACCCCCCAAATCCCCCTTGTAAAGCTACGGTGTACGCACAAGTTATGGAATCACTACCAGTCATTGAATTACCCCACCCTAACCCTCCCCTTGTAAAGGGGAGGGAACTAGATTTTCCGGTTTCTCCCCTTTACAAGGGGAGGGAACTAGATTTTCCGGTTTCCCCCCTTGTAAAGGGGGGATTAAGGGGGGTTAGGGGGGATCTAAAAGTGCCCAAAATCACAGTGAAACACTTTTCAAACAACCTCTAAGTAAAATCAATGGACGACATATTTAAAGGATTTGAACAGCTATTAGAAATTGCCAAAGCTTTAGAAGAAAAAGCAGAAAAAGGCGAATTAAAAACTTCTATTCAAATTCGCTCTCATAATCTCAGTAGTATTCCCCGGCAAGGCAATATTCCGAGAACAAATAATTCCAGCCGAGTCAGATCCAATTCCACCGTTGGCACTACACCAATGGATGATGCTGATGTCACTCCCCCATCAGCTCGGACGAACTCAAAAACTTCTTGGCAAGGTATCGGCGGCTTGGCTGATGTTCTCCAAGAAATCAGAGAGTTAGTTGAAATTCCACTTAAACGTCCAGACTTATTGGTGAAATTAGGGTTAGAGCCTCCGCGTGGGGTTTTGCTTGTTGGCCCGCCCGGTACGGGAAAAACTTTAACAGCCCGTGTTTTGGCAGAAGAGTTGGAGTTAAACTACATTGCCATCAATGGTCCAGAGGTGATGAGCAAGTATTACGGGGAAGCAGAAGCTCGTTTGCGAAGCATTTTTGAGAAAGCAACTCGTTCTGCTCCCTGTCTGATATTTATTGATGAAATTGACAGTCTCGCCCCAGATCGCAGTCAAGTGGAAGGTGAAGTTGAAAAAAGACTAGTGGCGCAGTTGCTTGGGTTAATGGATGGGTTTGCCAAAACCGAGGGCGTAATTGTATTAGCGGCAACAAATCGTCCCGATCATCTCGATCCGGCGCTGCGTCGTCCGGGACGCTTCGATCGCGAAGTTCAGTTTCGGGTTCCCGATCGCAATGGACGATTGGAAATTCTGACGATTTTAACAAGTGCCATGCCCTTGGAGACTGCGGTTGATTTAGGAGCGATCGCCGATTTGGCCGTTGGTTTTGTCGGTGCCGATATCAAAGCTCTTTGTCAAAAAGCAGCCTACATTGCCCTGCGTCGTCAAGTCCCTTCCCTCAACAGTCCGATTCCTGAGAACATGACTGTTATGCAGCAGGATTTTCTCGAAGCAATTAAGGAGATAAAACCCTCAGTTCTCAGGGATGTAGCAATTGAAGTACCTAGTGTCAGTTGGGATGACATTGGTGGTTTGGATGATGTTAAACAAAAACTTCAAGAATCTGTGGAAGGCGCACTCCTTTATCCCGAACTATACGAGCAAACCAAAGCCAAGCCTCCCCGTGGGATTCTGTTGTGGGGGCCGCCGGGAACGGGAAAAACTTTACTGGCAAAAGCGATCGCTTCCCAGGCTAGAGCCAACTTTATTGCTGTGAATGGCCCGGAATTACTCAGCCGATGGGTAGGTGCCGCAGAACAGGCAGTCAGAGAACTCTTTCGCAAAGCTCGGCAAGCAGCTCCTTGCGTTGTGTTTATAGATGAAATTGATACCTTAGCACCAGCACGGGGAAGATTCACTGGTGATTCTGGAGTTAGCGATCGCGTTGTCGGTCAACTACTCACCGAACTCGATGGGTTGCATGAATGCCCGAAAGTACTGTTAGTAGGAGCAACCAATCGTCCAGAAGTGATCGATCCTGCCTTGCTCAGAGCCGGAAGATTGGACTTACAAATCAAAATCGATCTCCCAGATCGAGCCAGCCGATTAGCGATTTTAGGAGTTCACAATCTAGATCGTCCCCTGGTTGATGTCGATTTAGAAACCTGGGCGACAGTTACCGAGGGTTGGAACGGCGCAGACTTGGCTTTATTGAGCAATCAAGCTGCTTTAAGCGCAATTCGTAGATACCGCGCCCAGGGATTAAGCGACTCCAGCTTGATTCAGATTACAAATGATGATTTCCAAGTTACATACCAAATGCTTGCGAATCAGCATCAATCTCAATAGTGGTTCATCGTATTATGAGGGCTTATAGATCCCCGACTTCTTTAAGAAGTCGGGGATCTAAACACCCGCAAAAAACGCAGAATTTCAGTATTTATACAGACTTAATTACTTAATAAGTATCCCAAGTTTATGTCAATATACGCCTATGCTCTTCTAGCCCCCACCGCATCACCACTTGTTCTACCCTTCGGGATGGAAAGGAATATTGAACTCGTTTACTCTTCTGGTTTAGCTGCGATCGTAGAGCCAGAAATCTCACTGGAGGCAATACAGGCAACGGATGAGCGTTTACTTCAAGCTGTATTAAACCACGATCGCGTAATTCGAGAACTTTTTCAACAAACTCCCCTTCTTCCCCTACGCTTTGGGAGGGGTTTTACCTCGCAAGAAAAACTGCTGAATCATCTAGAAAAGCAGCAAGAGCAATATCTAGAAGCCCTAACTCAGCTAGCAGACAACGTTGAGTACACTTTAAAAATGACACCCTGTTCTTTACTTGACGATTCTGAAACTATTGATGCTAGGGGAAAAGCCTATTTATTAGCGAAAAAACAACGCTACCAAACACAGCAAGCATTTCAAACACAACAATGCCAACAGTGGGAACTCTTAAACGAGTTAATTCTCAAAACATATACAAACGTTATCTGTGAAACTCGACAGCCAGATGTGCGGCAAATCCACTTTTTGGCACAACGTAACGATTCAACGCTCAGTACGCAGCTGTTTTCCCTCTGGCAAGTACAATGCTCGCACTGGCAATTGGCACTGAGCGAACCTCTGCCACCCTATCATTTTCTAGAAAATACTCTCACATAAATTCATAAAAAATAATATTTAAAACTTTCCCAGAAAGAATAAAGACGATCTAATTTTTTATTTAATTTTTTTATTTTCTTATATTTATCTTATATTTTTGGGAACACTAAACCCAGGAAGAATAAAACACATTGTGTAAGTTTTACCTACTGCTCAATCAGAGCAAGATTAAATCAATAATTAGAGTTGTGAGAGGAAAAGAAAATGGCTGTTGAAAAAGTTAACTCATCTTCAAGTCTGGCTGAAGTTATTGACCGCATTTTAGACAAAGGAATTGTAGTTGATGCTTGGGTACGTGTTTCTTTAGTTGGGATTGAACTGCTATCAATAGAAGCTCGGATTGTGATTGCTTCAGTTGAAACTTACTTAAGATATGCCGAAGCAGTTGGTTTAACATCCCAGGCTGCTGTTCCATCTGCTGCTTAACACCACATTAGAAAAAGGGAGTCTTTATGGCTCCTATTTAACAAGAAAGAATTCAGGAGTCAGGAGTCAGAATTCAGTTGGGTATTCAGTATGACTGGTGGATAACGCAGCGTAAAGCCTTCTCTACGAGAGGCTTCTCGAAGAGAGGCTTCGCCAACGCCAACGCCAACGGCATGGCTTCCCTTAGAGCGAGTCCTCGATAGCGGAGCGTTAGCGAGTACTCGAGCGTTGCGTCTGAATAAGTGGGTTTAAGTCCCCCACCAAATTGATTCAGAATTCAGAATTCAGAATTCAGAATTCTGTTTTAATATTTCTAGTTAACAAAATAGGAGATTTCAGCTGATGGCTCTCAAGAATTTATGGGAACAAGAGCGATCGCAGCGATTGCAAATAACTGCTGAACGCCGTCAAAAAGTTAACCAATGGAAACAGCTAATTCAACAAGAATTTCAGTTGCAAGCAGATGTGCTTCATCAAGAATTGAGCAGTTTTGTTAGCACGCTTGACAACAACAGAAAGCTACAACAGCAGCAATTTCAGCAAGAGATTGTAGACCGGCAATTGGAAATATTGCAAATAAAAACAGATGTCTGGCAACGCCAGCAAGAATACCGCCAACAGCGGGCAGCAAAAGCTCAGGCATTATTCCAAAACTTGCAAAATTTCCGGGAAATCTTGCATAACAGTGTTTGGGGCGATTACAGTCATGAACAAGCAGTTTCCCCGACTCCTGCTAAAGAAGAGAAATTAGTTGCAACAGTTCCAAAATGGTCAATCTCCCGTTCTGCAATTAAAGCCAATGGTTTTCGTCCTGCCGTCAATACCATGACTAAGAAAGTGCCTACCTTGAATGCGGATACTGCTAAATCTAAAGTGCAGCAATACATTCAGCAAGCCCAAGGAGCTACTCTAATAGAAATTGAAGAAGTCATAGGCTTAAGCCGGGTGCAAACGATAGATATTCTGCGCTCCTTGATCAAGCAAGGCGTACTAGAACAACGCGATCGCCAATACTTTATTCGGCAACAAGCAATTTCTGGACAAACTTACAGCAATTTTCAGGTAAATGAACCACACTATTTTTATCTCACGCAAAGACGCAAAGGCGCAAAGGAAGAAAATAAGAAACAAGACTGTGGTCTAAATACATGAAAACTGCTGTAATTGCAGTTCATTTTTTGTATTTGCAGACTAGCTGGCGATCGCTTGTGTCTTTGGCCTTCAGCACGCATAGTACACAATCGATAAACATTAAAGCTGGTCTATGCTTTGTAGTATTCAACATTTCCATCTTTTTCAGGTCTGTATTGACAAGCAATTTGCTCAGTAGATGTAATATGGCAAAAAGTTAACCTATTGATAATTAGAAAAAGAGCTTAAATCTTTGTTCAAGTTTCCGGTTTTTAACTTTAAAAATATCCAGATTGGAAAGGGATATAACAAGTTTAGGTAGCTCAATCAAGGTTTTGAACTGTGCTATTGGCAATTGCACGATGAAGTTAGTAAGCTGGATTGTTTGAGGAATTCTAATGTAAATGCAAAACTCAAGATATATAAGGAGGTGCGATCTATTGTGAATCAATTGATCAACCAACTTCAAACTAAATTATTTACAGGCAGGCTGAATCTTGAAGCAAGAGATGGGCCGACTTGGACGCTATATTTTCGTTTAGGAAGATTAATTTGGCAGGCTGGCGGTTCTAATGCCGATGAGCGATGGCGACGACACTTGTTGCGGTACTGTTCTAATCTGGATGTGACACAGTTGGAGCAGCTTGTCTCTCCCCAGGAAAATTATCGAGAGTATTCTATTCTTGTTAAATTGCGAGAACAAAAATTAATCGAACAACAACAACTTGTTAGCCTGATTACAAGCTCAATAGCTGAAGTCCTGTTTGATATAATGCAGCACATTGAAGCCAAAAGAAATGGCGACAATCCAGCAGGGCAGTTGTCACATACTACCGTTGTTGGTGAAGTTCCTGGGGTTCTCCTAGCTGTAATACCAACAGAGGAAGTCTTGAAACAGGCTACACAAGCATGGCAAGAATGGCGAGATGCAGGACTGGCAACCTACTCGCCCAATTTATTTCCGATCATTCAACAAATTGAGCTACTCCAAGGACAAGCATCCTCTAAACAGATTATTGCTCTAGTTGATGGCACAAAAACTTTACGAGGTCTAGGGCAAAAAAGCGGTCGGGATGTCTTAGCTTTGACTCGGTTATTGATGACATTGGTAAAAACAGGGGCGATCGCTTTTTCACCCACCCCAAAGCTCAGGCAGGTTGGGATTAGTCAAGAAACTGGCAACCCATCCAATGCAGTTAATAATTCCAATTCTTCACTCAAGACAGAAGAGGACACTGTTATACAAGTTGCGCCCAATTTCAACAAAGTTGCTCCAGCAGCGACTAGTAAAGAAATTGTCAGCCCATCCAGTGCAGTTAATAATTTCAATTCTTCACTGAAGAAAGAAGAGAACACTGTTATACAAGTTGGTCCCCCAGCAGCTAGTAAAGCAATTATTGATGTCTCAAGACCTTTAGTAGCCTGTGTGGATGATAGTCCGACAATCTGTCGCAGTTTGGAGGAAATTCTCACCCATCAAGGTTATCGCTTTGTTGGCATTCAAGAGTCCTTGACGGCAGTTTTAAACCTAATTAAAAGCAAGCCCGACTTCATTTTTTTGGATCTGTTGATGCCAAAAGTCAATGGCTATGAAATTTGTTCTCAAATCCGTAAAACTCCAAGTCTCAAAGATGTGCCGGTTGTCATCTTAACCGGGAAAGATGGAATAGTAGATCGGATGCGAGCAAAATTAGTAGGGGCAACTGACTTTTTGGGTAAACCGGTAGAAGCAGAGAAAGTACTCAATGTGCTTCACAAGTATTTAAGCGTTTAGGTTGAAGCGGTAGTCATTTCAGTGGCTCCTCTATATCCATTTTCAAAAAAGATTTTGGATTGGGAATTGGTTTCTACATCTGGGTTGGTGTTAATTCATTTGTCGCAATTATTTTTCAAATACTGAATGAAATAGTTAGGAAATAAACGCAATTATTTTTCAAATTCTCAATTAAATAATTAGGAAAAAATGAAAAAAGTTCTTTTAGTTGAAGATAGCCTCACAGAATCCGAAAAGATGACACGTTACCTAGAGCAAGGAGGATATTCAGTTTATGAAGTTCGCAGTGGTGAAGAGGCTCAACTGCGGTTAAAACAACAAAAACCTGACTTGATTCTACTAGATTTGATTTTGCCAGGACAAAGTGGATTTGAGTTCTGCCGTAAGTTGAAAGCCGATCCGACAACAAAAGCAATCCCGGTAGTGATTTGCTCAACTAAAAACACAGATGTTGATAAAACTTGGGGCACTATGAGTGGTGCTGATGGCTATTTAGTCAAACCTGTAGATGAAAATACCTTGCTCCAGACTGTTAATAAATTTATTCGCTAAAGGAAACTGGGGCAATGGTACAGGGCAATAATAGCTTTAGAGAACTACCCATAAATAGCCAATTTCGACTTGAAAACTCTCCTCAAGGAAACAACCAGAGGTTTTTAAGATTTCCGTTGAATGGAAAGGTAAATGGGTTACTCCCATTAGCTGATTTGCGGGGAGTAATTCAGGTTGCACTCACCGAGATTTTACCAGTACCGCAGGTAGCAGAATTCTTATTAGGCATAATGAATTGGCGGGGAGAAGCGATCTGGATTCTTGATTTAGCATGTTTGTTGGGAGCAACACACTGGTGTCGGCGAGAAGGTGTGCGTAACTCTGGTATGGCGATGCTTGTTCAAGTCCAGAATCAAACCGTCGGGCTGTTGGTGGAACAAGTCAATACCATTGAAGTTTACGATCCCCAAGAGCGGTTAGCGATTTCGGCATCGATGTTACCCGCCAGATTAGGCTCGTTCTTACAGGGTTACTTTGTGGATTCTCAAGGTAGCCCTTTGATGTTACTTGACACCCATGTTGTGATTCAAGCCCTTCAGCCTCTGTGAACTACTCAGACTTGCCTATTTTCTTGTGGGGTGGACATCTGTCCGCCCAGATCATAGGGCGGACAAGATGTCCACCCCACAAGAGTGGATAATTTATTTCTTGGTAATCCCTAAGTAGCCCTCTGAAGCATTCTACTTCTTAACTCCGACAACCTTCATAGCAAGAAAGATCATGGTAGCGCAACACAATCTTAGATCCAGCCAACCTCACTCAAATCCCAGGAACGGTTATAAGGAAACTGATAACGGGCATACCGTTGATGTACCAGCAAAACAGCAAATCACCTCCGCTCTAGAAGAATTACGAACTGAACTGGATCAAGCTGATTGGGTGGAAACAGGGCCTTTGCGAGAGAGAATCCGCAAGTTAAAAGAACTGGTAAGTGTGTTGCCATATCAAGACGGAGGAGATGCATTAGAAGTAGAGCAAGTAGAGGCGATCGCCAGCAAAATCCGCCAATTTTCCGATCTAGATACCTTGCTGGCTACTGCTGTCATGGAGGTACAAAGCGCCCTGCAAGCCGATCGCGTGGTGCTGTATGAGTTTACGAATCCGACGCTGGGGATAGTTGTTGCGGAGGCGATGAGGGATGGGTTTACCCCAATGCTGAAGGAAAAACTGCCCGCCGTCACTTTTGGGTTAGGTTCTGCCAAGCTTTATCAACAAGAAAAATTAGCAGCGATCGCGGATACCTACATTGCAAGTTTGTCTCCTTACCAAAAGCAGCTCGTGGATCGGTTTCAGATCAGAGCTTGTGTGAGCTTGCCAATCTTAGCAAAAGATGGGGTTTGGGGTTTGTTGGTAGTACAGCAATGCACCGCTCCTCGCCAGTGGCAGAATGCTGAAATTCAGTTACTAAAATTAATCGCCCAGGAATTACAAGCGCAACTGCAAGTTGCCGTGATTCAGGCTACGTTGCAACAAGAAGTGGAAAAAGACCAAATCCTTACTGGTGTAGCGAATAAAATTCTCCAGTCCAAAGATTTGGATACCATCTTTCGCATTGCTACCCAAGAAGTAAGACAGTCACTAAAATGCGATCGCGTGACAATCTATCGTTTCCAGCCAGATTGGAGTGGGGAATTTGTCGCTGAATCTGTTGGATCTGAGTGGGTTTCTCTATTAGAAGAACAGCGAAACAACCCAGCAATTGTCAATAACGTTAACTATTGCAGTGTGAGGAACTTTGCAGACGAAGGCGGATTGGTTGGGACAACAGGGCGATCGCCCAGTGCAGATAGCTACATTCAGCACACCCAAGGCAAAAATTTCCATCGCGGACAGATTTATCGAGTCACTAATGATATCTACAGTGCTGGTTTTTCTGACTGCTATATCAAAGTTTTAGAAACCTATCAAGCCAAAGCATACATTATTGTTGCCATCTTCCAGGGAGAAAAGTTGTGGGGCTTGCTGGCTGCCTATCAAAATTCTCAGCCTCGTCAGTGGAAAGATAGTGAAGTTCGCCTAATGGTGCAGGTTGCATCTCTGTCTGGTATTGCTATTCAACAGTTGCAATATCAGCAACAACTTTATCACCGCTCTGAGGAGTCAGCCAAACTTGTGGAACGAGAACGTACTGTTTTCCGCATCATTGAAAAGATTGGGCAAGCAACGGATCTTCGCACTCTTTTCCGCACTACAACCCAAGAGTTGCGGCGATTTTTAAAATGCGATCGCGTTGTCGTTTATCAAATTTATCCAGACTGGAGTGGAGAAGTGATCGCTGAATCTGTGGCTGCTGGTTGGCCGTCACTGTTGGAGATGCAGGAACAAGACAGCATTTTAAAAACAGGTCTGATATCTTCAGAGCGTTGTAATGTTAAAGACTATGGCTCCCCTGTTAAACCTGATGCCGATACCTATCTGAAGGAAACCCAGGGTGGAATGTACGCCAAAGGAACGCGCTTTCGTAAAGTCAACGATATTTCTGCTGCTGGTTTTTCACCTTGTTATTTAGAAACATTAGAGAAGTTCCAAGCCAAAGCATACATTAATGTTCCCATCTTCCGCGCTGGTAATCTTTGGGGTTTGTTAGCAGCTTATCAGAATTCTGATGTGCGGAAATGGACTGAGGAAGAGATCGGTGCTTTGTTGCAGATCGGCGAACCGTTGAGCATTGCCCTCCAGCAAGCTGAATATATCGAACAGCTACGGTTAAAAAATATCGAAATGACACAAGTAGCTGAAGTAGAAAACGCGATCGCCCGAATGGCGGATAGAATGCGTCAGTCCCAACAGCTAGAAACCATCTATCGCACTACCTTGGCAGAATTGCGGCATTTGTTCAAATGCGATCGCCTCGCAATATATCGCTTCAACTCTGACTGGGGTGGTGAATTTATTGCCGAATCTGTAGGAAGTGACTGGGTGGCTCTGGTTGGCCCCGATATCAAAACCGTATGGGAAGACGAACACCTACAGCAAACCCAAGGCGGACGCTATCGCAACAATGAAACCTTGACCGTCAATGACATCTATACTGTTGGTTATGCCCAGTGCCACATCGACCTGTTAGAGCAATTCCAAGTTAAAGCTTACATCATCGCCCCTATTTTTGCTGGAAACAAACTTTGGGGCTTGTTAGGAGTTTACCAAAATAGCAGCCCGCGCCAGTGGAATTCCGAGGAGGTGCGATTGCTAACCAAATTGGGCATTCAGTTGGGGTTTAGTATGCTGCAAGTTGAGTACATTGAAGAACTGAAAACTAAGAATGCAGAGTTGGCGCGGGCAGCAGAAGAGGAACAGGTGCTAACAGGGATGGTGGAAAAAATTCGCCAAGCTCAAGAGGCAGATACAATTTTCCTGAATGTGCTGCCAAGTTTACGCAAACAACTACAGTGCGATCGCCTAGCAGTATTTCGCTTTCATCCCGACTGGAGTGTAGAATTTGTTGCCGAATCCGTAAAAGATAAATGGCTGTCTTTAGCTGGTTCCGACATCAAAACGATTTGGATGGACGATCACTTACAAGAAACTCAGGGCGGACGCTATCGCAATCATGAAACTTTTGTTGTCGATGATATTTACACTGTCGGTCACGTTCAGTGCTACTTAGAAATATTAGAAAAAATCCAGGCCAAAGCTTACGCGATCGCTCCTATCTTTACTGGAAACAAACTCTGGGGCTTTTTAGGAGCATACCAAAATACTGGCCCTCGGCAGTGGAAATCCAAGGATGTGCAACTGTTGCGAAAAGTAGCTGTGCAAATGGGTATAGGCTTGCAGCAGATTAACTATATCGAACAGCTCAAGAAGAAGAATGCAGAATTAGCCAGAACCGCAGAAGGGGAACGAGCATTGACACGGCTGGCAGAAAAAATCCGCCAAGTTCAAGAGCTAGATACGATTTTCCGCAATGCCTTACCAGAATTGCGATCGCATTTGGAATGCGATCGTCTGGCAGTGTATCGCTTCAATCCAGATTGGGGTGGCGAGTTTATTGCCGAATCCGTCAGTCGTGAATGGGTGGCTTTGGTTGGCCCCGATATCAGGACTGTATGGGAAGACGAACACCTCCAACAAACCCAAGGTGGACGCTATCGCCACAACGAGACGTTTGTTATCAATGACATTTACACTTCTGGTCATGCCCAGTGCCACATAAAAATTCTCGAGCAATTCCAGATGAGAGCCTATATCATCACCCCGATTATTGCCGGAAACAAGCTCTGGGGATTGTTAGGAGCATATCAGAATGATAGGCCGCGGCAATGGCAAGAGAATGAAGTCAACTTGGTAACGAAAATCGGCACGCAGTTTGGGGTTGCCGTCCAGCAATCGCAATACTTACAACAAACCTTAAACAAGAATGAGGAACTGACAAAACTGGCAGAACGGGAAGTAGCAAACGCCCGATTTTCCTATCGCCTGCCAAGTCGGTTAACAGAGATGGCCCAAAGTCATGGTGATGTTCTGGAATTTGTCCAGTTTGCCACCCACGAACTTCGTCAGCTACTCAAAGTAGATCGAGTTGGAGTTTACCGTTTTGAGCCTGATTGGTCTGGAGAATTTGTAGTTGAGTCTGTGACTGGGGATTGGCCTAAGTTGGTGGGAACTAGCCTGGCCAGAGTTAGAGATACCTATCTCCAGTACAACCAAGGAGGGCGTTATGTCCGCAAAGAAAGTTTGCGGGTTGACAATATATATAGTGTCGGTCATGACGAATGTCACATTCAATTGTTAGAAATGTGGGGAACTAAAGCCTACATGATTTCTCCGATTTTTCAAGAAAATCGGCTATGGGGGCTGATGGGAGTTTATCAAAATAGCGCACCGCGCCAGTGGGAGCAATCCGAGGAGGATGTTCTCAACCAAGCCAGCGTCCAGATTGGTATTGCCCTCAATCTTGCAGATTACCTAACACAGGTGCGTATTCAAGAGCAGCAACTAGCAGAAGCAGCAGAGCGCGAACGCACCGCCCGCGAAAAACTCCAACAAGGAGCTATCCGCGTTCTCATGGCTTTGGAACCATCCTTCAGAGGCGATCTTACCGTTCGAGCGCCCCTATCTGAAGATGAAATTGGGACGATCGCCGATGGTTACAATACTACGATCCAAAGTTTGCGAGATTTAGTGCGACAAGTGCAGATTGCTGCTGGCAGGGTGAGTGAAAATTCCAGCAATAATACTACCTCAGTAGTAAAACTATCTGACCAAGCTCAACAGCAGGCAGAACGGCTGGAACACGCTCTGGAACAATTACAAGTGATGGTAACTTCCACCCAGATAGTCGCTGCTGATGCTCAAAAAGTAGGACAGGCGGTTCAAAGAGCTAATAGCACCGTCCAAGCTGGTGATTCCCTGATGGAAAAAACCGTAGATGGGATTTTGGAGATTCGGGAAACCGTGTCGGAAACAGCGAAGAAGATTAAACGCCTCGGTGAAGCTTCTCAGAAAATCTCGAAAGTAGTAAGTTTGATTGAAAACTTTGCCACTCAAACTAATTTGCTGGCACTCAATGCTGCCATTGAGGCTACCCGTGCTGGAGAGTATGGCAAAGGCTTTGCGGTGGTTGCAGATGAAGTTCGTTCCCTGGCTTATCAGTCCGCTAGTGCCACCACAGAAATTGAGCGACTCGTGCAAGAAATTCAAGCTGGTACCAACGAAGTTACCGAAGCAATGGAAGTGGGTATTAGCCAAGTTGTCCAAGGCTCGAACTTGATCGATGAGACTCGTCATTCCCTGAGTGCGATCGTGGCAGCTACCAACGAAATTGGTGGACTGGTACAAGGAATTACCCAAGCAGTTTCCCATCAAAGTCAGCAATCTCAGATGTTGACAGAGGCGATGATGGATGTTTCGGCGATCGCCCGCAAGACTTCAGAAAGTGCCATCCACATTTCCGAGTCTTTTGAGGAACTACGGATGACTTCACAACAACTGGAAACCAGCGTTAGCCAGTTCAAAGTTGACTAATCTCGCATAACTGTTATGAACCAATACCATTCACTTAAGCTTTTTTCTCTCCCCCTGCCTCCCCTGCTCCCCCTGCCTGCCTTAACAGATAAATCTCCTTAACTGAACCGTGTGTTATGAACCCCGATCCCAGTAATCAAGAGCAGGCTTTTCTTGCGGAAGCGGCAGAGTTGTTACAAACCATTGAGCAGAATCTAATCGGTCTACTTGATGAAAAAACAATAGAAAAAGTTCATGCCTTGATGCGAAGCGCCCATACTATCAAAGGGAGTGCTGCCAGTGTTGGGCAAGAAACTATTCAGACAATTGCCCATCATTTGGAAGATGTATTCCAAGCGTTATACGCTCCAGAACTGGAAATCGATCCAGAATTGGGTGCTTTGCTTCTAGATGCTTATGAATGCCTGCGAACTCCATTGAGTGCAGCCTTGATGGGCTTATCCTGCAATGAGGCAGAAATACTCGATCGCACTGCCTCAATCTTTGCCCAACTTCAGCATAAACTAGGCGACTTTTTTGGTCGTGAGGCTCCGCTTCCCAGTTCGGAAGAACTTGGCTTTGATGTGGTAGAGTCAATCTTTTCCGGGAGTGTACTCCAGGATTTGCAACAACTTGAAGCTGACATCCAAAGCCAAGATCCGCAACAAATTCAAACAACACTCAACTCCCAAGCAGAATTTTTTGCTGAACTAGCAGCATCCTATGGCTTATCTGGATTAGAAGAAATTGCTCAAGCGACCCTAAACGCGCTCAAAGCACATCCAGACAAAGTATTGCAAATCGCTCCGGTGGCTTTAGAAAATTTTAAAGCAGCTCAAGCAGCGGTACTTGCAGGCGATCGCACTCAAGGGGGAGAAATATCTCCACAATTGCGAGAATGGGCAGGAATAACTACTCCTGTCCCAGAACCGCAAGAACAGCCAATTTCCATAGCTGCCCAACCAACACAAACGACTACAACTGAGAATCAGCCATCCCCCCTCCTGGGCGCCAGCGAAGCGGAATCAATTTGGTCGTTTTTCCCGAAGCGGACTGATAACTCCGTAGCGAAAGCACCGGAGGTACTGGCACCTATTTCTCAGGATTCGGTAGTAGCCCCCTCTGCCATAGATCGGATTTTACAGTCAATCTGGATAGGAGATCCACAGATATGTTACCGATACTCAGACTCAGATCGGCCAGCCTCTCCACCACCACCAAGCCTCCAGGCTCAATCATCGGCATCACTTCCCAGTATCCGAGTAGCGATAGAACAGCTTGATCGCCTCAGCCATACAATTGGGGAATTGCTAATCAGCGAAAACCAACAAAACCTGCAATCTAACCACATCCACAAAGCAGCTCAAGACACTCTACTACAGTTTTTGTACTGTCAACAACAACTTAGTAAAGTTTTTACTTGGTCGGATCGACATCTGTTGCTTCCCGAACGCAAGCAGCGACACATGCATGTATCTCCACGAGTTATCTCTGCTACCGAGGCACAATCCAATTTTGATGCCTTAGAAATGGATAACTATAGCGAGTTGCACATTCTCCTGCAAAATCTGACAGAAGACATGGTGCAATTAGGAGAACGGATTGAGGCTGTTAATGGCTTAGTTCAGCAATCTCGCTTCAGTCTCCCAAAGCGCAAGCAACTGCTTTCAGGAGCGCAGGAAGATTTGCTGCAAGCCAGAATGGTGCCACTGGGAACAGTGTTGAATCGATTACCCCGCCTCCTGCAACAGATGGTAGCAACTTATCATAAGCCTGTTGAACTCAAGCTTGGCGGTACGAAGGTACTGGTGGATAAAGCCATTTCTGAGCAGTTGTACGATCCCTTGCTGCATATGATTCGCAATGCCTTCGATCACGGCATTGAGCCGGTAGAAACCCGTCGCCAGCAGGGTAAACCCGAAACCGGAACAATTACAATTCAAGCTTATCATCAAGGCAACCGCACCACTATTGAGGTACGGGATGATGGCCGAGGCTTAAACTGGGAATCCATTCGTCAGCGAGCTATAGAAAAACACCTGCTGACTCCCGAACAAGCCGCCTACGCCTCAGAAGACCAACTGGCAGACTTATTATTTGAACCAGGCTTTTCTACCGCCAAGCAGATTGGTGAGTTATCTGGCCGTGGTATCGGCTTAGATGTGGTTCGCACTCAATTGCAAGCTTTACAAGGTTCCATTGTGGTGCGATCGCTTTGGGGGCAGGGAACCACCTTCATCCTGCAATTGCCCCTGAGCTTGACAACGGCACGCTTGCTCGTTTGTCAATCTCAAGGTATTACTTATGGCTTGCTGTCTGAAGGAATTAGCCAGGTTTTATTACCGCAGCCAGAGCAGATTCAAGTCCAGCAATCTTTGCACGGGCAAGGCAGTCAAAAATTCTGGCAGTGGGGAGAAGGGCAAAGTCAGCAACTAGTTCCCATCCGCCCGCTTGCCAATTTGCTGGATTACAAATATCCTTTATTCACCCAAGACCACAATTTAAACCTAAGTCCTTTTCCAGTCAAACAACGAAACACCATCGAACCTCTGCTGCTGTTGAAAACAGAGCATCAATACCTGTGTTTGCAAGTCGATCAGATTTTAGTCGAGCAGGAATTAGTAATTAAATCCCTCGGCAGAGTCCTAACTTTACCTAGTTACATCCAAGGCTACAGTGTGTTGGGAAATGGTAGTCTTACCCTAATCGTTGACCCGTTGGAGTTAGTTCGGCAAACTTGGGAGACAGATATGATGCCAACTTCTCCGGCATCAAGTCTTGCAACTAAACTATTACCTGCGCCTGAGCCTGTTCTTGCTCTAGAGGGGCAGCAATCCGAGCTAAGTACGCAACCGCAACAACAGCCGATGGAAGTCAATACAGCCGTTGCTCAACCTAACCGGCTGATGGTGTTAGTGGTGGAAGATTCGGTTGTACAAAGGCAAAGTTTGGTGCAGACGCTCCAGAAAGCCCATTATCAAGTGTTGCAAGCAGGCGATGGTCGAGAGGCGATCGCACAAATACTGCAACACGGTGATGTTGATTTAGTGATTTGTGACATTGAAATGCCGCAGATGAATGGATTTGAGTTTTTAGAACACCGTCGCCAAGACGAGCGTTTGTCCGGGATTCCTGTGGTGATGCTGACTACCCGTAGCGGACAGAAGCACCGCCAATTAGCTTTAGCTCTAGGAGCAAAAGCTTACATGACCAAACCCTATTCAGAACAGAATTTCCTGTCCACGATCGCTGAACTGGTTCATACCTGAGATAAGGCGGGGGGCAGGGCGCAGGGGGGCAGGGGGGCAAAGGGGCAGAGGGGCAGAGGAGTAGATGGAGATGGAAAAAGAACCAATTAAAAATCATCAAGACTTGAAAGTTTATCAAATGGCATTTGATGCAGCCATGAAAATCTTTGAAATCTCTAAAAAGTTTCCTGTCGAGGAGCGGTATTCATTAACTGATCAGATTCGTAGATCATCACGTTCTGTTTGTGCAAATCTAGCTGAAGCTTGGAGAAAGCGTAGATATGAAGCAGCTTTTGTGGCTAAACTCAATGACTCTGAAGCAGAGGCAGCAGAAACACAAACATGGATTGAATTTGCTGTTAAGTGCAATTATTTGGATGTTGAATTAGGCAGAGAATTATATGGAATCTACAATCGGATCTTAGGTGGTTTGGTAAATATGATTACTGACCCCTCACCTTGGCTAATAAAGCGTTAATATTCTTTCTCCCCTGCCCCCCTGCCCCCCCGCTCCCCCTGCCCCCCCGCTCCCCCTGCTCCCCTGCTCCCCTGCCCCCCTGCCCCCCCGCTCCCCTGCCCCCCTGCCCCCCCGCTCCCCTGCCCCCCCGCTCCCCTGCCCCCCTGCCCCCCTGCCCCCCTGCCCCCTAACCACAGTTTTCAACACCGACCGACTTATGCTTAACACTCCCTTTCCGTTTAAGCGATTATCTGGCGCTGTGAGCGAGCGCGACTCATTACGAGTCGTTGTTTTTGCGATCGCAGACTATTTATTTGCCCTGCCAGTTGGTGCAGTTCTCAAGGTGATGGCTTGTCCCCCTATTAGCAGTACGGTTGAAAGTGGTATTGGGATGGTTGATTTGGGAGCGCAAACTATTACGATTGTGGACTTGCGCCAGAAGTTCATTCAGCAAGTACAAGACCAACAGGCGCATCAAGTTCCCTCTGCGGTTGACACTCCAGGGCGCTTCTTACTTCTGACTCAAACCCGGACTGGGGAAATTTGTGGCATTCCTGTGGACAAGCCCCCTGCCTTAATCGATATTCCTTTGGAAACAGTGCGTCCGGTGCCTTGGTCTTATCAGCAAGTGGCGGAGTTAAACTTTGTTAGTCACATGGCTGTTTTGTCTGTAGCACCAAACGAGGAACCACTCAAAGTACTTCTTCTAGGCATGAGCCAGATATTGGCTGATAAGTTGGGGCTGCCCGGAACAACCCCAACCTTGGTTCCTGGGCTGACATCAGGCGAACAACAGCAAAGATTTCTCCGTTTTCCCTTGGGGAATCAAGGAAGTGGATTGCTACCATTCCACTCATTACTGGACATTATTCATCTCGCTAGCCAAGAAATTTCTCCAGCCCCGGCCTTACCAAGTTGGATTTTAGGTTTCTATAATTGGCGAGGACAGATGCTGCGGCTGGTTGACTTGGAACATTTGCTTGGTTATGCGCCGCTTTTGAAGCGGCAGTCACCACCAGAAAAGCCAATGGTTCTGGTTCTCGAAGTGCAAAATCAGGTAATCGGGTTTTTGGTGGCTCATGTCTTAGATGTAGAGTGGCAGGATTTACAGCAAGCACAATCGGCACCAACCGACTTTTCCCCAAACAAACTGCTAAATTTTGTTCGAGGTATTCTGTCAGGCGATCGCTGGATTTTAGACACCAGAGCGATCGCCCAGACATTGCAATGGCAAACCCACTGATTTAACTTGATGCTGCAAGGAGTTTTCTGTGACGATCGCAACCTTAGACCCTAATTCTGAAACCCAGCCTGTTGAAAATGAAATCCAGATAGAAGAAATTTTGGCTAATGTGGCTGTAATCAAAGCAGTCTTTCAATCTGCTAAGGGGCCAAAGGTCGCTCAATTGCAGCAGAAGGTAAGTCAAATCGAAGCTTTTATCCAAGCTTTGGCTAAGGATTCGCCCAGTGACAATGATGAAAATGTTCGAGGGGCTTTTCAACTCCAGCGAGAACAACTTGCGGCAATCGATCGGCAAATGCAACAGGCAAAAGGTCAAACTGCACTTTTGGAGGTTACAGTCACCGCCCTGCGAGATGTTCTCAACGCCGATCGCGTTTTGATTTATCGTTTTGAGGAAGATAATCGCAGTCGGGCGATCGCTGAAACGATACAAGCGGGTTGGACATCCCTGCTCAACCAATCCCTACCGATAAATTTGTTTGTTAATAAACCCGATGTTGGCGACGGAACTGAAGTATTAGAACTAACTCCCCGCCAACAGCAATTTTGGCAACGCTTTCAGGTGCAGGCTAGCCTCTGCTTGCCCTTGATTGTCAAACAACAGCCTTGGGGTTTTTTAGTTATTCATCATTGCCTCCAACCCCGACAATGGCAGGAAGCAGAGCGCAGTTTGCTGCAACAAGTAGGAATGATGTTGACAATTAACTTGCGCTGGGCTGAAATAGTAGCTCCACCTGCTCAACAGCAAAAGGCTGAATCTTGCGATCGCTCTGAGTTACTAGTGCCATTTCAGCAGGTGAGCCAGTCGGTACAAGCAGGAGCAAGAATCGCTGAGCTTGCCGGCGAGCATTTAATGTCTATTCAAGATACTGTTGCTATTACTAATAAACAACTGGAATACCTTGGTGAATTTTGCCAGCAAGCTTCTGGCTTTATTCGCCTTGTGGAAGGCTTGAGTAGCAAAATTCAGATTTTGTCCCTGAATACAGCCATCGAAGCCACAAAAGCTAGCGATCAGGAACGAGGTTTGCTAGCTGCTGCTGAACAGGTGGAAATTCTTGCCCGTCAAGCCCGCGACAGCACCTTAAATATAGAGGAATGGTTCCAGGAACTACAGGTGGCAGCAGGAGATGTTGCTTCTGCGATCGAACCGTGCGATCGCCAAATCAGTGCGGGGCTGGAGTCAATCGCCCAAATCCAGGAGCAATTTAGAGCGATCGCCGACATCGCTGCTTGTAGCCTCCAAACAATATCGAAGCCATAGAAATGCAGGAGTTGTTCATGAGTACCGATTTTGTCCCCCAACCGCAGAACGACGATCGCTTTCTAGAAGAAGCGATCGATCTGTTACTGTTCTTGGAGCAGGAGTTGCCTAACTATACAAAAGACAGTAACCCTGCTACAGCTTTGGCTCTCATGGAAGCTGCTAGCTCTCTGCATTCGATTGCCATAGCAGCTGAGTTAGATGCCATTGCCATAGTTGCGGCTGCACTAGAAGAGATTTTTCAGCTTTTGCATCAGTATCGGGCAACTGTCAACGCCCCAATCGCCTCCCTGTTGTCGGAAGGATTAGATTGCCTACAGATGCTATTGATGGCATTTTTAACAGCCTCGCAAATTGACGAAGTAGAAATTCTGGAGCGGATGTCTGCCATTGTTGCTCGTTTGCAAGCAGAGTTTGGCGATTCCCAGGCAACAAACCTTGAGACATTGATAGAGCAACCGCAGGAATATCAACCAGTTATTCAGTTTGGCGATCGCTTGCCCAAGGTAGAATCTTGTGCAAAGCAAGTTATCGTTAAAGACAAGGAAAGTCTTGACAGGGAACTAATAGATGAAACTAGCCTCCAGTCTGGCAGCCTTGTTCGCGTAGATACCGAGCAGCTTCCCGCCAAGGTAGGGGAACTAGCAAACCCGAAGGAGTATGGAGAAGAAGATTTTCATGCTTGGTTGGGGGATTTTTCCCTGCCTACTGAAACTTCTGTTGCATCCCTGGTTAAATCTGTTAGCGATCGCCATCCACTCTCTTTGCAAGAATCCATTTCTACCATTGTTGCAACAAGTATTCCAGCCGCCACACCCATCAATATTAAGCATCTCGAACAACTAAAGGTGCTAGTTGCAACATTATTAACTACATATAATCAGCAAGCCTGTCAAGAAGAAGAACAACAACATACGATCGGGCGGTTGCTCAGACAAGTTAAACGATTACAACACCTGCTCGATAATCTACAGGAATGGTCAGGACGTTTAGCAGCAATTTCAGATACTCTTTCTCCTCTAGCTGCTTCTCGCTCTCAGCAATTATACAGTACTCTGCAATCTGTTTTAGCCCAAGCGTCTCAGGTGGCATCAACTGTTGATTCGCTGAATAACAATCATCATCAACTCAAACAAGAACTGATACACCAGGAAAAGCTACTTAACCATTCCTCCAATTTAGTCAAAAAAGTTACAACTATTCCTTTAAAAGTAGCCTTAGAACCCTTGCATCGGCTTTGGTCTCAGTTACAAGCTCTACAAGATAAGTCTGCTAAACTACATTTACAAATTAGTGATATCCAAGTCGATCGGGCATTTAGCGATCGCCTCCATGCTCTCCTATTGCATATAAGTTGCTATTTACTAGAGCAAAGTATTGAGTCTTGCCAAACACGCCAACAGCTAGGTAAAAATAGCAGCGGTATTATTGAAATTCAAGTTTACCAGCAGGGAAATCAACTGATTATTGATGGCTGTGATGATGGCGTAGGAATTAACTTATCTCAAATTTATCAACCGGCTTTAGCCCAAGGACTCGCCCTGACAAAACCAGGGGATATCTTACAAGAACTGGTACTTGAACCAGAGGTTTCATCTGTTTTATGCGATCGTGCTGCCTTAGAGTTAGGAGTAGAATTAACTGAAGTTTGCAAGCAATTAACAGCTATTCAGGGAAGAATAGTATTGAAGTCTAAAGTTGGACATGGTACAGCCTTCTCGCTCCAAATCCCCCTCGATCAAAAAATTGCTCAACTTATCGTCTTTCAAGCTAACTCCAGAGTCTATGCATTTATTGCCGATTCTGTAGAGCAGATTTGTCTATCCCAGTCCGAACAAATTATCCAAACTCAAGCGGGACGCATGTTATTTTTGCAGTCTTCTGGCAGCTCCAGTGGCTTCCTTGGTTGTACTGATGAGCATGTAACAACAGAAACGCTCGTCCCTATCCACTTATTGACTGATGTGCTGACTTGTCCTAACCAGCTTCCTACCTCAGTTACTACTTACAGCACAGATACAGCAAATGCTTTCAAGCAGGATAAGGCTTTATTAGTATTTCGTTACTTAGACAAACGATGTGCTTTAGAAGTAGATTCCATCATCGGCAAGCAATCCGCTGCGATCCATCCTTTGGGGGAAGCAATCCCAGTTGCTGCTTATATCCAAGGAACTAGCATTCTTGGCAATGGGCAACTTAGCCTGGTTTTGGATGGTCAGCTTCTCGCAAAATCTCTAATACCAATTTGAAAAAAGAATGCGACAAATACGCTGGGTAGGGGCGCACAGCTGTGCATAGGTGTCAACTTAAGCTCAAACGCTTACCCGACAGACGTTTTACCCCACCCCCAACCCCTCCCCTTGCCAAGGGGAGGGGAGGTTTTGGCTTTAGACAAAACCGGGGTGGGGTAATGCGGGTAGTGATGGGGAGTGAGTGATATCATGTCCGGATAATTAGTTATGATTCCCAAAGTCATTGCACCCCACCCCCAACCCCTCCCCGCTCTTCGGGAGGGGAGACAAAGCGTAGCTTTGGCGGGGTGGGGTTCTTGGGGTTTAATAAGTAATCAAGCGGACATGATATGAATTCATGCATCACGTCTTGACAAGGATTTCACGTTACAGCAATTTTCAGGTAAATGAACCACACTATTTTTATCTCACGCAAAGACGCAAAGGCGCAAAGGAAGAAAATAAGAAACAAGACTGTGGTCTAAATACATGAAAACTGCTGTAAGTTCACACCAATGACAGCTGTACTACCCTACAGATGATCGATGTGTTGCAAAGATTGTATAAATAAATTTAGTTGCTCTGTACCTTTTTATTTCTGGTCACATTGAAAGTACTTTCTGTAAACAAACCAATAATTCTTTGACAGTATAGGGTTTGGACAAAAACGTATTAACACCAGCCTCAGTTACTGCGCTTAGCTTACGATCGGACATCAATCCACTGCTGGCAATAATTTTGACTTCTGGGTTGATTTTTTTTAAGGTACGGATGGCAGTTAAACCATCTAGGGAGGGCAGCATAATGTCGATTAATACGGCACTAATTTTGTCGATATTTTTAGCGTATATTGCGATCGCCTCAATGCCATCACCAGCAATTAAAGTCTTGTAGTTGTGAGCTTCCAGTGATGATTTAGTAATCTCCTGAATGGCAACTTCATCATCCACAACCAAAATCAATTCTCCATGTCCTGTCTCTGGTATCGAATTTTCTATGGTGAATGTTTCCATTCCCCCTACGGCTGGTAAGTAAACTTTAAAACTAGTGCCACTTCCGGGTTCGCTGTACACGTTCACAAAACCTCCGTGGCTTTTAATGATTCCCAGCGCCGTGGAAAGTCCTAACCCTGTGCCTTGTCCGACATCTTTTGTGGTATAAAATGGCTCGAAAATTCTATCTAAAATTTCACTAGGAATGCCAACTCCATTATCGGAGACGCTAATCACTGTATAAGGACCAACCTTGGCTTCTAGGTTCATCCGGGCATAATTTTCGTCAATAAACAGATTTTCCGCAGAGATTCTCAAAATACCGCCATTGGGCATAGCATCACGGGCATTAACGCAGAGGTTCATCAGTACTTGATGGAGTTGGGTACTATCTCCAGAAACCATCCACAAATCCTGTGGTATGTCAATGCTAACTTCTATAGATTTGGGAAATGTTTCTTTGAGAATCTTGGCAAGTTCTACAATTAAATGCCTGACTTGCAAAGTGATGCGTTTTCCTTCCACACCCCGTGCAAAGGACAGCACCTGCTTGACTAAATCTGCTCCGCGTTTGGCGTTGATTTCCAAAATCTCCAGTAAATGGCGAGTCCGTTCATCTGCATCGGGAAATTTCAGTGGTAATAGTTGCGCTCCTGCCAAAATCGGCGTCAGAATATTGTTGAGGTCGTGAGCAATGCCACTGGCTAAGGTGCCGATGCTTTCTAAGCGTTGAGCGCGAAATAATTGGGCTTCTAAGTGTTTTTTCTCAGTAATATCTGTGTCAACGCTGAGAATTGATTTGGGTTTTCCCTGTTCATCACACACCAAACTCCAGCGACTGGCGACGAGGATTTCTTTGCCAGTTTTACTAAGTTTAGTTAACTCCCCTTGCCACTTACCTTTACTAATAACTTCTAAAAGAGCTGCTTCGATTTCTGGTGAAGCTTCGTCAAACAAAAGCTCGCTGACACTTTTTCCCATAGCCTCCGTAGTTCGCCAACCATAAAGTGTTTCTGCGCCTTTGTTCCAGAAGAGAATTTGATTCTTTAAATCTCGCACCAAAATAGCATCTGTGGTGACATCAAGTAATGCTGCTTGTTCTTTGATTTTTTCTTGGGCTAATTTGTGTTCGCGCAATGCGGCTTGCCGTTCGGTAATATCGATACTGGCGCAAGTCACCCCGACAACTTCTTGGGACTCATTCCGCAATGGCTCAATTGTCAAATCATAATATCGAGTTATTTCTTTAGTTGTAATTGATACTTCTTCTCGTGTCCCGATGCCACTGTTCAATACCCGAAGTTTGATAGTGGTGAGGCGTTGAGCATCTTCAACTGGAATGATATCCGAGTCTTTTTTGCCTAATATTTGCTCAACAGTCAATTCATAGGAAGGATTGTAAATCCAAGTGTAGCGTAACTCCCGATCTTGGTTGTAGACAAAAATCGGAGAGTTTTTTAGGGCTACGCGAAATCGCTCCTCACTCTGTCGCAGTGCGTTATCTGCTCGTTGACGCTCAATTGCATAACGCATAGAACGCACCAACAAATCCCCAGTTACTTGCCCTTTGACTAAATAATCCTGCGCTCCTTCCTGCATTGCCCTAGTTGCCAGGGTTTCATCGTCTATACCCGTCAGCACAATGATTGGAGTTGCTTTTGCCTGTTGGTAAGCAGTGACAAAAGTTTCTATTCCCTGACTATCTGGCAGGGAAAGGTCTAAAAGAATGACATCAAAAATTTCCTTTGCTAGGTGGTTGAGTGCTTTCTCAAGCCGCTCAACTGGCATCAACTCAACTACAACTGTGTTAACTTCCTTTAAAAACTCCTGTAACAAAAATACATCACCAGGGTTGTCTTCTACTAACAAGACTTTAATATGTTCACCTGCCATTGCCATTACTCCGGTGGCAGTTTTACGATCGCAAACCAAAAATTTTCTATTGATTTTACAATTTTAACGAATTGATCGAAGTCTACTGGCTTAGTTATGTAACAGTTTGCTGATAGATTATAAGCTTTGATAATGTCTTCTTCGGCTTGGGAAGTCGTCAAGACGACTACGGGAATTCGCTTGAGGTTTTCATCTGCTTTAATTTCTGCCAATACTTCTCGCCCATCTTTTTTAGGGAGATTCAAATCCAGCAGCACAATATCTGGATGGGCTGCGTTGACATATTTTTCCTGTTTTCGCAAGAATGCCATTGCTTCGACACCATCTTCCACCACGTTCAGGTGAATCGAGATTTTGCTATCTTCCAGGGCGATGCGTGTAAGTTGGGCGTCGCCAGGATTATCCTCTACTAACAAAACCTCAATAGGCATAATGGCTTGCATGTTTACGATGGCTTAAGAGCTTTTATCTGGAAGTGTAAAGTAGAAAGTTGAGCCTTGACCCACTTTCGACTCAACCCAGATACGGCCGTCGTGGCGTTCTATAATTTTTTTACAAATTGCTAGACCAATACCAGTACCTGGATACTTATCTCTACCGTGCAAGCGTTGAAAAATTATAAAAATACGTTCAGCATACTGGGATTCTAAACCAATACCATTATCGCGCACCGAGAAAATATATTCGTTGGGTTGAATGGGGGGTGGCAAAGGGGCAGGGGGGCAGAGGGGCAGGGGGGCAGAGGGGAAAGATTCTTGATTGCTCCCTTGCTCCTCTGGTCTCCTACTCCCCATCTCTCCATCTCCACTCCCAACTCCAATGTGAATTTCTGGCTGCTGATTTTGGCAAAATTTGATGGCGTTAGCGATGAGGTTTTGAAAGACTTGTGTCAATTGGGTCGCATCAGCTATGACTTCAGGTAAAGTATCATAGGTGATAACTGCTTTACTATCTGCGATCGCCAGTTTGAGATTTGCGATCGCCTGTTTTAAAACAATATTACAATCAACTCTCTTAAAGGGCTGTCCACGGGTGCTGACGCGGGAGTAATTCAACAAATCATTGATTAAGGTCTGCATCCGCCGTGCCCCATCTACAGCGTAGTTGATAAACTCGTCGGCATTAATATCGAGTTGATTTTTGTATCTTTGCTCCAGCAATTGTAAATAACTGGTTACCATCCGCAACGGCTCTTGCAAGTCATGGGAAGCTACGTAGGCAAATTGTTCTAATTCGGCATTGGAACGGGCGAGTTCTTGGCTTTGGCGGGTTTGTTGTTCTAGTAGTTGCCCTTGAGATAAAGCAATGCCAATTTGGTTACCTAGTTGCTGTAACAACTCTGTCTCAAAGTTATTCCACTTTCGAGGTGCAGCACATTGGTGAGCTAACAACAAGCCCCAAATGCCCTCTCTGACAAGAATTGGCACTACGAGGTTAGCCTTAACTGCAAACTGCTCCAAAAATTCTCGATGGCAAGGTTGAATATAAGCAGTTTGAATGTCTTCAATTGCACTGATTCTTCCCTGGCGATATCTTTCTAGGTATTCTTCTTTAAAGCAGGGGTCGATAATATTTTCTCCTAAAATTACTGGCCAACCAGGTAGTACAGCTTCTTGTACTACTGTTCCCGAACCGTCAGGGGAAAGTTGGAAAATTAAAACTCGGTCAGCTTGCAGTAGTTTTTGTACTTCTGTAACGGTGATTTGGAGAATTTCGTCTATTTGTAAAGATTCTCGAATTTTGAGCGTAATTTCGGAGAATAATTGCGATCGCAGATTCTGCCGCTGTAATTCTTCTTCTGTTCTCTTGCGATCTGTGATATCAGTATAAGAACCAACCATTCGCACTACATCACCTAATGCGTCCCAAAGCGCCTGTCCTCGATCCAGAATCCATTTATAGCTGCCGTCTTGGCATTGGACTCGATACTCACAGACATAAAACGGTGTTTTCTTGGCAAAGTGATCCTGAAAGGTCTGAACTACCAAATCTCGCTCATCGGGATGGATTCGTTTTGTCCATTCATGCCAACAATTGCAAATTTCGTGGTCTTCATACCCCAGCATTTCCTTCCACCGAGTTGAGAAGAACACTTCATTAGTCTTGAGGTTCCAGTCCCAAATACCATCATTATTACCCTGTAATGCTAATTGCCAACGTTGTTCACTTTCTTGAAGTGCTTCTACTGTTCTTCGTCGTTCAGTAATGTCTTGAAAATAAACAGATAAGCCGTCTTTTCCTGGATAAGCGTGGACTTGAAACCAGCGGTTGAGGGGCACAAAAAACTCCTCAAATTCCACACTCACTTGTTCTAAAACTGCCTTACGGTACTGCTTTTCAAATGTTGTGCCGATAATTTTCTGAAAAACTGTCCAGATACTTTTACCCAAAAGCTGATTCTGGGTTTTTTGCAACAGTTGTTCTGCTTGACCATTAACGTAGGTAAATCGCCATTTTTTATCCAAGGCAAAAAAGGCATCAGTGATACTTTCAAGAAGATTGGTGATACGAGTTCTGGCTGCTTCCGACTGGGCGCGTGCTGTTTGCTCCTGCGCCACTAGTTTCTCGGTAATTTCAGATACTTCAGTCACATGACGCCTGAGTTCTAGTTGGTCAATCACTAGACGACTCAAAGCCACAAGCGCCTCGACTTGTTTTTGGCTCAATTCTTTGGGAACTTGGTCAATTACGCACAGAGTTCCCAGCATATCTCCTCTGGGAGTGATTAGAGGTACACCTGCATAAAATCGCACATAAGGATAGCCAATTACTACCGCATTCTTCGTCAACTTTTCATCAGCTAGCGTATCTGGAACCACCACAACGTTACGCCGTTCTTGGCAAAGGTAAGATAACCCAACACTCCGGGGCATTTCTGACACATTTAAACCTACTTTTGCCTTAAACCATTGACGATTTTCATCAATAAAATTTACTAAGGATATGGAGGTGTTACAAATAAATGCCGCTAACTGAGCAAGATTGTCGTAGGCTTCTTCAGGTTCAGTATCAAGAATTTGATACTGACGCAGGGCTTCTAGCCTCGCCTCTTCTGTAATCATGTCTCCAGTTTTCATGAACTTTTCTTAATAAATCTCAATTATGATATCCAGTGAGCAGCACCACTACCCCAAAAATAGATTAACCTTTTTTAATAGTTAACTATTTGTTTGCTTGTGGTTATTCAGAGTAGTTTTGAAAAGAAGGCACAAGGCCTGTTTTAAATTTGAGAAAAGCCATGCCCAGCAGTCAAGTATCCTGTCTACATCGCTAACTTTAGCGATCGCCATAATCCTAGTGTAGACAAATTTGGCACGGATATTATTTACAAATAAACATTAATGTGCATCAGCAGCGTAGGGTAGCACAGCTGTGCTACCCTACAGAATTTTGTCCTTTGCTAATGCCCAATGCCCAATGCCCAATGACTAATGACCAATGACTATTAAACCTTAAGCAAAACAGCCTCCCGCAGCTTGTTAATCAAATCACTCAAATTACCAGTGTTCAGACGGTAACTGAGGGGATGGGCAATTAACCGTCCTGTACTTTCATAGAGAGTAGCGATTTCAATCAAACCATTTTCGCGTAGAGTCCGCCCTGTGGAAACTAAATCCACGATCGCTTCTGACATACCAGTAATTGGTCCTAGTTCCACTGAACCATACAACGGCACTATTTCCACGGGTAAATCCAGACTGTGGAAATATTCACGAGCGCAGTTGACATATTTAGAAGCAACTCTACCATGAGTTGGTAAATGTAGCGGCGATCGGTAAGAACTCGATGCTTTTACCGCCACCGACATGCGACAATATCCAAACTGCAAATCGACTAAGTGGGCAACTTGCGGTTGTTTCTCTCGCAGCACATCGTAACCAACAATACCCAATTGAGCCTGACCATATTCTACATAAACAGGTACATCCTGTGCCCGCACCAATAGCGCTTTTGCAACTCCCTTAGCGTCAGTAATTTGAAGTTGGCGATTTCCTGAATCTAAAAAAGCACTAAAATCTAAGCCGACGGCTTGTAGCAACCGGATGCTATGTTTAAGAAGTTCCCCTTTTGGTAATGCAACAGTCAGCATTCTTTTTCCTAGTATCCTGCGTCTTTGCGTTCAATAATATTGAGAATATCTCTATATGCTTACCACAAGCAGCATGAGAATTTTATTAGTTGATGATGAAGTTGAACTAACTCAACCCTTGAGTCGCTTGTTAACTCGTGAGGGTTATGCTGTAGACGCTGCTTATGATGGAACAAGCGGTAGCGAACTTGCACGAGGCAGTTACGACCTACTAATTTTAGATTGGATGCTGCCAGGAAAAACAGGCTTAGAAATTTGTCAAGAATTGCGACGGCAAGGCAAAACTACTCCTGTGCTATTTCTCACAGCTAAAGATACTTTAGATGACCGCGTAGAAGGTTTAGATGCTGGTGCAGACGATTATTTGGTGAAACCTTTTGAACTGCGGGAACTACTAGCCAGAGTCCGGGCTTTGTTGCGTCGTTCCGGTTCCCAAACTTATGAAACCACCACCGGACGACTGACTGTAGCTGATTTAGAACTTGATTGTGAAAATCAAGTAGCTTATCGCCAAGGAAGAATTATTGAACTTTCGCAAAAAGAAAGTCAGCTATTGCAATATTTTATGGAACATACTGGACAACTGCTGACTCATGCCCAGATTATGGAAACTTTGTGGACAGAAGAAGAACAACCAAGCAGCAACGTTATAGCGGCATTAATTCGCCTGCTGCGGCGTAAGATTGAAGTCGGGAAAGAAACAACGCTGATTCACACAGTTTATGGCAAAGGCTATCGTTTTGGTGCTTCTGTTGTAGAGTCTGTTTAGCGAAAAATTTAATCAACTTTTGCCTTGTTGTACTAGGAGAGAAAAAACAATGGTTACCAGCCTCAAAGAACTCTTAGACGACCCCGAACTTGCAGATATTGACGATCCAGAGGAAAAATTCGTCACTAGTGGGGTAAGCTGGCAAATGTATGAAGCCTTACTAGCCAAACTAGAAGATAACTCTCATTACCGTGTCACTTATTTAGATGGAATTTTAGAAATTGTGTCACCGTCTATTAGACATGAAAACATTAAAAAACGGTTGGCTATTTTAATAGAACGCTATTTTTATTTAAAGCGAATTCGATTCAGCCCAATGGGCAGTTCTACAATTAGAAAACAACTCAAGCAAGCTGGAGTTGAACCAGATGAATGCTACTCGATTTTTGAGAAGAAAAATATCCCAGACTTAGCTATAGAAGTCAACATCACCAGTGGCAGCATTGAGAAATTAGAAATTTATCGGCGTTTGGGAGTTGCTGAAGTTTGGATTTGGCAAATGAATCGACTCAAACTTTATCATTTACGCGAAGAAACACCATCTGATTTTTTAGATACTTACGGTTACCAACAGATAACCTCAAGTGAATTATTGCCAGAACTAAATATTGTTTTATTAGAACAATGCGTCCAGATTTCAGATGACATTCAAGCTATTGATGAATTTGAAAAAGGTACTTTTTAGACTGGCTATTTATCAAAATAAATGACACAAGAATTAATAGAATTAAGACACCATTTAGCAGAATTACCAGGAGGTAAAGATTGGTTTGAGTAAGTTTAAATTTATAAACCAAGTTTGGTAGGGTGCGTTATCGGCGAAAATACGGGCAATACGGTTCGGTTAAGGTTTTTTGATGAAAATTCTACATTGCAAAGACGCGATTTATCGCGTCTGGTGCCTTAACCGAACCCTATTGAAAGTACGGCACCAAACATCATTGACCGTCGCTTCGCTCAGTACAAGTTGCCTGTTCCCTCTTCCCTCTTACTTAAGATGCTTTCGGTTGCTGCCATAAGATGAGTTTCAATTGAGGACAGTAGCAAGTCCCGTTACTGATTTGGTGTTCGCGGTCGGCTAGCCAATCATAAATTTTTGCAGCTTTTGCTAATGCCGCTTTTTCCGAACGATAAAGTGCAGGAGTAGGACAGTAGGCTTGGCCATTAATATGTATGGCTGCAATCTGATAATAGTCGCTGTCTTCACCCTCTGGTATAACTTCCAAAAATCCGCTATTGTAAGGCTCGATTATTCCTATATTCATCTGCAACTATCACACTTTAAACTCAGGCCACAACAAAGCTGATGCCAGCCATTCAACTAAGGATAAGCTGGAATCACCAGGGAATTCAGTAACAACCCTTGTTAATGATTTTGTATGCCTGAGCAAGGGAAATCTGAATTATTAGTCACGGAATTTTAGATTTTTGGTATAGTGACGGAAAACTAATAACTAGAGATTTTTAACGACACCAAAAACTTTCATTCAATAATGTTTCTACATCATGAGGAAAAGGGCAATCATCAGGAAATTTTGCTTCATATTCCTGACTCATGTTTTTACGGGCATTTTGATAATATTCATCACAAACAGTTAAGAAATAATTACGCAAACTAGGAGAATCTCGAAGAATACGGTTTAATTCCTGTTGTGTGCGGCTAATGGTTGCTTCCCAACCGCCATAACATTCTGGTAAATTTACATAATTCCGTTTTAAGGCGTGTTCAAATAAAGTTGTCAAACGACTTTCTAATTCTCGTCTATCTCTCCTCCCCAATGCTTCTATTTCCTCAATTAAATTTTCCCAGTCCACATTGCTATAATCTTGGGATTTTAAACTGCTGACAGTTTGCTCAATCCACAAAGCAAAGTCTGTTACATAAAGAGTTTTTACTGGCGATTGAGTCATGATGATAAATTAAAAACTTTAGGGTGTAGCAATAGTTTAACGTTGAAGCATGGCGATGCCTACGGCGGTAAACTACGCATTTTTTGAGAGCGTGTTTATTCAATAGGACTTGGATAAATACCGTATCGTATAAGTTATTAGACATTCTTCAGATTCACTCCGGTTTGTTTCAATAGACCTCTTGCAAAAATCCTTGAATCACCCCTCCCCAACCCTCCCCTTGTGAAGGGGAGGGGGCAAGATTTCAAGTTTCCCCCCTTTATAAGGGGGGATTAAGGGGGGTCTATTCGACTTATGCAAGAGGTCTATAGCAATCCTAAATCATTTGTGAAAATCAATCATACATAAATATTTTCGGAAAATTGAAAATTTCATGCTCAACAGCGAGTTCAAATAAACGCTTGACAATGGTAAAGGATTTACATAAATGA